>ERZ1066117.22-NODE-22-length-233818-cov-15.498800_pt1 | contig 233818 bp, 182 predicted proteins | sample MGYA00382764_ERZ1066117 | MGnify/ENA primary metagenome ERZ1066117 (study PRJEB33369, sample SAMEA5778347) | biofilm metagenome | biome: Industrial cooling water; feature: Water cooling tower basin; material: Biofilm | place: United Arab Emirates | collected...
GCTCGGTGGTCGCCGCATCGAGAACCGCCGCGGCGCCGTCGCCTTCACCGGCGATCGCTGGCTCGGCTACATGGCCTGCTTGTGGCTGCGCTCGGCGGTGCGCGTGCAGGAAGAGCTCGCGCGCGGCCAGATCGACGGCCGCGAAGGCCTCTACGAACTGACGCGCACGGTCGACTGGTCGCAGAGCATCACCCACCTGCAGACGCTCGCCGTCGACGGCTCGATCAAGGACAGCTTCGCCAACGACACGCGCTTCCCGGTGCTGGTGGTCAAGGACGCCGTCTGCGACCAGTTCCGCGAACGCGTCAACAAGCGGCCCGACGTCGACAAGGAACGGCCCGACCTGCGCATCAAGCTGGTGCTGCAGGGCGACGAGGCGATCCTCTATCGCGAGCTCGGCGGCGAGCCGCTGCACAAGCGCGGCTACCGCGAGATCCAGCACAAGAGCCCGCTGAACGAAGCGACCGCCGCCGGCCTGCTGCTGCGCAGCGGCTGGGACAAGCGCACGCCGCTGTGCGATCCGATGTGCGGCTCGGCGACGTTCCTGGTCGAAGCGGCGTGGATGGCGATGGACCGCGCGCCCGGCCTCGGCCGCGCGTTCGCGTTCGAACGCTGGCGCGACACCGACGTCGCCGCGTGGCGCCGGCTCTACGACGACGCGGAGGCGCGCGCCGAAGCGGGCAAGGCGAACCTGCCGCCGCTGTGCGGCAACGACCGCCATCCAGGGGCTCTGTCGATCGCCGAGCAGGCCATCGCCAAGGCCGGGCTCACCGGCCGCATCACGCTCCGCCACGGCGACGCCGCCGACTACGTGCCGCCGTTCGCCCCCGGCTTCGTGGTCACGAACCCGCCGTACGGCGATCGCCTTTCGCCGGACGAAGACGCGCTGGTCGGCAGCTGGCAGTCGCTCGGCCGCTTCCTGCACACGCAGTGCAAGGGCGCGGTCGCGTGGGTGCTCTGCGGCAATCCCGAACTGACGCGCCACCTCGGCCTGCGCACGAACCAGAAGCACCCGGTGCACAACGGCCCGATCGAGTGCCGCTGGCTGCGCTACGAGATCGACGGCGCGCGCTGACGCGCGTTCACTCGCCGCCGCGGCGCGCGCACTGGCGGCCGAGCCAGCGGCCGAGCAAGAGCCACCCGGTGAGCACGGGCAGCGCCGTGGCCAGCAGCGCCAAAGGCCCGAGGCGCGCCCACACCAGCACGTTGCTCAGCAACGCGCCGAGCAGGTCGCCGGTGCGCAGCACCGCGGTGTCGACCACCGCCTTCGACACGTACTTCGCCTCGGCGTCGAGCGGCGTGTAGAGCAGTTCGCGCGCCGGCTTGTCGAACGCGAACTGCAGCATGCGGCGCAGGATCTCCACGACCTGCACCACCGCGACCATCGGCCAGATGCCGAGCGCGACGAACCCGAACAGGCTGGCCAGCGGCATCACGCACAGCACCGTGGCGACGCCGAGCGCCAGCATCGCGCGGCTGGTCGCGAACAACTGCAGCAGGACGCACAGCAGGTTCTGCCAGAAGTTGATGTCGGCCTCGACCTGCCGCCGCGCCGTCTCGTCGAGCCCGGCCAGCACGCCCATGCGCTGGTAGTAGAAGCTGGTGGCGACGACCGCGGCGATCAGCACGAACAGGCCGATGCCGCGCAAGTACGGCTCGCGCACGACCCGCGCGAGGCCGGCGAGGAAGCTCGGCCCGTGCGCGCCCTTGGGCGCCACCACCCGGCCCATGCGCCGGCACGCGCGCAACGACCGCCACCATGCCAGCACGCCGCACTCGATGGCGACCGCGGCGAGCAGGCACAAGGAGGCGTAGGAGAACCCCGCGAGCTGCTTCGACAGGCTCGAGCCGAGCACGGCGCCGAGCGTGCCGCCGACCGACACCAGCGCGAACAGGCGCTTGCCCTGCGCCAGCGAGAACCACTCGACCGCGTGCACCCAGACCAGCGTGACGCCGCAGACCGAGAACGCCGTCACCCACGAGTAGAACAGCGCGTAGCTGCAACCGCGCAGGTCGCCGAAGTCGAGCGCGCCGAGCGTCGGCGAGCCGGTCGCGAACCACGCCGCGAGCAGCAGGAAGCTGCCGGCGAACGCGTGCAGCGCGTAGGGCAGGAAGCGGTGCGACGGGAAGCGGCGCACCAGCGCCATGTACGGCTGGTTCAGCAGCGTCGTCAGCACGAACGTCAGCGCGAACAGGCCGATCAACCGATCGGTGCCGAACGCGGAGCCGACGTTCTCGCGCAGCGGCCGCAGCAGGTAGTAGGCGAACAGCACGAAGAAGAAGGCCACGGCGGTCCACGCCGCCGCACGCCGTTCGTGGACGGTGGCGTCGGAGAGGCGCAGCAGTCGCAGCAGCAGTTCGCGCACGCAGCAGATACGGAGGGGACGGCGCCGCGGCGAGTGGCAGCCGCGAGCTGGCGCGTTCGTAGTCGGCGGCCGCACCGCGGGCCAGCGCAGCCTGCGCGTTCGTGCTGGCGCGCGCTGGGGGCGCCCCTATCGTGCTTCGCCGCGATGACCGGTGCCGCCCGCTTCCTGCCCCACCTGCTGCTGGTGGTGCTGATCATGATCTGGAGCGGCAGCTTCGTCGTCTCGAAGATCGGCCTCACGACCCTGACGCCGTTCGGCCTCGTCACCGTGCGCTTCTGGCTGGCTGCGCTGTGCGTGGTGCCGTTCGCCCTGCGCGCCGGCGCCAGCGCTTCGCTGCGCACGGCGCTGGGACCGGGGCTGGTCGCCGGGGCGGCGCTGGCGAGCGGCTACCTGCTGCAGATGGTCGGCATGACCGAGACGTCGGCGGCGATGGGCGGCCTGCTCGCCGGCCTGATGGTGCCGATCGTTGCCGTCGGTGGCTTCCTGTTCCTCGGCGCGCGCGTCGGCGGTGCTGGCATCGCCGGCCTCTTGCTGGCGATCGCCGGCATGGTCGCGATCTGCTGGCCGAGCGAAGGGCCGGCCGACGGCCCGAAGGACACGCTGTTCGGCATCCTGCTGCAGGTCGGCTCGTCGGCGAGCTACGCCACGCACGTGCTGCTGCTGTCGCGCTTCGGGCAGCGCATGCCGGTCGCCGCGTTCACGCTGGTGCAGATGGTCGTCGTCGCCAGCGCGGCGACGGTCGCGATGCTGGTCACCGGTCGCTTCGCCGCGACCGCCGACGGCGCGGTCGCGTGGGACGGCTCGCTGCTGGCGACGCTCGCCTACCTCGGCATCCTGTCGACCGCGGTCGCGATCGGCATCCAGGCGAAGGTGCAGCACCGCATCCCGCCGGCGCACGTGGCGCTGCTGTTCACGCTGCAGCCGCTGTTCGCCGCGTTGTGCGGCTGGCTCGCTCTCGGCGACCACCTCGGCGCGATGCAGCTGCTCGGCGGTGGGCTGATCGTGCTCGGCGTCGTGGTGACGAGCCTCGATCGCGCAGCGGGTCAGCGCGGCCCGTAATCCGGGTTCAGCATCGGCTCGATCAGCTCGTAGACGAACCAGGCGTTGGCGCCGACCACGAGCAGCAGCGCGCCGACGACGTAGCCGAACGGACTCTTCGTCAGGCCGCCGCGCAACAGCAGCAGCGCACATGGCGACAGCATCGCGACCGCGGCGGCGGGCCAGCCGAGGTCGGCGAGGTGCTTGCCGGCCAGCACGAAGCCACCGTGGGCGACGCCGATCCAGGTGCCGTCGGCGGCGGTCAACGCGAACGGCTTCCGCCACAGCACGGTGCCCGCAGCCGCACCGACCGCCGCGGCGACGGCGCCGCACAGCTGGCCGAGGAACGCCGACGATGCCAACGTCAGCAGCACGGAATCGAGCGACAGGATCGTCGACCAGACCACCGCACTGGCGATGCCGGCCGGTGCCCTGGCCACGCTGGCGCGCGCCACCAGCGCCATCAGCGCTACGGCGACGCCACCACCGCCGACCTGCAGCAGCACCTCGGTCGCGGTCCAGCGGGTGGCGAGCTTGCTCAGTTCGAGCCACACGGTCGCCGCCGCGACGAGCACGGCCGCCACGGGCGCCACCTTCTGCGGCAGGATGCGCAGGTGCTCGAGCAGCGACACGAGGCCGGCCGCGACCACGCCCCACAACAGCCACTCGGTGCCGTTGGGGTTGCTCCACAGCTCGTGTGGCAGTGTCGGCCAGCCCTTCAACAGGCCGTGCGCGACGTAGAGGCCGAGCGCCATCGCCAGCGGCAGCAGGCGCACGCCGGCGAGGCTGACGAACAGCAGCGCGGCCACGATCGGTGGCAGGGCGCCCTTCAGAACGACGATGGGGTCCATGGTTTCCTCGGGGCGCCGAGCGCCGCGATCGGGCGGCGCTCAGCTGGCCATCACGTGCCTGGCGATCACTTCGCCTGGATGGTCTCGAGCGCGATCTGCAGCGTGACCTCGTCGCCGAGCGCGTTCTTGTCGACGCCGTAGGTCATGCCGAAGTCCGAGCGCTTGATCGTGAACGTCGTCATGAAGCCGGCGCGCTTGCCGTAGAACTCGCCGGTGCCGGTGAACTCGACCGGGATCGTCACCGTCTTGCTCTTGCCAGCCATCGCCAGGTCGCCGGTGACCTCGAGCATCTCGCCCTTCTTGGCGACCTTGGTGCTCTTGAAGGTGATCTCGGGGTTCTCCTTGCTGTTGAAGAAGTCCTGGTTCTTCAGGTGCGCGTCGCGCTTGGCATCGTTGGTGTCGACGCTGTCGACCGGGATCGTCAGCTGCACCGACGTCGCCTCGGGCTTGGCCGGATCGAACGTCACCTTGCCGTCGACCTTGTCGAACATGCCCTGGAACCACGAGGCGTTGGCGTGCTTGACGCGGAAGACCACCGAGCTGTGGCCGCCGTCGACCGTCCAGTCGTGGTCACCACGCGGGGCGCTCGGCGCCGACGGCGCGGTGGGAAGGGCGAACAGGGCGAACGAGAGGGGGAGGAGGAGGAGCGTCTTCATGGGTTCGGGAGCTAGCGGGTCAGGAATGCTTGACTGGTCAAGGATATGTCCAGAGAACGGCGCGCGACAAGGTCTGCTCCCAGAATTTCTTCGGGCGCTCCTTCGCCGTCACGGCAGGCGCGTGTCGGTCGCGAGCGTCTCGCCGTCGGCAGCGTAGTCGCCGAGCTGGAACACCAGGTCGCGGTAGTTGCGGATGTCGAGCACGGCCAGCGACTGCACTGCGCGCAGCACCTGCAGGTCGCGGCGCACCGACGCCCCGCGCGCGAACGTGGCCCGCAGTGCCGCCACCGCGGCGTCCGCGGGCGACGCTCCGGCCGGCAACGCCCCCCACGCCTGCAGCACCTCGCGCGCGGCGCGTTCGTCGCGCTGCCACGCCACGTAGAGCGCCTCGACCGCAGAGGCCGGCAGGCCCACACCGTGCCGCTGCCGCCAGCGCTCGACCGGATGCACGACGAACTGCCCGCGCAGCCAGCGCCAGGCGCGCGCGGCCGGCCCGAGCCGTTCGCCCCGCTGCAGCAAGGCCGGCAGCACCTCGGTGCGCCAGCGCTCGGCGAACAGCAGCGTGCGCACGTGCTGATGGTCGGCGATCCACGCACAGCCGACCGCCAGCTCCCCCGCCGCGATCGCGTCGGCGTCGCCGGCCAGCGCCGCCGGCGCCAGCGACGGCAGCCAGGCCACCGCCGCATGCAGGGACGCGATCTGCTGCCGCACCAGCGCCGCCTGGTCGCGCAGCGCCGCGGCCTCGCGTTCGCGCAGGTGCAGGAAGCGCACGTCGCGTTCGAACTCGGGCTCGTCGGCGAACGGCGCCGCCGCCGACCAGCCCGCCGGGGCGCCGGCGTAGACCGGATCGAGTTCGAGCCGCAGCCGGATCGCCTCCAGCAGCCCCGGCGCCTTCATGCGGTGGATCTTGCGCTGCGCCACCGCGAACGGCGCCTGCCCGATCTCGCGGCGCAGCATCGCCAGCTCCGGGTCGAGCACTTCGCGCACGATGCGCTGCACGCGGCCGATCAGCCAGCCGATGCTGCGCAGGAAGCGCCAGCCGAGCAGCAGCGGTGCCAGCAGCACGCGGCCGTGCGACAGCCGCCGCTGGTAGAAGCGCAGCGGATTGAAGCTGCGGTCCGTGCGCGGCAGCTGGTGCACCGGGCGCGTGCCGAAGATCTCGCGCACCATCGTGCGGCGGTCGATGCGCACCACCTCGAGCACGTCGTCGCCGAACAGCGCCGCCAGGTGGCGGTCGCGTTCGGCATCGCCGCCGAGGAAGTCGAGCGCGGTGAACTCGGTCGCCGGATAGTCGACCAGAGAACCACGGCGTCCGCCTTCCTTCGGCGTGCGGCCGCCGCGTGGATCGCGGCGACGCTCGAGCCAATCGTGCATCGCCGCCGTCGCCGCCGGTGAGGCCAGCGCGCGCTCGGCGAGCGGGATGCAGTAGCGGTTGTAGCCGTCGATGCGCTTCGCGGCCTCGACGGCGATGCTCTCGGTGATGAAGCGGAACCACAGGTACGGCCCGCTGAACAACGAGCCGTCGTCGAGCTTCAGCTTGCGCAGTCGCTTGCGTTCGCGCGCGTCGAAGCCGAGGAAGTGCTGGCGCAGGTTCGCCAGCGACGTGTTCGCCAGCAGCTGCTCGGTGGTCTGCACGTCGCTGCCGTGCAGCGGCGCGCCGTCGAGGTAGTGCAGGTAGAGCAGTGCCGTGCGGTTCGCCGCCAGCCGCACGGCCTCCGGGGCTGGATCGTCGGCGACCGGCACCCCCGTGCGCACGCTCTGCAGGTGCGCCCGCAACAGACGCACGCAGTGGGCCGCATGCTCGTCGCCGTCGAACACGCGCGCGGCGAGGAACGCGAGGTCCTCGGCTTCGTAGCGGCGCTTCACCCGCTCGAGCGTCGAGATGAAGTGCGCTTCGCTGGTCAGCCGGTAGGTCTCGGCGGCCTGGCCCGCGAGGCGCTTCAGCCAGTGCCCGAGCAGCAGCAGGCCGAAGCAGATGCCGCCGAGCACCAGCAGCGAGTTGGACACCGTGGCGCCCATCTGCACGCCGACGAGCCGCGGCAGCGAGAACAAGCCGCCGAACAGCACGAGTCGCACCGCCGGCCGCTGCGTCGCCTTGACCAGCGCCGTCGCCACGCGGTCGAGGATCTGCGGGCCGGTGACGATGCCGTGCAGGTCGGCGAAGAACAGCATGCGGCCGTGCCACGACTCGAGCCAGTCGGCGACGCGGCGGCCGAGCTGCACGATGCGTTCTTCGGGCGTGCCCGGCAGCGGGCACACGGCCACGCGGCGGACCAGCGGCAGCCAGCGCACCGGTACCGCCGACAGCACGCGCACGACGCGATCGAGCGAGGCGACGTCCGCCGGCCGCAGCCAGCGCCCGAGGTCCTGCGGCCGCAGCGCCCACAAGAACTCGATCGCCTCGTCGATCGGCACGTCGCGCGGCGGCGCACTGGCCAGCGTGCGCACCGCCCCCGCCGCCGGCAGCGCTTCCGCGCTCTTGCGGGCGACGGCGAGCCGTTCGCACAGCGCTTCCGCGCGCACGTCCGCCGGCACCAGCCCGAGCAGTTCGTGTTCGCGGCGCAACGACGAGAACAGGGCGTCGCGCAGATCGTGCTCCTGCACCGTGCGCCGGACCTCGGCCGCACCCGGCACGAACACGAACTCGCGGTTCAGCAGCTGCGCGAAGCGCGCGGTCAGGCCGTCGAGCCCGCGCACCAGGAACAGCAGCAGCCGCGCCGAACGCAGCAGCGGCCGCAGCGCCTGCACGTAGCGCGCGGCCCAGGTGACACGCAGCAGGCGCAGCGTGCGCAGTGCCACCATGTCCTCGACGAGCTCCGGTGCCTCGACGCCGGGCAGCAGGAACAGCACCGACGGGATCGCCGGCAGCAGATCGGTCACCGCGTTGCGCAGCAGCCAGGACACACGGTTCGGATGCAGCACCAGCTCGAACAGGAAGTCGGCGAGGAAGAACGAGCAGGCGATCGCGTCGATCCAGTGCAGCAGGTCCTTCTGCACCGGCGTCAGGTCGGCCGCCGCCTCCAGCACCAGCGTGGCCAGCACGACCAGCAGCAGCACGAAGTTGGTCGTCTCGACGAAGCCGACGCCGCGCGCACCGATGCGGGCTTCGAGGCGGCGCGCCAGTTCGCGGTCGTCGGCGGCGCGCAGCAGCCGGCGCCCGAGGCGGCGGCTCGACCGCGAACCGTTCGCCGCCGCCATCGCCACCACCACCTCGCCGGTGCAGCGCAGCAGCAGCACCTGCTGCGGGATCGACACGTCGTCGATCGCCGTCGACAGCAGCGCGAAGCGCTCCGCGACTTCCCCGTCGATCGGGGCCTGCCGCGGCAGCGCCGCCAGCTGGGTGGCGATCGCCCGTTCGACCGCGCCGGCGATCGCCGCCTCGCCGGTGTGGAGCGCGATCGCACGCAGGTCGGCGAGGTCGAGCAGCACCGCCGGGTCGGGCGCCGCGACCGCCAACGCACGCAGGCGGGCCGCGAGCCAGGCACTGCGCGTCGCCACGACGTCGGCGCGCAGTTCGGGCACGTCGCGGGCGGTGCGGCGGAGCCAGCGCATCTCCTCGGCCAGCAGTTCGTGCGCCAGGGCACCGGTTTGCGCTGTTGCACCGGCTTGCGAACCGTCGTGCGCGCGGCTGCGGCCGCCTTCTGGCGCGCCCTCCTGCAGGGCCGCAGCCCGCGCCGCCGCCAGCTCGCGCGCCGTCGCCGCCGGATCGGCAGCCGCCTCGTGCAGCAAGGCGCGCAGGCGCTGGAGGGACGGCGAGGGTTCGGACTTCATGCGGCCCGCGGGCGACGGGCCGCGATCATAGGAACGCCCGCGACGTCGTCACGGACGTTCTTCACGGCTCACACGTCGCCGCTCACGGGCACCGCCTCACCACGGCCGGCGGAAGTCGACTTCGTCGTTCGGCACTTCGCCGCGGTACTCGAGCGTCATGCGGCCGTGGCCCATTGCCCTCGGTCCCTGCAGCCGGCGGTCCCCCTCGACCTCCAAGCGCTTCACCATGCCGGTCTCTTCGTCGCACAGCAGCCACGCCTGCTGCACCCGCGCGCGGGCCGCCCGTCGCCCACGCGCTTCGATGCGCAGCACAGCGCGGCCGTCGGCATCGGTCTCGCGGCCGACGACCTGCAGTTCGCAGTCGCCCGGCAGGCGCTTGACCATGTCGTGCACGTCGAGGTAGCCGACGTCGAGCGCCTGGCCGAACTGCTGCAGCAGCCGCTCGCGCTCGGCCATCGGTACCGCGTTGCGGATCATGCCGTTGCCGGCGGTGAACCACGTCTCCTTGCCGTCGCCACCGAGCTGCACCTCGCCGAACTGCATGGCACCGAAGCCGAACTTGCCGCGCAGCAGGAACCGGCTGCCGGGCCGGGTGAACAGCTCGAACTCGTGCCGCGCCGCCGGTCGTGCGTTGTCGCCGTCGTTGCGGATCTCGAGCGAGTAGCGGCGCACGACGTCGCGACCGAGCTCGGCCGCAGCCCGCTCGACCGCGGCCACCGCGGTCGGCGTCGCCGCCGGCAGCGCCATCCACACGCCGAGGCAAGCCAGCAGCAGCGCCGCCGCCGCCACCGCGAGCCAGTGCCGATGCGGCCCCACGAGCACACGCTCGCGGTCGATCGCGGCCAGGATCGCGGCGACGCGCCCTTCGCGCGCCGCGACGTCGGGCGAGTGCATGGCGCGCAGCAGGCCGTGCACGAAGCGCTGGTCGGCGAGCCACGGCTTCGCCTCGGCGGGCACCTCGACCGGGGCCGGACCGTCGGCCAGCGTGTCGTCGAGTTCGCGCCACGCGTCGGGCACCAGTTCGCGGCCGCGGCCGCGGCCGTCCTGACCGTCCCGATCGTTCGTGCCGTCGATGTTCATGCGACCTCTCCTTCCGGCAGTTTGCTGCGCAGGCAACGGTGCAGCTGCGCGCGCCCGCGTTGCAGGTGCTTCTTCACCGCTTCGAAGCCGATGCCGAGCTTGTCGGCGATCTCCTTGCAGTGCATGCCCAGTTCGTAGTGCATCTTGATCGACTCGCGCTGCGGCCCGCTGAGCACCGACAAGCAGTCGCGCAGTGCGTCGAGCTTCTCGCCGAAGGTGTCGCCCTGCAGCCGGGCGAACTCGCGGAAGCTGTCGTCGATGCGGCCCAGCACCTCCTCGTCGCAGTAGTGCACGCGGCTGCGGCCGAGCTTGCGGCGGTGGTTCAGCACCAGCTTGGCGGCGATGCCACGCACCCACGGGCCGAACGGCAGCTTGCGGTCGTAGCGGTCGAGGATCCGCCAGGCGACCAGGAACGTCTCCTGCAGCACGTCTTCGGCGGCGACGTTGTCGCGCAGCGTCGACAGCAGGAAGCCCCGCACCGAGTCGATGTGCTCGCGGGTCAGGATCTCGAACAGGTCGCGGGAGTCCACAGACGGCGGATTGTCGCCAGGGTCGAAGGGCGGGACAGAGGGCACAGGAAGTTCCTCGGGGCCCCACCGGAACGCCTCGGCCTTCCCATGCCACGGGGACGCGGCGGCCACCATGGCCACGCCGAGGCCCCCGAGCTCACCCGCGAGTGTCACCCGTGCGCCCGGACACGAGTGTCACCGATGCACACGAGTTGGACCGCCCAGGGAGCCTGGTTCGGACCGCGGCCCCACCCACCCACCCACCCACCCACCGTCGACGGCCCGAGACGAAGGCCGCGCGCTCGGGCCGCAGGGGCGGCGTCCGACTCGTGGATGGATCGAACCCGCTCACGCATCGCATTCGTCTCGCTCCATGGCATCCGAGAAGCGTCGGCCCAGCCTCAGGAGAGCTGTCAACCATGTTCCCGGTCCGTGTCAGCCCCTGAGTCGGTCTGACCTTGAAAGGATCCAACCGGTCTGCACCCATCACAGTGCCTTGACCGCGGCGAGAGCATCCCGTATTAGTGCCTTTTCAAGTGCCGAAGCGATCCACGAAGCCGCGCCGCCGCAAGCCACAACAGGCCGAACTGCCGTTCCGCCAGCACGGCGGTGCGCGCAAGGGCGCCGGCCGCAAGCCCAAGGCCGACCGCGCCGGCGTAGCCCATCGCCAACGGTCGGCGTTGGCGACACGGCACCCGGTTCACGTGACCCTGAAGCTGCGCCCCGGCTTGCCGCCGCTGCGCCGCCAGGCCGAGCGCACCGCGATCCTCGCCGCGTTCGCGCGCGGCAAGGATCGCTTCGGCTTCCGCCTCGCCCACTTCACGATCCAGAACGACCACCTGCACCTGATCGCCGAGGCCGCCGACCGCGTCGCGCTGCGCCGCGGTCTGCAGGGCCTCGCGATCCGCATCGCCCGCGCGCTGAACAAGCTGTGGTCGCGCGCGGGCAAAGTGTTCGCCGACCGCTACCACGACCGCATCCTGACCTCGCCGCGCGAGGTCCGGAATGCGCTCGTCTACGTCTTGGGGAACGGCAAGCACCAGGCGGCCACGGGCCGCATGGTGCGGGTTCCTCAGGCAGTCGACGTTTACTCGAGCGCGCCCTGGTTCGATGGCTTTCGCGAACGCATCGTGGTGCGCGGCATCGACACGATCGAGCCGCCGCTGGCGACGGCTCGATCGTGGCTTCTGCGCCTCGGCTGGCGACGCCACGGCCTGCTCGGCATCCACGAACTCCCCGCCACCGGCTGACACCGCACGCACCCGATGCGCACCGCGGCCTACGTCTACACGGGCTGGCACCCGATCGCCGAACGCGACGCGTCGTTCCACCCGGGCTTCACCGAGTGGGAGCTGGTGCGCGCCTGCCGCCCGCGCTTCCCGGGCCACAGCCAGCCGAAGGTCCCGCAGCTCGGCGAGTACGACGACACCGACCCGATCGCGTTCGGCCAGCGGCTGGCGCTGGCGCAGGCGCACGGCGTCGACGCCTTCGTGTTCGGCGTGTTCTGGTGCCGCGGCAAGCGCGTGTTCGAACAGGGCCTCGACCGCGGCTTCCTGCAGGGCCCGCTCGGCGCCACCGCCCCGTTCGCCTGCATGTGGGCCAACCGCATGCCGCGGCGTGTGCTGCCGGTGCTGCGCGCCGACGCGCCGGTGCTCGATCCGTCCCGCTTCGTGCCGAGCGACGTCGACGACTTCGTGCAGTTCGTGGCGATGCTGGCGACGAACTACTTCGCCCGCCCGAACTACCTGACGGTCGGCGGTCGCAGTTACCTGTCGATCTTCGACAGCACGTTCTTCGTCAAGGAACTCGGCGACACCGGCGCGCGCGCGGCGATCGCGGCGGCGCGCACGTGGCTGTGCGAACACGGCCATCGCGACCTGCACCTCGCCGCCATCGAACCGAACGTCGAGGCGCTGCCGCGCGTGCAGGCACTCGGCTTCGACAGCGTCACCCACTACGTGTTCCTGCCGGACTGGAAGGGGCCGTTCGCGCAGGACTACCGCGAATACGCAGCGCTGCGAGCCACGCATTGGGCATCGTTCGCCGAACGCTCGGGCCTGCCGTACATGCCGTCGGTGGCGCCCGGCTGGGACGCGAGCGCGCGCGGCGCCGACTTCGGCGACAAGCGCCCCGACAAGTATCCGTGGTGGCCGGTCGTCACCGGCGAGCACCCCGAGCACTTTCACGCGGCCCTGCGCCGCGCGCGCGCGTTCCGTTCGCCGGTCGGCGGCGTCGACGATCCGCTGCTGCTGGTCGCGTCGCTGAACGAGTGGAGCGAAGGCCACTACCTCGAACCCGACGAACGCTTCGGCCACGGCTGGCTGCACGCCGTGCGCGACAGCCGCTGAACCCGTCCCCCACGATGAACGTCGCCGCCCTCGAACTGCTCGTCCCCGGCACACTCGGTCTGCTGCTGGCCGGCTTCGGCGCCGTTCGCTGCGCCACCACGCTGCGCCTCGCCCGCGCGAGCCGCGATTGGCCGACGGCGACGGGCCGCGTCGTCGCCTGCAGCACGCGCGTCGTGCGCAAGAGCCACGGCAATCCCGGCGTCCGCGTCGACGTCGAGTACGAGTTCGAAGTCGGCGGCGTGCGCCACCGCGGCAAGCGTGTGCGCTTCGGCGGCACCGCCAACCTGCCGAAGGACGAAGCGGAAGCACTGGCGCGCCGGCATCCGGTCGGCAGCCGCGTGACGGTGCACCACGCGCCCGACCGGCCCGAGCTGGCGACGCTCGAGACGACGACGCCGAAGCACCTCGTCGGCCTGCTGTTCGTCTGCGGGTTCGTGGCGATCGCGATCGTCGGCGGCGTGGCCGCAGCCCTTGCCGGCTGACGCCTACTTCACGACACGCGGCGGCAGCGGATCGGGCTCGCACGCCTCGGACACCGCCCCCAGGGCACCACAGCGCTTGGCCAGCGCCGGCAGGAAGGCGTCCATCGTCGCCGTGTGGCCGAACAGAAAGCGCGCGAGGCAGCGGAAGACGACGTTGTAGACCTCGCCGTGCTCGGTCAGCGTCAGCGTCGTGCGGCCGTCCCGCTCGTCGAGCCGCAGCGTCCACGTGCCGCCGAATGGCGAGCCCTCGGTGACGATGCGGGTGACGAACAGCCGATCCGGTTCGCGCCGCTCGATCGCGAGGTCCATCGGCCCGTGCGGACCAACCTCGCGAAACACGCGGCAGCCGTCGCGATCGGGCAGCCACTGCACGGACTTCACGCCGGTCACCCACTGCGGGTAGGCCTCGACTTCGGCGATCGCAGCGAACACGACCTTCGCCGGCACCGGCAGCATCATGCGCTTCGCGGCGGCGTGCGCCTGCGGCAAGCACGCACCGACGATGGTGATCAGCGCCACCAGACCCACCAGCAGACAGAGGGTGATCCACACGTACTTCATGGCATTCATGCTCCCGACGAACGCGCCGACCGTCCTCAGCTCACTCCCGCACCGCCGTTCCAGCCGCGGGCGCCGACGTAGGCGACGGCGTCGACCTCGATCTGGAAGCCGTAGTGCAGCGGCCCGACCGGCACCGCGGCGCGCGCCGGCCGATGCTCGCCGAACACCTCGGCGTAGACGGCGTTGAACTCGGCCCAGTGCTCTTCGGTCGTGAGGTAGGCGGTCACCTTGACCACGTCGCGCAGCGACGCGTGCGCCGCCGCCAGCGCCGACTCCACGTTCTGCAGCACGACGCGCACCTGCTGTGCGAACGGCATCGCCGGGTCCTTGACGCCGCTCGGCGGGATCGGCAACTGGCCGGAGACGAAGACGAAGCCACCGGCGGCGACGGCGTGCGAATAGTGCCCGCCGGGGGTGACGCCGGCGGCGTTCTGGCGGAAGGTGCGGAGGTCGTCGTGCATGCTGCGATCCTACGGGCCCAGCACCCGACCCGCCGCGTGCCGACACCGCCGGATTTCCTGAACCCTCCGCCGCGACCCGCGCGACTCCATCCGCGATGCCCTCCGTGCGCGCCGACCTGACGCCGACGACCGACGCCGTAGCCCTGGCGCCGCACGCGCCGATGCTGCAGCGCTACCTGTTCGTGCTCGGCGCGCGCGCGGACCGCATCGACGATCTCGTGCAGGAAGTGTTCGTGCTGGCGCTGCAGAAGGAACTGCCGCCCGACGAGCCAGGCCGCCGCGGCGCCTTCCTGCGCGGGGTCGCGCGCAACCTGCTGCTGCGCGACCGCCGCAGCGAAGCCGCGCGCCGCGAGATCGAGATCGCCGACGAGGTCTGGCAACGGCAGTGCGACGACGGCGACGGCGAAGAACGGCTCGCCGCGTTGCGCGCCTGCGTCGCCGGCCTGCCGCAGAAGAGCCGCGAACTGCTGCAGCGCTGCTACGCCGACGGCGCCGGCCGCGCCGAGCTCGGCGGCGAGTTCGGGCTCGCGCCCGAAGGCGTGAAGACGACCCTGCGCCGGCTGCGCGAAGGCCTGCGGCGCTGCATCGAACGACGACTGCGAGGAACCCGATGAACGACGACTCGATGCGCGAAGCCGCGGCGGAACGACTGCTGACGGCGGAACTCGTCGCCGTGCTGAAGCCCGGTGCGGCGGCGAAGGCGATCGCGTGGTGGCCGCGCTGGGCCGCGGCGGCGGTCGCGGTGCTCGGGCTGCTGACGGTGCTCGGCGTCGCGGCGCTGCAGGGGAGCGAGGGCACGTTCGCGCAGCAGCCGCCGTTCGATCCGCTCGATCCGGCGCTCAACGAGGAATGGCCCATCACGCCACGCGCGGTCCCCATCTCCGATCGGACGCAGCTCAGCGCCGTACCGGCGGAAGTCGACTCGATCTACCTGCGCCCTGCGACCCAGGACCTTCTCGCTGCGGCCGCAAGGCGCCCTGGCCTGAAGCGCCTCGCCGCCCACCCGGCGCGCGATGGCTCCTCGCTGTCCCTGGGCATCCTGTCGGTTGCCCGTGAGCTCGAGACCCTGAGTCTCAGCTCGCCGTTCCCGGCCAGCGAGCTGCGGGAGCTTCGCCATCTCCGAAGCTTGCGGCGATTGACTCTCGGCGTCGACCTCGACGAAGCGGCGGCACGGGCCATCGCCGAGGCTCCGTTCCTGAGGACCCTCGTCCTGGCCCCGAGTGCTCCGAGCCCCGACGGCGTGCGTGCTCTGTCGGGCCTGCCCGATCTCGAGTTCCTCGGCATCCACACGACAGGTTCGAACTCGAAGGACTCCGCTTGGATGAACGAACTGCCCCGGCTGCGCAGCCTGAAGGGCCTTCGGCTCGAAGGGGTCAATCCGCCGGACGAGTTCGCCGCGATCCTGTCGCAACTGCCACAGCTCCGCGTGCTCCAGCTGAGCCACGTCGATGGCATCGATGCAGTCCTCGCTGCGGTGCCAACCTGGATCGAGCGCTTGCAGTTGGGTGACCTCCGCGGGGCATCGGCCTCGGCACTGCTCGACCTGAGCCGCTGCCGCAAGCTGCGCTCGCTCGGCTTGCGGGCTCTGCGGACGGGCCACCACGACACCGTGTGCGAGCTGGTGCGACGACTGCCGCTCGAGCAGTTCGAAGACTTCGTCGATGCGCCGAGCGACGAGCTCTGGAAGGTGCTGCAGGAGAAGGACCTCCTCCGCTTTCTCCGCATCCGGACGCAAGGAGAAGACCTGGCTCCCCACTTCCCGAAGGCCGCGAACTGCCGTGCCCTCGAAGTGCTCGAACTGGTCACCGCCGAAGTCCCACCCGCCGACAGCTTCGGCCCCCTGCTCGAACTGCCCGCCCTGCGACGCCTCCACATCTACGTGCCCAACGGGACGCCGCGGCAGCCAATGCCAGTTCCGGAGCTGCCTGAGCTGCGCGCCATGTTCCCTGGCCGGCTCGCGGTCTTCGTCGACTGACGAGCCCGCCCGCCACCTAGGCCCGCGAGAAACCGCGAGAGCCGCCACCGCCCGCGCTCTAGGCTAGACCGCGTGCCGAAGCGCCGCCGCACGCCCCGTCGCCGCAAGCCCTGGTGGGCCACGCTGCCCACCGAGGAGCTGCTCGACGTGCGCCTGTGCGACCTCGACCTGCAGCTCGACGGCACCGCACTCTCGGCGCGCATCGACAAGCTGTACGACGAACTGCACCGCGCAGGCCTCGTCTTCCGCCCGTACGTCTACCTGTCGATCGACTGGTTCACGCCCGAAGGCTCGACCGGCTTCGCGGTACCGTTCTACCTCGCGCACCGGCGGCTGGCGCAGCTCGAGCACCACCAGATGTTCGAGGCCGAAGGCACCGCGCACGAGCTGTGCATGAAGCTGCTGCGGCACGAAACCGCGCACGCGTTCGACAACGCCTACCGGCTGCACCGCCGCGCCGACTGGCGCGAGACGTTCGGCCGCTACAGCGCGCCGTACCGCAGCGCCTACCGCGTGCGGCCGACGAGCAAGCACTTCGTGCAGCACCTCGACCACTGGTACGCGCAGAGCCATCCGGCCGAGGACTGGGCCGAGAGCTTCGCGGTGTGGATGACGCCGCAGAGCCGCTGGCGGCAGGTCTATGCCGAGTGGCCGGCGCTGCAGAAGCTCGAAGCGCTCGACACCATGGTGCGCGACGTCGGCGACCTGCCGCCGTTCGTGCGCAGCACCGACCGCCCCAACTCGCTGCCGAAGCAGCGCATCACGCTGCGCGAGTTCTACCGCCGCAAGAAGGCCACCTACGCCAAGGAGCCGTGGCGCTTCGACCGCGAGCTGAAGCTGGTGTTCGCGCCGGCCGGCACCGCGACGCGGCGCGAGCACGCGGCGACGTTCCTGTTGCGCGAACGTGTTGCCCTGCGCGCGCGCGTGTCGTCGCTGACCGGGCAGTACCGCTACGTCGTCGACCAGGTGCTGGAGACGATGGTGCAGCGCTGCCGCGAACTCGACCTGCGCATCGCGCGCCCGGGCCCGGAGACGCGGCTCGGCGCGGCGGTGCTGACGACGATGGCGACCCAGCAACTGGCGCGAGGACACCAACCGAGGTTCCGCCGTTGAGGAACCGATGAGGGAGCGATGAGGAAGCTGCGCGTGCTGGTGGCGATGCACGAGGAACTGGTGCCGCCGCCCGATGCCGAGAACCTGCCGGCGAGTGCGACCTGGGACTACCAGATGGAGCTCGACGTCGTGCGCACGCTGCGCGGCCTCGGCCACGAGGTGACGACGCTCGGCGTCGGCGAGGAACTGCGGCCGGTGCGCGATGCGATCGCCGAGCAGAAGCCGCACGTGCTGTTCAACATCCTCTCGTGGTTCCACGGCGTCGTCGCCTACGAGGCGCACTTCGTCAGCTTCCTCGAGTTGTGCAAGCAGCCCTACACCGGCTGCAACCCGCGCGGCATCACGCTGGCCGGCGACAAGGCCCTCAGCAAGCAGATCCTCGCCTGGCACCGCATCCCGGTGCCGGCGTTCGCGGTGTTCCCGCTGCGCACGCGCACGGCGAAGCTGCCGCGGCGCATGGCGTTCCCGGTGATCGTCAAGTCGGCGATCGAGCACGGCAGCGCCGGCATCGCCCAAGCGTCGGTCGTGCGGACCGACGAGGAACTGGCCGAACGCGTGGCGTTCCTGCACCGCACGCTGCAGACCGACGTCGTCGTCGAACAGTTCCTCGCCGGCCGCGAGTTCACCGTCAGCGTGCTCGGCAACGAACGGCTGGAGACGTTCCCGATCTGGGAGCTGTGGTTCGACAAGCTGCCGGAGGGCAACGAGCCGATCGCCACGGCGCGCGTGAAGTGGGACGTCGACTACCAGAAGCGCGTCGGCCTGCGCACCGGCCGCGCGCGCGACCTGCCGGCCGACGTCGAGGAGCGCATCCACGCGATCGCGCGCCGCACCTACCGAGCGCTGCACCTGTCGGGCTATGCGCGCATCGACCTGCGCATGGACGCCGAGGGCCGCGTCTACGTGATCGAGGCGAACGTCAACAACGATCTGACCCCGGGCGAGGACTTTCCCGACTCGGCGGCGAGCGTCGGCGTCGACTACCCGCAGTTGCTGCAGCGCATCGTCTCCACCGGTCTTGCCTACAAGCCGGCGTGGAAGGTCGAGTAAGGTCTCGCCGCCGCCTCGCATGAACACCCTGCCCGAAGTCACCGCCTACATCGCCCGCTCGCCGGAGGACCAGCAGGAGCTGCTGCAGCGCCTGCGCGCGATGATCCGCGAACGTTTGCCCCAGCTGACCGAAGCGTTCGCCAGCGGCATGCCCGTCTACACGGCCGGCACGCAGCCGGGCGCGCCGTGGCGCTGCGGCTTCGCCAGCCGCAAGAAGGGCGTCATGTTCTATGCGATGGACGAGGCGCTGCTCGACGGCTTCGCCGAGGAGCTCGGCACGCTGCGCACCGGCAAGAGCTGCGTCGAGATGAAGGTGACGAAGAAGCGCACGCTGGTCGACGTGCTCGGCCTCGTCGACCGCATCCTCGGCGCGATCGCGGCCAAGGGTGCCGGCCCGACGACGAAACCCTGACGGCGCAGCAACTCGGACGGCGCAGCAACGCGAACGGCGAAGCAACCCGGACGGCGAAGCAACCCGGACGGCGACGGGCCCGCCGCGCGATCACGGCGCGTCCGGCCCCCACGGCGTCGTCCGGCGCCGTTCGCCGCCGCCGTGGCGCAGCTTGTCGTCGCCGTGGCGATCGCGGATCGCGTCCATCGCCTTCAGCAGCTGGTCGCGCTTCTTCGGCGCCGGCGCGAACAGCGAACCCTGCGCCGGCGCCGCTCCGGTCACCAGTTGCGCCGCCGTCAGGCCGAGCAGGCGCACGCCGCGCGAACGTTCCCACGCCGCCGCCAGCAGCCCGCGCGCGGTCTGGTAGAGCACCTGGTCGTCGGCGGTCGCCGGCACCTTCTGCTGGCGCACCAGCGTCGTGAAGTCGCCGTAGCGCAGCTTCAGCCGCACGACGCTGCCGCGCACAGAGGCCTTGCGCAGCCGGCGACCGACCATCTCGGCGAGTTGCAGCAGGATGCCGTGCACCTCGTCCGGATCGTGCAGGTCGTCGACGAACGTCAGCTCGTGGCCGATCGACTTCGCCTGCCGCTCGGCCTCGACCTCGCGCGGATCGAGGCCGTTCGCCAACACGTAGAGGTGCGGACCCAGGCTGTCGCCGAACGCCGTGCGCAGCTGCGCCTCGTCGTGCCGCTGTACGTCGCCGATCGTGCGCAGGCCGGCGCGCTCGAGCTGCTGCTGCGTCACCGGCCCCACCCCCCACAGCTTCGCCACCGGCAACGGCGCCAGGAACGCCTTCTCGTCGCCGGGCGACACGACGACGAGGCCGTCGGGCTTGCGCAGGTCGCTGGCGACCTTGGCGACGTACTTCGACGTCGCCACGCCGACCGACACCGTCAGCTGCGTCGCCGCCTTCACCTCGGCCTTGATGCGCGCGGCGATCGCCGGGCCGTCGCCGAACAGCGCCCGGCTGCCGGTGACGTCGAGGAACGCTTCGTCGAGCGACAACGGCTCGACCGCGTCGGTGAAGCGCTCGAACACCGCCTGCACCTGGTCGGACACCGCCGCGTAGACGTCCATGCGCGGCGTCACGAAGATGCCCTGCGGACACAGCTGCTTCGCGCGCACGCCGGGCATCGCCGAGCGCACGCCGAAGCGCCGCGCCTCGTAGCTGGCGGTGCTGACCACCTGCCGCGGCCCGCTGCCACCGACGATCACCGGCTTGCCGCGCCACTCAGGGTGGTCGCGCTGCTCGATGGCCGCGTAGAACGCGTCCATGTCGGCGTGCAGGATCGTCCGCGGCTCGCTCACCCCGGGGATGCTAGTCGAGAACGCGACGCTCCTCAGCTGCAGAGGATGGGTCGCGGCCGATCCCCGGCGCCGCTGGCGTCAGCCGTTCTTCGCCGTGGCCGCGTCCCCGGCTGACGACGCGCGCAGTCGTTCTGCCGCCAGCCGCGTCACGAGGTCGTAGCCGCAAGACCGTTCCAGCTCGGGGTCCAACTGCGACACGATCCAGCGGAGATCGGCCTCCGCGATCGGTGCTGCGGCCTTGGCGACGAACTTCTGCGGCCCTCCCTTCTCGCCGGCCACGGCGCGCAACCACGGCCAGCGCCGCAGACCGAAGCGCTGCGCGAGTTCGCGCACCACGCGGCCGGGTGCCGCGGCAGCGTCCTCGTAGCGCAGGATCGTCGCGTGCCGAACGCGTCCGGGCAGGGTCGCCCAGGCCCTGTGTTTGGCGGTGCGCAGCGCCAGCACGTTGGCGAAGCGCTCCCCGGTGGCGGGATCGCGCTCGTGCATCATCTCGGTGCCGCACCGGGGATCGTCGACCGCGAGCTCCATGTGCTGCCCCCATTCGCACCACCACGGTGCGCGCACGAACTCCGCCAACGACAAGCCCTGCAGCGCCGGCGCGGCGTGCCACGGCATTCGATGCAGGCTGCGCACCCAGTCGAACGGGTCGCGGTGCACGACCACGAACAGCGTGTCCGGCGCCGGGCCCTGCAGGCGATCCAGCCAGCCGTGCTTCCAACCGAAGGCGTCGGTCGGCTCGAGGCCGAGGTTGCGGCGCAGCAGCTGCGCCACGTAGTTGGTGCCCGAACAGCGTTCGCCGAAGATCTGCAGGCGGCGGAGGCGAGGTTCGGACATGGGACGGCGAGGAGGCGCTGCAGCGCGTAGGCTCTGGGCGTGTCCCTAGGCTACCAGAACCGCGATGCCGCCGTCGTCGACTACCAGCTGTGGCAGGCATGGCCTGACGGGGACTGGCTGCGCGGTCCAGCGCCTCCGAGCCTTGCCACCGGCAGCTACTTCGCCGCGGTCGGCGCGGCACAGACCTTCGGCTGCTTCGTCGCGGAGCCGTGGCCGGCGTTGCTGGCGCGACAACTCGGCCTGCCGGCGTTGAACCTCGGCATCGCCGGCGCCGGGCCTGCCTGGTTCCGCCGAGAACCGGTGCGGGCGCTGCTGGCGAACGCGCGCTTCGTCGTGTTCCAGGTGATGTCCGGCCGCAGCGCCGACAACTCGTGCTTTCGCGGCGGCGGGCGCGAACGCGTGCGATTCGCCGACGGCCGGGAACTCGGCGCCGACGCGGCTTGGCGCGAGGTGCTGCAACGCAACCTCGCAGGGGTCACGAATCCTCTCGCCCGCGGCCTTCGGAACCGATTCTCGGCATGGTTCGGTCGTCGCGACGCGCGCGACCTGGTGCGCGAGACGCGCGCCGACTGGCAGCGACAGTTCGCCGCGCTCTTGGGCGAGACCGCGTCGCCGAAGCTGCTGCTCTGGTGGAGTCGCCGTCGGCCGGACTACCGAGCTCGCTACCACTCACTGGCGGCGATGTTCGGCGAGTTCCCACAGCTGGTCGACCGGTCGATGGTCGAACACCTCCGCCCCTTGGCGAACGACTACGTCGAGTGCGTCACGCGTCGCGGCAGCCCACAGTTGCTGGTCGATCGACACAGCGGGGCGCCGACCAGTGTCCAGCCGGCAGCTGCAGGCACCGGCGAGGATCCGGCGGTGCGATGGCAGCACAATGCCTACTATCCATCGCCCGCGATGCACGAGGACGCAGCAGCAGCCTTGCTGGCTCCGGCGAGGAAGCTGCTGGCCGGGGCTGGTTGACCCTACCGGGGAACGCGAGATCGCGGGCCGCAGCTCAGAACCACTCCGGCACCATCTCCGGATCGAGCCCCATCGCCTGCAGGATCAGCGACTGCACGTAGTCGGGATCGATCGAGAACTCCTTCAGCGTCTCGTAGCACGAGCCGGCCTTGACCGACATCAACGCCAGCGCGAGGTGTTCGGGCTCGACCTTCTTGCTGCCGAGCTGCTGCGCTGCGTCCTTGGCGCGTTCGAACACGGTGCGCACGTGGCGATTGAACGGGCCGTTCGGCACACCGGGTTCGCGCGGCAGGCTCTGCACGTAGCCCGAGAACATGTCCGGGTCGACGTTCAGATCCTGGAAGATGTGGTGCAGGCACACGCTCTTGTCGGCGCACAGGCCGTAGATCACGTGGCCGGTCGCGACCGACTCGTCGCCGAGCTGCGTCGCCAGCTCTTCGGCCTTCTTGATGGCCAACACGGTCTTCTCGGCGAAGTCCTCGAACATAGGGGCGAAGAATCTAGCGAGCTTCGGCGGAGAGTGCCACCCGCGGGACCGGGCTCCGGCGGGTATCTGCGGCCTGCCGCGGCGATCGGTCGGGCGGCCGACGCCTTGCCGCGCGCCGGCGGCCCCGCCAGCATCGGGGCCATGGCCCGCCCCAACCGCAGCGACGAACGGCGCCGCGAGGTGATCCGCCCCGTCGCCGAGACCTTCGCCGAGCTGGGCTACCGCCGCACCACCACCGCCGTGCTGGCCGAGCGCTGCGGCCTGCAGGAGGTCGCGCTCTACCGGCTGTGGCCGGACAAGAAGGCCATGTTCGTGGCGGCGATCGAGTTCGTCGGCGACAACACCGAACGGATCTGGGACGACCTGATCGCCGGCGGCAGGACCGGCAAGGGCGCCCCGAGCGCCGCCGAACGGCTGCTCGCGCACGAAGCGAAGCACCTCGGCGAGTTCGGCTTCCACCGCATCCTGTTCGCCGGCTTCTCGGAGACCGACGACGAGGACGTGCGGGCCGCGCTGAAGGCGGTCTACACGCGGCTGCTGCGCCGCATCGCCGACATGGTCGAGGGCCACCGCGACGGCGGCGCTGCGGGCCTGCCGGCCGCGGCGATGACGGCGTGGGCGCTGGTCGGCCTCGGCACCGCGACCAACCTCGGCCGCGAACTCGGCCTGCTCGGCGAACGCGCACGCGGCGAACTGTTCGCGAGCGTCGGCCGCCACCTGCTCGGCTGACGCCGGCGCCGTGGTCGAGCCACGGGTCAGCGCAGCAGTTCGCGCAGGCGGTCGGCGGCGACCTTCTCGACGTCGGCGACGCCCTTCGGCGCGTGCCGGCGCCAGGCGGGATGCTGGTCGTTCTGGAAGTCGGCGAGCACGCAGGCGCCGGCGCGGTCGACGACGACCAGGTTGACGAAGCCGTGCGCGCCGCCGACGTCGACCGCCACTTCGATCGCGACCACGTAGTCGGCGTCGACCGGCGAGGCCAGCTGCGCCTTCTGCAGCGCCTTCGCCAGATCCCACAGGTGCCGCTGCTGGTTGCCGCCGGCGGGCACGGCGAGCTTCGCCGCCGCGGGGGCGAACGGCTTGCCGCCGAGGCGCTCGGTCAGCAGTGCCGCGAAGCGCGCGACGTCGGCGCCGCCCCTGCCGTCGGGGCCACCAGGGCACACCGGCGGTTGCACGGCGAAGCTCGCTGCGAGGCGACGTTCCCTCAACACGTCGAGCCGCTTCTGCATCGCGTCGCGTTCGGCCCGCGACGGTGCGCCGGACTTCTGGTCCCACTTCGCCGCGAACCTGCCGTCGCGCACCCCGCCGGCGACGGCCTGCCATCCGGCGAGCTCGAACAGCCGCTCGGCGACGAGGCGCGAGCAACCGAGCGGATCCGGGTCCTTCGCGGCCGTGCGCCGGAACGCCGCGTCGGCTGGCGTCTGCCGATCGACCAGCACGATCGCGCCGTCGCCGTCGACGACGACGAAGCGGACCTCGCTCGGACCCTGCCGCGGATCGCCGAGGAACTCCGCGTAGAGCGCGTGGCGCTTGCCACCAGCGGCAGGAGCACTGGCCCGCACGTGCGCCGCGAACTTCGCCGGCAGCTGCTCCCACGCGGTGTCGCCGGGCTCGAACGCCTTCGCCGCGACCTCGAGCTCGCTCATGCCCTGGCGCTCGAGAGTCAGGCCGAGCACGTCGGCGATGTTGGCGTCGGCGCGCCCGAGCAGCCGCACCGGCATCAGCACGAACGGCGCGGCGACGCCGGCGCGATGCAGGGCCTGACGGCGCCCCTCGCGCGCCGGATCCTGGCCCTGGGCGCCGATCGGCGCGGACGACGAGCAGGCCGCGGCGAGCGCGGCGAACAGCGGCAGCAGCAGCGGGAACGTGCGAGGCATCGGCATCTCCGGTTCGTTGTGATAGTGTTTACTATCATAACCGGCCAGGCGACATCCGCCGTCGTTCGTAGGTCGCCATGCACCGCGCGGGGCGCGCGTGGACCGCCGCCCCAGGCTCTCAGCCCGTCACTTGCGCTGCGCCAGCCGGTGCGCGCGCCGCGCCTTCGCCTTCTCGTAGCGGCGCTTCTCGTCGTCGGTCTCCGCCAGTACCGGCGGCACCGGCCGCGGCGTGCGCGACTCGGGGTCGAGCGACACGAAGGTCAGGTAGGCCGACGCGACGTGCTTGCGGTTGCCGGTCGAGCGCTCCTCCTGCAGCACCTTGACCCCGACCTCCATCGACGTGCGCCCGGCGTAGTTGACCGACGCCAGCAGCACGACGATGCCGCCGACCGGGATCGGGTTGTGGAAGTCGATGTTGTCGACGTTCGCGGTGACCACCGGGGTGCGGGCATGGCGTCCGGCCGACAACGCCGCGCAGATGTCGATCCAGTGCATGACGCGCCCACCCATGCAGTTGCCCAGCGGGTTGGCGTCGTTCGGGAACACCATCTCGGTCATCTCGACCTTGCTCTGGGAGACGGGGCGGGCGGGAAGGGTCTCGGAGTCGGCGGCCATGCGGGGCCGCGACTGTAGGCTGGCACGCGCGCCCACCAAAGTGCGCTGGTGCGCGTTCCGACTCCCTGACCCGAATCGCCCATGCCGATGCGAACCTTCGCCCTGCTCTCCCTGCTGTCCCTGCCCGCCTGCGCCAACTACGACTTCCAGCGCGCCCGCCTGCCGAACGGCGGCTGGGATCACCAGAAGCTGATCGCCGACCTGAAGGAGTCGGGCGAAGACGCGCTGATCGACATCACCTGGATCCCGCTGATCTACACCGACATCAAGACCTTTCGCGCGTCGGAGCCGCACCTGCCCTCGGGCTACACGCTGCAGACCGGTGGTGGCGTCGGCCCGCTGATCTTCGTCGGCTGGGAAGCGGAACAGGTGATCACCGACGACGCGACGTTCGTCGAGTCGGAGAACGGGACCTGGGTGGCTTGGAGCCTCGGCTACCGCGGCCGCCACAAGCGCATCGCCACGCCGTTCGGCGACCGGATCAGCGACCGCCACCGGGTCGCGCTGCTGTTCGGCACCCGCGGCGACGACGTGCTCTATCTCGACGGCAAGTATCTGGAGAAGGTGAAGAAGCAGAGCGGCGGCGAGCAGCGCGGTGACGACTCGCCGCAGCAGCCGAGCCCGAGGACTGGCACGCAGTAGCGCGACTCAGGGCCGTTCGCTGGTGCGCCGCGCATCGGCCTCGACCGGAACCGGCCGCAGATCCGCGGCCGCGCCGGCCTCGAACAGTTCGCCGACCCCGCGCGCCAGCGACCAGACCCCGAGGTCCTCGCCGTCCTGCTGGAACGGCACCCGCCGCGCGAAGCGCCCATTCGCCGTGGCCTCGCCGACGATGCGGCGCTGGCGATCCTCGATGGTGTAGTAGCGCACCGGTTGCTGCGGGTCCTGGATCTCCAGTTGGCGAACCGTGCCGACGGCTTCGCCCCCGATCCACACCTGCCAGCGCGCCAGCTCGACGACGCGCCGCGGCGCATACTCGGGCATCGGCGGCGGCGCTTCCTGGCACGCCGCGAACAGGGCGACGAGCACGGCGATCGCGATGGGCTTGGTCATCTGTGGCGCGGGCCGAGTTCTAGCCGCAGAATGCGCCGCCCGCCACCGCAGCGGTCGCAGCGCCGTGAATCCAATCGTCGAACCTAGCACCGCCACTCCGGGGATCATCACCCGGATCGAGGCCCTCGGCTTCCGATCGCTGCGCCACGTCGCCCAGGATCTCGGACCGCTGCAAGTCCTGGTCGGACCGAACGGCAGCGGCAAGTCGACGTTCCTCGACGTGGCTGCGTTCCTCGGCGACATCGTCAAGGCTGGTGCCGAGGCGGCGATCGCCGGGGATGCACGACTCGGTATCCCGCACCGAGCTCCGGACGGCCAGCACCTGACGTGGCAACGCCAAGGCTCGCGGATCGAACTGGCGGTCGAGATGAGCGTGCCACGCGAGCGGGTGGCGATGCTTCGGAATGGCCAGGAGAAGGTGTGCCGCTACGAGGTGGCGATCGACGTCAGCGCGCAGCTGCAGATCGTCGCCGAGAACCTCTGGCTGCACCCGCCCGCCAAGCCTCCCCAGTCGACGCAGAGGACGTTGTTCCCCAGCACCTCCGAGCCACCCGCGAACATCGTCCACTTGCCGCGCAAGCATGCGCCGGACGGATGGAAGAAGGTGCTCTGGCGCGGCGAGGAGCCGGGCAGCGTGACCTTCTCGTCGGAGACCGGCAACTGGAAGAGCCCGTTCCGCATCGCGCTCGACAAGGCGGCTCTCGCCAGCCTGCCGGAGGACGAAGAGAAGTTCCCGGTCGCGACGTGGTTCCGCCAGACCCTACAGAACGGCGTGCAGCGGCTGGCCCTGTCGAGCGAGGCCATGCGCCAGCCGTGCCCACCTGGTCGCTCACGAGGGTTCCTCACCGACGGCTCCAACCTGCCGCGGGTCGTACACCAACTGGAGTCGTCGCAGGCCGATCGGTTCAGCGCTTGGATCGCACATGTGCGCGAGGCTCTGCCCGAACTGCGCACCGTCACAACGCGGGAGCGCGACGAGGATCGTCATCGCTACCTCGTCGTGCAGTACCACAACGGCCTCGAAGCCCCGTCCTGGCTGGTCTCGGACGGCACGCTGCGCTTGCTGGCCTTGACCCTGCTCGCGTATGTGCCAGAGCTGACGGGCACCTACCTGATCGAGGAGCCCGAGAACGGCATTCACCCGCGCGCCATCGAGACGGTGTTCCAGTCGCTCAGTTCCGTTTTCGGTGCACAAGTCTTGCTGGCGACGCATTCACCAACCGTGCTTGGGCTGACGGATCTCGACCAAGTGCTCTGTTTTGCGAGAACATCGGAAGGAGCGACCGACATCGTCCTAGGACGCCAACATCCGCGCCTGCGAGAGTGGAAGGGAGTAACTGACCTGGGGACGCTCCTGGCCGCCGGAGTGCTCTCGTGATCGATTTGGTTTGCTTGGTCGCGGATCGCAACATGGAAGCCGTAGTGGCGAGCCTGCTTGGCAAGCACCAAGCACTCGGCACGCGCGAGATTCAGGCGGAGATCATCCAGCACCCACAGCATGACCCTGGGTGTTTTCGCGACCCGGCGCCACTCCTCAGCGTTTTCGCTAATCAAGCACAGCAAGCCTTGGTGATTCTCGATCGTGACTGGGATGGAGTCCCAAATGTGCCCACTCAGGAGATCGAGGCCGAGGTTGAATCGAGGGTCGCAGCAATCAAGCACGGATGGGCCAGATGCATCGTCATCGAGCCCGAACTGGAGGCCTGGTTGTTCACGCGTTCCCCACGACTAGACGAGGCAGTCGGCTGGCGTGGCAGAACCCCGTCACTGTCAGACGCCCTTTCAAGTGCGAATCTCTGGCCAGCGTCGAGTCCAAAGCCCCCCAACCCGAAAGCGACCATGAAGTGGGCGCTGAGTCGAGTCGGCAAGCAGACCTCTTCCTCGATCTATCGCCAGATTGCTCTTCACCTTGGCGTCGGCAAATGCGCCGACCCGTCCTTCCTCAGGTTTCGATCAACACTGCAAGCGTGGTTCCCCGCGCCGTAGCATCCGCCTCTCCACACCATGTTCGAAAACGACCGCGCCCGCTTCCGTCAGGAACTCGACGAGATCCGCACCGCTGGCCTCTGGAAGGAGGAACGCGTCATCCAGAGCCCGCAGGGCGCCTGGATCACCGTCAACGGCAAGCAGGTGCTGTGCCTGTGCGCCAACAACTACCTCGGCCTCGCCAACGACCCGGGCCTGAAGCAGGCGGCGAAGGCGGCGATCGACAGCCACGGCCTCGGCCTCGCCAGCGTGCGCTTCATCTGCGGCACGCAGGACCAGCACAAGCGGCTCGAACAGAAGATCAGCGGCTTCCTCGGCACCGAGGACACGATCCTCTACAGCTCGTGCTGGGACGCGAACGGCGGGCTGTTCGAGATCCTGATGGGCGAACAGGACGCGATCCTCAGCGACGCGCTGAACCACGCCTCGATCATCGACGGCATCCGCCTCAGCAAGGCACAGCGCTTCCGCTACGCCAACAACGACATGCAGGAGCTCGAGCAGCACCTGAAGGCGACGCAGGGCTGCCGCAGCCGCATGATCGTCACCGACGGCGTGTTCTCGATGGACGGCTACATCGCCAAGCTGCCCGACATCTGCGAGCTGGCCGACAAGTACAAGGCGATGGTCGTCGTCGACGACAGCCACGCGACCGGCTTCTTCGGCCCGACCGGCCGCGGCACGGCGGAACACTTCGGCGTGCAGGACCGGGTCGACATCGTCGACTCGACGTTCGGCAAGGCGCTCGGCGGTGCGTCCGGCGGCTTCACCAGCGGCAAGCGGGAGATCGTCGACCTGCTGCGCAACCGCGCGCGGCCGTACCTGTTCTCCAACACGCTGGCGCCGGCGATCGTCGGCTCCACCATCGCCTGCATCGACCGCCTGAGCGCCACCACGGCGCTGCGCGACAAGCTGGCGGCGAACACGAAGTTCTTCCGCCAGGCGATGACCAAGGCCGGCTTCGCCATCGTGCCGGGCGAACACCCGATCTGCCCGATCATGCTCGGCGACGCCAAGCTCGCGGTCGAGATGGCCGCGCGCATGCTGCAGGAAGGCATCTACGTGATCGGCTTCAGCTTCCCGGTGGTGCCGAAGGGCAAGGCGCGCATCCGCGTGCAGATCAGTGCGGCGCACGAGATCGCACAACTCGAAACCGCCGTGGCCGCCTTCACGAAGGTCGGCAAGCAACTCGGTGTGATCGCGTGAAGCTCGAACTCGACAAGCTCCGTCAGTCCGGTCGCATCTCGGCCGCCGCACTGGCGCACGGTCGCAAGATGATCGTGCCCGGCGCGCGCATCGAGGACATCCAGCGCGCGGTCGAAGCGAAGATCCGCGAACTCGGCGGCCAGCCGGCCTTCCCGGCGCAGATCTCGCGCAACCACATCGCCGCGCACTACTGCTCGCCGCCCGGTGACCCGACCACCGTGCAGGCCGGCGACATCGTCAAACTCGACTGCGGCACGCACGTCGACGGCTACGTCACCGACAACGCCACCACCGTCGACCTGCGCGACGGCGAAGGTTCGCTGCTGTGCACCGCGAGCCGCATGGCGCTCGAGAACGCGATCTCGGTGATGGGCCCCGGCGTGTCGCTGACCGAGGTCGGCCGCCAGGTCGAGACCACCATCGAGTCGATGGGCTTCCGCCCGGTGCGCAACCTGTGCGGCCACGGCGTCGCGCGCTACACGATCCACTGCTCGCCGTCGGTGCCGAACTACGCCGACAGCAAGGCGGCGAAGCTGCGCCCGAACATGACGATCGCCTGCGAGCCGTTCGCCAGCGACGGCAAGGGCATGATCGACGTCGACGGCACCGCCGAGGTGTTCATGCTGCGCCGCGACCTGCGGCCGAAGGACAACCTGCCGGCGGCGATCGAGAAGGCGCTGCAGCAGAGCGACGGCCTGCCGTTCGCGCGGCGCGACCTCGAGCGCTGGCTCGGCTCGCTGAAGGCCGGCGAGGAGGCGCTGAAGGTGCTGCGCAAGAAGGACCTCGTCGACGAGTATCCGCCGCTGTGCGAACGCACCGGGGTGCGCATCGCGCAGTTCGAGCACACGATCTTCATCAGCGAGACCGGCGCCGAGGTCATCACCCGGCTGCCGCAGTGAAGGCCGCAGCGTGAGCGGACGACTGCGCATCGGCCTCGACGCGCGCGAGGCGTTCCGCCCCGAGCCGCGCGGCATCGGGCTCTACGTGCGGCACCTCGTGCGCGAGTTCACGACACTCGCCGCCGAGCACGAGTTCGTGCTCTACCACCAGCTGCAGCTGCCGCCGGGTGCGTTCCCGATCCCGGCGAACATGCGGGCGCGCCACACCGACATGCGCGGCGGCCGCTTCCACACCTGGGAACGGCTGCAGATGCCGTGGCGCCTGCGCCGCGACGGCCTCGACGTCTACCACGGCACCTACAACACGCTGCCGCCGCGCTGGCCGCTGTGGCGCGGGCCGGCGATGGTCGTGTCGCTGCACGACCTGATCGTCACCTACTGGCCCGACGACCTGGCGGATCCGTTCGTCGCCTACGCGCGCAAGGTGACGCCGCGCGTCGTGCGCGACGCCGCGATCGTGCTGACGGTCAGCGAGTGGAGCCGCCGCGACATCGTCGAACGCACCGGCTGCGATCCGGCGAAGGTGCGGCTGTCGCTGAACGGGCTGCACCCGAAGGTGCTGGCCGGCGCGCCCGATGGTGCCGGCGAGATGGCGCGCGCGAAGTTCGCCGAGGGCCGTCCGTACTTGTTCACGATCGGCGCGCCGCTCGAACGCAAGAACACCGGCCGCCTGCTGGAGGCGTTCGGCCTCGCGCGCCAACGCCGGCCCGACCTGCCGCACCTGCTGGTCGTGTCGGGACTCGGCAAGCACATCGACCGCTTCCGCGAACGGGCCCAGAAGGCCGGCGTGCTCGAGCACGTGCGCTTCCTGCCGTACTTGTCGCAGGAGGACCTGATCGCGCTCTACGCCGGTGCCTCGCTGTCGATCTACCCGAGCCTGATCGAAGGCTGGGGCATCCCGGTCTGCGAAGCGCTGGCGCTCGGCACGCCGGTGCTGACCAGCAACACCTCGGCGATGCCCGAGGCCGGCGGCGAGCACGCGCACTACTTCGACCCGCACCAGGTCGAGTCGATGGCGACCGAGATCGTGCGCGCGATCGAGGACTACGTGCCCCGCTTCCCGACGCTGCGCTCTGCGGCGATCGCGCGCGCGCGCACGTTCACCTGGCAGCGCACGGCCACCGGCGTGCTGCAGGCCTACGCCGACGCAGCGGCCCGCGGTCGCTGAAGTCGCAGCCGACGCACCGGGAGGCCGATGGCACCGGCGCGCTGCCGGCAGCCGGCGCCGCGCGGACGAAGGCGCGACAACTCGCGAGGACGGCTCAAGTGGGATCGGCCGTGCGGAGTGCGTTGCCCGCGGCCTTCCAACGCCCCGTGAGAATGACCGCAATGAAACACCTGATGCTCGTGCTGGGTTTGTTCCTCTCGCTCGCCACCGCCCAGGAGGGCCAGCAGCCGCCGCGGCGAGACCGCCAGCCGGCCCCGCGCGCCGAACAGCGCGAACGCCTGCAGCAGGCCGAACAGCGCCTCGAGGCGATGCGCGAGCGGCTGCAGGAGCGCCGCCAGCAGCTGCGCGACGAAGGACGCAACGAAGGCGCCGATCGGCGCGCCGATCGTGGGCAGCGCGGCCAGCGTGGCCAACGCGGGCAGCGGCCGCGCGGCGAGCAGGCCGAGCGCGCGCCGATGCGGCGGCAGCAGCCGGGCCGCGGCCAGGGCGAGCGACTGCGCGGCCGCGACGGCGAACGCCGGCCGATGGCCGGGCGCGAGCTCCTGCGCCAGCGTCTGCAGATGCGACTGCAGCACCTGCGCGCGCAGCAGCACGGCGCCCCACGCGGCGGGCGCCAGCTCCAGGGTCAGCGCGGCAGCGGCCGCGCCCAGCAGGCGCCGCGCGGCGACCGCGCTCGACAGGAGCCGCGCGGCAGGTCGCCGCGCGACGAGCGCGGCACGCAGCGCGGCCAACGCCGCCGCGGCCAGCAGGTCTGACGCCCGCCCACCCCGCCTCTCCCGGGAACCTCGACCCGGACCACCATGCCCGGAAACGACGCGGCCCGCCGATCGGCGGGCCGCTCGCGTTCTCGCTTCCGCGTCACGCGCGGCGAACTCGACTATCAGCCGCCGCCCGAACGGCGCGGCTGCGCGCCGGCCGACTTCTTGGCGCCGCGCGCGTCGGCGACGATGCGCTCGGCCAGGCGGTCGGCGGCGTCGCTCGGCGGAATGCGCTCTTCCTTGGCGATCGTCCACAGTTCCTTCAGGGCCTGCGGAATGCGCTCGATCTTCGCCAGCGAGACCTTCTCGTCGTAGCCACCCGGGTGGAACTCGACCGAGACGTTGATGATGCCGCCGGCGTTGATCACGTAGTCCGGCGCGTAGAGCACACCGCGATCGGCGAGCGCCTTGCCGTGGCGCGGCTCGAGCAGCAGGTTGTTCGCCGCACCGGCGATGATCGGCGTGTTGAGCTTCGGGATCGACGTGTCGTGCAGGATGGCGCCGAGGGCGCACGGCGCGAACACGTCGCACTTCATCGTCAGGATGTCGTTCTCGCTGGTCGGGATCAGGCCGATCTCCTTCTCCAGCTGCTTCAAGCGCTCGGTGTTCTTGTCGGCGCCGTAGACCTTGGCGCCGGCTTCGACCAGGCGCTTGGCGAGGGCCGAGCCGACGGCGCCGGTGCCCTGGATGGCGACCGTGCGGCCCTTCGGCGAGTCGTTGCCGAACGTCCAGCCGAGCGCGGCCTTGACGCCGAGGAACACGCCGTAGGCGGTGTAGGGCGACGGGTTGCCGCTGCCGCCGTCCTTCTTCTCGAGGCCGGTCACGTGCTTCGTGGCGCGGCGGATGATCTCGAGGTCCTGCACCGACGTGTTGACGTCCTCGGCGGTGATGTAGCGGCCGCCGAGCGCGTCGACGAGGCGACCCATCGCCAGGTAGAGCGCCTCGGACTTGATCTTCTTCGGATCGCCGATCATCACCGCCTTGCCGCCGCCGAGGCCGGTCTGCGCGACGGCCGACTTGAACGTCATGCCGCGGCTCAGGCGCTTCACGTCGAACAAGGCCTCGTCCTCCGAGGCGTAGGGCCACATGCGCAGGCCGCCGAGGGCCGGGCCGAGGGTCGTGTCGTGCACGGCGATGATCGCGTGCAGGCCGCAGGTCGGGTCGACGCCGCGAACGACGCGCTCGTAGCCAGCGACGGGGAGATCGGTGATCTGAAGGGTGTTGCTCACGGTTCCGGGGGCCATTCGGCCAGTTCCAGGGGGCGAGCAGGATAGCGAAGGGCCGGAACGGTGCCACCTCGGCGGTGCCGGGGCAGAGTTCGCAGGCCGGGCCGGAGCCGCGCTGGGAGCGCCCCGAGGAGCCGCCATCCGCGGCTGCCGTTCAGCCCCGATCCCGTTGGCCACAGCGGGTTTGCCGCGGCCATGGCGCACGTGCGGCGCCGGCCCGTGGCTCAGCGCCTGGCCGGACGCGAGCTGACCGTGACCTGCAGGTCGACCTCGGCGCCGTCGCGCCGCACGCGCACGGTGACGACGTTGCCGATCGTCAGCTGGCGGAGCAGTTCGGTGTAGTGCTCGACGCCCTGCACCTCGATGCCGCCGAGTGCCGTGATGACGTCGCCGGCTTCGATGCCCGCCTTCTCCGCCGAGCCGCCGGCGACGACCGAACCGACCAGCACGCCCTTGCCTTCGCCGCTGTAGTCGCCGGGCATCAGGTTCAGCGCCGGCTGCAGGCCTTCCGGGTTCGCCGCCGCCGGCTTCGCGGCCGGCTGGGCCGTCGGCGCGGCCACCGGCTGGGCAACCGGCGCCGCCGGCTTGGCGACGGCGACCGCTTCGTCCGCCCGCGGCTCCGGCGACGACGGCACCACGACCACGAAGTCGCCGACCGCGCGCGGCGAACGGTAGAGGCCCTTGCCGGCGCCGACCTCGTCGCTCGCTTCCGCCGACAGCACGCGCGCGTCACAGCCCTGCCAACGGCTCAGGATGCGCGCGACGGTGCCGCGGCGGTAGTCGCTGTGCATGTGGCCGCAGATCAGCACGACCAACGGCCGCCGCCCGGTGCCGCGCTGCCGCTGCACGTAATCGACGATCGACTCCGCCATCGTGTCGTCCTTCAGGCACTGCGCCTGGTACATGCGCTGCATCCGCTCGGCGCTGACGCCGGGGTGGCCCTTCATCGCCACCAGGAACGCCTCCCAGTAGTCGTCCTCGGGCGCGCTGACCGTGCGCGCGACGTGTGGATCGCCCGCCACGGCCGCGAGCCCTTCGCGCGCGACCTTCGCCGCCAGCGGCCGCGGGGCGTTGGCGGCGAGCACGATGATGCCGTGGCGCTTGGCGAACTGGACCACCGGCCGGTAGTCGCGCACGTAGTTGGGCCACGGCCGCGCATCCTCGCGGAAGCGCCCTTCGTCGAGGTCGCCGCTCAGGTACATCAGCAGCTTCGTCTGCACGTCGCGCTCGAACATCTCCATCGCGATCACCAGGTCGCGGCCGCGCCGCGCGTGCAGTTCCTGGATCAGCGCGAGGTGCAGTTCGTGCACCGCCGGCGTGTCGTGCATCTCGCCGAGTGCCACGACGTCGGCGGTCGCCAGCACGTCGGCCGCTTCGGCGACGGTGACGGTCGTGTCGTCGGCGGTCGACACCAGGTGCGTCGGCGTGGCGCAAGCGAGCGGAAGCAGCAACAGGGGCAAGGACCAGAACGAGCGCATCGCGCCATGAGAAACCCGCCGGGCAGGGGCGACAAGCGCGCCGTCCCGGGCGGGGACGCGGGCAGCGAGCCGCGCTGCCACCGCGGATTCCTCGGCGCCGACCTTCCGTCGCAGCCGCCGGCCCGCTTCCATCTCGCCGCGCCATCCTCGCTGCGGCATGAAGATCACCACCTGGAACGTCAACGGCATCCGCGCTCGCCTGACGCACGTCGTCGACTTCCTGCGCGAGCACCAGCCCGACGTGCTGTGCCTGCAGGAGACCAAGGTCGAGGACGCCCTGTTCCCGCGCGAGGTGCTCGAGGACGAAGGCTACGAGGTCAGCTGGTACGGCCAGAAGGGCTACAACGGCGTCGCCATCCTGTCGGCGAGCGCCCAGTCGGAGCCGGTGCGCGGCCTGCCGGGCGACGGCCCCGACGCCGACCGCCGCGTGCTCGGCGCCACCGTCGCCGGCTACCGCGTGCTCGACCTCTACGTGCCGAACGGCCAGGACGTCGGCACCGACAAGTACCGCTTCAAGCTCGACTGGCTGCAGCGCCTGCGCACGCTGCTCGACGCGCGCTACCGCCCCACCGACAAGGTCGTCGTGGTCGGCGACTTCAACGTCGCGATCGACGACCGCGACGTGCACGACCCGGCGTGGTGGCACGAGCGCATCCTGTGCTCGACCGCCGAACGGCAGGCGCTGGCGCACGTGCTCGCGTTCGGCCTGCAGGACGCGATGCGGCTGCACACGCAGGAGGGCGGCATCTACACCTGGTGGCACTACCGCGCCGGCGCCGCGTTCAAGGACGACGGGCTGCGCATCGACTACGTGTTCTGCTCGCCCACCGCGGCGAAGCACTGCACCGAGGTGATCGTGCACAAGGACGTGCGGCAGACGAAGAGCCCGAGCGACCACGTGCCGGTGACGGCGGTGTTCGCCGACGAAGGGGCCGCGTGAACGACGGCACCGCGCCGAGCAGCACCGCGACGAACGCGCCCGCGAGCGCGCCGGCGATCGACCTGCGCGGCCTCGGCCGCGAGTTCGCCGGCAAGTGGGCCGTGCGCGGCCTCGACCTGCAGGTGCGGCCGGGCGAGCTCTACGGCTTCCTCGGCCAGAACGGTGCCGGCAAGACGACGACGCTGCGCATGCTCGCCGGCCTGCTGCGGCCGAGCGAGGGCACGCTGCGCATCGACGGCCTCGACCACGGCACGCACGGCCGCGCGCTGAAGCAGCGCCTGGGCTTCGTGCCGGACACGCCACCGCTCTACGACTACCTGACCGGCCGCCAGTACGTGGCGCTGGTGGCGAGCCTGTGGCACGTGCCGCGCGCGGACCGGGACGCCCGCAGCCGCGACCTGTTCGAACGGCTCGGCCTGGTCGAACATGCCGACGAGCTGTGCAAGGCCTACTCGCACGGCACGCGCAAGAAGGTCCACATCGCCGCCGTGCTGACCACGGCGCCGCGTGTGCTGCTGCTCGACGAGCCGACCAGCGGCCTCGACCCGCTGAGCACGCGCCGGCTGAAGGACCTGCTGCTGGCCGAGTCGCAGCGCGGCACCACGATCCTGTTGAGCACGCACGGGCTCGAACTGGCCGAACAGATCTGCCATCGCGTCGGCATCCTCGCCGGCGGCCGCCTCGCCGCCGAAGGCACGGTCGCCGAGCTGCGGCAACGGCACGGCGACCGCACGCTCGAGGACGTGTTCCTCGCCGCCACCGACGGCCTGCACGACGGCGCGCGCGAGGGTCCGCACGGCGGCGACGCACGACCTGGCAAGGACGGGGACGCGCCGTGATCGCGCTGCTGCTCGCCGACCTGCGCGCGCTCGCCAACCTGGCGACGACGCGACTCGGCCGCCGTTCGCTGTTCGGCACCGGCGTCGGCCTCGTGCTGCTGGCGACGATCTCGTGGTGGTTCGCCGCCACCGTGCTCGACCACCCGCAGCTGCAGTGGCGCCTGCTGCGCGGCCGCGACGGCGCCCAACTGCAAGGACTGCTCGGCTACGGCCTGATGGCGTGTCCGCTGGTGGCGACGTGGCTCGGGCTGTCGCTGGCGCAGCGGCAACTGTTCGAAGCGCCCGAGCTGATGCTGTGGCGGCAGGCGCCGATGCCGGGTTGGCGCGGCCCGCTGCAGGTGTTCGTGCGCGCGAGCTTCCTGTCGTCGTGCTGGGCGTGCGCGCTGGCCGGCCCGTTCCTGGTCGCGGTGATGCTGCGGAACGGCGCCCCGCGCTGGTCGCTGGCCGTGCTGCCGCTGGCGATCGCCGGCGCCACGGTGCCGCTGCTCGGCACGCTGCTCGCCATCCAGATCGTGCTGCAGCGCTTCTTCGCCGGCCGCTGGCTGCGCCTCGTGCTCGCCGGCAGCGGGGCCCTCGCATCGGTCGGCTTCTCGACCTGGCTGCTGCTGACGCTGTTCCGCGCCCCGAGCACGCGGGCGCAGGCGGTGGCGGCGGTCGGCGCCGCACCGGAGAGCCTGCCGTGGACGGTCGATCTCGGCGCCGCCGCGCTGGCGGCGGCGACCCAGGACACCTTGGCACCGCGCGCGATCGGCGGCATCGCCTTGTGGCTGCTGGCGGTGTTCTGCGGTTTCCGCCTCACGGCCCAGCTGCATGCGCGCGCGCACGAACGGCATCTCGCCGCCGAGCCGCCGCTGTGGCGCAGCCGCGGCCCGCGCTGGCCGGCCCACGCCGCCGCCACCGTGCGCAACAAGGAGTTCGCGCAGGTGCTGCAGCAGCCGGGTGCCCTGGTGTCGTTCCTGGTGTTCGGCGTGCTGGTGTTCGCGCTCGCGCGGCAGAAGGTGCTGGTCGGCGCCGCGCTCGACAACCCGTCGATCCCGCTCGAGGTCGCGCAGTTCGGCGGCCTGTGCGGGCTGTGGTTCCTCGCCGTGCTGCTGGTGCTCTACGCGCACATGGGGCGGCTCGTGCTGTGGGACAGTGCGCAGTGGCCGCTCTACGTCGCCGCGCCGGTGGCGCCGGGTGCGCTGCTGCGCGGCAAGCTGGTGGCGATCGGCGCGTTCCTGCTCTGGCCGCTGCTGCTGGTCGCGGCCGCCGGTGCCGTGGTGTTCGGCATCGACGGCGCCGTGCTGCTGGCGTTCCTCGGCACCGGCCTCGGCGGCACGCTGGCGGCGGTCGGCGTGCTGGCGGTGGTCGGCACACTGCCGCTGCTGATGCGACCCGACGACAGCGGCCAGGTCGTGCAGGGCGGCCGCAGCTTCCTCGCCGCGCTGGTGCTCGTCGTCGCGTTCCAGCTCACCATGCTGCCCGGCGCGCTCGCGTGGTCGCTGGTCGTGGTGCCGAACAGCGAACACCGCCTCGGCCCGCCGTGGCCTTGGGCGCCGTGGCTCGTCGCCGCGGCGATCGGCTACGGCGCCGTCGTCGCCGGCCTCGGCGGCTGGATCGGTGCCCGCAACTTCCGCCGGCTGCTGCAACCGCGCTGACGCGCGCGAGCCTCGGCGGCCCGACGCCGCTAGATTCCGCGCCCGAACCACCATGGCATCCAGCCTGTTCGCCCTGCTCGACGACATCGCCGCCCTGCTCGACGACATCGCAGTGCTGACCAAGGTCGCCGCCAAGAAGACTGCCGGGGTGCTGGGCGACGACCTCGCACTCAACGCCAAGCAGGTCACCGGCGTCGACAGCAACCGCGAGCTGCCGGTCGTGTGGGCGGTGGCCAAGGGATCGCTGGTCAACAAGGCGATCCTGGTGCCGGGGGCACTGGCGATCAGCGCGGTGGCGCCGTGGGCGGTGACGGGGCTGCTGGTGCTGGGCGGCGCCTTCCTGTGCTTCGAAGGCGTCGAGAAGCTCGCGCACGCGCTGCTGCACCGGAAGACTGCGAACGACCAGACCGAGCGCCTGCGCGCCGCGGCGGCCGATCCGACGGTCGATCTCGTGGCGCTCGAGCGCGACAAGATCCGCGGCGCGATCCGCACCGACTTCGTGCTGTCGGCCGAGATCATCGTCATCACGCTGGGCGCCGTCGCGACGCAACCGTTCGGCAAGCAGGTCGGCGTGCTGGTCGCGATCAGCCTGCTGATGACGGTCGGCGTCTACGGCCTCGTCGCCGGCATCGTGAAGATCGACGACGCCGGGCTGGCGCTGACGCGCCGTCGCGGCAAAGCCGCGCGCCAGTTCGGGCGGCTGCTGCTGGCCAGCGCCCCGTGGCTGATGCGATTCCTCTCCATCGCCGGCACGGCGGCGATGTTCCTCGTCGGCGGCGGCATCGTGACGCACGCGGCCCCGTGGCTGCACCACGGCAAGGAAGCGATCGAAGCGTTGGCGCCGGGATTCTTCGGCGCCGTGCTGGGCATGCTGTTCGACGCCGCGATCGGCGTCGCGATCGGCCTGCTCGCGTTGCTGCTCGTGCAGGCCGTTCGGCGCCTCGGCGCGCGCCGGAGCCCGGCGGGCTCCTGACGCGCGGCGGCGGACGCTACTGCGCGCCGACGACCAGCAGCAGGCCGTTCGACACGATGAAGCCGGCCGGCGTCAGCGGCGGGCTGACCGACAGCGACTGCGCCCCGATGGCGAAGCCGAGCAGCGTCGAGGCGTTCGGCACGACCAGCGGCACCTGTGCCGTGCCGACCGGGTTGCTCCAGACGCCGTTCACGCCGTCGACGACGTAGGCGAAGCAGCCCGCCATGCCGAGGAACGTCAGGTCGATCGGCGCCGGAGCCGGCTGCGCCGTCAGGATCGTCACACCGACCGGCGTGCCGGCCGGGATGCCCGACGTGGTGATCTGCGCCGTGGTGCCGAGCACCGGGCGATCCGACGCCAGCGCCAGCCCGAAGCAGCCCGGGCCCATCGACTGCACCGTCGCCGACAGCGCGCCGTTCGGCACGTCGCTGGCGACCGACACCGTGAGCGCGCCCGGACCGACGCGCGCCTGGTCGAGCACCACCGTGCCCGCGGTCGGGGCGACCGTCGTGTCGAACCAGAAGTTGTAGATGCTGTTCCAGTCGAGCGAGTTGGTGCCCGTCGCCAGGAACGCCAGCTCGTTGCCGCTGCGCGACCACGACCAGTCGGTCAGCGCATTGTTGTCGTTGTCACGGAAGCCGACGCCGGTCAGCACCGCACTCGCCGGCAGCGGGATGCGCAGCGACGCGCCGCCGCGGGCGTTGTCGATGTTGTGCACCGCGTACTCGTAGTGGTAGACGCCGTCGACCGGGCCGGTGACCTTGACGGCGACGAGGAAGCGGCCGTCGTCGAGGCCGTTGCCGCCGAGGTTGCGCGTCGAGCCGCTCCAGCGGTTCAGCACCGAGCCCTGCACCGGGCCACCGGCGTTGCTGGTGGTCCACGTGGTGCCGTTCCAGCTGAACGTCAGCTGCTCCGACATCAGGTTGTTGCCGCGGTTGGCGACCGGCTCGCCTTCGCAGACCAGCTGCACCTGGCCGTAGAACGGACCACCGGCGACGAGATCGCTCTCCGCGACGACGACGCGGTTCTTCACCGGGTCGAACGCGTTGACCTGCGTGCTGGTCAGCGACTGCACGCCGTCGTTCGCGGCCGCACCGCCGACGATGGGATCGCCGCGGTCGAAGTAGCTGCCGACCGGGTTCCAGCTGCCGGTCCACGGGTCGATCTCGTTCGGCGGCCCGAGGTTGAACCGGTTGCCGTTGAAGCCCGTGCTGTAGGCGTCGTAGCAGCCGATGCGGAACGTGCTGGCCGGGCCCGACTGGCAGGTGCCGCACTGGCTCGAGCCGAGGTTGTAGGTGACGCGCGAGTGCTTGACGAAGCTGCCCGGCGTCGACACCTGGACGATGCGACCGTTGCTCTCGCGCGCCAGCAGGAACGCGATCTTGAAGTGGATGTCGGTCATCGGACCGGCCGTCGTCGGCGACGTCTGCCACGGCACGTGCACGGTGCCGGCGTTGCAGAACGCGTGGCCGAAGCCGATGCCGACTTCGCCGTTGGGATACGCGGGCCCGCGGCGACCGTAGATCGTCGACGCGCTGACGTCGTAGAGATTGACGTCGGTGCCGGGCACCGCGTTGGACTGGGCGACCGCGAGGGAGGCGGCGCCGAACAATGCGAGCAGGGGAGAGGAGATCCGCATACCTGCCAGTTGCGCACAGCGCCGGCCATGGGTCAAGGGGCCCACGGCGGTGCGCGAGCCTCTTCAGCGCTGGCGCCGCAGCCAGTCGCGCCAGGCCACGTCGAAGCCCTCGGCGTCGAAGCCGTAGATGCGTTCGATCGCGGCCAGCTGCGGGTCGGCCGAACCGCCCTCGCGCAGCTCCTGCAGCAGCGCCCGGAACTTCGCTTCGTCCCGCCACAGGAACTGCACCCGCGACCACGCCTGCAGGTGCCCGAAGTAGCCGAGGTCGTAGTTGCCCACCAGGTCGCGGAACGGCGCCAGCAGGCCGTCGTGCCGGGCCCGCCCCTGCAGCTTCTCCAGCCACTTGTTCTGCGTCGCCTGGTCGACGTGCTCGTCGGCGCGCGGCGCCGCCAGCATCATCGTCGACGGCACCTGCCGCTCGAAGTGGTGCGCGATGCCGGTCTGCAGCCAGTGCGGGAACGACCCCGCCGCGTCGAGCAGGGCCCCGGCCAGCAGGTAGCGGAACTGCACGTGGATGGCCGCGTCGTCGCGCGGCTCGTCGGCCTCGGCGCACAGCACGAGTCCCTGCTGGTCCGTCTTCGGGTAGTGGACCGGCGCCATCGCACCCACCGACTTGCGGCCGCAGAAGTGCTCGAGGTAGCGCGACGCGTCCGACTTCTTCTCGAACAGCAGCAGCGGGAACTTCGCCTTCTGGCCGAGGTGCGTGCCGCTCGCCGCGTCGTGGCCGACGAGCGCCGCGACCTCCGCATAGAGCTCCTCGGCGCGCAGCGCGTAGAGGTGCACGCGCAACCACGGCTCCAGCTTGCTGGCGCGATCGGGCACCTTGCGGCAGCGTTTGTTGAGGCGCTGCAACTCGGCGTTCAGCAGCTTGCGCGCCTCGGGTTCCTCGGGCACGCCGCTCGCCGGCAGCGAACAGCCGATCAGGAAGTGCGGCGTCTCCAGCCAGAGCAGGCGGCCTTCGCCGAGCACCTTCTCGAGATCCTCGGTACGGCGGTCGTCGGCCCACGGGAACGGGCCGTAGGCGACGACGCCGAGCGCGTTCATCGACTTCGCGTCACCTTGCGTGAACGGGTCGATCCGCCGCTTCGCCAGTTCGGCTGCTTCGGCCTTGTCCGCGCGAGCCTGGGCCGCAACGCCGCAAGCGAGCCAGACCGCCACGGCGGCCGCCGCGATCGTCTTCGTGTTCATGGTCACTCGGGGCGGGCAGGCGAACGCGTCCTAGTGCAGTGCGGCGCCGCAGTCACCGGGGAGATTCCCCGCGACCACTCGCGGCGACCACCTGCGGCGACCACGCGACCACTTCGATCGGCGCCGCCGCCAGCGCCGACACCGGCGCCCCCGCCAGGGTCACGCCGGCGATGCGCGCCATGTCGCAGGCCTCGAGCTGCACCGCCGCCGGCGCCAGCTGCCACGGCGGGTGCGCGATCTCGCCGACGACCAACCGGCCGCGCCGCCGCGCGAACAGGCAGTAGCGCTCGCACAGCCAGTGCTCGAGCGTGCCCGCCGCGGCCGGCGCGAACGGGCCCGCCGGCCGCCAGCTGCCGACGAACGTGGCCGGCGGCCCGCGGCGGTCGGTGCGTTCGCTGCGGTAGCGGATCGCGTCGCCGTCGCCTTCGCACTGCATGCGCGCCGTCAGGTACGGCAACCCGAAGCCGAGCCGCGCGCCTTCGACGGCGAGCCGGCTCGCCGCGTCCAGGCTGAAGAACCAGACGCCGCGGCGTTCGCCGACGCGCACGTAGGTGCGCAGGTTCAGCTCGGGGAACGTGTGCGCCGTCGGCATGCGCGGCAACCAGCGGAAGCGGGTGTCGACCATGCGGAACGGCACCACGCCGAGCCAGGCCGAACCGTCGAACGTCTCCAGTGCCACGCCGGGCGGCAGCTGCGCCTGCAGCAGCTCGGCCGGCACCCGCCAGTGCAGGAACAGCAGGTCGTGCCAGCCCATCGCCAACGACCACGGCCGCGTCGGTGCGGGCCACGGGCGATGCGAGGTGTCGAGCAGGGCAGGATGGGTCATGCGGCAACCAGGACGCGCGGGATCGCTAGGCTACGGGCAACATGGCCCGCGTCGCCCGGTGGTTCGCCCTGCTCGCCCTCACGGTTTCGGTGGCCGCCCAGGACGACCTGCGCGACCGCATCGTGCGCATCGACGGCGGCGAGCTGCGCGGCCGCATCGCCGAGCCGTTCGCCACCGACGAGCTGTTGCTGATGCAGGGCGGCAAGCGCGTGCGGGTGCCGCGCACGGCGATCGCCAGCATCGACAGCGTCGCCCTGCGCGTGCGCGCATTCCTCGACAAGCGCATCGCGCTGCAGGACTCCGCCAAGGGCCAGGAGTACCTGATCGACGAAGCGGTGAAGCTCGAACTGCCTGGCCTCGCGCGACTGCAGGCGCTGTGGGTCGTGCTGCACGACGACGACTGCGAGAAGGCCCACACGTTCCTCGGCCACGAGAAGTCGAAGCGAGGCTGGCTGTGGCCGCATGAAGGCAAGAAGCTGCTGCGCCAGGCGCTCGAGGACGGGCTGCACGACAAGCCGATGCAGCTGGTCGGCGAACGATTCTCGCTGCGCTGCGACGCCGACCTGCGCGCCGGAGTCGCCGCACTGTTCGACCTCGAACGCCTCGCCGTCGCCTTCCGCGACCGCTTCGGCGCAGAACTCGGCCTGCGCGAGGTCCTGCAGCCGATCGCCGTGGTCGCGTTCCGGCGACCCGACGAGTTCCCGAAGTGGGGCTTCCGGCCGCTGCCGTACTACGTGCCGGCCCCGCACGGCGACGTCGCCCGCACGTTCTACGCGGGCCCGAACCCGACGCGCCCCGAACGCCTGTTCTTCGTCGGCACGCACGCGCTGCTCTACCACACGCTGATCGGCGAGGTCGCGCGCCAGGACGAACGCGACCGCGTTTGCGGCTGGCTCGAGATCGGCCTGTCGATGCTGATGGAGCACACGATGCGCGGCCCGGCCGGCTACGCGGCGCCCGGCGACTTCAACGGCAAGGACCTGCAGGCGCTGCAGGCGCTCGGCCGCGGCTACAAGCTGACGCACCTCCTGCATCTGCCGGTGTACGGCAGCTTCTACCTGACCGACGACACCGACACGGTCACCAACTGGGCCGCGGCGACGATGTTCGTCGCCTGGCTGTGCGACGAAGGCAACCCGCTGAAGACGCGCGAACCGTTCCTCCGCTTCGTGCGTGCGTCGCTGGCCGAGCGCAAGGGCGACAGCAGCACCGCGTTCGACAAGATCCTGGGCAAGCGCGTCGAAGAGCTGGACGAGCCGTGGCGCGCCTGGCTCGGCAAGGTGGCTGGCTACTGAGGGTCGCGAGGGTGTTGGCATCGCCCGCCCGGTAGGAGCCGACGACCGCAGCGGTCGCGGCTCGACGGCGATGACGGTGGCCGCGTTTCCATCCCTCGGGGAGCGCAGTCGGCGCGAATGGCACTACGGAGCGAAGGGGCAGCGCGCGGCATTTCCTGCATCCGAACGGTGCGTCGCGGGATCATCCGGTAGACGCCGATGCCCGCCACGCCCGAGCCGCCGCCGAACGAACTCCAGCTGCTGCAGCAGGGCCGCGCCCTGTTCGCCATCGCCCGCGCCGTGCTGCGCGACGTCGACGGCGCAGAAGACGCCGTCCAGGACGCGCTGATGACGGCACTCCGCCGAACGGAAGGCCAGCACGACGGTTGGCTGACCCGCATCGTGCAGAACTTCGCGCGCCGTCGGCTGCGCGATCTCGTGCGCCGGCGACAGCGGCATGCGGGACTGCCCACGCCTGAGCCGGCGCCTGCGACCGACGCCGTGGCAGCCCAGATCGAAACCCACCGCCTGGTGGCCGTCGCGATGCAGCAGGTCGGCGAACCGTACCGGAGCGCGCTGGTGCTGCGGTTCTGGCACGACCTGCCGCCGCGCGCGATCGCGCGGCGGCTCGGCATCCCGGTGGCGACGGTCAAGTCCCGCCTGCAGCGAGGAATCGGCGAACTACGCCAACGCCTCGATGCGACGAGCGGCGATCGCCAACGGTGGATCGTGGCCCTCGCCCCGTTCGCCGTGCCCGCGGTCGGCGCCACCGCGGCAGCCGGCACCGGCCTGACGTTCGCTGCCTTGTTGCCCCTGGCCCTCACGACCATGAAAACCTTGTTGCTGTTGGTAGGGATCGGCATCGGCCTGCTGTTGTGGCCTTGGCTCACGGCGCGACCGGATGCGGTCGTCAGGCCGGACGCACCGGCGACGGGGCGCGTCGCCGCCGCGGCGGCAGTCGACGAAGCGCAGCCGGAAACGGACCTCGCACGCACACCTGCCGACGCCGCGGCGTTGCCGGCGCGAGCGCCCGCGGCGGCGAGCCCGCGTTGCACGGTGGTCGGACGGATCGTCGGCGACGACGGCTTGCCGGTCGCGAACGCCCAGCTGCGCCTCGTGCACCGCGAGACCCGAGCGCAGGTCGCGGAGCTCACCGCGCCGACGGCCGACGACGGCACGTTCGCCGTCGACGCACCGCAGATCGGACAGCGACTGCCGTTCGCGTTGGCGTTGGCAGGAGCGCCCGGCTGGGCCGTGCGCGAAGTCCTGCTCGATCTTGGCGATACCGCGATGGTCCGCGACGACCGCGTCGACCTCGGCACGCTGGTGCTGGAACGCGGCGTCGCCGTCGCCGGCCGCATCCTCGAGGCCGATGGCGCACCGCTGCGCCAACGCGCCCAGCTGCTCGTCGTCGATCCGGCGCAGAGCGGCAGCTGGAGCCAGTTGAACCGCGGGCGACCGGTCGGCCATGCCGAGCCGGGCGGGGAGTTCGCGCTGGCCGACCGCCTCGCTGCGGGCCGCACGGGCAAGCTCGTGCTGGTGGCGATCGGCGCGTCGGGCCTCGGTTGGCTCGACCTCGAGTTCGCCGCCGGGCAGACGACGCTGCCGCGGCAGACGCTGTCGCTGCTGGCGGGCGATGCCGTTCGCTTGCGCATCGTCGGCGAGGACGGGCAGCCGATCGCGGGCGCCACCGTGCAGACGACGCCGCACTTCCTGCCGATCGGCCTCGCCCCGATGTGGCAGGGCTATCGGGCCTACGTCGTGCCACGGGTCGAGGACCTCGCCCTGCTGCATCGCGAGAGCGACGCGGACGGCACCGTGCGATTCGCTGCCCTGCCGCGCATCGACGACGCGCGCATTCGCGAGGCCAACCGCGAGCACCGGCCCTCGGGCATGCTGGTCACGGTGGAGCGGGAGGGCTTCGTGACGAGCAGCCTCGACGTCGTGCCGGGCCATGACGGCGAGGTCGTGGTGACGCTGCTGCGGCCTCGCACCTTCGACCTGCGGGCCACGGTGCAGACGCGCGCTGGGCGCCCGCTGCGCGGCATCTCGATCCGCGGCGTCAGCTTCGACGCACGCCGTGACAGCACGACCGACGAAGATGGCCGTTGCCTGATCGAAGCGTTGCCCACAGGGGAGGCTTGGCTCGAACTCAGGGGGGAAACCGTTCCCCGGCAGGTATTGGCCGTCAACCACGCTGGCGAAGGCGTCGTCGAGCACACCTTCGTCGTCGACGAGCGATCGGCCGTGACGGGACGCGTCGTCGACGACCTCGGCGCCCCGATCGCTGCCGTCGAGGTGTTCCTAGGCGTGCAAGGTGGCACGTACTACCGCAGCCAACCGGAGCGGACCGCGGCGGACGGCGCGTTCTCCTTCCCCGACGCCACGACCGAGCACAACCAACTGCGCATCACGCCGCCGAAGCCCTGGACCATGTGGCGCCTGCCGACGGACCTCGCGCTTCGCCAACGCAACGACGTCGTGATCGTGCTGACCCGCGTCCGGAGCCCATTGCTCGACCTGCGGCTCGAACTCGTCGACGGCAACAGCCAGAGCCCGATGTCGCCAACCGAGGTCGAGCTGATCCCGAGAAGTGGCGAGTGGACGGTCTGGTCCCTGGTGCCGACCATGGCCCACGGTTCGGCCTCGTTCGCGGCGGTCCCTTCCGGTCGTTACCGGGCGCTCGTGCGCGCCGAAGGCGGACGCTGCGGCGTGCACGACTTCGAGGTGCCCGCGTCCGGCACGCAGCACAACGAGCGCGTCACGCTGTGGCCGACCGGCAGCGTGGTCTGCACGGTCGACACTTCGGCGCTGCCAGCCGAGGCCCTGGCGCGCATGCAGGGCGCAGGCATCCTGCTCCACCTCGAGGGCGAAGGCGAACGATCCTACATGCACGCCGTCGACGCCAACGGCCGGCCGCAGCAGATGACCGAGAACACCGGCATGGTCACGGTCGGGGGCGAGATGACCTTCCGCCTCGACGGCGTCACCGCACACCTACCGCGGCGCCTCGTCGTGCGTCACGCGTCGCTGTTCGGCGAAGCCTGGGTCACGGCAGTGCCGGGCACCGAGACCCAGGTCACGCTGCGTCTCGTGCCCTTCGGCACCCTGACCGTGGAGGTGCCGTCGAGCTGGTCCGCTGGTTGGCTCGAACTGGCTCTCGCCGACGGCGACACCTGGCGCACGGTGCTCGAGGAACAGGTCGCGGCGCCAGGCCCCGACGCGGAGCGCCAGTTCCCAATGCGCACGGCGACCGGCGAACGCCGTTGGCGGATGCGCTTCTGGCCGGCGACGGGTGGCGAATCACGCTCGGCCGACGGCACGATCACGATCCGATCCGGCGAAGCAGCCACCGTGCGACCCCAGTGAGGCACTACGTCGCGCCGACACTCGAGAGCGAGCGAGCCACCGCCCGCGCCCGCCGCCGGACTCAACGCGCCGCCGCAGCGACCTTCTGCAGCGCCTCGCCGTCGAGCCGGCACACGCGCCAGTCGGGCAGCACGCGCGCCCCCTGATTCTCGTAGAAGCCGATCGCCGGCGCGTTCCAGTCGAGCACCTGCCAGTCGAGGCGCGGGCAATCGCGCGCGACGGCGACCGCGGCGAGTTCGCGCAGCAGGGCGAGGCCGAGGCCGCGACCGCGGAACTCCGGCAGCACGAACAGGTCCTCGAGGTGCAGGCACGGACGCGTGCGGAACGTCGAGTAGGTCTGGAACCACAGGGCGAAGCCCGCAGGCCCGCCGTCGGCTTCGGCGATCAGCGCACCACAGGCGGGGTGCTGGCCGAACAAGTGGTCGCGGAGGCGCGCCTCGTCGAGGTCGAGCTGGTGCTCGAGCTGCTCGTAGCGCGCGAGTTCGCGGATGAAGCGCGCGATCGTCGGCACGTCGGCCGGCGTCGCTGCGCGCACCGGACCAGCGCTCACGCGCGGTAGGTGATGCGGCCGCGGGTCAGGTCGTAGGGAGACAGTTCGACGGTGACGCGGTCCCCCGGGATGATGCGGATGTAGTTCTTGCGCATCTTGCCGGAGATGTGAGCCAGGACCGTGTGTCCGCCTTCGACTTGGATGCGGAACTTCGTGTTGGCGAGGGTCTCGACGACCGTGCCATCCAGGACAATCGCTTCTTCTTTGGGCACAACGACTCCACGTGGCGCAGTCGACAAGGACGTCATGTGCCGGTGCCACAGCCGGCGCACGCTTGGATCGGCCCCCGACACCGGGAACTCGAGGGCGAGGATCTTAGGAGGCACGAGGCGATTTCGGCAAGCGGGCCCCAGTCGGCAGGAACGGCGGGCGGCGGATCGCAGGTCCAAGCCAGGCCGCGGAAGGTGGCGCGCGCGGCGCTTCGCCGCATGGGGAACGCGCGCGGCGCCGCATCGGCTGGCAGCCCACACACTTCGGCGCCCGGAGCGACCGCCTGCCGATGCGGCAAGCAGCGCTGGTGCCAGCTCTCGCCGTGGCATCCGACGGGCGCCGCCGCCACGATGCCGAGCCGCGATGCAGAAGAGCCCCCGCCGCAGCTCCGTCCCGGCCGCGACGCCCGATCGCTTCGGCCCGGAGTACTACCGCCGCTTCTACGACGACCCGGCGACGCGCGTCGCCGACGCCGAGGGCGTGTCCGTGCTGGCGGGTTTCGTCGCCGCCTACCTGCGCTACCTCGACCTCGACGTGCGCACGATCCTCGACGTCGGCTGCGGCCACGGCCACTGGCGCACCGCGGCGAGCTCGTTGTGGCCGCGCGCGAAGTATTGCGGCGTCGAGTTCAGCACGCACCTGTGCGAGCGCTTCGGCTGGACGCAGGGCTCGGTGGTCGACTTCGACCCGCAAGCCGCGTTCGGGCGGCAACGCTTCGATCTCGTCGTCTGCCAGGGCGTGCTGCAGTACCTCGACGACCGCGCCGCGGCGCGCGCGCTGCAGAACCTCGCGCGCTGGTGCGACGGCGCGCTCTACCTCGAGGCGCTCACGGCGCGCGACTGGCGCGAGAACTGCGACCGGAAGCGCACCGACGGCGACGTGCACCTGCGCACCGGGGAGTGGTACCGAAAGCGGCTGCAGAAGCACTTCCGCACCGCCGGCGGCGGCGTGTTCGTCGCGAAGCGGGCGCCGGTGGCGTTCTTCGAATTGGAGGCGCCATGAGCGGCATGGACTTCTTCGGCCAGCAGGACCGCGCGCGGAAGAAGAGCGGCCAGCTGGTGTTCCTGTTCGCGCTCGCGGTGCTGGCGATCGTGGTCGCGATCTACGCCGCGTTCCAGGCCATCCTGGTCGGCGCCGGCGAAGCGCGCAGCTGGTTCCAGCCGGAACTGTTCTTCGCCGTCGCCGGCGGCGTCGTGGTGGTCGTCGGCGGCGCCACGCTGTGGAAGACGGCGATGCTGCGCAGCGGCGGCGCGCGCGTGGCGACGATGCTCGGCGGCCGCGAAGTACCGCTGCGGCCCGACGACCCGCAGGAGCAGGTGCTGCGCAACGTCGTCGAGGAGATGGCGATCGCCGCCGGCGTGCCGGTGCCGCAGGTGTTCGTGCTCGACGACGAGGACGGCATCAACGCGTTCGCCGCCGGCTGGAGCCCCGCCGACGCGGCGGTGGCGGTGACGCGCGGGTGCCTTGCCCAGCTCGACCGCGACGAACTGCAGGGCGTGATCGCGCACGAGTTCAGCCACGTGTTCCACGGCGACATGCGGCTGAACATCCGGCTGCTGGGCGTGCTGTTCGGCATCGTCTGCATCGCCACCATCGGCCGCGTGCTCGCGCGCAGCGCCAGCTACGGCCGGGCGCGCAGCAACAAGAAGAACGACGCCGCGGCGCTGGCCGTGTTCGGCGTCCTGCTGATGCTGATCGGCTACCTCGGCGTGTTCTTCGCGCGCCTGATCCAGGCGGCGGTGTCGCGCCAGCGCGAGTTCCTCGCCGACGCGGCGGCGGTGCAGTACACGCGCAACCCGCGCGGCATCGGCATGGCGCTGGCGAAGATCGGCGGCTTCGGCGGCCGGCTGGCGAACCCGCACGCCGACGAAGCGAGCCACTTCCTGTTCGCCGACGGCATGGTGCGCATGTTCGGCGGGCTGCTCGCCACCCACCCACCGCTGCAGGACCGCGTCGCCCGCATCCTGCCGGCGGCGGCGGCGCAGCTGCGCAAGGGCGAGTCGATGGTGAGCGCGGTCGCCAGCGCCCCGCTGCCGGCGGGCAGCGCCGGGCTCGGCGGCGGCATCGGTCCGGTCGTCGGTCCGGCGCGCGCCGCGGACGCGGCAGCGCCCTCGACGGCACGCGGCCAAGCCCCCGTGCGCCAGACGAGCCATGCGCTGGTCGGCAGCGTCGGCAACCCGGGTGCGGCGAACGTCGACGCCGCGCGCACGCTGCTCGCCGAACTGCCGCTCGAACTGTCGGCGGCGGCGCACGAGCCGCCGCGCGCGAAGGCGTTGGTCGTGGCGCTGCTGCTCGATCGCCTGCCCGCCCGCCGCGAAGCGCAGCTGCAGCTGCTGCCGGCGAACGAGGCGACGCTGCAGCACGAAGCGCGCGTGCTGTTCCAGCTGGTCGCGCGCGTCGATCGCCGCCATCGCCTGGCCCTGTTCGAACTCTGCGTGCCGGCGCTGTGCGCACTGCCCGAGCCGCAGAAGCGCGAGCTGCGCACGACGGCGCGCACGCTGGCGCTCGCCGACGGCGAACTGTCGCCGTTCGAGTTCGCGCTGGTGCGCGCGCTCGAACGCCACGTGCGCCTCGCCGGCGAGCTGCCGACGCGGCCACCCGGGCGGCCGAGTGCGCTCGTGCAGCACGCGGACGCGTGCGTGGTCGTGCTGTCGGCCCTGGCGCACGCCGGCGCTGGCGGCGACGAACAAGCCGCGCGTGCGGCGTTCGCCCGCGGCGCCGCACAGCTGGCGCTGCCGCAGCCGCCGACCATGCTGGCGGCCACGCGCGGCACTCCACCGGAACTCGAGCGCGCCGTGCACGAACTGGCGCTGGTCTCACCGCTCGGCAAGCGGAACCTGCTCGCGGCGTGCGCCGAAGCCGCCGGTGCCGACGGCACGTTGGCGCCCGACGAGGTCGACCTGCTGCGCGCGCTGGCCGAGACGTGGGACTGCCCGATGCCACTGCCGGTTGCCAGCTGACGCCGCAGCTGCGCCGAAGCGCCGATGCAGGCGGCGCTCCCGGAACGGGACGTCGATGGCACGCGGAGTTGCCGTTCGCCCGCGTCGGACCGATACGCGGCTCGGCAAGGGGGAGAAGAAACCATGAACTGGCATTTCGAGGCATGGATCGCAGGCGCCGCCGGCGGTGCCGCACTGATCGGGGCGACCACCGGTGCAGGGCCGTGGGCGGCCGGTGCGCTCGCGGCCGGGCTGGCGTTCGCTGCCGCCCGCAGCAGCCTGCGTCGCCATCGTGCGCACGCCACGGCGCTGCAGCAGGCGCTGCGGCGGCGCGACGAGCAGCTCGCGCACACCGCGCACGAACTGCGCACGCCGCTGACGTCGGTGCTGACCGCGCTGGAGTTGCTGCGCGAGGGCTACGCGACCACGGCGGCGGAGACCGAGGAGTTCCTCGACGAAGCGGACCTGGCCGCGCGCCATCTGGCCTTCCTAGTCAACGACGTGCTCGACGGCGCGTCGATGGCCGCGGGCCGCTTGCGGCTCGATCTCGGCGACCATCGCGTCGGCACGCTCGTCGCCGACGGCCTGCGCGTGCTCGGCCTGCAGGCAGAGCGGCGCGGCATCGCCGTGGCTGCGAGCCCGATCCCCGCGGACCTCGCCGTGCACACCGACCCGCGGCGGTTCCTGCAGGTGCTGTTCAACCTGGTCGGCAACGCCGTGAAGTTCTCGGCACCGGGCCAACCGGTGCGCATCGACGTCGCCGCCGAGGCCGCGACCGTGCGCGTCACCGTCGTCGACCACGGTCCTGGCGTGCCGCGCGAACTGGTGCCGCGGTTGTTCGAACCGTTCGAACGCGGCAGCAGCCACGGCCAGGCGAGCACCGGGCTCGGCCTGCACATCACCCGCCTGCTGGTCGAGCAGATGCACGGCCGCATCGGCTACCGGCCGGGGCGCGAACGCGGCTCGGAGTTCTGGTTCGAACTGCCGCGCACCGTCGTCCTCGACGCCACGATTGCGCCGAAGGCCGCCGCGGCTCGATGATGCGCGGATGCCGGTCCGCTCGGGTTCCTTGTTCGTCCTCGTCGCCACACTCGTCGGCACGCTCGCGCCGACGCTCACGGCGCAGTCGACGTCGCCCCAGGAGCCGAAGGCTCCCGCTGCGGCTGCGTCGACACCGCCGGCGCCGGAGCCTGGCCCGAACGAGCAGCGGTTCCGCAACCTCGACAACACGTTCGAGCTGATCCTGCCGAAGGACTGGCGCGCGCTCGCCCCGAACGAAGCGCGCCGCATCGGCGAGAACCCGAACGCCCCGGCGACGCTGTGCCTGGCGCAGCCGCGCGCCTTCTACGCGGTCGGACCGGTCGAGGCGTGGCTCGCCGGCGACTTCAGCGGCGCCTGGATCTACGTCGTCGAGACCGAGGACGAGTGGTACGTCGAAGACGACTTCGCCGCGGTGCTGACCGCGAGCTGGCAGGAACGCAGCGAGCGCACCGGCGAGAAGAACGAGCTGTCGGCGATCGAACGGCGCCCCGTCGGCGTGCAGCAGTTCGAAGCCGTGGTCGCGCAGCGGCGGTGCACCCCGGCACCGCCCCGGCCGACGGTGCACAGCCTCGACGTGCACAGCCCCTGTGGCGGCCGCCAGCTGACGCTGTCGTTCCAGTGCGCGGCGGACGCGTTCCCGCGATGGGAACCGGAGTTCCAGCGCATGCTGGCGAGCCTGCGGTTCGCCCGCCCACCGCGCAGCAAGGGCTCGCTGGGCGACCGCATGTGGACCCCGATCCTGACCGGCGGCGCGGTCAGCCTCGTGCTGCTCGTGCTCTACAAGCGACGACAGCGGCTGAGCCGCGGTTGAGCGGGGCCCCCGGGCCGCCTAGACTGCGAGCCGGCGCGGTTTGCAGGCTGCGGTCCGTGGCTCAGGCCGCCGACCGGGCCACCCCAGGCAGCGCGCCCCTCCGACCGACATCCTGCCTTGAAGAAGAAATCCACGCCGAAAGGGCCGCGCCTGCTCGACAAGCACCTGATCGAAGCCGGGCAGCAGTGCCAGAAGCGCCTCTGGCTCGACTACCACCAGCCGACGACGACCGAGCCGTCGGCGGTGCGCCAGGCGATGTCGGCCGCCGGCGAACAGCTGCGTGCGCTCGCGCGCGTGGCGTTCCCGAAGGGCGTCAGCATCGAGGGCAAGGACGCGGAGGCCGCCGCCGCAGCGACGCGCGAGCAGCTTGCGGCCGGCACGCCGGTGCTGTTCGGCGCCACGTTCGTCGCCGACGGCGTCGAGGCGCGCAGCGACATCCTGGTCGTGCACAAGGACGGCGCGATGGACCTGTTCGAGGTCAAGTCGGGCACCAAGGTCAATCCGCGCTACGTCGCCGACCTGGCGCTCCAGGCGCACGTGCTCGCCGCCTGCGGCCACAAGCTGCGCGCCACCTACCTGCTGACCGTCAACCCGAAGTACGCGCACAAGGAAGGCGCCGACTACCCGCCGATGCAGCTGCTGCGCAGCGCCGATGTGACGGCGAAGGTGCAGCGCCACGTCGAGGCCATGCGCCGCCGGCTGCAGGTGTTCCAGCGCTCGATCGCCGACGAAGGCGTGCTGCAGCTGCCGACCGGCACGTTCTGCACGTCGCCGCTGCCGTGTCCGCACCTCGAGCGCTGCCGCAAGGAAGGGCCGGAGCTGCCGCTGCGCGAACTGCCGGAACTGACCCGCCCGCTCGAGCAGGAACTGCACAAGGAAGGCATCGAGGACCTGCGTGGCCTCGACCGCAACCGCGAAGGCCTGACGCCGCGCCAGAAGCGCACGCTCGAGGCGGTGCAGGAGAACAAGACGATCGTCGAACCGTTCGTCGAGTCGGAGCTGAAGCAGTGCAGCAAGCCGCTGCACTTCCTGGCCATCGCCGGCGCCACCGAAGCGCTGCCGCGCTTCGACGCGCAGCGGCCGTGGCGCTTCGTGCCGTACGGCTGGGCCGCGCACACGGTGCACGCCGACGGCCGCGTCGAGACCGCGTCGTTCGTGCACGTCGAACGCACCGACCCGCGCCCCGGCTTCGCGACCTCGCTGCAGAAGCACCTCGAGGTCGGCGGCACCATCGTCTGCTGGAACGACGAAGTGCTCGACGAGCTGCGTGGCCTGCTCGAGGACCTGCCGAACCACAAGGCCGCCGCGCGCGCCGTCGTCTCGCAGTCGCACATCGACCTGATGCAGCTGCTCGAGGAAGGCCTGTTCCACCCGCAGCTGCGTTCGTACACCGATCTGCGCCAGAGCGTCGCCGTGCTGCTCGGCGACAAGTCCGGCGACGAGCTCGCGGTGTTCGGCGAAGAGGCCTTGGTCGGCGCGCTGGCGAAGGCCCAGGCGCCGCGGGTGCGCTCGACGACGCGCGACAAGATCGCCGCCGACGTGCTGGCCGGGCTGACCTGGACCTGCGAACGGCTGCGCAGGCTCTACGAGACCTACGGTGGCATGGCAGCGCCGCCGCCGAAGCCGAAGCCGCCGACCGTGGCGCGCGCGGCCAAACCGCTGCCGAAGCCGCTGCCGAAGCCGGCCGAGTGAACCGGCGTCACGCCGCCGCGTAGGCCGACAGCAGCGTCGACATCTCGCGATCCTGGTCGAAGCGGCGCTGGAAGTCCTCGCGCACGCGCACGCCGAGCGCACCGGCCGCCGAACGATTGCGGCACAAGGCGAGGATCTGCTTCGCCATGTCCTCTTCGGTGGCGAACAGCAGGCCGGTCTCCTTGTGGCGGATCAGCTCGCGGTTGCCGGGCACGTCGGCGGCGACCAGCGGCCGGCCGAGGATGCCGGCCTCGAGCAGTGTCGGCGCCGCCCCCTCGCTGAACGACGTGTTCAGCACGACGTCGGCGTCGAGGTAGGCAGCGCCCATGCGATCGTGCGCCAGCGTCGGCAGCACGCGCACCCCCGGCTGTTGCTGGCACAAGCGCCGCACCTCCGCCGCGTAGGCAGGATCCTGGTCCGGCCCGGCGACGATCATCTCGACGTCGGCGCCGGCGGCGCGCAGGACGCCGACGACCGCGATCGCGCGATGCTGGCCCTTGATCGGCCGCAGCCCACCGGCCAGCAGCACCAGGAAGCGCTGGCGCGGGATGCCGAGCGAACGGCGCAGGTCGGTGCCGGTCGTCGGCAGGCGCACCGCGGCGCGCGGCACGACGTCGATCTTGCCGACCGCGTCGGGCACGCGTTCTTCGAGCGTGACACCGGCCTCGGGTGTCGGCACCAGCACACGGTGCGCGCGGCGCACGACCTCGCAGACGATCGGGCCGTGCTCGTCGCCGAGCATGTCGTGGTGCAGGTCCTCGCCACTCAGCGACACGACCCACGGCGTGCGCAGGCCGAGCAGATGCACGCCGCAACGCAGCGCATCGTGCGCGTGCACGATGTCGGGACGGAAGCGCCCGATGGTGCCTTCCAGCGACTGCTTCAGCCCACCTTCGCTGGTGCCGCCGAACAGCTCGCACAGATGCCCGCGGCCCTGCAGGCCTTCGCGCCAGCGGCTCACGGTCGCGATGCCACCCAGGAACAGGTGGGTCGGCGACGGGGTCATCAGCAGCACCTTCACGCGGGCTTCTTTCGGCCGGCGCGCGGCGACGGCTTCACCGCGAACGCACGGGGCAGGCGGCACGCAGCGCCCGCACGCGCGCCGGATCGACCGGCGCGTGCACCTGGCCGTCGACCTTGCACGACGTGCCGACGATGGCGCCGTCGCACCGGAGCCACAGCTGTGCTGCGTTGTCGACGCCGAGGCCGGAGCCGAGCCAGATCGGGAACGCGCCCACCGCCGCGCGCACGGTGTCGAGAAGTGCGACGTCGACCGGGGCACCGGTGCGTGCACCCGACAGCACGAGGCCGTCGGCACCGGAACGTTCGGCCAGGTCGCGGGCACCGGCGGCGACGTCGACCGGGGCCAGCGGGGCGGCGTGCTTCACCAGGTAGTCGGCCAGCAGCACCACGTCGCGGCGCAGGCGGGTGCGGTAGTCGGCGAGCCGCGCAGCCTCGCCTTCGATCACGCCCTGGTCGGTCACGTAGGCGCCGGCCAGCACGTTGACGCGCACCCAGCGCGCATCGACGACGGCGGCGACGCCGAGCGCGGCCATGCCGTCGTTGCGCAGGCAGTTGATCGCCACCGGCAGGCCGGTCGCGTCGCGCACGGCGGCCGCGGCGACGGCGATGCCGGCGACGACGTCGGGCGGCACGGGGTCGGCCGCGGTGCCCTTGTGGAACGGTGCGTCGCCGAAGTTCTCGACGACGAGCCCGTCGAAGCCACCCGCGGCGTAGGTGCGCGCATCGGCGACGGCGGCGGCGAGCACGTCGGCCATGCCGCGATGGCCGCGCGACGACGGCAGCGGCCGCAGGTGCACGACGCCGAGCAACGGGCGGTCGACGTTCATGGCAGGAACGAACGCAGCCGCATCTTGAAGCCCTTCCACGTGCGCTTCAGCCGGTCGGCCTCGCCGATCATGGCGCGCGCCTGCCGCCTGTCGCCGGCGGCGAGCAGGTCCCACGCGAGGTCGAGCCGCACCTCGGCGCGACGCCGGCGCACGAGGTTCTGGAAGTGGGCCTCGCCTTGGTGCTCGCGCGCGACCCGTTCCATGATGCGGTCGGTGCCGCGCAGGAAGCGGTTGTTCGCCGACAGGCTGCCGGCGTGCACGCGGTAGAAGGTCATCGGCTGCGCCAGATACGCGATCGGCTCGCGCTGGCTCATGCGCAGCCACAGGTCGAAGTCCTCGGTGGCGATCAGGTCCGGGTGCTCGTCGAAGCGACCGGCGCCGAGCACCGCGTCGCGGCGGGCGACGACGCTGCTGCAGATCACCGGGTTGGTGCGCAGCAAGAGCTCGAGCGTCAGCACGCTCGGCACGTAGCGGTGCAGGTTCTTGCGCCCCTCGATGCGGTCGTCGCGCACGACCCAGGCGTCGGTGCACATGCAGCCGGCGCGCAGCTCGGTCAGCAGTTCCACGCTGCGCTCGAGCTTGTCCGGCACGTACCAGTCGTCGGCGTCGAGGAACGCCACGAACTCGCTGGTCGCCGCCTCGAGGCCGCGATTGCGCGCCGCACCGGGCCCCTTCTGCTGCTGGCGCACGACCACCGCCCCGAAGCCTTCGGCGACCTTGGCGGTGTCGTCGGTCGAGCCGTCGTCGACGACGACGACCTGCTCCGGCACGGTGGTCTGCTGCTGCAGCGACTGCAGCGTCACCGGCAGGAAGCGCGCGGCGTTGTAGGCCGGCACGACGACGGTCACGGGAGCGCGGCGTGTCACGCTTTCCTCCCTCGCAGTTTGCCCAGGACACCACCCACGATGTCGCGGATGTAGCGGAAGTCGCTGGCGTGCACCAGCAGGCAGCGCCAGGCCGAGATGCCGGTCTGGCGGCCGTAGGCGTAGAGCGCGTAGGCGGTGCCGAGCACGTAGGCGACGGTCGACGCGGCCGCAGCACCGCTGGCACCGTGCGCCGGGATCCACAGCAGGTCACAGGCCAGCATGCTGACCAGCACGACCAGCTGCGCGTTGACGCAGGTCTGCAGGTGGTTGCGCGCCGCGAGGTCGGCCTGCAGCACCTTCGACACCGTGTAGGCGGCGGTGCCGGGCACGAGCAGCCACAGCGCCTGCGACACCTGCGGACTCCACTCGGCGAACCAGCGGTCGCTGCTGCCGTAGGCCAGCCAGGTGACGGTCGCCATCGCCGGATCGAGCACGAGCACGACGGCGAGCGCGCCGGCCAGCGACAGCAGCAGACCGAGGCGGGACAGCACCGGCGTCAGTTGCCGGGCCTGTTCGTGCGAACTGCCGGCGACCTTGCTGAAGAACAGGTCGCGCATGGCCTCCGGGAAGTGCCACACCAGCTCGGCCCAGGTGACCGCCATCGAATAGAAGGCGACCTGGGCCATCGACAGGTCGTCGGCGACCTCCTTCGGCGCCCCCCGACCGAGGTGCGTCGCCAGGGCCACGGCGCCGAGCACGTAGAGGTCGATGCGGTGGTTCAGGTAGGTCAGCGCCGAGGTCAGGTTCGCCTTCCAGCCGTAATGCAGCGCGGCGTCGAGGTACTCGCGGTGGACCTGCACACGCAGCTTCACCACCGAGCGCACGAGCCACAGCGCCATGCCGGCGACCAGCGCCGTCGACGCGAGCCGCCCCCACGACACGCCGAGCGCGACGTGGCCCTCCTCGCTGTCGCCGCCGAAGCCGAAGAAGCACAGGAAGAACGCCGGCAGGAACGCCACCGACGTCACCACGTGCACGGCGCCGTAGCCGCGGATCTGCTCGGTCGCGAGCTGGGTGCTGTTGGCGTAGCTGGCGACCAGCAGCAGCGGCACCGCGGCGCAGGTCGGCAGCACGACCATCGGGTCGAACGTCCAGTCCGCGTCGATCGCCGGCAGCAGGTAGAGCGTCACCAGCGCGGCCAACACGGCGACGGTGCCACCCCACGCCAGCGCCACCCCCATCGACGTCTCGAACGCGACCTGCGCGGTGTAGCGGCCGCGGCGCACGAAGTAGACGAGTGCGGTGGCGAGCCCGAGGTTGGCGATGGCGCCGAGGATGAACGGGAACGACGCCGCGATGCCGGCCGCCCCGTGCCGCGCCGGATGGTTCGCGGTCAGCAGGTACAGCACCAGGCCGCCGCCCTTGTCGACCACGACCACCAGCAGGTGGATCAGGAACGTGAAGACGACCCAGCGTCGGAAGTTCATGCTCGCCTCGCCGGGGCGGAACGACTCAACGACGCCCGCTCACCAAGGCAGCTCGGAGGCCGCGAAGTCCTCGTGGATCTGCGGCAGCAGTTCTTCGACCTTGGCCGGCGCGAGCCCGGTCTGGGCGTACGCCTCGTGGTCGAGCGCCCCCATGGGTGTGCCGACGGTCGAAGGAGTGTTGCCGCGCCAGGCGAGATGGTCGGCGAGGTGGATGAGCGACGAGAGGGAGCGATGGAACGGGTCTTTGGCGGGGGCGTGATGGTAGCGAATGGCGATCGCCAGATCCTCGGGCAACGACCACTTGATCGCGAGCACCGAGCCGACGTCGGCGTGCGTGAAACCGAGGTCCTCGCCCTCGACCTCCGTCTCCGGCCGCCCCTGCTGCACCGACTTGCGCAGCATCGCCAGATAGCGCGGCGCCGCCTTCTCCATCAGGATGATCTTGCCGATGTCGTGCAGCAGTCCGGCGATGTAGGCGTCCTCCGGGTGCATGTCGGCGAACACGCTCGACGCACCGGCCAGCGTGCGCGCGGCGACGCCGGTGAACACCGCGTGCTTCCAGAACGCCAGCGGATCGAAGTGCTGGATCTTCTCGCGGCGTTTGCCGAACGCCGAGAACACGGCGGCCTTCAACGCGACCTTCTTGGTCATGTTGAAGCCCATCACCGAGATCGCGAGGCTCACCGACGAGACGCGCACCTGCAGCCCGTAGTAGGCCGAGTTGACGATGCGCAGCACGTTGGTGGCGACCGCAGGGTCGGCGCCGACGACCTTGGCGACGTCCGCCGCCGACGCGTCGGCACGCGCCATGACTTCGTTCAGCTTGACCAGCACTTCCGGCATGGTCGGCAGCTCGATGGTGCTGTTGACCAGCCCGAGGATGTTGGTCGATGGGCCTGACGACTGTGATGCCATGCCGGGTGCGCTCCGACGCTTGTATCGGGGGCCGCCGGGCGCGACCTTGACGACGAATCGCCGTGTCTTCCCCCACCCGCCCGAAGGTCGTGTTCCTGTGCCAGCGCCTGCCCTGGCCGCCCGACCGCGGCGATCGCATCACCACCTGGCACTTCCTGCAGCACCTGCTGGCGCGCGGCGCCGACGTGCACCTCGGCTGCTTCGCCGAGGAGGATCGCGACCAGGAGGGTGTCGCGTTTCTCGCCAGTCGCTGCCGTGAAGTGGTCGCCCCGCGGCTCGACCGCCGCCTCGCCAAGTGGACGAGCCTGCGCGGGCTGCTGACCGGGGAGGCGCTGACGCTGCCGTTCTTCCGGCACCGCGCGCTGCACGCCGCCGTCCGGCGCTGGTCGGCGACGCCGCCGGACCTGGTGTTCGTCTACTCGTCGTCGATGGCGCAGTACGCGCTGACGACGAAGGCGCGCGCCAAGGTGATGCAGTTCGCCGAGCTCGACTCCGACAAGTGGCGGCAGTTCGCGGCGAAGAGCGGCGTGCTCGGCCGCTGGATCTACGGCCGCGAGGCGAAGCGGCTGCTCGCGTTCGAGGACCGCGTCGCGCGCACGTTCGACCGTTCGCTGGTCGTCAGCGACGTCGAACGCGAACTGTTCCGCGAGCGCATCCCGGGCGTCGACCCCGCGGTACTGCCGAACGGCGTCGACGTCGTGCACTTCCAGAGCCAGGGCGACGGCGAGCGCCATCCGCACACCGCGGTCTTCACCGGCGTGATGGACTACGAGCCGAACGTCGACGGCGTCTGCTGGTTCGTGCAATCGTGCTGGCCCGCCCTGCGCCAGCGATTCCCCGACGCGCGCCTGCTGGTCGTCGGCAGCAAGCCGGTCGCCGCCGTGCAGGCGCTGGCGAACGTGCCCGGCATCACCGTCACCGGCCGCGTGCCGACGACGCCGCCGTGGTTCGACCGCGCCGCCGTCGCCATCGCCCCGCTGCGGCTCGCGCGCGGCGTGCAGAACAAGGTGCTCGAGGCGATGAGCATGGGCCTGCCGGTGGTGTCGTCGCCGCAGGCGGCGCAGGGCCTCGGCGACGTGCCGAAGGGCACGCTGACCATCGCCGACGGCGACGCGGCGACGATCGCCGGCGTCGCGGAACTGTTCGCCGATCCGGCGCGCGCGCGGCAGGTCGGCAACGCGGCGGCGACCTGGGTGCGCCGCGAGTGGCGCTGGGAACGCATGTACGAACGCTTCGACGCGCTGCTCGGCGAGCTCGGGGTCACCTTCCCGAGCTGACGCGTCGGATCACTTCGCGGCAGCAGTCGCTGGCGCCATGCGCCAGACCACGCCCTTGCGACCATCGAAGCCGGTCATCAGCAGTTCGCCGTCCGGCTCCTCGGCGAAGCTCGCCACCTGCTGCGGCGCGCGCGCGAGCTGCACGACCTGGTGCGGCTTGCCGTCCGCGCCTTCCTTGCAGGCCCACATCCTCAGCGTCATGAAGTCGCCGTAGACGAACCAGCCGTCGAGGCCGGGGATCGCCTTGCCGCGGTAAACGTGGCCGCCGGTGATCGAGAGGCCCTCGCTGTGCGAATACTCGGCGATCGGCGCGATCACGCCGGCTGGGGCCGGCGTCTTCACCTTGCGCTCCTGGAACTCCTGGCTGGCCTCCATCGGGTTCCAGCCGTAGTTGCCACCCTTCACCAGGCGATCGACCTCTTCGATCTTGTTCTGGCCGACGTCGCCGCACCACAGGTCGCCGGTCTTGCGATCGAACGCGATGCGCCACGGATTGCGCAGGCCGTAGCACCAGATCTCGCCGCGCGCGCCGTCCTTGCCGACGAACGGATTGTCCGCCGGGATCGCATACGGCTTCTCCTTGCTGGCCGAGCGCACGTCGATGCGCAGCACCTTGCCGAGCAGCACCGACAGCGCCTGGCCGTTCAAGAATGGGTCGTTGGCCGCGCCGCCGTCGCCGAGGGCGATGTAGAGCATGCCGTCGGGGCCGAACACGATCGTGCCGCCGTTGTGGTTGCCGAACGGCTGGAACACTTCGAGCACGCGCAGCTCGCTGTCGACGTCGGCTGTACGCTGGCCGTCGACCACCTTGGTGGCGTAGCGCGCGATCACCGACTGGCGGTTGCTCTTCGCCTCCCGGCCGTCGCCCATCACCTGCTTCTTGCTCGCGATCTTCTCGGACCAGCAGGCCCAGACGAAGCCGTTGTCGGCGTAGGCCGGATCGAACTGGAAGCCGAGCAGGCCCTCCTCCCAGTTGTCGCAGAACACCTTCTTGCTGAGGTCGAGGAACGAACGGCGCTCGGCGCTCTGCCCGTCGCGCGCGACGGCGAACACGTGCCCCGGCTGCGTGACGACGTAGGCGTTCTTGCCGTCGGCGGCGGTGAAGGCGACGAACAGCGGGCGATCGAAGCCCTTCTGCGCCGGGAACGCGTTCACCCAGGTGATCGCGGGACCTTCCGGCAGCGCCTGCGGCTCGGGCTCCTCGCCCTCCTGGGCGCGCAGCAACGACAGACACGCGACGAGCGGAACGAGACGGAGGAAGGACCGCATGCGGCGCGCGATCACAGCCGCGGCGTGCGGCAGGCACAAGCGGGGGACCACCGTTCTGGCCTTCCGCGCCAGCGCTCGCCAAGATGCGGCGATGCTGCGCCTCACCGGCTTGCGCAAGGCCTACGGCGACTTCGTCGCCCTGCATGGACTCGACCTCGCAATCGATCGCGGCGAGATCCTCGCCCTGCTCGGCCCGAACGGCGCCGGCAAGTCGACGACGGTGAAGTGCCTGGTCGGCCTGCTGCGCCCCGACGCCGGCAGCATCCAGGTCGACGGCCTCGACGCGCTGGCGCAGCCGACCGAAGCCCGCCGCCGCATCGGCTACCTGCCCGAGGTCGCGCGCCTGCACGAGGTGCTGACGCCGTGGGAGTTCCTGCGGCTCAAGGGCCGCCTGTTCGACGTCGCCGAGGCCGACATCCGGCGCCGCGGCGAACGGCTGCTCGCCGGCTTCGGCCTGCTCGAGCGCGGCGACGAACCGATGGTCGGGTTCAGCAAGGGCATGACGCAGAAGGTGTCGATCGCCGGCGCCCTGCTGACCGAACCGCAGCTGCTGGTGTTCGACGAGCCGCTGTCCGGCCTCGACGTCACCACGACGCTGGTGGTGAAGGAACTGATGCGCGAGTTCGCGGCGCGCGGCGGCGCCGTGCTGCACTGCAGCCACCTGCTCGACGTCGTCGAGACGACCGCGCACCGCATCGCCGTGCTGCACCAGGGCAAGCTGCTCGCGTGCGGCACCGCGGCCGAGTTGCGCGCGCAGGTCGGCGCCAGCGCCGGCGCCCACCTCGACAGCGTGTTCCGCACGCTGGTGCAAGCCAGCGATCCGGTCGCCGCGGCGAAGGCGCTGCTCGGGTAGGCGCGGCGCCGCGGCGACGGCGCCCCCATGGCAACTCCAGCAGCTCGCGCGGATTCGTCGCCGCACCGAACAGGGGCCTCTGGCCGAGGACCCACCGTGAGGTTCATGGTGCCGAACGCCCGTTCGGTCGGCGATGGCGGCAGGTTCACGGACGACGCGCCAACGCCAGCCTTGTCGCGGCCCAGTCACAGTGCTACTCAGGGCCGACATCACAAGGGTGCCGCGCCAACCCCGGCGCGGCAGGCTCTGTCCTGGTCGGGCCGCCAGGGCAATCGCTCCACGGCATTCGCCGCGAACGCCTGTCGTCGCTGCGGAGTGCGTCGGCGCGAACAGCCGTTCCACGACCCCTCCGCGTGCTCGACTTCGTCCTGTTCGGCCTGTTCGTCGCGACCCTGCTCGGGCTCGCGGCGTTCCACCGGTTCGCCCTGCACATCGCCGTCGCCGGCCTCGCCGCCGTGCTGCTCGTGCGACTCGGGTTCACCGAGTTCGACCTACTGCACCACCTGCATCATGAGTGGCGCATCCTCGCCAACCTGGCGGGGCTGCTGCTCGGCTTCGCGCTCCTCGCGGCGCACTTCGAACACAGCCACCTGCCCGAGAAGCTGACCGAGGTGCTGCCGCGCGGGCGGCTCGGCGCGTTCGTGCTGCTGCTGCTGGTGGCGGGGCTCTCCGCGGTGCTCGACAACATCGCTGCTGCGCTGATCGGCGGCTCTTCGGCGCTGGCGCTGTTCCGTAGGCGCGTGCACGTCGGCTACCTGGCGGCGATCGTCGCCGCCAGCAACGCCGGAGGTGCCGGCTCGGTGATCGGCGACACCACGACGACGATGATGTGGATCGAAGGCGCCTCGCCGGCCTGGCTGGTCGGTGCGTCGATCGGCGCCGTGGTGGCGATCGCGTTCTTCGGCTTCTTCGCCAGCGGCCAGCAGCACCGCCTGCAGCCGCTGCAGCGCCCGGATGCACCGCCGCCGCCGGTCGATGCGGCGCGCCTCGTCATCGTCGGCGCCGTCATCGTCGGCACGGTCTCGACCAACGTGCTGCTCGATTTCCCGGCGGTCGGCGTGTGGACGGCGCTGCTGCTCGGCGCGCCGCTGCGGCGACCGGACTGGCACCTGCTGCCGAGCGCCGCGAAGGGCACCGCGTTCCTGCTGTGCCTCGTGCTGACCGCGTCGATGATGCCGGTGAAGTCGCTGCCGGCGGCGTCGGTGCCGACCACGCTGGCGCTGGGCTTCGTGTCGTCGATCTTCGACAACATCCCGCTGACCAAGCTCGCGATCGAACAAGGCGGCTACGACTGGGGCCTGCTGGCGTTCGCCGTCGGCTACGGCGGTTCGATGCTGTGGTTCGGCAGCTCGGCCGGCGTCGCCATCGCCGGCGTGTTCGACGAGGCGAAGTCGGTGGCGAAGTGGCTGCGCCACGGCTGGCACGTGCCGATCGGCTACGTGCTAGGCTTCACCGCGCTGTGGCTGGTGCTCGGCTGGACGCCGCGCGAACTGGCGCGCCCGGGCCGCCCCAGCGCACCGACGCCGGACGTGCCGGCGGTCGTCGAGCCGCGCTGATCGGCAACGGCTCGCGCTCGCAGGTCAGTGACTCGCGGCGCACAGTGGCTCGCGGCGCACAGTGGCTCGCGGCGCACAGTGGCCCGCGGCGATCAGTGGCTGGCGGCGGTCGCGCGCCCGCGACCACCACCGCGGCGGCCACCGCGGCCGCCGGCGCGTTCGCCGCGACCTTCCCCGCGTTCGCCGCGGCTCTCGCCGTCCTTGCGTTCGCGGCGCTTGGGCATGCCGTAGCCGCGGCCGGCACTCGGCACACTCGCCACTTCCTTGCCCTGCAGGTGCGCCTGCACGACCTCGAACAGGCGCTTCTCCATCGGTGCCACCAGCGACAGTGCGCGGCCGGTCTTGCCGGCGCGGCCGGTGCGGCCGGCGCGGTGGATGTAGTCCTCGAGCGCCAGCGGGAAGTCGTAGTTGACGACCAGTTCGATGTCGTCGACGTCGATGCCGCGCGCGGCGACGTCGGTGGCGACCAGGAAGCGCGTCTTGCCGCGCGCGAACGCCTGCAGGCAGGCGTAGCGGGCCTCGGCGCCCTTGTCGCCGTGGATGGCGTCGGCCGGCAGCCCCGAGCGGCGCAGCGCGTTGCCGAGCTTCTCGCAGCCGATCTTCTTGTTGACGAACACCAGCACGCGGCCGCTCTCGCGGCTGAGCACGCGCTCGAGCGCGTCGGCCTTGTCGGCGGCGTTCACCGCGACGAAGCGGTGGCTGATGGTCTTCGCCGACTGGCTGCGCGCGCCGATCTGCACCCGTTCGGCGTTCGGCAGGAAGTCGTGCACGAGGCCTTCGACCTCCTTCGGCATCGTCGCCGAGAACAGCAGGTTCTGCCGCTCCTGCGGCAGGCGCAGGAAGATGCGGCGGATCTGCGGCATGAAGCCCATGTCGAGCATGCGGTCGGCTTCGTCGAGCACGACCATCTGCACGCGTTCGAAGCTCAGGTTGCGCCGCTCGAGGTGGTCGATCAGGCGGCCGGGACAGGCGACGACGACGTCGAGGCCGCGCTTGAACGCGCTCTCCTGGATCGACATGTCGACGCCGCCGAACGCGGTGCAGACGTGCAGGCCGGCGTGCTGCGCGTAGACACGCAGGTTCTCGGCCACCTGCACACACAGCTCACGGGTCGGAACGATGATGACGCCGCGCAGGCCCGGCGCGCCGCCGCACAGCTTGTCGAGCATCGGCAGGCCGAACGCGGCCGTCTTGCCGCTGCCGGTCTGGCCGAGGCCGATCAGCTCGGCGCCGCCGAGGATCTTGGGGATGGCATGCGCCTGGATCTCCGTCGGCGTTTCGTAGCCAGCGGCGCGCACGCCACGGAGGATGGGCTCCTTGAGCCCGAGGGAAGCGAAACTCACGCAGTTCTGTCTCGATGGCGCCGGTGCGCTCGATGGCGCACGGACGCAAGGGGGAATCGTCTGGCCTGCCGCGCCTCGCCCGGTCGCTCCGCAGTCGCGGAGAAGGGGGCGGACGACGCGTCATTCCGGGCGTGTCGTGCGATTGCACAACTGGCCATCAGCATCGGCGAGAGTTCGCCTCGACTTGAGACCGGCCCTTCTTGGCCGGCCGATGCACGGTGCGCGCCCGGGGGCTCACCGACGGGCCGGCACGATAGAAGCGGCCCATGAAAGCAGCAAGGCCCGCGCTGCCGCAATGCGGCGACGCGAGCCTTGTTCGAGCGAGTCAGCCGCGCACCCGGAGGCGCGCAGCGCGACCCGGCGCTGGATCACCAGCGCTCGCGACGGCCACCGCCGCCACCGCCACCACCACCGCCGCGGCCGCCGTAGCCACCGCCGCCGCCGCCACCACCGCCGAAGCCGCCGCCGCCCGAACGCGGCTTCTTCTCTTCGGCCTCGTTGACGCGCAGCGGGCGGCCATCGAGGTTCTGGCCATCGAGGGCCTTGATCGCCGCCTGCGCGTCGGCGTCCGACGTCATCTCGACGAACGCGAAACCGCGCGACCGACCCGTTTCACGGTCGGTGACGATGCTGATGCTGGCCGTCTTCCAACCGCCCTGATCGAACACCGCCTGGATGCTGTCTTCGGTCGAGTTGAAGGAGAGATTGCCGACGAACAAACGCTTACCCATGAGGAACTCCGAGCCTGCAGTCCACGGACGCGGTTCCGGCATGCGGCACTGTGCCGCGAACGCGAGGTGCAACCGAGCAAGCGGCGACCTCGACAAGAGGACGAGCAGGAGCGGATGCGCCGGAACCAGCACCCAGGGCGCAGGTCATCCAGTCGCTGAATGATCCGGAAGGCGGCGACTGGCCCGCGCTTCCGGGGCGGAACCCTAGTCGAACCGCGTCGCCGCGACAACGCGCAGGCGAAAAGAAAGTCCGGGCGACAAAAGCCGGCACCCGCTGGCGCCGGCGAGCACGCGGTCGCCGATCAGTGGGCGGCGTGCATCCGGCGCAGGAACGAGAACGGCACCAGCCGCTGCGATTCCTCGTCCCACAACCGCAGCCACAGCGACTTGATGCTGCTGCGCAGCGTCATCGGCTGCACCTGCTGGAACAGCGGATCCGACGCGTGGCACCGTTCCAGGTGGTAGTTCGGGATGCGCGGGCTCAGGTGGTGGATGTGGTGGAAGCCGATGTTGCCGGAGAACCACTGCAGCACCTTCGGCAGGGCCAGGAACGAGCTGCCCTTCAGCGCCGCCTGCACGTAGTCCCAGGCTTCGCCGCGCTGCCAGTAGGCGTCTTCGTACTGGTGCTGCAGGTAGAACAGCCAGACGCCGACGGCGCCGGCGACCGCGATGACCGCGGCCTGCAGGATCAGGAAGGTGCCGAAGCCGAACAGCCAGCCCATGCCGAGGCACATGGCGACGACGGCGACATCGGTGGTCCACACCGACAGCTTCTCGCGTAGCGGGGCGGTCCGGCGCGGCAGACGCTGCCAGAACACGAACAGCAGGAACGGCGCCACCACGAACAGCACGACCGGGTTGCGCGCCATCCGGTAGACGAAGCGGCGCCACGGCGTCGAGTCGAGGTACTCGCGCACGGTCATCGTCCACACGTCGCCGATGCCGCGGCGGTCGAGGTCGCCGGTGGAGCCGTGATGGATCGCGTGCTCGCCGCGCCAGTGGCGGTACGGCGTGAACGTCAGCATGCCGGTGAAGGCGCCGACGAGGTCGTTCGCCGTCTTCGACGGGAAGAACGAACCGTGGCCGCAGTCGTGGAAGATGATGAAGATGCGCACCAGCAGCAGCGCGGCGAGCGGCACCATCGGCACCGCGAACCAGGCCGAGACGGTGACGAGCCACAGCATCACCGCCCACGCCGCCGCGTAGGCGAGCAGGGTGCTGGTGAGCTGCCAGGCAGCGCGGCCCCAACTCGGCGTCTGGAAGCGCGCGACGAGGGCGCGCCAGCCGGTCGTGGCTTCGCTGGCAGGGGATCCGCCTTGGGCAGTGGCGGCAGAGCGGCGGGCTGGGTTGCCGCCGCGAGCAGTGAGGGAGGACATCAGGGGGTCGCGCCGCCTGGAAAGCGGCGCGGCAACTCTATCGGCCAGCCCCGCCGACGCCGCTGCAGTTTCTCGCGGCGTTTCCCCATCTTCCTTGCCTGCGCACAGGTGCGGTGGCGCACAGCGGGCGCGCGCGGCAAGGCGATCGGCCGGCCGCCCGGCACCCGCACCACGGCGCGCGACCTTGGCGCCCGGCCCGGCGCCCGCCGGGCGAGCGAACCGCCGCCAAGGTCAGCTGCGCACCCACTGCACCAGCGCCGCCTTCGGCATCGCCCCGCTCTGCTGCTTCACCGCAGCGCCGTTGCGAAACAGCATCAGCGTCGGGATCGACCGGATCTCGAAGCGCGCCGCGGTGCCCCTGGCCACCTCGGTGTCGACCTTGGCGAACACCACCTGGCCGGCCAGCTCCTGTGCCGCCGCCTCGAAGTGCGGCGCCATCATGCGGCACGGTCCGCACCACGCGGCCCAGAAGTCGACGACGACCGGCAGCGTGGTCTTGCCGACCACGCGGTCGAACGACCCGTCGTCGAGCGCCACGGTGGCGCCGAGCAGTGCGGTGCGACACGACGAACACACCGGGCCCGCCCCCAGCTTGTCGGCGGGCAGTCGGTTCAGGGTCGTGCAGGAAGGACAGGGCAGCACGAGATCGGCCATGCGCGAACGGTAGGCCGCGGCGCGCCTCGGCACGAGCGCGTGTCAGTCGTCGCGGCGCGGCTCGGCGACCAGCACGCGGTCGATCGCCGCGCGCAGCAGGCCGAGCTGGCGGCGATCCGGCGCGTGCCGGCACTCGACGCGGCCGAAGCGCCCGAGCAGCGCGTGCGCGGCGAGGCGGCGGCCGAGTTCGGGCACCACCTCGGGATGCAGGTCGGCGACCGGCCCGACGGCGACGACGTCGCGCAGGCCGAGCAGGTTCAGCGCGCCGGCCAGCACCATCGCCAGCGCGTCGATCGTCGGCAGCAGCCAGGCCGGCAGCGGCCGCCCCGCCAGCGCCGCGGTCAACGCCGCCCAGTCGGCGACGCCGGGCAGGTGCGCGGCCGCCGTGCGCAACAGGCCGGCGCGGCCGGCGAGCGTCTCGATGCAGCCGAGCGCGCCGCAGCCGCAGCGCCGTTCGTTGCCGGCGATCGGCGTGTGCCCGATCTCGCCACTCAACGGCAGCGGCCCGCCGAACAGCCGCCCGCCGGCGACGATCGAACTGCCGACGCCGTCGCCGAGGTCGACCATCAGGAAGTGCGCCGGCGCCTGCCCCGCGGTCAGGTGGCCGAGCGCCAGCGCCTGCGCTTCCTGCACCGCGCAGACCGGCGCCGCGAACGTGCGACCGAGCGAGCGCAGCAGCTCGGAGCCTTCGCTCCAGTGCAGGTTCGGCGAGAACACGATCGCCGGCTGCTCGGCGTCGAGCACGCCCGGCACGCTGACCAGCACTGCTTCGGCCGCGTCGTCGCCGAGCACTTCGCGCGACGCCTCGACCGCGCGGCGGAACGCCTCGGGACCATCCTGCATCGGCACCACGACCCGCTCGACGCCAGCCGCTTCGCCCGCGAGCCCGAGCCGGTAGAGCCACGTGCGCTGGACGCCGAGCTCGACGGCGACGAAGCACGGGCGCGAGCTCGGCGACAGCAGCCGCCCGGGACGACCCTGCGCCGTCGTCGGATCGCCCGGAGCCTCGACGAGGTAGCCCGCGGCGAGCAGGTGGTCCGCCGCCTTGCCGACGGTCATCGCCGACAGGCCGGTGCGGCGCGCCAGTTCCGGTCGCGTGCACGGCCAGCTGGACAGCAGGGCAGCCAACACCCGACGCGCACTTCCCGATCGCAGGTCCGCCGGCGGCACGAACATCGAGCACGGACCATACGGAGCGAGCAGGGCACGAGGAAGAGTTCCGCGGGGGCGTGCGGCGACCGCGACACCCCACCACCGCGCCGTCTCGCCGGCTGGGAATTGCGGAGGCGAGGTTGGCGGCAACCGCCACGCTGCGTAACCCGCGGCCTTCATGAGCCGGCCCGCGCACCCGTTCGTCACGTTCTTCGCCGCCATCGCCATCTTCCCGCTCGCCGGCAGCGCCCAGGAGGGGCCTCCAGGCGGTGGCTTCCCGGGCGGTGGCTTCCCCGGTGGTCCCGGTGGCCCCGGCGGCATGAACCAGTCGCTCGCAGTGAAGGACCAGTTCGACCAGGACAAGAACGGCCGCCTCGACGCCGCCGAGCGCAAGGCGGCGCGCGCGTGGGTGAAGGAGAACCGGCCGCAACGCGGTCGCCGCGGCCCGGGTGGCATGGGCGGCCCCGGCGGCGGCCCGGGTGGCTTCGGCCCCGGCGGCGACGGCGGCACCGGCGCGAACACCGGCGACAAGAAGGGCGGCAGGCTCGCCCCCGCCGACGTGCAGAACCTGGCCGACGTGCCGCTGTGGAGCCCCGACGTCGTGCGCACCTTCTTCTTCGAGTTCGACGACGCCGACTGGTTCGCCGAGCTGTCCGACTTCTACCGCACCGACGTGCAGGTGCCGGCGAAGGTCACCGTCGACGGCGTCGTCTACCGCGACGTCGGCGTCGGCTTCCGCGGCAACACCTCGTTCATGATGGCGCCCGGTCGCAAGAAGTCGCTGGACCTCGCCTTCGACTTCGCCGATCCGAAGCAGAGCCTGCAGGGCGTGCGCAACCTCGACCTGCTGAACGCCAACACCGACGCGTCGCTGGTGCGCGAGATGCTGCACGGCTGGCTCGCCAACCAGTTCGCGCCGGCGCAGCGCACGGCGCTGGTGCGCGTGGTCGTCAACGGCGAGGACCACGGCGTCTACGTCGCCGCACAGCAGTTCGACAAGGAGTTCGTCGTCGACCACTTCGACAGCAAGCAGGGCTGGCGCTTCAAGGTGCCGCCGGACTTCAGCGGCAACGGTGCCTTGCGCTACCTCGGCGACGAGATCGCGCCGTACAAGCGCAGCTACGAGCTGAAGGGCAAGGACGAAGAGAAGGCGTGGCAGGGCCTCGTCGACCTGTGCACCGCGCTCGAGAACGCACCGACCGATCGGCTCGAGGCGATCCTGCCGCAGCATCTCGACGTCGATGGCGCTTTGTGGTTCCTCGCCCTCGACAACGCGTTCGGCGACGACGACGGCTACCACTCGCGCGGCAGCGACTACCTGCTCTACCGCGATCCGAAGGGCCGCTTCCACGTGCTGCCGCGCGACAACAACGAAGTGCTGCTGGCGCCGCGCGGCCGCGGCCAGGGTGGTCCGGGCGGCGGGCCCGGCGGTGAAGGCCGGCGGCCGGAGGGTCGCCCCGAAGGTGCGCCGGAAGGCCGTCCGGAGAACGGCGGCCCGCCGCCAGGTGGCGCGCCGAGCGGCCCGCCCGGCGGCCCCGGTGGTCGCCGCATGGGCCCCGGCGGTGGCGCCGCCAGCTCGCCGCTGCAGATGGCGAACCGCGCCGATCGCCCACTGCTGCGCCGCCTGATGGAAGTGCCGGCGTGGAAGGAGCGCTACCTCGCCAACCTGCGCACGATCGCGCAGGCGCTCGACGAAGCGCGCATCGGCCCGCGCCTCGCGGCGTGGCACGACCTGCTGGCGCCGCTGGTCGCCGTCGACGCGCACTCGCTCTATGGCAAGGAAGCGTTCGAGAAGGCGTTCGCGCGCGACGACGCCGGCAAGCCCGCGCCGGGCTCGCTGCTGGCGGTGATCGCGCAGCGGCGCAAGGTGCTGCTCGACGACGCGGCGATGGCGGGCGCCTGGCCGGAAGTGAGCGACGCCAAGGCGACGGCAGCGGTCGGCAACGACGGCCACTTCACGCTGCAGGTCACGGCGCGCGCCGGCAAGGATGCGCAGCACGTGCGGCTGTGGGCCGATCGCGGCGACTTCGGCAGCTACGCGATGGTGGCGATGCACGACGACGGCAAGCACGGCGACGGCGGCGCCAACGACGGCGTGTTCGGCGCGTCGCTGCCGCCGGTCGAAGGCAAGACGCAGTGGCGCTGGTGGGTCGAGGTGGTCGGCAGCTCGGGGCACGTCGCCACGGCGCCGGCCGGCAACGGTGCGCGGCCGTTCGTCTGGAAGGCGCCGGACAACAAGAAGCCGAGCTAGGCGCTTCGCATCGACCGCGCCCGAGCATCCTGGCGCGCTACAGCAGCATGCAGTCGTCGCGATCGGGCAAGCTTGTGACGGCCGGCAGCAGCGGTGTGTGCAGCACATGGTCGGCATGGGCCTTCAAGTCCCGCTTGCAGGCGCTGAACCCCACGGTGTCGAGGCACACACGCACCCCCTCCCGCCTAGCGAACCGGAAGGCCGGAATCATGTCGCTGTCGCCGGAAACGACGACGATGGTCGACACGAAGCCGCGCAGCGCGAGTCGGGCGATGTCCAAGCCAATGCGCAGGTCCACGCCCTTCTGCTCGATCCTGGGCTTGAAGGCCTCGGGCCGCAACGCTTGCGGCTTGCCCGCAGCAACGTCTGCAGCCAGTTGCTTGAGGTCGTCTGCCGAGATGGTCCATGCGTTCTGCACGGAGACCTCCCCCATGCGCAGGGCGAAGTCGGGCTGCATCTCCAACTGATCGTGCAGTGCCGTCGCCCAACGGAACACAGTCGAGCGGGCCAGCTGGGTCGCCGACTTGCTGACCGGGTGGAAGATGGTCTCGGTCGCCGGTGGCGAGTCGTACCAGTAGATCCTCAGCAGCGTCAGGCCATGAAGGACCTCACTGGCTCTGATCCGGTTGCAGAGAGCAACCACATCCGCAGCTTGGGCGGGCCTCCCTGCAGCGGCGCGAAACCGCTTGGCAACGAATGCCCCGTCGAGCAGGATCGCGTAGCGCATCTTCCCCAAGAAATGCGCCCCGCGCACTCGCGGCAGCCCCCGTGCAGGGAACTGCTCTTGGATGTTGGCGAGTGGGCGGGGCTCGTTGATGTGCCGCGGTGTCTGGCCGCGGCACGGACGTTCTCACCACGAATCGTCTGCCTGTCAACTCCCAGGATCGCCTGGGTTGCCGACCGTCCTGTCGAGTTCGCCGCGCGCCAAGAACGCGACCAAGGCGCCACGAGCAGTGCGCTCGGGACAGGCGAGAACCGGCGCCCCTACAGCGGCGGCGCGCAGACGACGCGGAAGCCGATCGCCGGCGTGCTTTCGTTGGGCCCGGCGGCCGCGCGATGGGCCGAGCGCAGCGCGACGAGGCTGCTCGCGTAGCTGCCGCCGCGCAGCACGCGCACTGGACCGCTGGCCACGAACGGATCGACGGCGGCGCCGGGCGCGTAGCCGGCGGTGCCGTTCCAGGCGTCCGCGCACCACTCGAGCACGTTCCCATGCATGTCGCACAGCCCCCACGGATTCGGCATGCGCGTGCCGACGGGCGCCGTCGCTCCGCCAGCGAAGCAGTAGCTAGGGTCCAAGAAGAAGTTCGCCTCCGCGCACGTCGGCGGCAGCCCCGAACTCCACTCGGCCACCGTGCCGGCGCGGCAGCAGTACTCCCACTCCGCCTCCGTCGGCAGGCGGTAGACGTAGCCGGGCGGCAACCGCCCGGCCGCGGCTTCGATCGCGGACAGCGCCTCGCAGTAGGCGACGGCATCGAGCCAGCGGACGTTGTCGACCGGGCGGTTGCTGCCCACGAAGAACGACGGCTGGGTGCCGGTCACGGCTGCGTACTCGGCCTGCGTGACCTCGCAGCGCCCCATCCACAACAGACGCGAGATCGTCACGTCGGCGAGCGGCAGTTCGACGACCGTCCACGGCAACCACTGCGTCTGCTGGCCCGAGCCGCGCACGTAGGTGCCGGGCAAGATCGGCAGCATGCCGTCGCGCACGCGCAGCACGTCGAGCGACACGGTCTGCGTCGCGACGCCGAACTCGCCGGCATCGAGACGGAACGTCAACGCGGTGGATGCCGGCGCGTTCGCGCTGCCGCCGACCAGCACGAGACGATCGTCGAGCAGCGCCAGTTGCAGCTGGGGATTGCCCTGCTGTGCCAGGGTCAGCAGGTTGCCGGGCAGGACCTGCGGGGCGCTGCCGGGCGTGGCTGGCGGCGGCGGGAACGGCGTCGCGACGAAGTCGGTGACGGTGTCGGCCAACGCCGCTTGCAGCGACGCGGCCTGGTCCACGGCGGCGAACAGGCCCTGCACGCGCACGTCGGTGAGCTGCCGATCGGCCGCCGACAGGCCGCGCAACGCGACCTCGGCCCGCAGCACGTGCGCGGATCCGGCCACCAACCACGACAGCGGTTGTCCGGCACCGACCGTCGGAGCGGACGCCGCGAGCACGACGCGCAGGTTCGGATCGCCGGCGAAGGCGAAGCGGCGATCGTAGGCGTTCGCCACCTCGCACATCGCCTGCACCATCTGCACACCACCGGCGACGACGAGGCCGATCGCCAGCAGGTCGGAGCCGACGGCGGGCGTGGTGGCGCGCCCGATCGCGACGGCGGCGGCACCGAGCCGCCAGGCGGCGACGCTCGCCTCCGCCTGCTGCCGCATCGACTCGGGATCCGCCAGCGGCCCGGGACTCGCGGCCGGCGTCACCGGGCCCGCGTCCAGCAGAGGTGTGGCGAGCAGCAGCAGCTCGAACGCGTTCTTAACGGCCAACGACGCGCTGGGCAGAATCGCCACGAACTGCACGCGCAGCAGGTCGAGGCGATCGAGGTCGGCGGTCAGCGCGGCGGCGAGCGCCGGATCGCGCAGCGTCGCCACCTTGCTGCGCAGGGCGGCGAGCCGCGCCGCGGTGTCGTTCGCGAACGCCAGCACGTCGCCTTCCGGGTCCGTGGACCAAGGCGCCGACGCGACTGCGGCGCGCGCCTGCCCCTTCGCCCCGGGGAGCACGACCGCGACGTCGTAGTTGCCCGGCGGCAGCTCCCTCGGCACGACGGTGACCAGCCGCGACGTGGTCAGTGCGACCCAGGTGCCGGCCCCGTAGGCGACGCCGTCGGCCGCCCAGCCGCCGCCGAACACGGCCCCCGCGGGGAACGCCGGGGCCGGCGCCTCGAACGTGACGACGGCACCGCCGCGCGTCGTCACCACGCCGAGATCGACGACGACCTCCTGACGCGGCGGCTCGACGATCGGGCCACCACCCCCGCCGCCGCCGCACGCGGCGAAAGCCACGAACCACGAGAGGACGATCGAACGCAACGGCGGCCTGGGCATCGGCATGGCAGGAACAGACGGGCCTTGGCCCGCGGTGCTGGTTTCTGCGCAATGGGGGCGACTCCCACCGCGGTGCGGCAACTATGCCGAACCCGGCCATCGTATCGGGGCGAGGAGTTCTTCCCAGGTCGGTCCACCGCGCCGACGCCCGATCGACGCCTTCAGGCCAGCCAGTCGCGCACCTGGTCGCGCAACTCGGCGAGACCGAAGTTCGCCTCGGCGCTGACCCAGAACACGTCGCCGATGTCGACCGCGCACGCCGCCGCCACGTCGATGCGGCGCCGCTCGCGCTGCGACGGCTTGAGCTTGTCGCGCTTGGTCGCGATCAGCGCGACGTCGAGGTCGTGCTCCCGCAGCCAGCCGAGCATGTGCAGGTCCGAGTCGGTCGGCCCGATCTCGCCGTCGAGCAGCAGCAGCGCCTTGACCAGGTTCTCGCGGCCGAGCAGGTAGCTCTCGAGCATCGGCAACCAGCCCTCGCGCAGCTTCTTCGGCGCCTGCGCGTAGCCGTAGCCAGGACAGTCGACCAGCGTGCCGCGCCCCCGTTCGACCTGGAAGCAGGTCAGCACCTGCGTGCGCCCGGGTGTCGCCGACACCTGCGCGAGCCGCTCGCCGGCGAGCGCATTCAGCAGCGAGGACTTGCCGACGTTCGAGCGGCCGAGGAACGCGACCTCGGCGGAGGTCTCCGGCAGTTGGCCGACGTCGGGCACTGCGGCGACGAACTTCAGTTGCAAGGCGCGGCTCATGGTCGGCGATCGTGGCGGATCGCGGCGGCGGTTGCGACAAGCGCTTCCGGGAAGCGAACGGGCCGGACGCCCCCTACCGCCGCAGTTCGAACGCCGACGTCGCCACCACGCGCCCGTTGACCAGCAGCTCGACCGCGTGGCGCCCCGGCCGATCGGTGCGCACGGTGACCTTCTGCAGCGAGTGGCGCTTGCGCAGCGACTTCGTCGCGCCTGCCGGCAGCGCGAGCTTCCAACCCTTCCACACCTTCGGCGACGTCGAGCCGTCGGCGAGCACGCGGTGCACGACGTAGTCGACGACGAGCTTCTGCTCGCGGCGCGCTGACGAACGCAGCTCCACCACCAGTTCGACCGCACCGCCGATCCGCGCCACCAGAGGCTCGATCGCCAACGTCGCCGAACCGCGCAGCGCCGCGTCGAGCCCGAATGCCGCCAGCACCGCGCGGTCGCCCTTCTTCACCAGCGTGCGGCTCGCGTGCTGCAGCAGGGCCACGCGCGTCGGCGGCGCGTCCGGCAGGAAGCGCTGCAGCCACTCGGCGACGACGCGCGGATGGTCCTTGGCGATGTCGTTCAGGTGGTTGGCGACGCTGCGCCGCACGTAGTCGCTCTCGTCGTCCTGCAGGCGCTCGAGCAGCGGCAGCGTCGGCGACGGATCCTGCACGAAGCGCTGCAGCCGGATGCCCCACGGCAGGCGCGGCCGCGAGCCTTCGCTGACGAGGCGCCGCACGTGTGCGCTCGGATCGTCGCACCATGCCTGCAGCGTGCGCAGCACCAGCGCCTCGTGCGCGACGAGGAACGGCCGGATCGCGAACTCCGCGGTGAGGCGCTGCGTCAGCGCGTGCAGGCAGCGCAGCGCGCGTTCGGGATACGCGAGGCCGCGCAGCGCCACGAACTCGGTCAGCGGCCAGACGATCCAACCGGCGAGCCCGGCGTCGCTGCAGTGCAGCGACTTCAGCTCGAGCTCGGCCTGCGGCGGCGCCAGCGTCGCCTCGACGACGTCGCACGCGCGCGCGAAGTCGGCAGGCAGGCATGCGTCGAGGGCCGCCGCCACGTGCTGCACGCGCTGCTTCAGCTCGAGCCCGGCGAGGCCCGTCGTCGCCTGCCGCACGAACTCCGTGCGCGGGAACGTGCGCCACGCGCGCTGCAGGTGCTGCGCCGCGGCCTCCACCAAGGCTGCGTCGATCCAGTTCTTGAACGGCTCGGCCATCGCGACCGGTTTGTAGCTGCGGCGTATGGACGCACCAACGAAGGCTGCGCACGATCGCGACCCCGAGAGTCCACCATGAAGACCTTCCTGCTCGCCCCCTTCGCCGCGGCCACCGCGTGCCTTGCCCAGGTTCCCGATGCGCCGACGACGTCCGCGCCCACCGTCGCCTCGACCCTGCCGGCCACCCCGCATCTCCTGCTCGACACCGTCGGCCCCGACGGCTGGCGCACGCGGCTCGGCCCGACCAACCTCGGTTCGTTGCTCGCCTCCGAACAGGGGCGCGCGCTGTGGCAGCCGAGCGTGCTGCCGATGCTCGGCCAGGTGAAGGCGATGCTCGGCGGCGACGAAGCCGGCACCGCAGCCGAGCAACGCCTGCTCGGCCACCAGGGCCGCATCCGCATCGGCGTGTGGCTCGACCTCGAGGCGCGCAACGCCGGCGACGCGATGGCGATGGCGACGCTGATCGAAGGCGACGGGCGCACCGACCTCCCAAGCCTGGCCAGCGACCTGCACAAACTGCTGGCGATGGCGATCGGCGGCGACGAAGGCAAGCTCGAGCTCGCCGGTGCTCCGCGCGAAGTGCGGCGCCAGGACGGTGCCGCGTTCGTGCTGCCGTTCGTCGCCGGCAACCACGTGCTGCTCGCGGTCGGGCCGGAGCCGCTGGTGCCGGTGGTGTTCGCGGCGATGCAGAAGCTCGGCGCCGACGCGACCGGCAAGCCGCCGTTGCCGAACACGCCGGCGCTGCGCCTGCAGCTCGACCTGGCGCCGCTGATCGCCAACACGATCGCGAAGGAAGGCGCCCGCGATGCCAGGATGATGAAGGGCCTCGGCCTGCCGAGCCTCGGCCTGCTGGCGATGAGCGTCGCCGCCGCCGGGCCGCACGTGCAGTTCGAACTGGCGCAACAGTTCACCAGCGACGATCGCGGCCTGTTCGCGGCGCTGCTCCCGGCCACCGCAGGCGTGCCGGCGACGCACGGCCTGGTGCCGACGACGGCAGCGTCGTGGAAGGTGGGCCGCTTCGACTTCCACGGTCTCTACCGCGCCGCGATCACCGCCATCGCCAGCATGCAGGAACAGACCCCCGGCGAGTTGACCGAGGATCTGCGCAAGGAATGCGGCATCGACCCCGACACCGAGCTGCTGGCGCACACCACCGACGAGATGCTGTTGTGGCACGCCCCGCTCGACGAGCTCGACCGCATCGAACGCACCGACTGGACGCTCGCCATCGGCCTGCGCGATCGCGACGCGTTCGCGAAGGGCCTGACGACACTGCTGCAGCACGGCAAGCCGATGCTGATGCGCGAAGAGGCGGTCACCGTCGACGGCGTCGAGCTGCTCCGCTACGGCAGCTTCGGCTACGACCTGTGGCTGGCGGTCGGGCCCAAGCACTTCGTGCTCGCCGGCGGCAAGGGCGCGCAAGCGAACGTCGAAGCCCTGCTGCGCGCGGCCAAGAGCGCACCGGCGGACGCGCCGGCGGCGAAGGCGCTGGCCGACCTGCAACGCCACCTGCCGCCCGGCTGCAACGGCCACGCGCGTTCGGAGATCGGCGGCTTCGCGGCGCTGCCGGTCGCCTGGTGGACGATGGCGCTGCGCGAGTTCGTGCCGATGGTGCCGTTCGGCGGCGAGGGCGCCGAAGAGGACGACGAGGCGCGCAACCAGCGCCGCGAGCTGCTGAAGGCGCACCAGCTCGACGTCGTGCGCACCGCGACCGGCTACGCCGAGCGCACGTGGCGCTGGCGCCTCTGGTGGTGACGGCCCTGGCGGTGCAGCCGGCGAGCCGCGCGGCGCGGCGTCAGCGCGGCGTCGCCGCCGGCGCCGATGCGGACGCGAGTCCGCCGAAGAAGGCGAGGATCGCGCGCGAGCAGTCGTACGGGAACGGCTTGTCGGCGAGGCGCCGTTCCGCCGTCGAGCCCGGCCACGCATGGCCGCCGCCGTCGAGCGTCAGCACGCGCACCGGCAGCGGCTTGTCGGTGCGATCGCTGTCGCGCGGCACGTCGTAGTCCTCGATCTTGACCTTGCCCACGGTCTGGCGGTCCGGATACGCGCGCAGGCCGTTGCGCGCGACGTAGTAGTCGACCGCGGCGCGCACCGACGCATCGGTGCGTTCGCCGGCCTTGCCGATCGCGGTGCGCGGCGCGCCGCCTTCGTAGCGAACGTGGTCGTCGTCCGTGCCGTGCACCAGCAGCACGGCGATCGGCGACGTGGCGTCGGCGGCGGTGAAGTTCATCGCGCCGGACACCACGGCGATGCCCTTGAACACGTCGGCGGCCTCGCGCGCGAGGCGGTGGCACATCATGCCGCCGTTGCTGTGGCCGACCGCGTAGACGCGAGCAGGGTCGATCGCGACCTTGCCGGCGACGTCGGCGACGACCGCCTTCAGGAAGCCGACGTCGTCGACGTTCTTCTCGCTGGCGTAGACCGGGATGCCGCCGGAGTTCCACGTCAGCAGGCGCTTCTGCATGACGCCCGAGCCGTCGGCGAAGACCACCACGTAGCCGGCGCGCACGCCGAGCTCGGCGAGGCCGGTCGTCTCGCGCACCTGCTCGGCGTGGCCGCCCCCGCCGTGCAGCACCAGCAGCAGCGGGCGCCGTTCGTCGGCGGCGCCGGTGGTCTTCGGCGGCACGTGCAGCAGGTAGCGGCGATCGCGGCCGCCGAACGCGAGCTCGTGCTCGCTGGCCGTGCCCTGCACCACCGGCGAAGCGAAGGCCTTGCGCACCTCTTCCTGCAGCGGCCGCAGGTTCTCGAGCACACGCGCGGCGCGGTCGCGCACCGCGAACACGCCGCCGACGCCGAGGTCGAGATCGAGCCAGGGCGTGAAGCCGAACGCGCCCGGATCCATCACGCGCACGCCACCACTCGGCAGCGCCTCGATCCAGGTGCCGAGCCCGTAGCGCAGTTTGCCGGCAGTGAAGCCGACGGCGTGCACCTCGACGTTCGGCTCGACCTGATCGCGGAACATCTGCTGCACGCTCGCTTCGCTGAGCACGCGCTTGCCGTCGAGGCTGCCCTTGCCGGCGAGCATGCGCAAGAAGCGCGTGTAGTCGGCGAGCGACGACACCGCGCCGCCGGCGACCCACGGCAGGGCTGCCGTGCCGGGTTCGCCACCGACCGGCAGCAGCGTGCCGAAGCTCGTGTGCTGCAGGCCGAGCGGTGCGGCGAGGCGCGACGCGAACAGCGCGTGCCAGCTGGTCCCGGTGACGCGCTCGGCGGCGACCGCGGCGACCTGGAAGCCGACGCCGCCGTAGCGGAACGACATGCCCTGCAGCTCGCGCAAGCCCGCGTCGGCGGCCTCGGTGGCGAACTTCGCCATGTCCCAGCCGCGCATGCGTTCGGCGAGGCGCGGCGGCAGGCCACTGGTGTTGGCGAGGCACTGGCGCAGCGTGATGCGCCGCTTGTCGTCGCGGTCGAACTCCTCGACGTAGCGCGCGACCGGCAGGTCGAGGTCGAGCTTGCCCTCGTCGACCAGCGTCAGGATGGTCGCAACCGCCAGCCACTTGCTCGCCGACGCGATCGGCAGCACCGTGGACGCGTCCATCGTGCCCTTGCAGCTGCGGTGCAGTTCGCCTTCGGCGGTGACGACCGACAGGCCCGCCGCGTCGAGGCGCAGTTCGGCGGCGATGGCGTCGAGCGCCTTCTGCACGGTGGGGATCGTCGGCGGGTCCTGGGCAGGGATCCGTGCCAGCAGGGCCAGCACGGGGGCGATCGCGAGGAGTCGGCGCATGGCCGCAGTTATCGGCCGAAGGCCCCGTGGGGACCAAACCCGGGCAGGATCCCTCGGGGCCGGGGCCGAACGGCCCGCTGTGGTGCCCACAACCGCCCGTAGCATGCAGCGATGCAGCCCACGACCTCCTTGCGCCTCGGCGCCGTGCTCGGCGGGATCGCCGTCGGCCTCGGCGCCTTCGCCGCCCACGGCATGAAGGCCCACTACGAACCCGCCCAGCTGGTGACCTTCGAGACCGGCGTGCGCTACCAGATGTACCACGCGCTGGCGCTGCTCGGCTGCGGCGTGCTCGGCCTCGGCGGCCGCCGCACCGGCGCCGCCGCGATCTGCTTCCTGCTCGGCGTGCTGCTGTTCAGCGGATCGCTCTACGCCCTCGTCTGGACCGACACGAAGTGGCTCGGCGCCGTCACCCCGTTCGGCGGTGTCCTGTTCCTGGTCGGCTGGTTGCTGCTGGCGGTGCGCGCGACGGCGCCGGCGGCGCGAACGTGATCTCCCATCGCAGACCGCTCGCCCCTACGCTGCGGGGCATGCGCGTGACCATCGAATACTGCGTGGTTTGAAACTACCTCCCGAAGGCGGCCGGTCTGGCCGCCGCGCTGAGGAAGGAGCGACCCGGCATCGTGGTCGACAAGAAGCCCGGCGACCGCGGCGCGTTCGTGGTGACGCTCGACGGCCGCCTGCTGTGGGACAAGAAGAACCGCGAAGGGCGGTTCCCGGAGCCCGACGAGATCCTGCGCCTGCTGCCGAGCAGCTGAAGGCGGCGCGAGGCGCGGACGAGCCGAGGGCGCGAAAAATCGCGCGCCGGCTGCCCCCGGTGCCCCACTAGGTATCTGCGGCCGATCGCCGCAGGAGCCAGAACCATGCACCATGTCCCTTCGAGCGGTGCCCCGGCCAGCGGGGTCCCTTCCAGCGGTGTCCCTTCCGCCGCGCGCGAATCGTTGCGCCGCCTGGCGACGCCGCACGCCATCGACTTCGGCACGCGGCTGCTGCACCGCGGCCACGACGGCACGATCTCGTTCCGCGAGTTCCTCGCCGTCGCCCGCGAATTCGTCGAGCAACGGCCGGCGCAGTCGGCGGTCTATCTGGCGGCGCTGGTCGCCCTCGACATGGGCGATCCCGAGTGTGCACCGCCGCCGGCGAAGCCACTGCCGTCGCGCAACTGACGCGGAGGCCCGCGTCGGCGCCGCTCGCGTTCGCCGCGTCAGACGCGGCCGACGAACACCAGCGCCGGGGGCACGTTGCGCCAGATGGGACCGTCGACGCGAAAGTGCGCGAAGTGGCGCTTCATCAGCCCACGCAGCCACCACGACGAGCGGCTCGCCATCGTGTGCACGTAGGAGAACGTCCGGAACTCGCCGCCGGGTGGCAGCAGCGCGGCGACGAAGCGCAGCAGTTCGTCCACCTGGGCCTTCGGCATGCTGACCAGCGGCAGGCCCGAGAGCACGGCCCGCACCCGCAGCTGCGGTCGTTCGCGCAGCAGCTCGGGCAGGTCGAACGCACTCGCCTGCACGAACTCCCGCTGCGGAAACTGCTGGCGCAGGTGCGCCACGAAGTCGCCGTCGCGGTCGATGCCGAGGTAGCCGGCGTCGGGCACCGACCGCAAGCGCTCCTCGATGCCGCGAGTGAACGCGCCGGTGCCCGGTCCGAGTTCGACGATCGCCTCGCCCGGTGCGAGCACGAGTCCGTCGAGCATCGCCCGACACAGCCAGCGCGAACTCGGCCAGACCGAAGCGACCGACCGCGGCTCGCGCAGGAACTTCCGCAGGAACCAACCGCCGCGCATGCGATCGACGTGCGGCACCGGGCGAGGCTCGTGGCGTGTGACAGTCATCCCCTTCGTGTAGCGGCAACTGGCCCCGGGAAGTCGGCACCACCGAACCTTCACGGGAGACTGTTCACAATCTCGGCGACGCCTCGAAGCTGTTCGTCCAATGTCGCTGAACGCACGCATCGCGCTGGTGGCCTTGCTGGCCTTGGCGGCGAGCCCGTTGTGGTTGCCGTTGCTGCCATGGCTGGTCTGGTGCTGGCGCCGGGACGTGCGCACCGCCCGCGCCGCTGGCTATCGGTGCCTGTCGACCTCGATGGCCCGCACCCTGATCGCCCACGCGGAGGTCTCGACGCCGTTCCCGCCGGCGGCCGGCTACGAGCAGGTCGCGCGCAACGTCGACGCCTACCTCGCCGCCGTGCGCTCCCCCCGGCACTGGCGCACGCTGGTCGTGCTCCTCGCCCTCGACTTCGCCCCGTGGCTGCGCGGCCACGCGAGGCTGTCCCGTCTCGCCCCTCTGGAACGTCGCCGCTTCCTCGACCGGCACATGCGCACGACGCGAGGCCTGCTCGGCATCCCCGCCCTGGCCCGGCAGCTCGTGCGCATCGGCTACTACGGCGATGCCGACGTCGCCGCGCGCATCGGCTTCGTGCCCGTCGGCCGACGCGGTCGGTCCGCCAGCGAAGCGCCGGCAGCACGAATGCGCGGGGCGGTCGGATGAGCCACCACATCGACGTCGACTACGCCATCGTCGGGTCGGGGGCCGGCGGCAGCGTCATGGCCTACCACCTCGCGGCGAGCGGCGCCTCGGTCGCCGTGCTCGAGCGCGGGCCGTGGCTGCGGGCGCGCGACCTCGACCACGACGAAGCCTCGATGATCGCGCGCCTCTACAAGGACGGCGGCGCGCAGACGAACAACGACGCCAACATGTTCGTGCTGCAGGGCAGCTGCGTCGGCGGCTCGACCGTGCTGACCAACGCCGTCTGCTTCCGCATGCCCGAGGACGTGCGCCGCAGCTTCACTGCGAAGGGCTTCGACCTGCCGGCGGCGGAGCTCGCGAGTGCGTTCGAGCGGGTCGAGGCGGTGCTCGGCGTGCAGACGCTGGACCGCGGCCTGCACAACCCGGCGACCCGGCCGCTGACGCGCGGCCTGCGCGCGATCGGCGCCGCGGCGGGCGAGTTCGAGAAGGCGCTGCTGGACTGCATCGGCTGCGGCTACTGCAACGTCGGCTGTCGCTACGGCAAGAAGATGGACGCCGCCGTCACCTGGATCCCGATGGCCGAACGGCGTGGGGCCCGCATCGTGCCGGACCTCGAGATCCGCGGCATCGAACACCGGCGTGGCCACGTCACCGGGCTGCGCGCGCGGGAGACGACGACCGGTCGCGAACTCGCCGTTCGTGCCGAGCAGTACGTGCTCGCCGGCGGCGCGATCAACACGCCCGAGCTGCTGCTGCGGTCCGGCATCCACCGCGGACGCGCCGGCAAGCGCACGTCGTTCCACGCCGGTGCCATCGTCTTCGGCGAGTTCGACGAGCCGCTGGACGGCTTCGACGGCGACCAGATGTGCGTCCACCATCTGACCGAGCGCTACGTCATCGAGCAGATCCAGAACCCGCCGGTCTCGCTGGCACTGACACTGCCGGGCTTCTACGGCGACCACGCCGCGGCGATGCAGCGCTACCGGCACCTCGCCGCACTCGGAGTGCTGGTGCCGACCCGCCCGAGCGGCGAGGTGTTCCTCGGCCTCGGCCACCGGCTGCTGCCGCGCCTGTTCGACCACGCGGACATCCGCTTCCGTCTGCATGCCGACGAACTGCAGGCATTCCGGGACGGTTGTCGCACGGCGGCCAGTGCCATGTTCGCCGCCGGTGCAAGGCGCGTGATGATCCCGAGCGCCATCCGTCCGACCCTCGAGGGCGTCGGCGATCTCGTCCACCTCGATGCGGCGCTGGCGAGCCAACAGGACCTCGTCGGCTTCGGCAGTTCGCATCCACAGGGCGGTGCGTGCGCCGGTGGCGACGTGCGCCAGGACGTCGTCGACGCGAACTTCCGCGTGCGCGGGTTCGACAACCTGTGCATCGTCGATGCCAGCGTCTTCCCGCACAGCATCCGGGTGAACCCGATGCTGTCGATCATGGCCGTCGCCGACCTGGCGGCCCAACGCATCGCCGGCGTACGACCACCGGAGCGCATCCTCGAAGGCCCCGTGTTCGAGCGCGCGCGCAAGAGTGCAGGAGTCGCCCGCGCATGAGCATGATCGACGCGCTCGCTCGCGGCATCGCCAGACGCCGCCTGGCCCGCATGCGCGCGAACGCGATGGCGCCGCGCCCCGCGCAGCAGCGGCTGCTGGCGCGCCTGGTGGAACGCATGGCCGCGACCGACTTCGGACGTCGGCACGGCCTCGGCAGCGTGCAGAAGGTCGAAGACCTCGCGTCCGCGGTGCCGCTGCTCGACTACGCGGCGATGCGGCCGTGGTGGGACCGCGCCCGCGCCGGCGAACCGAACGTGACGTGGCAGGGCCGCATCCGCTTCTTCGCCTTGTCCTCAGGCACCACCAGCGGTGAGAAGTACCTGCCGGTCAGCGATGCGACGATCGCCAGCAACCGCCGCGGTGGCTTCGACGCGCTGGTGCCGCACCTCGTCGACCCGACGGCAGCGCTCTTCGCCGGCAAGCTGCTGTTCCTCGGCGGCTCGACCCAGCTGCGGCGCCACGGCGACGTCTGGCTCGGCGACAACACCGGCATCATGGCGCTGCACGTGCCGCGCTGCCTGCGTCGCTGGCACGCGCCCGACGACCGCATCCGCGGCATGTCGTCGTGGGAGGAGAAGGTCGCGGCGGCGGCGGCGGCGACGGCCGAGGTCGACCTGCGCATGCTCGCCGGCGTGCCGTCCTGGATCGTGCTGTTCGGCGAAGCCGTGCTCGCGCACTGCCGCCGGCACGGCCGCCGTGCCGAGTGCCTCGCCGACGTCTGGCCGAACCTGCAGCTGTTCGTGCACGGCGGCGTCACCTACGCACCCTACGCACACCGCCTGCGCGAACTGATCGGACGATCCATCCGGCTCGTCGACACCTACTCGGCGTCGGAAGGCGGCATGCTCGCCGTGCAGGACGAAGCGACGTCACCCGCGATGCTGCCCCTGCTCGACCGCGGCGCCGTGTTCGAGTTCGTGCCGACGACCGAGCTCGGCGCTGCGTCGCCGAAGCGACTGGCCGCCGATCGCGTCGAGCCGGGCGTCGACTACGCCGTCGCCTTGACCACCGACTCGGGCCTCGTGTCCTACCTCGTCGGCGACGTCGTCCGTGTCACCGGCGTGGCGCCGCTGCGCATCGTGTTCGCCGGCCGCCTCGCCCACACGCTCAACTCGTTCGGCGAGCACGTGAGCGGCGGCGAACTGGAACGGGCGATCGCGGCCGCGGCACAGGCCACCGGCTCCGTGGTCGAGGAGTTCGCGACCGCGACCGACTTCCCCGTGCCCGGCGAACCCACCGGCTGCCACTGCTACTACGTGCAGTTCCACCGCGCACCGGACGACCTCACCGCGTTCGCGCGCGAACTCGACGCGACGATCGCCCGCGGCAACGAGGACTACGCGACCCACCGCACCTTCGGCCTGCGCGCGCCGAAGGTCGAAGCCGTGCCGGCCGGCACGTTCCTGGAACTGCTGCGACGCCGCGGCAAGGTCGGCGGCCAGCACAAGGTGCCGCGCGTGCTCGACGAAGGCTGGCGCGCCGACCTGCTGGCGGTGGCGGTCGCGCGCTGACGGCACCGGCCGCAGCCCGCTACCGGATGGATGCGCGTGCGCCGCGCGTGGCGAAGTGCACCGTGTCGCACAGGTAGTGCACGAGCAGGAAGCCGAAGCCGAGCAGGTAGTAGCCGAGCAGCACACCACCTGGGCGATAGAGAGCCCTGCCGTCACCGTCGGTCGGCGGCTCGTCGTGGCCGAAGGCGCGGAACGCACCGCCGGTGCCCCATTCCAGCAGCCACGCGAACAGCAGGATCGCGGCGACGAGCCCGAGGCTGGCGGCGACACCCATCAGCCAGGAGCGACGGTCGGGGCGACCCAGCGCCGGCACGGCGACGCCCAGCGGTGCCGCGAGCAGCGCCAGATACTGGCAGCAGTGCCAGGCATTGATGCCCTGGAAAGCGACGTCGAGGTTCGGGAACGCGGGCACGAGGGTGCCCACGAGCGCCACCGCCAGCACGAACCGCGCGTGGCGGTCTCTGCTCGGATCGCCGCGTCCCCCGGCGAGCACGCCGACGACGAAGCACGTCGTCGCGATCGCGAAGACGGCGCCCACCAGCAGCCAGACCCAGGCCTGGTGCAACAGGTCGGGCAGGACCGGAGCGACACGCCCGATGCGGAACACGTAGTCGTCGACGAACTGCCGATCGAAGCCGAGGCCGAGCAAGCAGCGCGTGGCCAGCGCGTCCGGTGCAGCGCCGGGGCCGCCGTCGGCGCGCGCCATCGACATGCGGAACAAGGCCACCGGATAGAGCGACGTGAAGACGACCACGGCACCGAGCCACGCTCGCCGCCGCCTTCCCGGCCCGCGATCGATCGCGCGGAGGCGCGCAGCGACGACGGCGTGTTGCTGCACCACGTGCAGGCCGGCCCAGAAGAAGAAGAACGTCAGCAGGTGCGTCATCGCCGGTCGCCCGTCGATCGCGAACCCGAAGAACGCGCTGCCGACCGCTGCCGCGGCAACCAGCACCAGGATCGCCACCGACGCCATCGCCAGCGGCAGTTGATCGCGCCAGAAGGCCGCCGTGCCGAAGGTGCTTCGCAGCGTGGCGACGACATGAGGACCGCCGAGTGGCACCATCACGGCCACCGTGACCAGGTCCTCGGCGACGCCGACCGGAACCGCGAAGGCCCGCAACACGGCGTAGGCAAGCAACGGCAACGGCACCAGCAGCAGGCCGAACGTCCCCGGCGACCGGGCGGCGGTCGTGCCCCCCGCGGGTCCGGCCGACATCGACGATTCGATCGCCAGAAGCGAGTTGCCGGTCTGCGAGACGAGGGAAGCCATGGTCGTGCGATGCGAGCTTCGCCCGCCATTTCGTCCGCGGATGAAGCGACGGCGAAACGTCGACGAAGAAGCTGGCGACGCGCTCGCCGAGGGTTCGCGCAGCGTTCCTTCACGCAGTCCGTCGAGAGATCCTCGAATCGCGCCCGAGTCTCAGGCCTCTCGCAGAGGCTTCGATGACCGACGCACAGTCCACCAACTTCCCCGACGGCGACATCGTCGTCACCGGCGCGACCGGTTTCCTCGGCGGTGCCCTGGTGCGCCAACTGCTCGCGCTCGGCGTGCCGCCTTCGCGCCTGCGTTGTCCGGTGCGCGATCCGGAGCGCGCCATCCTCGCAGGCTTGCCCGCGATCGCCCTGCGTCGCATCGATCTCGCGCGGACCGGCTGTGAAGAGGATCTGGCCGCCACCGTCCGCGGAGCAGGACTCGTGCTGCACCTCGCCGGCACGTTGAAGGGCGCGAACGCCGCCGACTTCATGGCGACCAACTGCACGGGCACGCGCCGCCTGGTGCGGGCCATCGCCCGTTCGGCGCCCGACGCCCACGTCGTGCACGTCTCGTCGTTGGCCGCGGCGGGGCCCGGCTGCGACGGCGTCCAGAGCACCGCCCTGCCCTCGGCCGCCCGCCCCGTGTCGCTCTACGGCATCAGCAAGCTGCGCGGCGAAGACGCCGTCGCCACCGGCACCCGGTCGTGGACCATCCTGCGGCCTCCGGTCGTCTACGGCCCCGGCGATCCGGCGACACGGCTCCTGGTCCGCCAGGCGTGCGCGCCGGTGACGGCGGTGCCGGAGACGACTCGCCCGTTGTCGATCCTGCACGTCGACGACTTCGTCGCCGCCGCGATCGCGACGGCCCGCGTTCGCCCGTTCGGCGCCGTGCTGCCGCTCGACGGCCCCGAGCGCACGGACACGCACTCCCTGCTGCGCGCGATCGCGAACGCGCATGGCCGACGCGCCCGGCTGCTGCCGATCCCGATGGCGGTGGCAGGCGCAGCCGCCGTCGTCGCCGAGACGTGCGGTCGCGCGATCGGCAAGGTCGGGTTCTTCAATCGCGACAAGGTGCGCGAGATCCGCGCCGCCGGTTGGGTCGCCGACGGCAGCGAGGCGATGCGCCTGCTCGGCTGGCGCGCGCACACCACACTCGCCCAGGGCCTGCGCACCCTCGTCCACGGTGCCCCGCAGCCAGCGCGGCCGACGACCGGCGACGACCTGGGCCTCGGTGGTGCGACCGCGGGCAACCTGGGCGCCCGAGCCTGAGCGTCGGTCAGGCCAGCAGTTCGCGGATCGGTTGCGCGCCTTCGGTGCCGACCAGCCGCTGGTTCAGCCCGGCGTGCAGGAAGCCGAGCCGGTTCGGATCGACGCCCATCAGGTGCAGGATGGTCGCGTGCAGGTGCTTGACGTGGAACGGGCGCTCGACGGCCTTGTAGCCGAGCTCGTCGGTCGCACCGACCTTGATGCCCGCCTTCACGCCGCCGCCGGCGAGCCACATGGTGAAGCCTTCGGCGTCGTGGTCGCGGCCGGTGCCCTCGGCGTACTCGGCGGTCGGCTGCCGGCCGAACTCGCCGCCCCAGACGACCAGCGTCTCGTCGAGCAGACCGCGCTGCTTCAGATCGGTCAGCAGCCCGGCGATCGGCCGGTCGGTGTCGCCGGCGTGCTTCTCGTGGTTCAGCACCAGGTCGCCGTGCGCGTCCCAGTTGTGGTCGTTGTGGTTGCCGCCGGAGTAGATCTGCACGAAGCGCACGCCGCGTTCGACCAGCCGGCGCGCGAGCAGGCACTTGCGGCCGAAGTCCGCGGTGCGCGGATCGTCGAGGCCGTAGAGCCGCTGCGTCGCCTCGTTCTCGCGCGCGAGGTCGATCGCCTCCGGCGCGTGCGACTGCATGCGGTAGGCGAGTTCGAAGCTGGCGATGCGCGCGGCGAGGTCGGTGTCGTCGGCGCGCAGCGCGTGGTGCGCTTCGTTCTGCGCCCGCAGCGCGTCGAGGATGCGCCGCTGCTCGGCGTCGCTCATGCCGTCGGGACGCGCCAGATCGAGGATCGGCTCGCCCTGCGGCCGCAGCACGGTGCCCTGGTAGACCGCGGGCATGTAGCCGCTGCTCCAGTTCTTGGCGCCCGAGATCGGCCCGCCGCTCTGGTCGAGCATGACCACGAAGCCGGGCAAGTTCTGGTTCATCGTGCCGAGCCCGTAGTTGACCCACGAACCGAGGCACGGCGCGCCCGACAGGATCTTGCCGCTGTTCATCATCAGCATCGCCGAGCCGTGCAGCGGCGAGTCGGCGTACATGCTGTGCACGAACGCGAGGTCGTCGACGCAGCGCGCGACGTGCGGGAACAGGTCGCTGACGTGATGCCCGCACTGGCCGTACTGGCGGAAGTTCCACTTCGGCCCGACCACGCGGCCCTGGGCCTTGGCGCCGCCGCGGCCCTTGGTCGCGATGTCGATCGTCTTGCCGTCGAGGCCGTAGAGCTTCGGCTTGTAGTCGAACGTGTCGACCTGGCTGGGCCCGCCGTACATGAACAGGAAGATGCACGCCTTCGCGCGCGGCGGATGGTGCGGCGCCTTCGGCGCCAGCGGGCCGGCCTTCGGGTCGTCGCCGCGCGGGCTCGGGAAGCCGTCGCGCGCCAGCAGATCGGCGAGCGCCAGCCCGGTGAAGCCAGCACCGGTCTGCCACAGGAACTCGCGGCGCGTGCGACCGCAGAAGGAACCGTCGTGCGTCATGGCGGGGTCAGGGTCGGTCCGTGGAGCCGTCCAGCGGATTCAGTCCAGGTAGAGGAACTCGTTGGCGTTCAACAACACGAGGCAGCAGCGCTGCAGCGCTTCCGGTTCGCTGCGGCCGTGCTGCTGCTGCAGGTCGCGGCACAACTCGAGCAGGCGCTGCAGGTCGGCGGCGCGCGCCGGACGCTGCGTGACCAGTTCGAGCCCGAGCGCGAGCCGCGTGCGCAGGTCGCCGGCTTGCCGGGTCAGGCGCTGCGCGAACGTCGCCGCCGCGCGGTGCGCGAAGTCGCCGTTGATCATCGTCAGCGCCTGCGTCGGCTGCACGGTGGCGAAGCGCACCGGGCAGCTGGCGTCGGTGTCGGCGCGGTCGAACACCGCCAGCAGCGGCTCCTGCAGCGAACGCTTCACGTGCACGTAGAGGCTGCGGCGGCCGGCCTGCTCGGGCGTCGCGTCGCCCCACGCCTCCTCCGGCTTCGACGCCGTCGCCAGCACTTCCGCCGGGATCGGCGGGAACACGCTCGGACCGCCGAGCTCGAGCCGCAGGTCGCCGGTGACCGCCAGGATCGAATCGCGCAGTTCCTCGGCGGTGAGCCGGCGGCGATCGAAGCGCCAGAAGTGGTCGTTGCGCGGATCGGCGTCGCGCCGCCCCGGCCGGTCCTCGCTGCCCATGCGGTAGGTCGCCGACGTCACCAGCAGGCGATGCAGCGCCTTCAGGCTCTGACCGCGCGCGAGGAACTCGGTGGCCAGCCAGTCGAGCAGCTGCGGATGCGTCGGCACGTCGCCGAGGCGGCCGAAGTCGTTGCTGTTGCGCGCCAGCGCGCGGCCGAAGTGGTGCTGCCAGACGCGGTTCACGGCCACGCGCCAGGTCGACGGATGGCGCGGATCGACGATCCAGTCGACCAGCGCGGTGCGGCGGCCGCTGCTGTGCGCGGTCGGCGTCACCACCGGCACGGCGTCCGGCATGCCTGCCGCCAACATGCGCGGGAAGCCGAGCTCGACCTTCGGCCCCTTCGCGTGCACGTTGCCGCGCACGCGCACGAACGACTCCGCCGGCCGCGGCCCGAACTCGGCGACGGCGAGCACGTCGACGGTCGCCAGGTCCGGACGCCGCAGCGCCGCCAGCGCCGCGGTCGCCGGATCGCCGGCGAGCAGTTCGCCGACGGCGAGGCCACCGGGCAGCTCGAGGGCGAGAGCCGCCACTTCCGCTTCGGTCAGCGCGCGACCGAAGAACTGCAGCTCGTCGAGATCGCCGCGGAAGCCGTGCCCACCGGGCTGGCCGCGGCCGACGACGATCCGCGGCGGTGCGCTGCGCGGTTCCTTGCTGCCGGTCGCGGCCTCGACCAGCGAGCCGTCGACGTAGAGCGCCACGCGGCCGCTGCCGGCGTCTCGCGTGAACGCGACGTGGTGCCACTGCCCGTCGTGGTGGCCGGTCGGCGAAGCGACGAACGTCTCCGGATCGCCGACGCCGGCCGTGATGCGGCCGTCGCCGAGCCACGCCACGCCCCAATCGGCGACGATGCCCGGCACCTCGGCGTCGACCAGGCCGCTGCCGGTGAACCAGCGCGGATCGTCGTTGCGGCCGGCCCCGCGCCGATCGCTGCGCACGAAGAACGACACCGAGAACGAGTCGCGCACCAGCACCGGCAGCACCACCGCGTCGTCACCGTCGAAACGCAGCGCCTGCCCGCGATGGCCCTCGACCTGCACCACCTGCCCTTCGACGGCGCCGTGCTGCGCCCCGACGTCGTCGAGCAGCTGCGTCGCACTGCCCCGATCGCCGGGGTACGACGCCAGCAGCTGCGCCCGCGCGCGCTCGAGCCGTTCACGCTGCTCGGCCGTCGTCAACTCGTCCCAGCGCTGCGTCGCGCGCTGCCGCAGGCCGTCGAGCGCGGTCGCGCGCTGCTGCGCGAACGTCGCCAACGCCGCCGCGTGCGCCTGCTCGGCGCCGTCCTGCGGCACCGTGCGCGCGCGCAGGTCGTACGGCTTGACGTTCTCGAAGAAGGCCAGGAACGAGTGGTACTCGCGCTGCGTCAGCGGGTCCTTCTTGTGGTCGTGGCAGCGCGCACAGCCCATCGACACACCGAGGAACGCGCGCGCCGTGGTGTCGGCGATGCCGTCGAGGTCGTCGTAGCGATGCTGCTGCGGATCGGTCGGTTCGTCGTCCCAGATGCCCAGCCGATAGAAGCCGGTGGCGACGAGGTCGGCGACCTTCGGCTGCGGCAGTTCGTCGCCGGCGAGCTGGCGGCGCACGAACTCGCCGTACGGCAGGTCCGCGTTCAGCGCGTCGACGACCCAGTCGCGGTAGCGCCACACCTCCGGCTTCTTGCGGTCGCGTTCGTAGCCGTCGGTCTCGGCGTAGCGCACCACGTCGAGCCAGTGCTGGCTCCACTTGACGCCGTACTGCGGCGACGCCAGCAGGCGGTCGACGACGCGTTCGTAGGCGTCGGGGGAGCGATCGCCGACGAAGGCCGCGATCTCGGCCGCGGTCGGCGGCAGGCCCGTCAGGTCGTAGGTGACACGGCGCAGCAGCGTGTGGCGATCGGCCTCGGCGGCCGGCTCGAGCCCGTGCGCCTGCAACTGCGCCAGCACGAAGGCATCGACCGGCGTGCGCACGAAGGTTGCCCCGCCGGCCACCGGCACCTCGGGCCGGACCAGCGGGCGCCAGGCCCAGCCATCGAGGCTGCCGGCGTCGGACCTGCCCGCGTCGCGCCCGGCAGGCACTTCCTGCGCCGCGAGCGCCATCGCCAGCAGCGGCACGAACCAGAGAGGGGCGAGGGGGCGCGGCATATTCCTAAGGTTGGTTTAGGAATACCCCCGCCGACGGTCCCGTCAAGCCGCCCCGGGCGGGCATTCGGCCCGCCCCGCTCAGGGCGTCGCGGCCACCGCCGCCGCCTTCTCCGCGTCGGCGACCATGCGCTCGAGGGCGACGAGGCGCGGGTTGCGTGCATCGGCGCCGGCAGCGAGCGCCCGCAGCATGCTGTCGCGGGCCGCCGCGACGTAGCCGCACTTCAGCTCCACGAACGCGAGGTTGGCGTGCAGCTCCGGCGGCGCCGACGGTGCCGCGATGCCGCGCAGCAGCTCGCGCGCCTCGTCGTTCCTGCCGAGCACGATCAACGACGCCGCGAGGTTGGCACCGGTCAGCGTCGTCTTGCCGAGTTCGTGCGCCCGCTCGAAGTAGCGGCGCGCCGACCAGGCCGAACCGCTGGTCAGCTCGTTCGCGCCGCGCGCGGTCAGCGCCACGACGTCGTCGCCCTGTTCGATCGCGCGGTCCAGCAGCACGCGGGCGCGCACACGATCGCCGTGGCGCTCGTGCAGCAGGCCGCCGGCCACCAGGGCTTCGCGGCGGGTCGGCTCGAGCGCCAACGACTTCTCGATCGCATGCAGTGCGGCCGTGGGCTCGCCCTGCGAGAGGGCCCGCTCCGCCCGCGCCAGCCACTGCGCGGCGAGGCCCTTGCGCGTCACCGTGGTGCCGCGATCCGGCGGCATCGGCGCCGGCGCCTGGTCCGGCACCCGCACGTCGGCCGAACCAGCGGCCTGCGCCCGGCCCTGCAGCGAGCCGCCCGACCAATCCTCGGCCCGCACGCCTTCGAGGCGGATCGGGTTCCACTGGAAGCCGCGCCGCAGCTGCACCAGGCGGTGCGCCCCGCGCTCGACCTCTTCGCTGATCCACGTGTCGTCGAGCACGCGCGGCACCAGCACGATCATCAGCTCGACCTCGTTGCGCTCCTGCACGGTGTTCGAGAACACCTGGCCGAGCCACGGGATGTCCATCAGGAACGGCACGCCCTGTCGCGACTCGCTCTTGCGCGTGCTGCGCAGACCGCCGAGCGCGATCGCCTGGCCGTCGGCGACGCGCACCGTCGTCGTCGCCTGCCGCTCGCTGAGCACCGGCACGGTGACGAAGCCGTCGGGCGTGACCACGGTGCCGATCTGCTCGCGCACCGACGGCGTGATCGACACCGACAGCAGGCCGTCCTCGCCGATCAGCGGGCGCACGTTCAGGATCACGCCCGTCTGCACGAACTCGACGTTGTACTCGGTGCGGGCGATGCCCTCCTGGGTGACGATCTCGCGGCGGATGAAGGGCACCTGGTCGGTGACCATGATCGCCGCCGCCTGGTTGTTGAGCGTGGACACGCGCGGGCTGCTGAGCACCCGCACCTGGCCCTGCGTCTGCAGCGCGTCGACGACCAACGAGAAGTCGGCGTTGTCGAGGATGCCGAACGTCAGCGCCGTGCCACCCGACGCCGCGGTCTGGCCGACGACGGCGCCACCGCTGGCGAGGCCGGTCTTGTTGCTGTTGAACAGACCGGGCAACAACGACCAGTTGATGCCGAGGCTGTACTCGTTCTCGAGCCGGACCTCGAGCACGCGGGCTTCCAGCGACACCTGCTTGTTGGCTCGGTCCATCGTCGTGCCGACGATCTCGCGCAGGCGACGCACGCCGCTCGGCCGGGCTTCGACGTGGATCGCGGAGCCGGTGCGATTGAGGACGAAGGACGAACCCTCGCCGAGCACCGACGGCAGGCTCTCCTCGATCTCGTCCCAGAAGCTGCCCATCTCGCCGCCGCCGCCGCCGCCGCCGCCAGCTCCGCCCTGGCCGCCGCCGCCAGCCTGGCCGCCGCCTTGGCCGCCGCCCTGCGCGCCGCCGGCACCGGCCATCGCGGCGTTCGCGTCCATCAGGTCGACGAGCACCGTGTCACGCACCAGGTTCTGCACCCGCAGGAAGTTGCCGTCCCACTCGTAGCCGAGGTCGAGGCTCTCGAGCAGCGACTCGAACGACTCCTCGACGGTCGAGCGCTTGATGTCGAACGTGCACGGCATCGCCTGCACGGCCGGGTCGACCACGAGGTTGATGTCGGAGTCCTTGAACAGGGCCAGCAGCACGTCGCCGAGCGGGGTCGCGCGCGCCTGCAGCGCGTCCATCGGCCGGCCCGCCGTCTGGCCGTCGCCCTGCAGCGACGGCAGCGGCACGACCAGCATCGGCTGGAACACCGGAGGAGCGGCGCCTTCCTGGTGGTCGAGGCTCGGCGGCGAAGCACTGCCGGCGGTCGAGCAGGCAGTGACCGCGAAGGACGTCGCGGCGACCAAGAGGGTTCGGGTGAGGGCTTTCATCGGGAATTCTCCTTCGGGGTGACGGCCGCGGCCGCACCGGGCGCCGCCTCGTGACCGTCCTTGTTCTCGACCTGCCGCTGTGCCAGTTCGCCGCGGAACTCGCGCGGCGCGTCGCTGTCGAGGTCGTAGGTCAACCGGCGGCCGCTCCACTGCACCTGGACCACGCCGCGCTCGATCTGCAGCACGCGCACGGCGTCGAACTCGTCGCCGACGCCGACGACGCGACCCCCGAGCACGGCGCGACGCGAAGCGGCGCTGATCATCACCACGCCGAGCTTCATCAGCGGCGGGTCCTCGCCGGTCCATCGCCCGTAGGATGCGCCGCTCTCGCCGCCCGGCGCGGCCCAGAACGACGGATACTCGAAGGCAGAGAAGGCGAGGCGCACTTCGCGACCGGCGCGGAACGAGCCGTGCACGGCCAACAGGTCGGACCACTTGACGCCTGCATCCTTGGCGTCTCCACCACCGTCTTCGGTGCCGGCGAGCGGATCGGCGTCCACGCTGACAGCGGACGAATCGGGGCCGTGATCGGCGTCGCCACCGAGCATCGCGCGCCCGGCGACGGCCAACGCCGCGACGAACAGGCCCAGCGCGGCGACGGGATGCACGCCCTTCTTCTTCTTGCGGCGACTCATCGGCCCCCTCCGCGGTGGTAGGTCGCGATCGCGAGCTCGAAGGCGACTTCCTTCTCGTCGCCGGGCGTGAAGCGGCCGGACTCGACGATCATCAGGCGCTCGTTCCGCTCCACGGCGGCGAGGAACTCGCAGACGTTCTGCGGCGCGCCACGCCCGGCGACCTGGAACGCCTGCTTGCCCGGCGTGTTCGAGGCGGAGGCCTTGATCACGTCGAAGGTGATGCGCGCGTCGACGCCGAGTTCGTTGACGCGCTGCAAGGTGGACGCCACGTCGGGACCGGCGAGCAAGGACCACGTCTGTCCGACCGGCATCGGCTCGATCGGCGGTTCGACCTCGCCGCGCGCGGCGTTGCGCCGCTGGGCGTCCGCCAGCGCCTGGTGCTCCGCCTGCAGCGCCTTCTCGGATTCGAGTCGCCACCAGTGCGCGACCCCCGCGGCACCACCCTGCAGGATGGTGACCGCCAGGATCGACAGGACCACCAGGCCTCGTCGCGTGAGCCGCATCACGGGTTCCTCCAGTTCATGCCGAGTCGGAAACGGAAGCAGTTCGGCAGACGCGGCACCTCGCCGATCTCCTCGTCACCGCCCGTCTGCACGTAGGGAATGTCGTTCAGGCGTTTGGCGAACGCGGCGATCGACGCCAGCGCCTGCTGCCGGCTCGCCCCCTTCACCACGCCGACCACCAGGAGGCGCTCGGTGCTGGCGAACTTCAGGTCCTCGACGTGGAGGTCCGCCGAAGCGCAGTCGCTGACGTCGGCGAGCAGCCGGCTGACCGGCCGCCGCATCGACATCGCCCTCTGCAACCAGGAGACGTCGGCGATCTCGCCGACGGGCACGGCCGGCAGAGTCGGCTGGACCTCAACCGTCTCGAGTTCGGCACGTTCCGCTGCGACCCCTTGCACCTCGCTGCGCAAGGCCATGCCGGCGGTGGTGTCGACGATCGCGCTGGCGGTGCAGGCGAGCCCGGCCGCGACGCTGGTGAACAGCGTGGCCAGACGCGTGAAGCCGAGCGGCAACACCACGCGCGGCGGCTCCAGCAGCGACGGCAACGGCTTGCCGCCGGCGAGTCGCACCAACAGCGTCGCGGTGGCGAGGCCTGGACTGGCCTGGCCCTCCGCCACGACGACGGGCGACTTGGCACGGAGCACCTGCTTCAGCTCCTCGCTCTGCAGCATCTCCGGCGCGCTCTCGTCGTCGCCGGCCCGCAAGCCGAGCACCAACTTGCCCGGCACCGGCTGCCCGGTCTCGCGCAGCCACTCGAAGGTGCGCGGCAGTTCCATCGCCAGCTGCGTCGTGACGGCAGCCCCGAGGTTGTCGCCGCCACCACCGCCGCCGCCGATCAGGAAGCGGCGCACCTGCACCGGGCAGTCGCCGTCGCACAGCACGAAGCGAGCCCTGCCGGCGTTGACCTCGACCACCGCCACGGACTCCGCCTTGTCGCCGTGGCCGACGGCGCCGAGTGCGAGGCAGGTCTCCATCGAATAGAGCCCGAGCACCTTGAGGCCGCTGGCCTCGAACGCGGCGGCCAGGGGTTCCCACGCGGCCCGCGGCAGCACGGTCGACCCCAGCACCAACTTGCCGCCGGCCTGACGACGCAGCAGCCGCGTCGCGACCAGCACCTCGGCGCCGGAGTTCGCGTTGGCGACGCGCGCGGCCTCGCGCAGGACGAACTGCACGGCTGCGGCAGCCCCCATCGGCGGCAGCGTGCTCGCGAAGTGCTGGGCCCGGCGATCGCCCAGCACGACGTGCACGCCGGTGGCGCCCTGCAGCAGCTCGCTGCCGATGCCGCGGAGCGCCACGGTCAGTGCGTCCCGGTTCAGCTCGGACAACGGCAGGCGCACGGCACGCTGCACGCGCACCTGCTTGCCGTCGCGGCCGCCGACCGTGACGTTCAGCGCTCCTTCCTCGATCTCGACGATGGCGTGGGTCTGCATGACGCAACTCAGAGGGTGATGTCGTCGGCGGTGCCGAGCGTGCGATCCGGACCGGCACTGCGCAGCGTGTGGGTCGCAGCGGTCCAGTCGAAGGTGGTGCCGAAGCCGTCGGCGTCGAACTCGGCGCCGAGGCCGATGGCGGTGCGCACGGTCGGCCACGAGCCGGCGACCGAACCGCCCGACTCGATGTGATCGGCCAGCAGCTCGACGATCAGGCGCAGCCGCTGCCAGGTCTTCTTCAGCCCCGGCACCGACGCGTGGACGCGCACGACGAACTCCTCGGCGGCGAAGCCGTTGTCGACGCCGTTCTCGCCGCGGCTCCACACCGTGGCGATGCCGTTCGTGGTGTCGACCACGTAGCGGTACTGCTGGCCGCCCCCGAACGGATCCTCGATGCCGCCGTTGCGCACCCCGGGCTGCAGGTGCACGCCGAGGAACGTGGCGTCGGCGAGCGTCGCCGGGAACGCCGAGCGCTCGAACCAGTGCGACTGCAGCGCGTCGGCGACGTCGGCGAGTTCGCGCACCGCCTCGCTGCGGCGATCGGACTGCACGAGGGCGCTGGCGAGCGGCATGGCCGTCGCCGCCATGATCGCGACGATCGCCAAGGCGATGATCATCTCGAGCAGGGTGAAGCCGGCGTCCCGGGCCGGCAGGCGCTGGTCACATGTCGTCATCGGTCCCCTGGGTCGTGTCGTTGCCGGCAGCGGCGATGCCGAGCGTCGGGTGCAGGTAGAGCGGTCGACCGCGGCCGTCGACACCGACTGCGTCGCTCGCACCGATCGCGGTCAACAAGCCACCCGCTCCGCTCAGGGCCGGCGGCATCGCCGTGACGGCGTTCGCCAGCAGCAGGTTGGCGATCGTCGTCGCGTTGGCGGTGAGGGTCGTAGCCAGGATCGCGCGGGTCGCGCCATCGGCTCCGAGCCACCTCCGCGTGGCGATCGCGTGGTCGCGCATCGCCGTGCGCATCGCGGCCAGGTCCGCCACCGTCATCGAACCACTGGTGCGGTACGGGCTGACCAGCAGCAGGGCCCGCAGCAGGCGCAGACGCCCACGCTGGCGGGTGCGCAGCGGTCGTTCGGCCGGGATCGTCTCGACCACGTCGTCGGCGGTGTTGAGGCGTCGATCCGGACCGCGCGAACGCAGCTGCACGCGCGTGCCGTTGCGGTTGTAGGCGAAGTCGACCGCGAACCCGCTCGGGTCGCGTCGCCAGAGGCCGTTGGCGTCGAGGCCCGCCGGCGTGGCGAGGGCCGTGAGGTTGGCCGGGAACGCACCGTTGCGGCGGTAGGCGATCTCGACCGCTTCCTGGCAGACGGCGAGGCGATCGTCGACCAGCCGGGCGCGACCGGCGAGCGGTGGCACCAGGCGCTGCACGGCGGCGAGCAGCACGAGGCTGCCGGCGGCGATGATCGACAGCACGGCCAGCATGGCGAAGCCGCGTTCGTTGGCCGAGGGCCGAGTCATTTGCCGATCCCTCGCATGGCGGAGTAGATCGTCGACACCACCAGCACGGCGACGCCGCCGACGACGATGCCGAGCAGCACCGTGACGACCGGCTCCATCATGCCGAGCGCGCGCTTCACCGCGGCCTTGACCTCGCGGTCGTAGAGGCGGCTCATGCGTTCGAAGGTGATCGGCAGCCGGCCCGCCTCTTCGCCGACCATGACCATGCTGAGGGCCACCGGCGGCAGCACTTCCTCCGCCTTCAGCGCTTCGCCGAGGCGGGCACCGCCCAGGATGCGCTCGCGCGCCGCGGCGAGACCGTCGCGCACCTCGGGCAACGACACGGCACCGCCGCCGAGCTCGAGCGCATTCGTCATCGTCAGGCCGGCGTTCAGCAGCACGCCGAAGGTGCGGCAGAACTGGGCCAGGGCCAAGGTCGAGACGAGGTCGCGCACGACCGGCAGTCGCGCCAGCATCGACAACATCGCACCTTGCACCGGCGCCGTTCGCAGCGCCAGCACACTGGCGATCACCGCGGCCACGGAGGCACCGAGGATCCACCACACGTTCGCGGCGACGAAGCCGGAGGCTCGGATCAGCATCAGGCTGGCCGCCGGCAGTTCGCCGCCCATCTTCTCCAGCACGCTGCCAAGTCGCGGGATGACGAACGACAGCATGAACATCACCATGCCGTAGCCGGCCGCCGCGACGAGCGCCGGGTAGATCATCGCCTGCTTGATCGTGGCCGCGATGTCGAGCCGCCACTCGAGGAAGCTGGCGATCGAGGCCAGCACTTCGGGCAGGCTGCCGGACTGCTCGCCGGCCTTGACCAGCGCGCAGAACAGCATGGGGAAGGCCTTCGGGTGGGCCTCCATCGCGTCCGACAGCGACTGGCCCGACGCGACGCGCTGGCCGATGGCCTCCAGCAGCTCGGCGACCCGATCGTCCTCCTCCTGCTCGGCGATCGCCGCGAAGGTGCCGAGCAACGGCACACCGGCGTCGAGAGCCTCGTGCAGCGCCTGCGTCAGCAGCAGCAGGCGCCGGGGCGAGAGCCGCACGTCCTCGACGGCTTCCGGATCGCCGGCCAAGGGCTCGGCGTCGAGCGGTTGCGCGGCGAGCAGGGCACGCCCTTCCCCGTGCAGGCGCGTGTGCAGCGTCTGCTCGTCGTCGGCTTCCAGCACCGCAGTGCCGGTGCTGCCGTCGGACTCGAGGAATCTCGCCTGGTAGCGCATCGCTGGAGTGGGTGACCGAGAACGCTGGAGCTCAGGGTTGCTGGCCCAACATCACGCCGATGTCGTCGCCGGTGATCTCGGTCACGGCCAAGGCGTTGGCGTTGGTCTCGAAGCGACCGTTCGGCCCGGCCGACATGACCCAGAGACGCTTGTGGTTGGTCGCGTGCGTGAAGTAGCCCGAGATGACGTTGATCACGTACGGGCGACCCCAGGGGTCGAGGGGCGAGGTCCCGTTGAGGTACGGGCCGCGCCAGCGGATGTTGCCGGTGGTCGGGTAGGCCGCCGGCAGCGCACCTTGCGGCCGGTTGATCAACAGGTGGTTGTTGAGCAGGTCCCCGCGCGCCGCCCCCATGCCCCACGTGATCCACTGGTGGCCCGCGTTCCACGGGTTCGTGGTCGGCATGGTCGGCCCGGTCAGCAGCGTGTAGACGAAGTTGTTCGTGCCGCCGCTGTTGCGCGCCGGGTAGACGCCCAGGTCCTTGTAGAAGGACATGACGGCGGCGCCGACGACCTTGCACTCGGCCTCCGCGCGCGCTCGGCGTCCGTCTTCCATGTAGCTGCTGAGCATCGGCACCGCGATGCCCGTGAGCAGCAGGACGACCGACAACACGACGATGACCTCGACCAACGTGAAACCACGCTGGGAGCGACCCTGCCTCTCGAAGTTCTCCATACGAGACGCATCGGCAGCAAGAATCCCGCCACCTTAGGGATTCTCCATGGACGGTCGCAGGGGCTCAGGTCGTCGAGCGTGCGAGGCCGATGACGTCAGCATGGTGCAGCAGAAGGCCGACTTGATCGGAGCCCTGGCGGTCAGCCTGGACGAGGACCGCCGCTTTCTCGAAGTGGCTCTCAAGGACTGCCCGAGCGGCGAGGCTGCACAGATCGAGAAGCTGGTCGCGCGCGGCATGCTGACCCTCGAGCGCGGCTACCGCATCTGGTCCGAGATGCTGGGGCTGCCCTACCACGGGCTCGAGGAGCGAACCCTCGATCCCAAGCTGCGCCACCGTCTGCCGATCGACCTGGCGCTGCGCCACAACGCCGTCGTGGTCGGCGAAGAGGACGGCATCCTGTCGGTCGCGCTGAAGAACCCGTTCGACCTGCTCGCCGTCGACGAGATCCAGGAAGTCACCGGCATGTCGGTGCAGGTCGTGCTGGCGACGCCGACCGCGATCGCCACCGCGCTGGCGCGCATGCAGAAGGGCGCGTCGGGCATCGAAGCGCTGATCCAGCGGCTGCTGAAGTCGGAGATCGACAGCCAGACGGTCGACGCCGACAAGCTGCGCCGCCTCGTCGGCGACGACGCCGTCATCAAGCTCGTCGACCACCTGATCGACGAGGCGATGCGCGCGCGGGCCAGCGACATCCACGTCGAGCCGCAGCGCGACGGCCTGCGCGTTCGCATCCGCATCGACGGCGATCTCGACACGCTCTACACGCTGCCGGCCGGCCTGCACCGCGCCGTCGTCGCCCGCATCAAGGTGGCGAGCGGCATGGACATCGGCGAGAGCCGCAAGCCGCAGGACGGCCGCATCGCCGTGTCCGAGAAGGTCGAGTTGCGCGTGTCGGTGCTGCCGAGCGTGCTCGGCGAGAAGGCCGTCATGCGCGTGCTGGACCGCACCGGCGTGACGCTCGACCCGGCCAAGCTCGAGATGAGCAAGCACAACCTCGAGCTGTTCCGCCGCGGCTTCACGTCCCCGAACGGCATCGTGCTGCTGACCGGTCCGACCGGCTCGGGCAAGACGACGACGCTCTACACGGCGATGTCGGAGCTGAACAAGCCCGACACGAACCTGATCAGCGTCGAGGACCCGGTCGAGTACGAGCTGCAAGGCACGACGCAGGTGCAGGTCGACGTCAAGGCGGAGCGAACGTTCGCCAACGCGCTGCGCGCGATCCTGCGCCAGGACCCGGACGTGGTGATGGTCGGTGAGATCCGCGACGCCGAGACCGCCGGCATCGCCGTGCAAGCCGCGCTCACCGGCCACCTGGTGCTGAGCACCGTGCACACCAACGACGCGCTGTCGACCGTGCATCGACTGGTCGACATGGGCCTCGCCCCCTACCTGCTCGGCCCGGCACTGCGCTGCGTCGTCGGCCAGCGCCTGGTCGCGCGCATCTGCCCCGAGTGCGCGGAGCCGCACACGCCGAGTGCGGCGGTGCTGGCCGAGTTCGGCCTGCCCGCGGACCAGAAGGAACCCGGCCTGCGGCGCGGGCGTGGCTGCCAGGCCTGCCGCAACCGCGGCAAGCGCGGCCGCATCGCCGTGCACGAAGTACTCAACGTCACCAGTGAACTGGCGTCGGCGATCTCGCGACGGGCGACGGACGACGAACTGCAGAAGCTCGCGGCCGCCGGTGGCTACCGCCGCATGCTGCAGGACGGACTGGAGAAGGCGCGCCGCGGCCTGGTGCAGCTGGAAGACGTGCTCGCGGTCGCGCGCGCCGATTGAGCGACGCCACGGCCGAGAGCGGATTCGAAGCGTTCGTTTGCCTTGGCCTCGACGACCGCACAGCATGGCGACGGAGACGCCATGCTGCGCCACGCACGCTCGCAACCCCTTCGCTTCCTCGTCCTCGGCCTGGCTGCCGCCCTCGTGGCCGGACGGATCGCCGCCCAGGATCTGCAGGCGATCCGCAACCAGCTGCGGCAGGACCTGGCGTCGACCAACTTCGCGCAGAGCCTGCTCGGCCTCGTGATGTTGTCGGACGAGCTCGAGCTCGGCAGCGCCAGCTACGAGATCGACGACGGCGCGAGCACCGACGTGAGGACCTACTCGCTGCCGTTCCACAGCACGCTGGACGTGTTCGGCCCGTCGCGGCCGCGGCTGTACGTGGAAGGCACGCTCGGCTGGGCCGAGGCGCGGCAGGGCACCGCCAACCTGTTCCCCCCCGAGCTGACCGGCTCCGAGACCGCCGTCGACACGAAGTGGACGACCTACGGTGCGCTGCTCGGCCTCGGCCTGCAGTTCGAGCCGCTGCCCGAGGTGCTGGTGACGCCGATCGTCGACCTCGGCCTGTCGCGGCTCGAGAACGACACGCGCTTCGCCGGCCCGGGGGCCGCGGCCGCCGCGGCACTGACCGACGGCATCGCCTTCAACTGGGACGCGATGACGTTGACCTACGGCGGCGCGCTGCGCGTCGCCTGGCGGCGTCCGCTGTCCGAGCGCCGCCGGCTCGAGGCCAGCGGCCGCTACGACCTGCGCTGGAACGACTCGTTCGCCACCGACGACGCGGCGCAGGACTTCACCGCGCGCACGCAGATGCTGACGGTGCGCGGCGACCTGTTCGGCCCGGTCGGCTTCGACCTGATCGAGCAGCCGGTCGAATGGCAGCTGACCTCGGCCTACCGCGGCTTCGTCGAAGGCGACCTGTTCGGCGTCGACGCCTACGTGCAGTTCGGCGCCAGCCTGCTGATCCACACCGGCGACAAGGGCATCCCGGGCACCGGCGGCTTCGCGTTCGGCGGCGACGTGATGATCGGCGACGACTTCGAAGGCTGGGCCGTCGGCTTCCGCTTGTTGTTCTGAACCGTTGGTCGTTCCGAACCGTCGGCGCGCCGACCCGCGGCGCGGTCGTCAGCGCACGACGAAGTTGACCAGCTTGCCCGGCACGACGATCTCCTTGACGACCGTCTTGCCTTCGAGGTGGGCCGCCACCGCCGCCCGCGCCGCCGCGATGGCGACGTCGTTGGCGCAGCCGTTCGGCACCAGCGCCCGCCCGCGGACCTTGCCGAGCACCTGCACGGCGATCTCGACCTCGTCGTCGACGAGCATCTTCGGATCGACCGCCGGCCACGGCGCCCGCGCCAGCAGCCCCTGGCCACCGAGGCGCTCCCACAGTTCTTCGGCCAGGTGCGGCGCGAACGGCTGCAGCACCTGCGCGAACCGCCGCAGCTGACCGCGCGACAGCCGTTCCATCGCCTTCGTCGCCTCGTTGACGAAGATCATCATCGCCGCGATCGCGGTGTTGAACGCCATGCGCTCGATGTCGCCGTCGACCTTGTGGATCGTGCGGTGCAACTGCTTCTCGATCTCGGCGTCGTCGGCGCGATCCTGCCGCAGCCACTCGTGCACCGTGCCCTTCTCGGCGAACTCGGGCACCACGAGGCGCCAGGCGCGCTGCAGGAAGCGGTGCACACCGGGCACGTCCTTCGGGTTCCACGGCTTGCTGTCGGCGAGCGGGCCCATGTACATCTCGTACAGGCGCAGCGTGTCGGCGCCGTACTCGGCGACCACGTCGTCGGGATTGACGACGTTGCCGTAGCGCTTGCTCATCTTGGTGACGATCGGCTTCAGCTTCTCGCCGGTCGTCGCGTGCACGACGTCGTCCCCCTGCTCCTTCGTGTCCTTCTTCGGCACGATGGCGCCGCGCGCGTCCTCGTAGGCGAACGCCTGGATCATCCCCTGGTTGTAGAGCTTGTGGAACGGCTCCTTCGCCCGCACCAGGCCCTGGTCGTGCAGCACCTTGGTCCAGAAGCGCGAGTAGAGCAGGTGGCCGACCGCGTGCTCGGTGCCGCCGACGTAGAGGTCGACCGGCAGCCAGTAGTCGCTCGCCGCACGGCTGCAGAACTCGCGCTCGTTGTGCGGATCGCAGAAGCGCAGGAAGTACCAGCTCGAGCCCGCAGCGCCGGGCATGGTGTTGATCTCGCGCTGCGCCGGCCGGCCCTTCCGATCCTTGGTGGCGACCCAATCCTTGGCGCGGATCAGCGGCGACTCCGGCACGCCGCCCGGCTTGAAGTCCTCCATGTACGGCAGCGTGACCGGCAGCTGCTCGTCCGGCACCAGTTCGACGCCGTCCTGCGTGTGCAGCACCGGGAACGGCTCGCCCCAGTAACGCTGCCGCGAGAACAGCCAGTCGCGCAGCTTGTAGGTGACCTTCGCCTGGCCGCGACCCGCTGCCACCAGCCAGTCGATGACCTTGCGCTTGGCTTCCGCCATGCCTAGCCCGGCGATCGTCAGCGAGCCGTTCTGGTTCTGCGCCCCGAACGGCACGTCGTCGCTGCAGCACTCCTCGCCGGCGGCGATGCGCGCGTCGCGTTCCGCGTCGCCGGTCTGCGGCGCGAAGATGCCGGGGATCGGCAGCTCGAACTTCCTGGCGAACGCGAAGTCGCGCTCGTCGCCGGCGGGCACGGCCATGATGGCGCCGGTGCCGTAGGTGACGATCACGTAGTCGGCGATCCACACCGGGATGCGGCCCTTCGGGTCGTTCGGCGCGAAAAGCGGGTTGTGGGCGTAGGCGCCGGTCCACACGCCGGTCTTGTCCTTCGCCAGGTCGGTGCGCTCGAGTTCGCTCTTGCTGGCGGCGGCCTTCTGGTAGGCCTCGACCGCCGCCTTCTGCGCCGGCGTCGTGATCGTCGCCACCAGCGGATGCTCCGGCGACAGCACCATGAAGCTCGCACCGAACAGCGTGTCGGGCCGCGTCGTGAACACGCGGATCTTCGTGCCGGCGTGGCCGTGCACGTCGAAGTCGATCTCGGCGCCTTCGCTCTTGCCGATCCACTCGCGCTGCATCGTCTTCAGCGACTCGCTCCAATCGAGCGGCTCCAGTTCGCTGAGCAGGCGCTCGGCGTAGTCGGTGATCTTCAGCACCCACTGCCGCAGCGGCCGCCGCTCGCACGGATGGTCGCCGCGTTCGCTCTTGCCGTTGATGACCTCGTCGTTCGCCAGCACGGTGCCGAGCGCTTCGCACCACCACACCGGCGCGTTGCTCTCGTAGGCGAGGCCGCGCTGGTGCAGCTGCTTCCAGATCCACTGCGTCCAGCGGAAGTACTTCGGGTCGGCGGTGCTGATCTCGCGCTCCCAGTCGTACGAGAAGCCCAGGCGCTGCAGCTGCCGCTTGAACGTCGCGACGTTCGCCGCCGTCGTCTGCGCCGGGTGCGTGTTGGTCTGGATCGCATACTGCTCGGCCGGCAGCCCGAACGCGTCCCAGCCCATCGGGTGCAGCACGTTGCAGCCCTTCGCCCGCTTCCAGCGCGAGACGATGTCGGTCGCCGTGTAACCCTCCGGGTGGCCGACGTGCAGGCCGGCCGCCGACGGATATGGGAACATGTCGAGCGCGTAGAACTTCGGCTGCTTCGGATCGAAGCCGGGATCACCCGGGTTCACGGCGCGGAACACCCGGTGCTCCTGCCAGAACTGCTGCCACTTCGGTTCGATCGTCGCGGGGTCGTACGTCTGCTTCGGCTCGGCCATGTTCGTCTCGGAAGGGCGAGCAGTATGCCGATCGTGCGCGGGCGGCGGAACCGCGCGCATGGCCTTCCGCGACCGAGGCTCGGCAGCCGCGGTTCAGGCGCCCAGTCGTTCGGCGACGTAGCCGGAGTAGGCATCGCCGAACGGCAGCTCGGCGTCGACCAGCAGCCGTCGCCGCGTCGTCTTCACCACCGTGTCCGTGCGTGGATCGCGGCCCTCGACCTCGACGTTCCGCCAGGCCACGACCACCCCGCGCTTCTGCCAGGCCGGCACGCGGTCGAAGTTGACGCCGCGCTGGAACAGGAACTCGTTCTTCTGCGCCACGCTCATTCCGGCCAGCCGGTCGTTCGCTCCCTCGGGCGTCACCCCTTCGCGTCGCAGCAGCCAGTAGCAGTGGGCGTTGAGCGCGTTCCGCCCCGCGTCCTCCTGCCGCCAGCGAAAGTAGTCGACCACCAGCGCCTGGGTCGGCAGCTGGCTGATGCGGCGATCGAAGGCCACGGCGCGCTGGAAGCGCAGGCTGGCGACAGCGCTCGCCTCCCCGGCCAGCACCGAGATCAGCTTGCGCTCCTTGCGATGGAAGGCCTGCGTCGCCGGATGCAGCAGCAGCGAGATCTCGTCCGACTGCGAGTAGCCGAACACGCAGTCGACGCCGCACTGCATCAAGTGCTCGACCGTGGCGATCATCGTGTCGCGGAACGTGACGTCGAACGGCACCTCGAGCGGCAGCACTTCCTTGGTCAGGCGCGTGAAGCCGCGCCCGTCGAGGCGCGCCACCAGGAACAACCCGGGCAACGCACAGTGGTCGTGCGCGGTCTCGAACACCCGCATGCGCGCATCGAGCTCATCGAACTTCATCGCGCCAATCCTCGACGACGAAGCCGCCGTCCGCCATGCGCACGTAGTGCAGCGCGTCGAATCCTTCGCCCGCCGCCGGCAGCTCGAGCCGCCGCGCCATGTCGCGCAGGGCGACGTGGGCACCCGCGCAGCACCGGTGCGGCCGGCGTTGCGCGGCAGGCACTCGTCGAGCTTGGACGCCAGGTAGAAGCCGACGGTGCGGAAGCCGGCCGCTCGCGCCGGCACCAGGAAGCGCGCCCGCTCGACGGCGGCGACGTTCGTGTTGTCGACGACGAACGGCTGCTGCAGGCGCAAGCACGTGGCCAGCAGCTCCGCTTCCCGATGGCGGGTGCGCAGCATGTCGAGGTTCAGGCGCAGGTGCGTCGTGGCGAAGCGCTGGGCGTAGAACGACGACTTGCCGCTCGCCGGGATGCCGATCAGCAGGACACACTCCATGCGAGCCATGATGCCTCGGCGACGAAGCCGGCGGATCGGCTTTCGCGCGGCGACCTGAAGGCCAGCGCGATACCACTCGTCGCACAAGCCGCCTACGCTGCCGCACCATGCGCTTCCCGAACGACACGCAACTGCACCTGCGCATGGCGGCGCTGGTGATCGGCTCGCTGTTCCTCGAGCAGCTGGCGAAGAAGCACCTCGAGCACTGGACGTCGCCGGAGATCGGCATCGTGACGTTCGTGCTCGGGCTCGCCTGGGTGGCGCTGACCGCGTTCCACCACGCGCGCGCGTCGGAGGAACGGCTGCGCGTCGTCGAGGCGAGGCTGGCCAAGCTCCAGGCCGAGACCGACGCACTGATCGACGAGCAGCGCGCGCGCCGTTCGCTGCCGAGGCTGTGACGATGGCCGATCCCTACGTCGCGTCGATCCGCACCGAGTACCGCCGCTACCGCCGCCTCGTCGAGCTGGCGATCGAACAGGTCGCCGACGCCGACCTGCACCGCGTGCCATTCGCCGACGGCAACTCGCTCGGCATGCTGCTGCGCCACCTCAGCGGCAACCTCGCCTCGCGCTTCACCGACTTCCTGACCAGCGACGGCGAGAAGCCGTGGCGCCAGCGCGACGAGGAGTTCGACGCGACGACGAACGGCCGCGCCGAGCTGCTGGCGTCGTGGAACGCAGCGTGGGCAACGGTCGAGAAGGCGCTCGACGACGTCGAAGCCGCCGGCCCTGGAGCCACGGCGCGAACAGTGACGATCCGCCAGCAGCCGCTCAGCGTGATGGACGCGCTGCTGCGCTCGGTCGCGCATGTCGCCTACCACACCGGGCAGATCGTGTTGCTCGCGCGCGAGTTCACCGGCGCTGGCTGGCGCACGCTGTCGATCCCGCGCGGCGGCTCGGCCGCCTACGCCGCGAACCCGACGAAGGAACGTTCGCCCGACGGTCGCCCGTGATGCTCCGCCGCCGCCCCATGCTCTACGCGCTCGCCGCTGTCGTCGTCGCTGCCCTCGGCCTGTTCGCCGTCGTGGCGTGGATCCAGAGCACGAAGATCTACGGCTTCGACACGACCGCCAGCACGCCCGCCGCCGCCGGGCTGCCGACGGTGCGCGTGGTGCGCTTCCGCAGCGAAGACGGGCACGAGGTCGCGGTCTGGATCGCGCCGCCGGCCGCCGGCAAGCCGGTGCTGCTGAGCTTCTACGGCAACTTCGCCAGCGTCGCCGGCTCCGCCGCGCGCCTCGCTCCGCTGCTCGAACAGGGGAACGGCCTCGCGATGCTCGTCTACCGCGGCTCGTCGGGCGAAGGCGGCGTGCCGAGCGAAGCGGCGTTCGCCGCCGACGCGCGCGCTCTCTACGACCAGCTCGATGCGCTGCTCGGCGCCGCGGTGCCGCCGCAGCGCCGTGTGCTGCACGGCTTCAGCCTCGGCAGCTCGGTCGCTGCAGGGTTGGCGAAGGAGCGCGCTGTGGCCGGGCTCGTGCTCGAGGCGACGTTCGATCGCTGCTGCCGGTACTACGCGCAGCGCTTCCACCTGCCGATGTGCTGGCTCATGTGGCGCGAACGGCACGATGTCGTCGACAAGCTCGCCGGCGTAGCGGTGCCGAAGCTGTTCCTGCACGGGGCGAAGGACCAGGCGGTGCCGGAGGCGTGGGCGCGCGACCTGTTCGCAGCGTGCGTCGGCGAGAAGCAGTTCGTCAGCTATCCGAACGGCGAGCACGCCGACCTGATGCAGCATGGCGCGCTCGACGACATGGCGAAGTGGATGGCGACGCAGGTGCGCTGACGTTCGGCTCCACTAGGCGGGCGCGGGCCCACCGCGCCCCGCTCACCCCTTGCGGAGTTCCTCGATGCGCTGCTCCACCGCCGCCACCACCGCGTCCGCGTTGGTGCCGACGATCATGCGCAGGTGGTCCCCCGGCACGCGCACGACGCGCAGTCGCTCGCCGGCGATCGAACCCCAGCCGAGCGTCGGGTCCTGCGCGTAGGCGAGCTTGCTCTTCAGGCCGCGCGGCTCCGTCTTCAGCAGCTGGATGGTGCCCGGATAGGCGCCGCCGCGGTAGTTCGCCGCCGCCGCGAGCCACGACTCCTCGACCAGCTTCAAGCGGTAGACCGACGGCCGCAGCAGCTTGTTGAGAGCGCGCGCGGGGCCGCGCCAGAGCTTGCGCTGCATCACCGCCGAGGCGCGTTCGAACAGGAAGCCGACGCCCTCTTCGCGCAGCAGCTTGACCTCGTTCTTCACCCGCTCGCCGATGGTCATCCGCACCTGCGGCCGGAAGTCGACGGCGAAGCCCGGTGCGAACGTGTCGAAGATGAACAGCTCGACGACCTGCTCGCCGGCGGCGACCAGCTGGCGCGCCATCTCGAACGCGGTGATCGCACCGCCCGAGTAGCCGGCGACGAGGTACGGCCCGGTCGGCTGGTGCACCTTCATGTAGCGGACGTGCTCCGCCGCGATCTCCTCGATGCTGGTCCGCGGCGTGTGGCCGAGGATGCCGCGCGTCTGGAAGCCGACGACCGGACGCTTGCGGCCGAGCTTCTGGCCGAGCTCGTAGAGGTTGTTCACGTTGCCGCCGACGCCGCCGACGATGAACAGGGCCTTCTCGCGGGTGCCGTGCGGGCCGCGGTGGATCACCGTCGTGGTGTCCCAGTCGTCCGCCGCCTGCACCGACACCGCCGGCGCGCCCTGCAGCGACTGCACCTTCGCCGCCAGCGTGCGCACGGTCGGGTTCTGGAACAGCGTCGAGATCGGCATCTCGACGTCGAACTGCTTCTTCAGCTGGTCGAACAAGCGCACCGCCAGCAGCGAGTGGCCGCCGAGCTCGAAGAAGTTCGCTTCGGCGCCGACCTGCTTGAGGCCGAGCAGTTCGCACCAGATCGCGACCATCTTGGTCTCGATCGGCCCTTCCGGCGCTTCGTCGCCGGCCGCGAGGTCGGCGGCCGAGAACTTCGGCAGGGCGCGGCGGTCGACCTTGCCGTTGTGGTTCAGCGGGATCGCGTCGACGACCTTGTAGAGCGCTGGGCGCGCGTAGTCGGGCAGCCGTTCCTTCAGCCATGCGACCAGCGCCTTGCGTTCGGGCGGCGCGCCGTTGGCGAGCAGGTAGGCGCCGAGCACCTTGTCGGTCTGGCCCTCGGGCACGACCGCGACGACGACCGCCTGGCGGATCTGCGGGTGGCTCTCCAGCGCCGCTTCGACCTCGCCGAGCTCGATGCGGAAGCCGCGGATCTTCACCTGGCCGTCCATGCGCCCGAAGAAGCGGATCACGCCGTCGCCGGGATCCATCGCCAGGTCACCCGAGCGGTAGATGCGCAGCGTCGGGTCCCACGGCGCCTGCACGAACTTCTCGGCGGTGAGCTCCGGACGGTTCCAGTAGCCGAGCGCCAGGCCGCGGCCGCTGATGACGAGTTCGCCCTGCACGCCGGCGTCGACCGGGTTCAGGTTCTCGTCGACGATGTAGATCTGCGTGCCGTGGATCGCCGGGCCGATCGGCAGCGCCTGGCCGCTGTCGAGATCCTGGCGGGTCACGGTGTGCGCGTTGGTGACGTTGCTCTCGGTCGGGCCGTAGCCGTTGATCACCGTGCAGCCCGGGCAGGCGTCGACGACCTTGCGCACGTGCACCGGCGACACGATGTCGCCGCCGACGATCACCTGCTGCACCTTCGCGAAGACCTGCGGCCGCATGTCGGCGACCGCGTGGAACAGGCCCGACGTCAGCCACAGCGTGTTGACGCCGTGCCCGGCGATCGAATCGGCGAGCTGGCCGAGCGACAGCGTGCCGTCCGGCGGGATCACCACGCAGCCGCCGTGCAACAGCGCCGCGAAGATGTCGATGATCGACGTGTCGAACGCGAACGCCGACGAGTGCAGCGTCACCGTGTCCGGCGACAACTTCAGCCAGAAGTTGTCGATCAGCATGCGGATCACCGAGCGGTGCGGCAGCACGACGCCCTTCGGCTTGCCGGTCGTGCCCGACGTGAACATCACGTAGCACATCGAGGCGCCGGTGACCGTCGCGGGCTGCGGCTGTCCGGCCTCGCGCGGGAACTCACGGAACGGGATCGTCGGCACACCGGCCGCGGTGACCGGCTCGCACTCGCCGAGCAGCACCTTGACGGCCGTGTCCTGCGCCATGAACGCGAGGCGATCGGGCGGCAGCGTCGTGTCGAACGGCACGTAGCCGGCACCGGCCTTGAGCGCGCCCAGCACGGCGACGATCAGGTCGAGCGCGCGCCGCGACGAGATGCCGACGAGGTCGCCGCTGCGCACGCCCTTCTGCTGCAGCAGGGCCGCCAGCGCGTCGGAGCGCTGGTCGAGCGTGCGGTAGTCCATCGTCTCGTTGTGAAAGCGCAGCGCGGTGCGCGTCGGGAACTTCGCGACCATGCGCGCGAAGTGCTCGGTCACCGTCTGCGGGCCGTCGGCCCCCGGATCGTCGTGCGTGCCACTCGCCGGCTTGATGACCCCGGTCAAGAAGCGGCCGGCGTCGGCGAGCGCCGTCTGCGGCGCCTGCGCCAGGCCCTTCAGCAGGCGGCGGAAGCGCGCCACGTGGCCGGCCATCGTGTTCTTCGCGAACAGGTCGGCGTTGTAGCTCCAGAACAGGTGCACGCGCCCGGCTTCGTCGAGCAGGTTGACGAACAGTTCGAAGTGTTCGTGCGCACGCGGATTCATCGCGAACGACGACTTCAACCCGGCGAACTGCAGCCCGGCGATGTCGGTCAGGTTGTCGATGTTGAAGATCACCGGCACCAGCGCGACGCGCGACGGATCGCGGTGGATGCGCAGCTCGCGCACCAGCGAGCCGTAGGTGAAGTTGCCGTGGTCGAGCGACGCGACCAGGTCGCCGCGCGACTGCCGCACGAAGTCGGCGAACGTCTGCGCCGGCACGATCGTGGTCTTGATCGGCAGGAAGTTGACGCAGTGGCCGACGACGCCGTCGAGGTCGTGCGCCAGCTGGCCCGAAGACGGCAGGCCGATGACGACGTCCTTGTTGCCGGTCAGGCGGCCGAGGTAGAGCTGGAACGCCGCGAACACGACGTTCGCCAGCGACGCGCCGAGCGACTTCGCCAGCGCGCGCAGGTCGCCCTCGAGCGCTGGATCGAGCACGTCGTCGAGCCGCGACGCGCGCGTGGTCTTGACCGGCGGCCGCACGTGGTCGGCCGGCAGTTCCATCGCCGGCGCCCCGGACGCGAAGCGCGACAGCCAGAACGCCTTGTGCTTCGCCGCGTCGGGGCCCTGCTGCCAGGCGTGCTCGGCGGCGACGAAGTCGCTGATGCCGACCGGCGGCTTCAGCTTCGCCGGCTGGCCGCTGCGCGCCGCTTCGAGCAGCGCGTGGAAGTCGCGCATGAGGACACCGGTCGACCAGCCGTCGCAGACGGCGTGGTGCACGACGAACAGGATCTCGCACGCGTCCTTGCTCTTCTGGATCCGCGTGACGCGGAACACCGGGCCGCGCAGCAGGTCGAACGGCGCCTCGACGGCGCGTTCGTGCAGCTGGGCGACGCGTTCGCGCTGGGCCTTGCCGTCGAGCGCGCCGAGGTCTTCGACCTGCAGCGACACGGTGGCGTCGCGGCGGATGACCAGCGACAGGCCGTCCGGTGCGAACACGCTGCGCAGGCTCTCGTGCCGCGCGACCAGCGCCGCGAGGGCCTGTTCGATCGGCGCCTGCTCGAGCGGGCCGGTCAGGTGCAGGCTGAACGACAGGTTGTAGGCGCGGCTGACGCCCGGATCGATCAGGATGGCGCCGAACACCTCGCGCTGCGCCTCGGTCGAGGCGCAGGTCTTGGTCTCGGGGCCGCTCACGGCGGGTTGCAACGGCGCGGACGCGCCGTTGGCGCTCGCACCGCCAGCATGCGCCGCGATCGTCGCCGTCGGCTCCGTCTTCGCAGCGGCGAGCAGTTCCGGCCGCTTCTCGACGACCTTGCTCGCCAACGCGCGCACGGTCGGGCCTTCGAACAACGTCGCCAGCGGCAGGTCGACGCCGAGCTGCTTGCGCACGCGGCCGAGCATGCGCACGGCGTTCAGCGAGTGGCCGCCGAGCGCGAAGAAGTCGTCGCTGCGGCCGACCGCCGGCACGCCGAGCAGTTCGGCCCACAGGTCGGCGAGCTGCTGCTCGACCGGGTTGGTCGGCGCTTCGATCGTGCGCGCGCCGTCGGCAGCGGCGTCCTTCGGCTTCGCCTTCGGCCCACTGTCGGCGATCGCCAGACGCACGCGGTCGAGCGACACCGACGACACCACGAGGTGGCGAGCCGACACCGACAACGCGCGTTCGAACACCGCCGGAGCTTCGTCGGCGCGGATGCCGCGCGCGAGCAGCAGGTCGGTCAGGCGCGCTTCGCTCTGCGCCGGCGCCTGCGCCAGCAGGCTCTGCGGCAGCGCGCGCATCGCCAGGTGCTCGAGCACGGCGACCAGCTGGCCCTTGCCGTCGCGCAGCACGACGTCGAACGACACCATGCGACCCGGCGCGTCGGCGGTGACGACGGCGCGGCTGTGCAGTTCGGCCGGCAGCGGTTGCAGCAGGCGGATGCGCTCGACGCTGATCGGCGCGTAGACGAGCGGCTCGTTGCGATCGACCAGCAGGTCGAGGCCGATCGTCGCCGCCGTGTCGAGCAGGGCCGGATGCGCGCGGAAGTGTGCGACGTCGCCGGCGAACGGCTCCGGCAGCGCGAACTCGCCTTCGACGACGCCGTCGCCGCGGCGCAGCGCACCGACGTTCTGCCAACGCGGCCCGAAACCGAGCTTCTCGGCCTGCGGCGCTCTGCCGCTGCGCGGCGACGCGGCGAGGGCTGCGTTCGCGAACCTGCCGAACGACGCCGGCAACGCACGGTCGGCGCTCGCGGCGATCACGAGTCGCGCGCGTGCGTGCTCGATCGCTTCGGCGGCAGCCCCCACCTTGCTGTCGACGGCGAACTCGTAGCCGTCGGCCACGGGCTTGCAGCGCACGGTGACGAGGCGCGGCAGGCCTTCGGCGAACAGCATCGGCTGCTGCAGCGACAACGACTGGATCTCGACCGCCTTGCCGGGAGCAAGCGCGGCAGCGCACGCCGCCGCCAGCTCGATGTAGGCGGTGCCGGGCAGCACCGGCTGGTCGCCGACCTTGTGCTCGTCGACGCACCAGTCGGTCGCCGGATCGAAGCGCCGCGTCCAGGTGGTCTCGCCCGCCGGATCGTCGCTCCGCGCACCGAGCAACGGGTGCCCGCCGTTCGCCGCGTGGCTGCTGCCGGTGCCGTAGGCGCGTTCGGCCATGCCGAGATCGCGCCACACGCCCCACGCCAGCACCAGGCCGTCGCGGCGGCTGTGCGCGATCGCCTCGAGCGCGCTGTTGGCGGCGATGTAGTCGCTCTGGCCCGCCGGCGCGATCGTCACCGACGACGACGAGAACACGGCGAACACGTCGAGCTGGCCCTCGGGCAGCAGTGCCGCGAGGTTGGCCGCGCCGGTCGCCTTCGGCGCCAGCACCGCGTGCGCCTGCTCGCGCGTCTTCAGCGCGATCGGCGCGTCGTCGATGGTGCCAGCGGCGTGGAACACGCCGTGGATCGCACCGAACGCACTGCGCACGTCGGCGATCGCCTTCGCCAACGCGTCGCGATCGGCGACGTCGGCGGCGACGAACCGAACCTCGCCGCCACTTCGCTGCGCCAGCGCCTGCAGCGAAGCCTCGGCGCGCGCGCTGCGCGACAGCACGGCGACCTTCGCCTTGGCGCGCGTCAGCAGGTACTCGCACAGGGCGCGGCCGATGCCGCCGTTGCCGCCGGTGACGACGTAGCTGCCGTGCTCGCGCAGCCGCTTCGGCAGGCCCGCAGGCGCCGCGACCGGCGTGCGCGTGCGCCGCGGCTGGAAGCGACGGCCCGCGCGCCAGGCGACGCGACCGGTCGGTGTGCCATTGGCGAGCGCTTCGTCGAGCACACGCGCCGCAGCATCGGCGACGGCATCGTCGGCGCCGACGTCGACCAGCACCGCCTCGAGGCCCGGCAGTTCGCGCGGCGCCACCGCGACGAGGCCGAACAGCGCCGCCGCCGCCGGCTGCTGCACCGGCTGGCCATCGACCGGCGCCGAGCCGCGCGCGACGAACACCAGCCGCGGCATCGTCTTCGGGTCCGCCGCCTGGATGCCGCGCACCAGCGCGAAGCCGGCGTCGAACAGGTCCGCCGCCGCGGCCCCACCACGCAAGGCACCGCAGTGCACGATGCGCTCGGGCACCGCACCGAGCGCCGCGAACAGCGCCTCGTGGTCCTCGATCGAATCGGGGCGCAGCGTGTAGCCGTCGCCGTCCTTGCCGAACGCCGCACCCGGGCGCACGACGACCGGCTGCTTGCCGCCGGCCTGCAGCGCCTCCTGCACCGCGGTCGCCAGCGCGTCGTCGTTCGCCAGCAACAGCCAGCCGGCCTTCGCCTTCGCCGCCGCCGACGGCAGCGGGGCCTCGACCCACTCGACGGTCTCGAACCACTGGTCGAGCTCCGGCAGGCGTTCGATCGCGACCTTCTTCTCGCCGGTGGCGGCGTCGACGGAGATCACGCCCTTGCCCGGCTCGATCCAATGCCGCTGCTTCTCGAAGCCGTAGGTCGGCAGCGACACGCGGCGGCCCCCGCTCGGCAGCTTGCTCCAGTCGATGGCGACGCCGTGCGTCCACAAGGCGCCGAACGCGGTGAGGAACACGCCGAAGTCGTCCGCGGCTTCGTTCGGCTTGCGCGCCGAGTAGACGACGGCCTTCGCCTTGTGCGCGGCCTTCGCCATCTGCACCAGCGGGCCGAGCGACTGGCCGGGACCGACCTCGAGCACGATCCGGTTGCCCTTCTGCAGCGCCACGCCGACGGCCTGCGTGAAGCGCACCGTGTTGCGCAGGTGGCGCACCCAGTAGTCGGCCGACGCGAAGTCGTCGCCCTGGCCCATGCCGCCGCGCAGCGACGACACCATCTGGATCCTCGGTGGCTGGAAGCGCACGCCGGCGAAGCCCTGGCGGAACGCTTCGAGCTGGCCGTCGAGTACGCGGCTGTGCGCGGCGACGTCGATGCGGATGCGCTTGCACTCGTGGTCGGTGCCGAGCAGCCGCTGCTCCAGCGCCTCGATCGCTTCGGTGGTGCCCGACACCACGCTCGCCTCCGGCGCGTTCAGTGCCGCGATGTCGAGCGCGTCGCCGATCAGCGACCGCACGACCTCTTCGCTGGCCGGCACCGTGGTCATCGCCCCCGCCGGTGCCTGGTCCATGACGCGGCCGCGCAGCGTGACGATGCGCATCGCGTCGGCGACCGAGAGCACGCCGGCGACGCAGGCACCCGCGTACTCGCCGACGCTGTGCGCGAGGATCAGGTCGGGCTTGACGCCGAGGCTCTCCCACAGCTTCGCGTACGCGTACTCGAGCACGAACAGCGCCGGGATCGCGTAGGTCGAACGGCCGATCTTCTGCCGCGCCTCGGCGTCGGTGAACGGGCGCTCGAACATCATCGTGCGCAGGTCCGCCGGTGCGTCCTTCGGCAGCGCCGCGAAGCACTGCTCGACCGCCGCCGCGAACACCGGCGACTGCTGCAGCATGTCGACGCCGGCCCCGGGGTACTGCGCCCCGCCACCCGGGAACAGGAACACGATCTCCGGCGCCTTGCTGCCGGCGGTGCCTTCGTGCATCAGCGGGGCCGCCTGGCCGGCCATCGCCGCGCGCAGCTCGTCGTGCGAGCGCGCCGCGACCACCATGCGTTCGTCGAACGTGCGGCGGCCCTTCTGCAGCGTGAACGCGATGTCGGCCAGCGCCGGCAGCTCGCCGTCGGCGAGGAACTGCGGCCACTTCGCCCGCGTGTTCTGCAGCGACGTGCGCGTGCGCGCCGACAGCGGGAACAACCGCCACGTGGGCTTGCCGTCGACCGGCGCCGGGGCGCGCAGCGGCGCCTCCTCGACGATCATGTGCGCGTTGGTGCCGCCGACGCCGAGCGAGTTGATCGCGGCGCGGCGCGGTTCCTTGCCGCGCGGCCAGTCGCGCGCCTCGTCGACGACGAAGAACGGACCGTTCTGCCAGTCGTAGCGCTTGTTCGGCGTCTTGCAGTGCAGGCTCTTCGGAATGCGCCCGCGGCGCAGCGCCTCGGTCACCTTGATCAGGCTGGCGGTGCCGGCCGCGGTGTCGAGGTGGCCGATGTTGGACTTCACCGAGCCGATGCCGCAGAAGCGCTTGCCGCCGGGCCCGTAGGCCTGCGTCAGCGCCGTCAGCTCGATCGGATCGCCGATCGGCGTGCCGGTGCCGTGTGCCTCGAGGTAGCCGACGGTCTGCGGCTCGACGTTCGCGAGCGTCAGCGCGGTCGCCGCTGCCGCCGCCTGGCCGTCGACCGAAGGCGCCAGGTAGCCGGCCTTGCTGGCGCCGTCGTTGTTGATCGCCGAGCCGAGGATCACGGCCTTGACGTCGTCGCCGTCGTCGAGCGCGTCCTGCAGACGGCGCAGCACGACGATGCCGGTGCCCGAGCCGAACACGGTGCCTTCACTGCCGTCGTCGAACGCCTTGCACAGGCCGTCCGGCGACAGGATCTCGCCCTCGGCGTAGTGGTAGCCGACGCGGTGCGGCAGCTCGATGGTGACGCCGCCGGCGATCGCCATGTCGCACTCGCCCGACAGCAGCGACTGCACCGCCATGTGCACGGCGACGAGGCCGGTCGAGCACGCCGTCTGCACCGCCACCGACGGACCGGTCAGGTTCAGCAGGTACGACAGCCGCGTCGGCAGGAAGTCCTTGTCGTTGCCGGTGTGGCGCAGCAGGAAGAGGCCGATCTCCTTCACCAGCTGCGGATTGCTCAGCAGGTTGTACGGCAGGTAGGCCTGCATGCCGGAGCCGGCGAACACGCCGATCAGCCCCGGGAAGTCCTTCGGCATGTGGCCGGCGTCCTCGAGCGCTTCCCACGCGCACTCGAGGAAGTGGCGATGCTGCGGATCGAGGATCGACGCCTCCTTCGGCGAGAAGCCGAAGAAGCCGGCGTCGAAGCACTCCATGTCCGGCAGCACGTTGGCGACCTTGACGTAGTTCGGGTCGAGCAGCGCGTCGCGCGCGACCCCGGCGGCGAGCAGTTCTTCGTCGGTCAGCGGCGTCGTGGCGACGCGGCCCTCGGCCAGCAGGCGCCAGAACTCGGAGACGTTGCGGGCCGCGGGGAAGCGCCCGGCGCGGCCGACGATGGCGATCTTGCTCGACGATGACGACGCTTCGGTCATGTTCGTTCCTGCGCAGGCACGGACGTCGCACGCGCCGCCCACCTCGGCGACCGCTGCCACGTGCCCGAGCAACCGGAGACCGCCAGCGAAGTGGCACGGCATTCCGGCATTCGCGGCAGACGGTAAGCGGGCGCCGGTGTGGTTGCGAGACGCGACCGCCCCCGCACCTCCGGTCCAGCCCCAGGCATCGACCCGATCGACTCGAGGACTCCAGGTGGCGCGGCAGGCCCGGCCGCAACGGCGCTACCGCGAGGCCCGCGGCGCTAGCGCGAGGCCCACGGCGCTAGCGCAAGGCCTGACGCCCCCTACTTCGCGTTCCAGTAGCGCAGCACGAAGGCCGGCGGCACGTTGCGCACGACCGGACCGATGCGTTCGAAGCCGTCGAAACGCTCCGCCATGATCGCCCGGAAGCGGCGCGCCGCCCGCAGGCCGTAGGCGTGCACGTATTGGAAGGTGCGGAAGTCGCCGGAGGTGCCCTTCAGCGCCCAGACGATGCCCTCGATGATGCTGTCCTGCACCTTCGGCGGCAGGCTCGCGAACGGCAGCCCGGACATGATGCGCGCCGGCTTCGGCAGGCCGCGCTCGGCGAGGATCTCCTGCAGGTCGCCGGCCGAGCCGTGATGGAAGTCCATCGTCGGGAAGCGCTCGGTCAGCAGCTTGTGGAAGCGCGGGTCGAGCTCGATGCCGAGGTAGCACGCGTGCTTGGGCAGCAGCTGGCGGATCACCTGCGTCGCCGGGCCGGTTCCAGGGCCATACTCGACGACGAGGTCCCCAGGCGCCATGTCGAGGTGGCCGACCATCGCCCGCGACAGGTAGCGCGAGCTCGGCAGCACCGCGCCGACCGACATCGGGTTGCGGAGGAACCGGCCGAAGAACCCGATGCCGTCGCGCAGCGGCCGCTGGCGGCTGGTCGGTTCGCTTGCGCGCGTCGACGAATCCACCTCGGCAGGATGCCGCAGCGGAGGAAAGGGCACAAGCGCGAAGGTCCGCGTCGGGCCAGCGCCGCGCCGGGCGGCCGCGGCACGACCTCGAGAACCGCCCGGGTCAGTCGGTGACGGCGTCGCCGCGAACGACCACGCGCCCGGCCACGACCTTGGCCGAACACAGCAGGCGGCAATCGCCGGTCAGGCCCATGCGATCGAGCGTGCCGCGTTCGTGCGCCGCCGGCGGTTCGAGGCAACCGGCCGGCGCGTCGAGCCGCGCGGCGTCGGTTCCGCACATGCCGCGGCGGCAGCCGGTCGGCCAGTCGACCCCGGCCATGCCGGCGGCGGCCAACAGCGTGGTGCCGGGCTGCACGAACACGCTCTTGCCAGCCGCGGCGAACTGCACCTCGACGAGGTCCATGCCCCGTGCATACCGGCGCGCGGGGCGCGATCAAGCGCGCCGCCGGCCGCGGTTCACTTGCCGCCGGCCTTCTCCTTGGCCTTCGCTTCGTACTCCTTCAGCGTGCCTTCGAACTCGGCCTTCGCGTCGGCGGCCTCCTCCGGGATCCGCTTGATCGCCTCCTTCTGCACGGCGATCGCCTGCTCCCACTCGCCCTTGCACGCGTGCACGCGCGCCAGCGTGTCGAGGATCGACGGGTCCTTGCGCTCGCTGAACTCGACGGCCTTCGCCGCCGCCTTCATCGCGAACTCGAGGTTCGGCTTCTTGCAGTCGCCCTTCGGATCGACGATCGGCCACGCGAGGCCGTTCAGCGTCATCGGGTCCTTGGCCGCGACCGCGCGCGCGAACACGCGCTCACCCACCGGCCACGCCAGCGTCGGGTCATCGGCGGAGATCAGGAAGCCGAACATGTTCTCCTCGACCATCGCGGTGAGGAACGGGTAGTCCTTGCACAGCGCCTCGCACTCCTCGATCCCCTTGCTCGGCTTGATCGCCGCGGCGAAGTAGACGCGCTTCATGCGCTTCTCGATCGACTCCGGCCGCTCGGCCAGAGCCTTCACGTCGACCTTGCCGGCGAGCACGTCGGGCAGGATCGCGTCGAGCCACATCGGGTGGCCGATCCAAGCAATGGTGCCGGTCTTGTCGACGACGAAGCAGCACGGGATGCCGTCCTGGCCGGCGGCCTCGAACCACGCCTTCTGCGTCTTGCCGGCGTCGTCCCAGGCGACCGTGTAGGCCATGGTGTCGCCCTTCTCCTTGACCATCGCCTCGACGTCCGCGAGCGAGTTGTTGTCGTCCTCGCTGGTGACGCCGATCACGGTGACGGCGCCCTTGTGCGCCTTCTGCACTTCGCTCAGGTGCGGCATGCCGGCGATGCACGGGCCGCACCACGTCGCCCAGAACTCGACCACGTAGACGTGGTCCTTCTTCAGTTCGGTGACGGCGTCGCCCTTGACCCACTTGGCGATCGCCAGTGCGGGTGCCGGCTTGCCGGCGACGAGTTCCTGTGCCGACAGGGACGTGGACAACGGGGCGAGGGACAGCGCTGCGAGCAGCGCGAACGACGGCGAGACGGGACGCATGCGTGGCTCTCCTTGGTGGGAAGGCGGCACATTCTGCGGCGCGGCCGGCGGCGGACAAGCGGACGCAAGCTTTCCCACCCGCAGGTGGCGCCGGCCCGCAGGCCGCAGCAACATGCCCGCCCCATGCAGCTCGAAACGATCGACTGGATCCTGATCGTCGGCTACTTCGCGCTGAGCCTCGGCATCGGCCTGTGGTTCACCAACCGGGCCGGCGAGAGCTACGTCGAGTACTTCGCTTCGGGCCGCAGCCTGCCGTGGTGGATCGCCGGCACGTCGATGGTCGCGACCACGTTCGCCGCCGACACGCCGCTCGCCGTCACCGGCCTGATCGCCAAGAACGGCCTCGCCGGCAATTGGTTCTGGTGGGCCTGGGCGTTCGGCGGGATGTTGACGGTGTTCGTGTTCGCCAAGCTGTGGCGCCGCGCCGAGGTGCTGACCGACGTCGAGCTGATCGAGCAGCGCTACGCCGGTGCGCCGGCCGCGGCACTGCGCGGCTTCCGCGCCTTCTACATCGCCGTGGTGATGAACTCGATCATCATCGGCTGGGTGACGAAGGCGATGGCGACGGTGCTGAAGCAGACGGTGCTCTACGACCCGAACGTCGTCGCGGGTGCGGCCAGCACCGGCACCGGCTCCGACTTCTGGCTGGTCGCGATCATGCTCGCGGTCACCGGCGCCTACTCGGTGCTGAGCGGCATGTGGGGCGTCGCCATCACCGACGTCGTGCAGTTCGTGCTGGCGATGGTCGGCTGCACCGCACTCGCGTTCGTCGCCGTGAACCACGTCGGCGGCCTCGACGCGCTGGCGACGAAGGCTGCGGCGGCCTTCCCCGGCGAAGGCGATCCGCTCGCGTTCGTGCCCGACTTCTCGGCCAGCGGCGGCGAACTGACGATCGGCGTGTTCGCCGTGTTGGTGCTGACGCAATGGTGGGCGACGTGGTATCCGGGTGCCGAACCCGGCGGCGGCGGCTACATCGTGCAGCGCATGGCGTCGTGCCGCGACGAAGGCCACGCGGTGAAGGCGACGCTGCTGTTCCAGCTCGCGCACTACTGCCTCAGGCCGTGGCCGTGGATCCTGATCGCCTTCGCCGCGATCGTCATGCACCCCGACCTGCTGACCAGCAAGGACCCGGGCGCGGGCTTTCCGCAGGTGATCCGCGAACTGGCGCCCGCCGGCCTGCGCGGCCTGATGCTGGTGACGTTCGCCGCCGCGTTCATGTCGACGATCAGCACGCAGATGAACTGGGGCGCCAGCTACCTGGTCAACGACCTCTACAAGCGCTTCGTCAACCCGGACGCCACCGACCGCCAGCTGATGGCGATGTCGCGGCTGGCGTCGTTCCTCGTGCTGCTGCTCGGCGGCTTCGTCGCCTGGCTGATGGTGACCCAGGACATCTCGGTCGACACCGCGTGGGCGTTCCTCGCGGCGCTCGGCGCCGGCGTCGGCGGCGTGTTCCTGCTGCGCTGGTTCTGGTGGCGCATCAACGTCTGGAGCGAACTGGTGGCGATGTTCGGCTCGCTGCTCGTGTTCGCAGCGGTCTGGGCCTGGCAGCAGTCGATCGAAGACAAGGCGGAGCGCCTGCGCGGCGAGTACCAGAGCGTGCTGGTCGCCGCTGGTTCGCTGGTGCTGTGGCTCACCGCGACGCTGCTGACCCGGCCGGAGCCGCGCGACCACCTCGTCGCCTTCTACCGCCGCATCCGCCCGGACGGCCCGGGCTGGCGGCCGATCGCCGCCCTCGCCCAGGACGCGCGCCCGGACGGCGACCTCGGCCGGGGCCTGCTGTGCGCAGTGCTCGGTACCACCGTGGTCTGGCTGACCCTGCCCGGCCTCGGCGGCCTGATCTTCGGCAACTGGGGCACCGCCGCCGGGTGCCTTGGCGGCGCCACGGTCGCCGGCTTCGTGCTGCTGCGCCTCGCGCAACGTCCCACTGCACCGACGCCGACCGCGCGCTAGGATCCCGGGCTCCACTCCTCGCGGCATGAACAACCACGGCGACACCGACTTCAGCCGCACGGTCTATTCCGTGCCGAGCAAGAAGCCCGGCACCGGCAGCCTGCACCGTCTTCCCGTTCTCGTGGTGCTGCGCGGCAGCCAGGTCGGCCGCCGCTACCTGCTGAACGAGAGCGGCCTCGTGCTCGGCCGCCGACCCGACCGCGCCCAGCTGGTCGTGCCCGGCGACGCGCAGATCTCGAGCATGCACTGCCGCTTCGAACGCGGCCCGCAAGCCGAAGCGTGGCAGGTCGTCGACCTCGGCTCGACCAACGGCACGGTCGTCGGCACCAACCGCGTCGCCACGCAGTCGCTGGTCGACGGCGACCGCCTGCTGGTCGGCGAGACGGTGCTGAAGTTCACCTACCACGACGAGATCGAGGAGGAGTTCCACCAGGCGGTGGACCACCTGATGAACATCGACGACCTGACCGGCCTGCCGGTGCAGCGCGTGTTCCAGGTGCGCTTCCAGGAAGCACTCGCGCTCTGCCAGCGCCAGCAGCGCCCGATGGCCGTCTACATGATGGACATGGACGGGCTGAAGCGCATGAACGACAGCCACGGCCACCTGGTCGGCGCCAACGCGATCGCCACCGTCGGCCGCCGCCTCGGCGGGATCATCCACGAGCACAAGGGCGTGGTCAGCCGCTTCGGCGGCGACGAGTTCTCGGCCTTCGTGCCGAACGCGGACCGCGAGCAGGCGCTGGCGATCGGCGAGCAGATGCGCGCGTGCGTCATCGGCGAACCGATCACGCGCGAGACGGTTACGGTCAATCCGTCGATCTCGATTGGCCTCGCGCTGCACCCGCTGCACGGCGTGCTGATGGAGCAGCTGACGCGCCACGCCGACGAAGCGCTCTACCGGGCCAAGGCCGCGGGACGCAATCGCGTCAGTGAATAGGCGCGCCGTTCACAAGAACAGCCGGTGCTGACGGAAGCGCGCTTCGATGCCGCTCTCGCTGTCGACGCTGCGCGGCCGCAGGTCGTTGCACAACTGCAGCAGACGGTCGACGAGCCGCTGCACGGCGCGCGACGTCGGCGCCTCGGGATCGGTGGCGACCAGCGGCAACTGCCCGAGCCGCTGCTGCATCACCGCATCGTCGTCCGGCACTTCGCCGAGGTAGTGCAGCTGCACGCCGACGTGCTGGCGCGCGACCTCGGTCAGGCGCTGGAACGCGAGTTCGCCGCGCCCGGGCTGGCTGACGCGATTGACGACGACGAGGAAGCGCGCGCGCTCGTTCAGCTGCGCCACGACCTTGACCACGGCGTAGGCGTCGACGAGCGCGGCGATCTCGGGCTGGGTGACGAGCACGATCCAGTCGGCGCCGAGCATGGTCAGCACCGTCGCCGGCGCGATGCCGGCACCGAGGTCGAGCAGCAGCACCTCTTCGCGCGCGGCGAGGCCGCCGAGTTCCTTGGCGAACGCGATCAGGTCCTTGTCGCTCGGGTTGGCCATGCGGCGCACGCCCGACGCACCGGGCAGCAGCCGCGGGCCGCACGGCGAGGTGACCAGCACCTGGTCGACGGTGGCCTGGTGCGCGAGCAGCTGCTGCAGCGTCAGCGTCGGCTTCACACCGAGCAGCAGGTGGTCGGCGGCGAGGCCGAAGTCGCAGTCGACGAGCACGCTTCGGCGCTGGCGGTGCAGCAGCACGGCGAGCGAGGTGGCGAGGAACGACTTGCCGGTGCCGCCCTTGCCGCTGGCGATCGCGATCGAGATCGCTTCCTGCCGCGCGACCGGCGTGCCGCGCAGGCCATCGAACAGCCGCCCGAACAGACCCTTGCCGCGCGGGCCGAGGGCGCTCTTCGGGTCGGGTTGTCGTTGGTGGGCGGAACCGTCCATGGCGTGCGTTCGCGACCGCGTGGCGCAGGGCGCAAACTTGGCGCCCCTACGCAGTGTCGCAGACACGCGGGCGGGAACGGAGCGGTTTCTTGGCAACCATCCAGGGGGCTCCGGTGCCGGCCCGCGACGACCGACTACGCTTCACTGAACATGCACACGCGGACGCGAACGCCTCAGATCCTGACGAGATCGGCCAGGGCTGATGCCTGACCACTAACCGCCATGAGGCCGCCAGCAATTCGTGCACAGGTAGTTGATGCTGCCCTCTGCAAGGTTTGAGCAGTCTTCTGGGTCAGCGTTCACGTAAACTTTGATCTGGAAGTCGGTTCCACACATGAGCTCGTCACCGCTCAGCCTGATCGTGATCGAGTCTCCGCTTCCCACCGCGGTGGTGCCGGGAAGGCATCCACCGTTGACGCGCGTTCGCACGTGAACTTTCTCAGGACACCCACCTGCACCAGTGTTGGTGATGGTGAAAGACCCCTGAAGCACGCAACCAGTCAGCTGCTTGCATGTGGTCGGATTGCAGGTCCCAGTCGACGCCGACGCCGTTCCCGGGTTGTCTTCGACGATGGTGATACAGGGACTGTTGACTACAATTCCAGGAAAGGACCCGACGCAGCCCGTGCAGTCAGGATCCGGCGTCGAAGCAAATCCACCGGCGATCAGGGTTAGGGCAGAGACAGACATCAACGCTTTCATCGCGGGCTCTCCTCAGAGGAGGTTTGGGAAGGGGGTAACGTCGCACGCATGTTTTGCGCAAAGAAGCGCTTAACGGCCTCAGTTCGCAACTCGATAGCCAATGCCAGCTCTAGGTTGGCGACATCAAGCTCTTGGTTCTCGCCGGGCATGATGCGCACTTGCTCGAAGATCTGGCCCTCTCCTTCGCGGTAACTGACTCGGTTAGTCACCCACTCTTGCGGATGGCGTCTTTCCCGCCACATGCCCACGGGTTTGGTGTGACCATTTTCGCTCGTTTCAAGGCCGGCAGCCGGGATCCTCGTGCTCTCGCCCTTCGCAAGCCGGTCCCTGGCCAAGCGCTTGCCAATGTCATCTCTACGATCCTCTGCCCGCCTGACCGTGGTGCTGACCTCGTCCCAAAGCGAAGTGAACCGATCCCAAGCCTCAACGTCCGACAACTGGACATCCATGCTCGAAACGGCACCATCGGCTAGGGCCTTCCGCAATCGCCGCAATGCGTCCGGTGGCGGGGGAACAGAGGTTGAGATCGCAGCAACTGCGGCGCGCCCGACGGGCGGTTCTACGGGAGGTGCTACGGCAGGCTGAAAGATTGTGGAGGGCTGCGCGACCAATGTCGCGGCGAGAGGCTCGGGAGAGCCATCCGCTTCCGACCGCTCCCACAGAAACACAGCCGAAAGGCCCGCGCATATCGATGCAGCCACCAAGATTGTCTTCCCGATCGTCATCGCATCACCTTTCACACAGCTTGGAACTGAGGCTTCATCACAAAGATGACGTAAACCTGACCTAGGCATCGAACCGATGCGCCAGCGGCACACACCGCAACCCAGAAGGCCTGCCTGGAAGAAGCGACGTCTTGAAGACAGCTCCAGGAACTAACTCCTCTCAGATATACGTAGTAGAGAGAGAGAGAGAGAGAGAGTCAAGTACCCCCGCGCAAATTCTTGCGACAAGCATCTCCCGCACGCACTGACCGCAGCGATCGACGCTTGGGACAAGCGAGCGTCTCGAGTGCCACCAATCTCGCAAGCAGCAGCGCAGGAAGCCACCCCATTACTTTCCCAACCCCCTACTTCGGCAGCAGTTCCTTCGCCCAGCGGATCGGCACGCCGAGGTTGCTGCCGACGAACTCGCGCATGATCGCGAAGTTGACCGCGACGACCTGCCCTTCGCCGTCGAACACCGGGCCGCCCGAGCCGCCGTGCGTGGTCGGCGCGTCGTAGGTGATGACCCGCTCCTGCACGTTGCTCAGCACACCCTGCGTGATGATCGGCGCGATCTGGTCGGTCGCGGCGAGCTCGGCGATCACTTTGGTCATCGACGCATCGCGCTGCTGCAACGCATCGACCAGCGTGGTGTCGGCGCGGGCCAGCATCGCCGCGAGGCCGGTCGGATAGCCGCCGCAGCCGCGCAGGAAAGTCGCCGGTGGCCATTTCACTGCCTTCGCTTCGATGCCGGCGTTTGCATCCTGGGCAGTGCCTTGTGCCTGCGGGCCTCGAACGCCTCGCGCTGCTTGGCCATCTCGACCTCGAGCGACTTGGGGTCTGGCAGCTTGGTGCGGTAGTCGGCAGCGAGCATTCGGTTGGCGATGCCTTCGAGTGCGTATTCGGCCACCTGCTCGCCCTTGCTAGCGCAGAGGATGAGGCCCACGGGCGGGTTCTCGCCGGGGTGAGTCCAGTGACGCTTGGCGTAGTTCAGGTACACGTTCATCTGCCCGACGTCGGCGTGCGTGAACTTGTCGAGCTTCAGGTCGATGATGACCAAGCACCGGAGGCGCCGGTGGTAGAGCACGAGGTCGACGCGGAACCAGACATCGTCGAGCCGCAGCCGCTTCTGCCGGCCGACGAAGGTGAAGTCGCCGCCGAGCTCGAGTAGGAAGGACTCGAGATGCCGGATGAGGGACTCCTCGAGATCGCTCTCGGAATACTCGTCCTTCAGGTCCAGGAACTCGAGCAGCATCGGGTCCTTGATCTCCTCTGCCGGCGACACTGCGTCGCCATCCTCTCGCCGCTCACCCTTCCGCAGCATCGCTGCCTTGTTCTTCGAGAGCGCTGTGCGCTCGAAGAACTGGCTTCCCACCTGGCGCTTCAGTTGGCGGATGGTCCAGCCCCCGGCGAGTGCTTCGCGTTCGTAGAACGCGCGGGCTCCATCGTTCTCGACCCCAAGCAGGGTCACGTAGTGGGACCACGGCAGCGGAAACTTGGGCATCGAGGACTTGGCAGACGGTGTCTGCCCAATCTTCTGCGGCTCGGAGCTTGGCCAAGTGAGATAGAAGAGTCTCATCGAACGCAGGTTGCGGGCTGAGAAACCGCGACCGAGAGACGCGGAGAGATCCTTCCCAAGCCGCTCCGTGAGTTCTTCTCCGTAGGCCGCACGAGCCTTGCCGCCCTGCTCGAGCTCCACGATGCGTCGCCCGACCTCCCAGTAGGTCGCGGTCATGATGGAATTGACGGTGCGAGCCGCGGTGCTGCGAGCAGCGTGGAGCAACTCGACGATGCCCTGGAGGACACCATCGTAGGTTGGCTGCGCTCGCTTGGGTTTGGCCATGCTCATGGGTCTAGCACGATTCCCGCAGCCGGAGCAACGCCATCCCCGGCGACGGTGTGTCTGTCGCCGTCGACCTTGCCTGGCCCAAGTCTCGTACGAGCAACCTACCCATGCTCAGCACATCCCCGCCCCCCTCTCGCGGCTCCTTGGGCCTGAGCACGCCGCAGAGTCCAGGCCCCCCACCCCCTACTTCGGCAGCAGCTCCTTCGCCCAGCGGATCGGCACACCGAGGTTGCTGCCGACGAACTCGCGCATGATCGCGAAGTTGACCGCGACGACCTGCCCTTCGCCGTCGAACACCGGGCCGCCCGAGCCGCCGTGCGTGGTCGGCGCGTCGTAGGTGATGACCCGCTCCTGCACGTTGCTCAGCACACCCTGCGTGATGATCGGCGCGATCTGGTCGGTCGCGGCGAGCTCGGCGATCACGTCCGTCATCGACGCGTCGCGCTGCTGCAGCGCGTCGACCAGCGTGCTGTCGGCACGCGCCAGCATCGCCGCGAGGCCGGTCGGGTAGCCGACGACGATCGCGCGCTGGTCGTCGCCGTCGATCGGGCCCTCGCGCATCGCCAGCACCGGCACGCCGTCGATCGCTGCCGGCGGCAGCTTGACCACGGCGACGTCGAGATCGTCCTGGCGCAGCGTGATCGACGCGGGAGGAACGTCGACCGGCTTCTTGCCAGGGAACGTCGCGGTCAGGTGCGTGAACTCCGGCACGGCGCCGCGCTGGGCCAGCACCATGACCGCCTCCATCTCGCGCCACGGCACCACGACGTGGCGGTTGGTGACGACGTGGCCGTCGGCCGTCACGCGGAAGCCCGAGCCCGTGTACTCCATCTGGAACACGTCGCCGTCGGGACTGAACCACGTACCGTCGGGCATGCGCAGACGGAACACGCCGTGGAACAGGCAGACGCCGCGGCTCAGTTCGCGCTGCACGCGGCGCACCGTCGCATTCTGCCGTGCCAGGCGCGCCAGCTCGTCCTGCTGCTTCTTCGTCTGTTCGCGCAGCGCCTGCAGTTCGGCCTGCGTCACCTTGTCGGCTTCGCGCGCACGATCGAGTTCGCTCTGGTGCTTGCGCAGTGCCTCGATCTCGGCGCGCGTCACTTCGTCGAGCCGCGGCGCCTTGCCGAGCAGACCGCCAAGCCAGCCGGCGAGCAGCGCGCCGCCGAGGACGGCGATCGGGAACCAGACCTTCAGCCGCAGCGTCGCCTGTGTGAGCAGGTCGCGCGTCAACGTCTGCGTCGCCGCGGCGCTGCCGCTGACGCGCGCCACGTCGCGCGCGTCGCTGAGCATGCGGCGCACGGGCTTGCAGACGGCGCCGATCGGCACGTAGATGCGGAAGCGCACCATCGGCCCGCCGCTGCCGAGTTCGAGCTGGTCGCCGTCCTGCAGGATGACCTCTTCGACCTCGGTGCCGTTGACGAACACCTGGCCGTCGCTGCGGCGCAGGTGGAACTGGCACTCGTCGGGCACGAACACGATCTGCGCGTGCTTGCCGGCGACGGCGGGATCGTTCAGCACGGCGTCGTTGTCGGCGTCGCGGCCGATGCGCACGGTGTGCAGCTCGTAGGTCGCGGTCCGCCCACGCTGCGGACCGGAAAGGTGGAGCAATTGCGCGCGCATCGACGCACCATATTGCGCGTGGCAGCGCCCGCCAATGCAGCGTCCGCGACCGGTGCACTTCCCCCAGGCCCGAAGGTCGTGGTCGAAGTCGCCGTCGACTCGGTGGCCGGGGCGCTGGCAGCGGCGGCGGGCGGCGCCGATCGTCTCGAGCTGTGCGCCGACCTGCACGCCGGCGGCCTGACGCCGAGCCTCGGGTTGTGCGAAGAAGTCGTCGCCGCCGTGCAGATCCCGGTGTTCGCGATGCTGCGGCCGCGGCCCGGCGACTTCCTCTACGACCGCGGCGAGTTCGCGGCGATGCGGCGCGACGCCGTGCACCTGCGGCGGGCCGGGGCGTCCGGCCTCGTCGCCGGCGTGCTGTGCGCCGACGGCACGCTCGACGCCGAACGCCTGCGGGAACTGCTCGCTGCGGCCGGCGGCGTGCCGTTCACCTGCCACCGCGCGTTCGACGTCTGCCGCGATGCCGAAGCGGCGATGGACCAGCTGGTGGCGCTCGGCGTCGCGCGTGTGCTGACCTCGGGCCAGGCCGCGAACGCACTCGCCGGTGCGGCGGTGATCCGGCGCCTGGTCGCGCGCGCCGCCGGCCGCATCACCGTGCTGGCCGGTGCCGGCGTGCGCGATGGCAACGTGCGCGAGCTGGTGGTGGCGAGCGGCGTGCACGAGGTACACCTGTCGGCGACCGCCTGGGTGCAAAGCGGCATGGCGTTCCGCCGCGACGGCGTGCCGATGGGTGGCACCGCGCCCGCCGACGACTACGCCCTGCGCACCACCGACGGCGCCATGGTGGCGCGCGTCGTGCAGGCGCTGGCTAGCATGCGCGAATGAGTTCTCCGCATCCGCTGCTGACCACCGTGCGCGAGCTGCTGGCGAAGTCGCCGGTGAGCTGGCCGACCGTGCTCGAACGTGTGCTCGCCCACTTCGCGTGTCCGTGCGGCACGATCCACCTGATCGATCCGAAGGATGGCGTGCTGCACCTGACGACCCATCGCGGCCTGCCGCCGCCGGTGATCGACAAGGTGCAGCTGGTGCCGATCGGCAAGGGCATGGCCGGCCTCGCCGCCGAACGCAAGCAACCGGTTCAGGTGTGCAACCTGCAGAGCGACACCAGCGGCCAGGCGCGCCCGGGTGCCAAGCTGACGCAGATGGAAGGTTCGCTCGCCGCACCGATGCTCGCCGGCGAACGGCTGGCCGGCGTGTTCGGCATCGCCAAGCCGGTGCCCTACGAGTTCACCGCCGACGAGCAGCAGCTGCTGATGGACGTCGGCGCGCTGGTGGCGAAGAAGCAGCTCGGCTGAACGCGGCTCGTCAGGGGTCAACGAGCGGCCGTCCGCGCTGGCGCGCGCAACTCGAGCTAGCTGCGCTTTTCGGCGTCGTCCGCGGCGACTTCCTGCACGGGCTGCTGCGGTTCACGGCCCCGTAGCGACAGTTGCTGCACCGGCCAGAAGATGATGAGGCCCACGGCAACGCCATAGATCACATTGCACACCCAGAAGAAGACGGAAGTGTCGACCCTACCTTTGAACAGGATGCTGAAGCAGCTCATGTAGCATGCTATGGTGACGAACCCGCTGAGGACCGCACCGAACCGGTTCAGCCTTCGGAATGCGCTGAAGGCAACCGAGGCGACGAGTCCGCTGAGGCCACCAATCCCACTGGCCTGCAGAACGATCAACATCATGCCGGCGGGCATACCGGCGAACATATTGTTGATGAATACGATCATTCCCAACATCAAGGCGGACACCAAACCGACGCAGACAGTGCGGCGAACGAAGTTCCTGAACTGCGATGCGATGCCTCGAGAAGGGCTGGCTGGTTGGTTGATATCGCGCGACATTTGGAACCGAATTGTATGAGGCTTGGGCTATGCGCGCACTCTATCGCAGTCCTACCTCGCAGCGAACGGGCTCGACAATCGCCACAGCGCTGGCGGGACCACCGCAGTGACCGAGCCCAGCGGAACGAGGACGGTGCGCCGCTTGGCGTGACCATCGGACGGCAGGCCCGCGTGCGGTAGACACAGGGGCAACCTGCCAGCGTCAAACCCGCCAGCCATCGCGCGCGGCGACGTCGAGCAGCGCGTTGGCGCCGGTGTCGTCGGTGCGCATCGCCGCCGCGTCCCACGCGAGCTTGCGGCCGCGCGCCGCCCGGAAGGCGACGTTCGCCAGCAGCACGGTCTCGGTCAGCGGCACCGCGTACTCGAACGAGCACGACGGCTGCACGCGCCGCGCACTGCCGTCGAGCCACTCGCGATGGTGCCCCGGCGACTTCGCGATCGACGGTGCCGGCGCCTTCCACGCCGCCTTGCGCGCGTCCGGCCCGACTGCGTGCTTGCTGTAGTCGCTGACGAGCCACCCGTCGTCGCCGACGAACAGCACCCCGTTGCCCCACTTCTCGAGCCCGCGCTGGGCCAGCGCCTCGTTCGGCCGATCGCCGGCCGAGTGCCAGCGCAGCGTCACCGGTGCGCGTGCACCGCGCTGCGGGAACGCGTACTCGCAGCGCAGCGCCGCCGGCCCGCACTCGGCGTGCGGCTCCGGCCCGTCCGCCTGCAGCGACGTCGGCGCGTCGAGTTGCAGCGCCCAGAACGCGAGGTCGAGGAAGTGGCAGCCCATGTCGGCGGTCGAGCCGCCGCCGAACGCCCAGTAGCGGCGCCAGCCCATCGGGTGGTAGCCGTCGGCGTAGGCGCGCTCGGCGGCTGGGCCGAGCCACAGATCCCACGCCACGTGCGCTGGCACCTCGCTCGGCTTCGGCAGTTCGCTCGCCGACCAGTTGGTGCCGCACCAGACGATCACTTCGCGCACGGTGCCGACCGCACCCGCGCCGATCGCCTCGACGACGCGGCGGTAGTTCTCGTTGGCGTGGATCTGGATGCCCATCTGCGTGATGCAACCGTTCGCCTGTGCCATGGCGCGCAGCCGGCGAGCCTGCGCGATCGTGTGCGTCAGCGGCTTCTCGCAGTAGACGTCGAGGCCTTGCTGCAGCGCCATCATCGCCGCCGGGTAGTGCGTGTGGTCCGGCGTGCTGACGACGACACCGTCGAGCTCGCGGCAGAGCGACGCGTCGCCGAGCACGCTGCGGAAGTCCTCGACCAGTTTCGCCGCCGGGAACTTCTGGCCCGCGGCCGCGAGCGCCTGGCGGTCGATGTCGCACAGGTAGCGCAGGTCCTCGCTGGCGACACCGGCGAGGTTGTCGGCGCCGCGGTTGGCGACGCCGATGACCAGGAGCCGCGCCTTGCCGGCCGGATCGCGCGGCGGCCGCGGCGGCCGCCGCGCGCACGACGTGAGCCCGAGGGAACCGGCGGCAGAGAGGGCGGCGGCACCGGCGAGGAACGAACGGCGGGACGAGCGCATCGCCGCATCATGCCTCGGGCCAAGCACGCGCCAACGCCGGAACGGTCACGAACCTGCCCCACCATGCACTCGCACAGCCGTTCGTCTCGGCGGCGGCAATGCCCTAGGCTGTCGCCATGAGCAAGAGCTTGCAGGACACCTACGCCCCGAACAGCGCGTGCTTCGGCTGCGGGCCGTCCAACCAACACGGTCTGCGCATCAAGAGCTTCGTGCAGGGCGACGAGGTCGTCTGCACGTGGACGCCGGCGGTCATGCACGAGGCGTTCCCGGGCATGCTGAACGGCGGCATCGTCGGTTCGCTGCTCGACTGCCACTGCAACTGGACGGCGGCGCACCACCTGATGCAGAAGGCCGGGCTGACCGCACCGCCGTGCACGGTCACCGCCGAGTACGCGATCAAGCTGCGGCGGCCGACGCCGAGCAACGGCCCGGTGCTGCTGCGCGCCAAGGTCGTCGAGAGCAGCGAGGACCGCGCCCGCGTCACCGGCACGCTCGAGGCCGGCGGCAAGGTGTGTGCGACCTGCGACGGCCTGTTCGTCGCGGTCAAGGAAGGCCATCCGGCCTACCACCGCTGGAGCTGAGGCCACCGCCAGCCGGCAGCCCGGCGAAAAAGTCGGCAGCCCGCTGGTGACGTCCGCCGGCCGCTCGCTACAAGTTCCCGCGCCGGCGTCTTCGGCATCGGCGCCCCGGGAAGGCGCTGGTCGCGGCGATCCCTTGCGCCGCAGCCGCGGGACGTGGTTTCTGGTTCCTGGTCGGTGTGTGCCGGCCAGGCGTGTCGAGTCCCTGGATGTCGGGGGCGCCGGTCTCTTCGTCGTGAACGTCCACCAAAGCCCCGCTCCAGCCACTCCGGCCCCGACCGTCGAGCAGATCCAGCTGGCGCGCACGCGCCTGCTCCGCCTCGTGCGCGAGACGCCGTCGTGGACCTGGCAGGGCCATCGGCTCGCCGAACTGGGCCCGAGCGGCGCCACCGTCTGGCTGAAGCTCGAGCTGTGGCAGCACACCGGCTCGTTCAAGGTGCGCGGCGCCCTGCTGGCGATGCTCGACCTCACCGACGACCAGCGCACGCGCGGCGTCACGGCGGTCAGCGGCGGCAACCACGCGATGGCGGTCGCCTACGCGGCGAAGGCCGTCGGCACGCACGCCAAGGTGGTGATGCCGGCGACCGCCGATCCGGCGCGCATCGCCGCCTGCCGCGCCCTCGGCGGCGAGGTCGAACTGGCACCCGACATCGCCACCGCGTTCGCGCGTGTGCAGCAGATCGAACAGGACGAAGGCCGCGCCCTGATCCACCCGTTCGAAGGCGAGGCGATGGCGCTCGGTGCCGGCACGCTCGGCATGGAGATGCTGCGGCAGACCGGCCAGCTCGACGCCCTGTTCGTCGCCGTCGGCGGCGGCGGCCTCGCTGCCGGCGTCGCCGCCGCGATCAAGCAGCTGCAGCCGCGCTGCAAGGTCTACGGCGTCGAACCGACCGGCGCCGACAGCATGCACCGCAGCTTCGCCGCCGGCAGCCCGCAGCGCATCGAGCGCGTGCAGACGATCGCCGACAGCCTCGGCGCGCCGATGGCGATGCCGTACTCGTACGCGCTGTGCCGCCGCTTCCTCGACGGCCTCGTCGCCGTCGACGACGACGCGATCTGCCGCGCGATGTGGCTGCTGTTCGCCGACGGCAAGCTGGCGGTCGAACCAGCCGGTGCGGCGACGACCGCGGCGATGCTGCAGATGCGCGAGCAGCTCGCCGGCAAGCGCGTCGGCCTGATCGTCTGCGGCGCCAACGTCGACGCCGCCGTCTACGCCCGCTGCCTGCAGCGTGGCGCGCCGACGACGGCGTAGCGCGGCCGGCCGGATCTACGCGCCGCCGGCGGCGAGCGCACGATCGATCGCCGCGCGCATGCGCGCACACAGCGTGTCGACGTTCGGCGCCGTGCACATGCTGAAGTGGTCGCCGGGGCAGACCTCGACGTGCAGGTCGGCGACGAACGGCGCCCAGCCGAGATCGTGCGACGTCTGGAAGCGCGCGCCGAGCCGCTGCACCTCGGCGCGGAACAGCCACACCGGCCCGCCGTAGGCGGCGACGTGGTGCTGCGCGAACGCACGTTCGAACGCGAACTGCAGCGCGAAGCCGCGTTGTTCCGGCGGCAGCGGACCGTCGCCGCGACCCTGCTCGGTGTGCCGCGCGGCACTCCAGCGCTCGAACTTGGTCTTCAGGATGCCGAGCGGATACGCCGGCCCCTGCCGCACCAGCTCGCCGAGGTGCACCAGCGTGCGCGCGAACGCCGAACGCCTCGGCCGCTGCGGACACGGCGAGTCGATCATGCCGACGAACGGCACCACGACGCCGCGCGCGCGCAGCCGCTGCGCCATCTCGAAGGCGACGACGCCGCCGCCGCTGTAGCCGCCGAGCAGGTACGGGCCGCTGGGCTGCAGCTGCAGCAGCTCGGCGAGGTAGGCGTCGGCCATCGCCGCGATGCGGTCGTGCGGTTCGCTGCGGCCGTCGACGCCGCGCGCCTGCAGGCCGTACAGCGGCTGGTCGTCGCCGAGCGCCGCGGCGAGCTCGCGGAAGCCGAGCACGTTGCCGCCGGCACCGTGCACCAGGAACAGCTTCGGCCGCGTCCCGCGCGCCTGCACCGGCACCAGGTGCTGGAACGGCTGCTTCGCCGCGGCACCCGCGTTGGCGTTCGCCGCGCTGCTGCTCGCCGCCGTCGCCGCGTCGGCGGCATCCGGCTCCGGTTGTTCCGGCTGCGCGTGGCCGAGCGCCCGCCGCACCGCGACCGCGAGCAGGCGCACCGTGCCGGCGCCGAGCAACGTCGCCAGCTCGAGGTCGACGCCGAGTTCGCGATGCAGCCGCGCGAACAACCGGACCGCCAGCAGCGAGTGGCCGCCGAGTTCGAAGAAGTCGCCGTCGATGCCCTGTTCGCGGGTGCCGAGCAGCTGCGCGAACGCCGCGTGCAGCAGCCGTTCGACGCGATCGCGCGGTGCCGTCGCCGCCATCGCCGATGGCTCGCCTTCGACCGGCGCCGGCGAGCGCACGGGCGCCGACGGCCGCGCCAACCACGCCGCCACCGCGTCGACGTCGAACGGCGTCACCACCGCGTGCGCGACGCCGGCGGCGAGCACGCGTTCGAGCGCGCCGAAGCCTTCGGCCGCGGTCAGGCCTGCAGCCGCCAGCTCGGCGGCGCGCGACGGCGCGTGCGCGCGCGCCGCCGGCATCGCCGACGACGACGCCAACGCCGGCGCAGCGCGGACCGCATCGCCGCGCGCTTCGCCGAAGCGACCGCGCACGCCGTAGAGCTGCAGGCCGCGCAGCACCAGCACGACGACGCCGCCGGGTCCGGCGACGACGACGTCGAACGTGCACCAGCGCGCGCGTTCGTCGTGCGCGACCAGTTGCAGGTGCGCGACCAGGCGCGCTGGCACCGTGCCGAGCACGTGCACCTCGTCGCAGGCCACCGGCACGAACAGTGCGTCACCGACCGTGCTGCGCGCCAGCACGACGCCGGCGCCGACGACGAGGTCGAGCAGGGCCGGATGCAGTGCGTGCTCGCGGAGGTCCGCCGCGAACGCGTCCGGCAGCGCGACCTCGGCCAGCACCTCGCGGCCGACGACGCCGACCGCGACCTGAGCCCGCCAGCGCGGCCCGAACTCCACCTGGCGCTGCGGGCCCTCGGTCGGCGCCGGCACCGGGCGCAAGCGGGCGCGCAGCGACGCCACCGGCAGCAGTTCGTCGTGGGCGTGCACGTCGCCGACGACGGCCAGCGCGTGCACGGCGCGCGGCTCGCCGGCGCTGCGGCTGGCGAGTTGCACCTCGTTGCCGGCCGCCAGCGGCCGCACGGTGACCTCGAGCTCGCGCGCCCGATCGCCGGGGAACGCCATCGGCACCGGGAACGCGACCCGCACCAACGCCAGCTGCGTACGCCCCGCGTGCTGCTGCGCCGCGGCGACCAGCAACGCCAGCATCGCCGTGCCCGGCAGCACGCAGTCGCCATCGCGCAGGCGGTGCTCGCCGACCGGCCAGTGCGAGGCCGGCGCCCACGTCGCGCCGAAGCTCGTCGCGCCGCCGTGCTCGCGCCGTTCGCCGAGCCACGCAGGCGCGCTGCGCCCAGCACCTGCCGCGGCGAGCATGCCATCGCCTTGCCACGGCCCCCAGTCGACGACCACGGTGTTGCCGGGCCGAGCCTCGCGCCGCCACAGCGCGAACGAACGCAGCGCCGCGTTCGCCGCCGCGTAGTCGCACTGCCCGGGCACGCCGGCCAGCGCGCTGGTCGAACCGAACAGCACGAACTGCTCCGGCGGCGCTTCGGCGGTGACCCGATCGAGCACGTCAGCGCCGAGCACCTTCGGTCGCAGCACCGCCGCACTGCGCGCCGGCTCGCGGCGCAGCAGCGGCTCGTCGTCGAGCACGCCGGCGGCGTGCACGATGCCGTGCAGACCACCGAAGCGCTGTCGCGCGCGCTGCACCACGGCCGCCATCGCCGCGGCGTCGGCGACGTCGGCGGCGGCGACCTCGACCTCGGCCCCGCGCGCGCGCAGCGACCGCACCGCCGCCAGCGCGGCGGATCGGGGATCGTCGGGACGCAGCGCCAACCACTCTTCGTGCACGGCGTCGGGCGGCAACGGTCGGCGCGACACCAGCACGAGGCGGGCCTGCGCGACCTCGAACAGATGCTCGGCGAGGCGGCGCGCGATGCCGCCGAGGCCACCGGTCAGCAACCACGTCGTGCGCGGTCGGAACGGCGACGCCGTGCCTGCCGACGGTCGATCGCCAGCGGCGAACTCCGGCCACGGCTGCAGCGTCGGCAGCCACCGCTGGCCCGCGCGCAGCGCCACCGAGACTTGCTCGTCGTCGCGTTCGACCTCGGCCGCGAGCAGCGGCCACAGCGCCGTCGAGGCACCGGCCCCTGCGTCGTCGACGTCGACCGCACGCAACCGCGCCAGCGGGAACTCGCGCGCAACCACGCGCAGGAAGCCGTGCGCCGCGGCCCCACCGGGCGCCGCAACGCGTTCGTCGGCGAGCGCGAACGCGCGCTGTGTTACCACGAGGCCGCGCAGGCCGTCGAGCCGCTCGAGCTGCGCGAACGCCTGGCACACCGCCAGCAGCAGCGCCGTCGCCGCCAACGCGTCGGCGGTCGCCGTCGCCGTCACCAGCAAGCGCCGCGGTGCCTGTTCGCCCGCGGCCCGCTGCACCACCGACGCCAGCATCGCCGCATCGTCGAACGCACACGTCCACGCGTCGCGCGCACCGGCCACCGCCACGCCGGGACGCAGCCACACGGCGCGGCCGCCGTCGCGGCGCACGGCGTCGACCGCGGCGGCTGCGAGCGCATCGTCGCCGAGCACCCACCACGCTTCGCCGCGCCGCGCGTGGCCTGCGTCCGCCTGTTGCTGCCAGACGACGCGCTGCAGCTGTTCGGCAGCGGCCAGCCGCGGCGGCGACGAAGCGGCGGCGGTGGCGACCGGCGGCGCACTGCCGGCGAGGCCGGGCCCGGGCTCGATCCAGTGGCGCTGCCGCTGGAACGCGTAGGTCGGCAACGGCACGCGCCGGCGCGGCCCGCCGCCGTGGAACGCCACCCAGTCGACGTCGGCGCCGAGTTGCCACAAGCGGCCGACGGCGAGCAGCAGCGCCGCATCGGCATCGCGTTCGTCGCGCGCGTGCGGCAGCGTCGCCACCACCGGGCTGCCGCCGCCCGCGGCCTGCGCGCGGACCAGCGACGACAGCACCTGGCCCGGACCGACCTCGACGAACACACGTTCGCCGCCGGCCAGCAACGTCGCCACGCCGCGTTCGAACTGCACCGTGCGCCGCAGGTGCTCGACCCAGTAGTCGGGGGCGACGGCGCGCTCGGGCGGGATCCAGTCGCCGGTGACGCTCGAGATCCACGGCCGCTCGGGCGCCTGCAGCGTCAACGTGCGCAGCTGCTCGCGGAAGCGCGCGAGGTGCGGGTCGAGCAGATGGCTGTGCGCGGCGACGGCGATCGGCACGCGCTTGCACTCGACGCCGCGCGCCGACAGCTCGCGTTCGACCCGGTCGATCGCCGCACAGGCACCGGCGAGCACCGTCAGCTGCGGCGCATTGGCGGCGGCGACGCTGACGTCGTCGCCGAGCCGCAGCGCCTGCTCGGCCGGCAACGCCACGCTGAGCATCGCCCCGGGCGCGGTGGTCGCGAACAGCTCGGCGCGCCACCGCACGACCTGCAGCGCCTGCGCCACCGTGAACGTGCCGGCGAGGCACGCGGCGACGTACTCGCCGAGGCTGTGGCCGAGCATCGCCGCCGGCTGCAGGCCGAACGACTGCAGCGTGCGCGCGAGTGCGTACTCGACGACGAACAACGCCGGCAGCGCCAACCGCGGCGCCTGCAGCGAAGCACCGTCGACGGCGCCGCCCTCGGCGAGCAGCACGGCCCGCAGCGCCGTCGCCGCGTCGGCGGGCAGCGCCGCGAGGCACGCGTCGACGGTCCGCTGGAACACCGGCTCGTGCGCGAACAGGCGCGCCGCCATGCCCGGATGCTGCGCACCACCACCGGGGAACAGGAACACCAGCGACGGTTCGCGGTCCTTCGCCTTCGCCCACGGCAGCGCCGCCGGCTCCGCCAACGCGCTCGCCAACGTCGCGGCATCGGCGCCGACGGCGAACGCGCGATGCGCGAACGCGGTGCGGCCGACCTGCAGCGTCCAGGCGACGTCGGCGAGTTCGTTCCGAGCGCCTTCGCTGGCGAGCCAACGCGCCAGCGCCGCCGCATTGCCGTGCGCCGCGGCGGGCACCTTGCCGCTGACCGGCAGCAGCGCCAACCGCCGCGGATACGGCCGCGGCACCAACGTCGGTGCTGGCGCCTCGGCGACGACGACGTGCGCGTTGGTGCCGCCGACGCCGAGCGAACTGACGCCCGCGAGGCGCGGGCCGCCAGCCGGCCGCGGCCAGCTCTCGGCGCGCGCGACGACGCGGAACGGCGACGCCGCGAAGTCGATGCGCGGGTTCTCGGTGCGGAAGTGCAGGCTCGCCGGCAGTTCGCCGTGCTGCATCGCCAGCACGACCTTCAGCAGGCCGGCCACGCCCGCCGCGGTGTCGAGGTGGCCGATGTTGGTCTTCACCGAGCCGATGCCGCAGAAGCCGTTCTTCGCCGTGGTCGCGCGGAACGCCTGCGTCAACGCCGCGATCTCGATCGGATCGCCGACCAGCGTGCCGGTGCCGTGGGCTTCGACGTACTGCAGCTGCTCGGCCGGCACGTCGGCGAGCGTCAGCGCCTCCGCCACGCATTCGGCGTAGCCGTCGACGCTCGGCGCCAGGTAGCCGACCTTGCGCGCGCCGTCGTTGTTGATCGCCGAGCTCTTCAGCACCGCGTGCACACGGTCGCCGTCGGCGAGCGCGTCGGCGAGGCGGCGCAGCACGACGACGCCGGCCCCGCTGCCGAACACGGTGCCGCGCGCATCGGCGTCGAACGCGCGACAGTGGCCGTCGGGCGACAGCACCTCGCCGGGGCGCCAGCGGTAGCCGCGGTCCTGCGGCACGACGATCGTGACGCCGCCGGCCAGCGCCAGATCGCACTCGCCGGCGAGCAGGCTCTGCATCGCCTGGTGCACGGCGACCAGCGACGTCGAGCACGCGGTCAGCACGTTCACGCTCGGCCCGCGCAGGTCGAAGTGGTAGCTCGTGCGCGTGGCGAGGAAGTCCTTGTCGTTGCCGGTGTGGCGCACGACGAACATGCCGAGCTCGTCGACCAGCTGCGGGTTGGTCAGCACGTTGCGCAGCAGGTAGGTGTCCATGCCGCAGCCGGCGAACACACCGATGCGCCCCGGGAAGCGATCCGGCACGTGGCCCGCGTGCTCGAACGCTTCGTGGCACAGCTCGAGCCAAACGCGGTGCTGCGGGTCGAACAGCGCCGCGTCGTGCGGCGACAGGCCGAAGAACCCGGCGTCGAACCACTCGACGTCCGCCAGCGGCATGCCGGCCTTCACGTAGTGCGGATCGCGCAGCCGCGCCTCGGGCACACCGCGCGCGCGCAGTTCGTCGTCGCTCCACACCCGAAGCGCCTGGCGGCCGTCGCGCAGGAGCCGCCAGAACGCGGCCAGGTCGGGCGCGCCCGGCAGACGGCAGCCCATGCCGACGATCGCGATGTCCGTGGCGGCCATTTCGAGTGACGAGCGGGGAGTCGTGACTCCTGCTGTCATCGCACCTTACGGGCTGGCCGGGCGAAACGCGACGGGCCGGTTCCTGGCGCCTGCGGTCGACCGCCAGAGCACAGCCCCTGGTCACGACGCCCCACGCTGCGGCAAGGTGTCGTCACGCCCATGCTCCTTCGCCTCTCGTCGCTCCTCACCTCCTGTGGCGCCGCCGTGCTCCTGCCGCTGGCGCTGACCGCGCAGATCGTGCCGCCGCTGCCGAAGAACCCGCTCGGCAAGCCGAAGCCCGCCGCGACGAACAATGCCGAGCAACCCGCCGCGACGCCGCGGCCGTACGCAGGCACGTTCGTCGGCCAGGACCTGACGCTCGAGCTGCAGTGGAACGACGCGCGCAGTCGCTACGAGGGCACCGTCGTGCACGACGGCGAGCGCATGCCGTGCCAGGGCACGGTGCGCGACGACGCGCTGGTGGGCACGTTCGTCAGCGAAGGCGAGAACTACGAGTTCACGCTGCGCCTCACCGGCGACAAGGCGACGGTGACGAGCGACGGGGAGACCTACCACCTGCTGCGCAAGCCGGTCGGCAACCAGCCGACGCCGCAGCCGAAGCCGCAACCGAACGCGCAGCCGCGCAACGACGGCGGCGACGCGGCGGCGATCGGCGACTTCCCGGCGTGGCTGCGCCCCGGCGCTCGCGCGACCTACTACTCCGGCGTGGCGACGCTGCCCGGCGTGTCGACGCAGCTGGTGCCCGACGAGAACGGCGGCTGGCGCGACGGCAACGGCCGCAGCTACCGCGAGGACGAGGTGCAGGGCACCGGCGGCGGCGGCTACACGCAGTACGACTTCGTCAGCGTCACGCCGGAGTGCCTCGGCGTGATGATGTCGATCCACGTGTTCGCGGATGCCGGGCTGCAGCAGACGACGCAATCGAGTGCACAACCACTGCTCGGCGACCGCAACGGCGTCACCGACCTGTGGGTGCCGCCGGCGAAGCTGCGCGCGCTGGTCGAACAGCAGGGCGGCGGGCTGACCGTTCGCCGCGTGAAGTATCCGCTGAACGGCCGCACGTTCGACGCGGTCGTCACGCAGAGCAAGAGCGACAGCGGCTACCAGCGCTACACCTACGACCTCGACACCGGCCTGCTGCTCGTCTTCTCGGCGAGTTCGACAGGCGCCAACGTGGCGACGCGCGTCGGCAACCAGATCCAGCAGGGTGCGGGCGGCACCACCATCACGTCGGTCGTGCTGCGCAACGTGCGCACGGTGCAGCTGCCGTGGACCGGCCAGCAGGCGCCGCAGTGGCTGCAGCAGGGCAAGCGCCTCGACTACACGGGCTCGCTGAAGAACAGCCTGATGGAAGGCACGCTGGCGCCGTGGCGCTACGGCCTCGGCCTCGAGGTCGCCGAACGCCGCGGCGACTGCACGATCGCCAAGCTGCAGTCGCGGCTCGACTACGGCACCGGTGCCGGCCCGCAGACGCAGGACTTCCAGCTGCTCTACGGCCCGGCTTCGTTCGCCAACCTGTTCCTCGACCCGCGCACGCTGCAGCGCCTGCAGCGCGGGCAGGAACTCGACCGCGATCCAGTGACCGGCCGCCGGCTCGTGTTCGTCGGCAGCGACGGGCGCACGGCGACGATCGCCGAACAGGGCCCGCTCGACCAGCAGAGCTACAGCTACGACCTGCAGAGCGGCGTGCTGGTGGCGACGACGCTGCAGCAACAGCAGGGGCCGGCGACGATCACGACGCAGTTGCAGCTGCAGCAGCGCTGAGGTGCGGCTGGGTCACGGCGCCGGCGATCCATGCGCCGGCCGTCACTTCGCCGGATCGACGTAGAAGTCGTCGAACGACGTGCGCGCGTCGGCCTTGGTCCACACGCCGACGCCACCTTCCTTGCCGATCGTCGCGTCGGTGACTTCGAGCAGGCGCTGGCCGTCGAGCCAGCAGGTGATGCGATCGCCGCGGTGCTCGACCTCGACACGGTGCCACTGCCCCATCTTCGCCTCGACCAGCGCCGTGCCGAGCTGCCGGCGCACGCCGTCGGTGACCACGTAGACGCGGTAGTTCGACTCGAGCGGGTTGAAGCGGCAGACGTAGTAGTTGTTCGCGTCCTGCACGCGCCAGATCGGCCCGCCGCCCTGGTCGACAGCGCCGCCATCGGCGCGCACCGCGACCGCGAGCTTGCCGTCCTGGAACCGCGGCGCGGCGCTCCAGAACAGGTTGAAGCGATCCTCGCTGGCGTGGTTGCTGTTGGTCAGCGACAGCACGCGCGTCGCCGAGACCGCGGTGCCGTCCGGCTGCGCGTGCCAGGTCGCATCGGGGCCGCGGCCGCCGGTGCTGGCGGCGCGCCAGCCGACGAGTTCGCCGTCGAGATCGAACCCGTTCGCCCCGGGCGTCGGTTGGATCGCGCCGGTCGTGCACGCGAACGGGACGAGCAGCAGGCTGACGATGACGGCGGCGGCGCAGCGGGATCGCATGGCGGGCAATCTGCCGGAGTGGGGCGCCGCCACCAAGGCCCGGCTGGCCGGGAATCGCTGCGCAGCCAATGCTGGGCAAGTCCACGGCTCACGAGCTGGCGGCGAACCCGGTCGGTCGACGCCCATGGAGGCTGGTCGGCGCGCGCGCAGCGACGAGAGGCTGCCGTCGGCGACGCTCGAAGGACGCGCCCGCAGCGATACGAGGCGTGGACGGTCAGCATCGAGGAACTCGAGCGAGAGCGTTCGCTTCCTGGGCGTCACGGGCTCCGCTCCGCGTCCGCGGCGCGGGTGCCGTCACCCCCGGGCGCAACACGGCCAGGCTGCAGAGGGCCTGGCTCGAACGAGACCTGCTCGGCGAGGATCGTCGCGGCGGCGCCGGTCGCACACTCGACCACGAACAGCAGTTCCTGGCCGACGGCTCGATCGACCGCGGCGAGTGCATCGGCCCCGCAGTCGGCCAGCAGTCGCTGGCGCAGCGTCGCGTCGGCGAGCAGGCGCGGCCGCTCGAACAACCACAACGTGGCGACGACGTTCCCCAGCGCGAGCTCCGACACCCGCGACCAGGCCACGCCGTCGCAGTGGACGACGACACGCCCACCCTCGACATCGCAGAGCTCCAGCTGGACGCGGCGCTGGCTGCGATCGAACACGACGGCATCGAGGTGGCCGTCGTGGTGGCGGAAGCCGAACACACGGCCGTGCTCGTCGGCGACAACCTGGGCTCTGGTGGTCATGGGCCTCGTGCTCCCCTTGCCCGCGCCTACTCCGAGCAGCTCTGCAGCGCCGGCACGATCGCGTCCGCCGCGGTCAGCTCGCGCGCGCGGCCGTCGTCGAAGCGGTCGGCGAACACTTCGTCGACCAAGGGGTCCCAGGTCTCCGGCCCGCGCATCGTCACCAGCCGTTCGCGCGCCCACAGCGGGTCGCGGTGGTACTGGCCGTACTTGATCGCGTGCATGCGCGCGTGCGGCAGCGCCCGCCGCGCATCGCCGTAGAACGGCACCGCCAGCTGCCAGTGCCGCGCCAACGCCGCGCGCACCATCGCCATCGTCGGGCGCAGTGCCGGGCGGCCGGCGAGCAGCTCGCGGATCTGGCCGAACACGAACGGATTGCCGATGCAGCCGCGTGCGACGGTGACGCCGTCGACGTTCGTCTCGCGCAGCATCGCCAGCACGTCGAAGGCCGAGAACAGGTCGCCGCTGCCGAGGATCGGGAAGGCGCCGACGTGCGCCTTCACCTTGGCCAGGAACGGCCAGCGGCTCGGCCCCACGTACTTCTGCGCGACGGTGCGCGGATGCACGGTGGCGGCGGTGATGCCGCGCGCAATGGCGCCTTCGAGGATCGTCCAGAAGCGCGCCTCGGCCGCCGGCGAGTCGTCGCTGCCGCGCCGCATCTTGACCGTGACCGGCACGTCGCCGGCGACCGCCTGCAGCACCGCGTCGACCATCGCCAGCGCGATGTCGGGCGCCTGCAGCAGCCAGCCGCCGCGATGGCGCCCGAGAACCTTGTTGACCGGACAGCCGAAGTTGACGTCGACGACGTCGTAGCCGGCGTCGACCATCTCGCGCGCGGCGCGGCCGAACGTGTGCGGCTCGCTGCCCATCAGCTGGCCGCCGACCGGATGGTCGTGCTCGGGTACGGAGAGGATGCGCCGCTGCAGCTTGCCCTTCTGCAGCACCAGTTCGTCGAGCACCACTTCGTTGAGCGCGTAGGGTGCGCCGTGCTCGCGCGCGACGGTGCGCATGGCGAGGTCCGAGTAGCCGCTCAACGCGGCCTGCACGGCGGGCATGCCGATCTCGACCTTGCCGAGGCGGAGCGGGGCGAACTGCATCGGCGCAGCGTGCCGGCGCGAGCGTTGCGTGCAAGGGCCGCGTGGTCTGCCCCCGTCGACCGGCGGCGGCAGGCGCCCGGGTCAGCGGTCCTTCTTCAGGATCGCGTCCAGCAGGGTCTCCGACGGCACCCAGAGGATCCTGCCGTCGGCGAGGAGCAGCAGGTGCCGGCCCTGGTAGCCCGCACCGCAGAACGCGAAGACGGGCGACGAGGACGGGGTCTTCATGCCTTCCGGCGCCCGCTGGAACGAGCTCCTCTCCTCGCTGCGGTGGCCGTCGGGCCACAGCGCGGTGCGTGGCAACGGGGCGGGATCGTGCGGTGCCAACAGCGGTTCGGGGTCCCCCGGCGGCAGCAACGCGACCAGGTCGCCCACTTCGCTCGGCAGCGCGTTCTCGTGCGACTGGCGATAACGACGCAGCGCTTCGCCCAAACGGCGTGCCCGCAGTTCGGCGGACATCACCCGCCGTTCGCGCACCGCTCGCTCCAACGCCATCGCCGCGACCCTCGGCACCAACCCTGCGCCCAGCGACAGCGCGGCGGTGAGCAGCGGACCGAGCGCCGGTGCGGCCACGACCATGCCGGCTTCGTTCTGGCCGACGTAGGCGATCGCGCGGCCCCGACCGAAGGCAGGCGCGACCTCCCGCGGGTCCGGCAGGTCGCGTGGAGCGACGATGTCGTCCACTTGCCACAGCGGATCGCCGACGTTGGGCGACAGCGCCAGCGAGAACAGCTGCGAGCCGAACACCGAGGTGCCGAGCCCCTCGTAGATGGCCGCGGCGTCGAACCAACACTCGCCGACCGCAGTGGATCCCTCGGGAACGGTGCAGGCCGAGGCGTCGGGATCGGCGAACAGCTCGTCGCAGCGCGCCCTGGCGCGCCGCAGCGCTCGCAGGGTCGTCGGCGACTCCGCGATCAAGACGACACCGTCGACGATCGTCATGCTGGGCCGCAGCCACGCGGGGCCATCGCGCAGCAACCACTGGATCGTCGTCTCCCCGTCCCTGGCGACGATCTCGAACGGACTCGCCGTGGCGGCGCCGATGCGTTCGCGCAGCGCCGCGAGGAGGTTCTCGCCATCGCGCACCGCGAGGGCGAGCGCGAAGCGCGGCACGAGGCCACCCTTCGCCGGAGCGCTGATCGAGCCCGCCAAGCCACCGTCGAACCGATCGAACACGAGCTGCAGGACGTTTCGATCGGGCTCCAGCACGAGCGACGCGAGCAGCGGCGCGTAGAACCGCACCAGCACTTCCGGATCGAGGTTCGCACGCGCCACGAGCCAAGGCGTCTCGAGTCGCGGCAGCGAGGGTGCCGCGGACACCTGCCGTGTCGGCAGCGCGCCGGATCGCGCCCCGCGGATCCCGAAGAACTCGCGAAACCCGCGCCCGTCGACGTGCAGTTCGCAGCAGGTCGTCACCTCGCCGTCGAACCCGAGCAAGCGCGAGAACTCCAGGTCGCTTGTCGCGGCCTCGAGCACCATGTCGAGGTGCACGGCGCCGCCATCGACCTTGGGCGCAGGCCCCAAGACGAGGGCGGGGTCGCCGACACCTCCCGCGAGCTGGCGCCCCCGCACCATCACCCAGCCTTGCGCGAGACCTCCCTCGCCCACGAGGCGCCGTGCACCGGGCCACGGCTCTTCGATGCGCAGGGGAGTCGCTCCCGCGCGACACCGCTCGACTTCCGCCTCGAACAGGGTCTTCGCAACGTCCGCGTGCGCCGCATCGAGATCGAAGACGACACCGATCGGGCGGCCCGAGGGATCCGTCAACACGTGGATCCGCTCCACGTGAGCGAGGTCGATCCTGGTCCAAGGCAACCGCGGCACCGCAGGCTGCGCCACGCGCAAGAGCGAGTCGATCTCGTCGAACACGCGCCGACAGCGAGCGAGCAGCGCGTTGCCGGTGGCAGCGAACTCGGGCACCGCCCACACCGCCCCGAGCCCGGTCGCCTTCGCACCGCCGGCCAGCTCCGCGAGTTCGATGCGCACCGCGATCCGGCAAGCCGGAGAAGGCTGCAGCAGCTCCTCCTGGGCGAGCAGCAGGCACGCAGACGACAACCAGAGGGACAGCAGGCGAACGAGGGGGGATCGCGGCATCGGCGGCTTCCTTCTGCGTGCGGCGCGATCGCGCGTTCGCACCGGACATCATCAGAGGATCGACCGCCGCGCGCGGCAAGGCAGCACTGGAACATCGCTCCGTGCGCCGAAGCTGCTACCCTGCGCCGCCGGGAGCATCTCCACCATGTGCCGCTTCACCCTCTACCTCGGCCCCTCCATCAAGCTCTCGTCGCTGGTCGTCGAACCCGAGCACTCGATCATCACGCAGAGCTTCCGCAGCAAGAGCCAGGAGGAACCGCTGAACGGCGACGGCTTCGGCATCGCCTGGTACGCGCCCGGCGTCAGCGACACGCCGGCGCTGTTCCGCTCCGTCACGCCAGCGTGGAACAACACCAACCTGCTCGACCTGGCGCGCGTCGTGCAGAGTCCGGTGATCCTGGCCCACGTGCGCGCGGCGACGAAGCTCGGCGGCCCGAGCGAGGCGAACTGCCACCCGTTCCGCAGCGGCCGCTACGCGTTCATGCACAACGGCCACATCGGCGAATTCGCGCGCGTGCGACGATCGCTGCTGCAGGGAGTCTGCGACGCAGCGTTCGACGGCATCCACGGCAGCACCGACAGCGAGCACCTGTTCGCGCTCGTCGTCGACGAACTGCACCGCCGCGGCACCTACGAACGCGGCGGCGTGCAGGCGATGGCCGAAGCGCTGGCGGCGGCGATCGCGCGCGTGCAGGAGCTGCTGCGCATCGTCGGCGTGCAGGAGCCGTCGTTCCTGAACGTGGCGATGAGCGACGGCCAGGAGGCGGTCGCCTGCCGCTTCACCACGCTCGCCGACTACGACGGCGAGAGCCTGTGGCTGCACACCGGTCGCCTCTACGTGTGCGTGAACGGGCAGTGCCGCATGCTGTCGCCCGACCGCGGTCGCGGCTGCGTGCTGGTCAGCAGCGAGCCGTTGAGCGACGACGACGGCTGGGACGCGATCCCGCGCAACCATCTGGTCGGCATCGCCGCCGACGGCAGCACGACGCAGCGGCCGCTGGCCTGCTGAGCCGCGAGCACGTCAGGCGACGACGTCGACCAGCGAGCCCTTGCCCGGTTCGGAAGCACCCTTCGGCGGCACCTGCACCGCGGCGGCGGCGATCATCTGCACCGCGGCGCGCCCTTCCTGCTTCTGCTGGTTCAGCAGCTTGCCGAGCAGGCGCACGTCGACGCCGCGCAGCACGATCGCATTGCCGTCGGCAGGGAACTCCACGGATGCCATGCGCGCGGCATCGGGCAGAAGGCTCGGACGACTGCGGTGGTCGACGCTGCGGCCCATGCCGACGGCCGTTCGCGCGCGCGAGCCGCGGGTCGCACGGTTGCTTCGCCGGCGAACGAACGCCACCCTGCCCGCATGCCCAGCTGCTCCGTCGCCATCCCGGTCGAGGCACCGTTCGAGCTGCGCTTGTGCCTGTTCGGGCACGGCTGGGTGACGCTGGCGCCGCACGCCTACGACGAAGCGACGGGGACGTTCACCACGGTGCTGCTGCGCGCGGCGAACGGCGAAGCGGAGCCGGCGGCGATCGACGCCGAACTGACGCAGGCGTCGCCGTCGTCGCTGCGTCTGCGGCTCGGCAGTGCGGAGCGGCTGACCGCGGCCGACACGCGGCGTGCGGCGGCGCAGGTCGTGCACATGCTGCGGCTGGACGACGACCTCGGGCCGTTCCACGCAATGTGCGCCGCGGACGAGGGGCTCGCCTGGGCAGCGCGGCGCGGTGCCGGGCGCCTGCTGCGCTCGGCGACCATGTTCGAGGACCTGATGAAGTTGCTGTTCACGACCAACACGTCGTGGTCGGCGACCGAGGCGATGACCCGGAACCTGGTCGCCGCCGCGGGATCCGTCGCGCCGAGCGGCCGCCGCGCGTTCCCGACGCCGCGGCAGTGCCGACGCGACGAAGCGTTCTACCGCGACGTCGTGCGCGCCGGGTATCGCGCGGACGCGGCGCTGCGGCTGGCGCGCGCGTTCGACGACGGCACGTTCGACGACGCGCACTTCCTGGCGCCGATGCCGAGCGACGCGTTGTGGCGCCGGCTGCTGGCGCTGCACGGCTTCGGCCCCTACGCCGCCGGCCAGGCGATGCGACTCTGCGGCCACTACGACCGGCTGGCGCTCGACAGCTGGTGCCGCGCCCGCCTGGCCGAGATGGCCGGGCGATCGAAGCCGCCGAGCGACCGCACGGTCGAACGGCGCTACGCGCGCTGGGCCCCTTACCAAGGGCTCGCGCTGTGGCTCGACCTGACCGCCGACTGGCACGGCGAAGGGCCGCACGCCGAGTCGTGACGGACGGCGCGATGGATCCAGGCGTCCCAACGCCTACCATCGCCGCGTGCGCTGCTTCGTCGCCCTCGATGTCCCTGCCCCCGTCTGCAACCACCTGGCCGACGTGACGAAGCCGCTGCGCCAGCGCTACGACGTGAAGTGGGTGCCGCCGTCGCAGATGCACATGACGCTGCTGTTCGGCGGCGAGCTCGACGACGACGCGGTGGCCGAACTGGCCGACATCGTGCGCGACATCGCGCTGCCGCCGCTGTCCTTCCGCCTCGAACGCCTCGGCCACTTCCCGCCGCGCGGCCTGCCGCACGTCCTGTGGGCCGGGCTCGGCGGCGACGTCGGCGAGGTGACGGCGCTGCAGGAGGAACTGACCGAACGCAGCAAGCCGCTCGGCGTCGAACGCGAGAAGCGCGGCTTCACGCCGCACATCACGCTCGGCCGCGTGAAGAGCGAATTCGGGGCGCTGGCGCTGGTCGACGAACTGCGCAAGCTCGGCGACCAGCTGAAGGGCAAGCCGTTCGCGCCGGAGAGCCTCGTGCTCTACCGCAGCGAACTGCGGCCGAGCGGGCCGTACTACCAGGCGCTGGTCGAACGCGTGGTGCCGAAGGCCTGACGGGCGCGCGGCGGGTTCGGGCGCGACCGACTCGGGGAACAAGGGACGCAGCGTCCGTGATGCAGCGCGTGAGGACGACCACGGCGAGGAACCCTTCTGCGAGCCGGCCTTTCGCAGTTCTCGTGCGCCTCACCCTGCGGGCCTCCGCACTGCGCGCAGGCATGGTTTGGCACTTGCAACGCGGCGAGGAGAAGCTAATATCTGCGGAATCAAAGGTGCGATGGCGAGACGGCGACGCGAACAAGTTGGCGAGCACACGGCCCCACTGCTGCCGTTCCGCTCCGGGCGCGGCGGTGCGCGGAGGGGCGCTGGCCGCAAGCCGAAGGTCTCCGGCCGGCCCGGCGTCGACCACGGCACGCGCGCCCCGCTGGCGAAGCGATTCCCCGTGCACGTGACGATCAAGCTGCGCAGCGGCCTGCCGCGCTTGCGCAGCAAGCGCGAATACGAAGCCCTTCGCGCGGCGTTCGCCGCCGGCTGCGCCCGCAACCTCGCCGGCACCTTCCGCCTCTGCCACTACGCGGTCCTGAACGACCACCTGCACCTGCTCTGCGAAGCCGAATCCCGTGCCGCCCTCTCCCGCGGCCTGCAAGGCCTGCTGATCCGCATCGCCAAGGCGCTGAACAAGCTCTGGTCGCTTCGCGGCCGCGTGTTCGCCGATCGCTACCACGACCACATCCTGAAGTCGCCGCGCGAGGTGCGGAACGCGCTGCGCTACCTGTTCGGCAACGGCAGGAAGCACGCCGCCGAAGGCCGCGAGGTGCGCGTGGAACAGGCGATCGACACCTACACGTCGGCGCCGTGGTTCGACGGCTTCCGCGAACGCATCACCGTGCTCGGCCTCGAGGCGGTCGTGCGGCCGGTGGCGGACGCGCGCACGTGGCTGCTCTGCGAGGGCTGGCTGCGGCACGGGCGGTTGAGCGTGCACGAGGTGCCGCGCACGGGCTGACGGCTCCGGGAGGGCGCCACCAGGCGCGAGAGCCTCACGCGCCAGCGGCCGGCCTGCCGGCCGCTGGCGCGGCCGTCAGACGTTCAGCAGGCCTTCGCGGATCGCGAGGCGAGCGAGTTCCGCCGCCGAGTGGCAGTCGAGCTTGCGCTGCAGGTTCTCGCGGTGCTTCTTCACCGTGCCGAGCGACAGACCGAGCAGCGCCGCGACTTCCTTGTTCGCCTTGCCGAGCGCCAGCAGCTGGAACACTTCGCGCTCGCGCGGCGTCAGCACCGACAGCGAACCGGTGTCGGTCGGCGTCGGCGCCTCGCCGCGCACGGCGCGCGCCATGATGCCGTTGGCGACCTTCGGCGACAGGTAGGAATCGCCGCGGCGGATCGACTCGATCGCCAGCGACAGCTCTTCGGGCTCGCTGTCCTTCGACAGGTAGCCGTCGGCGCCCGCCTGCAGCGCCTGCTGCACGAACTTCATGCCCTCGTGCTGCGAGGCCATCAGCACGCGCGTCTGCGGCGACGCCTTCTTCAGCGGGCCGACCGCGTCGATGCCGGACATGCCGGCCATGGTGATGTCGAGGATGGCGACGTCGGGCTTCAGCTTGCCGGCGAGCTCCACACCCGCGCGCGCGTCAGGAGCGTCGCCGACGACGCGGAAGTGCGGGATTCGCTCGAGCAGCGACTTGAAGGCCGCGCGGACGATCGCCTGGTCGTCGATCAGCAGGATCGAGATCGCTTGTTTGTCGGTCATGGGATTGCTCCGGAAGGCCTGGCGCCCGGGGTCAGGGACTGTGGCAACGACACGTGGAAGCACGCGCCGTCCCCGGGCCGGGAGACGAGTTCGATCGCACCGCCATGGGACTCGACCACCTTACGGCAGAAGGCGAGGCCGATGCCCGTGCCATAGTCCTTCGAACTGCGGAACGGTTTGAAGATTTCTTCGCGCAAGTTCGCAGGCACACCGGGCCCATCGTCGGCGACGTCCACGACGAGGCCGTCGCCGGCGCGCTCGACCCGCAGTTCGACATGGCCTTTGCCACCGCAGGCCTCCGCCGCGTTGCGCAGCAGGTTGGTCAGCACTTCGCCGACCAGCTGCGGGTCGAAGTGCGCACGCAGTTCGGCATCGCAGTGCACGTCGACCGACATGCCGGCGAACGCGGGCAACAACGACAGCTCGCGCACGACGCGCTGCACCAGCTCGGCGACGACGACGTCCTGGCGGTTGGGCTTCAGCGGCTTCGCGAACGACAGCGTCTGGCCGAGCATGCGTTCGATGCGGTTCAGGTTGCCGACGAACTCCTCGATCAGCACGCGGTCCTCGACGCCGAGCTTCTCGCCGACGGCGCGCAGCGCGTGGCGCAGGCTGGTGATCGGCGTGCGGATCTCGTGCGTCAGCACCGACGCCGACTCGCCCAGCGCCGCCAGGTTCTTCAGCAGCTGCATCTCCATCTGCCGCGCCTGGTCGCGCTCGCGCAGCAGCTGCACGTGGCGCAGGCCGCGCGACACCGCCTCGAGCAGCTTGTCCTTGGTGACCGGCTTGCTGATGTAGTCGAACGCGCCCCGCCGCACCGCCTCCGACGCCGTCTGCAGGTTGGGTTCGCCGGTGATCAGGATCACCGGCTCCTGACACTGCCGCGCCTCCACCACCTCCCGCAACACCTTCATGCCGTCGAAGTCGGGCATGACGATGTCGGAGATCAGCACCTCGAAGCGGCCCGGCCGCAGGTGCTGCTCCACGGCGTGGAAGTTCGGGCCGCGCAGGACCTCGTGGCCCTGCTGTTCGAGGAAGCGCGCGAGCGTCTGCAGCAGACGCGCTTCGTCGTCGATCAGGACGATGCGGGCCATGAGCGACGACCTGTGGGTGCGAGGGCGAGAATCACGGCAGGATTGTGGCCGCCGGCGAACGGGCAGTTCGTACAGCCGGAGTTCGTAGGGCCCACCGACCTTTGCCGTAGACGACGTCGCCGCCGTCGGGGTAAGGAGACGTCTCCCGAGCGCCTCCCAGGGTCGCTCCCTCGTCATGCGCCAACTCCTCATCGCTTGGACGATCTCGGCGGTCAGCTGGGCCACCGCCCTGGCCGTCGACCCGCACAGCCCCTGGCACCTGCCCGCGCATGCGCTCGCCGGCGCGACCACGGTCGCGGCCCTGTTGCGCCCCTGGCGCCACGGGATGACGCGCCGCACCCTGCAGGCGAGCATCAGCGACGCCGAGCGCGAACGCGCCGAAGCGCTGGCCGCCGCGGCCAGCCACGCGGCGCGCTGGCAGGCGATCGTCGACACCGCGACCGAAGGCATCGTCACCATCGATGCCCAGGGTCGCATCGAGACGTTCAACGGCGCCGCGGAGCGCATGTTCGGCTACACGCTGGCCGAGGTGCTCGGCCGCAACGTCAACCTGCTGATGCCGGCTCCCTACCAGCAGGAGCACGATGGCTACCTGCAGCGCTACCTGACGACCGGCGAACGGCGCATCATCGGCATCGGGCGCGAAGTCGTCGGACGGCACAAGGACGGCAGCCACTTCCCGATCGACCTGTCGGTCGGCGAGGGCAAGAACGACGGCCGCCGCTTCTTCACCGCGGTGATCCGCGACATCCGCGAGCGGAAGGAACTGCAGACCAAGCTGACGCAGACGGAACGCCTGGCCGCGGTCGGCGAACTGGCGGCGGGCGTCGCGCACGAGATCAACAACCCGATCAACACCGTCATCAACTGCGCGCAGCTGATCCAGGACGGCGACGACGCCGCGTCGAACTGCCAGGTGATCATCGAAGAGGGCAAGCGCATCGCCGACATCGTCGGCGACCTGCTGCAGTTCGCGCGCGACGACCGCGACTCGCCGCAGCCGACTTCGGTCCCCGAGGTCGTGCAACGCACGTTGCGCCTGCTCGGCGAGAACTGGAAGCGCCACGGACTGCGGCTGCAGATCGACGTCCCCGACGACCTGCCGCAGGTGATGGCGCGGCCGCAGCGGCTGCAGCAGGTGCTGTTGAACCTGCTGATCAACGCCAAGGATGCGCTGCTGTCGGTCGAGCGCGACGTGCGCTCGGTGTGGCTGTCGGCCGTCGCCGAGCGCGGCGGCGTGACGACGACGGTGCGCGACAACGGGCCCGGGTTGCCCGAACAGCTCGGACGGCGCGTGTTCGAACCGTTCGTGACGACCAAGCGTGCGCGCGGCGGCACCGGGCTCGGCCTGTCGATCAGCAAGAGCATCGTCGAGGGCTACGGCGGCACGCTCGAGGTCGAGAGCAAGCCCGGCCAGGGTGCGGCGTTCCACGCCTGGCTGCCGGTGGCGCCGCACGAGTGACGGGGCGGAAGTGACGCGGAGGAAGGTCGCCCGACGGGCGAGCTGCCTCCAGATCGACGACGCAGCGGGGCCGAATGCGCCGACCGCGCGACTGTGGTCCCCGCGTTGCGGCGTCCTGGGCAGACGCGGAAGCAGGTCGCCCGACGGGCGAGCTGCCTCCGGATCGACGACGCAGCGGGGCCGGACTCGCCGACCGCGCGGTTGTGGTCCCCGCGTTGCGGCGTCCTGGGGAGACACGGAAGCAGGTCGCCCGACGGGCGAGCTGCTTCAGTGCCGGAGCGACGTGGGGCCGAGCAGCGGCGCGGTGGCGATGCGCACCAGGTCCTCGCCTTCGGGCTCGTCGCAGGTCACGGTGACCTCGACGCGCAGACCGGCCTTGAACTCGGCCTTCGGCACGAACGCGTGGACGACGAAGCGCCGGTCCTCGAGCGACTGCAGCTCCAGTTCGTCGGCGCCGATCACGACCTCGATGTTGGCGGCGCTGGTCGCGCGCAGCTTGAACTTGCGCGCCGACGACCGTTTGTTGATCAGCTGCAGCTCGAACGAGTTGTGCACTCGCTCGCCCTCGAGCGAGTAGGCCGAGCCGAGCGCGCGCGTCAGCGACGCCTCGAACGGCCGCTGCCGCGTCAACGCGAAGGAGAAGGCGCCGATGCCGGCGAACATCAGCACGACGTAGAGGAACACGCGGCCGCGCACGAACCGCCGTGCGCCGGTCTCGAAGCCGCGCTGGCTGTCGTAGCGCACGAGGCCCTGCGGCCGCCCGAGCTTCGCCATGACGTCGTCGCAGGCGTCGATGCAGTTGGCGCAGCCGACGCACTCGAGCTGCGTGCCGTTGCGGATGTCGATGCCGGTCGGGCACACGGCGACACAGCGGTAGCAGTCGACGCAGTCGCCGCTGCCCTGCTTGCCGGCCGGCCCGCGCGGCTCGCCGCGCTTCTGGTCGTAGCCGACGAGGATCGTGTCGGGGTCGTAGAGCGCGCCCTGCAGGCGGCCGTACGGGCAGACGACGATGCACAGCTGCTCGCGGAACCAGGTGAAGTTCACGAACAGGATGCCGGTCGCGACCAGCATGAACGTGAACGCCGTCGGGTGCTTCGCCGGCGACGACGTCACCGCCTCGACCAGCACTTCCACCGGCATGAAGTAGCCGAGGAAGCTGTGCGTGATGACGGCGGAGATCAGTGCGAACACCGCGAGTTTGAGGCCGCGGCGCACGGCCTTCTGGCCGAACGGCGCCTTGTCGAGCTTCGCGCGGGCGGCGGCGGGTCCTTCGATCCAGCGCTCGATGCGGCGGAACACGCCCTCGAGGAACACCGTCTGCGGGCACGCGTAGCCGCACCACATGCGGCCGAACAGCGCGGCGACGACGAACAGCGTGAAGCCGAGGCCGGTGACGAAGAAGAACGCGAACCAGAAGTCCTGGGCGTTGAACGTGTGCCCGAACAGATAGAAGTGCCGCGACTGGATGTCGATCAGCAGCGCCGGATGGCCGCCGACGCGCAGCCACGGCATCACCAGGTAGATCGCGATCAGCACCGCGAAGAGCAGGTGCTTGCGCCGCTGGAAGCGGCCGGAGACGTCGGCCGGGTGGATCGCGTTGCGCGAGCCGTCCGGGTTGATGCTGAACAACGTGTCGACGTCGGGCCGGCGGACGACCTGCTTGCCCTTCTGCACGACGGGCTTGCTCGGGGTCGGGGCGCCGACGCCGGCACCGGAAACGCCGCCGGGGCCACTGGCCCCGGTCGGCTGCGCGTGCGGATCACCCTGGCTCATGTGATGCGGAATGCGCGGGGTTGCACGTCATTTCCTCCGTGCGATCAAGGTTCCTTGACCGCGTAGGCCTCGGGCGCCTTGCCGCCCGGAACGTTCGTGTTCTTGATCGACAGCACGTAGGCCGTCGTCTTCAGCACGAAGTCGGCGCCGAACATCTCCCAGGATTGCATGCCGCCCATCGACTTGCGTTGTGGGTCGGGCATCACGCGACCCTTCAGGATCGTCGTGTAGACGTCCATCGGCTTGCCACCGTAGATCCAGTGGTCGTCGGTGAGGTTCGGCCCGATCGCCGGCGTCTTCATCGCCGTCGTGCCGTTGGCCGCAGGGCCGTGGCACAGGGCGCACTTGCTGGCGTCTTCGAAGAGCTTCTTGCCCTCGGCGACGAAGCCGGGCTCCTTCGCGAGCTTCAGCAGCATCTCCTCGGTGATCGGGTTGTTGGCCGCCTGCGCCGCCATGCGTTCCGACGCGGCCTTCTGCTCGACGACGTAGGCCTCGATCGGCTGATCGCCGGTGCCGACGGTGTGGTAGTAGAGCCAGTAGCCGACGGAGAAGATGCAGGCGAGGTAGAAGGTCCACAGCCACCAGTTCGGCAGGCGATTGTCGAACTCCTCGATGCCGTCGTAGCTGTGTCCACGGGTGGAATCGGCGCTCATGACAGGTTGCTCCGCTGGATGTCGTCTTGCAGTGGCAGGTCGGCCATGCGCCGGTACTCGGGCGCGCGAGCCTTCTGGCTCGTGCGCACGAGGACCGCTGCGAACATGGCGAGGAAGATGCCCATCGCGACGAGGGGCAACGCATAGAGCCCGGTGCTGCCGAGGCTGTTCAGGAACTCGCGGAGCATGTCACTTGCCTCCTTCGATCGCGGCGGTCTTGCCGTTCGCCGGTTCCAGGTTGCGACCGAGCCGCATCAGGTAGGCGATCATGGCGACGATCTCGGTGTCCTGCTTGGCACCGGTCTTCTCCTTCTTCGCCAGGTTGGCGAGCACGACGTCGGCCTGCGCGCGGTAGTCCGCTTCGGCCTTCGCGATCTGCTCGTCGGTGTAGGGCGTGCCGAGCTTCTTCAGCACGCGCATCTTGTCGGCGACGCCGTCGACCGCCACCGTGCTGTCGAACAGCCACGGATAGGCCGGCATGATCGACATGCTCTCGCCGATGCTCCAGGTGGCGCCGTAGCGCGGATCCATCATGTGGTCCCAGTGCCACGCTTCGTCGTACTTGGTGCCGACGCGCGCCAGGTCCGGCCCGGTGCGCTTGCTGCCCCACTGGAACGGGTGGTCGTACATCGACTCCTCGAGGCGGCTCGGGCCGCCGAAGAAGCGCGTGTCGTCCTGGCGGTAGCGCAACGTCTCGCTGCGGAACGGCCGGATCATCTGCGAGTGGCAGACGTAGCAGCCTTCGCGCACGTAGATGTCGCGGCCAGCCAGCTCGAGCGGCGTGTAGGGCTTGACGCAGACTTCGCCGGCGGCGGTCAGCGGCACCGCCTTGTCGGTCACCAGCCCGGGCAGCAGTTCATAGAGGCCGCCGACCAGCACCGCGATCAGCGTCAGCACCGAGAACGCCAGCGGGCGCGCCTCGATGTACTCGTGCCAGGTGTGGCGCCCGTCGCCGATCGACTTCTTCAGCATGCCGGCCGAGAAGGCGACGATCGCCAGCAGCAGCACGAGGCCGAGCACCGCGAGGCCGACGTTCGGGTAGCCGAACATCGTCGCCGCGACCATGCCGAGCACGCTGACGATCACCGGCTTGCTCCACAGCAGCTGCATCGCCGTCGGTTCGCCGGCCAGCGGCGCCGTGCGGGTGACGGTGACCTCGGTCTCGACGGTGACGGCGCGACCCGACATGGCGGTGGCCACGAGGTTCCACGCCATCATGCACCAGCCGACGAGGTAGAGGCCGCCGCCGAGGCTGCGGGCCACGTACATCAGCTGCTGGTTGTTGATGACCGCGTTCCAGTCCGGGTACTGCAGCGCACCTTCGGCCGTCTCCGCGCGCCACATCAGGCCCTGGCTGATGCCCGAGACCCACATCGAGGCGACGTAGAGCAGGATGCCGACCGTGCCGAGCCAGAAGTGCCAGTCGGCCATCTTCTGGCTGTGCAGCTTGGTGCCGAACAGCTTGGGCACGAGCCAATAGAACATGCCCGCGGCCATGAAGCCGTTCCAACCGAGCGCGCCGCTGTGCACGTGGCCGATGATCCAGTCGGTGTAGTGGCCGAGCGCGCTGACCGCCTTGATCGAGAGCAGCGGGCCCTCGAACGTCGCCATGCCGTAGAACGTGACGCCGGCGACGAAGAACTTCAGCACCGGATCGGTGCGGACCTTGTGCCAGGCGCCGCGCAGCGTCAGCAGGCCGTTCAGCATGCCGCCCCACGACGGCGCCCACAGCATCAGGCTGAACAGCATGCCCAGCGACTGCGCCCAGTCGGGCAGGGCGGTGTTCAGCAGGTGGTGCGGGCCGGCCCAGATGTAGATGAACACCAGCGCCCAGAAGTGCACGATCGACAGCCGGTAGCTGAACACCGGCCGGTCCGCCGCCTTCGGCAGGAAGTAGTACATGATCCCGAGGATCGGCGTCGTCAGGAAGAAGGCGACCGCGTTGTGGCCGTACCACCACTGCGTCAGCGCGTCCTGCGCGCCGGCGAACACGCCGTAGCTCTTCGTGCCGGTGACCGGCAGCGACATGTTGTTGACGAGGTAGAGCACCGCGATCGTCAACACCGTCGAGATGTAGAACCAGATCGAGACGTAGAGGTTCTTCTCGTTGCGGATCGCGAGCGTCCAGAAGAAGTTCACCGCGAAGGCGACCCAGACGACGACGACCGCGAGATCGAGGAACCACTCGAGCTCCGCGTACTCCTTGCCCTGCGTCATGCCGAGCGGCAGCGTGATCGCGGCGCCGAGGATGATCGCCTGCCAGCCCCACAGGTGGACCTTGCTCAGCAGGTCCGACGCCATGCGCGTCTTCAGCAGGCGCTGCGTGCTGTAGTAGACGCCGGCGAACATCATGTTGCCGACGAGGGCGAAGATGACGGCGTTCGTGTGCAGCGGCCGCAGGCGGCCGAACGACGTGAACGAGATGCCGAGATTCAGCGCCGGGAAGCTGAGCTGCAGCGCGATGACGAGACCGACCAGCAGGCCGATCACGCCGAACACGATGCTCGCCCAGACGAAGCCACGCACGGTGCCGTCGTCGTAGACGACCTTGCGTGTTTCGGTGACGGTGGCGGAGTGCATGCGTCTTACCTTGGTTCGGGAGAGGTTGGAGAAGTGGATGGCGCGGTGCCGGTCGGCGACGACGCGGTGTCGTCCTCGAGCGGCAGGAGGCACAGGCGGTCGGCTTCGTGGCAGTCGCCCTGCTTCGCCGACCAGACGAAGAGCACGATCGAGCCGACCACGAGCAGGAGGCTGCAGAACAGCAGCACGGGAACGATGCTCACGAGGACCTCCGCGCCCGCCGGAAGCGGACGGTGGTGTGCAGGACGAGGGCGAGCGAACTGATGGGCATCAGCACCGCGCAGAGCACGGGCGTCATCGCCGCCAGGAAGCACAGGACGAGGGTGATCGTGTTGTAGAGCAGCGCCAACGAGAGGTTGGTGCGCACGACGCCGGCGTGCAGGTCGGCGACCGCGAACAGTTCGCGCACGGCACCGGCCTGCGCACCGCGGAAGCAGAAGTCGGCGCGCGCTGGCAGCACCGGGCGATCCATCGCCGGCGTGCCGGCGCAGAACGCGGCGGCGAACGCGGGCGCGTCGTTGAGGCCGTCGCCGACCATCATCAGGTCGTGGCGGTCGAGCGCCTGCACGGCCGCGGCCTTGTCGGCCGGCGCCATGCCGCCCCGCGCGTTCGCCGCCGGCACACCGAGCAGTTCGGCGGCGCGCTGCACACGGTCCTGGCGATCGCCCGACATCAGGTGCACCGACAGGCCGCGCCGCTGCAGTGCGGCGACCTCGTCGGCGGCGCCGGCGCGGAAGTCCTCTTCGAGGTCGAACACCGCGACCAGTTCGCCGTCGCAGGCGAACACGCACTCGCGCCGCGGATTGCTCGCCGCCGGCACGCCGCAGAACGCGCGGCCCCCGAGGCGCCACTGCTTGCCGTCGGCGCTCGCCGCGAGCCCCTGGCCCGGCAGTTCTTCGACCACGACGTCGCTGCGGAACGGCGCCTGCGGCAACGTCGCCAGCACCGCCTGGCTGACCGGGTGGTTGCTCGAAGCGACCATCGTCGCCAGCACCGGCAGCGCGGCGGCGGGCACGTCGCCGTGCGCACGCGCCCGCAGGCCGCCGAACGTCACCGTGCCGGTCTTGTCGAACACGACCTGGCGCACGACGCGCACCTTGTCGAGCAGGCTGCGCGTGCGCACGAACACGCCCTTCCTGCGCAGCAGCGCCAGCGCCAGGTGGAAGGCCAGCGGCGTGGCGATGCCCATCGCGCACGGGCAGGTGATGACCAGCACCGACACCGCGACCGGCAGCGACTGGCTCGGATCGATCCAGGCCCACAGCAGCGCCCCGACGGTCGCCGCGATCAGCACGCCGAGCGCGTAGCTGCGGTTCAGCACGTGCCAGAAGCGCACGCGGCCGTGCGTCTCCTCGCGGTCGATCGGGTCCTGCCCGAGCAGCTGCGACAGGCCCGACGCGGCGTAGTCGGCGCGCACGATGGCGCGCACCGCCTTCTGGCCGGCCTGGAACGCGCCCGCCGGCACCTCCGCGCCGCGCGGGAACGCGCGCGGCTCGCTCTCGCCGTTGATCCAGTCGAGCGAGAAGCTGCCGATGTCGTCCTGCACCGCAGCGCGCACCGGCACGAGGTCGCCCGGCGCCAGCAGCAGTTCGTCGCCGACGCGCAGCTGCTGCACCGGCACCATCTGCACGACGCCGTCGGCGAGCCGCCGCGCGCGCATGTGCTCGGCGCCGTCGTCGGCCAGCACCTGGTCGCGACTCTGGCTCAGCGTGCGCTGCTGCAGGAAGCGGCCGCCGAGCATGAACGCGATGAAGATGGCGACGGTGTCGAAGTAGGTCGCACCGCCGGTCAGCTGCCCGTAGACCGAACCCGCCCACGCCAGCAGCAGGCCGAGCGAGATCGGCAGGTCCATGTGCACGACGCGCACGCGCAGGCCGGCGATCGCGGAGCGGAAGAACACCGGGCCACCGACCAGCACGCTGGCGGTGCCGAGGCCGAGCAGCACCCAGCCGAACAGCGCGCGCAGCGACGCGTCGGCGACCGCTTCGTCGAGCCCGAAGTAGAGGCTGACGGCGAGGATCATCGCGTTCATCGCGATGGCCGCGCAGATGCCGAGGCGCACCAGGAGGCCGGTGTCGCGCGCGAGCTTGCGGCTCGGCGGCGCCATCGGATAGCCGAGGCTCGCCGCCTTCTGCAGGAACGCGGCCGCGGCCCCACTGCCGCCTTCGTAGAGCAACGTCGCCTGGCCGAGCGACGGCGCCACGTGCAGCGAGCGCGCCCCGGGGATGCGCTTCCACACCGTCTGCAGCAGCCACACGCACGCGGCACAGCGCAGGCCCTGCACGTCGAGCACGAGGCGCACCGAACCACCAGCAACAGAAGGTGCGCCAGCTCCAGCAGGCGAACCGCAGCCCGCCGCCGCTTCGAGTTCGGGCAGCCAGTCGAACGCGGCCGCCTTCGGCACGCTGCCGACCGCACCGGTGGCGCGGCCACCGAGGTCGTAGAAGCGCAGCAGGCCTTCTTCCTGCAGCAGGCCGTGCACCGCCTCGCACCCCGCACAACAGAACGGCGAGCTACGTCGTTCGTTCGGCACCGCTAGGCCACAGTGCTTACACCCCGCGTCTCCCTTCGCGACCACCATCGCGTCCTCCGCTGAAATGCGGGGGCGCGACGGGAGTTCCGTCGCAGAGACTTCCGGTCGGAGCCTCACAAGATCAGCCAATGACACCCTGGTTCGAAAGTTTCGTCTTCGGCGCGGCCAACTCGCTGCACTGCGCGTGCATGTGCGGCCCGCTCGCCCTGGCCTTCCAGGGAGGAGCCAGAGGGGCGATGGCGTATCACGTGCTTCGCACGATCTCGTATGGGGCGGTCGGCGTAGGACTCGGGGGTATCGGTGCGACCCTCGGTAGCCGACAACTCGGTACGCCGACCGCGTGGGTGTCGTTCGTGCTCGCCGCGGGCCTCGTCGTGCTGGCGCTGCTCGGCGAACGCGGCGCGCTGAAGATCCCCGGCCTCGGCCAACTGCTGCAGCGCGCGATGACGAAGTCGCGCGGTTTGTCGCCGACGATCCGCGCCGGCCTGCTCGGCTTCGCCACACCGCTGCTGCCGTGCGGTCTGTTGTGGGCCGCGTGTGCTGGCGCCGCCGTCTCCGGCTCGGCGCTCGGTGGCGGCGGCGTCATGACCGGCTTCGCGCTCGGCTCGCTGCCGCTGCTGCTGCTGGCGCAGACGCAGGCAGGTCGTCTCGCGCAACGCTTCGGCCCGCGCACGCTGCAGTACGTGCAGCGCTCCGCCATGCTGCTCGCCGCCGGCACCTTGATCTGGCGCGGCGTTCTGGCGATGCAAGGCACATCGTGTTGCCACTGAACCTGCGCGTCGTCAGCTGGAACGTGCACAAGTGCGTCGGCGGTCTCGACCGCCGCTACGACCCGGGCCGCATCGCCGCCGTGCTCGCCAGCGCCTCGCCCGACGTCGTGCTGCTGCAGGAAGTGGCGCAGAACGGCCGCTGGTACAAGAACGACCGCCAGGTCGACGTGCTCGGCGACGCGCTCGGCCTCCCGCACCGCGCCTACTTCGTCAACGTGCGCTTCGGCCCGCGCCGTGGCGAGTACGGCAACGCCGTGCTGAGCCGCCTGCCGATCGCCAGCGCCGGCAACGTCGACCTGACGCTGCCCGGCAAGAAGGCGCGCAGCGTGCTGCACGCCGAGCTGCGCGTGCCCACCGCCTCCGGCCGCACGCGCACGCTGCACGCGTTCGACCTGCACCTCGGCTTGTCGGAGGCCGAACGGCAGGAGCAGCTTCGGCGGTTCCTGCGTTGCCGGCCGCTGCAGGCGATCCACGCGGCGACCCCGGTCGTCGTCGCCGGCGACTTCAACGACGTCTGGGGCACGCTCGGTCGGCGGCTGCTGGTGCCGGCCGGTTTCGTCGGCCCGGCGCGGCCGCTGCGCACGTTCCCGGCGTGGGCGCCGGTGCGCGCGCTCGACTCGTTCTACGTGCGCGGCGACGTCGTCATTGCGCGCCTCGAACGGCTGCGCGGACGCTGGACGCGCACGGCCTCGGACCATGCGCCACTGTGCGCGGAGCTGCAGATCGCGGCGACGGAGTGATCGGCGCGGGGGTTCACCGCGGCTGCACAGGCGCCGCCATCAGTTCGCGCACCAACCGTTCGACCTCCGCGGTCGGTACACGAACCGTGGTGGTGCCAGTCCCCGGCGCGCTGACCACCGGCTCGATTCCGGGGATGTCGCGGGAACCTCGATCGGGAACCCACACGGTCAAGCCCAGCCGCATCGGTCGATCGCCGCACAACAGCTCCACCCTGCCGTCGACGAGGTTGGCGCTGTCGCCACCGCACTGCTCGAAGTGCTCGCGCCGCGTCCACGACTCGGGCTCGCCTTGCAACGGCGTGGCTTCGAGCCCCAGCACCACACCCTTCGGCAACTCTGGCACGCCGGTGACCTCGAACGTGCGAAGTCGCCACTTCTCGACCCGCACCACGACCCGCCCCTCGGCGCCGCGCACTTCGACCGGCGGGTAATCGAACCAGTAGACGAGCAGGTCCTGCGGCCCCTTGGGCACCACCAGCGTCTGCCCGGAGTCGAACTGGCGACACGCATCACGCCCGAGATCGACCCGATCGAGGGGCACGATGCGCGCGGAGCACGGCTGCCCGTTCGCGTCGAGCACGTCGAGCACGAGTTGCGCGAGCTTGCCGCGCAGGTCGAGATCGAGCACCCGCGGGTCGCTGCGTCGCGAGGACACCTCGACGCCGTCGACGGTGGCGATCGGGCCGAATCCCTGGATCCGGCAGACCAATCGGTAGGTGCCGGGGGGCAACTCGGCTCGGAACCACGCCCGGTCGGCACGCAACTCCGGCCCGTGCAGCGGCAAGCCAGGGCGATGGTAGCGCTGCACGAGGGCGACCATCTCCGGCTCGACGTGCAACGGCACCATCTCGACGTCGATGTGCGGCGGCACGGCCTCGTCGAAGCGCGCGCAAGCGGCGAACTCGACGCCCAACACGGCCGCGAGCTCGAGGTCGGTGGCACCCGCGACGAACTCGCGCGGCCCGCCGCGGAGGAACACCTCGCTGCCGAAGTGGATGCGCAAACGACGCCCGGCCGGCGCCGGTCCACGCAAGGTGAACTTCGCGCCGTCGCGTTCGTGCTGCAGGCCTACGACCTCGGCCCACTCCGTGCCGCCGATGGCGCACTGCTCCACCACAGGCTCCAGGTGGGCCGGCAGTTCTTCGCCATCGAGCACGAGGCGCGCCGACACCAGCAGCGGCGAGTCGACCAGTTGCACGACTCCGAGCTCGTTGCGGCCGGCCTTCAGCGTTCGCGGACCGATGGCGGCCGACTGCATTCCGACTCTCCATCTGGGGCCGAGCGCAATCGTGGCCGTGAGGATCTCGACGTCGGCTCCGAGTTCCCGACTCCGGAACGCGAACCGGCCACGGTCGTCGGTTCGAGCGTCCACACGGGCCGTTCCACGTCGAAGCACGGCATCCAGCAACAGCGGTTCTTCCGCGATCGGAGCACCGGCCGCATCGTGCGCAGTCCCGACCAGCACGGCGGCATCCTCGCCATCCGCGAGCACCACCGTCACGACCTCGCCCGGCTGCTTCGGCCCGTCGAACTGCCGTTCCATCCCGAGTCGCCAGGACCGGATCCGGTAGCGCACGCCGAGCCCGACGTTCGCGAACTCGACACGTCCATCGCGGCACCGTTCGTTGTGCGTGATCCAGAGGCGACCATCGACCTCCTGCAACGTGAACGACTCCTTCTCGAATCCCGGTTCCGCGGGCAGGATCGCGACGACGGAGCCGCAGGGTGGCAAGGTCAGCACGAGCATCTCGGCGGGCAGGGCGTCACCGCGCACCAGCGCGCGCGTCGCGGTGCAGCCCGGCAGGTCCGGCACCACCCACCGCGGTGCCGGGCCGACGAGCGCCGGCTCGAGGTCGCGCGGCCACTGCAGGTGCTGGAACCAGGCCACGCCGTCGTCGCCGGTGGATTCCCTTCGCACGACCTGCTCCGCGTCCGGCTCGCCCGCGGAGTCGCAGCCGAAGATCTGCATGCCGACCCGCGCGACCGGCTCGCCGCCCGCCGTCTGCAGGCGGACACGAAGGCTGCGATCGGCGAGGATCGGAATCCGCACGCGTTCGGCCGGGGCCCGTTCGAGTTCGTCGATGGCCACCGAACCGAACGCACCGTCGGCTTCGGCAACGACCAGACTGTCCGGCAGCACGGCGATGCGAGCGCGGCCCTGTTCGTCGGCATGCGCGATGCGCCCGCAATTGCGCAGCCGCTGCTCCTCGTTGTCGTAGGGCCGGTGCGGATGATCCTCGGGCAACGCGTCCCACGCCGCGTCGGCCGCAGCGTCCCAGTAGAGCAAGCGCGCCCCGGCGACCCCGCGACCGCTGAGGTGGTCGACGACCTCGACCTCGATGCCGACTTCGTTCGCGGTCGCCGCACTCGCCGCCTCGACGGCCACCGCGTCGCGCTGGACCTGAGCCGCAGCGGTCGCGTCCACCGACGACGCGCCATCACCACGCGCAGCCGCGGCCGCCGCTGGGTTCGCCTGCTGTCCGTTGCCGGACGAGCCGTTCGCCGGCGGCGCAACCTCCAGGCGCGACCACCACAGCAGTGCCAACCAGGCGATCAGCACCGACGATCCGACGGACACCGCTGCGATGCCTCTGCGCATGTTCCCTCCGCTGCGACCGGGGACGAACGGAACGACGACCGTGCCGCAGCGAAGCACGCCACCGCACGCCGTCAACCCGAGCGCGCAGATCCGATCGCGCCGTACCCCTTCGCAGCGATCGCGGCAGCACGCCGCGACTCTCCGCTCCTCGCCCGCCGCGAACGGGCCGTTGTGCGCGGCTCGCACCACCTCGCCCGCACCTACGGTGACGGCATGTCCGCACGCCGCCCCACCCTGCTGCTGCCCTGCGCCGCAGCCGCCCTGCTGTTCGCCACCTGCCAGGACGCGCCACCGCCGCGCCCGCAAACCGACCCCGCGCACGGCAGCGCGTTCGCTCGCGGCGCCGCCCTGTTCACGCGCCACTGCGCCGTCTGCCACGGCCAGGACGGCAGCGCCGACACGCTGGTCGCCTCGCTGCTGGTGCCGCGACCGACCGCGTTCGCCGACGGCCTGTTCAAGCTGGTGAGCACGCAGAACGGCATGCCGAGCGACGACGACCTCGTCGCCACGCTGCGCCGCGGCATGCCGGGTTCGACGATGATGGCGTTCGACTGGCTGCCCGAAGACGACCTGCTGGCGCTGGCGCAGCACGTGCGCGCGCTCGGCGTGCGCGGTCGCGCCACCGCGATCGCGCGCACGGCGCAGGCGGTCGGTCGCCCCGTCACCGCCGCGCAGGCCCACGCCGAAGCCGAACGTGCCCTCGCCCCCGGCGCGCCGATCGCGACGCCCGAACCGAACCGCGTCGACGCGGCGACGCTCGGCACCGGCGAAGCCCTGTTCGCCAAGCACTGCGCCGGCTGCCATGGCCAGGACGGCCGCGGCCTGCCGGGCTCCGACGCGTGGCCCACCGACGGCGTGCGCTTGTGGCCGCGCGACTTCACCGCCGGCTACCTGCGCGGCGGCGCCAGCGTGCGCGAGCTGTCGTCGCGCATCCGCGCCGGCATGCCCGGCGCGCACATGCCGCCGACGGCTTTGGCCGAAGGCGAACTGCTGGCGCTCGCGACCTACGTGCAGCGCCTCGTGCCGGAAGCGGCGCGCAGCCACCACGTGCAATGGCGCCGCACGCTGCGCGTCGCCAGGCTCGCGGCACTGCCCGCCGACGGCGACGAGACGGCGTTCGCGGCGATCGAAGCGGTGCGCCTGCCGGTGGTGCCGCTGCGCTGGCGCGCCGATGCGGCGAGCGAAGTCTGGCTGCAGGTCGCCCACGACGGCACCTCGCTGCTGCTGCGCTTGTCGTGGCTGGACGACCGCGCCGACACGCAGCCGCGCCCCGACCAGGCGATGGGCGACGGTGCCGCGGTGCAGTTCGCCACCGGCGTCGACGCGCCGCTGTTCGCGATGGGCAGCCAGGACCACCCGGTCGCGATCTGGCGATGGCACGCGTTCGATCCGAAGTCGACCGCGGGTGCGCTCGACCTGCGCACGCCGCTGCCGCACGGCGGCCTCGACGTGGCCCCGCTGCAAAAGGACAGCGCCGGCACCGCCGAAGAACTGGTCGTCGCCGGCGTGACGACGATCGGCGGCGAAGCCGGCAACGGCCTGCCGCTCGCCGCGGTGCCGCAGTGGCGGGACGGCCGCTGGACGCTGACGTTCCGCCGCGCGCTGGCGCCGCGCGAACGTGGCGAGCTGGCGTTCGTGCCCGGCGAGCCATTGCTGTTCGCGCTGGCGGTGTGGGACGGCCGCCGCGATGCCAACCCGGCGTCGAAGGCGATCAGCACGTGGCACGTGCTGGAGCTGCAGCGCTGACGCGCGCCGCAGCGCGTCGCGATCAGAACGCGCCGACGACCAGTTGCAGCGCGTTGCTCGCGGTCAGCGCGACCAGGTTCGCCTGCGGATCGAGCTCCGCGGCGAGCACCTGCTGCCACAGCTGGGCGCCGACGAGGGCGACGTCGTTCGGCAGCGCGAACTGCAGCCCGACGCTGCCCGCGAGCGGCAGCTGCAGCGCCGACAGCGCCGGCGTCACCAGCAGGTCGCAGCCGGCACCTCCTTGCGGCAGCAGCGACGCCAGCGGCACCGACGCCGGCCCGAAGCCGAGCACCTCGACGGCGACGCCGTTCGTCGGCAGGCCGCTCGCCGTGCTGCGGAACGTGCTGCCGACCCACGGCAGCGACGTCGCCGCGAGCGTGTTCGCACCGCCGCTGCCGCTGCAGCCGCTGCCCGCGACGAGCGCGCTGGCCGGGCACGAGGTCGCGAGGCGCGCCATGCGCGACGCGACCTGGCCGTCGAGCACGGTGAAGTCGCCGCCCACGAACAGCGAACCGTCGGCTTCGGCGGTGATCGTGCGGATCATGCCGGGCCCGCCTTGGACGAGGTTCGTCACCGACGAGCCTTGCAGGCGCTGGCACGCTGCATTGCCGAGGAAGGCGCCGGCGAGCAGCAGGTCGCCGTTCGGCAACTCGACCAAGCAGGTGGGCGGAACCAAGACTGAGCCCGGAACCAGCGTCCACCCCACTCCGTTCCAACGCCCGATGGAGATGGGGTTGAAGAAGCCCGCGGCCAACAGGTCGCCGTTCGACGCGACGGTGAAGCAGGTCACCGAACCCGGCAATCCCGGCATGCCGGTCCAGGTGGCTCCATCCCACTGGCCGTTGCTCACGCTGCCGAGAAGTTGCGAGCAGCTGACGGCCACGCTGCCGTTCGGAAGCACCGCCATCGCCCGCACCGACAACACGGACGAGGAGCTGCTGGCGACGCCGGTGCCAGACCAGGAAGTGCCGTTCCACACCGCCACGCGCTCGCCGAAGCCGCCGCCGGCGACGATCTGTCCGTTCGGTCTCCGCACCAAGGTGAGCACGGTTCCTGGCAACCCGGCCCCCATCGCCGACCAGGCGCTGCCGTCCCAGCGTGCGACGTTCGCGGCCGCACTGCCGCCGGCGGTCTGGAAGATGCCGCCGACGACGAGGTCGCCGTTGGCGAGTTCGACCAGGCAGTGGACGGTGCCGTCGATGCCGGAGCCGAGCGCGGTCCACGTCGCACCGACGCGGCGCGCGACGCCGGACGCGGCGATGCCGGCGACCTGTCGGAACGAACCGCCGACGACGAGATCGCCGTTCTGAAAGCGCTGCGATGCCAGCACGCTGCCGGCCGTGCCTGCGACCAACGGGCCCCAGTTCGCGCCGTCGAAGCGCAGCAGATGGCTGGTGCCCTTGCCGTCGCCGTTCTGGATGTTGCCGCCCGCGCCCAGGGTGCCGTCGGGCAGGTTGGCGAACGCGAAGACGTTGCTGTTGGCCGGGAAGCCGGCGCCGAGCGGCGACCAGGTGTTGCCGCTCCACCGCGCGGCGCGCGACGCCGGCACGCCGCTCACCGCGTCGAACAAGCCGCCGATGACGAGATCCCCGCTGGCGGTGAAGCCGATCGCGTGCACCGGGTTGCTGCTGCCGCCGCCGAGGTTGGACCACGGCACGCCGTTCCAACGGGCGATGCCGGTGGCGTTGGCAGGGGTGGCGCCGACGAAGGCGCCACCGACGTAGACGTAGCCGTTCGATGCCACCGCCAGTGCATGGACGTCGCCGGCGATGCCACCGGCGAACGACGACCAGCCGCTGCCGTCCCAACGTGCGAGGGCAGACATCGGCGTGGATCCGGACGCGGTGAAGGCACCCCCTGCGAGCAGGGTGTCGTCGAGCAGCACCGCGAGGCTGTTGACGTTCTCGTTCAGACCCTGGCCCGGCGACACCCACGTCGTGCCATCCCATCGGACGACGTTGCTGACCGTGTTGCCGTCGGCGAAGAGGAACCGGCCGCCGGCGTAGAGCTCGCCGCCCAGCGACACCGCCAACGCGTTGACGCGGCCACCGATGCCGTCGGCGAACGCATGCCAGCTGGTGCCGTCCCAACGCGCGATGCAGGTGGCGGCGACGTCGCCGGCGGTGAGGAACGTGCCGGCGACGACGAGATCGCCGTTCGGCAGCACCGCGATCGCGTTGACCGCGGTCTCACCGAGGAACTGCTGGCCGATGCCGCCACCGATCGCGGCCCACTGGCCACTCGCGGGGTCGTAGGCGGCGATGCCGCGGCCGCGCGCGGAGCCGACCACTTCGAACGCACCGCCGACCACGAGCTTCGCCGGCAGCGGGCCGGCGCCATCCTGGTCCCACACGGTCATGACCCGAACCTGGGCATCGGCTCCCGGCAGCGCCGAAAGGCCTTGCCACGACGTGGCGCACTGCGCCGACAGCGAAGCTGCGACGGCGAACCACGACAGGCCGACGAAGGAACGAGCGATCATGGTCGACTCCGGATCCGAGGGGTGAGGATCGAAGGTCAGAAAGAACCGAGCGTCAGCACCAGCGTGTTGCTGGCGCTGGCGCCGACGAGGTTGGCGAACGCGTCGAGCTCGAGCGCCACGACCTGCTGGTGCAGCACGAGCCCGAGCAGCCCGGACTGGTTCGGCAGCGGCAACGTGATCGTGGCGATGCCGAGGTTCGTCGGCAGCACCGCGAGCGCGTCGGGCGACGCCTGCAGCACACAGCCGGCACTCGCCTGCGGCAGCACGGCGGGCAGCGGCACGCTCACCGGCGAAGCACCGAGCACGTGCACCGCCAACGACGACGCGGCGAGGCCGTTCGCAACGCTGCGGAACGTGCTGCCGAGCCACGGCAGCGACTGCGCGAACAACGCGTTGGTGCCGCCGCTGCCGGTGCAGGCAGCGCCGCTCGCAACCGCCGTCGCCGGACACGTCGTGGTGATGAGCGCGACCGATTGCGCAGCGTCGGCGCCCACGCTCCCGAACGCACCGGCGACGAGGAGGTCGCCGTTCTGGGCCATCGCCAGATCGAGCACCTGGGGCGAGCCGGGGCCGAGCGGCGCCCACGCAGCCCCGTTCCAGCGGGCGAGCCCGGTGGCAGGCAAGCCGCCGGCCGTGGAGAACGAACCACCGACCAAGAGGTCGCCGTTCGCCAACGGCAACAGTGCGTCGACGGGCCCGTTCAGTCCCGTGCCGAGCGGTTGCCAGATGGTGCCGTTCCACCTCGCCACGCGATTGGCGAGGGCGCCGCCGGCGTCGACGAAGCCGCCACCCGCGACGATCGTGCCGTTGGCGAGCACCGCGAGGTCGCGCACCCCGTTGATGTTCCAGCCGAGTTGCAGCCAGGTGGCACCATTGCTGCGGCAGACACGACTGGGATCCGCCACGACGATCTGGCCGGTGGGCAGCTGGGTCATTGCGAACACCGGCCCCGCCCAGCCGGCGACCGCCGACCACCCGCTGCCGTCCCACCGCGCGAGGCCGTCCGCGGTGACCCCGGCGACGACATGGAACAGGCCGCCGGCGACCAGGTTGCCGCTAGGCTCGACGAGCAGGGCATACACGCCGCCGTCGAGAGCCCCGAGCGAAGTCCACGTCGAGCCGTTCCAGAGCGAGATCAACGGCGGCAGGTAGCCTTCCCCGGCAGCGACGACATCGCCGTTCGGCATCTCGACCAGCGCCTCGATCGTCTGCATCGGTCCAACCCCGACAGGCGCCCAATTGCCAGCCTGCCGCCGCCACACGGTCGGGTAGCCCACCTGCGCGGCGCAGCCGACGTAGAGGTCACCACTCGAGTGCCACAGCACGCGGCGCGCCACCAGCGGCAAGCCGTTCTGCACCGGCATGCTGCCGAGCGTCGGCGACACGCGCACGAGGTTCTGCACTGGCAACGCGCTGCTGCCTTGGAACTCGCCGCCGGCCAACAGGTCGCCACCGGGCAGCTCGACCAGCGTGCGCACGTCGAACTCCCCCAACGGCGGCGACTGCACCGGGCCGCTGCTCCAGGCCACTCCGTCGAAACGCAGCGTCGGCTGGGCGACGAGGCCATCGCCGGCGACGACGAGGTCGCCGTTGCTCGCGCGCCGCACGCAGCGCAACGACGAGAACAAGCCCGCCGAGGGCATCGGCACGGCCGGAGGCTGCCACCCCGAACCGTTCCACGTCGCCAATCGCGTGGGGCCACCAGGGCCGCCGGCTTCGACGAAGTCGCCGACGACGACCAGCCCTGCGGGGTCGTCCAGCAGCCCGAACATGGAGCCGGCGACCCAAGACCCGACTGCGGTCCACGCGGAGCCGTCCCATCGCGCGACGTTGGCGGCGGGTGCCGTCGTCAGCGTGCCACCAGCTGCGAGCACATCGCCATTGGTCGCCAGCGCCAGCGCGTTGACCTGGCCTGCCAGCCCCCCACCGAGCGCCGACCACGAGGTGCCGTCGAATCGGGCGACGCGCTGGGCCGGAACACCACCGGCTTCCGAGAACGAGCCCGCTGCGACGAGTCCGCCGCCGCCATCGACCAGCAGGGCGCGCACCGCCTGGTTGGTGCCGCCGCCGAGCGTCGCCCAGCCGCTCCCCGTCCAGCGCACCAGGTTGCGCGTCGACACGCCGCCGAGGAAGCCGAGCATGCCGCCAGCGACGAGTTCGCCGTTCGGCAGCACGGCGAGTGCCAGGACCTGGGACGAAGACGTCGGCAAGCCAGGCAGCGCCCCCCACGTTCCGGTCGCTGGATCGAAGGTCGCGACGTCGATCGCCGCCACCGTCCCCGCCACCCGGAAGTCGCCGCCGAGCACGACCACGGGCGCGGCCGGGCCGGCGCCATCGGGATCCCACCACGTCGACGCGTGCACGATGCCGTCGGTGCCGACGTTCGCCGACAAGGAGATCGCGGGATTGCTGCACTGCGCCGCGGCAGACGCGGCGAGCGAGCCCAACGCGACGAGCGGCAACGCGAGCGGAACGAAGCGACGAACGCGACCGTGACTCATAGGACTCTCCGGACCTTGGGATCGACGAGAGGGGGCGCCGACCGGGGCAGAGGATAGCGGAGTCGCCGCTGGCGGGCAGGGCGCGACCCGCCGACTCCGGCAGAGGGCCCGACCGCACGCACGATCAGAACGCGCCGACGAGCAGCTGCAGCGCGTTGCTCGCGGTCAGCGCGACCAGGTTCGCCTGCGGATCGAGCTCCGCGGCGAGCACCTGCTGCCACAGCTGGGCGCCGACGAGGGCGACGTCGTTCGGCAGCGCGAACTGCAGCCCGACGCTGCCCGCGAGCGGCAGCTGCAGCGCCGACAGCGCCGGCGTCACCAGCAGGTCGCAGCCGGCACCTCCTTGCGGCAGCAGCGACGCCAGCGGCACCGACGCCGGCCCGAAGCCGAGCACCTCGACGGCGACGCCGTTCGTCGGCAGGCCGCTCGCCGTGCTGCGGAACGTGCTGCCGACCCACGGCAGCGACGTCGCCGCGAGCGTGTTCGCACCGCCGCTGCCGCTGCAGCCGCTGCCCGCGACGAGCGCGCTGGCCGGGCACGTGGTCGCGAGGCGCGCCATGCGCGACGCGACCTGGCCGTCGAGACGCGCGAAATCGCCGCCGACGAACAGCGAGCCGTCGGCCTCGGCGGTGATCGTGCGGATGGCACCCGGACCGCCTTGCACGATGCTCGTCAGTGTCGAGCCGACCAGCCGATCACACGCCGCGACCCCGGCCGCGCTGCCGGCGAGCAGTAGCTCGCCGTTCGGCAACTCGAACAGGCAGTTGGGCAAGACCACGCCGGGCGTACCGACCAGCGTCCACGTCGCTCCGTTCCAACGCGCGATGCGGGCCGTGCTGAACGTGCCGGCGGCCAGCAGATCGCCGTTCTGCGCGATGGTGTAGAAGGTCGCCACGTTCGGCAACCCCGGCAAGGCGGTCCAGGTCGTGCCGTTCCACTGCGCGTGGCTGGTGCTGCCCAGCAACGACAAGGCGCTGGCGGCGACGTCGCCGTTCGGCAGCACCGCCATCGCCCGCACCGAGAAGAACGACGACGTGCTGCCGGCGACGCCGGTGCCGTTCCAGGTGGTGCCGTCCCATGCCGCGACACGCTCGATGAAGCCGCCGCCGGCGACGATCTGCCCGTTCGGCCGCCGCACCAGGGTGAACACCGGCCCCGGCAACCCCGGCCCCATCGCCGACCAGGCGCTGCCGTCCCAGCGCGCGACGTTCGCCGCCGCATTGCCGCCGGCGGTCTGGAAGGCGCCACCGACGACGAGGTCGCCGTTGGGCAGTTCGAGCAGGCAGTTCACGGTGCCGTCGATGCCGGAGCCGAGTGCGGTCCACGTCGCGCCGACGCGGCGCGCGACCCCGGACGCGGCCACCCCGGCGATCTGGCGGAACGAACCGACGACGGCGAGATCGCCGTTCTGCAGCCGCCGCGACCCCTGCACGCTGCCGGCGGTGCCCGCGACCAACGAGCCCCAGTTGGCGCCGTCGAAGCGCAGCAGATGGCTGGTGCCCCTGCCGTCGCCGTTCAGGATGCTGCCGCCCGCGCACAAGGTGCCGTCCGGCAGGTTGGCGAACGCGAAGACGTTGCTGTTCTCCGGGAAGCCGGCGCCGAGCTGCGACCAGCTGTTGCCGTCCCAGCGCGCGGCGCGCAGCGCCGGCACACCGCTGACCGCGACGAACAGGCCGCCGATGACGAGGTCGCCGGTGGCGGTGAAGCCGATCGCGTGCACCGGGTTGGTGGTGCCGCTGCCGAGATTGGACCACGACGCGCCGTTCCAGCGGGCGATGCCGGTGGCGTTGGCAGGGGTGGCGCCGACGAAGCCGCCGCCGACGTAGACGTCGCCGTTCGCCGCCACGGCGAGCGCATTGACGTCGCCGGTCGTGCCGCCGCCGAACGACGACCAGCCGGCGCCGTCCCAACGCGCGAGGAACGACATCGGCGTCGTACCCGACGCGGTGAACGAACCACCCGCGAGCAGCGAGCCGTCGATCAGCACCGCGAGGCTGTTGACGGTGCCGTTCAGGCCCTGGCCCGGCGACACCCACGTCGTGCCGTTCCAGCGGGCGACGTTGCCGACGGTGTTGCCGTCGGCGAGGAAGAACAGTCCGGCGGCATAGAGCTCGCCGCCCGGCGTCACCGCGAGGGCGTTGACGCGGCCACCGATGCCGTTGGCGAAGGGATGCCAGTTGCTGCCGTCCCAGCGCGCGATGCAGGTGGCGGCGACGTTGCCCGCGGCGAGGAACGTGCCGGCGACGACGAGGTCGCCGTTCGGCAGCACCGCGATCGCGTTGACCGTGGTCTCGTTGAGGAACTGCTCGCTGACGCCGCCGCCGATCGCCGACCACTGGCCGCTCGCCGGATCGAAGGCGGCGATGCCACGACCGCGCACCGGACCGATCACGTCGAACGCACCGCCGACCACGAGCTTCGCCGGCAGCGGGCCGGCGCCATCCTGGTCCCAGACGGTCATGGCCCGCACGCGGGCATCGGCGCCGGGCAGCGCCGACAAGCCTTGCCACGACGTGGCGCACTGCGCCGACAACGACGTCGCGGCGGCGAACAACGACAGGCCGACGAAGGAACGAGCGATCATGGGCGACTCCGGATCCGAGGGGTGAGGATCGAAGGTCAGAAGGAACCGAGGGTCAGCAGCAGCGTGTTGCCGGCGCTGGCGCCGACGACGTTGGCGAACGCATCGAACTCGAGCGCCACGACCTGCTGGTGCAGCACGAGCCCGAGCAAGCCGGGCACGTTCGGCAGCGGCAGCGTGATCGCCGCGGTGCCGGCGCTGGTCGGCACGACCGCGAGCACGTCGGGCGACGCCTGCAGCACGCAGCCGGCACTCGCCTGCGGCAGCACGGCGGGCAGCGGCACGCTCGCCGGCGAAGCTCCGAGCACGTGCACCGCCAGCGACGACGCGGCAAGGCCGTTCGCGACGCTGCGGAACGTGCTGCCGAGCCACGGCAGCGACTGTGCGACCAACGTGTTGGTGCCGCCGCTGCCAGCGCAGCCAGCACCGCTCGCGACCGCGGTCGCCAGGCACGTCGTGGTGAAGCGCGCGACGGATTGCGCGGCGTCGGTGCCCAAGCCGACGAACGAACCGGCAACGACGACATCGCCGTTGGCGGCCATCGCCAGGTCGAACACCTGCCCCAGGCCCGGGCCGAGCGGCGCCCACGCAGCCCCGTTCCAGCGGGCGAGCCCGGAGGCCGGCGAGCCGCCGGCGGAGTTGAACGAACCACCGACGACGAGGTCGCCGTTCGCCAGCGGCAGCAGCGTCTCGACGAGACCGCCCAGGCCGGAGCCGAACGGCTGCCAGATGGTGCCGTTCCAGCGGGCCACGCGGTTGGCGAGCGCGCCGCCCGCGTCGGTGAAGCCGCCACCGACCACGATCGTGCCGTTGGCGAGCAAGGCGAGATCGCGCACTTCGTTGATGTTGAAGCCGAGCGGCAACCAGGTGGAGCCGCTGCTGCGGAACACGCGGCTGGCGCCGCCGACGACGAGGTCGCCGTTGGGCAGCTGCAGCAGTGCGATCGCCGGCCCCGTCCAGTTGGCGACCGCGGACCACGCACTGCCGTTCCACCGCGCGAGGCCGTCGGCGGTGACACCGCCGATCGAAGTGAACGTGCCGCCCGCGATCAGGCCGCCCGTCGCCTCGACGAGCAGCGCGCGGACGACGCCGTTGACGGCGCCGAGCGACGTCCACGCGGTGCCGTTCCACCGCGAGATCGCCGGCGGCTGGGCGCCCTGGCTGGCGACGACGACGTCGCCGTTCGGCAGCTCGACCAATGCGTCGATCGTCTGCGTCGGTCCACCGCCGAGGGGCGCCCAGGTGCCGGCTTGCCGCCGCCACACGGTCGGGTAGTCGGACAGCCCAGCACCACCGACGTAGAGGTCGCCACTCGAGTGCGGCAACACACGACGCGCCGTCAGCGGCAGACCGTTCTGCACCGGCCTGCTGCCGAGCGTCGGGGACACGCGCACGAGGTTGCGCACCGGCAGCGCCACGTTGCCGCCGAAGTCGCCGCCGGCCAACAGGTCGCCGCCCGGCAACTCGAGCAGCGTGCGCACGTCGAACCCCTGCGGCGGCGGCGGCTGCGCGGGGCCGCCGCTCCAGGCGACTCCGTCGAAGCGCAGCGTCGGCTGCTGCAAGAGGGCATCGCCGGCGACGACCAGGTCGCCGTTGCTCGTGCGCCGCACGCACCGCAGCGACGCGAAGAGGCCAGCCTGAGGCAGGGGCACGGCCGGCGGCAACCACGCGGAACCGTTCCAAGTCGCCAGGCGCGCGGGACCGCCTGGGCCGCCGGCCTCGTCGAAGTCGCCGACGACGGTCAGTCCCGCAGGTTCGTCCAGCAGCGCGAACACGCTGCCGCCGACCGAGGTCCCGATCGCGGCCCAGGTGGAACCGTTCCAGCGCGCGATGTTGGATTGGTTCCCCGTCGTCAGGTTGCCGCCAGCCGCGAGCACGTCGCCGTTGCTCGCCAGCGCCAGCGTGTTGATCTGGCCGACCAGCCCGCCTGCGAGCGCCGACCACGCAGTGCCGTCGAACCGGGCGATGCGTGACACCGCCACACCGCCCGCTTCGGTGAACGGGCCGGCGACCACGAGGCCACCGCCCCCATCGACCAGCAGGGCGCGCACCGTCTGGTTGGTGCCGCCACCGAGCGTCGCCCAACTACTGCCCGTCCAGCGCATCAGGTTGCGCGTCGACACGCCGCCGAGGAAGCCGAGCGCCCCGCCGGCGACGAGTTCGCCGTTCGGCAGCACGGCGAGCGCCAGCACCTCGGACGTCGACGCCGTCGGCAAGCCAGGCAGCGCCCCCCACGTTCCGGTCGCTGGATCGAAGGTCGCGACGTCGATCGCCGCCACCGTCCCCGCCACCCGGAAGTCGCCGCCGAGCACGACCACGGGCGCGGCCGGGCCGGCGCCATCGGGATCCCACCACGTCGACGCGTGCACGATGCCGTCGGTGCCGACGTTCGCCGACAAGGAGATCGCGGGATTGCTGCACTGCGCCGCGGCAGACGCCGCGAGTGCGCCCATGGCGACGAGCGCAAGGCCTGCGGGGACGAACCATCGAACGGGGACACTGCGCATAGGACTCTCCGGACGTTGCGATCGACGAGAGGGGCGCCGAAGGGCGCAGAGCATAGCGCTGCGCCGGGCAGCGCGCTGGACGCCGACCCGCCCGCGGACGAACGGGCCGACCCTCGATGCGACGGAGCACTTCCAACTAGAACGCGCCCAGGGTCAGCCGGAGCACGTTGCCGGCGCTGGCGCCGACGACGTTGGCGAATGGATCGAGCTCGAGCGCCACGACCTGCTGGTGCAGCACGAGCCCGAGCAAACCGGACAGGTTCGGCAGGGGCAGCGTGATCGCCGCGTTGCCGGCGTTGGTCGGCACGACCGCGAGCGCGTCGGGCGACGCCTGCAGCACGCAGCCTGTGCTCGCCTGCGGCAGCACGGCGGGCAGCGGCACGCTCGCCGGCGAAGCTCCGAGCACGTGCACCGCCAGCGACGACGCGGCGAGGCCGTTCGCCGTGCTGCGGAACGTGCTGCCGAGCCACGGCAGCGACTGCGCGGCCAGCGTGTTGGCGCCGCCGCTGCCGGTGCAGCCAGCGCCGCTCACGACCGCCGTCGCCGGGCACGTCGTGGTGAAGCGCGCGACCGACTTGCTGGCCTCCGCCCCCACGGTCGTGAAGGCACCCGCCGCCAGTACGTCGCCGTTGTGGGCCATCGTCAAGTCTGCGACCCGTGCCGCTCCGGGACCGAAGGGCGCCCACGCGCTGCCATTCCACCGCGCGAGCCCGGAGGACGGGCCCCCCCCGACATGGAGGAACGAACCGCCGACCATCAGGTCGCCGTTCGGCAGCGGCATCAGCGCCTCCACGAATCCGGAATCGATCCCGCTGCCGAACGGCTGCCAGATGGTGCCATTCCACCAGGCGACGCGATTGGCGTTGGCACCACCGGCATCGGTGAAGCCACCGCCGGCGACCAAGGTGCCGTTGGCCAGCACGGCAAGGTCGCGCACGTCCACGATGTTCCAGCCGAGCGGCAACCACGTGGCACCGGCACCACGATAGATGCGGTCAAAGGTCGAGGCGACGAGCTCGCCACCAGGCAGGCGCGCGAGGTTGGTCACCGTCCCATGGGACCAGCCGGCGACCGGCGCCCAGGAGGAGCCGTTCCAGCGCGCGAGGCTGCCGGTGACGACCCCGCCGATCGACCCGAACGAACCGCCGGCCACCAGGTCCCCACTCGGCTCGAGCAGCAGTGCCAGCACCAGGCCGTTGACCATGCCGAGCGAGGACCACGCACTGCCGTTCCAGCGCACCAGCGTGCCCTGAAGCGAGGCTGGGGTCGGACCGAAGGCAGCCGCGACCACGTCGCCGTTCGGCAGTTCGACCAACGCTGCGATCGACCCGGTCGGCCGCGTGAATCCGCTGCCGACCGGCGCCCACAGACCCGCTTGCCGACGCCACACCGTCGTGTAGCCCGACTGCATCGTGCCACCGACGAAGAGATCGCCGCTCGAGTGCTCCAGCACGCAGCGCGCCTCCAGGGGCAGGCCGCCCTGCACCGGCAGGCTGCCGACCGTCGGAGAAACGCGGACGACGTTCTGCACCGGCGCCAACGGGGTGCCGCCGAACAACCCTCCGACCAGCACATCGCCGCCGGGCAGTTCGAGCAGCGTGCGCGCATCCACCGTTTGGGCCGGCGGCGCACCGATGGGCCCGCTCGACCATGTGGTGCCATCGAAGCGCACCGTCGGTTGCGACAGCGTCCAGCTGTTCACGCCGAGGACGAGGTCGCCGTTGCTGCTGCGGAACATGCAAGGCACCGCAAGGATGTGCAGGGCGAGCGGGGACGGGATGCCCAGGGAGCTCCACGCGGCGCCGTCCCAGCGCGCCAGGGACTGGGTTCCTGGAACGCCGGCGGCAGTGGCGAAGACCCCTCCCACGATCAGCCCCGTCGGGTCTTCGACGATCGACTGGATCATGCCGTTGAACCCCGGGGTCACTGTCGACCACGCGATGCCGTTCCAGCGCACGACAGGTGCCCCCAACGCACCGCGCGCGACGAGGATGTCGCCGTTGGCGGCGACCAGCAGGGAATGGACGCCCGCCGCGATTCCGGCGCCCAGTGGCGACCAGACGCCCCCCGCATAGCGCGCGATGTTCGCAGCAGGGACACTGCCGGCTGACTGGAAGGAGCCGGCGGCGATCAGCCCACCACCTTGGTCGACCACCAACGCGCTGACGCGGCCGTTCGTATGGCCCGCGAACGACTGCCAGCCAGAACCCGTCCAATGCACCACGCCACCGGACACCACACCACCTAGCGAGAATTGATGCCCACCAGCGACGAGGACCCCGTTCGGCAGCGTGCACAACGCCAGGATACCGGGATCGAGGGGCCCGAATCCCGGCAACGCCCCCCACACGCCGGTCGCAGGGTCGTAGGTCGCCACATTGCGGGCAGCGACGGTGCCGGCAGCTGTGAACTCGCCGCCGATCACGACGACAGGCGTCGCCGGGCCGGGCCCGTCCGGATCCCACCACGTCGACGCGTGCACGATGCCATCGGTGCCGATGTTCGCCGACAGCGGGATCGCGGGATTGCTGCACTGTGCTGCTGCGAACGCCGCAAGCGTGCCGACAGCGACGAGCGCGAACGCAGAGGGAGCGAAGCGACGGACCGGGGCGCTGCTCATGGGACTCTCCGGAGTTGGGGATCGACGAGAGGGGGCGCCGACCGGGGCAGAGGACAGCGGAGTCGCCACTGGCGCGCAGAGCGCGACCCGCAGTCTCCGGCAGAGTGCCCGATCGCACGCATGATCAGAAGGCGCCGACGACCAGCTGCAGCGCGTTGCTCGCGGTCAGTGCGACCAGGTTCGCTTGCGGATCGAACTCGGCGGCGAGCACCTGCAGCCGCAGGCTCGTGCCGACCAGCGCGACGTCGTTCGGCACCATGAACTGCAGCCCGACGCTGCCCGCGGTCGGCAGCTGCAGGCCGAACGCCAGCGGCGTCACCAGCAGGTTGCAGCCGGCAACGCCCTGCGGCAGCAACGAGGCCAGCGGCGCCAGCATCGGCGCGAAACCGAGCACCTCGATGGCGACGCCGTTCGTCGGCAGGCCGCTCGCCGTGCTGCGGAACGTGCCGCCGAGCCACGGCAGCGACGTCGCGGCGAGCGTGTTCGGACCGCCGCTGCCGCTGCAGCCGGCGCCGGCGACGAGCACGCCGGCCGGGCAGTTGCTCGTCATGCGCGCCATGCGCGACGCCACCTCGCCGTCGAGCAACCGGAAGTCGCCGCCGAGGAACAGCGAGCCGTCGACTTCGGCCGAGATCGAGCGAACGCTGCCCGCCGCGGGCCAGCCGATCGGAATCCACTGCGGGCTCGGGGCCGCGGCGACGACGAGGTTCCAGGTGCTGCCATCGAATCGATGCAGGCTGGGCTCGCCGAAGCTGCTGCCGCCGACCAGCAAATCCCCGTTCGGCAGTTCGTGGATGCAGCTCGGGTTCACCGAGAGGTTGCTGCCGATCTGCAGCCAGGTGGAGCCGCTCAAGCGCCAGGCCGTGGCGAACGAATTGACCAAGGCGGCCAGCAGATCGCCGTTCTGCGCGACTTCGTAGTCGGCGGCCGAAGCGGGCAGCGGTGGCAGGGCGGTCCAGGTCGCGCCGTCCCACACCGCGTGGTGGTTGGTGCCGAGGATCTGGGGACCGCTGGCAGCAACCTCGCCTCCCGGCAGCACGGCCAAGGCCCGCACGGGCAGCAGGGCGGCAAAGCTGCCCGCGACTCCGGTGCCACTCCAGCCACTGCCGTTCCACACCGCGACGCGCTCGCCGAAGGCCCCGCCGGCGACGATCTGCCCGTTCGGCCGCTGCACCAGTCGGTGGACCGCTGCGGGCAGACCCGCACCCATCGGCGACCAGGAGCTGCCGTTCCAGCGCGCCACGTTCGCCGCAGCGCTGCCGCCAGCGTTCGCGAACGAACCACCGACGAGCAGGTCGCCATTGGCGAGTTCGAGCACGCAGTGGACGGTGCCGTCGACGCCGGCACCGAGTGCGGACCACGTGGCACCGACGCGACGCGCGACGCCGTTGGCCGCGATCGTTGGGAGCTGACGGAACGCGCCGCCGATCACGAGGTCGCCGTTGCGCAGGCGCAGGGACGTGTTCACCGCTCCCGACGTGCCGCGCTGCAGCGGGCCGAAGTTGGTGCCGTCGAAGCGCAGCAAGTGGTCGATGCCGGCGGCTTCGCCGGTGAAGTTGCGCAGGTTGCCGCCGACGCAGAGCGAGCCGTCCGGCAGGTGTGCGAGCGCGAACGTGGTGCCGAACTCCAGGCCGGCCCCGACCTGGGCCCACGCGCTGCCGTTCCAACGCGCGAGGCGCCGCGCCGGCACGCCGTCGACGGCGACGAAGTCACCCCCCGCGAGCAGGTCGCCGTTCGGCGCGATCGCCAGCGCCCGCACACCGATGGTGCCGCTGCCGAACGCCGACCACGCGCTGCCGTTCCAGCGCGCGAGGCCGTTGGCGCCGACCCCAGCCGCGCCGACGAAGTCGCCGCCGACGAACACGTCGCCGTTCGCGGCGCGGGCCAGCGCGTAGACGTTGCCGGTCACGCCGCCGGCGAACGGCGACCACGCGCTGCCGTCCCAGCGCGCGAGGTGCGGCACCGGCGCACCACCGGCCGTGGTGAACGCGCCGCCCGCGAGCAGTTCGCCGCTCGGCAGCGCCAGCAGGCTGAAGACGACGCCGTCGAGGCCGAGGCCGAGCGACACCCAGGTCGTGCCGTTCCACCGCGCGACGTTGCCGACGACGTTGCCGTCGGCGAGGAAGAAGTTGCCACCGGCGACGAGATCGCCGTTCGGCAGGACGGCGAGCGCGTTCACGGCGCCGCCGATGCCATTGCCGTACGGATGCCAGTTGCTGCCGTCCCAGCGCGCGATGCACGTCGCCGCGACGTTGCCGGCGGTCATGAACGTGCCGGCGACGGCGAGGTCGCCGTTCGCCAACGGCGCGATCGCGTTGACCTGCGTCGTACCGAGGAACTGGGTGCTGACGCCGCCGCCGAGCGCCGACCATTGGCCGTTGGCAGGGTCGTAGGTGGCGAGGTGACCGACGCGCAGCGGACCGGCCACTTCCAGCACGCCGCCGATGACCAGCACGGGCGGCAGCGGCCCGGCACCGTCGCGATCCCACGTGGCGAGGCAGCGCACGATGTTGCTCGCACCCGGCAGCACCGACAGGCTCTGGAACGAGGCGCCGCACTGCGCGGTCGCCGAACCGACGCCGACGACGAAGCCGACGACGGCACCGGCGACGAGGCGACCGAGCGCGGCGACGACAGCGCGCGGCGGGGAGTCCGTTCGCAGCGAGGACGAGGTCGGGAGGTGTGACGAGAGCATGCGGGAACCGTGCAGCAGGCGAGAACCGAAGGGAGCCGTCAGAACGCACCGAGGGTCAGCACGAGCACGTTGCCGGCAGTGGCGCCGACGACGTTGGCGAACGGATCGAGCTCGAGCGCCACGACCTGCTGGTGCAGCACGAGCCCGAGCAAGCCGGGCAGGTTCGGCACAGGCAGCGTGATCGCCGCGGTGCCGGCGTTGGTCGGCACGACCGCGAGCGCGTCGGGCGACGCCTGCAGCACGCAGCCTGTGCTCGCCTGCGGCAGCACGGCGGGCAGCGGCACGCTCGCCGGCGAAGCTCCGAGCACGTGCACCGCCAGCGACGACGCGGCGAGGCCGTTCGCCGTGCTGCGGAACGTGCTGCCGAGCCACGGCAGCGACTGCGCCGCCAGCGTGTTGGTGCCGCCGCTGCCGACACAGCCCGAACCCGTGGGCACCGCCGTGGCCGGACAAGTCGTGGTGATGCGAACCACCGACTTCGACGGCGCGGTGCCCGCCATCGTGAACGAACCGGCGACGAGCACGTCGCCATTGCGCGCGAACGCCAGATCCTGGACTTCGCGGGTGCCCGGACCGAACTGGGTCCAGGTCGCACCGTTCCAGCGCGCGAGGCCCAGCGCCGGCCCGACGAAGGCACTGGTGAAGAAGCCGCCGGCGAGCAGATCGCCGTTCGGCAACGGCAGCAGCGACGTCACCGTGCTGCTGAGCCCGTTGCCGAGAGGCAGCCAGACGGTGCCGTTCCACCGCGCCACGTTCCTCGCGAGCGTGCCGCCGGCGTCGAGGAAGCCGCCGCCGGCGACGAGCGTGCCGTCGGCCAGCAACGCGAGGGAACGCACGTCGAGCATGTTCCAGCCGAGCGGCAGCCAGCCCGCGACGGTCTGCCGGTAGACGCGGTTGTTGGTGGCGACGACGAACTCGCCACTCGGCAGGCGCAGCAGTGCCTGCACCGGACCAGGAGCCGTGGCGACCGCCGACCACGTGGCGCCGTTCCAGCGCGCGAGGCCGTTGGCGGCAACGCCGCCGATCGTGGTGAAGGAACCGCCCGCGACGAGGTCCCCGTTCGGCTCGACGAGCAGTGCTCGCACCGGACCGTCCAGCGCCCCGAGCGACGACCAGACGGCGCCGTCCCAACGCGACAACGACGGCAAGGCTCCGGGCAGCGTCGGCATCGTCTGCGCCGCCGCCGCGGCGACGACGTCGCCGTTCGGCAGCTCGACCAGGTCGAGGATCGTCGTCGTCGGCCCATTGCCGAGCGGCGCCCAGCTCCCCGCCTGCCGACGCCACACGGTGGAGTAGCCGGGCTGCTCGGCGCCGCCGATGTAGAGGTCGCCGTTCGCCGCCTCGAAGCCCTCGGTGCCCGCGATCGGCAGACCGTTGTGCAACGGCGCCGAACCCGACGCCGGGGTGACACGCACGACGCCCTCGATCGGCACCGCGTCGTCGCCGCTCAGCAGGCCACCGACCAGCAGGTCCCCGTTCGGCATCTCGAGCATGGCATCGACGAACCCGAAGCCGTACCCCACCTTCGGCGCCGATGGATTCGTCCAGGCGAGACCGTCGAAGCGCAACACCGTGGCGACGTAGGAGCTGGACGCACCGCCGACGACGAGGTCGCCGTTCGCAGCCCGCAGCAACGTGGTGAGGCTGCCGAGCTGGTTGGACCAGGCGGCCGGTATGCCGAGCGAACTCCACATCGTTCCGTCCCAGAGCGCCAGGAACCGCGAGTTGGCCGCGCCGGACGCCGACGGGAAGTCCCCGGCCACGATCAGGCCGGCAGGATCCTCGAGCAGCGCGCGGACGGAGCCACTGATCCCAAAGCCGACGGCGGACCAGCTCGTGCCGTTCCAGCGCGCGACGTCGAAGTGATTGCCGGGCACACCGAGGACCAACGACTCGCCACCCGCGATCACGTCGCCATTGGCGGCGACCGTCAGCGCGTAGATCCATCCGACGAGCCCGGCGCCCAACGCCGACCAGTTCGTGCCTTGCAAGCGCGCGACTCTGGCTGCCGGCAGTCCACCGGCCTCGGTGAAGAAGCCGCCGACGACGAGCCCACCGGTGGCGTCGACCACCATCGCGGCAATCGGAGCGTCCACGCCACCAGCGAGCGTCACCCAGGTCGAACCCGTCCACCGCATCAGGTGGCGCGTCGGCACACCCCCGAGCGAGCCGAGCGAGCCACCGGCGACCAGATCGCCGTTCGGCAGCACGCAAAGGCTGGCGACCGCCGAGGTATCCGTCGGCAAGCCGGGCAGCGCCCCCCAGGTGCCGGCGACCGGATCGAAGGTGGCGACATCGGTCGCAGCAATCAGGCCCGCCACCGTGAAGTTGCCGCCGAAGACCACGACTGGATTCGCCGGTCCGATGCCATCGGGGTCCCACCATGTCGCGGCGCTGATCTGGCCGTCGACACCGACGTTCGCCGCCAGTGGGATCGTCGGGTTGCTGCACTGCGCCACCACCGCCGTCGCCAAGGCGCCAGCGAACAGCAGGGATGCAACACGGTGCGGGAAGGCTGACACGGGGACGAGAAGCATGGCCGCAAGGGTCTGCCCGCCGCACCGGTCTGCGCAGACTCCGGGGAGGCGAGCAACCGCCTTAGGACCGGACCCTGGACGAGGTCACCACCGCGGGCGAAGTTTGTGCGCCGCCGATGCGCGCCTTCCGCGACCCGACCACCATCCCGTTCGTGCCAGCGCTCGAACGGCAGTTCGCCGCGGTGCGCCGCGAGCTCGACCAGCTCGGCCGGGAGGCGTTCTACGAAGCCCCCGACTCGCTGACCTCGGTCGAGGGCCGCTACGACGAGCGCGGCTGGCTGTACTACTCGCTGTTCGGCGGCGACGCCGGCGACGCGGCGCGACGCGCGCGCACGCCGGCCACCGCCGCCGCCTGCGCCGCCGTGCCGAACCTCGTGAACGCCGGCTTCTCGCGCTTCCTGCCTGGCACGCACCTCTATCCGCACCGCGGCGAACTGGCCGGTGTGCTGCGCTGCCATCTCGGCCTCGTGGTGCCGAACGGCGACGTCGCCATCCGCTTCGGCGACGAGACGCGTGGCTGGCAGGAGGGCCGCTGCCTCGTGTTCGACGACGGCTTCGAGCACGAGGCGTGGAACCACGGCGACGGCGATCGCGTGGTGCTGCTGCTGACGTTCCGGCCGTGACTGCGGCCGGTGGCGAGGCGGCTGCACGGACGGCCGGAAGCGCGGCGGCCGAGCGGACCTTGCGCAACCGAGGAAACCACCTGCGCCAGCAGTGCTAGCATGCGCGCTCTCGCCGATCCCAACCGGGAGCGACGAGCCACTGCCCATGGGGAACCACCTGCTGCCGCTCCTGTTCGTCGCCGCCACGACCTGCGCCCCGTTCGCGGCGGCGCAGTGCTTCGACACCGTCTTCGGTCCATCGCTCGGCAGCGGTCCCGACTTCGTGTTCCCCCAGCAGTCGATCGGCTTCGCCTTCCCGCTCGCCGGCACGACCTACAGCAACGTGCACGTCTGCGACAAGGGCTACCTCTTTCTGTCGAACGGCGGCGTGCCGGCGCCGGGCACCGCCGACCTCAGTGCCAGCGGGGCCGAGCTCGCCTCGTTGTCGCCGCGCATCGCGGTGCTGTGGAGCGACCTCGTGTCGCTGTCCGCGCTCGGTTCGACCGTGCACGTGAAGGGCACGCCGCAGCAGTGCACGATCAGCTGGCGGCGCCTGCAGTGCTTCGGCTCGTCGTGCTCGCCGTTCGACCTGCAGGTGCGCCTGTTCCCGAGCGGCGTCGTCGAGTGCATCTACGGAGTGGGCGCCACCAACAACTCGACGGCGCCGCCGTGGTCGGTCGGCGTCGTCGGCATCAGCCCGGGCGGCATCGCGATCCCACCGGCACCGCAGAACCTGTCCGCCACCGGCAGCACGACCTCGTCGGCCGTGTACGAGGTGTTCTCGGCGCCGAACTCGTTCGACCTGCCGGCCAACGGCGTGCGCTTCACGCCGCAAGGCAGCGGCTGGTCGTGGGCGCCGCTCGGCCCAGCGGTCAACTGCGCCTCCGTCACCGAGTTCGGCACCAGCTGCGGCGGCACGCCGACGACGATCTGCCAGCAGGTGCCGGCGGCGCTCGCACCGGTGCAGTTGGGCAACCTGGCGTTGCGCTACCAGCGGAGCTCGAACGGCTACCAGCTGTCGCCCGTGTTCGCGCCGACGTTCGTGCCGCCGACCGCCGCCGCGGCCGTCGTCGCCAACGGCAACAACGTCGAGCAGACCGTCCCCTTGCCGTCGCCGCTGCCGATCGCCGGCGGCACGACCTCGAGCCTCGTCATCGGCTCGAACGGCTACGTCGGCCTCGGCACCTTCCCGCTGAACGCGGCCATCGCCATGACGCCCGCGACGTTCGCGGCGCTGACCACGCCGACGATCGCCGCAGTGTGGCACGACCTCGATCCGACGCGGCCCGGCAGCGGGCCGATCCGCTTCGAAGTGGTCGGCACCACCGCCTACGCCACCTGGAGCAACGTCGCCATCGTCGGCTCGCTGCTGACCACCGGCGACACGTTCCAGGTGCAGCTCGACCTGGCGACCGGCGACATCACCGTCGTCTACCTGACGCTCGCCGGTGTCGGCGGCGACTACTTCGCCGGCTACACGCGCGGCAACGGCACCGATCCGGCGGTGCAGGTTCAGTTCGCCAACCTGCCGCAGGTCACCATCGGCGACGTCGCGGTGCCGACGATGAAGCACGGGGCGACCAGCACGCCGTTCCTCGGCAACGGCCAGTTCGGCTTCCTCACCAGCAACGTGCCCGGCCCCATCCCGATCAGCGTGCTGGTGCTCGGCGACACCCCGATCCCGGCGGGCGTGCCGCTGGCGGCGATCGGCATGGGTCTGTGCCAGGCCTACGGCAACGGCAACCTGCTGTCGCTGCCGGTGCCGACCATCCAGGGCACGTCGACGGCGCTGCTGCCGATCGCCAACAACCCGGCGCTGGTCGGCATCAGCATCACCAGCCAATCGCTGGCGTTCTCGCCGACGACGCCGCTCGGCCTGATTGCGTCGAACGGCATGCAGATGACCATCGGGCTGTAGCCAGCCCACGGTCCGCGCGCCTGCCCCGCTTGCAGGCCCCGCCGTCGCGACTACCGTTGCGGGACCTCGTCGCCGCCGGATCACGGCGTGCGCTCACCACCATGCAACGACTCCGCGCCCTCTCCCTGTTCGCGCTGGCCGCCTTCGCGCCTGCCCAGTGCTTCGACCTCGACATCGGCCCGAGCATCGGCGTCGGGCCCGACCTCGTGTTCGGCATCCAGCCGATCGGCTTCGCGTTCCCGCTGGCGGGCGCGACCTACACGCACATCCACCTCACCGACAAGTGCTACGCGTTCTTGTCGAACAACGGCACGCCGGCCCCCGCCACGGGGATCGACTTCTCGGCCACCGCGGGCGAACTGGCGAGCGGCTCGCCGCGCGTCTGCGCGCTGTGGTCGGACATCCAGGGCCAGGCCGCCAACAACGCCGGCGTCCACCTGCGCAGCACGGCGACCGAGTGCACGATCACCTGGCGGAACGTGCAGTGCTATCAGGCGACCAGCGGCGTGTTCAGCGTGCAGATGAAGCTCTTCGCCAGCGGCGAGATCAAGTTCTTCTACGGCCCGGGTGCCACCAACCAGTCGGTCGCGACGTCGCCGACCTGGCAGGTCGGCATCGTCGGCGTCTCGCCGGGCGGCGGCGTCGCCCTTCCGACGAGCCTCGATCTGTCGGCCGGCGCGACGACCACCGACAACACGATCTTCGAAGAGTTCCTGGTCGGCGGGACGTTCGACATGCCGAACAACGGCCTGCACCTGATCCCGACCAACCCGGGCTGGGTGGCGATCCCGCTCGGCGCGCCGGTCAACTGCGCGTCGACGAGCAACTACGGCACCGGCTGCGGCTCGCCGGCGCTGGCGCTGACGACGACCGGCGGCCCGGCACTCGGCTCGAACACGTTCACCTTCCGCATCAGCAACGTGCCGGCGGCGTTGCCGGTCAGCGCGCTGTTCTTCGGCGACACCGTGGTCAACCCCGGCGTCAGCCTGGCTGCGATCGGCATGAACGGATGCAACGCCTACTCGAACGGCAACCTGCTGTCGTTGACACTGCCGGCGACCGCTGGCGTCTCCTCCGTGCCACTGCCGATCCCGAACCAGCTGAACCTGATCGGCATCACGATGTCGACGCAGGCGCTGGCGTTCTCGAACGCGACGACCGCTGGCCTGATCGCATCGAACGGCAACCAGTTCACCGTCGGCAATTGAGCCAGCCCGCCCGCGGGCGACCTGGCTCAGGAACTCTCCGGACGCCGCGCGCAGTTCCCCTGCCGAAAAATGCCCGAGCGGCCCGGCGACAGCACCGGGCGGCTTTGCTTTGATGCGTGGCCACCCTCGGACCCACGTGAGCAGAGATTCCGGCATCGTGCGGCGCGCCCTCGTCACCGGCGCGAGCCGCGGCATCGGCGCCGCCATCGCCAGGCGGCTCGCCCTGGCCGGTCACCCGGTGATCGTCAACTACCGCCGGGACGCCGACGCCGCCAACGCGGTCGTCGCCGACATCCAGAGCCGGGGCGGCGAGGCGATCGCGGTCGCGTTCGACGTCGCCGACCGCGAGGCCACCGAGAAGGCGATCGCCCAGCTGCTGCAGGACCCGCGCCCGATCGGCATCCTGGTCAACAACGCCGGCGTCACCGCCGACGCCGCCTTCCCGGCGATGACCCACGAGCAGTGGGACAAGGTGATCCGCACCACGCTCGACGGCTGCTTCCACGTGACGCAGCCGCTGACCATGCCGATGGTGCAGCAGAAGTGGGGCCGCATCGTCAACCTGTCGTCGCTGTCGGCGCAGAAGGGCACGCGCGGCCAGGCCAACTACGCGGCGGCGAAGGCCGGCATCGTCGGCTTCACCCGCACCTTGGCGCAGGAACTCGCGAAGCGGAAGATCACGGTGAACGCGGTCGCGCCCGGCCTGATCGACACCGAGATGATCGCCGGCGTGCCCGAGTTCGTGCTCGAACAGATTCCCATGCGGCGCGTCGGCAAGCCCGACGAGGTCGCCGCCCTGGTGGCGTTCCTCGCGTCCGAGGACGCCGCCTACATCACCGGCCAGGTGGTCGGCATCGACGGAGGCTTCTCATGAGCAAGCAAGGCAAGCACGGGGCGACGCCGCTGGCCGCCGAGCCCCACCACGAGACGCACTGGGACGTGCTGGTCGTCGGCGCCGGCCCGGCCGGAGCCACGGCGGCGGGTCTGCTCGCGCAGGAGGGCCTGCGCACGCTGGTGCTGGAGAAGGACGAGTTCCCGCGCTTCCACATCGGCGAGTCGCTGCTGCCGATGTCGCTGCCGGTGATCGAGAAGCTCGGCGTGCCGCCGGACGAGGACACGTTCGTCTACAAGCAGGGCGCCGAGTTCCTGTGCGAACGCACGGGCCGCCACCGCCAGTTCGTGTTCACCGAGACGCTGCCCGGTTGCGGCCGCCATGCGTGGCACGTCGACCGCGCGCGCTTCGACCGCGCCCTGCGCGACGCCGCGGTGCGGAACGGCGCCGTCGTGCGCCACGGCGAGACCGTCGTCGACGCCGGCGTCTTCGACAATGGCTCGGCGGCGTTCCTGCGCACGCGCACGCACACCTACCGCGGCCGCTACCTGATCGACGCGTCGGGCCAATCGCGCCTGCTGGCGCGCCGCGCCGAGGCGGCGGTGCCGTACGACCAGTTCGGCCGCTGCTCGGTGTTCACGCACTACGAGAACATCGGCGACGCCGCGTGGGACGAACTCGGCCCCGGCAAGAACATCCGCATCGTGCTCGCCCCGGGAGGCTGGGGTTGGATCATCCCGCTGCCGAGCAAGCGCCTCAGCATCGGCCTGGTCGGCCGCACCAAGATCACCGACGTCGAACTCGAACGCGACCTGCTGCAGGGCCCGCTGGTGACGCGGCTGACGCAGGGTGCCACGCGCCTCGAGACGCGCGTGATCGGCAACTTCAGCTACCGCAACCAGCTGCCGAGCGGCGCGCGCTTCTGCTGCCTCGGCGACGCCGCGTGCTTCCTCGACCCGGTGTTCTCGTCGGGCGTGACGCTGGCGATGGTCGGTGCGCAGAAGGTCGTCGACCTGGTGGCGCCAGCGCTGCGCGAAGGCCGCGAAGCCGACGGCGAACTGCTGCGCGAGCACGAGGTCGGCATGGACCGCGCGTTCCGCACGTTCGCCGGCCTGATCGACCGCTTCTACAACTCGCACTTCGCGGAGACGATCTTCCTCGGCCCGCCGTCGGACAACCTCGACATGCGGCGCGGGATCATGAGCGTGCTCGCCGGCGACGTCTGGCGCAGCGGCAACGTCTTCCAGGACATGTTGCTCAACGCGCGACGCTACGACAGCCGCAAGCAGACCGCGACCGCCGGCGCCCCGCACGACGCACCATGAGCGACGGCGCTACCGCGACGCGGCTCGGACCGCTGCCGATCACCGGCTACTCGGTGTTGAGCGCACTCGGCAGCACGCGGCAGCAGCACCTCGACGCACTCGCCGCCGGCCGCACCGGCCTCGGCCCCGCCCCGTTCGAACTGCCGTTCCCGACCGCGGTCGGCGCCGTGCGCGGCGAACTGCCGGAACTGCCGCCGCACCTCTCGGCGTGGACCACGCGGCTGTCGCGCATGCTGGCGCACCTCGTGCAGCAGCTCGACGAACCGCTGCGCCGCGCGCGCGCGCGCTGGCGGCCGGAGCGCATCGGCGTGCTGCTCGGCACCAGCACCGCCGGCGCCGAGTCGACCGAACGCGCCTACCGCGAGTTCGTGCACGCCGGCAGCTTTCCCAAGGGCTACGACTTCCTGAAGCAGCACACGTTCGGCGCGCCGCTGCACGTCGTCGCCGAACTGACCGGCGCGCGCGGTCCGGCCTGGATGGTGTCGACCGCGTGCACCTCGGGGGCAAAGCCGCTGGCGTCGGCGTGGCGCCTGATCCACGCCGGCGTGATCGACGCCGCGATCGTCGGCGGCGCCGACACGCTGTGCACGATGACGCTGCACGGTTTCCAGTCGCTGCAGGCGCTCGACCAGGTGCCGTGCCGCCCGTTCCAGCAGGATCGGCTCGGCATCAGCATCGGTGAAGGCGGTGCCCTCTTGCTGCTCGAACGCGACGGCGACGGACGCGTGCGCCTCGAGAGCGTCGGCGAGACCTCGGACGCGTACCACATCAGTGCGCCGCACCCCGAAGGCCACGGCGCCGAAGCAGCGATGCGCCAGGCGCTGCAGTTCGCCGGCCGCGCCCCCGAGGACGTCGACCACGTCAACGCGCACGGCACCGGCACCAAGCTGAACGACACCGCCGAGGCGAAGGCGATCGCGCGCGTGTTCGCGCACCGCCTGCCGGTGGTGTCGACCAAGTGCTACACCGGCCACACGCTCGCCGCCGCCGGCGCGATCGAGGCGGTGTTCTCGGCGATGGCGATCGAAGAAGGCTGGATCCCGCCCGCACTCGGCAGCGAACCGCGCGATGCCGACGTGCCGCTGCACGTGCCGACCACGCGCACGAACGGCCGCTTCCGCCGCGTGCTGAGCAACTCGTTCGCGTTCGGCGGCAACAACGTCAGCGTGCTGCTGGGGTCGTCGTGAGGTTCCCGCGCACGGCCATCCTCGGCGTCGGCATGTGGCAGCCGACGTTCCCGAACGTGCGCAGCTGGCGCGACGGCACACCCGACGACGCTGCCGTGAAGCCGCTCGGCAACGCGCTCGACCGCGTCAACCGCCGCCGCGCCGGCCAGCTCGGCCGCGCCCTCGCCGACGTCTGCGCCGAAGCGATCGCGATGGCGCAGGTGGACGGCGGCACCGTCGCCACGATCGTCGGCTCGGCGATCGGCGAAGCGGCGACGATGATCGGGCTGCTCGACCAGATGTGGCGGCACCAGCAACCGATGTCGCCGGCCGACTTCACCGTCAGCGTGCACAACGCCGCGTCGGGCCTGATCTCGATCGCCAACAAGAACCGCGGCATGACGACGTCGATCGCCGCCGACCAGGACACGCCGGCCGCCGCGCTGATGGAGGCGATCGGGCTCGTGGTGACGACTGGCCAACCGGTGCTGCTGGCCTGCGCCGACGAACCCGCGCCCGAGAACCTCGCCGGGCAAGCACCGCCGTGGGCGATGCTGGCCAGCGCGATGGTGATCGGCCCCGCCGGTCGCACCCCGCAGCTCGGCGAGATCGTCGTCGCCCACGGCCCCACGGCCACGCTGCGTCCCGAACGCTTCGCGCCGCTCGCCGTCGCCAACCCGCAGATCGGCCTCGCCTGGCTGGTCGACGCGGTGCTGCGCGGGCAGTCGGGCGTCGTGCCGCTCGACGTCGGCACCGGCCGCGGCTTCGTCGCCGAACTCACCAGCACGCCGCGATGACGTTCCCGCCGGTCAGCGACCTGGTGCCGCATTCGCCGCCGACCATCGCGCTCGACGAGATGGTCGCGTGGCAACCCGGCGACGCGACGCTGCGCACGACGATCCGCGAACACGGCCTGCTCGTGCACGGCGACGGCGTCGACGCCTGCGTCACGCTCGAACTGATGGCGCAGGCGGCGGCCGCCTGCCTCGGCCACGGTGCCTTCCGCGGCGGCGGTGCGGTGCGCGTCGGCATGGTCGTCGGCTGCCGCAAGCTGCAGCTGCTGCGCCCGCGCCTGTTCGTCGGCGAGACGTTCCTCGTGCGCGTGCACTGTACGCGCGGCAGCGACTTCGTCAGTTCGTTCGAAGGCGAAGTGCACGACGCCGCGGGCGTGCTGGTGGCGCGCACGACGATGACCATCGTGCACGCCGAGCAGCCGCCGAACTGAGAGCCCGAGAAGAAATCACGCTACGGGCTCTCAGAATCATGTTTGGCGGCTGCATTCGCAGCCGCGCAGAGGCTTCGAGAGGATTCTCTCTCATCTCTGAGCAGCCGGCGGCAGCCGTCTCGACTCAGTTGCGCGGAGCGACGAAGACGTCGTCCTTGTCGTTCTCGTCGGCGACGACGAGGTTCTGCGCCTTCGAGGTGAAGGCGACGACCGGCGCGTCGCTGGCCTGTGCCGGCTGCGTCGACGCTTCGTTCGGATCACCACCACCGCGGGCCATGCTGACCCGCACGTTGGTGCCGAGCACGAGGTCGCGGCAGAACACGTCCTCCTTGCCGTTCTGGTCGTCGTCGGTGACGCGGTCCGACAGCGAGGCGAACACCACCAGCGTGCCGTCCGCCGACAGCGACGGCTGCCAGCTCTCCTGGTCGAGTTCCTGGCCACGCGGATCGACGCTGGCGCGCACGATCGTGCCGGCGAGCAGGTCGCGCACGAACACGTCGCTCTTGCCGTTGTCGTCGCCGGGCACGAGGTTGGCGGCCTTCGAGGCGAACGCCACCGCCGCACCGTCGGCGGCGATCGCCGCCTCGACGCTGTCGTCGTTGCCCTCGCCGCCACCGGCGTCCACGCTGGCGCGGATCGTGGTGCCGAGCACGCGGTCGTGCACGAACACGTCGTACTTGTCGTTGCTGTCGCCGGCGACGAGGTTGTCGGCGATCGCGGCGAACGCGACGAAGCGGCCGTCGCGCGAGATCGAGGGCCGTTCGCAGGCGCCGTTGGCGGCGGCGCCGCCGGTGCTGCGGCTCACCAGCGTCGCGGTGCCGAGCACGCGGTCGTGCACGAACACACGCTGCCACTCGCCGTTGTTGCACAGGTAGGCGACGAAGCGACCGTCGCCGGAGATGCGCGGTTCGAAGCAGCGCGACGAGCCGAGGACCGGCTTCGGCAGTTCGCTGGTCGTGCCGCTGATGCGATCGCGCACGTAGATCGTGTCCTGGTCGCTGGCGCGCCCCTGGAACGCGACCAGCCAGCCGTCGTCCGACAGCGAAGGGTTGCCGCACAGATCGGGGAACTGGCTGCCGTTCGGCCGCAGGCTGACGCGCTCGGTGACGCCGGTGTCGCGGTCGTGCACGAACACGTCCTCCTTCTGGTTGCTGTCGCCGGCGACGAGGTTGTCCGCCTTCGACTGGAACGCGACGAAGCGGCCGTTGCCGGACACGGCGGCCTGGCCGCTGAAGTCCTCGGCCTCGGCACCGTCGCTGCGCACGCTGACGCGGCGGCGCGGCACCGACGTCGGCACGAAGTCGACCTCGGGCTGCGTCGGCAGGTCGGCGCTGATGCCGGCGTTGGTCACCGACAGCACGGCGCGCTTGCGGCCCGCTTCGCCGCTGGTCCAGCGCAGCTCGGCGCGGCCCGACAGGTCGGTCAGCACGCTGGCCGCCGGCAGGAAGTCGTTCGCGGTGCCGCTGGCGCGCACGCTGACGCGGCGCTGGACCAGCGGCCGGCCGGCGTCGTCGCGCAGCTGCACCTGCAGGCGCGCACCGTCGACGTTGTCGCTGACGACGACGCCGGTGCTGAGCACCTGCACGGTCGACTGCGAGGCGCTGACCGGCACGGTGTCGTTCGGGCCGCTGCTGCCCGAACTGCAGGCCGCAGCGAGGAGGAGGAAGCTGGAGCAGAGGAGGTTGCGGTTCATGGTGTCACTCAGGGGGGTCGTTCCGAGATGCAGCTCCCAACTCAACTCCGGTGCCAGCCGCCTTGGCCCGCCGGAGCGTCCAGACCGCGTACGCCTTCGTTCGTATCCCGGACGGGGCGCCGCGCGGCCGCGCGGCCTGCGGCGGGCCGAACGTCGCGCGTTCCGCCCACCGCACCGGCCTTGCGCGCCGGACGCACGATCACTGGATCGTGCCGGAGTCGCTGCCGCCTTCACGGGTGCTGATGGTGATGCGGCGGCCGACCAGGTTGATGGCCGAGCGGAAGCTCGCTTCGTACTGCGCGGTCAGCGTGTTGAACGTCATCGGCGACTCGAAGGTGAAGCCGTCGACCGACACCGTCATCGTCGCCGTGCTGCCGACGCCGCTCTGCGCGCTGACGGTCAGCAGGCCGTTCTGCCAGATGGCCTGGTCGATCTGGATCGAGTCCGACGGCACGTCGCGCGGCGTCACCGCGAGCGGCGCACCCACCGTCATCGGCGCTTCGACGCGGATGCGCAGGTCGTAGAACGACGAGCTCGAGCCCGACTCCGACACCGTGCCGGGCAGCACGACCTCGAGCACGGTGAAGGCGAACAGGCCGTAGCGTTCGCCCTGCAGGTTCGCCTGCAGCGGCGCGTAGTTCGTGCCGATCGCGCCGTCGTAGACGATGGCGACGAACGTGCGCCCGGTCAGCGCGGCGAAGTCCTGGTTGCGCACCGGCATCACGCCGCCGACCTGGCCCAGCGCCGGCTGCGGCACGTTGCCGGCGATCAGCGACGCGAGCGGGAACGGCAGCGCCGAGGTCAGCGTGAACATGCCCTCGTTGCCGGGGCCGCCCATCGGCAGCGTCACTTCGCTGCCGGCGTAGAACTGGCTCCACGGCAGCCACGGATTGCCGATCAGCGAGGTGTTGTTGTCGTTGGTCAGGAACTCGGGCGTGGTTCCGAGCTGCTGCGCCGCGGTGATGACGGTGCTGAGGCCGTTGTCGAGCGCGTGCTCGCTGAGCAGCACCAGCTCGCCCATCGTCGGCGCCGGGCCGGCGATGCGGAAGCGACCGGCCGGGCCGACCGCGAGGTCGAACGGACCCGCGAGCGACAGGCCGAGGCCGAGGTTGAAGATGTCGAAGCCGGCCAGAGCGGCGTCGTTCGGGATCGGCAGCGCGCCGGTCACCGGCTGGCCGCTGGCCGGAATCAGCGCCAACGGCAGCGTGATGAAGTCGGCGCCGATCGGCAGCGACAGCGTGCCGAACGGCAGCGGGCCGGCGTCGAGCGCCAGCAGGTTGGCGGCGACGCACAGCGGCGCGGCGCTCAGGCTGTAGGTCATCGTGCTGCCGAGGGTCGGCGAACCGGCGCGCCAGACGCTCGGGTTGCAGTCGGCAGTCGACTGCGCGGCAGCGACGGCGGCGAGGGTGACGGAGAGGAGGATCGTGCGGGGGATGGTGGTCATGGGTGCCCGGAGGAGTCCAAGCCCCGTGCCACGCCGCGGACGAACCGCGCGTGTCCTAGTTGCGAACAAATCTCATTCGCAAGCGTCCGCCGTCCGGACACCGGCCATCGCCGTTCACGGCTCCTTCATGGCGGCTTGCTCGCACGCTCGCCGCCGAGGCGGTGACGACGCGCGATGGCGTGCAACCGTCGCCCACCCGGGCGCGAACTGCGTCCTCTAGACTGCGCGCATGCCGCGCCCCCACCCGCTGTCGCCGCCCCGCGCGTTCCTCCTCGCTGCCATCGCCGCCGCGCCGCTGCTCGCGCAACAACCGTCGCCCCCGGCCACCACCGTCGACGCCCCGATAACTGGCGCGCCGTTCGTCGTCGGCGAAGCCGAACTGTTCGGCCACGTGCAGTTCCTGGCCAGCCCCGAACTCGCGGGCCGCAGGTCGGGCTCGCCGGAAGGCGCGATCACCGGTTCCTACGTCGCGGCCGAGTTCCAGAAGCTCGGCCTGCAGCCGGTCGGCGACGAGGGCACGTTCTTCCAGCCGTTCGAACGCATGGAGGCGGTGCTGCGCGAAGTCGACGGCAAGCAGCAGATCGAGCAGCGCAAGCTCACGTGCCGCAACGTGCTCGCCTGGCTGCCCGGCAGCGATCCGACGCGCGCCGACGACTACGTGCTGATCGCCGCGCACTACGACCATCTCGGGCGGAACGGCGACACGTTCTTCCCGGGCGCCGACGACAACGCGTCCGGTGTCGCTGGCCTGCTGGCGATCGCCAAGGCGCTGGCGACCGGACCGCAGAAGCCGCGGCGTTCGGTGCTGTTCGCCGCGTTCGACGCCGAAGAACAGGGCCTCGTCGGCGCCGAGACCTTCGCGCGCAAGCCGCCGCGGCCGCTGCAGCAGGCGATCGCGATGATCAACCTCGACATGATCGGCCGCGGCAAGCTGCTCGATCGCAAGTCGATGGCGCTCGGCAAACGGCTGATCGGCGTGCCGGACGGGCCGGCGGTCGGTGTGCTCGGCACGGCGCAGTCGCCGGAGCTGGCGAGCCTCGTGCGCGCGGTGTTCGCCGCCGACAAGCTGCCGCTCTACGCGCCCGAGGACTTCGGCATGCTCGGGCCGGTGATCGAGAGGCAGGCCGAAGGCCGCAGCGACCACGCGCCGTTCGAACGCCGCAAGATCCCGTTCCTGTTCTTCTCGACCAGCGAACACGACGACTACCACCAGCCGACCGACACCATCGCCACGCTCGATCGGCAGGCGCTGTGGCGCACCGCGGCGTGCATCTACCGCACGGTGCTGGCGATCGACGCGCGCGACGAGCGACCGACGTTCGTGCCGAAGGAGAAGGGGAAGGGCAAGGGGAAGGCGAAGGGCGACGAAGCGGCGGCCGAGGCTGCGGGCGACAAGACCCAGCCGAAGTGAGCGCCGGGGCCGCGGCGACGAAATCGTGGCCCCGATCGCACGTCGCCCGCGCATGGGCACCACCCGACCGGCCCACGGCCGCGCGGGCCATCCTCGCCATGCGCCAACTCCTGCTCGCCGTCCTCGCAGCCACGTCGCTGCTGCCATCCTGCACCCAGTTCCGCGTCGAGGCCAAAGCCGCCTACGCCAACCTCGCCCTCGACGGCGACCTCGGCTACCGCAACGGCACCGGCGTGCCGGCGGTGCCGCAGGACAGTGAGGCCGCCTACGGCCTCGGCGACGACCAGGCTTCGCCCTACGCACGGGTCGAAGCCGACCTCGGCGTGCCGCTGCTGGCGGTGTCGGGGTTCACGTTCGCGGACAGCGGCAGCGGCGTGCTGACCGCCGACTTCGGCGACATCGCCTCCGGCTCGGCGGTGACCAGCACCTTCGACCTGACGAACGTGAAGGCGCTGGCGGCCCTGCAGCTCCGGCTCGGGCCGGTGACGCTCGCTCCCGGCCTCGCCGCCAGCTACATCGACTACGAGCATGCCGTGCGCGGCCCTGGGGGCTCGCCGCGCAACGTCAACACCGCCGACGGCGTGCTGCCGCTGGCCGTGCTGCGCGCCGGTGTCGACCTCGGCCCGGTCGCGGCGACCCTCGAAGGCGGCTACTTCGAACTCGACCTCGAGGACGGCGAAGCCAAGCTGCTCGACATCGAAGCGATGTTCGCCGTGCACGCGACCACACACCTCGACGTGTTCGTCGGCTACCGCCACTTCGCGCTGCAGGACAGCGGCGACCTGAACGGGGCCGCGGTGACCGCCGACTACACCGTCAGCGGTTTCCTGATCGGCGGTGGCGTGCGCTTCTGAGCTCCGGCGCGGCACGACTGGCCGTGGCTCAGCCTGGCAGCACGACCTCGACGTGCGCGACCAGATGCACGAAGTCGCAGCAGAGGCGGACCGCGGCGATCCCACCCACCAGCAGCGCCAGCAGGATGGAGGCGACGGTCAACGCTTGCAGGGACCAGCGCGCCGCGGATGTGGTGTCGGTCGGTTCGAGTGGCATGCCGCGACAAGCGCGGTCGGCGGCGGCGACGGATCAGGAATCTGGCGCCGACGCCGCGAAAGCCGACGCCGAGGCCACCGGGCGCGCCCTGCCCTCAATGCGGCCGCCCGACCCCGTGCACCGCGGCCAGGTAGCGCCCGATCGCCGTGGCACCGCTGACGAAGCGACGCCCGCCGTGCACGCCGATCGGCACGTCGGCGACCGCGGCCGGCGCCTCCGGCCCGAGCACCAGCACGGGGCAACCTTGGTTCGCTTCGCCGACCAGCGCCACGATGGCCGCGCGCGGCCGCGGGTAGGCGACGTGGCGCACGTCGAGCCGCTGGCGCAGCTGCGGGTAGTAGTGCAGCACGCCCGTGATCTGCGCACATTCGGGGCAGTAGTACGGGGCGCCGGGGCCGTCGGGGAAGTCGGGCTGCAGCAGGAACAGGATGTCGGTCATCGCCCGCATTCGAGGTCGGCGGACTGCGCACCGCAACCCTGCGCCGGCCGCCGCCGCGCACTAGCATGCGGCGATGGCCGCCGAGTCGGACTCGCCCACGTTCACGCTGCTGACCCAGCAGCAGATGCCCGACGCCGATCGGCTCGAACGCCTGCTGCCGCTCGTCTACGAGCAGCTACGCAGCCTCGCCCAGCGCCAGCTGCGCGGTGAGGCCGCCGGGCACACGCTGCAGGCGACGGCGCTGGTGCACGAGGCGTTCCTGCGGCTGGTCGGCCCGCGCGAACTGCCGTGGCAGAACCGCGCGCACTTCTTCGCCGCCGCGGCCGAGGCGATGCGGCGCATCCTGGTCGAGCACGCGCGCAAGAAGTCGGCGCAGAAGCGCGGCGGCCCCGAGGCGCGCAAGGCGGCAGTCGACCTCGCCGGCCTGCCGGATCCCAACTCCGAGCAGCAGTCGGCCGGATTCCTGATCCTCGACCAGGCGATCACGCGCTTGCAGCAGGCGGATCCGGAAGCGAGCGAGGTCGTGCGCCTGCGCTACTTCGCCGGACTCAGCATCGACGAGACCGCGTCGGCACTCGGCGTGTCGGCGCCGACGGTGAAGCGGCTGTGGACGTTCGCCCGCGGCTGGCTCAAGGAAGCGATCGACAGCGAACGGGACTGAGCTGCGCGCGATGCCCGACCGCCACCACGAACGCCTGCGCGACCTGTTCGCGCGCTGCCTCGATCTGCCGGCGGACGCACGCGAGGCGTTCCTCGCCGAAGCCTGCCGCGGCGACGAACCGCTGCGGCGACGCGTGTCGGCGATGCTGGCGGGAGCCGGGGACGAGCGCTTCCTCAGCGAACCGACCGGCCAACTGCCGAACGCAGCGCCCACGCAGCCGGACTCGGCCGAGGTCGCCGAAGCCCCCGGCGCGCGCATCGGCCCGTACAAGCTGCTGCAGCAGATCGGCGAAGGCGGCTTCGGCGTCGTGTTCCTCGCCGAGCAGACCGAACCGGTGCAGCGGCGCGTGGCGCTGAAGGTCCTCAAGCTCGGCATGGACACGCGGCAGGTGGTCGCGCGCTTCGAGCAGGAACGGCAGGCGCTGGCGATGATGGACCACCCCAACATCGCGCGCGCGCTGGACGCCGGGGCGACCGCGTCGGGTCGCCCGTACTTCGTGATGGACCTGGTCAAGGGCCAGCCGATCGTCGCCTACTGCGACCAGAACCGGCTGCCGATCGCCGAGCGGCTCGAACTGTTCGCCCAGGTCTGCGCCGCCGTGCAGCACGCCCACGGCAAAGGTGTCATCCACCGCGACCTGAAGCCGGGCAACGTGCTGGTGGCGACGGTCGACGGCCGTCCGCTGGCCAAGGTCATCGACTTCGGCATCGCCAAGGCGACCTCGCAGAAGCTGACCGAGAAGACGTTGTTCACCGAGCACCAACAGGTCATCGGCACCCTGCAGTACATGAGCCCGGAGCAGGCCGCGGGCTCGCTCGACATCGACACGCGGACCGACGTCTACTCACTCGGCGTGATGCTCTACGAACTGCTGACCGGCAGCACGCCGTTCGACGAGCGAACCCTCGGCGCCGCGATGTTCGGCGAACTGCAGCGCCTGATCCGCGAAGTCGACCCGCCGCGGCCGTCGACGCGGCTGTCCGCCGCGCGCGAGACGATCGCCGCCATCGCCGCCCAGCGCGGCGTGGAACCGCGGCGCCTCGGTGTGCTGCTGCGCGGCGACCTCGACTGGATCGTCATGCGCGCGCTCGAGAAGGACCGCGCGCGTCGCTACGAGACCGCCAGCGACCTGGCCGCGGACGTGCTGCGCCACCTGCGCGGCGAGGCCGTGGTCGCGGCCCCGCCGAGCGCCGGCTACCGCCTGCGCAAGTTCGTGCGCCGCAACCGCGCCCTGGTTCTGGCCAGCGCCGCGACCGGCACCGCCCTGTTCGCCGGCGTGATCGCATTCGCGTGGCAGGCGCGCATCACGGCGGAGGAGCGCGATCGGGCCGTGGCCCTGCAGCGCGACGCGAACGAGCAGCGGCTGCTCGCCGAGGACCATGCCCGCGCCGAATCGACGGCACGGCGGCGCGCGGAGGCGATCACCGGCTTCGTCACGCAGGCGCTGCGATCCGCCGATCCGGTCCACGGCGGCCGGCAGAACGCGACCATCGTCGAGGCGATGCAGAAGGCGGTCCGCATGATCGACGGCGGCGTCCTGCGCGACGAACCGCAGCTCACCGCCGAGTTGCTGGAGACGATCGCCGAGGTGCTGGGCGACCACGGGCGCGCCGACGAGGCGCTGCCGCTCGCCGAGCGCGCGCTGGTTCTGACCCGCAAGCTGCACACCGGACCGCACGCAGCGACGGCGCGCAGCCTGCGCACGCTCGGCTTCGTGACGTCGCAGCTCGGACGCTACGAACAGGCGCTGGCCATCAACCGGGAACTGCTGGCGATGCTACGGCAGCTGCCCGACGGCGACGACGAAGCGTTGTCGACGGCACAGAACAACATCGCCACCGCACTGGCGCATCTCGGTCGCTACGCCGAAGCCGAGCCGATCATGCGGCAGGCGCTGGCGACCACGGTGCGACTCGTCGGGGCGGAGAGCTCGGAGGCCGCCAACGGGAAGGGCACGCTCGGCGGCATCCTCGAGCACCTCGGCCAGACCGAAGCAGCCGAAGCCCTGTTCCGCGAGGCCCGAGCGACCCTGCAGCTACTACCGGGGGACCATCCCAGCAGGGTCGCCAATGCCTGCAGCCTCGGCCACCTGCTGTGGAGCACGGGACGCGCCGCCGAAGCCGAGCCGCTGTTCGCCGAAGCCCTCGCCGCCAACCGTCGTATGTTCGCCGGCGACCATCCGGTCACCGTGAAGTGCCTCGCCAACCTCGCCGCGACGCACGAAGCGCAGCATCAGCTCGATGCCGCGGAGCCGCTGCGGCGCGAAGCCGTGCGCATGTCGCAGGCGGTGTTCCCAGGCGACCACCTGATCACCGCCGACATGCTCGTGGCGCTGCACGACCTGCACCGCCGGCAGAAGCGCGACGCCGAAGCACTGCCGTACCTCGAGCAGGCGGTCGGCATGTGGCGTCGCCTCGGCATCGACGAGGAGCTGGCCACCGGCCTGAATCGCCTGGGTACGTTGCTCTACGACCTGCGCCGCGATGCCGAGGCCGAGCCGGTGCTGGTCGAGGCGCTCGAACGCGACCGCCGCCTGCACGACGGCGACCACGCCACGATCGTCAGTTCGCTGATCCTGCTGGGGCGCGCGCGGCTCGCCCTGAACAAGCCGATCGACGCCCAGCAGCCGCTCGACGAAGCCCTGGCGATGCACGCGCGCCTGCAGCCCGGCCCGTCGAAGGTCCTCGCCCGCTTACACTGGTTCGCCGCCAAGACGCGCCTGCAGAACGGCGAACCGGCGCGCGCCCTGCCCGGGCTCGAGACGGCGGTGGCGATGGCGGAGTCGCTGCTGCCGCCGGACAGCCCACAACTCGCCGACTACCGCGCGACGCTGGCGAAGTGCCGCGCGGCGTTGGCGAAGTAGCGCGCGACCTGGCCGTCGCCCGCGCGGTCGGCCGCGCCGGCCCCGCCCGCACCGGGCGGCTTCGCGCCGGTTTCGTGCAGAAACCTGATCCGACGCGCGCGGCGAACGCGCTTGTCGTGGGCGACGGTCGAAGCGGCGCCGCTGCGACGACCGCCCCACCCTCGTCCCGAACCGCTGCCCCCGCCCGGCCCAGCCGACGGCGCGCCATGAGCCAAGAACCCAAAGCTGCTGCCGACGACCGGCGCTCCGTGCTCGACCTGCTGGGCACGCGCCACGGCCAGGTGTCGAAGATCCTGCTGCCCGACTCCGGCTCGGAGCACGGCGGCTCGCCGATCGTGGCGCCAGGTTCGGCGCTGGCGAAGGTCAAGCCGTCGGGCCGCGACAAGTACCGCATCGTCGGCGAGATCGCGCGCGGCGGCATGGGCGTGATCCTGAAGGGCCACGACGCCGACCTCGGCCGCGACGTGGCGCTGAAGGTGCTCGACCAGGAGCTCGCCAAGAACCCGGCGGTGGTGTCGCGCTTCGTCGAGGAAGCGCAGATCGGCGGCCAGCTGCAGCATCCCGGCATCGTGCCGGTCTACGAGCTCGGCGTGATGGCGGACGAAGCGCCCTACTTCACCATGAAGCTGGTGAAGGGCCGCACGCTGTCGGCGCTGCTGTCGCAACGCCGTTCGACCGCCGAGAACCGCACGCGCCTGCTGCAGATCTTCGAGTCGGTGTGCCAGACGATCGCCTACGCGCACAGCAAGGGCGTGCTGCACCGCGACATCAAGCCGGCCAACATCATGGTCGGCGCGTTCGGCGAGGTCCAGGTCGTCGACTGGGGCCTCGCCAAGGTGCTGCACCGCGGCGGCGTCGCCGACGAACGGCGCGCCAAGCAGAGCGTGTTCACCATCATCGAGACCGTGCGCAGCGGCCCCGGCTCGTCGGGCACCGACTCGATCATCGGCTCGGTGATGGGCACGCCGGCCTACATGTCGCCGGAACAGGCGCAGGGCGAGATCGAGAAGCTCGACGAACGCGCCGACGTGTTCTCGCTCGGCGCCTCGCTGTGCGAGCTCCTGACCGGGCGGCCGCCGTACGAAGGCAGCGAGCAGGAGCCGACGCTGATGCTGGCGGCGCGCGCCAAGCTCGATCCGGCGCGCGAACGGCTGGCCGCCTGCGACGCCGATCCGGCGCTGAAGCAGCTGTGCCTCGACTGCATGCTGCCGGCGCGCGATGCGCGACCGCGCGACGCCGAGGCGGTGGCGCGCGCCGTGCACGACTACCTGTCGTCGGTCGAGGACCGGGCACACGCGGCCGAACTGGCGGCGACGGCGTCGCGCATCCAGGCCAACGAACAGCGCCGCCGCCTGCGCCTGACCGTGGCCCTCGCGGTCGCGGTGATCGCCGTGGTGCTGCTCGGCGGCGGCGGCTGGTACTGGCTGCAGCGCGAACGCGGCCAGCGCGCCGAACAACTGCGCCTCGCCGTCGAGGCCGAGTTCGGCACCTCGCTGCAGTCGGCGCAGGCCGGCGACGTGGCGGCGGCGCTGGAAGCCGCGCGGCGCGCCTCGGCGTTGGCGCAGGCGGGCGAAGCCGAGCCGGCCCTGCGCGAACGCGCGGCGCAGTTCGTCGCCCAGGCGGAGCTCGCGGCGACGGCCGCAGCGGACGAACGCACGCGGCTGCAACAGGACGAACGCCTGCGCCAGCGCCTCGTCGAGCTGCGCCTGCAGCAGATCCCGGCGCTCGGCGACCGCGAGCGCGAGACCGAGCTGCACACGCAGTTCCTGCAGGCGTTCCGCGACTACGGCGTCGACCTCGACGGCCCGCAGATCACGCCGGCGCTCGAACGCATCCGCGAACGCCACATCGCCGAGGAGGTGGCACTGGCGCTCGACGACCTCGGGCGGCTACGGCGCATCCTGTTCGGCCCGCAGTCGGTCGAGTGCCAGCGCACCGCGGCCCTCGCGATGGACCTCGATCCCGAGCCGCTGCGCATGCGGCTGCGCCAGGCGATCGACACCGACGACCTGCCGACGCTGCTCGAACTCGCCGCCCCCGACAACCTCGGCAACCTGCAGCCGGGCTCGATCTGGGTGCTGAGCGCCGTGCTGTGGGATCGCCATCCCGAACACCGCCCGGACGTGTTCCGCATCTACGACCAGGCGCTCTACCTCTACCCAGGCGACTACGTGCTGCAGTCGATCGGCGCCAACATCTACCGCGGTGCTGGCCGCAACGAGAGCGCGCTCGCCTGCCGCACGGCGGCGTTCAGCCTGCAGCCCGACAACCCGCAGGCCCGCTACCTGCTCGCCGAAGCGATGTTCTTCGCCGGCCGCATGGTCGACGCGGTCGGCGTGTTCCGCGCCAGCGTGGCCAGAATGCCGCAGCACGGGCCGTCGCTCAACGGCCTGGGTTGGGCGCTGTTCCAACTCGGCGACCACGCCGGGGCCGCCGCATGCTTCCAGCAGGCGGTGGCGAGCGAGAACAACGCGATGTGGCACAGCGACCTGCTGATGGCGCGCTACTACACCGGCCAGGTCGACAAGGCCGAGTTGCTGCGCACGATGGCGATCACGGCGGTGCCCGAGCAACAGCTGAACTACGCGCTGGCGCTGGTCGACTGCCCCGATCCCGAGCGCCACGATCCGGCGGCCGCGATCGCCGCGGTGCGCGACCCGGCGCTGGAACCGCTCTACCCGCAGGCCGGCGCCATCATCGAGGTGATCGCCCGCGTGCGCCTCGCCGACTGGCAGGGCGCCCATGACGCACTGGCGAAGCACGACGTCAAGACCGAGTTCCTGGTGCTGACGCCGCAAGCCGTGCACTTCCTGCGCGCCCTGATCTACCACCACCTCGGCCGTACCGACGCGGCCCGCGAGTGCCACGCCCGCGGCGTCGAGGCGTGGAGCCTCGTCGCCGGCAGCGACCACACCGCCTGGCAGCACTCCGACTTGCAGCGTTGGCGCACCGCTGCCGAACAAGCGATGGGCCTCTGAACCCGACCACCTACAGCTCCGCCATGCCGACACTCCTCCGCTCCCTGTTGTTCGTGCTCGCCGCGGCGCTGCCGTGTGCAGCCATCGCCCAGAAGCCACCGGCGAAGGAGAACCCGGCGCCGATCGTCAAGGCCGCCGGCACCGACGTCGCGAAGCTGCTGCAACTCGCCGCCGACTGGACGGCGAAGAAGCACGCCGACGGCGCCCGCGCCGCATGGAAGCGTGTGCTCGAGCTCGAGCCGGCGAACGCCGAAGCGCGCGCCGGCCTCGGCCACCAGATGTACGACGGCAAGTGGTTCGAGAGCCACACCGCGCTGTTCGACTACAAGCGCGCCGAAGACGAGCGCATGGCGAAGCAGGGCCTCGCGCGCGTGCTCGACGGCTTTGCACCGATCGCCGACGCGCCGTTCCTGCGCCTGGGCTGGGCGAAGGACGAACAGGGCCGCTGGCAGCATCCGTTGGCGAAGCTGCGGCAGCAGAAGGACCGCGAGATGGCGGCGAAGGGCTGCCAGCTGCAGGACCTCGAATGGATCGACCCGGCCGAGTTCGAGCGGTGGAAGCAGGGACTGTGGAAGTGCGGCGACACCTGGCTCGACACCGCCGCCGCCAACGCCTTCCACGCCGATCCGAAGCAGCCGTGGTTCGTCGCCAGCGAACACTTCGTCATCACCACGACCGTCGACCGCGAGCGCGTCGAATGGTGCAAGTGGTACGCGGATCAGACCTGGCCCGAGCTGGTGCGCCTGTTCGGCGTCGCCCCCGGCGCGCGTCCGAGCGCCATCGACCTGCTCGGCGAGAAGAACGACAAGCCGGAGCTGGTCGTCTGGAGCGACCTCGTGCAGTTCAACAAGTTCGCCGCCGGCGCCGAGACCGAGGGCTTCTCGTCGTTGCACTTCGCGTTCTTCGCCGACGCGCTGTTCGACCCGACGGTGAAGCCGGCGGCGTTCGCGGCGATCGGCGCGGGCTACTGGGACAACCGCACGCCGGAGGCGAACGCGTTCGGCCAGCCGTCGATCCGCCACGCCGCCGCGCTGTCGTTCGTCGAGGCGATCGACCCGTCGTGGCACGCGCTCGGCGCCGCGGCGATGGGCACGCAGGCGAAGACGACGGCGCCGTTCTGGGCGGAGAAGAAGATCCCGCGCTGGCTGCGCTACGGCGCCGCGTCCTACTGCGAACGCTGGTTCCGCGACGGCACCGTCGGCGACGGCGGCGACCCCGACTGGGCCCGCAAGTGGGCCCGCGCGAACCTGAAGAAGAGCGGCGGGCTGCGCGACGTGCAGAAGGTGTTCGACTTCCAGCTGACGCTGGCCGACATGCCGGGCTCGACGCGCCTGATCCACGAAGCCGGCCTGCTGACCGCGTTCGTGCTCGACGGCGGCGACAAGAACGTGCAGCGCGCGCACGAAGCGCTGAAGCAGGCGCTGGTCTCCGGAGCCGAGACGAAGGCGGCGGTGGCGGAGCTGCAGAAGGCGCTGCTGGCGGCGAAGCCGGCGATCGCCGCGTTCGCCGCGCAGTGAGCTCCGGCGAGCGGCGGCGGGGCTCGCAGAAGTGGTGTATAGACCGCGAGCGTTTTTACCGTCAAAATGCTCGCCATGTATACAAGGCACCTGAAGGCGCCACGGGAGTCGTTCTTCCTGTTCGGCCCACGCGGCACGGGGAAGAGCACTTGGCTGCGGCAGCAACTGCCGGACGCGCACTGGTTCGACCTGTTGCGCATGCCGCTGGTGCTGGAACTCACGCGCCGCCCCGAGACCTTCCGGGCACGGATCGAAGCGCTGCCGAAGGGCTCGTGGGTGGTCGTCGACGAGGTCCAGCGCATGCCGGCCCTGCTCGACGAAGTGCACGCGCTGCTCGCCGAACACGGCAAGAGCTACCGCTTCGCGCTCAGCGGCTCGAGCGCCCGCAAGCTACGGCGACTCGAGGTCAACCTGCTCGCCGGCCGAGCGATCACCCGCAACTTCTTCCCGTTGACTGCGGCCGAACTCGAGTACGACGTCGGGCTCGACGACTTGCTGGCCACGGGCTGCCTACCGATGGTGCGCAACGACCCGGACTCGGCGATCGACATCCTCGACGCCTACGTCAGCACCTACCTGCGCGAAGAGGTTCAACAGGAAGCGCTCACCAAGGACATAGGTGGCTTCGCGCGGTTCCTGGAGGTCGCGGCCTTGTGCAACGGCCAGGTGGTCAACGTCACCGGGGTCGCGCGCGACGCCGGCGTGGCCCGCCCGACGGTGGCCCGCCACTTCGAGGTGCTCGTCGACACGCTGCTCGGCACCTGGCTGCCGGCGTGGCGACCACGCGCCCGCATCAAGGAGGTCCAGCACCCGAAGTTCTTCCTCTTCGACCCCGGCGTAGCCCGTGGACTCGCCGGCCGCCTGCGCGAACCCCCGAGCGACACCGAGCGCGGCCCCTTGCTCGAAACCCTCGTGCTGCACGAACTGCGCGCAGCGATCGCCTACCAGAACCTCGGCGGCAACCTCTCCTACTGGCGCACGCCGAGCGGCACCGAAGTCGACTTCGTCTGGGAGCGCGGCGACAAGCGCATCGGCATCGAGGTCAAGGCGAGCAAGCGGTGGCGCAGCGAATACGGCAGCGCCCTCGCCGATCTGAAGAAGGAAGGGCGCATCACGGCAGCGTTCGGCGTCTACGCAGGCAATGAGCGCCAGCGGGAACGCGAGCTGACGGTGCTGCCGTTCGCCGAGTTCACACGCGATCTCACGGCCGGCAAGGTGCTGGCCTGAACCTGCGATCCGCGACGACGCCGCCGCTCATCCGGCCGCTCGCTTCTCGGCGACCAGCAGCCAACTGCCGGACACCAGCGGCGCCATCGACAGCAGCGACAGGCCGGCCGCGGCCAGCATGCGGCGCAGCTCCGGCTTGCGCCGTTCGCGGCCGCCGAGCAGCACCATCATCTCGAGGTCGAGCATCGCCGCGAGGTCGGCGCGGTTGTCGGGCGCCAGGATCGTCTCGATGACGAGCAGCCGCCCGCCGGCCGGCAACGCCTCGGCGCAGCGCTGCAGCAGCGCCGCCGCGCGTTCGTCGTCCCAGTTGTGCAGCACGTGCTTCAACAGCAGCACGTCGGCGCCGCGCGGGATCGCGGTGAAGAAGTCGCCACCGTGCGTGCACACGCGCTCGCCGAGCTCGCCGCGCAGCCGCGGCAGCGCACGTTCCGCGACGTGCGGCAGGTCGAACAGGGCGCCGCGCAGATGCCCGTTCCGTCGCAGTACCTCGAGCAGCAGCGTGCCGTGGCCACCGCCGACGTCGATCACTTCGCGCGCGCCCGCGAAATCGAACGTGCGGCACAGCGACTCGGCCTCGTGCCGCGTGAACGCGTCGATCGCCGCGTCGTAGCGCGCCGCGGCGTCCGCGTCGGCCGCGACATGGTCGTAGAGCCCATGGCCGAACGTGCGCACGAAGGCGACCTCGCCAGAGCACGCCGCATCGCGCAGCCGCGCCCACGGATCCCACTGTTCGGGCGCACCGACGAACGTCGCCAGCGGGCCGAGCTGGTCGCGCTTCAGCACGTGGCCGCGCTCGGTCAGCGCGTAGACGCCGGGCTCCGGGCTGTCGAAGAAGCCGAGGCCGGCGACCATGCGCAGCACGGTGGCGAGCACCTCCTCACGGCAACCGAGCTGCTGCGCCAGCGACGGCACCGTGCGCGGCCCGTTCGCCAGCACGTCGGCGAGGCCGAGCGCCGCCGCGGTCGAGATCGCCTGCACGCGCGCCTTGCCGCCCAGGATGTCGAGCAGGTGCTCGGCCGGCGTGCTCGGCTCGAACCTCAACGCGCGGCACCCGCCAGCAGCAGCTCCAGCGCTTCCTGCCACTGCGGGTGCTTGCGCACCGGCCCGAGGCCGCGCTCGACGTCGCGTGCGATCGGCGGCAGCGCGTGGCGCCGTTCGATGCTGCCGAGCTGTTCGACCTCGACTCGCTTCGGGCAGATCGGCACGTCCCAGGTCCAGAACGCCACCTCGTCGAGCAGCTGCTTGCCGCGTTCGGGGCCGAGCTCCTGCACGATGCGCAGCACTTGTTCGGCGACGATCTCGTGGCCCTGCGAGAGGCGCAGGTCGAAGTAGGCGAGCGTCTCGTCGACCGTCATCTTCTTGCCGGTGGCGATGTGCGCGTCGATCAGGATCGACGGGAACGCCGGCGCGCCGCGGAACACCGGCGTCGGCCGCTCAGGCGCCATGCGCGCCCACGCCGCCAGCATGTTCTCCATGTGGCGCATCAGCTCGATGAAGCGCCCGCCGTACTTCGACACCGCGGTCTGGCCGTCGGCGTCGAGGCGGCAGAGGTCCTGCTGGTAGTACTGGCAGGTGAAGCACCAGTAGGCGAAGTTGCTCCAGAAGATCTTGTAGGTCATCGCCGACGGGTGGCCGTAGATGACCGACGCCGTGCGATAGATCTGCAGGTTGCCGTTCAGGATCGCGCGGAACTGCGCGTTCAGCATCATCGCCTTCGCCTTCAGGTCGCCACCGGCGAGGTCGGTGCGCATCGCCTCGATCGTGAAGCAGTTGGCGAACGCGATCAGGTCGGTGCCGGGGCTGAACAGCGGATCGGTGAACGCATTCGCCTCGCCGACCATCGCCCAGCGGTCCTCGGACCAGCCGCGGCCGTTGGTGTAGGCGTAGTTGCGCAGGCAGAGGAAGTCCTCGACCGGGTACTTCTCGAGCGCCGCCGCGAGGTGCGGTTCGTGCTTCTTGATGAACGCCTGCGTCGCCTCGAGCCCGGCGATGTTGCTCTTGTCGTGCGTGTCCTCGTGGATGACGAGGCCGATGCTGGTCATGCCGGTCGACAGCGGGATGACCCAGACCCAGTAGCCCTCGCCCATGAAGTGGTTCGTCGACAGCCAGCGGTGCGACGCCACCGGGCGGCGGTGCCACTCCGCTTCGCTCGCCGGCACCATCTCGGTGATGTCGAAGCGGCCCTTGATGCGGTACCAGCCGGAGCTCGCGACGTGGTGCGCGCCGCGCGTCAGCTTCATGTTCTTGCGCATGACGCCCTGGCGGCCGGTGGCGTCGACGAGCCAGCGCGGGTGCAGTTCGACGACGTTGCCGTCGAGCTCGTAGCGCACGGTGTGCGGCGTGTCGCCGCTGCCCGGCTCGATCGCGGTGACCTTTGCACCCTCGATCAGCGTGACGCCGTCCTTCTCGATCATCTCGCGCAGGTCGGTCTCGAGGCGGCCGCGATCGACCTGGTAGGTCTTCAGCGGCGGTTCGGCGATCGGTCCGATCTCGGTGCGCAGGTGCAGCGGCAGGTCGCCGCCGCCGGGGTAGAAGCGGATGCCCCACTTCAGCAGCTGGCGCTCGCGCATGTAGTCCCACAAGCCGAGGCGATCGAAGTAGTGGGCGCCGAGTTCGACCGTCGACTCGCCGACCTTGAAGCACGCGTCGGGCAGCGGCCGCCGCTGCTTCTCGAGCACGGTCACCCTCGCCTCCGGCATCTCGCGGCGCAGCTGGCGCGCCAGCGTCAGGCCGGACAGGCCGCCGCCGCAGATGACGACGTCGAACGAGGAGACGGACGGAGCGGACGTGGCGCAGGTCGTGGTCTTCATGGCCGGATGGGTGCCGCCGGCGACAGGCCGGCGGTGGCGAGGTGCGAAAGTCTCGCCTTGCTCCGGCGGAGAATCCACCGCCCCCCTGGGCCTTCGCGCACTGCGCCGCGGTCGCTACAACCTTCGCCCCCGATGGCTGCGCCCACCTCCCGACAACCCCGCCTGCTCGATCCGCTGTGGCGGTTCCTGCGCGCGCTGCGGGCGGCGTTCACGGTGCTGCTCTACGCCATCGTCGCCCCGAGCGGCCTGCTGCCGTACGTGCTGTTCCGGCTGTGCTTCCGCGGCACCCCGGAGCAGCGCGCGCGCATCCTGCAGCGCACCAGCGCCCGCGGCGTGCGCATCATGCACTGGTGGCTGCGCACGTTCCGCGTGATCCACTTCGACTGGCGGCAGGTGCGGCTCGAACTGCCGGCCGGCCCGTGCGTGATCGTCGCCAACCACCCCACACAGCTCGACCCGACGGTGATGATGGCGGTGCTCGGCGAGGCTTGCACGATCGTCAAGCCGTCGGTCTACAACCGCCTCTTCGTGCACCACATCCTCGCCGGCGCCTGGCATTTCGAGGGCCCGAGCCTCGACCCGATGTCGGTCGGCCATGTCGTCGAGAACGCCGTCGAACGCCTGCGCTGCGGCATGCACTTGTTCGTGTTCCCCGAGGCGAAGCGCTCGCCGCAGGGCCGCCTGCGCGAGTTCGGCCGCATCGCCTTCGAGATCGCCTGCCGCGCGAACGTGCCGCTGGTGTCGATCGCGATCCGCTGCGAGCCGTGCTACCTGTCGCGCGAGACGCCGATGTTCCTGCCGCCGGCGCAGCTGCCGCGCGTGTTCGTCGAGGTGCTCGCCGTCGATCGCCCGCAGGAGGTCGGCGCCGACAGCCGCGCGCTGAAGCAGCGCGTCGAGGGTCGCTACAGGCAGTGGGTCGCCGACGGCATGCCGCCGGTCGCCTTGCAATCGGCCGCCTTGTCTGCAGCCGACGGCCGGCAACCGACCTCGCCCGGCGCCTCCGGCTTGCCCGCGCGCAGCTCCATGCGACCGCCGACCGGCACGTAGCGCATCCAGCCCTGCGGCACGCCGTGGCAGATGTCGATGCGGCGTTCGTCCATCGCCGCCAGCAGCTCCTCGAACGGCTTCTTGCCGGGCAGCCACTTCTCGACCATCAACATGCCGTGGCCCGGCAGCACGGTGAACACGATCGTGCGCGGGTCGCTGGGATCGCGCAGCGCGCGCGAACGGCGGTAGGCCTCGGCGATGCCGACCGCCTGCGCCTCGGTCGAACACGACACCAGGTAGTCGTAGTAGGCCGGCGACAACGGCACGAACTCCACCGTGCGCGGGTCGTAGCCGCTGACGCCGCGGTGGCCGTGCAGCTTGCTGCGCACCACCGGCACCGGCTCGTCGATGCCGAACTCCGCCGCCGGCACCGCGCGCGGCAGCACCGCGTCGATCGCCTCGAACTCGACCGCCTCGCTCGACGGCGGATCGTTGCGCAGGCCTTCGACCGCGCGCACGGAAACGCCGTGGCCGCCGTCGAGGACCTGACCGATCACCGCGAGGTCGTCCTCGACGATGCTCATCTTCTGCACCGGCTGGCTGCTGCCGGTGACGGTGACGATCTGCGCGCGCAGCACCGGATCGAAGGTCGCGAAGCAGCCTTCGCTGTACTGCTGCGCCAGCGCGTCGGTCAGTGCGGGCACCTCGACGAGGTCGGCGACGCGCACCATGCGGGTGAAGAACTCGCGGCGGCCGAGTTCGCGCGACACTGCCAGCATCGCCTTCGGCCCCGGTGCGCGATCCCAGTCCGCGCGCGCGATCGGCTCGCCGCGCACCTGGTGCATCGTCACCTCGCGCGTGCTCAGCTGCGTCGCGATGCGCAGTGCCGCCTCGCCGCAGAAGCGCGCGAAGTCGCCGCCGACGATGCGCGGGAACGCACCGGCGAGGTCGAACAGGAACGCTTCCACCGGCTCATCGTCGCCGACCACCAGCAGCACACGCAGGCTCTTCGACTGCGACTGCAGCAGGCGCGCGACGCACATCATCGGGCCGCCGCGCGAACCCTGGTCGCGCAGCACTTCCCACGCCTTCTCGGCGAGGCCCGGCAAGGCGAAGTCCTTCGGTTCGTGCGGCTGCTTCTGCAGTGCTGCGACGAAGTGCGCCAGCAGGTCGCGGAACTGCTGCGTGGTCGCGTGCACCAGCGCGTAGGTCGCCGGCTTGTGCTGCAGGTTCCACAGCTTGCGCCCGACGAACAGCGGCGAGTGCCGCCACGACACCGGCTCGTGCAGGCGCGCCGTGCACAAGAACGCGTCCGTCTGCGCGTCCGGCGTGGTCGCCCAGCGATGGCCGAGCTGGGTGAAGGCGAACCGCAGGCCCTCGACCACGCGGTCGAGCAGCGGCGTCGACGGGCCCGGCACGGCCGCCAGATGGACCTTCCGCAGGAAGGCGTGGGGCGCCGGCAAGTCGTTGGCGAGGTGCACGCGGCCAGGATGGCCGGGCCCGCCGGAGGGGTCAAGCACGCGGGACCCGCTCGCGGCCGTCGAGGCGCAGCACGCGCACGAGCCAGTCGCCGAGGCGCGGCGACAGCACGTCGAGCCACCACAACGACCGGATGTGCCACGGCACCAGCACCTCGGCCCGCCGCCAGCGCATGCCGCGCAGCACGGCGCGAGCGACCCGTTCGGCGGGGATCTTGGCCGAGATCGCCGGCACCTCGAGCTGGCCGACCATCGCGGTGTCGACGCGGCCCGGGAACACCGAGCAGACGTGCACGCCGTCGGCCCGCAGCGCCTGCCGCAACGACGCACCGAAACTGGCCAGCGCCGCCTTCGCCGCGGCGTAGGCGGCGTCGAGCGGCAGCCCCTTCTTGGCGTCGAAGCTGTTCAAGATCACCACGTGCCCGCGGCGCTGCGCACGCAGCAACGGCAGGCAGGCTTCGATCAGGTGGAACGCACTCCAGAAGTTGTCGCGCAGCGCCAGTTCGAGGTCGGTCCGCGTCACCGCGGTCGCCGGTGCGCGGCGGTAGACGCCGGCGTTGGCGACGACGACGTCGATCCGGCCGAACCGCTGCATCACCGCGTGCACCGCAGCGGCGACGGCGGCGGCATCCGTGGCGTCGGCCGGCAGCACCAGCGCCTGCCCGCCGACCGCGCGCACGGCCGCGGCCGAACGTTCGAGATCGGGCACGCTGCGCGCGAGCAAGGCGACGTCGTGGCCGGCGCGCGCCAGCTCGAGCGCGATCGCGGCCCCGATGCCGCGCGACGCACCGGTCACGATCGCGACCGGGCGCGTGGACGCACGCGGCGACGGCGGCGATGACGAGGGCGACGACGACGGAACGGGAGCAGCAGTCACGGCACGCGGAGCTTCGGGAAGGGCGCAGTATGCTGCGCGCGCCGATGCCCAGCGACCAGCCCGGAACGAATCGTCCTCCGCTGCTGCTGCTCGCCAACCCGGTGGCCGGCAACGGCCGCGGCCGAAGCACCGCCGATCGCCTCGCCACCGCACTGCAGCGCGCCGGCGTGCCGTTCGTGCGGCACGACACGACGCACCGCGGCCACGCGCACACGCTCGCGGCGACGCAGCGGCCGGGCCAGACCGTGGCGCTCGTCGGCGGCGACGGCACCGTGCACGAAGTGCTGAACGGCCTGCCGGTGCACGACGGAGCGCTCGGCCCGCTGGCGGTGCTGCCGTGCGGCAGCGGCGACGACCTCGCGTCGTCGCTGCGCCTGTCGCGGCGACCCGAAGACCTTGCCACGGCGCTCGCGAACCAGGCCCCACGCGCCATCGACGTCGCGCAGGCGCGCTACGACGGACCGCACGGTCCGGTCGTCGAACGCTTCGCCAACTCGGCGGCGCTCGGCTTCGACGGCGAAGTCGCTGCCGAAGCGCGCAAGCCGCACCGCGTGCGCGGCCGACTGCTCTACGCGCTCGCCACGTTCGCCGTGCTGCGGCGCAACCCGACGTTCGTCGGCAGGATCACGGTCGACGACGGCCCCGGCACGCCCGCGCGGAGTTGGCAGCAGGAGCTGTCGTTCGTCGCCACCGGCAACGGGCAGTTCCTCGGCGGCGGACTCAGGCTCTTCGTCGACGGCCGCATCGACGACAGAGCGCTCGACGCCGTCGCGGTGCCAGCGCTGCCGCGGCGCACGATCCTGTGGCTGTTCGCCAAGCTGATCGCCGGCCGCCATCGCAAGGATCCGCGCCTGCAACCGCACCGCGGGCGGCGCATCCACGTCGCCAGCGATCGTCCGCTCGAAGGCGCGCTCGATGGCGAAGGGCTGCAGCAGCGCGTGCGGGCGATCACCTACGAGATCGCGCCGGAACGCTTGTGGTTCGTCGGCGCGCGGCTCTGGTGAACGGGGGCGAACGGGTGCCGTGCAAGACCGCAGGGGCCGATGCGCCCCCGCAGCGCTGCTGCGTTCATGCATGTTTATGTGCAGTGTCACTGCACATAAACATGCGGCCCGCAGCATCCGTAGGCCGCCGCTGCATTGCCCATTCGCGGCGCCACCGCCAGCGACGACGGCCGCAGCGCGGCAAGCATGACCTGCACCCTGCGGGCGCGGAGCTAGGCTACGCGCCCGCCCGATCGACGCGGACCGCAGCCCGATCCGTTCGAGCCGCGCCGCCCGCGGCCGCCAGCTTCCCTGAAGAGCCCTCGTCATGTTCCTCCACAACCGCATCGTCCCGGCGCACGTCGTGCTCGCCCTGCTGGCCCTGCCGCAGCTGGCCAGCGCGCAGCGTCTGCTGAGTTCGTACACCGCACCAACCGGCTTCCAGATCCGCACCCTGCGCCCCGCCGGTGACACCAACGGCGACGGCGAGGTCGACTTCGTGGTGATGCTGCAGCAATCGCTGCCGACGATCGTCGTGCAGGTGGTGATCGCCAGCGGCGAGACCGGGCAGCCACTGCACACGTTGCCGCAGAACGGCCTGCAGAACGAGATCGACGCGATCGGCATCGGCGACGTCAACGGCGACGGCAGAAGCGACGTGCTGCTGGTCGCCAACACCCTGCTGCGCGTGTTCTCGGGGCAGACCGGTCAGGTCATCGCATCGTTGCCGGGCGCCGACTATCGCTCGGCCGCCGCGATCGGCGACTTCGACGGCAACGGCATCGCCGACGTCGTCGTCGCCACCTACTCGGGGGCGGCTGGTGGTTGCACGCTGAGCGTGCTGCGCGGCAACAACCTGTCGACGCTGCCGGGGCTGCCAGCACAGACCATCGCGAACGGCGACGTGCGGGTGCGCGCGGTCGGCGATCTCACTGGCGACGGCCGATCGGAGGTGGCGTGTTGCGCCGAGAACTCCGGCCCGGTGCAGGTCCGCAACGTGTTCACCGGCGCGGTGCAGTGGTCCTTCGATCCACCCGGCACGGATGTCGGCAGGCTGATCGAGACCCTCGACCTCGACGGCGACGGCAAGCACGAGGTGTTCTACTTCCGCCCGAACGTGACCGGCCCGGGCACCCAGGGGCAGCTCTCGGTGTTCCAACCGACCAACGGCGCGCTGCGCTTCCAGCGCACGAGCCCCACCGGCTCGAGCATGGGCACCACGATCGCCGGGCTCGGCGATCTCGATCAGGACGGCACGCAGGAGTTCGCACTGGTACGCACCACGAACGGCGTCACGCGCATCGACTGCGAATCGGGCACCGGCCTGTTTCGGCGATGGTCGCTGCCGAACTGGCCCGGCGCCATCGGCGTCGGGGGAGTGGCCGCCATCGGCGACGTCGACGACGACGGCGCCGGCGACCTCGCGGTGCAGCGCTTCGGCGCGGCGTCGGATGGTTGGAGCGTGATCTCCGGCCGCATCCTCGCCGAGTCGCAGCCGCAAGGCAGCGGTTGCGGCGTCGGGCCGTTCTTCCCGCAGCTGGGTGCGTCGCGGCCGATCCTCGGCCAGACGTTCACCATCGCGGGCCAGTTCGCGCCGGCCAACGCCAGTGGTGTGCTGGTCTGGAGCCTGCAACCAGCCGGTCCGGTGTGGCTCGGGGCGAGCACGTGCTTCGCCTGGTTCGACCTCGCCGGCGGGTTCGTGCTCGGTGCCCCGTCGACGCCGAGCTGGAGCACCACAGTGCCGCTGCCGCTCGTGCCGCAACTCGCCGGCTTCGACATCGCGCTGCAGGCGTTCTGGGCGCCGACCGCGGGCCCGCTCGGCTACGACCTCAGCAACGGCGTCTGGGCCCGGCTCGGCTACCAGTGAGCGAAGAAGCCAGGTGCGCCACGCCGGGCCGGGCATGGCCCACACCCACCCTTCACGCGGGACTGGCATCGATGGCCAGATAGCCACCGCTCTCCACGACGCGGCCGAAGTCGAGGCCGAGGGGTCGCCGGAAGCAGGGTCCATCCACCACCACGGTGTGGAACTCGCCGTTCTCACCGCAGGCATCGATGCCACGGGCCACGAACGCGTCGACCAGCGTGGGTGTCAGCTCCGCTCCGAGCACCGAGGCGTCCAGGTGCTTGCGGTCGACGGCGACGATGCGGCACACGAACCCCGCGGCCCAGAACTCGTCGAGCAGCTGCCGTCGGTCGCCGAGCCACAGCGGCAGGTGCGCACGCACGCCAGCGTCGCGACAGACGCGCTCCTCCCACTCGCGGTGGGCAGGCAGATCGATGTCGCCGAACACGATGTCGTGCACGCCGTCCTCGCGCAGCGCGGCGAGCTGCGCGCGAAAGGCCACCTCGTACGTGGCCCACGAGGCCCGCGCGACCCGCAACGGCACTTGCAGGCAATCGGCCTGCGCCTGCACGACTTCGGGGCGCAACCCGTGCGATCGGGATCGCTCCATCGGTTCGTCGAACACCGTCAGCAGCGCCGCCGGTACCGCACCGCGGACGAGGCAGCGATGGAACGCGAGGCAGGAGTCCTTGCCGCCACTCCAGGAGACAGCGATGCGGAGGCCGTTCATGCCCGCAAGGCGAGTGCTGGGAAGCGGCGCTCGGCGATCGCCCACGAGCCGAACAGGGCGACGCCGTAGAGCAGCGAACTCGCGAGCATGTTCGCGGCGAACGGCAGCGCCGCGACGTAGCACAGCAGGAGCCCTTCGGCAGTCTTCGGATACAGGTCCTGCGTCGCCCACACCACGAAGTTGGTCACGGTGAAGAACAAGGCGGTCGCAGCGACGGCGCCGGCAGCCACGCCAGCCGGCGAACGGGGCAACCGCTGCCCGACGAGCACGGCGGCCGCGATGCAGGCGTAGACGGGCACGATGCCGGGCAGCACCTGCATCCCGTAGACGAACACGCCGAGCACGAGGTCGCTCAGGGCCATCGCCAGGATCGGCACGGCGAAGGCTAGCCAGTGGCGACCGAGCAGCGCCCCGCCGAACAGCGCCATCGCCGGCACCGCGGTGAAGTTCGGTGGATGCGGCAAGAGCCGCGACGCGGCGGCGGCGAACACGAGGGCGGAGACGGCGACGTTGCGAACGCGAGGATCAGGGAACGGGTGCATCAGGGGACTCCGAGCAGTGGGGAAGGGTCAGGTCGGTGTAGAGGCGGCCTTGGCGCACGATGGTCGGACCGCGGATGAACGGCACCGGACGCCGGAAGATCGGGCCGTCGTGGACGAAGCTGTGGTACTCGCCGTGCTCACCGCACGGGTCGACTCCGGCTGGCCAGTCGGCGGCGAGCAGGTCGCTGGTGAGATCCGCACCGGCGAGCCCGGCGGCGACCGGCTCGACACAGGTGATCACGGCGCGGAAGCCGAGGGCCGTGAACCGTTGCAGCAACCGGGTCGTGTCGAGGCCCCACAAGGGGAAGACGCCGCGCATGCCGACGCTGGCGAGACGCCGTTCGCGGTAGACGCGGACGCTGCTGAGGAAGATGTCGCCGTGGCCGACCACGAAGGCGCCCGCGCTGCGAACCGCGGCGAGCGCGTCGCCGAGGCACTGCTCGAACTCCGCCATCACCAGCGCCGGATCGCGGCCGGCAGGCGACGGGTAGAACACCTTGTGCAGCGGCAGGCCGAGGGCGGCGGCCTGCACGTCGAGCAGTTCTTCGCGCACCCCGTGGTGGCTGACGCGTCGGAACTCGCGGCTCAGGGTCGTCAGCAGCCCCGTGACTTCGAATCGCGGATCCCGCTGCAGCTCGTACAGGGCCATCGCACTGTCCTTGCCGCCGCTCCACGACATCACCACCCGGCCGCCGGTCGGCGGATCCGCGAAGGCGACGGCATCCGGCGCGAGTGCTGGGTCGGCGCCGTCGCTGGCGATGCACGACGAGGATCTCGTCAACGGCATGCGATCCCCCCGCTGCCGCTCGGCGCGTCGCACGGCAACCGGCCAAGAGGCTGCGCGCCCGCCGTGCACCGATCGGCGGCGACGCCGCCGCCACGCACGCGGCCGAGCGGCGAACTGGCGGAGACGCTCTCGGTGCGCAGACCGGATGGCGTGAGCAGACGGGAACCGACGGCCTGGGCATCCGACAGGATGCCGGCCACGGAGCAGGGGTGGACCGACAGCATGGTTCGAGCGGCGTCGTTCGCGCCGGCACGAAGGAACGGTTGGGCAGCACCCTCTCGGTGCCGGTTCCACGCGGATGTTCTGACTCCCGATTCGTCCTACTGGCGAACCCTTCCCAGCGCGGCCGTCGGGCCGCACCAGTGGTGTCGTTCGCGTTCGTCCTCGGTCACAGCTGCGGGACAGCGCCGGATTCGCACCGGACTTCCCCGCGAGGGAACGGCGGCGTGCTTATTGGAGTCGCTCGGCGAAAGCAACCGGACAGAAAGCCCGAGGGTTGCTGGCAGCCAACGCGCGGACCTGACCGCAGCGATGCTGCCGACGAGCCGACCGAAGTCGCGACCCGCTCCTACCGGCCTGCAGGGCCGACGGGCCGCGGTTCCCCTCGCTGCAACCGTTACCTCTGCGATACACGCCAACTACCAATCGCAGCGAGGCCCCCGCGATCGGCGACGTCCCCCGATGCGGCACCGGCCTTGCACCCCACGACCATGAACGCTCCCAAAAGCCCTCTCGTTCGACGGTTCACCCTGGGTCTTGCCGTCGCGGCGGCGATCGAAGCCGCCCCCGCACAGTGCAGCCAGTTCTGGGGCCCCGGCTTCGGCGTGGCAGGCGTCGACGGCTACGTGCGCGCGATGGTGCGCTGGGACCCCGATGGTGCTGGCCCGGCCCCAGCGGTCCTGGTGCTGGCCGGCAACTTCGGCTTCGCGGGCACGGCCGCAGCCAACCGCATCGCCGTGTACGACCCCGCGACCGAGACGTTCGCCCCGCTCGGCGGCGGCTTCGGCCAGGAGGTCTGGTGTCTGGCCGCAGGGCCGCAGGGCCAGCTCTACGCGGGCGGCAACTTCGTCGCCGCCGGCGGCTTGCCAGCAGCCGGCGTCGCGCGGTGGACGGGCCTCAACTGGGCGCCGCTCGGCAGTGGCCTCGGCGGACCTTCCCCAGCCTACGTCCACGCACTCGCCGTCCGCCCGAACGGCAACCTGGTCGCGGGCGGCGACTTCGCCACCGCCGGTGGCCAGCCCCAACCGTGGCTCGCGCAATGGAACGGCAGCGCCTGGTCGGGGCTCGGCGCCGGCGTCGATGGCCCCGTCTATTCGCTGGCCAACGCCACCAACGGCGATCTGCTGGCCGCCGGCGCGTTCGCTCAGGCCGGCGGTCAACCGGCCGGCGGCGTCGCGCGATGGAACGGCACGGCGTGGACGGCCGTCGGAGCTGGCCCCGGTGGCCTGACGTTCGCCATCGCCGAGGCGGCGAACGGCGACATCCTCGCGGCGGGCCCGTTCGTCACGCCCTTCGGCACGACCTTGGTCATGCGTTGGAACGGCAGCAACTGGTCGAACCTCGGTGGCGGCCCGCTGCCACTGGGTGGCCAGAATCAGGTGTTCGCGCTGGCGATCGCCGGCAACGGGGACGTGGTCGTCGGTGGCAACTTCTGGGTCCCCGCGCAGCCCGGGAGCCTGGATCTCCGCCACGTCGCGCGCTGGGACGGCAGCGGCTGGACCTCCCTCGACGGGACCAACACGTTCGCGTTGGTCGATTGGCCGGGCCTCGGCGTCGTCGCCGGCGGCGGCGACGTGGCCGGCGGCCGCGGGGTCGCGGTGCACGACGGTGCGGGTTGGCGGCCGCTCGGCCGCGGCATCGATGCAACGGTGCGCGCGACGACCTGGCTGAGCGACGGCAGCGCGCTCGTGGGCGGCGACTTCGTCACCTGCGGCGGCGTCGCCGCCCGCGGCATCGCCAGGATCCAAGCCGGAGTGAGCTCGGTGCTCGGCTCCGGGATCGCTGGCTCGGTGCGCGCCGTGCTCGAACGCAGCAACGGCGAGATCGTCGCCGCCGGCCGCTTCGACGCCGCGGGCGGCGTGGCCACCAACAACATCGCGCGCTGGAACGGCACGGCGTGGTCGGCATTCGGCGCGGGCCTCGGCTTCGCGTCCTTCGGCTACGAGGTGAACGCACTGGCTGAACTCACCAACGGCGACCTGGTCGCCGGCGGCACGCAGCTGATGGGCCTGCTGCGGCGCTGGAACGGCAGCCAGTGGCTGTCGCTGAACCCACCGTTCGCCGGCCAGCAGAGTGCGGTCCACGCGCTGCTGCGGCGCGGCAACGGCGACCTGATCGCCGCCGGCCAGTTCGTCGGCGCCAACGGCATGGCCAACATCGCCAGCTGGAACGGCACCACGTGGCAGTCGCTGGCGACCGGGCTCGATGGTCCCGTCCATGCCCTGGCGGAACTCACCGACGGCAGCCTGCTCGCGGGCGGCGACTTCCAGTTCGCGGGCGCGACGTTCACCAGCCGCCTGGCGCGCTGGGACGGCGCCAACTGGGGCCCGTTCCCGGCCGGCGCGTCGGCGTTCCAGCAGCCGAACCTCGCGGTGCGAGCCTTGACGGTGCAGCCCGACGGCAGCGTGCTGGTCGGCGGGGACTTCACCTGGCCAGCGCGGCACCTCGGCACGGCGACGCTGTCGGGCGTGTTCGCCGGCTGCTCGTCGCCGGGCAGCACCCCGGATGGCAGCGTGCTGGCGCTCGCGGCCAACAACTCGGGTCGCGTGCTGGTCGGCGGCGACTTCCTGGAGCCCGGCAGCGGCAGCGCCTACTTCGGGCGCCTGCTGCCGCTGTTCCCGGCCAGCGCCACGAGCTACGGCAACGGTTGCGCGAGCAGTGTCGGACCGGTCGCCTTGAGCGCCGTCAGCCTGCCGTGGGTCGGCGGCACCTATCGCGCGCAGTCCACCGGCATCCCCGGTTCGGCGCTGGTGCTCGACGTGTTGTCGACCTCGACCAGCAACACGCCACTGAACACGATCCTGCCCCAGGCGCTGCCCGGCTGCACCCTGCTGGCGCTGCCGGAACTGCTGACGCTGGTCGTGCCGAGCGGTGGCAGCGCTGTGTCGCAGCTGGTCGTGCCACCGGCGGTGGTGTTCTTCGGAGTGCCGCTGCGCCAGCAGCACCTGGTGCTCGAACTCGGCAGCGCAGGCATCCAGGCGCTCGCGGCCAGCAATGGTCTGACGGTGCAGGCCGGCTCGCTCTGAAACCGTCGGGACGCGCCCGAGCGAACCGGGGTCGGCTGTCGGCGCCTTCCGGCGCCGGCTACGCTCGCCCGGTCCCTGCTCGTCGCCATCCCGCATGAATCGACGCCTCTTCTGCCAGACGGCCCTGGCGGCCGGTGTGTCCGCCGCCACCACCACCGCCACCGCCACGACCCCCGCCGCGCAACCGCTCCGCGCCGCGTCCGGTCCCTCCGCCGCCCGTGGCAAGCCGGGCCTGTTCACGCCGCTCGTGCTGCGCGGCGTGACCTTGCGCAACCGCATCGCGATGTCGCCGATGTGCCAGTACTCGAGCGAAGACGGCTTCGCGAACCAGTGGCACATAGCCCACCACGCCGCCCGCGCCGTCGGCGGCGCCGGGCTGCTGCTCGCGGAGGCGACGGCCGTAGCACCCGCCGGCCGCATCACGCCCAACTGCCTCGGCATCTGGAAGGACGAGCACATCGCAGCACTGCGGCCGCTGACGGAGTTCGTGCAACAGCACGGGGCCGTGCCCGGCATCCAGCTCGCACACGCCGGGGTCAAGGCGTCGCGCCACCGCCCCTTCCACCCGACCCCGAACGCCTTCGTGCCGTTGGATGCGGGCGGCTGGCAGCCCGTCGGCCCCAGCGCCAAGCGCGTCGGTTCGGATGGTCCGATGCCCCACGCGTTGACCATCGCCGAGATCGAGACGATCCGCGACCAGTTCGTCGCGGCGGCCCAGCGCTCGATCGCCGCGGGCTTCCGGGTGATCGAGCTGCACTTCGCGCACGGCTACCTCGGCCACAGCTTCCTCTCGCCGCTGATGAACGAGCGACAGGACGAGTACGGAGGCGGCTTCGACCAGCGCGTGAAGTTCCTGCTCGAGTGTGCGCGTGCGGTGCGCAAGGCCTTGCCCGACGACGTGCCGCTGTTCGTCCGCTTGTCGTGCACCGACTGGGTCGACGGCGGCTGGCGCATCGAGGACTCGGTGGAAGCCACGCGCCGCGTCGCCAAGGAAGGTGTCGACCTGATCGACTGCTCGAGCGGCGGCGCGTCGCGCAAGGCCGAGATCCCGGTCGGTCCCGGCTACCAGGTGCCGCTGGCCGAACGCATCCGTCGCGAGACAGGCGTGCCGACCGGCGCCGTCGGGCTGATCACCGATCCGCAGCAAGCCGAAGCGATCATCGCCGACGGTCAGGCAGATCTCGTGCTGCTCGGGCGCGAACTGCTGCGCGATCCGCATTGGCCGCTGCGGGCCTGGACGGCGCTGAAGCCGGATGTGCCGGCGCCGATCGCGCGCGAGTACGCGTGGGCGCTGCCGGAAACGCGGCGCTGAGCTCGCGGCGAGCGCAGGCGCGTCCGCGGACGCCATCGCGCCGAACGCGGACGAGGGCGGCGGGTTGTTCGTCGGCAGTCGGCCCTGAGATTGGGGGCGGTCACCCTCACACCGGCGTTGTGTCGGGCCGGCCGCTGCAGACAATGTGGCGATGCGTCTTGGCCCGTCCGGTTGCCTTCTCTCGCTGTTCCTGGCCGGATGCACGTCCCCGCAGTGGGCGGTGCACGTCGTGAACGACACCGAGTCGGTCGTGCCGTTTGTCGGCTTGCAGCTCCAGTGGGACGCAGCGCACCCCGCGATCAGCGGGGCCTGCCAGGACCTGGCGCCCGGCAACAGCCTGACGGTGAAGGGGGCTGGTGGGCCCATGGCGCCGATCCGGCGACTGCGGGTGCAGTGGCAGGCTGGGGCCAAGGAAGAGGAGTACATCGTGGCACCGCGTCTGGGCGACAAGCAGGAGCAGGTGCTGCCCTTGTCGATCTGGTGCGATCAGCCAGAAGCTCGCTGAATCTCACCGCGTCGACTGGCGCAGCACGGTGGCGGCCAAGGCGCGAGCTGCCACGCCCCGTACCAGCACGAGAACGTGCTGTTGGGAGGTGGCTCGTATCTGGGCGCCAACACGCGCTGCCATCGTGGTGAGTTCGGTCAGCGCAGCACGACGTCGTGCACGACCGCGTCGGTGCCCGCCGGCAACGGGAACTCCTCTTCGCGCGCGGGCTTGCCGGCCCCGAGCCATACCCGCAGACGATGGCGCGGCGCCGGGGCGACGTTCGCCCGGAAGGCGCCGTCGCGACCCGTGCGCTGGATCCCTTCCGCAGCAGCCACGGCGAGCACGCCGGCGGACTGCGGGTAGAGGGATTCGATCACGTACGACGCGCCGGCGATCGGCCCGTTCGCATCCGCCACGGTCCCGGTCAGCAAGCGCGAACCTCTTCGTTCGTCGCCGCGCGGCATGCGCAAGGCCAGTGCGACACCCGCAGCATTCGGCGGCTCCGCGGTCAGGAAGATCCTGCCTTCGTAGGGCGGCTGGTCGCCGAAGCTGAGGCGGTGGCGCACCGGCTGCAGACCGTCGAGACGGAACGAACCGTCCGGCTGCGTGACGACCTCCGCCCCCTCGGGGTGACCGATCGGGTAGGCGCGCACGGGCACTCCCGGCAACGCGTTCCCATCCAGGTCCTGCAGCGTGCCGACGTAGGCGAGTCCGCGCCACTGCAGCCGCAGCGTGTGTTCGCCGAAGGCGTCGGTCGGGATCGTGCGCCGCCACTGTCGTCGTTGCGGGCCGAGGATCTCGACTTCCGTGTCGGGTGGTGCTGGCGCCTCGACGCTGCCGTCCGGCGTGACCGGCGACGGTTCGGATTGCCCGAACCACGTGACGCGGAAGCCGGCGAAGCCGTCCGGCGGCGCGTCGCCGTCGAAGGCGAGGCGCACGCGAACGCGGGGGGCTGGCGTGATGCGAAGCGAAATCGTCCGACGTTCCCCTTTGCCGAGCGTGAGCTGTTCGATGACGCGGTCCGCCCACACGCCGGCGACGCGCTCGGCGAACAGTTCGACGGCGCCAGGCTGGTACGGCCCGAGCCGGGCGTGGCCGTCGGCATCCGTCTGCGCGCTGTGCTGCTGTCCCGTGTTGCCTTGCCCGCTGACCATGTGGCCGACGACTGGCGAGCCCGCAGCGTCGGTCAGCTGCAGCTCGAGGAAGGCGCCGTCATCGATGTCGAGCGCCAACGCCGTCGAGGGGAGTGTGACTTGCTGCTGGATGCGCAAGCCGCTGGCGTCGCGGACTTCGAACAGGAGGTCGCCGGCGGGTGCCGCCAGTTCGAACCGACCGTGCTCGTCCGTCGTGGCTGCCGCGATCGTCATCCATTCGTGGTCGCCCCATTGCAGGCGCGCCGCGGGGCGCAGCAGCGTGGTCACCCCTGGCAGCGGGGTGCCAGCGCGCGAGATCGTCCCGCGCAGCGCAGACACCGCCCCACGATGCAGTCGCACCTCGATGGTCGTCGGGTCCTTGCCCGGCATCGGCAGGTCGCGCAGTTCTTCGCTGCCATAGCCATCACTCCAGACGACGAGCCGCGGCACGAGTGGGTCGCGCCGCTCGTTCGGCCGCGGGTCCAACTCTGCCGACAAGTTCTCTGGCGAATGCAGCCACACGTAGCCGTCCGGCGCGAACAACGCCGCCGCCCGCTGCGGGTAGCCATGGATGTCCCACGACGCCAGCCGCACGATCTCGATCGGGCGCTGGGTGGCTGCATCGACGACGTGCAGGCGCGTGCCGCCGAAGCGCGTCAGCACGAGCTCCTCCTCGCGGTCGAAGCGCCGATCCTGTTGGCCATGGACGACGACGAGACCGTGCGTGTGGCTCTCGACGCTCAGCTGCGGCGCCGCCACGTCGACCGTGAAGCGGCCCGTGGGATCGGTGGTGGCGAACCACACGCCCTCGATCGCGCGCAGCACCAGCTGCACGGCTTGCGGCAATGGGGTGCCGTCGTCGGTGCGCACGTGTCCGCGCACCGTGCGCAGCTTGCACAGCTCGATCCGCACTGGGTGCTGGGGTGCCTCGGCGATCGCTTCGAAGCGAACCCCGTAGCCGACCTGCTCGACGCGCACCATGCCGCCGGTCGTGGGCACGGCGAGATCGAACATGCCGGCGGCATCGGTCGTGACCGTGGCGAGCCGCGGCATCGACGCGTTCGGCGGCAGCAGGACGTCGTGCGGCACGTCGCCACTGAGCACGGCGTCCGGCAGGCGAGACGGCTGCCAGGGCGCACCGACGCCATCCGGCACTCCGTTGGCCTGCGGCGGGGCGGCGCGACCGAGCTCGCGCTGCACTTCGAGCAGCGTCAGCCGCCGCGGCCCCGTCAACGACACCGTGGCGCCCGCGATCGGTGCGCCGGTCGCGCCGTCGACGACCTGCCCGCGCAGCGGCCACGGCGTGCCCGCGTTCGACGGGGTCGCGTCCGTGCGTTCGGGTGCTGGCGACGTCACCGTGGACGTCGGCGCCGCGGTCGCCACGGCACCACTCGTGACGTCCGGCGGGTTCACCGCGACCACGGCCAGGCGTTGTGCACCGGCTCCGTCGGGCCACGTGGCGGTCCATGCGAACCAGACGAGCACCACGAACACGGCACCGACGCCGACGACGAGTTTCTTCCCCATGAGCATTCCCGCGATGCATCCGAAGGTGGTGGCCGCACTCGCGGCGACCGCGTGCATGTGCGACGCGGCGAGCACGGCCTGCTTGACCGCCGCGAGTCCACGGCCCGCGAACGCACCCACCGCCAACGACGTCGCGAGGCCGGCCGGCAGCAACCGCCGCAGCTGCTCGAGCCCGCGATGCAGTTGCGCGCGCACGGTGCCGGGGCTGCGCTGCAGCACCAACGCGATCTCGGCGGGTTCCATGCCGTGCACCAGGCGCAGCATGGTGGGCTGGCGATACGGCTCGCGCAGGCGATCGATCGCCGCCCGCGTGCTCGCCGCCAGTTCGCTCGCTTGCGCGCGCTGGAACGGCTCCCCCTCGCCGCCCGCCCGCTCCTGTTCGGCCGCGGCCACCGGCGTGCGCTGCCGCCGCCGATGCTCGGCCAGGGCCCGATGCGTCAGGATCCCGGTCAGCCACGGCAGCACGCGGTGCTTGCGATCGAAGCGCGGCGCACTCTCGATCGCCGCCAGGAACGTCGCCTGCAGCACGTCCTCCGCGTCGACCGCGTGCCGGCACAGGTGCAGGGCCAGCCGCAGCAGTTCCGGTGCGGTGCGGTCGAACAGCTCGGCGAGCGCTGCGGCATCGCCGCGATCGCGCCAGCGCAGGAACAGTCGGGTCGGCCGATCGAACATCGTCCCTACTGGATCGCCAGGCCGCTCGCGTTGCATGGATTCCCGACGACCATGCCGGCGGGCGCCGGCGAGGACGCGCTCCGGCGGCAAGGGCCCAGCCTCGCCTGCCGCCCCACCAGCTAGGATGTCCGGATGCGACGCATCCTCCTCGGCATCTCCCTCCTCCTCGGGCTCGGCTTGCTGCTCGCCACCACGACCGGCCCGCAGGCCCCGAAGCAAGACCCCTACGTGGTGGTGCTCAGCAAGCCGATCGTCCACGGCAGCTGGCGCGCCGACACCAGCTACGTCGAGAACCCCCGGCTGAGCGAGATGTTCAACCAACTGGCGAAGGATGGCCTGGTGCCGCTGTTCACGCAGATCTCGACCGAGGTCGGCAACCCGCAGATGTTGCCGCAGGACCGCTTGATCGTCGTCTGCCGCCGCAACTGAGGGGATTCGGGGCGGAGGGCAGGCTCGCATCCAGGCTGCGCATCCCGCTCCGCCTCGAGCCCGTCTCCGCTGGCCTTCACCGGCCCTGCCGACCGTGGGGTTTCGTTGCCGACGCGCCCGCGGCGCCAGGGAACGACCGTTACTTGTCGCTCTTGACTGAGATTCGTAGTCGCTGCCGCCGACCACCCCGTCGCCTGCCGCCACCATGCAGAACCCGCAACCGCCGCTCCGCCTGCTGCATCAGACACGCAGCAATGGCGAGGCTCTCGACCTCGTCAGCCACATCGGTCGCGAAGCCGTCGTCCGACTCCGGGCCTTCGACTCCCCTCGCTCGGCCTGCCAGCGGCGCGTCAGCCGTCGTCGGTGGCAGGCCGTCGGCGGACGATGAACTTGCGCAGTTCCTCGACCCAGAGCACGAGGCTGGCCACAGCACCGATCGCGACGAAGACGTGCAGGTCGATCGGCACCGTTTGGAACACGTCGCCCAGCGGACGGAAGAACACGACCGCAGCCTGCAGAAGGTTGCCCAGCAGAAGACCCCCGATCAGCCACGGGTTGCGCAGCAAGCCTAGGGTGAGTGCAGAGTGCCGTTCCGAGCGGCAGCTCAGCACGTTGAACCACTGGCAGACTGCGAGCACCGTGAACGTCTCCGTCTGCACTTGCGCGAACGGGATCCCCTGCGCCTGCCGCCACACGAACCAACCCAGAGTCGAGACCGCCATCGCCGGCACCATGAACGCGACGCGCGTCAGCATCGCGCGACTGAGGACCGCCTCGTGGCGCGGCACCGGCCGCTGCTGCATCTCGTCGCCCTCGGCGGGCTCCATGATCAGCGTGATGGTCAACATCCCGTCGGTGACCAGGTTGATCCACAGGATCTGCACCGCCAGCAACGGCGGTGGATAGCCGCACAGCAGGGCCGAGAGCAGGATCACGACCTCGGCGATCGACGTCGTGAACAGGTAGAGGATCAGCTTCTTGAGATTGCGGTAGATGACCCGCCCCTCCTCCACGGCGGCGACGATGGTGGCGAAGTTGTCGTCGGTGATGACCACCTTGGCTGCCTGCTTGGCGACCTCCGTGCCCGCGAGGCCCATGGCGATGCCGACGTCGGCGTTGACCAGGGCCGGCGCGTCGTTGACGCCGTCGCCGGTCATCGCCACCACGTCGTGACGCCGCTGGAACGCCGCGACGATGCGCAGCTTCTGGGCCGGATGCACGCGCGCGAACACGGCGATCGAGCCGATGCGCCGCGCCAGCTCGTCTTCGCTCATGCGCTCGAGTTCGACACCGTCCACCACGGCATCGCCGTCGCCCGCGATGCCGAGCTGCCTGGCGATCGCGTGTGCGGTCCGCCGGTGGTCGCCGGTGACCATGACGGGCCGGATGCCGGCGGAGCGGCACTGCGCCACGGCGGCGCCGACCTCGGCGCGCGGCGGGTCCATCTGTCCGACCAGTCCGAGCACGCGGAGCCGGCCGGCGAACGCGGCGAAGCCGGTCCGCTCGTCGATCACCGCCGCGTCGACGACGCCGACCGCGAGCACGCGCAGCGCCTGCGCCGCCATCGCCTCGATGGCCTCGGCGAACGGCGGCGCAGCGCCGGCCAGAGCGAACACCACTTCGGGAGCGCCCTTGACGAACACCTGCGAACCGTTCGCGGTGTCGTGCTGGGTCGCCATCATGCGCGCCGACGGATCGAACGGCAGCTCGGCCCGGCGCGGGTGGCGACGCCGCAGCTCGTTCGGCACGACGCCGCCCTTGCTGGCCAGCGACAACAGCGCCACCTCGGTCGGATCGCCGAGCCCCTGCCATTGGCCGCCGGCGACCTCCGGTCCGCGCAACTCGGCGTCGTTGCACAACACGACCGCCGCCAGCAGCTCCTGCAACCGGGGCTGCCGCGCCGGGTCGACCTCGACACCTCCCGCCAGGAACCGACCGTGCGGCTCGTAGCCGGCGCCGGTGACCACGAGCTCCGAACCGTCCGGCAGACGGAGCGCCGTGGCGGTCATCTCGTTCTTGGTCAGCGTGCCGGTCTTGTCGGTGCAGATCACCGTCGTCGAACCGAGGGTCTCGACGGCCGCAAGGCGCCGGACCACCGCCTTGCGACGCGCCATGCGCTGGACGCCGACCGCCAGAACCACCGTCATCGCCACCGGCAAGCCTTCGGGGACCATGCTGACGACCTGACTGATGCCGATCATCAGGATCTCGCCGAACGGTAGGCCGCCGAGCACGCCGACCGTGAGCACCAGCGCGAACATGGCGATCGCCGCCAACATGATCGCGCGGCCGAACCGGGCGATGCGCAGCTCGAGCGGCGTGCGCGGCTCGACGGCCTGTTCCGCCAGCGTGGCGATGCGGCCGATCTCGGTCTGGAGCCCGGTCGCGACCACGACGGCGCGCGCCCGCCCGGCCGTCACGTGCGTACCCGCGTAGACCATGCTCTTGCGGTCGGCCAACGGCGTGTCGAGAGCAACGGGCTGCGACTGCTTGCCGATCGGCAGTGACTCCCCGGTCAGAGCTGCCTCGGCCAGTTGCAGCGCGACCCCGTCCAACAGGCGAGCATCGGCGGGGATCGCATCGCCGGCCTCGAGCACCAGGATGTCGCCTGGCACCACGTCGCGGGCCTCGACCAGACACTGGTCGCCGTCACGAACGACGCGCGCGCGGAGCGTCTCCAACTTGCGCAACGCCAACAGCGAGTGCTCCGCCCGGCCTTCCTGCACGGCGCCGATCACGGCGTTCGCCAGCAACACGACGAAGATGACCGCGGCATCCTGGCTGTGTCCCAGCACCAGGGCCAGCGCCGCGGCAGCGAGCAGCAGGTAGATCAACGGGCTGCGGAACTGGGCCGCGAACACCCACCAAGGCGAGCGACGCCGCGGCTCCGACAGCGCATTCGGCCCATGGCGGAGCATTTGCTGACGCACCACCGAAGTCGACAGGCCGGCTCGCGCGTGCGAGCCGAGGGCGGCGACGACGGCAAGGCCGTCGATGGCATGCCACCTGCCGCCAGGTGCCTCCGCTGGCGACCGCGGCCTCACGGCGTGATCGCGATCTTGAGCACACCATCGCGCTGGTTGCCGAACAGGTCGTAGGCCTGCTCGATGGCGTCGAGGCGGAAGCGATGGGTGACCAGCGGGCTCAGGTCCAGGCGACCGGCCTGGATCACGGCCATCAGGCGCCGCATGCGTTCCTTGCCGCCCGGGCACAGCGTGGTGAGGATGCGATGGTCGCCGAGGCCGGCGGCGAACGCGCGCACCGGGATCTTCAGGTCGCTGGCGTAGACGCCGAGGCTCGACAGCGTGCCGCCGGGCCGCAGCACGCGCAGGCAGGCCTCGAACGTCGCCTGCGTGCCGAGCGCCTCGATCGCGACGTCGACGCCACGACCGTCGGTCAGCCGCAGGATCTCCTCGACGGGGTCGCTCTTGTCGATGTCGACCACGAGGTCGACGCCGAGTCGGCGCGCGATCGCGAGGCGGTTCGCCAGTCGATCGACGCCGATCACGGTGGTCGCGCCGCACAGCTTCGCGCCGGCGGCAGCGCACAGGCCGATCGGCCCTTGCGCGAACACCGCCACCGTGTCGCCGATGCCGACGCCGGCACGTTCGGCCCCGCTGAAGCCGGTCGACATGATGTCCGGACACATCAACACCTGTTCGTCGGTCAAGGCGTCGGGCACCGGGGCGAGGTTCGCCATCGCGTCCGGCACGCGCAGGTACTCCGCCTGGCAGCCGTCGATGGTGTTGCCGAAGCGCCAGCCGCCCATCGGCTTCCA
>ERZ1066117.23-NODE-23-length-227881-cov-42.433230_pt1 | contig 227881 bp, 183 predicted proteins | sample MGYA00382764_ERZ1066117 | MGnify/ENA primary metagenome ERZ1066117 (study PRJEB33369, sample SAMEA5778347) | biofilm metagenome | biome: Industrial cooling water; feature: Water cooling tower basin; material: Biofilm | place: United Arab Emirates | collected...
GGCTTCCCGCCCGCCGCCCCTCCGACCTGTCCCAAAGACCCGACCGCCGGTGCCGCGGGCTTCCCGCCCGCCGCCCCCACGGATCCGACCGGCGGCGGCGCGACCGTGGGCGCGGCCGGCTTCGCACCGATCCCGGGCGCAGCCGCACCGACACCCGACCCGGACGAGGACCCGCCCACGGGCGGCCGTGGGGACACCGGCGAGGGGAACGCAGTCACCCGCGGGACCGGCGTCGCCGCGGCCCCCTCGGGCGCGCTCTTGGTGCCCCCGCCGAGGTGCCCGAACAGCGCCGCGCCGGACGGCGGGGCCGGGGAAGTCGCCGGCGGCGGCACCGGCGATACGCCGCTCCGCGGCGGAGCCGGCGGCGCCGCGCTCGGCGAAACCGCGCTCCGCGACGGCGCAGGCGGCGGCACCGCGACGCTCCGCGCCGATCCGACCGCGCCACCCGGCACGACCGGAGTCGGAGCCGACGGCGGCGCCGCGACGCCCCGCGCCGACCCGACCGCGCCACCCGGCATGACCGGAGTCGGAGCCGACGGCGGCGCCGCGACGCCCCGAGGCGACCCGACCGCGCCACCCGGTACGGCCAGAACCGGCTCGCGCGCTCCCTCCGGCGCGCCGCCCGGCGACGCATCGAACCGCGGTGCGGCTACGCCGTCCATCCGCGTCGCCGCGACCGGCGGAGCCTGCGTCTTCACGGGCTCTGCGGCCGCCGTCGCCGCCGGCACCGCCGCCTCGCCCCCCCCGGACGCGGGCGCCGCCGAGCTCCGGCCGGACTGTTCGGACATGTCTGCCGGAGCAGCCGAGACCTGTCTCGCACCACCGCGAACATCCGCGACGACCGGCGCCTCGACGACCGCACGGGCCTTCTCACCTGTCTCGCGCGACATCTCCCCGGCCGTCGCCGCGGGAGCGCCCGACGCCCGCGCCGGCTCGGGCGTCGGCGCCGCGAGCTCTCTCGCCCGCGCCGCGTCGCTCGCACCGGTGCCCTTCGCGCCATCGGCCCCGCCCACCGTCGCCGCGCCCACCGTCGCAACTGTCTCCTGCGCCATGTCCCTCGCGCCAGCCCCGACCTGCACCACGTCCACCGCCCCGGCTGCCCCCCCGGCCATGTCCTTCGCACCAACCCCGGCCTTCGCAGCCTCCGCCTTCGCCGCGCCCACCGCCGCAGCTGCCCCCTCGGCCATATCCTTCGCACCAACCCCGACCTTCGCAGCCTCCGCCGTCGCCGCGCTCACTGCCCCGGCTGCCCCCCCGGCCATGTCCTTCGCACCAACCCCGACCTTCGCAGCCTCCGCCTTCACCGCGCCCACCGCCGCGGCTGCCCCCTTGGCCATGTCCTTCGCACCAGCCCCGGCCTTCGCGGCCTCGTTCGCCACCTCCTTCGCCCCGCGGCCCGGCCCGGCCGCGCGCACGGGCACCCGCATCGCCCCGGACGTCGACGCGCTCGGGCGCTGGCTCGCCCGCCGCTCCGCCTTCGCTGCCCGCCGCGCTGCCCGCCGCTCCGCTCGCTTCTCCGCCCGCTTGCCCCGCGGCTTGGGCCCCGCATCCTGGCTCTTGCGCGCCTCGACCCCGGGCCCGAGCGCCAGCACGACCCCCGTCGCCTCGCCGTCCGTCACTCCGGTCGCCGCCGGCTCCGCGCGCCCTTCGGCCCTGACCTCGCCGCCGGCAGCCTGCCCGCTCCCATCGGCGGCCTGCCGCGTCTCGAGCACCTGCCCCTTCGCACCTGCCCCTTGAGCCTGTGCCTCGCCAACGACCTGCCCCTTCGCACCTGCCCCTTGAGCCTGTGCCTCGCCGCCGACCTGCCCCTTCGCACCTGTCCCTTGAGCCTGTACCTCGCCGCCGACCTGCCCCTTCGCACCTGCCCCCTTCGCCTCGGTCGCCTTGCTGACCTGCCCCTTCGCGCCCGTCTTGTTCGCCTCGGACCCGCCGCGGACCTGCCCCTTCGCCCCTGTCTCCTTCGCCCCGCCGCCGACCTGCCCCTTCACACCTGTCCCCTTCGCCTCTCCACTCTCCTGCCCCTTGACGCCGCCCTTGCTCTCCTTCCCGGCGCGCGCCTCGAGCTTGCGGGCCCGCTTCTCCTGCGCCTTGATCGCCGGCCGCAGCAGCCGGCGGGCCCGCTCGAGCACCAGCTTCGCCAGCGGGTCCGGCGCCTCGAGCAGCGCCGCCTCGGCCGCGGGCAGCACCTCGGTCGCCGTCGCCGGCGCGCCCTCGCGCGGGCCGACCAGCGCCTGCGCCGCGAGCACGCGCGCGTAGCCGCCGAGCCCCTGCCGGGCCGCCTCGATGTGCCGGTGCGCCTCCTCGGCGCGGACCTTCCCGCCGAGCAGCAGCGCGATCCCGAGGTGCAGCTCCTCCCACGGCCCGAGCGCCCCCCGCTTCGCCAGCGCGCCGAGCAGCTCGCGCGCCTGCTCCGGCGCCTCCGCGAGCAGGTGCCCGTGCGCGATCGCGGACACGATCCCCGGCGGTGGGTCCGTCGCCGCCCCGGCCAGCCGCAGCGCCTCCGACAGCGCCTTCACGGCCGCGCGCCCGTCCCCGCGGACCAGGTGGAGCCGCCCCTCCTGCAGCGCCACCCACGCGAACGGCGCGAACAGCTGCACCCGCTTCGACGCCCGCAGCTCGTCGAGCAGCGCCGGCGCCGTCTTCGGCGTCGCCGCCAGCACCTTGCCCTCGATCGGCCGCAAGAGCCCCTGCACGATCGCCGGGAACAACGCGAACGCGACCGCCGCGAGCCCGAGCAGCGTCCAGAACACCGGCCCGCGCGGCACCACGATCAGCGCGGTCGCGATCAGCGAAAACGGCACGTACACCCGCGCCGCCACGCCCCAGAACGGCCGCTTGGCGCGGAGCAGGAGCTTCTCGGGCAGCGGGGCGCGTGCCGGCTCGGGCACTGCGGTCGCGGACGGGGGGACGGAGGCGAGATCGCGCACGGGGGCGAATTGATGCCCAATCACCCCGCCGAGCGCAAGCTCGCGCCCAATTTGCGGGCCGCCGGGCCGCCCCCGGACGTCCCCTCGCGCCGCTACCCTCGCGACGATGCGACACCCCAGCGCCTGCGCCCTCCTCCTCGCCTCCGCCGCGTGCGGCGACAGCGGCGCGACCACCATGACCGAAGGGACAGGCGCCACCACCGGCGGCCCGACCTCGAGCCCGACCGGCGACCCGTCCGCGGGCCCGACCTCGAGCCCGAACACCACTGACCCGCCCGTCACCACCGGCCCGACCGACCCGACCGACCCGACCGACACCGGCGGCGACCCGCCTCCGCCGCCGCCCGCCGGGATCTGCGACCCCCCGGTGACGCTCGTCGACACCTCGTCGCCGACCACCGTCGTCGGCGACGGCACCCCCGAAAGCTGCGACGAGGCGACCCTCGCCGCCGCCGTCGCGGCCGGCGGGATCGTCACCTTCGACTGCGGCGGCCCCGTCACCATTCCCTTGGGACAGGCCCTCGAGGTCAGCAAGGACCTCGTCCTCGACGGCGGCGGCCAGGTCACCCTCAGCGGCGGCGGCGCGACGCGGATCCTCGACATGAACACCGGCAACTTCGAGGCGACCGGCCCGAACCTGACCGTCCAGCGCCTGCGCTTCGTCGGCGGCAAGGCGTCCGGCACCGCGATCCCGCTCGGCACCGACGTCGACGGCGGCGGCGGCGCGATCTTCCACCTCGGCGGCAACGTCACCGCGATCGACAGCGTCTTCGAGGGCAACGAGGCCGCGACCTGGGGCCCCGACGTCGCCGGCGGCGCGATCTCGGGGATCGGCGTCGGCGCGACCACCGTCGTCGGCTGCACCTTCCACGACAACCGCGCGGCCAACGGCGGCGCGATCGGCTCGCTCCACACCGCCGTCACGATCGTCAACAGCACCCTGACCAGCAACGAGGCCACCGGCCGCGGCGCCAATTACATCGACGAGATGGGCCAGCAGGCCGGCAACGGCGGCAACGGCGGCGCGATCAGCATGGACGGCGTCGGCCGCCCCCTCACGATCTGCGGCACCACGATCGCGAACAACCGGGCCGGCGCCTTCGGCGGCGCGCTGTTCCGCACCGGCTACGAGGGCGAGCCCTCGATCATCGACCGCAGCACGATCGAGAACAACGAGATCCCCGACCACGACGACGACGACTCGCCCTCCGGCGCCGGCGCGCTCTACATCCAGGGCACCGCCGTCACGCTGACCAACTCGACGATCGCCGGCAACCGCGCCCGCAGCTCCGCGGGCGTATGGATCCTCGGCCACGGCCCGCAGAAGGCGACCGCCGACCTCACCAACGTCACGATCACCGGCAACCAGACCTGGCCGCAGGCCGACTTCACCATGCGGGGCATCGGCGCCGGCCTGACGATCGACGACAACACCGACGGCACCGTGCTCAATTGCACGATCGCCGGCAACGACGCGCAGTTCGGCGCCGGCATCCTGCGCGTCTCGCCGCTCGTCGTCCGCAACACGATCGTCAGCAACAACGCCGAGAACCAGTACACCCCGCTCAACTGCACCGGCGCGATGTTCAACCAGCCGCCCGGCGCCGGCGATCACAACCTCCAGTGGCCGAATGGCCTCAAGGACGACATGGACTGCACGCCGGGGATCGCCCGCGTCGACCCGCGGCTCGGCGCGCTCGCCGACAACGGCGGCCCGACGCGGACGATCGCCCCGCTCCCGGACAGCCCCGCGCTGGCGGCCGGCAGCGACTGCCCGCCGACCGACCAGCGCGGCGAGCCGCGCAAGGACCCCTGCACGCTCGGCGCGTACGAGGCCCCCTGACGGCCCCTCTCGCGTCTCAGCCGCCGCTCACAGCCGGACCATGCCGGTGCGCAGCATGTACACGAAGCGCCGGCGCTGCTCCTCCTGCAGCAGCGCGTGGATCTTCGCCACCGCGGCCTGTACGGCCTTCTGCAGCCGCTCCGCCGAGGCGACGCGCTCGGACGAGATCTTCGCCGCGGCCTCGTGGTCGAACGTCTCCGCCGCCAGCAGGTCGGCGTAGCCCGAATTGGTGCGGCGCAGGTCGAGCTCCGCCTGCGCGCGATCGACCTTGAGCCCGTCGAGGATCACCGCGAGCTCGCCGACCTGCCGCTCGTCGAGCCCGAGCTTGTAGGCCAGGAACCGCAGCGGCCGGCGCACGCCGAACGGGCCGCCGCCGCCCCAGAACGAGCCGCCGTCCTCGCCGGCCGGCCCTCCGTCCTCTTCACCGCCGCAGCGGTTCTTCGACCACCCGCCGCACTGCTGCGCCGGGCCGGAATGATGATGACCAGGATGATGGAAGTGACGCGCAACGCCGCGCCACGCAGCGAACCAGGGATGCATTCGATTGTCGCTTTCTGCCGGGGCTCTCGCTCCCGGCGCCGATCCGGACCGCGCGGGCACTCGCCTCGCGCGTACCTCCCATTATTGTCCACCGCCCCGGCGTGTCAACCCGCCAGCGCCTCGCGCACGATCGCCAGCAGCGCGCTCGCGGCGAACGGCTTGGCCAAAAACCGCTCGCCCGTGATCTCGACCTCCGCGTAGCCCGACATGAACACCGCCGGCAGCCCCGGCCGCAGCGCGAGCAGCCGCTCGTACAGCGCCCGCCCGTCCATCCTCGGCATCACGACGTCGGTCAGCAGCAGGTCGAGCGGCTCGCTGCGCCCCGCGACCAGCTCGAGCGCGCTCGGCCCGCAGTCGGCCTCGAGCACCCGATAGCCGCGCTCGACGAGGATGTGCCGGGCGAGCCGGCGCACCGCCTCGTCGTCCTCGACCAGCAGGATCGTGCCGACCCCGCCGGCCTCGCCCTGCGTCGCCGCGGCGGCCTCCGCCGGCGACTCGGCCACCGGCTCGCCGGCCCGCGGGAAGTACACCCGCACGCGAGCCCCTCGCCCGGGCCCGCCGTCGCACCGGAGGTACCCGCCGTGGCGCGCGACCAGCCCCGGGGCGCTCGTCGGCCCGGGCGCGGCCGGACGCGGCTGGGTCGCGGCGGCGGCGTCCTCGACCGCGAGCAGCACGTACGCGCCCGGCGGCGCGCCGATCGACCTGGCCTCCGGGTCATCTGGCCTCAGGACCACGTCGGCGGTGCGGACGGTGATCCGCCCCTCGCCGACGATCGCGTCGCGGGCTTGCACCACCAGGTCGGCGAGCAGCTGCTCGACCAGCGCCGGGTCGACCCGCACCGCGCCGAGGTCCGTCGCCAGCTCGAGCCGCAGGTCGACCTCGTCGCCGACCAGCCGCCGCAGCATCCGCGCGAAGCCCTCGACGATCGCGCTCAGCGACGACGGCGCCGCCTCGCTCGGCTGCCGCCGGCTGAAGCTCAGGATCTGCCGCGTCAGCGCGGCGGCGCGGTCGGCCGCCTCCCGGATCTCCCGCAGGTCCTCGTACAGCGGGGCGCGCTCGTCGAGCCGCTCGAGCGCCATGTTGCTGTAGGCGAGGATCGGCGTCAGCAGGTTGTTGATGTCGTGCGCGATCCCGCCGGCGAGCCGCCCGAGCGACTCCATCGTCTGCGCGTGCCGCTGCTGCTCGCGCAGCGCCTCGGCGCGCTCGTCCGCGGTCACCCGCCGCGCGAGCACCGTGACCCCGTCCGCCGTCGGGATCACCCGACAGCGGTGGAGCCCCGCGGCCGGCCCGTCCGCGACGTCGACCTCGTGCAGCCGGACCTCCCCGGCCTCCCGCGCCTCGACGAGCCGGGCGACCACCGCGGCCGCCCGCGCCTCGGCGAACACCTCGTGGACCCCGCGCCCCAGCAACCACTCGCGCGGCACGCCGAGCGCCAGCGCGGCCGCGTGGTTCAGGTCGACGACCTCGAACTCGACCCGCCCGTCGCCCGCCGGCCGCGCCCGCAGCTCGACGTAGCCCTCGTCGCTCAGCTCGAGGACCGCCCGCAGCCGCCGCGCCACAGCGCCCGGTTCGTCGCCGACATCGTCGTGATCAGACATGCGGAGCGGTCAGACGACCGTCCCCGGTTTGTACCATTCAAAGGCGTTCGGCCAGATGAAGTTGTTGAACGCGACGCTGATGCTGAGGTCGAGCGCGTACACGTGGTGCCACCAGCCGACAGGTAAGAACAGCGCCTCGCCCGGCGCGAGCACCTCGTCGTACCCCCACGCAGCCTGGAGCTCGTCCGACCGCTCGGGATCGAGCCGGCTGTACACGCCGCGCGCGTGGTCCAGCAGCGCCGGCTCGTCGGGCGGGTACAGCCGGAAGCGCTTCCTGCCGACGACCTGAAAGAAGAAGATGTTGGAGGTGTCGTGGTGCAGCGAGGTGACGGTCCCCGCGGGCCCGAACCACAGCGCGCCGCACGCCGCGCTGCGCGCCTCGTCGAAGAACCCCGCCGGCAGGGCGATGTCGGCGAGCAGCCCCGCGAGCCCCGGCCGCGCGAGGTTGCGGTTGTTGGCGATCAGGTACAGGTCGTTGCCCGCCCCGGCCGCGAGCACGCGGTCGACATAGTCGGCCATCGTCGTCGCCTGTCGGTGCGCCTGATACCGGACATCCGGGTCCGGATCCGTCGCCCGCCCGATCGACATCTCGATCTCCGCCGCCCCGAACCGCGCCCGCAGATCCTCCGGGCTCCACCGCGCGTACGCCGGCCAGCGCGGCACGACATCGGTGAAGATCGCCGGCGTGCCGGTCGCGTAGTAGCGCGCCAGGAACTCGTCCGCCGCCGGCAGCGCGCGCCGCTCGAGCGACCGCGGCCCGAGCGCACGCAGCGCCGCCCGCAGCCGCGCGGTCATCGCCGCCCGGCCCGCCTCCCGCAGCGGCCCGCGCGCCCCCGCCAGCTCCGGCGCCCGCCGCGCCCGTGCGATCGCCGTCGTCGCCAGCGCCGGCGGCACCCCGCGCCCGACCAGCGCGGCCCGCACGTCCGCCTCGTCGGCCCCGCGCAGCAGGTTCTCCGCGACCCACGCCCGGTACGCCGGGCTCAGCGTCGCCTGTCCGCGCGGACCTGTCCTCCAGCGCATGCGCTTCAAGGCATGACCCTAGGGACCGGTGTCCGGCGGCGGCGGCATCGGCGGGATCGCCGTCGTCCCGTCGCCGGTCGTCCCGGTCGTCCCGGTGTCGCCGGTCGTGCCCTCGGTGCCCGGATCCGGCATCGGCGGCAATTCCGTGCCCCCCGAGGTCGTCCCCGTCGTCGCGTCGGTCGTCGGCGGCGGCATCGGCGGCAGCTCGGTCGTCGGCGGCGGCATCGGCGTCGCCGTCGTGCCGGTCGTCGTCCCCGTCTCGCTCGTCGCCATCGGCGGGACCGTCGGGTCGTCCGACGTCGGGCCCGGCATCGGCGCGACCGTCGAGCTCCCGGCGTCGCTGGTCTTGCCGTCGTCGCCGCACCCGGCCGCTCCGAGCACCGCCGCGACCACGGCGCGCCGGACGAGCGCCGGCCCCGGCGGCAGCGGCGTCAGCTGCTTGCGCTGCGTCATGCCCGTCAACACACACCGCCCGCGCGCCGCTGTCAAGTCGCGCGCCGGCTGGCGAGCGCCGCGGCGCCGACCATCAGGCCGCCGCCGATCGCCAGCCGCGCGAGGTCGGCCTGCTCGCCGAAGATCGTCAGCGCGGCGACGACCCCGAGCGGCACCTTGAGGTTGTTCGCCACCGCCAGCGCCCCCGGCCCGACCTGCACCGCCCCGCGGTTCCACAGGAAGAACCCGAGCCCCGACGCGACGACCCCGAGATACAACAGCGACAGCACCTGCGCCGCCCCGAGCCCTCGCGCGCTCGCCCACGCCCCCGTCGCCGTCGCCGCCGGCAAAGTCACCGCCAGCCCCCCGAGGTACAGCAGCGCGAACACCTGGTGGTCGCGCAGCTCCGGCCGCCGCAGCCGCTCGCGCCGGTACGCCACCTGCCCCCACGCGAAGCACAGGTTGGCGACCTGCAGCAGCCCGAACCCGAGCCACATCACCCGCGCCTCCGCCCGGTGCACGATCACCGCCGCCCCGACCGCCGCCAGCGCCGCCAGCCCGAGGTTGCGCCACGCGAACCGCCGCGCGTACGCGTCGTGGACCAGCGCGACGTACAGCGGCGTCAGCACCGTGTACAGCGCGACCTCGTGGGCCGCCGCGCGCCGGAACGCCGCGATGTACACCACGTACATCACCCCGTACTCGATCGCCCCGATCGCGACCAGCCGCAGCGCGAGCCCGCGCCCGAGCCCGCGCGCCCGCAGGAGCGGCAGGAACAGCGGCAGCGCGAGCAGAAGCCGCGCCGCCGCGACGAAGTTCGGGTCGAGCCCCGACAGGTGGCGCTTGATCAGCCCGAAGGACAGCGCCCACAGGAGCGTCGCGGCGAGCAGCGAGCGCACGGCCGTTCACCCCGGCGCGACGGCGTCGGTCGACGCCGCGGCCTGCTCCTGCGCCTCTGGCTGCGAGAGCATGTCCCCCACGACATAGCCGATCAGCCCGGCCGCGATCACCAGCGCGAACAGCCCGAGGTTGCGGACCGTCCGGCTGATCGGCGGGGCGGCCTCCGGCGGCGGCGCCAGCAGCGGCAGCGGCGTCTTCGGCGGCCGCGTGATCGGCGGGATCTGGCGCAGCGTCTGCTGGCGCTCGCCGACGCGGGCGACGTACGCGAGCGCCTCGTCGAGCTCGGCGACCGTCTGGAACCGCTCGTCCGGGTCCTCGCGCGTCGCCTTGAGGATCGCCGTGCCGAGCGCCGGCGGGACCTGATCCCAGCGCAGCAGCGTCGACACCCCGCCGTCGTCGATCAGCCGCCCGGTCAGCAGGCGGTACATCAGCGCGCCGATGCTGTAGATGTCGACCCGCGGGTCCGGCGGCAACTCCCCGCCCTTGCGCAGCTCGGGCGCCATGTACCCGGGCGTCCCGATCGGGTCGCCGTCGCGGGTCACCGGCCCGCGCCCCGGCGGCCCGCCGAACACCTTGGCCAGCCCGAAGTCGACGACGACGATGAAGTCCGGGTCGCCGCCGCGGTCGATCCGGAAGCAGTTGCCCGGCTTGAGGTCGCGGTGGATCACCCCGCAGCGGTGCGCCTCGATCATCGCCGCGCAGATCTGCCGGCCGATGTGGACGACCCGCTTCCACTCGAGCGGCCCGCCGGTCCGCAGCGTGTGCGCCAGGTCCTCGCCCTCGAGGTACTCCATCACCACGAAGCAGCGCCCGTCGGCCGTGCGCCCGAAGTCGCAGATATCGACCACGTGCTCGTGGTGCACCCGCGACGCCGCCTGCGCCTCGAGCAGGAACCGCTCCGCCGTCGCCGCGTCGCCCATCAGCCGCGGGTGCATCAGCTTGATCGCCACCGGCTTGCCGAGCCCGAGGTGCTCCGCGAGCACGACCTCCCCCATGCCGCCCTCGCCCAGCGTCTGCACGACCTGGTAACGGCCCTCGAAGATCAGATCGTCGACGGTCACGGGGGGACCTCCAGATCTCTCAGGTGCGCGCGCTTGGCAAGCCCGACCGAACATCGGACCCACGCCGAACGCTTGGGGGTTCGCGGCGACTGCGCAAGATCGCGCCCCGGCGCCGGATCCTCCAGGAAGTCGCACGAAGCCCCGCCGCGCCGGCTCCAGCGATCGAAATACCACCTCGCGTCCGACCGTACTGGTGCCATGCATCGCGGCTGGCTCGCGCTCGTGCTGTCGGCCTGCACGATCCGTCCCGCGCCCGTCGCTCCGACGAGCCCACCGATCGCCGCCGCGCCGACCCTCGACCCGCCGATCGTCGATCCGCCCGACCCGCCGTGTCCGACGCCCGGCTGGGCCACCCCCGCGACCCTCGTCGGCGCGTGGCATGGCGGCCGCCGCAGCCTCCGCGCGAACACCGATCCGCCGCCCTCCTACCTCCACCTCGCCAGAGGCCGCGAGATCCGGCTGCGCCACGACTTCCGGCCCGACGGCACCGTCACCGAGACCGAGCTGACGCGCGAGCACGAGCTCGCCGACACCCAGCAGCGCCGCGAGCGGACCGGCACCTGGCGCGTCGACCCGACCGGCGCGCTCGAGCTGTCCTGGGACGACGGCCCCCGCACGACGACCCGCGAGCGGATCTGGCTCGACATTCGTTTCGGAGTCCCCGCCCTGCGCCGCCGCACCCTCGAGCGCGGCGCCGACGACGTCTGGCGCGGCGCCCGATTCGAGGAGACCGTGTCCGGCGGCCACGCGTACGGCCACGAGATCCAGGTCGAGCTGCGCTTCTCTCCGCCGCTGACCGCCTACCTCGGCACCTGCGAGGTCGAGATCACCCGCCGGATCAAGCTCTGGGGCGCCGGCAAACCGATCACCTGGACGAGCCGCACCCGCCAGAAGTGCGAGCTCAAGGACGGCCGCCTCCACATCGACGAGGAGCGCGCCCGCTGGCCCGACCACGACGACCGCCTGGTCCGCGCATACGACCGACTGCGCCTCGCCTCCCTCGTGTGGCTCTCGCCCGACGTGCTCCACGAAGACGCGCCGGAGTTCGACCTCCTCCCGTCCCGCCGCTCCCGCCCCGCCGACCCGCCGATCTCCTGGCACGAGGCCCGCAGCCACGAACGTTGCACGCGCACCCGACCCATCCCCGCCACGCCCGCGCCCCCCGGGTGAACCGCGAGCCTTCGCCCCCCGGCCCACACCCACCCGCGAACCGGGCTGACCCACGAACCCTCGCCCTGCGACCAGGCCCCTGCCACGCCCCTCGCCCTGCGGCCACGCCTCGCCACGCCCGCGACCCCTCGCTGGCCCTGGCTCTGCGACCACACACCCGCGAGCCCTCGCCCTGCGGCCCCGCCCGCGAGCCCTCGCCCTGCGCCCGGGCCACGCCCGCGCACCCCCGACTCCGCGCCTCCGGCCCCTCGCGCCCGACGGACCGGCGCACCGGTTTGGACCGTCCGCGATCGCCCCGCGCCGCGCCCGGGCCCGCCGGCCGCCCGTCGCCGGCCTCGCCGGCCCGTGTGCGCCGCGCTCGCACCCGCGCAGGCGCCCGCGTTTCGGACCCTTCGCGGCGCCGCAGCACCGTCGGCCCGCACCTCCGTTACACTGGATCACCGTGCCCGTCGTGACCGCGCTCCGGACCTTCGCCGCCGTCGCCCTGGCCCTCGCCGTCGCCGGCCCTGCGCGGGCGGACAGCCTGCACATCGACGCCCAGGCCAACCCCGAGCGCAACTTCACCGCCGTGCAGGAGCTCTCCTACGAGGCGATCGTCGCCGGCGTCGACGGCTACAAGGTCGACCTGCGGCTGCGGATCGCCCTGCACAACGCGACCAGCCGCGGCCAGGACGCCGTCCTCAGCCTCGCCCTCCCGCGCGACGCCGAGATCGTCGGCCTCGCGGTCGCGCGCGACGGCAACTGGACCCCCGGTCGCCCCGCCGGCGTCGCCGTCGACCCCGGCCACCGCGCCTCGGGCACGATCTTCGCCCGTCCGCTCGCCCCGGTCGCCGAGGGCGACCTGCCCGGCGCCGAGATCGTCGCCTTCAACCTCGAGCCGGGCAGCACCACCCAGGTCGAGCTCCAACTCAAGGCCCCCGCCCGCCTCCGCGGCGACCGCTGGGAGCTCGAGCTGCCCGGCCGCGGCGACGACCGCTGGGGCCTCGCCGCCGAGCGCCGCGTCCTCGTCCAGGCCGGCGGCCGCGAGCCCCGCTTCTGGGTCGACGGCGCGAGCAACGGCGGCGCCCCCTACCTGATCTCGCGCCCCGAGGACAGGTCCCTCGTTTCCTGGCCTTACAACCCTGTCGCCAAGGACAGGCGCGTCCTCGACGGCCGGCTCGAGGTCCTGCCCGACCCGGCCCCGCCGGGCAAGGCGGCCGGCGGCGGCCGCTTCCGCGTCTACCTGCGGCTCGGCGCCGCCGCCCCGCCGCGGCCCGACCACGTCGTCGTCGTGCTCGACCGCTCGCGCAGCACCGCGCCGGACCTCCACCGCGACGCCTTCGCCACCGTCTCGGCGCTGTTCGACGAGCTGCCGGCCGACGTCACCTTCGACGCGATCAGCTTCGCTCGGACCGCCCGCCCGCTGCTCGGCGAGGGCGAGTTCCCGGCGATCCGCGACAGGGCCGCGCGCGACCGCGTCGCCGCCGCGCTCGACGCCGGCGCGCGCGAGCAGGGCACCGACCTCGCCGCCGCGCTCGCGCTCGCCGGCCGCCGGATCGCCGCCCGCGGCCCCGCCCGCCCGCTCGTCCTCGTGATCACCGACGGCATGCTCCCCGTCGGCGTCACCCCGGAAAAGGTCGGCCAGGCGTTCTCCGACGGCCTCGGCAAGCGCGCCAGGGCCTCCCGCCCGGAGCTGCTGTTCGTCGTCGACGAGCCGATGATGCAGCGCGGCGGGATCTCCCCCGAGCACCCGATCGCCGGGATCGCCGCGGCCCTCGGCGCGCGGATCAGCCTCGAGTCGCTCGCCCAGCACGGCCGCGCCGGCGACGAGGCCGCCGCCGGCGAGCTGACCGACGCGCTGCTCGCCGCGCCGGGTGTCCTCGGGGACCTGTCCCTCGAGCTCCCCCGCCGCGCGACCCTCGAGTCGACCCCGCCGCGCGGCCTGGTCGCCGGCAACTTCGTCGTCGTCCGCGGCCGCTACACCGGCGCCCCGCCGAGCGTGACCGTCCGCGGCAAGCTCGGCGGCCAGCGCACCTCGCAGGTGCTGCGCGCCGCCGCGACCCCGGCCCCGCCCGCCGCCTTCGTCGCCTCGGTCGGCGTCGCCCCGGACCTCGAGCGCGCGGCCGCCGACGGCTTCACGCTGCCGCCGTGGTTCGGCCGCAAGCTGCAGCGGATCGCCCAGCTCGGGATCCAGTGGGCCGGCCGCGGCAACGGCGACGAGCGCGGCTACCTCGACGAGAAGATCTTCCGCACCTACCTCGGCACCCGCGTGTTCCCCCGCGCCCGCGCCTGCTACAACAAGGCGCTCGCCCGCAATCAGCTCATCGGCGGCCGGGTCGTGTTCGACATCGAGGTCGGCAAGGGCGAGGTGATGCTCGCCGGCGTCGACACGGCCGGGCTGTCGCAGCGCGAGCCGACGTTCGAGGCCTGCCTGCTCGAGGCGGCCTGGGCGCTCGACATCCCGGCCGGCCGGCTCGACGACCAGGTCTACCGCGTCCGCTACCCGGTGCTGTTCAACGCGCCGGAGGGCGGCCGCCCGACGATGGAAGACGACCCCCTCGGCCCGGGCACCGTCGAGCTGCTGCTGGGCCTGCCCACGCGCTGAACCCGGGTGCCTCACGGCTCGCCGGCCGCCGGCTCCGTTGTGAGGCTGTCCTTCGAGCCATGTGCTCGCCGCGGCACGGAAGCCCGTCCCTCGCGCCCGTCCCCCGGCCCTCGGCAAGTCCTCACCGGCTCGCATGCGAACTCGGCCCCCGCAGCGCATCACACGACCGACAGACAGAGCTCCGCCGCGCACGGCACACCGAGCCCCGCCGCGGTCCGACATCGAGCAACCGGCACGCCCGTGAGAGGGCCGCGAGGCACGAGCATCCTTCGGCAAGTGGCCCTCCCCGCCGCGCCCCGTCTCACCGCGCGACCAGCGAGACCTGCTCGACCTGAAACGGCGGCGCCCCCTCGAGCGGCAAGATCTGCAGCTCATCGAACCCCTGGGCCGACGCCGGCACCGCCACCAGCACCGGCTCGAGATCCAGCCGCTCCGCCTTCGGCTTCGGCCCCTCGCGCCGCCGCGGCTCCGCAGTCGTCCGCGCGATCGCGCTCCCGAGCGCCACGCGCCCGCGCCGGAACACCACCTCGTATTTCCCCGGGCTCAGCATCAGCCGGACATCGGCCGCCGACTGCGCCCCCGCGAACGCGACGAACGCCCCCGGCTCGTCGAACCGGTGCGGCCTGTCCGCGAGGACAGCTCCGAGCTCCGCCGACGGCCAGCGCGGCGCCTCGAAGTAGCGGTACGCCTCGACATCGACCAGCCGCGCCGCCGCCCCGGTGTTGAGCGCCCAGATCGCGCGCAGCCGCTCGCCGCTCCACAGCGGCCCGCGCGTCACCAGCCGGACCTGCTCCCACAACCTCCCCAGGTTCGGATCCTTGAATCGATCGGTCCCGAGCCGGACCGAATCCGCATACCCCGGCGGGACGGGCCGCGTGAAGTGCCCGATCCGCCACGCCTGATAGCGCACCGCCGGGAGCCGCGCGAGCAGCGGATCGGCGAGCCCCTGATTGTCGATCAGCGTCAGCTCCGGCGGCGCGTAGTAGCCGAGGATCCCGATGTTCGCCTCGATCGTCACGGCCCCGGTCGCGCCGGGCCGCAGCTTGCCCCGCAGCGCCTCCGCCCGCGCGCGGAACTTGTGGTCGGGCCGCTCGCCGCCGACGCTCGCGTGGCGCAGCGACGTCGCCGGGCCGTAGAACCGCCGCTCGTCGACGATCCCCGAGCGGTCGATCGTCGCCCGCCCCGCCTCGTCGTCGCGCGACACCAGCGGCGTCGGCACCTCCGCCGAGAACCCGAGCACCACGAGCGCCGCGATCGCCGGCAACGCCGCCCGCGCCCGCGCCGCGACCAGCTGCGCCAGCAAGATCGCCGCCGCGACCAGCGGCGCCGTCAAGAACCGCCCGCTCATGAAGTCGCCGCCGACGCGCACCACATACAACACATACGCGAGCACCCCGCCGGCGAGCGCCGCGTGCTCCGCCTTGCGCGTCACCGCCGGCACCGCGAGCGACGCCGCGATCGCCGTCAGCGTCAGCGGATCACGTCCCACACTGTCGAGCAGATACAGACACCCCTGCAGCAGCACCTCGGACAGCGGGTGCCCGTGCCCGAGCTTGGCGAGCGCCGTGTTCGGCACCAGCGACCCGTAATACACCAGCGAGAACAGCTCCCACCCCAGAAACGGCGCCCCTCCGAGCACCGCCGCCCGCCCGAATTCTTTGATATAGCCGCGCCCCTCCGCGCGGAAGCCTCGCACGCTGCGCCACGCCAGCGCGGGCGCGAACAGCAGCGCCAGGTCCATCCGGCACAACATCCCGAGCGCCGCCGGCAGCGCCAGCGCGCGCAGCGACGCCCCCTGGAACAGCCGCGCCGCGAACCACGCGACCAGCAGGTGCGACAGCGGGTTCTCGAGCCCCGACGTCGAGAAGTCGACGAACGCGCGCGACAGCCCGAGCACCAGCAGCAGCGCGACCGCGTCGAATCCGCCGCGCGTGAACCACCGCGAGCACAGCCACAGCGTCGCCGCCGTCGCCGCGACCGACAGCGCGATCGTCGTGTAGAACGGCTCGCGGGTGACGAAGTAGACGGCCGACAGCGCCAGCATCCACAGCGGGTGCGAGTACGCCTGCACCCGCTCGCCGGGGTTCCACGTCAGCCCGCGGCCCTCGACGAAGTTGTCGACCGTGCGCAGCGTGATGAACGCGTCGTCGCAGACCCACGCGTACGCGACGACCAGCGCGAGGGCCCCCACGCCCGCGAGCAGCCGCACGAGCGTCGCGGGCGTCGGCTCCTCGCGCGGTTCGGTCACGGCCGCGGACTATAGCAGCCCTCGCGCGCCCGCGCGCAAGGGCCCGCGCGCGCGGCCCGGCTCACTGCCGCGGCGCCTGCACCCCGAGCGCCTTCTCGACGTCGCGGACGCGGATCTCCGTCATCTCCTGCTCGACCTTCGAGCGCCGGTCGTAGAGCTCCCACACCGGATCGTCGCCGCCGCCGCGCGTCGAGATCGCGTCGACCCCGAGCTCGATCGCCCGCGCCAGCCCACCTGGCCCGAAGTACTGGCCCCCCTCCGCCTGCAGCCCCTCGGCGGTCTCGCGCAGGTTCACCGCCAGCGAGCCGACGCTCTCCGCGACCGCGAGGATCACCTTCGTCTGCGCCCGCTCGCGCGCCTCCTCCGCCTTGCGCACCTTGTCGTCGAGCGCCCGCCACTCCTTGAGCTTCGCCTTGTACGCCGCCGACTGCGCCACCTTGTCGATCTTCTCCTGCGCCACCTCCGGGAACCGCCAGTACGGCTGGTTCGTCGCCGGGTCGTAGCGGTACGACGACGAGCTGCGCGCCACGAACAGCCCCATCGGCGCCACGTAGTCCATGAACAGCACCCCGACCGCCTCGCGCGCCGTCACCACCGGCACCGTCGCCGCCGGCAGCCCCTTGCCCGGCCCCGGGCTCCCGCGTTCGACCGCCGCCAGGAAGTTCACGTCGGTCGACACCGCCAGCCGCGCCCCGACGACCGCCACGTGGACCTCGTTCCAGTCCGGCACCTTGACCGAGTACCGCCGCGCCTTCGCGTCCTTGCGCGCCTTGAGCGGCGGCGGCAGCTTGGCTGCGACCGCGTCGAGCAGCCCCTGGATCTTCTCCGGCTCCTTGAGCCCGAGCGCCAGCGTGAACCCGAGCGCCTGCGTGCCCTTGTCGGTCGCCAGCGCCGCCGGATCCTTGATCGTCAGCGCGAAGCTCCCGGTCCCGTCGAGCGCCGCGAGCACCCCGCGCGGGTCGACCCCGAGGTCGCGCTGGATCTCGGCGAACACCCGCTCGAGATCCTCGCCGGACGCCTTCGCCATCGCCGCGAGCACCCGCACCAGCTCCGCCTCGTCGAAGCTCCCGCCGCCGCCGAACAGCACCCGCTGTCCGGCCGCCGTCAGCGCCAGCGGCGGCGCGTCGCGCGGCACCACGATCTTGCGCACCAGCGCCGTCTCCGGCGCCTGCACCCGGACCGTCCCCTGGACCGCCTTGTCGGTCAGCGACAGCTCGACCACCCATGGCCCGAGCGGCCCGAAGATCGACTGCGAGACCTCCTGCTCGCGCAGCCGACGCTCGCGCAATTGCGCCTCGAACTGCTTCTGCTCCGCGGCCGTCTGCTCCCACCGCGCGATCTCCTCGGCCGGCGCCCCCTGCTCGCGCAGCCGCTGCAGCTCGAGCTCCGCCCACGTCGGCTCCGGGTTCTCCGCGGACTTGCGGCGCGCCTCGATGCTCGCGCGCAGCATCCCCGCGACGTCGACGAACGCCAGCAGGTCGCGCGGCGCCGCCGCCCCGACGGCCTTCTGCCAGCGCGCCGACGCGGCGAGCGCCCGCGCCGGGTCGACGCTCGCCAGCTCGCGCGCGTAGTCGTACGGCGCCTTGTCCGGCCGATCGACGAACACGAAGAACGCGAACCCGTCGCGCAGCACCAGCGCCGTCGACGCCCCGGCCTCGCTCGCCAGCACCACCCCGCGGTCCTCGAACACCGGGAAGATCCGCCCCCCGAGCTTCGCGCCCGTCTGGTCGACGAAGTCGCGGAACCGCGTCGCGTCCGCCAGCGTGAAATAGGCGCACCCGGCCCCCGCCTCGACGTCGAACACCGCGAAGCCGATCGGCCCGTCCGGGTCGACGCCGATCTCCCGCCACTTCACCGGGTCGAGCAGGTTGTGCCCCGTCGACTGCACGACGGCCGCCGCGACTTGGTCGTACTGCGGGCGGTACTTGGCGATCAGCGCCGGGTAGTCGACCACGCGCAGCAGGTGCTGCACGCTCGCGACCGTCAGCGTCACGCCTGTCCCTTCGGGCAGCAATTGCACCGGCGCCGTCGCGACCGCCACCGGCTTCGGCGGCGGGGCCTCGACCGGCGGCCGCGGCTGCGGCGGGGCCTGCACGAGCGGCGCGGTCGGCCCGGCCTCCGGCTTCGGGCGACAGGCGGCGATCGGCGAGCCGAGCGCGGCCCCGAGGACGACGACGAGCGAGGACCGCGCGAGACGGCGTGCGTTCATGGGGCCATCGTAACACCCCGCCGCGCCCCGGCGGCCGCCCCGTCGGTCCCGCGCGCGAGCGCCCGGCCACGTCTGCGACCTACGGCGCGACGAGCTGCCACGCCTCGTACTTGCCCGCCGGCTCCGGCCCCGCGAACACCTGGATCGCGACCAGCTTCGCCGGCCCGTTCTCGAAGCTGACCAGCGCCCCGGGCGGCATGTAGATCGTCGTCCCCGGCCCGACCTCGTGGACCTGCCCGTCGATCGTGAACCGCCCGCCGCCCTCGAGGATGTGGATGTACTCCTCGGTCGGATCGCGGTGCTCGGGCACCTTGCCGCCCGGCGCGAGCTCGAGCCTGCCGAGGAACGCGTTGTCGCCGCGCGCGAGCACGCGGATGTCCCCCTTGCCGCCATCTTTTTGGCGGTGCTCGGTCCGCTCGAGCGGCGTCACGCTCGCCGGGCGCGCCTTCGTCGGCGCGCTCGCGGCCTTCGGCGCCGCGTCTGGCCCTTCGACCGGCACCTTGCACGAGGCGAGCGCGACGAGGCAGGCGAGCGAGAGCGCGGCGCGGGGCATCACGCCGCGAGTGTACGCCCGCCCGGCGCGCGCGTCACCCGAGCGCCTGCTCGACCGCCTGCGTGACCTCGGGCGCGAGCGGCTCGACCTGCGGCTCGAAGCGGGCGATCACCCGGCCGTCGCGGCCGACCAGGAACTTGGTGAAGTTCCAGCGGATCTCGCCGCGCAGCCCCTCGGGCAGCTCCTCGGTCAGCGTGCGCAGCAGCGGCGACTTGTCGCCCTTGGCCTTGACCTTCTCGAACAGCGGGAAGCTGACCGCGAAGCGCGTGGAGCAGAAGCTCTGGATCTCCTCGGCCGAGCCGGGCTCCTGCGCGCCGAAGTCGTTGCACGGGAACCCGAGCACCGTAAACCCGCGGTCCTTGTAGCGGCGGTGCAGCCCCTCGAGCGCGTGGTACTGCGGCGTCAGGCCGCACTGCGACGCGGTGTTGACGATCAGCAGCACCTGCCCGCGGTACTCCGCGAGCGAGCTCGGCGCGCCCGAGAGGGTGCGCACTTCGTGGTCCAGCACGGGGCTCTGCATGCGCCGCACCTTAGCACGCACGGACGGGCCCCGCGCGGCCGCGCGCGTGCGTTGTCCCCGACCCATGCCACCTTTGCCGGCGATGTCCGCAGCACCCGCCCGCGTCCACAACCTCGCGGCAGCGCGCGCCCAGTTCGGCGACCTCCCCGATCGCCTCGTCCCCGCCCTCTTCCGCGGCGATCCGCTCGCCGACGCCGCGGTCGAGCACCTCGCCACCTGTCCCGACAACCACGCGCGCGTCGAGGCCGCGCTGCGCGACCCGGAGCGCGCCGAGGGCCCGCTCGGCGACCTGCTCGCCTCGGTCGCCGGCCTGCCGCCGTGGGCCGACCTCGCCCGCGTCGAGCGCGGCTGTCACCTGTTCCTCCGGGCAGGCGTGTTCGGCGGCTTCGTCCTCGGCCTGCGCTCGCTGGTGATCGGCTACGCCGCGCCGGCCGGCAACAAGCCGCTCGCCTTCTCCGGCCAGCTGCGCGAGCGGGCCCCGCGGCGCCTCGCCGAGACCGCCCGCTTCGTCGCCGCCGTGTGCGAACACGGCGGCCTCTTGCCCGGCGGCGAGGGTCGACAGATCGCGCTCAAGGTCCGCCTGATGCACGCCCAGGTCCGCCGCCTCCTGCTCCGCCACCCGCGCTGGAGCACGGACGCCTGGGCGCTGCCGGTCAACCAGCACGACATGGTCGCGACCAGCCTGCTGTTCAGCCAGGTCTTCCTCGACGGCCTGCGCCTGCTCGGCCTGCACGTCTCGCCCGAGGAGGCCGACGACTACGTCCATCTGTGGCGGCTCGTCAGCTGGATCCTCGGCGTCGAGGACGAGCTGCTGCCCGACCGCGAGCCCGCGGCCCGCGCGCTCGCCGAGTGCATCTACCTGACCCAGGGGACACCCGACGCCGACTCGCGGGCCCTGACCGCCGCCCTGCTCGCCTCCCCGCTGCAGCTCGCCCGCAGCCCGTCCGAGCGCCGCCTCGCCGAGCTCCGCGTCGCCCTCAGCCACAGCGTCTGCCGCCACCTGATCGGCAACGGCCTCGCCGACGCGCTCGGCGTCCCGCCCGAGCGCCGCCCGTTCTCGGTCCCGCTGCTCGCCCAGGTCGTGTCCGCCCTCGACCGCCTGCGCGGCGCCCTGCCCCCGCTCGACGCCTCCGCCGAGCTCGCCGGCCGCCAGTACTGGCAGACCGTCGTCGAGCTCGGCCTCGCCGGCGCCGCCCCGACCTTCGCCATGCCCGACCGCCTCGCCCGCCGCCCCCACGCGACCTGACCCTCCGCGCCAGCCTCTCCCGACCTGTCTCTCCCGACCTGTCTATTCTACCCTGTTCCTTCCGACCTGTCCCTCCCGCCCTGTCCCTCCCTTCCTCGCCCGACCTCGCGCCATGTCCTCCGAGACCCCCTCCCCCCGCGTCTCCGCCGTCAACGCCGCCCCTGTCCGCCCCGACCGCGAGCTCGTCCTCTACTGGATGATCGCCGCCCGCCGGACCCGCAGCAACTTCGCCCTCGACCGCGCGATCGCCCACGCGCGCGCCCTCGGCAAGCCCCTGCTCGTGCTCGAGCCGCTGCGCTGCGGCTACCCGTGGGCGAGCGACCGCCTGCACGCCTTCGTGATCGCCGGCATGCGCGACAACCTCGCCCGCTGCAGGGCCGCCGGCGTCGCCTACTACCCCTACGTCGAGCGGGCCGCCGGCGAGGGCGCCGGCCTGCTCGCCGCGCTGGCCGCCCGCGCCTGCGTCGTCGTCACCGACGACTACCCCTGCTTCTTCCTCCCGCGGATGGTCGCCGCCGCCGGCGCCCGCCTCGACGTCCGCCTCGAGCAGGTCGACGGCAATTGCATCGTCCCGGTCCGCCTCGCCGGCCGCGCCTTCCCGACCGCCTTCGCCTTCCGCCGCTACCAGCAATCGGTCCTCCCCGGGCACCTCGGCGACACCCCGCGCCCCGACCCGTTTCTTCACGGACGACTCGAGCTCCCGCCGTTGCCCCCGCTGCCGGCCGAGCTGACGCGCCGCTGGTCGCCCGAGCTCCCGACCGACCTCCACCCCTTGCCGATCGACCACACCGTCCTCCCCGTCGGCCACGGCGGCAGCGAGGCCGCCCACCGCCGCCTCGAGCGATTCCTGGACAAGATCCTCGCGGGCTACAGCGACAGCCGCAACACCCTCGACGCCGACGGATCGAGCGGCCTCTCCCCCTACCTCCATTTCGGCCACCTCGGCGCCCACGAGGTCTTTCACGCGGTCGCCCGGCGCGAGGCCTGGTCGGTGGATTCGTTCCCGAAGGGCAGGAAGCCCAACGGCCAGCGCGAGGGCTTCTGGGGCATGAGCCCCGCCGCCGAGGAGTTCCTCGACCAGCTCGTCACCTGGCGCGAGCTCGGCTTCAACGTCTGCGCCCACCGCGACGACCACGACCGCTACGAATCGCTCCCGACCTGGGCCCAGCAGACCCTCGCCAAGCACGCCGCCGACCCGCGCCCGGCCGTCTACACCCTCGAGCAATTCGAGGCCGCCGCGACCCACGACCCGCTGTGGAACGCCGCCCAGACCCAGCTCGTCCGCGAGGGCACGATCGCCAACTACGTGCGCATGCTGTGGGGCAAGAAGGTCCTCGAGTGGAGCGCGACCCCGCAGCGCGCGCTCGAGGTCCTGATCCACCTCAACAACAAGTACGCGCTCGACGGTCGCGACCCCAACTCGTACACCAACATCCTCTGGGTCCTCGGCAAGCACGACCGCCCCTGGGGCCCCGAGCGCCCGGTCTACGGCACCGTCCGCTACATGAGCAGCGACAACACCGCCCGCAAGATCCCGACCCGCGAGTACCTCGCCCGCTACGGCGCTCCCAACCCCGCGCCCGCGCGCACGCGAGCCCGCCCGTCGGCGCGCCCCTCGCGTTGAATCCCGTCCCTCGCGCCATCCACGCCGCTCACCCGGCGCAGCGGACCGTCACTCGCGCCGCCTCGCCGGTGATCGCCGGCGCCGCCCCGGTCGTGCACACGACGACCTCCGCGTCCGCGCCCGCGACCGTCACCTCCGCCGCGTCGGCCGCGAACCCCGACGCATCGACGCGCGCCCCCTCGGCGACGTCGACGCGCACCCGCGGCCCCGCGCCCGCGAGCGTCACCTCGCTCGACCCGCGCGCCGTCACCTCGACCGTCGCCGCCACGAGCCCGCTCGCCGCGACCGTCGCCAGCTCCGCCGCCTCGAGCGCCAGCTCGCCGCCCGCGCCCGCGAGCGTCACCGCCGCGCGGTCGGTCGCGAACACGCCGCGCAGCGCCGGCGCCTCGATCGTCGCCCGCGGCGGCACGGTCACCTCGGTCATCTCGTTCGGATCGACCGCGAGCGACAGCACGCCCTCGCCGTGGATCTCGGTGAACAGCCGCCCCTGCAGGTTGGCCTCGCCCTCGACCCGCAGCGTCGGCGCGGCGAGCTCGGGCCGCACCGTCGCCTCGACGACGAACCCGTCGAACACCTCGATCGCGTCGAACCACCCGACCTCGCGATCGTCCGCCGCGACCTCGCCGTCGCCCTTGAGCACGCACCCCGCGAGCGCCACAAGCCCCAGGACTGTCCGCACGCGTCTAACCTAGCACCCTCGCCCCGCCGGCCGGAAGGCCGGACCGTCACGTTTCCGCGCCGCGCACCGCTACCTCTGGCGGCCGCTCGCACCGCGTGGCACCCTGCCGACGATGGCACTCCTGTCGCGCGCGCACCTCCTCGGTTCACTCGTGGGCTCCCTCGTGCTTGTCGCCTGCGGTGACGACGGCAACAAGACCTCCACCTCCGCGACCGAGACCGGCGGCACCGCCACCGACCCCGGCGGCACCACTGAGGCCCCGCCGACCACCGGCGCGACCGGCGGTGAGGCCGTGCGCCCCAACTGGCACGAGGACATCGCTCCGCTGGTCGCCGCCAACTGCGTCACCTGCCACACCGCCGGCGGGATCGCGCCGTTCACGATGGACAGCTGGGCCGAGACCAAGGACTGGGCGACGTTGATGGCCGACTCCGCCGACCAGGGCACGATGCCGCCATGGCACGCGCTCGAGACCGACGTCTGCCAGCCGCCGTCCCCCTACAAGCACGACGCCCGCCTCGCCGCCGACGAGAAGCTGCTGCTGCGCGACTGGGCCGACGCCGGCGCCCCCGAGGGCGACCCTGCGCTCGCCGCCCCGCTGCCGACCCCGCCCTCGCTCGACCTGCCGGACCCGACCGCCACCGTCACGATGGCCTCGCCGATCACCGTCGACGCCGTCGGCACCGTCCGCGACTTCTTCCACTGCATCAGCCTCGACCCCGCCAACGCCGAGACCGTCTTCCTCGACGGCGTGCAGGTGATCGCCGGCAACCGCAAGATCGTCCACCACGTCCTGATCTACGCCGACCCGTCGGGCGCCTCCGCGAGCTGGCCCGGCGGCGTCAAGCTCGACTGCGGCGGCGGGGCCGGCATCGCCGGCCCGACGCAGTTGATCGGCGGCTGGGTCCCCGGCGGCATGCCGATGGAGGCGCCCACCGACGTCGCCACCGAGCTCCCGGCCGGCACCCGCCTGATCCTCAACGTCCACTACCACGCCAGCCCCGGCGGCCCCGAGACCGACGACGGCACCGGCCTCGCGCTCCGCTGGAGCACCGCCGCCCCGACCTGGACCTCGTTCTTCGCCCTGATCGGCGCCCCCGGCGAGGGCCAGAGCCTGACCGGCCCGCTGCTCGTCCCCGCCGGCGCCAAGGACCACGTCGAGGAGTACGAGTTCGAGGTCGGCCTCGGCGGCCAGGCCTTCCCCGACGTCGTCGACGTCCGCGTGTGGTCCGTGCTCAGCCACATGCACAAGGTCGGCGTCGACATGCGCGTGTGGGTCGAAGACCGCGACACCGGCGCGCCGACCTGCCTGCTCCACACCCCGCGCTACGACTACAACTGGCAGCGCTCGTACGCCTTCGACACCCCGATCGCCAGCAGCGTCCGCGTCCGCGCGGGCGACAAGGTCCGCGTCCGCTGCGTGTACGACAACACCCTCGGCAACCCCGGCGTCGTCGAGGCGCTCGCCGAGCTCGGCCTCGACGCGCCGGTCGACGTCACCGTCGGCGAGGGCACCCTCGACGAGATGTGCCTGACCGGCATCGGCGTCGCCGTGAAGGGCATCTGACGGCCGAACGGGCGGCCGATTCACCCGCCGCGCCGCCCGCACGCGATGTCGTGCAGAGGCATGACGAGAATGTCAGGGCTGTCGCCGGCGCCGGCGAAAAACCGAAGGAATTTTGGCCTTTTGCCTGGTACGGCGCATGCTCCATCCCCGGCATGCACCGCATCGTCACCGCCACCTCCACGCTCGTCTCGCTGTGCCTGGTCCTCGGCTGCTCGCCCGAGTCGGGCGAGAGCCAGAGCGGCGGCGCGAGCGAGAGCGCGGATCCGGACATCCTCCCCGACGATCCGACCACCGGCGAGACCGACCCGACCGAGCCGGAATCGAGCGGCAGCGGCTCCGACTCCGACTCCACCGGCGACGAGCAGCAGGTCTTCTACCCGGAGTGCGCCGACCGCAACCCCCAGCTGAGCGGCCTGCTCGACTTCGACTTCGGCCCGTGGGGCGGCCCCGCCTCCGCGCCCTCCGGCCAGATCTCCGCCGAGTGCTTCACCACCGACTTCCAGTGGGACGGCTACACCGCCTACTTCGAGATGCGCTGCAGCGCCGGCGACCTCGTCGACCAGGTCGTCTCCGCGACGATGAACCTCGGCCCTCAGCCCGGCCTCGAGATGCCGCTCGGCTACAAGGTCATGTTCTCCGGCGGCTGGGACAACAACCCCGCCGAGGGCTCCCCCTACCAGTACTTCATCATCCACGACGAGGCCTCCTTCGAGGTCCACGTCGCCGGCCTCCTCAACATCATCGAGGGCGCCAACGACCTCCTCGGCTCGCTCAAGCTCGGCCTCAAGTACGAGATGTGCCCCTGGGAGTGCGCCTCCGACTGCGCCGACGGCGGCGTCCCGGCCCAGCGCGCCGCCGTCGTCGTCCACCACGCCGAGAACAACAGCTCGATCGAGGTCCTCGACGGCAACCGCGGCGCGCTCCCGCTCGCCGAGTCGACCTACGAGGTCGTCGCCGGCCGCCTCGTCGAGCTGCGCGACAACGACAGCACCGAGCTCGACTCCGCGATCGTGATCGCCGGCCAGCCGATCTACTGATCCTCGCTCCCTCCCCCCTCGTGACCCCGCGCGAGGGCGGGCGGTCCTGGCAGGACCGCCCGCCCTCGGATATTTTCCCGGCCCATGGACCTCTCCGCCTTCACCGCCGACGCCTGGCAGGCCGCCTCGCTCGCCGAGAAGACCAAGCGCGCGCGCGCCCTCGCCCGCGCCCTGCCCCGGGGCTTCGCCTTCCTCGCCGTCGAGCCGCAGGACTCGTTCGGCCGCCGCTGGGACGCCGCCCTCTTCGCCCTCGGCGATCACCGCTTCGCCCTCGTCCCCGGCGGCCCCGCGATCCATCTCGGCTACCAGCCCGAGCGCCACCCGCTCGCCCTGACCGACGACGACCGCGAATCCTACGAGTGGAGCCAGGAGAGCTTTGATTTGCCTCCTCTCGACGAATACCTCGACACCGTGCTGACCCCCGCGCGCACGGTCGCGCTCGCGCCCTACCTGTTCGAGGTCGCCCCGATCTCCGTCGACGACGCCTTCCCCGACGACGTCGTGCAGACCCACGCCGAGCTCGCCCGCATGCTGCGCCAAGCCGGCCTGCGCCTCCCCTCCTCCGACGAATGGGAGCACGCGCTGTCCGGCGGCGCCGAGTCGGTGTTCCTGTGGGGCGACACGATCGGCCGGCGCCTCGACGACCCGACCCGGTGGTGCAACGCCTTCGGGATCCTCGGTCCGAGCGGCTACCCCGAGCTGACCGACGACCCGTTCACCCTGCGCGGCGCCGACACCGGCCCGCTCGAGTGCGCCGGCGTCGGCCGCGTCGTCATGCGCCTCGCCGCCTCCCCGCGCCGCCACGAGCCGCGGTGCACCGCGAAGAAGCTGAGCCACGACACCTACGAGCTCCGCCTCCGCCGCGTCTGCCCGCTCGCGTGACGCGACCGCCTGACCTGCTATCGCCCCGCCAGGAACCCGAACCGCTGGAACAGCGCCTCCGGCGTATTCTTCACGAGCCACAGGATCCACCGCCAGTAGCCCGGCACGAACACCTCCGCCGCCCCGCGGTCGACCACCGCCGCGATCTCCTGCGCCGCCCGCTCCGCCGTCACGAACAGCCGGTTCTTCGCGTGCCCGACCGTCATCGGCGTATCGACCGGCCCGAGCTTGATCGTCGTCACCCGCACGCCCGTCGGATACAGCCGGCTGCGCAGCCCCTGCAGGTACACGTTCAGCGCCCCCTTCGCCGCTCCGTAGGTGAAATTCCGCGGCCGTCCGCGCTCGCCCGCGACCGACGTGATCACCGCCAGCGTCCCCGCGCGCTGCTGCTCGAGCACGTTCGCCAGCGGCACCAGCAGCGCCACCACCGACAGCAGGTTCGTCCGCAGGATCCGCTCCGCCTCCGCGAACTCGCGCTCGCTCCGAAGTTGATCGCCGAGGTCCCCGTGCGCCACCAGCACGACGTCCACCCCGCCGCCGAGCGCCGCCACGCCCTCCGCCACGAGCGCCTCGGCCCGCTCGAGCGCGCCCAGGTCCGCGACCGCCGTCGTCACCTGCGCCGCCCCGGCGCACCCCGCCGCGACCTTCGCCAGCTTGTCCGGGTCGCGCCCGACGAGGTGAAGCCGATCGCCGCGCGCGGCCCACCGGCCGATCACGCGGGCGGCGATCGCCGAGGTCGCTCCGAACACCATGACGCGTCGCATGTCGCGCGCAGGATAGCGCACCCGCCTCGCCGCGTCCCCCGCGCCCGGCGACCTGTTATCGTCCCCGCGATGCGCACGTTCGTCGCGCTGGTCGCCGCCCTCTCGCTGCCGGCCTGTTTGCTCGAGAACCCCGCCTACGGCGACGAGTCCGGGGCCGCGACCGCGGCGCTGACCACCGACGCGCTGACCACCGCCGTCACCACCGCATCGACCACCGAACAGACCTCCACTGCACAGACGACCGCCGACCCCTCCGCCGGCTCGGGCTCGGACAGCGCCACCGCCGGCGCAACCACCGACGCCGCGACCACCGACGCCGCGACCACCGACCCCGGCGCCGGCAGCTCGACCGGCTGTCCCGAAGAACAGGCCTACGTCGACAACGACAAAGACGGCCACGGCGCCGGCGAGCCCGTCACGATCTGCGTCGGCACCCGCGGCCACGCCCCGATCGGCGACGACTGCGACGACAACAACGTCGAGGTCCACCCCGGCACCGACGAGCTGTGCGACGACAACAAGCTCGACGAGGACTGCGACGGCCTCAAGAACGAGTACTCCGCCAGCAACACGGCGTGCGACGGCTGCGCGCTCGGGGAGTACGGCGGCCACAGCTACTGGTTCTGCTCGGAGGTCGACGACTGGCAGACCCACCGCGGCACCTGCCAGTCCTTCGGCCCCGTCGACCTGACGATGATCGGCGACGCCCAGGAGGACGCCTACGTCTACTCCATGCGGCAGGGCCCCACCATGTGGATCGGCGGCTTCGACCACGACCCCGGCGCCCCGCTCGACTACAGGTGGCTCGACGGCTCGCCGCTCACCTACACCAATTGGTACGGCCCGAACCCCGACTTCAACAATGGCTACATCGTGATCATGGCCAACGTCGGCGGCCAATGGCGCGACCGCGACGGCGGCGAGCCGCACGGCTACACCTGCGAATCGCTGTGACCCGCCGGCCCTCCGCCGTCACCCGCCCCGCTCACCGCCGCCGCCGTCGCCTTCGCGCCCAGCCGAGCGCGAGCAGCCACGCGAACCCGCGGGCCCCCGTCCCCTCCGCCGCGCACCCGCACCCGCCGTCCTCGACGCTCGCCCCGCCCGTGCTCCCCTCGCCCGCCGCGTCCCCGCCCGTGCTCCCCTCTCCCGCCGTCTCCCCGCCCGTCCCCGGTGCATCGCCGGTCGTCGGCACCACCCCGCCCGTCTCCGGCCCGTCCGTCGTCGTGCTCGCGGGCTCGCCGTCCGTCGTCCCGCTGCTGCCCCCCTCCGGCGTCAGCGTGCATTCCGGCTCACACCCGTCCCCCGGCGTTGCATTCCCGTCGTCGCACTCCTCCGATCCCTCGACGATCCCGTTCCCGCACCCGTCCGACGTCACGCCGTCCAGCGAGCAGCTCGCATCGCACCCGTCGCCGTCGACCAGGTTCCCGTCGTCGCACTCCTCCCGCCCCTCGACCACCCCGTTCCCGCACACCGCCGACTGCGTCGGCGTGCAATCCGGCTCGCACCCGTCGCCCGCCGCTCCGTTCCCGTCGTCGCACGCCTCCCCGCCGTTGACGACCCCGTCCCCGCAGAACGGATCGGGATCGTCGCACTCCGCGTTCAAGCAGTAGTCCGCGCAGCTGGCGAAGCTACAGCACGGGTCGAACTCGATCGCTCCGACGGTCGCCGCGAGCGCGAGCTGCAGCAGGAGCTGGTCCTCGGCCGCGAAGTAGCCCTCGGCCCCGCCCGACCCCCACGCGGCGAGCTGCTGCAGCCGCACCGGATCGACCACGTCGCCGATCCCGAACACGTACGTCGTCACCCCCGCCGCGAACATCTCCTCGAGCCGCGCCTGCACCGCCGCGTCGTCCGACTCGTCGTTCCCGTCGGTGACGAGGAGATTGATGAACTTCGTCGCCTCGCTGCACGGGTGCAGATACCCCGGCGCCGCGCACTTCGCCTTGTACGCCGCCAGGTTCGCCTGCACCAGCTCCAGCCCGAGGTGCAATTGCGCCCCCGACCCGCTGCACGCCAGCGGCAGCGCCGCGTCCTCGTCGCACCGCGGCATGTGGCTGAGCGTCGGCGCGTCGAACCCCGGCGGATCGCTCTGCGACCCGTCCTTGAACGTCCACGTGATCGGCGGCCCGCCCCACGGATCGACGCACCCCGGCGCCGCGCACGACGTCGCCGGATCGAGCGCCCACGCGACCTGCGCCTGTCCGCACGACTCGTAATCGAGCAGCACCCTCTGCTCGCCGGGCGGCGGCGCCTCCCCGCCGAACACCGTCAGGCCGAGGTACACCCGCTGCTCGAGCGTCGCTATCCCATTGATGATCTGGTCGAAGATCGCCGCGTCCCCCGCGAGCGCCGCCCGGGCCCGGTCCCACGGCGTCTCGCCCATCGCCCCGGCCAGCTTGCCGCCGCCCGTGTTGAGCATCGCCGACGACGCGCCCAGCAGCACCATGATCCGCGGCATCGACGGCGTGCAGATCGGCACCGAGATCCCGCTCTTGACGTCCTCGACGAACGACAGCAGCCCCGCGAGCAGCGGCGCCGGATCCTTGCCGTCGACCGCCTCCCCCGTCGCCCCCGCGGCCGCCAGCGCGTCCGCGGCCGCCTTCCCGTTCGCGTCGCCGTACGAGAGCACCCACGTCGGAATCTGCTCCTCGTTGAACAGCGCCGCCGCGGCGCCGACCGGATCCTCCGCCGGCGGCTTCAGCGTCAATGTCCCCGACGGATCGGTCCACGCCCCCTGCGTCAGCACGATCAACGTCCCCGTGCGCGGCTCCTTGTCGTTCGGGTGCTCCGCGATCGTCTGCTCGATGTACGCCGCCCCGCGCCCGAGCGCCCCCCGCGTCCACGCCCCGATCCCCTTCGCCGCCCCGTCCATCGGCGCCTTCTGCCCCGCGATCGCCGCCTTGATCGCCTCCCCGTTGCAATCGAGGTACGGCTTCCCCGGGACGTCCGGATCATAAAATCCGACATCGAGCGCGACCCCGTCGACGAGCGGTGGGCTCGACACGTCCCCGAGGATCTTCGTCCCGACCAGCCCCGGGCTCGCGTCGTGCCCGAAGCGCATCAGCCCGAGCAGCGCGTTCCCCTGGAGATACCCGTTCTGATCGTCGACGATCGTCCCGATCGCCTCGACCGCCGCCTGCCAGCGCGTCTTCCCGGGCACGAACGGCTGATTCATCGCCGTCGAATAATCGACCAACAGGAGCAGCAGCGGCTTGACGTACGTGCATTGCCCCTCCAGGAAGCACATCGGCGCCGCCCTCACGCTCGGCGGCTCCGCCCCGCCGACGAGCGCCAGCCCGACCCCCGCGAGCAGCCCCGCCTGCAGCCCGAGCACCGTCCACGATCGACCGCGCCGTCTCATCTCGACCCTCCCTGCCGGCGACCCCGCCGGCGCATCGCCCCGAACACCAGCACCCACCCGAGCCCCGCGCGTCCGCCCTCCGCCGCGCACCCGCACCCGCCGTCCTCGACGCTCGCCCCGCCCGTGCTCCCCTCGCCCGCCGCGTCCCCGCCCGTGCTCCCCTCTCCCGCCGTCTCCCCGCCCGTCCCCGGTGCATCGCCGGTCGTCGGCACCACCCCGCCCGTCTCCGGCCCGTCCGTCGTCGTGCTCGCGGGCTCGCCGTCCGTCGTCCCGCTGCTGCCCCCCTCCGGCGTCAGCGTGCATTCCGGCTCACACCCGTCCCCCGGCGTTGCATTCCCGTCGTCGCACTCCTCCGATCCCTCGACGATCCCGTTCCCGCACCCGTCCGACGTCACGCCGTCCAGCGAGCAGCTCGCATCGCACCCGTCGCCGTCGACCAGGTTCCCGTCGTCGCACTCCTCGCCCCCCTCGACCACCCCGTTTCCGCAGACCGCCGGGACATCCGCGGGACCGCACACCTTGAAGTAGCAGCACGGGTCGAACGGGATCTCCTCGACGATCGCCTGCAGCTCGAGCTGGAGCGCCTGCTGATCCGCCGCCGCGAAGAACCCCTCGCTCCCGCCCGACCCCCACCCCGCGAGCTGCTGCAACCGCACTGGATCGACCGCGTCCCCGACCCCGATCACGTACGTCCTCACCCCGTCCGCGAACATCTGCTCGAGCGCCGCCTGCACCGCCGCGTCGCCCGACTCGTCGTTCCCGTCCGTCACCAGCAAATTGAGGAACACCGTCTCCGGCGAGCACGGCTGCGAAAACCCGGCCATGCACTTCGCCTTGTACGCCGCGATATGCGACTGCACCAGCTCGAGCCCGAGGTGCAATTGCCCCCCCGACCCGTTGCACGCCAGCGGGAACGGCCCGCCCGCCTCGCACCGTGGCATGTGGCTCAGCGTCGGCTCGTCGAACCCCGGCGGATCGACCTCCCCCCCATTATTAAAAGTCCAGGAGATCGGCGGCCCGCCCCACGGATCGTCGCACCCCGGCGCCGCGCACGACGACAGCGGATCGGTCGCCCACGCGACATTCGCCTCCCCGCACGCAGCATAATCGACCAGCACCTTCTGCTCCCCCGGCACCGGCGCCGCGTCGCCGAACACCGCCAGCCCGAGGTATACCAGCCGCTCGAGCCGATGACCAAAAATCGCGTGATCGACGATCGACGTCTCCCCCGCGAGCAGTTCCCGCGCCCGATCCCACCCCGTCTCTCCCTGCGCCCCCGCGACCGTCCCGCCCGCGACGTTGAGCATCCCCGACGACGCGTCGAGCAGCACCATCACCCGCGGGTGCGCCGGCGTGCAGATCGGCGCCGCCCACTTCTCCTTCGCGACGAAGAGGTACTGCTCGATCAGGCTGTGCAGCATCCAGGTCTCCGCCCCCTCCATCGCCTGCCCGGACCCGCCCGCGGCCGCCAGCGCGTCGGCGGCGGCCTTCCCGTCCGCGTCGCCGAACGACACCACGGCCGTCGGCAGATCCTGCTGCGCCGAGATCTCCGCCGCCACCGGGGCCGGGTCGTCCGCCGGCGGCTTCATCGTCAACGTCCCCGACGCGTCCGTCCATTGCCCCTGGGTCAGCACCAGCACCACCGCCAGCCGCTCCGGCTTGTCGTCCGGGTGGTCCGCGGCCATCTGGGCGATGTACGCCGCCGCGCGCCCGAGCGCCCCCTTCGTCCACGCCCCGATCCCCTTCGCCGCCCCGTCCATCGGCGGCTTCTGCCCCGTGATCGCCGCCTTGAGCGCCTCCCCGTTGCACTCGAAGTACGGCTTGCCCGGCTTGTCCGGATCGTACAACCCGACATCGAGCGCGACCCCGTCGACGATCGGCGGATTCGACACGTCCCCGAGGATCGTCGTCCCCGCCAGCCCCGGGCTCGCGTCGTGCCCGAAGCGCATCAATCCGAGGATCATCTCCCCCTGCGCCAGCCCGTTGTTCCCGTCGATCACCTCGACGATCGCCTCGACCGCCGCCTGCCAGCGCGTCTTCCCCGGCATGTACGCCGCGTTCATCGCCGTCGAGTAATCGACCAGCAGCAGCATGATCGGCTTGGCGTACGTGCACTGCCCCTCGCTCACGCACCACGCATTCGCACGCGCGTCCGGCGGCTCCGCCCCGCCGACGAGCGCCAGCCCGACCCCCGCGAGCAGCCCCGCCTGCAACCCGAGCGCCCCGAGCGAAGACCTCCTCACGCGCATTCCCCCTTATAAAAAACATCCGGCCGCGCGTCACTCCGCGCGGCGCCGCCGGCACCGCCCGGCGGGCGCAGCTTTTTCGTCGCGCCCACGTGGCCGGGCACACCCGACACGCCGGTCGCCGATCGCCGGCGCGCTGTCGTATCCTCCGCCCGCGTGTCCGAGCGCCGCTCTCCGACCTCCTCGATCATCCGCCCGCGGCTGCGGGGCGTCGCCGACATCTACGCCGCGACCGCCGCCGTCCCCGCCGCGATCGCCCTCGTCGCCAGCGCACGCCCGGGCGCGACCCGCCTCGCCGTCCTCGTCTACGCCGCCTCGCTGGTCGTCCTGCTGGTCGGCAGCGCGATCTACCACCGGCCCTACTGGCCGCTGCGCACCGCCTTGCTGCTGCGCAAGATCGACCACGCCAACATCTACTTCTTGATCGCCGGCACCTGCACCCCGCTCGCCGTCCTGCTCGGCGACGACGGCCCGTGGCTCTTGACCGTGATGTGGTCGGCCGCTGGACTCGGGGTGCTCAAGACCTTCCTGTGGCCCCGCGCGCCGCGGACCGCGAATTCTGCGCTCTACGTCGTCATGGGCCTCTTGACCCTGCCCTGCGTCCCGTCGCTCTACGCCGCCGGCGGCGGTTCGTTCCCGCTCCTCGCCCTCGGCGGCCTGTTTTACCTCGTCGGCGCCGTCGTCTACGCCCTGCGCCGCCCGAACCCCGCGCCCGCGGTGTTCGGCTACCACGAGATCTTCCACCTGTTCGTGTTCGCCGCGGCGGCGTGCCACTTCCTTGCGATCTGGAACCTGACCACCTGATCGCAGCGCCTCCCCCGCAAGCGGGAGGGCCCGCGGCGGCGGCTCGCCGGATGCGCAGAACGGCCCCCGGGACCGGACCCGACGATTCGGGCCCTGTGCCCGAGATCGCCGTGAAAACAGCGCTTTCGGCGATTCGCACCGGGGCGCGGCGATCGGTCCGGACATACGCCGCCTTGACGCCGGCCCAGGATCGGCCCCTCTTGGTGTGTACCCCCTGCGTCACCGTGTCGAAATCAACACATACCCACCGCGAGACCACGATCCAGGGGCGCTCCACGCTCCCGACCCTCCCGGAACGTGGCCGCTCGCCGACGTCTTCGACGGCGACGACCTATCCGGGTGCGCCCCAGCCGATCGCGCTCGAACCCGGCCACGAGATCGGCCGCTTCACCGTCCTCGCGTACCTCGGCGCCGGCTCGACCGGCATCGTCTACGCCGCCTACGACCCGGAGCTCGACCGCAAGGTCGCCCTCAAGCTCCTCCGCACCGCCGGCGGCCTCGGCCTCCAGGAGGCCCAGGCGATGGCCAAGCTGTCGCACCCCAACGTCGCCGTCGTCCACGACGTCGGCGCCTACGAGGGTGGCGTCTTCATCGCCATGGAGTTCATCCGCGGCGCCACCCTCCAGGCCTGGCTCGCCGAGCAGCCCCGCCCCTGGACCGACATCCTCGACGTGTTCGTCCAGGCCGGCCGCGGCCTCGCCGCCGCCCACGCCGCCGGCCTCGTCCACCGCGACTTCAAGCCCTCCAACGCGATCCTCGGCCCCGACGGCCGCGTCCGCGTCCTCGACTTCGGCCTGTCCTGCCGCCCCGCCGACGCCAGCCGCGAGCTCGTCGGCACCCCGGCGTACATGCCGCCGGAGCAATTCCTCGGCCTGCCCGTCGGCCCGGCCTCCGACCAATTCTCCTTCTGCGCCTCCCTCTACCAGGCCCTCTACGGCCAGCTCCCCTTCTCCGGCGAATCGACCGACGAGCTCCGCCTCTCGATCACCGGCGGCCACCTCCGCACCCCGCCGCGCAGCGCCCGCGTCCCCTCGTGGCTGACCGCCGCGGTCCTGCGCGGCCTCAAGAATGACCCGAGAGACAGGTTCCAGACGATGGAGGACCTGCTCCGCGCGCTCGAGCGGCGCCACGGCCGCGCCCGCCTCCCGCTCGCCGCCGCCGCCGTCTGCGCGGCCCTCGCGGGCACCGTTGGCTATGTCAGCGCCCCGAGCAGCGCCCCCGACCCGTGCACCGGCGGCGCCGCCGAGATCGCCGAGACCTGGAACCCCGAGCGCCGCCTCGCCCTCGAGAGCACCTTCCAGACCTTGCCCCCGGCCTTCTACAGCGAGATGTGGCCGACCGTCTCCGGCGAGCTCGACCGCTACGCCGACCGCTGGCAGCTCCTCCACCGCCGCGCCTGCGAGGCGCACCAGCGCGGCGAGAGCTCCGGCGCGCTGCTCGACCGCCGCATGGCCTGCCTCGCCCACGACAAGGCCGCCTTCACCGAGGCCGTCGACATCCTCGCCCGCGCCGACGGCGAGGTCGCCCTGCACGCGCTCGAGCTGGTCCACGCCCTGCCGCCGCTCGAGCACTGCGCCGACATCCAGGCGCTCGAGGCCGAGGTCGCCCCGATCGTCCACCCGGCGATCCACGGCCGCCTCGCCCGCGTCCGCGCGCTCGAGCACGCGGGCCTCGCCGCCGAGGCCGCCGCCCTCGCCGACTCCGTCGTCGCCGAGGCCGAGACCCTCGGCGAGCCCCGCACCCTCGCCGCCGCCCTCCTTCAACGCGGCCGCCTGCCGCTCCACACCGACCAGCGCTTCACCGACGAGGACGCCCTCCTTACCCGCGCCTACCTCGTCGCCCTCGGCGCCCGCGCCGACGAGCTCGCCGTCGAGGCCCTCGCCCTCCGCCTCTACGTCCGCGGCCGCACCCCCGGCGAGCTCCCGCGCGCCCTCGAGGACCTCGCCGTCGCCGAGGCCCTGCTCTCGCGCCTGCCCGCCCCGGCGCGCCTGCGCGGCCTCTTGCTCAACAACGCCGGCAACGTCCACCTCGCCGCCGGCGAGCCCGCGCGCGGCGCCGCGCTGTTCCGCGAGGCCCTGGCCCTGCGCCAGGCCGCGCTCGGCCCGCAGGACGCCGAGGTCGGCTTCACGCTCGTCAACCTGGCGATGCTCGAGCCCGAGCCCGCCGAGCGCGAGGCGCTGCTCCACCGCGCCCTGGCGATCTTCGAGGCCGAGCTCGGCCCCGCGCACCCGCACACCGTCGAGGCGCGGATCGTCACCAGCGCGTTCACGCGCGACCCGCAATCCGCGATCGACCTGCTGTCGCACGGCTGCGCGCTGCTCGACGGCTTCGCCCCCGACCACTTCGCCCAGCGCGCCCACTGCCTCAACCACCTGGCGACCCACGCGCAGGACGCCGGCGAGCTCGACCTCGCCCGCGACGCGCTGACCCGCGCCCGCGCGCTGGTCGACCGCGACGCGACCCGCGACGCCCGCCTCGACCCGATCACCGCGGCCCTGATCCGCGGCTACGCGGCCCTGCTGACCCGCACCCACCCGCAGGCGATCGCCGAGCTGCGCGCCGCCCTGGCGACGCTCCCCGAGGCTCCCGACGAATGGTGGGCGCGCCGCCATCGCGCCGAGCTCGAGCTCTGCCTCGGCCTCCACCTGCTCGCCGACGGCGCCGCGTCCGCGGCCCGCGAGACCCTGACCCGCAGCGTCGACGACTTCTCCCACGTCGAGGGCAAGACCAACGACGCCCTCCTCCCGCGCACGGTCGCCCGCGCCCGCCTCGCGCTCGCCGAGGCCCTGCTCGCCGACGAGGACCCGACCCGCGCCCGCGCCGAGCTCGACGCCGCCGAATCGTGGTACCGCACCGCCGGCGACAGCTTCGCCTGGCGCCTCGAATCGATCGCCGCCCTCCGCAAATCCGCGGAGTGAACCGGCCGGCGGACTCCCTCCAATCGGGAGGGCCGGCGGCTGCTTGCGTTGAGTACAGACGCGGGGCGCAGAGGCCCGGGCCGGCTCTCGGCGTTGAGCACAGACGCGGGGCGCGGAGGCCCGGGCCGGCGGGCGGGGGCCGACGAAGCCGGGTCCCTCGCGGTCGGCGCCGAAAGCGAGGGCCCCGCGGAGCCGCCCCGGGGACGCGCCCACCCGGCCCTTCGCGCCCCGCGTCCCCGGATCGGAGCCCCTCTCGTGTGCACGCGAGGCCGCCGAGCACGGCCATGGGGGGGAACCCGCCGAAAGCGCCGAAAGCGAGGGCTCCGCGGAGCCGCCCCGGGGACGCGCCCACCCGGCCCTTCGTGCCCCGCGTCCCCGGCTCGGCGCCCTCGGTCCTCCCAGGAACCCCGCACGAGACGCGCGCAAGCAAAAGCTCCCTGGTCCTCCCAGGAGCCCGCACCAGGCGCGCCCCCGCGCCGCACGCTCCCGGAACACCATCGTCCGCCTCGTGCGTAGCACCCGGCATGTCCCTCGCCCGGCGGTCGCTCCTGCGGCTGATGCTCGCCGCACCCGTCGTCCCTGCCCTCGCGCCGAGCCGCGCCGCGGCCGGCCACCCCGTGTTTCGCCCGCCGGACGAGGCCGCCCGGCGCGCCGCCCTCGGGCCCCTTGACGACCTCGCGCCGGCCCTGCGCGCCGCCTTCACCCCGACGACCGACGATCGCCCGATCCCCGACCCCGGCCCCGACGACTGGCTCGGCCTGCACGTCGAACCCGGCCAGTCGTTCGCCGACTTCAAGCGCGAGCGCCTCAACCGCCCGACGAAGGCCCGCGACAAGATCTACGTCCTGCCGATCGGCCCGCTGACCGGCGACGGCATGCCCGACCTCGACGTCCTGCTCGACTTCACCGGCCGCTACTTCCAGCTCCCGACCGTCCGCCTCGAGCCGACCACCATGCGCGACCTCCGGGCCCGCAGCCGCTCGCGCCGCACCTACCGCCAATTCTACACCCGCGACATCCTCGCCTCGCTGCGCGCGCGCGTCCCCGCCGACGCCTATTGCCTGATCGCCGTCACCGCCGACGACCTCTATCCGCACCCCGACTGGAACTTCGTGTTCGGCGAGGCGACCCTCGTCGAGCGCGTCGGCGTCTACGGCTTCGCCCGCTACGACCCCGCCTTCTACGGCGAGCCGCGCGGCCTCGACGCGCCGGCGAAGATCCTCCTGCGCGGCCTCAAGGTCCTCGCGCACGAGGTCGGGCACATGTTCGGGATCCAGCACTGTATCCACTTCCATTGCGTGATGAACGGCTGCAACCACCTCGCGGAGAGCGACGCCTCGCCGCTGCACCCGTGCCCGGTCTGCCTGCGCAAGCTCCACCACGCGGTCGGCTTCGACCCCGCCGCCCGCGAGCGCCGGCTCGGCGAGTTCTTCCGCGCCCGCGGCCTGCTCGTCGACGCCGCCCGCGGCGAGCGACGCCACGCCCTGATCTCGGCCGCCCGCTGATCGAGCGCACCCGATCACCTCGCCCGCTCGTCCCCGCCCACCGACGAATCGCGCCTTGCTCGCCGCTCCCCCGCCTGCTCTACTGCCCCGCCATGAGTGACATCGTATTCGGCCCCGACAAGAACCTCTCGCTCGACCGCGGCCAGGCGATCCGGATCACCGTGCCCGCAAAACACAAGGTCCACTTCGGCTTCGACTCCGAGGCCTACTTCGAGAACGCGATCTGCATCTACGAGGGCAAGGACCTCCGCCTCGCCCACGAGGCCGGCAATTACGGCCGCGACCTCGCCGACTGGGAATTCCACAACGGCGACCACGCGACCCACCTGCTCGTCACCGGCTGGCACAAGGCCAGCCCGCCCGACGCCGGCCGCCCGTGGCAGCAGAGCCGCGGCCAGCGGTCCTACCACCGCGGCTGGGTCACCGTCGGCGGCTTCGAGGACTTCAACGACGACGACTTCGACGACATCTCCTTCGTCGCCACCGTCTCGAAGCTCTGATCCCGCCGAATCATCACAAGGGCGGTGCCGCCCGCGCACGCTCCAGGAAGCCCCGCGCGCGGCCCGCCCGCGCCGCCTGGGCCGCGCCTGCGCGCCGTTGCGGCCCAGCGCACCAGCGCACCTGGCCAAACCTCGCGACTGCTGCCACCCCAACGGCCATGCAGAACCGCAAGACGTCTCTGTCCACCCTCTCGCTCGTCCTCGTGTTCGCTGCGGCCTGCTCGCGGACCAACACGGACACCTCGACCCCCGAGCCGATGGGCACCACGCCGACCGACCAGACGACCGCCGGCGGCGACACCGCCACGGGAACGGGCGCAGGCGCGGGCACCGGGGCCACCGGCACCGGCACCATGGGCACCGGCACGGGAACCGGCGCCGGCGGCAGCCCGCAGGCGGCCGCGACCCCCGGCACCATCGAGTCCCTCCCGCGCGGCGCCGAGATCGAGGCCCCGGCGGAGTACAAGACCAGCGACGACGAGATCTTCGGCGTCCTCGAGACGATCAACGACGAGGCGATCGAGCAGGCGGAGCTCGCCAAGAGCTGGTCGAAGAGCCAGAAGGTCAAGAAGTACGCGGCGGACATGATCGACGCCCACAAGTCCCTCAAGAACCAGAACGAGGCGGTCCGCGACCGCATCGGCCTGCGCTCGACCGACAGCCGGCTCAGCGACGACATCGAGAACAACTCCGAGCAGAAGGTCGAAACCCTGCAGCAGGTCCCCAAGGGCGACCCGTTCGACACCTCCTTCGTCGACGTCCAGGTCGAGAACTACGCCCGCTGGATCGACTTCATCGACACCAAGCTGATGCCCCAGGCGCAGATGCCCGACCTCCGCCAGCGGCTCTCCGAGACGCGCACCCTGTTCGAGAACCGGATGAACCAGGCCAAGCAGCTCCAGCAGACCCTCGGCAAGAAGAAGAGCTGACGTCGCGTGAGCAGCGGCGCGCCTCCGGACCCGCGCCGCCGCGCGGGGAGTTTGCGCCGCCCGTCGCCCGCGTGGCATCCTCGGGCGGCCATGACGACCCAAGGCCGCGTCCTCGACGTCCCCGTCCTCCCCGGCACCCGCGACGCCGTCGCCGACTACGGCCTCTTCATCGGCGCCGAGGTCCCCGAGGCGGGCCTTGCGATCCCCTTCTACAAGGGCGCCGTCGAGGAGGGCCACAACTTCCCGTTCCGCTGCCGCGGCCGCGCCGTGATCCGCTCCGCGCGGATCCACCGGCGCAGCCCCGACATCACCTGGCTCGAGCGCCATATGCACATGACGCAGCTGTTCGTCGGCCTCGGCGACCAGCCGCTGGCGATGGTCCTCGGCAAGCCGACCCACGCGCGCGGCCTGGACACCCCGGACCTCGACGACGTCCGCTGCTTCGTGTTCCCCCCCGGCCACGGCGTCATGATCCACGAGGGCACCTGGCACGACTTCCCGCTCGCCGTCGCCGGCCCCGTCACCGTCCTGACCGCCAACTCCGAGGAGGTCGTCGAGGCCCTCGCCTCGATGCGCGAGCCCGCCGAGATGGACCACGGCGACGTCTTCAAGATCGACATCCTGAAGCGCATGGGCGTCCAGCTGCGCGTCCAATTGTTCTAAGCTCCGCGGCGTGCGCGTCGACGCCTTCAAGCTCCCGACCGACCACCCCGCCGACCTCCGCGGCCTGCGCGACCTGCTGACCAGCGGCCGCCTGCGCGCCGACGAGCTCGTCTGCGTCCTCGGCAAGACCGAGGGCAACGGCGGCCGCAACGACTTCACCCGCGACCTGGCGATGCGCGCCTTCGAGGAGCTGCTCGCCCCGCGGCTCGGCCTGCCGCGCGAGCAGGTCCAGGACCGCGTGATCTTCAGCCTGTCCGGCGGGACCGAAGGCGTCGTGTCCCCCCACATCGTCGCGTTCGCCCGCAGCGGCGCCTGGTCGCCGGAGCCGGGCCCGAAGCGCCTGGTCGTCGGGACAGCCTACACCCGCCCGTTCGCCCCGGAGGAGATCGGCCGGACGCCGCAGATCGAGGAGACCGCCCGCGCGATCTCCGAGCTCGTCCGCGAGCTGCGGCTCGACCCCGCCGACGTCCACCTCGTCCAGATGAAGGGCGCGATCCCCCGCGCCTCGCACGACCAGGCCGAGGCCGCCCGCCGCGCCGGCCGCCCGCTGCGCAACGACATGGTCCACTCCCGCGGCGCGAGCGCGCTCGGCACCGCCCTCGCGCTCGGCGAGGTCGCCCGCGACCGCCTCTCCGACGAGGCCGTCTGCGCCGACTGGTCGCTCTACTCCGGCGTCGCCTCGTGCTCGGCCAAGCCCGGCCTCGACCGCACCGAGATCCTCCTGTTCGCCAACAGCCCGCACGCCCGCGGCGACCTGGTGATCGACCACGCTGTCCTCGAGGACATCCTCGACGTCGCCGCCGTCCGCGGCCTGCTCGCCCGCCTCGGCCTGCCGGTCGAGGGCGGCCAGCTCACCCCCGCGCAGACCGCCCGGCTCGTCGGCGTGTTCGCCAAGAGCGAGGCCGACCCGCGCGGCGCCGTCCGCGGCCGCCGCCACACCATGCTGTCGGACGACGACATCAGCGACACCCGCTACTCGCGCTGCGTCCTCGCCGCGGTGCTCGCCAGCATCACCGGCGACCCCTGCGTCTACGTCAGCACCCGCGCCGAGCACCACGGCCCGCTCGGCGGCGGCCCGCTCGCGATCATCGCCCGCGCCGAATAGCGCGTCGGCCTCAGCCGTCCTGCGCGCCCGCCCGCGGCCCGATCACGACCGCGTGGAACCCGAGCGCCAGCACGAACCACCCGAGCGCCATCCACACCGACACGTCGCCCTTGAGCCCGAGCGCGACCAGCACGAACAGGCTCGACGCGATGTACACCACCGGCGCCCACGGGTACAGCCGCAGCCGGTACGGCCGCGGCTGCTGCGGCAGCTTGCGTCGCAGCACGACCACCGTGGCGACCGCCAGCGACCCCGCGACCAGCATCGCCGCCGACGCGTACTCCATCAGCTGATCGAACCGGCGGCTGAAGATCAGCGCCAGCGCCAGCGCCGACTGCAGCCACAGCGCCGCGACCGGCGTGCCGAAGCGCGGGTGCAGCCGGCCGGCGACCGGCAGGCAGTGCCCCTTCTGCGCCATCGCGTAGGCGACGCGCGAGCCGGTCATGATGCTGCCGTTGATCGACCCGAGCATCGCCAGCAGGATCATCAGCGTCACCACCGTGACGCCCGCCTGGCCGAACAGCGTGCTCGCGGCCGCCGTCCCGGCCTCGCCGACCCCCGCCAGCGTCTTCGTGTCGAACACCGACAAGAAGCCCATGCACAGCACGAGGTACAGCACCAGCACCGTCAGCGTCCCGCCGACGACCGCGCGCGGCAGATTCTTGCCCGGCTCGGCGACCTCACCGCCGATGTAGATCGCCGCGTTCCAGCCCGAATACGCGAAGTAGATCGGCAGGTACGCCTGCGCCAGCGCCTGCGCGCCGGGCCGCTGCGCCAGCCCCGCACGCGCCGCCTCGCCCGTCACCTGCCCCGCGCCCATGTCGCCGACCACATACAGGCTGACGAGCAGCAGCACCGCCAGCGGCACCACCGTCAGCACCAATTGCACCCGCCCCGACAGCACGATCCCGACGTGATTGAGCAGCGTCAGCAGCAGCACGATCACCACCGACCAGAACGTCGGACCCTCGATCGTCAGCATCCCGAGCAGGTCGATCGGCGCCGCGAAGGCCGGCCCGAACAGCGTCGGCAGCTGGAACGTCGCCGTCCCGACCGCCATCGCCGCGAGCGACCCGGGGAAGATCGCCAGGAGCTGCAGCCACCCGGTCGCGAACGCGATCCCCGGCCCGTACGCCGCCCGCAGATACGGGTACTCGCCGCCCGCCCGCGGCATCATCGCCCCGAGCTCGGCCATGCACAGCGCCCCGCACAGCGCCGCCAGCCCGCCCGCGAGCCACAGCATCAGGAACCACACCGGGCTCTGCACGTGCCCGGCGACCACCGGCGGCGCGATGAAGATGCCGATGCCGAGCATCGTGCCGGCCACGATCGACAGCGCGGCCCACGGCCCGAGGTGCTTGGTCTCCATGGCCGCTACTTCTTCTTCGCCTTCGCCGGCTTCGTCGTCACCGGCTCGGCCTTCGCCGGCTCGGCGGGCGGCGGCGCCCCCGCGGCCGGAGCCGCGGCCGCATTCGCCGGCTTGCGCGCGATCCAGATGTGCTCGTCGTACTTCTCGGGCGTCCGGCTGTGCAGGCTGAACTTCTCCACGGTCGCCGGGTCGAGCTTGCCGAGGTAATCGACCGCCTCGACGACGAACCCGGTCGCCTCGAGCCGCTCCTTGAGCACCGGCGCCGCGTACATCCGGACGTGGTCCCACTGCCCGAATTCCTTCGCCCGCTCCTTCGGGTCGACGACCGTCGGGTCCTCCTTCTGCTGCAGGTTGCCGGTCTTGAGCGGCACCTGCAGGATCGCCATCCCGCCCGGCCGCAGCACCCGGAACATCTCCGCCATCGCCTTGCGGTCGTCCGGGATGTGCTCGAGGATGTGGTACACGATCAGCACGTCCCACGACGCGTCGGGCTGCGTCAGCGCCGTCAGGTCGAGCTGCAGGTCGGCCTTGTTCGCCTCGTACTCCGCCGTGACGTAGCGCAGGTTCTTCAGCTTGCGCAGCCGCTGCGTCTCGCCGCGCATCGGCGAGAAGTGCAGCACGTCGAGCTTGTCCCGCAGCAGCGGCGTCTCGTGCTCGAGGTAGTGCATCAGCAGCCGGTGCCGCTCGCGCGACTTGCAGCGCTTGCAGCTCGCGTCCGGCCGCGCCCCGATCCGGTCGAACTTGCCCTTGTAGCCGCAGATGTTGCACTCGTGGATCGCGGCCGCCTCGGCCTTGTGGGCCTGCGGGCTCGCCTTGCTCGGCTCCGGCGCCGCCGGCTCCGGCGAGGAGCACGCCGCCCCCGCGACCACGGCTGCGCCGAGAACACCCAAAAACAGCCTCCGATATCGCATTGCCGGCCAGACTTCTACCCCTCGCGGGCCCCGGCCCGCAATAGGACCGGCGGCCGGCCGCCCCGCCGCAATTTTGTCGCCCCGCACGCGCGACGCTACCCTCGCCGCGTGACGCCCAAGCTTTACAGCGTGCTCACCCACGGCGGCGACGAGCTCGTCGTCTTCCTCCACGCCGTCGGCGGCGACCACGGCTCGTGGCGCCCGCAGGTCGAGGCCCTCCGCGGTCGCTACACGACGCTCGCCTTCGACATGCGAGGCCACGGCCGCAGCTTCTCGCCCGACCGCCCGCCGATCTCGATCGCAAACTTTGCCGATGACGCGCTGCGCCTCGTCGATGAAGCCGGCTTCATCCGCGCCCACTTCGTCGGCCTGTCGATGGGCGGCGTCGTCGCCCAGGAGATCTTCGCCCGCGCCCCCGACCGCGTGCAATCGCTCGTCCTCGCCGACACCTGGTGCTTCCACCCCGAGGCCGACGCCCGCCGCGCGTGGATGCAGAACAAGCTCGCCGGCATGTCGATGATGGACAGCGCCGCCGCCGACATGCCCCACCTCTACGCCCCCGACGCCCCGCGCGCCCTGATCGACGCCGCGATCCAGGTCGAGGGCTCCAAGGACAAGGACGTGTTCCTGCAATCGTGGCACGCGATGTTCCAGGTCGACTACCGCGACCTGCTCCCGCGCGTCGACGTCCCGGTCCTGCTCGTCGGCGGCACCGAGGACAGGATCACCCCGATCGACCCGCTCCTGCTCGAGATCCTCCGCCGCACCCCGATGGCCGAGCTGCAGGTCCTTCAAGGCGGCGGCCACTTCTGCAACCTCGACCGCGCCGACGCCTTTAATGACGCCCTGCTGCCGTTCCTCCGCCGCGCCCGCGCCCGCGCCCCGCAGTCGCTCGCGCTCGCGCAGCCGGCCGCGACCACCTCGACGGCCGCGACCGTCGCCGAGGCGCTGCTCCACCTGCTCCACCTGCGCGGCGTCCCCGTCCTGTTCAGCAACTCGGGCACCGACTTCACCCCGCTGATCGAGGCGCTCGCCCGCCCCGGCCAGGAGGCCCCGCGCGTCGTCGCGGCCGCCCACGAGAACACCGCGATCTCGCTCGCCCACGGCTACGCCGCGCTCTCGGGACATGTCCCCGCGGTCATGGCCCACGTCGGCGTCGGCACCGCCAACTCCGGCCTCGGTTTGATCAACGCCCGCCGCGCCCGCGTCCCGATGCTCGTCATGGCCGGCCTCACCCCCTACACCGAATCGCCGTCGCCGACCGGCCAGATCGGCCACCGCACCAACTTCGTGCAATGGGGCCAGGACACCTTCGACCAGGGCGCCTACTTCCGCGAATTCACCAAGTGGGACTACCGCCTCGCCACCGCCGAGCACCTCGAGACCGCGGTCGACCGCGCCCTGGCGATCGCCCACAGCGACCCCGCCGGCCCGGTCTACCTCACCCTCCCCAAGGAGGTCCTCTGCGCCCCGGTCGCCGCCCCGTCGTTCCAGTCCCCCCCGCGCCTGCGCCCGCACGCGCCCGCGCGCCCCGACGACGCCGCCCTCGCGCGCGCCGCCCGGGCCCTGCGCGCCGCCGAACGCCCGCTGATCCTCACCGCCGAGCTCGGCCGCAGCCGCGGCGGCCCCGAGGCCCTGTGGCAGCTCGCCACCCGCCACGCGATCGGCGTCGTCGAATTCGGCAAGCGCAACTTCTTCAACCTGGCGACCGACTGCCCGGCCCACCTCGGCTTCTCCCCCTCGCCGCACCTCGAGCAGGCCGACCTCGTGATCGCCGTCGAGGACCCGGTCCCGTTCATCCCCGCGTTCACCGCATTGCCCCGGGGACATGTCCCGCCGATCATCCAGATCGGCGTCGACCCGCTCCATTCCGATCTGCCCCTGCGCGGCTTCCCCTGCGACCTCGCGCTCCCCGGCGACCCCGCCGAGACCCTGCGCCTCCTGACCAGGCTGCTCGACGCCGAGCCCCCGCCGTCGGCCGCCGCGCGCCGCGAGCCGCTGCGCCTCGCCCACGAGGCCGCCTTCACCGCCGCGGCCGCCGCCGCCGACGCCGACGCCGCCCGCCCGACGATCTCCAAGCGCTGGCTGTCGCGCTGCGTCGGCCGGGCCGTCGACGACTCCGTCGTCGTCTTCAACGAGTACCCGCTCGACCCGCTCCTCGTCCCGCGCCGCCTCCCCGACGGCTGGTTCGAGAACTCGATCGCCAGCGGCCTCGGCTGGGCCCTCGGCGCCGCGCTCGGCGGCAAGCTCGCCCGCCCCGACCGCACGATCCTCGCCGCCGTCGGCGACGGCAGCTTCCTGTTCAACACCCCCCTCTCGGCCCTCCACACCGCCGCCGCCCACAAGCTGCCGATCGTCGTCCTCGTGGTCAACGACCGCGCCTGGAGCACGATCCGCCGCTCGACCCGCGGCGACTTCCCCGGAGGACATGCTCAGGCGGCCAGCCGGTTCGCCCTCTGCGACTTCGACGCCGACCCCGCCTACGACAAGATCGCCGAGGCCTGCGGCGGCGTCGGCCTGCGCGTCGAGCACCCCGCCGACGTCCTCTCCACCCTGCAGCGCGCCCTCGAGCTCGTCCGCACCGGCGACCGCCTCGTGCTCGTCAACGCGATCGTCGACCGCGACGGCTGACCTCGAGCACGCGACGGACCTCGCCCGCCACCTCGCCGACGGCTCCTCACTTCGGCGTGAACACGACCTTCTGCGCCTGCGAGCTCACCCCGCAGCGGTCGGTCAGCACCAGTTCGACGCTGTGCTCCTCGGGCAGCGACACCACGCTGAAGTCGACGCCGAGCCACACAAACCCCGCCTCGGTCGAGCACGGCAGGTCGACCGGGAACAGCCCGATCGCCCCGACCCCGTCGCCGCCCTGCCCGATCAGCACGTCCGCCGTGTACTCGCCGCAGCCGAGCGCGCAGGCCGGGTGCGCGTAGGGGAATATCACCCCGACGCGCGACCCGGCCTTCACCGCATCGGGCCCGAGCACGTCGCCGTCGACGAGCAGCTTCGGCGCCCCGATCACCGGCGGCTCCCCGCAGTCGACCGGCGGCGCGTCCTGGCAGCTCTCCACGTTCCCGGACTGCCACAGCAGCACGTCCTCGAACCCGCTCTTCGGCCCCGCCTCCGCGTGCAGCACGTACACCATCAGCGGCCCCGGCAACGGCTCGCCGGTCCCCCCCGCGGTCTCGTCGCCGGCCGTCGTCGTCGGCGGCTCGGTCGTCGTCGTCAGCGGCCCGCCGGTGCTCGTCGTGCTCCCGGGCGCCGCGCTCGTCGAGCTGTCCTCCGGGACATCCCCGGTCCCGCCGCCGCCGCTCGTCGTGCTCCCGCCCAGCGTCTCGGCGCCGTCCGACATCGAGTCCTCCGGGCTCGAGTCGGACGACCCGACGTCGCCGGGCAGCTTGAAGACACAGGCGGGGCAGAGCAACAACAACGCGAGGAATCGATGCATACTCGCACCATAGCCGGCGAGCTCGCGCCGGCCACGGACCTGCGACGGACACGAGGCCACCGGCCCCCTCGCCCGACCTGGCCCGGGCGCGCAGCCGCCCGGAGCCCCGCGGTCAGCCGATCGCCGCCTCGAGCGCGAGCCCAGGCGCCCGCTCGGGCGCGAACGCCGACGCCACGCGCGAGCGCGCCGGCCCGCGCTCGCCTGTCCCGCGGGACATCCCCAGGAACGCCCGCGTCCGCTCGTGCTGCGGCCGCTCGAGCACCTCGGCCGGCGCCCCGTCCTCGATGATCGCCCCCCCGTGGAGGACCAGCACGCGGTCGCTGACCTCGCGGGCGAACCGCATCTCGTGCGTCACGATCAGCATGCTGAGCCCGTCCTCGGCCAGCTGCGTCAGCACGTCGAGCACCTCGCCGACGCGCTCCGGGTCGAGCGCGCTGGTCGGCTCGTCGAGCAGCAGCACCTCCGGGTCCATCGCCAGCGCCCGGGCGATCGCCACCCGCTGCTGCTCGCCGCCCGACATCTCGTGCGGGTATGCGCCCGCGCGGTGCACGAGCCCGACCCGCTCGAGCAGCGCCATCGCCCGCTCGGTCGCCTGCGCCGCCGGCACGCCCTTCACGTGGACCGGCGCCTCGATGATGTTGCCGACCGCCGTCCGGTGCGAAAACAGGTTCCACTGCTGGAACACCATCCCGACCTTGCGGCGGATCGCCGCCAGCGCCCGCGCGTTGACCCGCGCGCCGCCCGGCCGGAGCGTCTCTCCCGCGATCTGGATCGCCCCGCCCTGGAAGTCCTCGAGCCCGTTGAGGCAGCGCAGCAGCGTGCTCTTCCCGCCGCCCGAAGGCCCGATCAAGCTGACGACCTTCCCCTTGTCGAAGGAGACCGTCACGCGGTCGAGGATCGTCCGCTCGCCGTAGGTCTTGCTGAGTACATCGACGTCGATCATGACCGTGCCAACCTCGCTTCGAGCCGCCGCGCGAACAGCGACAGCGGGTAACTCATGATGAAATACAGCAGCGCACACAGGGCCCCCGGGATCATCCAGGAGCGGACATCGACCGCGACGATCGTCATGCGCTTGGTCAGCTCGACCACCGTGATCACCGACACCAGCGAGCTGTCCTTGAGCAGGGCGATGAAGTCGTTGGTCACCGACGGCAGCGCCAGGCGGAACGCCTGCGGCAGCACGACCCGGCGCAGCGCCAGCGGCGTCTGCATCCCGAGCGACACCGCCGCCTCCATCTGCCCGCGCGGCACCGCCTGGATCCCCGCGCGGTAGACCTCGGCCTCGTAGGCCGCGTAGTTCATCCCGAGCCCGATCACCGCCGCCGAGAACGCGTCGAGCTTGATGACGTCCGCGAGCCCGTAATAGATCACGTACAGCTGCAGCAGCACCGGCGTGCCGCGGTACACCTCGACGTAGACCTCCGCGAGCTTCGACACCACGCGGTTGCCGTACAGCCGCGCGACCGCGAGGCTCATCCCGAGCGGGATGGCGATCGCCATCGACAGGATGCTGAGGATCAGCGTCACCCCGGCAGCCTCGATGAACGTCACCACGTGGTGCCAGCGCAGCCCGACGTTCGCCGCCGCGTCGCCGAGCATCCGCCGCTGGTCCGCCTCGCTCCACGCCCGCAGACCGATCTGCCGCTCGTTCCAGATCTCCTCGCGCCGGAGGATCTCCTCGATCTTGCCCGACTCGATCAGCCGGCCGAGCGCCGCGTCGAGCGCCTCGCGCAGCGCCTCGTCCTCCTTGCGCACCGCGATCGCGTAGAACCCGTCCGCGAGATCCCCGACGACCCGCAGCTGCGGCTTGTTCTGGCCGTATCTGCCGGCGATGATGTCGTCGAGGAAGACCGCGTCGATCCGCTTCTGGACCAGGTCCTGGTAGGGCTCCTCCTGACCCTCGTAGTAGACCGGCTCGATCCCCTCCGCGAGCAGCTGGTCGGCGGTGAAGCTCGACGTCAGCGTCCCGACCCGCATTCCTTTCAAAGATTTAAGGTCACGCTCGATCCGCGGGTCGTCGCGGCGGGCCATCAGCCGCGACGCGAACACGTAGTAGGGCCGGGTGAACAGCACCCGCCCCGACCGCGAGGGCGTCACCTCGAGCCCGTTCATTGCGATGTCGAAGGTCCCGCGCTCGAGCGACGGGACCAGCGCGCTCCAGTCGTTCTGGACGAACTCCGCCTTGACCCCGAGCTCCTCGGCGAGCGCCTGGGCCAGGTCGACCTCGAAGCCCTTGATCTCGCCCGGGCGGTCGGGGTCCTCGTAGATGTAGGGCGCCCCGCCCTGGATGTCCGCCCCCCACTTCAGGACGCCGGCCTCGCGGATCTTCGCCAGCGTGTCCTGGGCCGTATCCTGCTGCGTGCAGGCCACGAGCACCAGGCCGGCGACTAGGAGCAGGAGGAGACGGCGGACGGCATACAAGGCATCTCGCGTATTACATCCCGCGGGCCCCCCTTCGCAACCCGAAATTTCTCGGGCGCTCCCCGGCGGCGACGGTTGCTCCGAGAAAGCCCGCCGTGTTATGCGCCGCGGACGATGTCCCGGCTCTCTGTCCTCGGCGGCGTGCAGCGCCGCGTCGGAACTCCCTGTGCCCGCGCCGCCTTCGCCGTGCTCGCCGCGACCCCCGCGAGCGCCGCGGCGTGGCCCCTCGCCGCCCCCGAGCCCGCCGCGCCGCCGACCGCCGCCGCCGAGCCGGCCGTCACCGCCACCGTCACCGCGCCCGCCGTCGTCGCCGAGCCGGAGTCGCCTCCCACCCCCACCGCCGCCCTGCCCCCCGCGACCACGCCTCCCGCCGAGCCCGAGGAGAAAGCGGAGAGCGAGGACAAGGAGAGCATCGCCAAGATCGCCTTCCACGGCGCGATGGAGGTCTACTACGCCTACAACTTCAACCGCCCGAGCAACAACTACACCAACTGGCGCTGGTACGATCACCGCCACAACCTGCTCGGCCTGCAGGGCCTGTGGTTCGCGCCGGAGTGGCAGGTCGGCCCGGTCTCCGGCCACTTCCAGCTGCAGCTCGGCGTGCTCGCCGAGCTGTTCTGGTACAGCGAGCGCACGATCGAGGAGGACGTCCTGTGGCGACTCCTGCAAGAGGCGACGATCGAGTGGAAGACCCCGTGGCGGCGCCTCTCGCTCGAGGGCGGCATCTTCAACGTCCCGTTCGGCCCCGAGTGGAACCTCGCCTACAAGAACTGGAACTGGTCGACGAGCAACCTGTTCGCGCTGATGCCGTACCAGCTCACCGGCTTCCGCCTCAACCTCGACCTCGGCAAGGGTTGGATCGCGCGGCTCGGCGTCTACAACGGCTGGGACCGGATCGTCCGGGACAACAACAAGCAGAAGGCGGTGATGGGGGCGATCGAGTGGACCGACCCGAAGGACGAGGAGAACTACTTCGTCGCCGAGTACATGGTCGGCAACGAGCGCGACGCCGACGACGCGCGCGGCCGGGCCCCGCGTCACGTCTTCGACGTCTACGGCCAGTGGCACATGGCGCGCCCGTTCAGCCTGCGCGCGCACACCTTCTCCGGCGTCGACGCCCAGCGCGGCGTCTACGACGGCTGGCTCGGCCTCGCCCTGTTCGCCAAGGTCGACCTCCACCGATGGTTCGCAATCGCCGCCCGCGGCGACTACGTCCACACCTTCGCCGCGACCGAGAACCTCTTCCACGCCGACGTGCTCGAGGACCCGAACACGACCACCAAGCTCGGCTCCGGCACGCTCACCTTCGACTTCCACCCGCCCGGCAACGTCTCGCTGCGCCTCGAGGCGCGCCACGACACCGCCACCTTCCCGCTGTTCTATCGCGGCAGCGTCCCGCTCTACGACCCGATGGACCCTCAGAGCTGGCGCCCGACCGCCCGCAGCCAGACCACCCTGCTCGCCGGCATGACCGCCTGGTTCTGACGCCAGGTCGCCGGTCCCGCGGAATTGCGGATTGCCGGCCGCGCCTCGCACCGGCGAGCGGGGCCCTCGACGTCCTCCGTCGCCGGGCCGCGCCCACCCGACCCGGGCCGCTACGGGCGCCCGATCTCGAAGGTCACGCGCACCAGCTCGACGATCTCGAGCTGCCCCGGCAGGATCGGTGTATCGATCTCCGCCTTGCGGATCGCCGCCTCGAACGGGCGCGGCCCGCCCTCCGAGATCACCTGCGCCTGCACCGGCCCGATCAGCGTCACCTTCAGCGCCTGCGCCACCGTCTCGATCTCCTCGACGGCCAGGCGGGTCGCCTCGGCCAGCGCCGCGCGGCGGTACTTCGTGTCGTCGGCGATCGTGAACACGATCCCGCCGGCCTCGTTCGCGCCCGCCTTGATCCCCGCGTCGTACACCTTGCCCGCGCGCTCGACCGGCGTGCGCACCGTGACGTTGTTCTCCGCGCGGTAGCCGAGCAGCACGTTGCGGCGATTCGCCTCGTCCCACTCGTACACCGGCTGCAGGCTGAGGCCCGCCGTCTGGATCGCGCTCTCCGGGATCCCCGCCTGCTTGATCGCCGCGATCACCTTCGCCACGATCTTCGCGTTCTCGTCGGTCGCCTGGCTCGGCTCGTTGGCCCGGGTCGCGACCCCCAGGCGCAGCAGCGCGATGTCCGGCTGTGCGGTCACCGACCCTCGACCCGTCGCTTCGATCACCGAATGATGCTTGTCCGTCATCTGCATGGCGCACAGCTTGGTCCGGCCTGCTGCGCCGGCGACCGCGAATGATGATTCCTCGCGATCTCGTGGCGCCCCGCACGATCGCCGCTGGAGCCGCCGCCGCGTGCGGATGGGGCGCCGCTCCAGGACCGCGAATTCGCGCCTCTGGAGCGCGTTCCCGCGCTGGACCGGCTCAGCGGAACCCGCCAGCGCGCGGCCGCTCGAGCGCCGCCTCGAAGCTCGCCAGCGCCTTCGTCAACTGCTCGCGCACGCGCGCCCGCGGCAGCCGCGAGCGCCCCGCCCCGGCGCGCGCCTCGATCAGCGCGCGCACCGGCTGCAGCGTCGCACCTGTCCCCTCGAGCACCTGCTGCACCTCCCCCGGCGCCCGCTCGAGCGCGTTCGCCAGCTCCCACGCCCGCTGCAGCGCCGCCTCGACGTCGCCCAGGTCCTCCCGGATCGCCGCCGCCTCCTCGACCAGCCGCGCGCACGCGGCCGGCAGGTGGTGCAGCGCCCGCGGCCGCGGCCGCACGGCCCTCACCTCGTCGACGCTGCCGATCAACCGCACGTACGCCAGCGAGGCGGCGCCCGCCACCGCGATCCAGCACCCGAGCAGCGGCACCAGCAACCACCGCGACTCGGCCTTCGCGCCCAGCACCAGCGCGGCGCCCACCGCGAGGATGACCAGCATCGGCAGCACCGAGCCGATCACCCACAGCAGCGTCACCGCGATCGTCCGACTCGCCCGGGGCACCGCCGCCCTCAGCTCCGCGGGCACCGCCGGCCGCGAGCCCGCCGCCGCGCACCGCTGCAGCACCCAGCTCGCCCGCGCCGGCAGCCTCCTCCCGGTCATGTCCGCTCAGGACACCGCTGCGCTCACGAGGTTCCCGCCGCCGAACTGTCCGAAGGGACAGCCTCGGCCCTGCGCTCGTGCGCCCGCCGGACCGCCGCCAGCGCCGCCTCGACCCGCTCGACCGGCGGCCGCGGGTCGCGCGTGTCGCCGACGATCCGCCGGAACTCGCGCGCCCCCGGCTGCCCGGTGAACAGCCCGAGCAGGTGCCGCAGCACCGCCGACGCCCTGCGCTGCGCGTGCCCGCGCACGTACGCCTCCGCGTACGCCGCGAACCGCCGCGCGACCTCGAACCGCCCCGGCGCCTCGCCGCCCTCGCCGAAGAACCGCCGGTCGACGTCGGCGAACAGGAACGGATCCTCGTACGCCGCGCGCCCGATCATCACCGCGTCGACCCCGGCCGCCAGGTGCTGCGCCGCGGCCTCGAGGCTGCGCACGCCCCCGTTGAGCTCGACGACCAGCCCCGGCCGCTCGGCCTTGAGGCGGTACACCTCGGGGTAGCGCAGCGGCGGGATCGTCCGGTTCTCCTTCGGCGACAGCCCGCCGAGCACGGCGATCCGCGCGTGGACCGTGAACCGGTCGCAGCCGGCCGCCGCGACCGCGTCGACGAACCCGAGCATGTCCTCGTACGCCTCGCGCCCGTCGATCCCGATCCGGTGCTTCACCGTCACCGGCAGCGACGTCGCCGCGCGCATCGCCGCGACCGCCGCCGCGACCCGCTCCGGCTGCGCCATGAGACATGCCCCGAAGTTCCCGCTGTGCACCCGGTCGCTCGGGCAGCCGCAGTTGAGGTTGACCTCGTCGTAGCCCATGCCCTCGGCGATCCGCGCGCACTCGTCGAGCGCCGCCGGGTCGTCGCCGCCGAGCTGCAGCGCCAGCGGCCGCTCCTCCGGCGAGAACCCGAGCACGTGCGCGCGGTCGCCGTGCAGCGCCGCGCCGGTCGTCACCATCTCGGTGTACAGCAGCGCGCGCCGGCTGATCTGCCGGACGAGCCAGCGGAAGTGCCGGTCCGTCCAGTCCATCATCGGCGCGACGCTGATCGCCCGCACCGCGCCGCGCCGCGCGTCGCTCCCGCCCGTCGACATGACGCGGGGTGATGACCGATCGCCCGGCCGGCGTCAACCCCTCAGCCGAACCCGCAGCCGAGCTGCACCAGCTCGCTCGGCGCCGACAGCGTCACCGACGCCTCCGCCATCAACACCTGCCCACCCGCGGGGACGCTCACGCGCACCGTCGCCGGCTTGCCGTCGAGCACCGACAGGTCCGCCAGCGTGTCCGGCGGCAGCACCGGCACCACCCCGAACACCCCGCCCTCGAGCTCCTCGCAGCCGATGTAGTAGGGCACGTCGCCGCTGAAGAAGTGCCCCGCCGGGTTGTCGTTGTAACCCTCGACGTCGACCTCGACCGCGAACTTGATCGTGTCCGCCCCCGGGTCCCAGCCGCCGAGCCCGGGGTACAGCCCGAACATCCACAGGCCCTGCCCGCCGCACTCGAGCGGCAGCGTCGTCCCGTCGACCAGCAGCTCGCCGCCGAGGATGTGCAGCTCGAGGAACGGCATCGCCGCGCCGGCGTCGAACCCGTGGCAGTAGCTCGCCGGCTCGCCCGTCGTCCCCGCGCTCGTCGTCTCGCCCGTCGTCGGCTCGCCCGTCGTCGTCGCCGTGGTCGTCGTCGCCTCGCCGGTCGCGTCGCCCGTCGCGCCGCCGGTCGTGCCCGCTGCGTCGGTCGTCGCGCCGCTCTCTGCCGTACACCCGCTGCCGATCACAACCACCAGGAGACTCGCAAGGATCGCTCGAGACATGCCCGCAGCGTAGCGCGCCTCATCCCGGGTGCTGCACGATCACCCCGACGTACGGCGGCTGGCCTGTGAGGTTGCCCCCGACCGCGAAACGAGGCCCCTTGCCGAATCCGAACACCGCGTGCAGCACGAGGAACGTCGGGCTACCCTCTTCGGTCGCCTCGAGCGAGCCCGCCGCGATCCGCAAGATCTGCCCCGACGATCCGACCGCCGTCGCGGCGCCGTCCTCACCGACCCACACGCCCGACAGTCCCGGTCGGTCGAGCGTCGCGCCCGCCCACGCCGCCCCGTCCCAGCGGGCCACCCGCGCGTTCGCCCGCCCGCCGACCGCGACGTGCACCGGCCCCTCGCCGTCGACGCTGATCAGGTCGGCGATCGACCCCGTCTCCGTCACACTCCACGCCGCCCCGTCGTAGTGCAGCGCGACCCCGAGGTCGCCGACCGCCGACACGTCGCTCTCGCTCGATCCCCACACCTTGAATAAGGCATGGCTCTCGGCCGGCAGCGGCGGCGTCGCCTCGGGCTGAAAACTCTCCCCGTCCCAGCGCAGCAGCACCGGCGCGCCGACGAACCCGTCGCCGCCGACCGTCCAGATCGCGCCCGCGTGCGCGCCCCAGATCCCCCACAGGGACACGTCCGTGCCCGTCTCGACCTCGGTCCACGCCTCGCCCTCGCGCCGCAGCGAGGTGCCCGCCTCGCCGACCGCCCACACCGCGTCGCCGACGCCCGCGATCCAGTGCAGCCGCCGCGTCCCCGACGGCAGCGTCACCTCCGTCCACGCCGCCCCGTCCCAGCGCAGCATCACCCCCGTCGACGCGGCCCCGACGCCCTGCCCGCCGACCGCGTACACCTCGTCGGGCGCCGGCCCCCACACGCTGAACAGCGCCCCCCTGTCGACCCCGAGCTCGAGCCCGATCGACCATGCCCCTTCGGACATGCCCGTCGAGCCAGTCGGCTCGCTCGTCCCGACAGGCCCGCCGGTCCCGCCGGTCGTCTCGGTCGCGCCCGCGGTCGCGCTGACGGACGCGCCGGTCTCCCCGGGATCTCCCGCGCAGCCGGCGACCGCGAGCGCCAGCGCGCCAGCGCGCATCCCACTCCTCCGCGACACCTGACCACTCTACCCGCCGCGCGCGCGCCCGGGCAAGCGCACGCGCGGCTCCGCGCGAATGCCCTTCTCTTCCCGGGAGGCCCCGCGAGCGCCGATACTGGCCGCGACGGAGGGGACGGCGGTGGCCAAGGCGAGCACGACCCTGCAGATCGGCGACATCACGCTCGAGCTGACGAGCCCGAACAAGCTGCTGTTCCCCGACGAGAAGATCACCAAGGGCGACCTCGTCGAGCACTACCTCGCGGTCGCGCCGCACATGGTCCCGCACCTCGCGGGTCGCCCGATCACCCTGCACTGCTTCCCCGCCGGCATCACCGGCCGCGGCTACTTCCAGAAGTCGGTGCAGGACCACTTCCCGCCGTGGATCGAGCGCGTCACCGTCAAGACGCTCGGCGGCGAGACCACCTACGCGCTGGTGGGCGACGCCGCGACGCTCGCCTTCCTCGCCGCGCAGAACAGCCTCGCCTTCCACCCGTGCAACGTCCGCAACGACCTGCTCGAAAAGCCAGACCTCCTGATCCTCGACCTCGACCCGAGCGACGACGACTTCGCCAAGGTCCGCCACGGCGCCCGCCTCCTGCGCGACCTCCTGCCCGCGCTCGGCCTCGTCCCCTTCGTCAAGACGACCGGCTCGCGCGGCCTCCACGTCGTCGCCCCGATCCACCGCGAGCTGAGCTGCGACGACGTCAGCGAGTTCGCCCGCAAGGTCGCCCTCTACCTCGTCAGCTGCGACCCCGCCCGCTTCACCACCGACATCAACAAGAAGAAGCGCGGCGACCGCGTCTTCGTCGACTACCTGCGCAACGGCACCGCCCAGACCGCCGTCGCCCCCTACAGCCTGCGCGCCCTCCCGCGCGCCCCCGTCGCCACCCCGATCACCTGGGACGAGCTCGACGACCCCGAGCTCGACGCCCGCCGCTGGCACCTCCGCAACATCCGCGAGCGCCTCGCCGATCGCGGCGACCCCTGGCGCGACATCTTTAAACACGCGCGCTCGCTCGCGGACGCGAGCGAGCGCCTCGCCCAGCTCTAGCGCCGCGCCTACTTGTTCTTCGCCTCGGCCTCGGCCTTGAGCTGCTTGAGCAGCTTCTCCTGCGCCTCGATCTCGTCGTCCTCTTCGGTCCGCTTGTCGCCGGCGAGCACCGACGCGTTGTACGAGATGTCCTCGAAGCGCGCGAGCATCTGGAAGAACGCGTCGCGGCTGGCGGGCGCGGGCCCCTGGGTGTCGAACTCGTCGTCCTTGGCGGGGATCTTGATGTCGCCCTTGGCGCCCTCGATCACGCACTTGTGCGCCGCGTTGAGCGCCGCCTGCGAGTCCTTGGCCTTGGCCTTGAGCCCCTCGATCAGCGGGAACTTCCCGGCGTAGCTGATCAGCATCGTCTCGAGCGCCGCCGTCGCGCCGCAGCCGGCGTACAGCGGGTCGTACTTGTCGGGCACCGTCGCCGAGCCGACGTCGATGTTGCCGTCGAGGTCGCGCTTGGCGAAGTCGGTCCCCGCGGTCGACAGCATCATGTAGTCGGTCAGCAGCTGGCGGAACAGCAGCGAGTGCAAGAACGCCCGCTTGAGCTCGGCGCCGGCCAGCTTCTTGCTGAACACGAACACCAGGTCGTTGTAGCCGCCGCCGAGGTCCTCGCGGAAGAACCCGTAGCCGCGCGCCTTGTCGATCACGACGTCCTTCGCGCGCTCGGGCGCCGACGGGCTGCCCTCGATCACCCACAGCGTGTGCGCCTCGCCGAGGAAGTCGACGCGGTCGCGCAGCTCCTTGAGACCCGTCAGCAGGATCAGCAGCTTCTCGTCCTTCTCGACCGCCGCGGCCCACTCCTTGAACGGCTCGTCGACCGAGTCCTTGAACGGCTTGGGCGGGACCTCCTCCTGGCCGAAGTCCTTGGCGATCGCCTTGAGCACGGTGCGGAACGGCTCGTCCTGCCCGACCAGCCGGCGCGCGTACATCTTGACGCCCATCCAGTCCTTCCAGATCGCGTCCTTGCCCTCGAGGTACTCCTTCTTCAGCTCCTCGGCCGCCGCCTTGGCGTCGCCCGACAGCTCCCCGATCGCCTTGTCGGCCGCCGGCGTGCCGAAGAAGCTCATCAGCTTCAGCTCCGGGTACGCCGCGAAGACCCTGTCCTTGGTCTCCTCCTTGTAGCTGTACTTCAGCTTCTCGAGCAGCTCGCCGTAGCCCTTGCGCGCGTTCTTGCGGGGCACCCACGCGTCGGCCGCCGCCGTCCCGTGGATGATCGCCTTCGCCTTCTCCTTCGGACTCAGCCCCTTCTTGACCGTGATCGTCGCCAGCGCGCCGGTCGACAGCTGGTAGCCCTTGCCGTTGATCGGCTCGATATCGTCGACGATGACGTCCGGCAGCCGGTTCTGGTTGGCGAAGATCGCCAGCAGCAGCGGCCGCAGCGCCTCCCGCGTCTCGTCCGGCGGGATGTCCGGGATCGGGGCGCCCTGGTCGTCCTTGCGCGCCGCCTTCTCGTAGGCGAGCTCCCGCTCGAGCTTCTCTTGGCGGCTCTCGCCGCAGGCGGACAGCGCACCCGCGGCCAGCGCGAGCGTGAGAGTCGTGGCCGTCAGGGTCTTGGAGTGGAAACGTCGCATGGGTCTCCGGTCAGGAAGGCCGAGATCTGCGGCAAAATGCGCCGCGTTGCCACGGTAGGGGAAGCCCGCCGCGGCTGTCAAACTCGGGCCCGCTGCTCGCCCCCCCATTCTCACCCAGCTCGCCCGCGCGGGTGAAGAAATCGGACTTGCACGTGAGCGTGGTTTGCCGCACCCTCAACCTTCGATCCGGGCGGGTGGTTCGCGGCTTGACCCTCGCGGTCCCGCGCACCATCCTTCCCTGCACGTCCGATTTGGAGCCTCCGATGTCCGTTGCCACCGAGACCGCGCCCGCGACCCCGAGCACCCACGACGACCCGCTGATGTCGGGCGGCCTGGCCGTCACCGAGACCGCCGCCGCGAAGATCCGCGAGATCCGCGAGGCCGAGGCGATCGAGAAGACCTACGCGCTGCGCGTCAAGGTGATGGGCGGCGGCTGCGCGGGCTTCCAGTACGACCTCTACTTCGACGAGCCCGTCGAGGGCGACACCCACTTCGAGAGCCAGGGCGTCAAGCTCGTCTGCGACCAGATGAGCTTCATGTACCTGATGGGCACCAGCATCGACTACGTCGAGGGCCTGCAGGGCGCCGGCTTCAAGTTCAACAACCCCAACACCACCGGCTCCTGCGGCTGCGGCAGCTCGTTCTCGGTGTAGTAGGCTGGCCGCGATGCCGGCCCTCGCCCTCGACACCCTGCGCGACAAGGTCCGCGCCGAACTCGGCCCCGAGGTCCTCGTCGACGACCCGGGGCCGTACGCGCGCGACGACGGCGCCGAGGGCCCGTACCTGCCCGGCCTGGTCGTCCGCCCGCGCCACCGCGCCGAGGTCGCCCCGCTGGTCCGCCTGTGCCACGACCTCGGCGTCCCGCTGAGCCCGCGCGGCGCCGGCACCGGCACCGTCGGCGGCTGCCTCGCCGACCACGGCGGCGTCGTCCTCGACGTCGGCGGCCTCAAGCAGATCCTCGACATCGACCCGCGCAGCATGCTCTGCAGCGTCGAGCCCGGCGTGCTGACCGGCGACCTGCACCGCGCGGTCGAGGCGCAGGGCCTGTTCTACCCGCCCGATCCGGCGAGCCTGAAGATCTGCAGCGTCGGCGGCAACGTGGCGACCAACGCCGGCGGCCCGCGGGCCTGCAAGTACGGCGTCACCGGCAACTTCGTGCTCGCGCTCGACGTCGTCGACGGCACCGGCGCCGCGCACACCGTCGGCCACCGCTCGATCAAGGGCGTCACCGGCTACAACCTCGCCGGCCTGCTCGTCGGCTCCGAGGGCACCCTCGGCGTGCTGACCCAGTGCGTCCTCCGCCTGGTCCCCAAGCCCCCGTTCGCCGTCACCCTGCTGGCCGCCTTCGCCGACGAGGCCGCCGCCTGCGCCGCCGTCCACCGCTGCCTGACCGGCGGCGTGACCCCGACCGCGCTCGAGCTGGCCGATCGGACATGCACCGAGCTGCTCGTCCGCGGCGGCACGCTCGCCGTCCCGGTCCCCGCCGACGCGCGCGCCCTCCTGTGGGTCGAGCTCGACGGCGACGCCGCCGACCTCGACCAGGCGCTCGCGCGCGCCGCCGGCCTGTGCCGCGAGGCCGGCGCGCTCGACGTCGCCACCGCGACCGACCCCGCGACGCGCGAGCGCCTGTGGGACGTCCGTCGCGCCCTCAGCTACACCCTGCGCAGCCACTGGCCGAAGAAGGTCAGCGAGGACGTCGCGGTCCCGCTCGCGCGCCTGCCCGAGCTCGCCGCCGCGGCCCGCGAGATCGGCGCGCGCCACCGGGTCGACGTCGCCAGCTTCGGCCACGCCGGCGACGGCAACCTGCACGTCAACTTCCTGTATGACCCGAAGGCCAGCCCCGACATCCTCGATCGGGTCGACCGCTGCGTCGCCGACCTGTTCGCCGCCACGGTGGCGCTCGGCGGCACGCTGTCGGGCGAGCACGGCATCGGCCTGAGCAAGCGCCCCTACATGCCGCTCGAGCAGCCCGAGGGCCTGCGCGCCCTCCAGCTGGCCTTGAAGCGCGCCTGGGACCCGCGCAACATCCTGAACCCCGGCAAGATCTTCCCCCTCGCGTAGATCCCCCGCGCTCGCCCGCGCACCCGGCGAGCATCGCACGGACCGCGTCGGCCCTCGCGCCCCCCGGCGACCCCGCTCCACGACAAAGGGCGCGCCGAAGAGCGCGCCCTCGGGCGACGGAGCGGAGAGCGGCCTCAGGCCTTGCTGCCGCGATTCGCCACGATCCAGTTGCCCGCAATCGCCGCCAGGTCGAGCACGCGCCCCGCGTACCCCCACTCGTTGTCGTACCAGCCGACGATCTTCACCAGCTGTCCCTGGCCCATGCACGCCTCGACATCGACGATGCTCGAGTGCGGGTCGCCGAGGATATCGCTCGACACCAGCGCCTCCTTGCGGACATCGAGGATCCCGCGCATCGCCTCGCTCTTGGCCGCCTCGCGCAGCGCATCGAGCACGCGCTCGAGCGTCGGCTGCCCCTCGAGCACGCACACCATATCGTAGAGCGACCCGTCGACCACCGGCACGCGGACCGCCGTCCCGTCGCACTTCCCGCGCAGGTTCGGCAGCACCTCCGCGATCGCCTTCGCCGCCCCGGTCGACGTCGGCACGATGTTCATGGGCGCCGCGCGGCCGCGGCGGAGGTCCTTCCCCGCGAGCCCGTCGACCAGCCCCTGCCCGGCCGTGTACGCGTGGGTCGTCCCGACCAGGCCCCAGCGGACCCCGAACACCCGGTCGAGCACCGCCAGCACCGGCGTCAGCGCGTTCGTCGTGCAGCTCGCGTTCGACACCAGGCGATCCTTCTCCGGGTCGAACATCTCCTCGTTGACCCCGACCACGATCGTCTTGTCGACGTTCTTGCCCGGCGCCGCCAGGATCACGTGCGACGGACCGTTCTCTTGCGCGCGGTGGCCGGCCATCCCCTCGCGGGTCGTGAACTTGCCGGTCGCCTCGATCACGATGTCGACGCCGTGCGCCGCCCACGGGATCTTCGCCGGATCCTTCTCCTTGAACAGCGCGATCGCCCCGCCGCCGACGTGCAGCGCGCCGCCCTCCGCGTGCGCCTTCGGCAGCCCGCAGCGGTGCACGGAGTCGTGGCTGAGCAGGTACGCCAGCTCGTCCGCGTCCGCGAGGTCGTTCGCGGCGACCACCTGCATCGCCGGGCCCTTGCGGACCGCGCCCGAGCCCTCGAAGTTGGCGCTCCGCGCGAGCGCGTGCCGAAGTACGAGCCGGCCGATGCGGCCCATTCCGTTGATTCCAAGGCGGATCGTCATGTCGCGGCGCAGGATAGGGCAACCCCCCCGCCCTCGCAACGCCGCCCGCGCCCACCAGCGCCGCCCGCCCGCCACGGCCTCCGCCCTGCGAGCCCCCTCACCGCGTCCTCGCCCTCCCCGGCCCCCGGATCTCGCCCGGACCTCGCCGCCCTGCGAGCCTCCCCACCGAACACTCGCGGATCCGCCGAGCCCGGATCTTCACGCGTCCGCCGAGCCCGTCGCACGCCCGGACCCTCGCGGCTCCGCCGACGCCCGTCTCACGCCTGTCGCACGCCCCATGCTCGCCGCCCCGTGAGCCCGCCGAGCCCGCGCCCATCCCCTCGCCCGGCCCCGCGCCTCCCGCGAAAAGCCCGCGCGCGCCGCCGTTGAAGCCGTGAGCCCGCGCATGCGTCTCTCCTCGCCACCTGCTACGGTAGCCCGCCCCCCATGCCTGGTCTTCGCCTCTCCGCCCTCGCCGCCGTCCTCCTCCTCGCCGCCCCTGTCGGCTGCAAGAAAGCCCCGGCGGGCGCCGAAGCGCCCGACGCCGCGGCGGACGTCGACCGGACCGCGCGCGCCGGCGGCCCGGCCCGCCGCGGCCGCGCCGACGACGGCCCGCGCCTGCCCACCCCGCACCGCCTGTCCCAAGAGCCAGACGCGGGCGCCTTCGTCGCCGACCCGGCCGCCGCGCTCGCCAGCCTCGAGGCCTTCATCCCGCAGGCGCCCGCACCCGAGGCGATCGCCGAGCTGATCCTCGCCACGCAGATGCCCGAGGACCTCGCGGCCAGGCTCGCCCCGCAGATCGCCGGCGACCGCCCGTGGTCGGCCGTCCACGTCGCCGGCGAGGACATCCTCCAGCTCCCGCTGCGCCCGGGCACCGACCTCACCGCCGTCCTCGCCGGCCTCCCCGCGCGCGGCGACTTCGGGGCCGTCCAGCTGCCCCCGCCCGCGCTCGAGTTCGATCGCGCCAACCCCGGCCAGCGGCTCGCCTGGTTCGACCGCCAGACGGGCAACCTCGCCGTCGCCCGCACCGAGCAGGGCCTTGCGACCTCGCGGCTGCTCCGCGGCACCTACGGCGCGCGCCCGCTGTGGGGCACCGTCGGCGACGCGCGGGCGAAGGTCGTCGTCCCCGAGTTCCCCTACGCCCGCGTCGCCGCCGTCGGCGACGGCCTGCACGCGCTCGACCTCGACGCGATCGCCCCGCGCGGCCAGACCTTACCTGCCCTCAAGGACATCGCCCCCGGCGCCCTGACCGGCATGCTCGCCGTCCCCGACCTCGCCGTCGGCGCCAGCACCCGCTGGCCCGGCCACAAGAAGGCCGTCCAGGACATCATCCGCGAGATGAACGCCGGCGTCGACCGGGCCGGCTTCGCCGCCAAGATGATGCTCGACCCGATGGTCGACCAGGCCGCCCGCGTGCTCCGCCGGTGGAACGGCCGCGTCCTCGTCGGCATCGGCCCGGCCCGCCACCTCCGCCTCGGCCTCGGCGCCGACGAGCCGGTCGCCGCCTTCAAGGAGACCGCCGCCCTCTTCCGCACGATCATCGACAACCTCCAGCTCGCGCGCATGTTCGCGGATGTCCCCGGGGCCAGCCTGCGCCAGGCCGCCGACAAGCCGGTCCCGATCTTCGTGCTGACGGTCGACGGCCTCGCGCGCAACGTCCCGGCCGCCGCGCGCCCGGTGCTCGACGACAAGGGCCGCCTGCGCGTCGCCTTCGCCGCCAGCGAGCGCGGCGGCGGCCTGCAGGTCGTGATCGGCCCCGACCCCGCGCCGGTGCTCGAGGCCTGGCTCGGCCACACCGGCACCAGCGACGCCGACGACCTCGTCGCCGGCGCCCTCGCCGTCAGCCTGGACCAGCTCCAGCCGTTGATGCAGGCCCGCCCGCAGGCCGCCGACCTGATCGGCCAGCTCCTCCAGCTCGCGGCCGACCGCCAGCCGACCGTCCTCGTCGTCCAGCAGAAGCCCGACCGCTTCCACGCGACCGTCCGCGGCCCCGAGCTCGCCGCCCGCCGGCGCGCCCAAGCCCAGGCCCAGGCCCAGGCCAACACCGCGGCTCAACCGACCGACCCGCAGCCGCGCACCGGCAAGCCGGCCCGCCCCGCCGACTGACCGTCAGCGCGCAAGGCTCCACGCGACGCGCCGGCCGGGCCCAAGCCTCGGCCGGCCCGCTAGTGCCGTGCCCAGGGTCTAACGGCGCCGCCTCGCGCCGGGATCATCGTCGCTGGCGAGGCGGCGAAACGAAGTTGTACTGGACCGTACTACGAGTTTCGCCAACGAAGCCAGCGGCGATGAGACCAAGCGAGGTGGTGTCGTTAGGCCCTGGGCGCGGCACTAGTCCTCGTCCTTCGGCTTGCGCTCGAAGTCGTCGATGCCGACGTTCGGCACGAACGCCAGCGCCTCGGACACGTACAGGCCCGTGTGCAAGATCAGGTGCGTCACCGTCCGGATGAGCACCCCGCCTGGCACTTCGGCGGCGTACGCAGCGCCCCGGTTGCCGTCTCCTTCGTGCCTGATCTCGACCCACTTCATGATAGGGACCTGCCCGACCGGACTATAGACGAGCCCCCTGCCACGGCCAAGCGATCCGCAGATCCGAATCCCCGGCCGCCACAAACCCACAGAGCCCGCCCGCAAATCCCCGGCGGAATCCCGCTCGCCTCGGGGCCCGCTCACCCCATCGCGCTCACGCCCGCAGGACGAACACCCCCGGCGGCAGCTCGTCCGCCGGGTCGTCCGCCTCTCGCGGAAGCGAGACGACCTCGATCGCCCCCAGGTGCAGCAGGTCGCGGACGACCGCGGACATGTCGACGAACCTGACGAGGTTCGGCAACGACGAGGCGATCTCGTGCTCGACGATCGACCGCACGCCGGTGTGGAGGTCGGGGTAGTAGCCGCACAGCCGCTCGAGCCGGCGCTGCGCCTCCGCCCGCGGGACCCCGCCCGCCGCCAGGAACGCCGCGAGCCGCCGGTACGCGAGCCCCTGCACCCGGCGAAACTCCGGGCAGCGGAGCGGCTCGGGCACCCACGCCCCGCCCGACGGCCGCGCCTGCCACCCGTGCAGCGGCCCGTAGCGCCACGCGACCCCGACGAGCCCCCGCGCCTCGCGGTGCGCCCAGAAATACCGCAGGACCCGCTCGAGATCCCCGCTGCAGATCTCCCGCTCCAGGACCGCCCCGCCCGCGCCGGCGACGCTAAAGGCGACCCCCACGCCGTCTTCTCGCTGCTGGCTCATGGTTCCTGTCTCCTCGTTCCTGAACATTTGCACATCTCCCGCCCCTCCGCAAGTCCCAAAATTTCCGAACGATGCTTCCTGTCTCTTTCGTCACTCCCTCGCGTCGGCGCGGGCCCCGCCGCCCCGGATTTCCCTTGACGCCCCAAGGGCCCCCGTGAGAAGTTGTCGGGTTGCGATCCGAGCGCCCTCGGATGGTCCTCGCGGGCGCCGTCGTCCGACCGGGCGCCCCCAAAGCCGACGACCGGTGGGCGGGCATGCCACGAGTCTCGCCGCGACCTCATGCCCGGCCCGCCTGCGATGCCCGCCGCTCGCGCCGACGGTGCCGCGCCTCACCGGTCCGCGAGCGGCCGGTCGGCGAGCAGCGCCGCGACCCGCTCGAGCAGCATCACCTGCTCGGCCTGCAGCTCGGGCAGCCGCACCGCCAGCGCCAGCCGCAGCTCCCCGCCCTGCGGCAGCGGCAGCCCCAGGAAGCCCCACGCGCGCGCCTCGTCGCCGGCCTTGACGAGCACCTCGGGCCCGCGCCGCAGCTCGAACCCCGGCACCCCGATCCGCGCCAAGATCGGCGTCAGCGCCGGGACCATCGCCAGCCAGCGGGCCCGCTGCGGGTCCTGGCTGTCCGCGAGGGCCTGTCCGTTCCGCCGTGTCTCTTCAGCCAGGCGATCGAGGTCGGCGAGCAGCCCGAGCACCTCGCGCCTGCGGTCGCGCAGCCCGACCAGCCGGTCGCCCGAGAACGCCGGCAGCCGCCGCAGCAGCTCGTGGTAGCCGAGCAGCAGCGCGACCAGCAGCAGCCCGGCGGCCGCGCCGGTCAGCGTCCACCACCCGCCGACCCCGAGCACGTTGAGCAGCGCCAGCCCGGAGAACAGCGCCGACACCAGCCACAGCACCAGCACCGCGCGCGCGTGCGTGAACCCGCGCGCGAGCAGGCGGTGGTGGATGTGGTCGCTGTCGGGCGCCGCGATCGGCTGCCCGCGCGCGGCCCTGCGCGTGATCGACAGCAGCATGTCGAGCAGCGGCAGCGCGAGCACCAGCAGCGGGATCGACACGTCGATGATCGCCAGCCGCTCGCGCACCGGCGACACCTGCAGCAGCAGCGCCGGCAGCAGGAACCCGAGGAAGTAGCTCCCCGCGTCGCCCATGAACACGCGCGCCGGGTGCCGGTTGTGCACGAGGAACCCGAGCACCCCGCCGAGCGTCGCCGCCGTCACCCACCCGACCGCGAGGTTCGGGTCGCCCTGCGCCAGCGCGCCAGATCCCGCCGGACAACCTCGTCGTCGTCAGCTTCGCCCCGACCGACACCCTCGGCGCCGACGCCTTCGACGCGCTCCAGGCCGAGCTCGACGCCGCGCTCGGCCCCGACATCCAGGCGATCGCGGTCGCCTGGACCAAGCCGTACCGCGTCGACTGCCAGTCGCTCGTCAGCGCCCTCGCGCTCGGCCGCGACCCGGGCAAGTACTGCAGCCAGCCCTGCAACCCGACCGCCCCGACCGACTACTTCGACTCGAACTCGCTGCGCCCGTACGCCGACCACGGCCTGCGCCCGGCGATGCACCTCGCCGGCACCTCCGTCGACAACGTCCAGGCGCTGATCGACCGCGGCGTCGCGGCCGACGGCACCCAGCCGGCGGGCACCGGCTACTTCGTGCGCACCACCGACCCCGACCGCAGCGTCCGCTTCCCGTTCTTCCAGGCGACCGTCGACGCGTGGAACCAGCCCGGGCGCCTCGTGATGGAGTACCTCGACCTCTCGCAGAGCCCCGGCGCCGACTTCCTGGTCGACAAGCCCGACGTCCTCTTCTACTTCACCGGCCTCGCCAGCGTCCCGAGCATCGAGACCAACACCTACCTGCCGGGCGCCGTCGCCGACCACCTCACCTCGTACGGCGGCCAGATCTGCGACAGCGGCCAGATGAGCATCTGCCGCTGGCTCGAGGCCGGCGCGACCGGCAGCTACGGCACCGCCGTCGAGCCGTGCAACTACCCGGCGAAGTTCCCAGACACCGCCGTGTTCGTCGCGCACTACTGGCGCGGCGAGTCGCTGATCGAGGCCTACTGGAAGTCGGTCCGCTGGCCCGGCGAGGGCGTGTTCGTCGGCGAGCCGCTCGCGCGCCCGTTCGCCGGTGCGACCGTCGACTTCGACCCCGCCACCGAGGTCCTCACCGTCACCTCGACGCAGTTCGTCCCCGACGTCACCTACAGCATCGCCGCCGGCCCGACCGACCAGGGCCCGTGGACCGAGCTCGGCACCTTCACCCCGCCGACCGACCAGCGCACCGAGCTCAAGATCCCCGACGCGACCGCCGCCGTCTACAAGATCGACGTCGCCGGCTGACCCCGGAGCCCTGTCCCATACGACAGGTCCTTCGCCACCTGCCCGATCCTTCCGGCGACCGCCTGCGCGCCCGCGCCCGCCGCGCCCCGCGGAGATCTTCGCGCCGCCGCCCGCGCGGTCCGCCCGGGCGGGGCCCGCCGGCGAGGCCCCGCCGGCCCGCGCGCGCCGGTTTCTCCCGGCCCGCCGCCAATCCTGTCTTTTAAGTCATCTTCGGGGGCGCGCGCCGCGGCGCTCGCCGATGGTGCCTCGAGACCACGCCCGCTCGCGCCCGCGCGCGCCGCGGCGGGCCCCTCGACCTGTTATCCTCGCCCCGTGATCCTCGACCCCCAGCTCGCTCGGCTCGCCGAGTGGTTCGCAGCCCTCCAGGGCCGGGCCGGCGAGCTGCTCGACATGCGCCTGCGCGGCGACTGCCTCGGCGGCCTCGAACAGGTCGCCCAGACGCTCGAGCGGGTCGCCCAGGGCCCCACCGCGCCGGAGGACGCGCTCGTCACCCTCGGCGACGACGACAGCCGCCACCCGCTGTCGCGGACGCGCTGGCGGACCGCGCTCGAGCAGGAGATCCGGCCGGCCCTGCACGCCGCGCGCGACACCCTCAAGGCGACCGCGGCGGCGTTCTCCGGCGGCCTCGCGACCGCCGGCCTGCTGACCGACCTCGCGCGCACGATCGCCGACCAGCCCGAGCAGTACTCCCTCGACCGCGCCGCCGAGGACTCGACCGTCGCCCCGACCGCCGCCCCGGCCCAGGTCGCGATCCCCCTGCGCCGCTGGCTCGACGAGGTGTTCCAGGCGCCCGTCCGCGGCCTCGTCGAGGAGCTGACCGGCCGCGCCGCCACGCTCGCGCGCGAGGCCGCCGGCGAGCTCGAGCGGATCGAGACCGTCCTCGACTACCACCTCTTCATCGTCGAGGACAGCCGCGAGGCCGAGACGCGCGACGAGTCGGCCCACACCGGCCTCGGCCACGCGATCCGGCTGGTCCGCGCGCTGTCCGAGCGGGTCGGCCGCGCGACCGACCGCCTGAACGCCTGGTTCATCGGCGAGAGCTCGGCGCGGATGGACGACGCGCTCGCGCCGCTGCGGGCCCACCGCCCCGACGAGATCCTCCAGGAGCTCGAGGCCCGCGAGGCGCGGGTCCGCCCGTCGTGGCTCGGCTCGCAGCGCACCCGCCTGCGCGACGGCGTCACCACCCTCTACGGCCGCGCCGCCCCGCTCGTCCGCGAGCTCGTCCGCGACCTCCGCAGCACGATCTCCGGCGACGCCCCGCGCGTCGGCTACTGGGACCTCCTGATCGCCGGCGACGACCGCACCGGCCGCCTGCCCCCGCTCTACCGCCGCCTGTTCGGCGAGGTCCCGCTCGGCCTGTCCGACCTCTACCAGCCGCGCCCCCAGCTCGAGGTCCCGTGCCGCCAGGTCTTCGAGACCTGGCTCGCCAGGAAGCGCACCGCCCTGCTCGTCGTCGGCGACCGCGGCGCCGGCAAGCGCACCCTCGTCAACCGCGTCCGCGCCGAGCTGCACGGCGAGCTCCCGGTCCACTGGTTCTCGCTCGGCCCGCACCTCGCCAGCGAGGCCCGCGTGTGCGCCGCGCTGTGCGAGGCGACCGGCGCCCCGTACGCCGGCAGCTTCGCCGAGTTCGCCCGGCTCGTCCCGCTGCTCGGCACCCGCCGCGTCCTGATCCTCGAGAACGCCGAGCAATTGTTCGTGCGCACCCCCGAGGGCCTGCGCCGCATGCAGGACTTCCTCGACCTCGTCCGCGCGACCGACGACGCGCTCCTGTGGGTCGTCCTGATCGCCGCACCCGCCGCGACCCTGCTCGAGACCTGCCTCAAGCTGCCGCGGTACTTCGGCCAGGTCGTCGAGGTCCCCGCCGAGTCGGGCACCTTCATCGAGACGATGATCCGCTCGCGCCACCGCGTCAGCGGCTTCGGCCTGCGCTTCCGGGCCCGCCGCGCCCCCGCGCTGCAGCGCCTGCGCCGCCCGTTCACCAGCGCCGACGTCCTCGCCGACCCCGGCGAGGAATGGTTCGACGACCTCGAGCGCATGGCCGCCGGCAACCTCCGCCAGGCGCTCGACTACTGGCTGCTCTCGGCCCGGCTCGACGCCAAGACCGAGCACGACATCCTCGTCCGCCCGCTGCCGCGCCGCCGCGGCCGCGCGCTCGCCGGGCTGTCGCTGCCGCAGCGGCTCGTGCTCGTCAGCCTGGTCCAGCACGGCGCGCTGACCGAGGCGCAGGTGCACGACGTCCTGCGCCTCGCCGGCCACGGCGTCGGCCCGGAGATCGACGACCTGCGCCGCCGTCAGCTGATCGACCAGGCCGGCCCGGGCGGGTTCCTCACGCTGCGCCCGACCGCCGTCGGCCCGGTGACGCACGACCTCCGCTGGCGCAACATGATCTAGGGGCCCATGGTCTTCGAGACACTCACTGCACTGACGATCGAACCGGCCGCCCAAGGCGGCCAGACCGTGCTCAAGTCGCTCGGGCACCACGCGGTGTTCCTGCTGCTGCTCCAGCTCGCGGTCCTGCTGGCGACCGCGCGGCTGCTCGGCGAGCTGATGCGCAAGCTGAAGCAGCCGGCGGTGATCGGCGAGCTCGCGGCGGGCGTCGTGCTCGGCCCCTCGGTGCTCGGCGCGCTGGCGCCCGCGCTGCAGCAGTTCGTGTTCCCGCGCGACCAGCACCAGGCCGACCTGCTCTCGGTCGTCAGCTGGCTCGGCGTCCTGTTCCTGATCATCGTCACCGGCCTCGAGACCGACATCGGCCTGATCAAGCGCCGCGGCAAGACCGCGCTGATCATCTCGAGCTGCGGGATCTCGATCCCCTTGCTCGCCGGCGCGACCTTCGGGTGGTTCTTGCCCGAGGTCTACCTCGCCGACCCGACCCAGCGCCTCGTCTTCAGCATGTTCATGGCGGTGTCGATGAGCATCTGCGCCGTCCCGGTGATCGCCAAGGTCCTGATGGACCTCAAGCTGATCCGCCGCGACATCGGCCAGCTGATCCTCGCCTCGGCGATGACCGACGACACCGTCGGGTGGATCCTCCTGTCCGTCGTCGCCGGCCTGGCGACCGCCGGCGTCGTCGAGCCGCTGTCGATCGCCCGCGCCGTCGGCGGCGCCCTCCTGTTCCTCGGCCTGATGTTGACCGTCGGCGGCCCCGTCGTCGCCCGGATCATCTCCGGCGTCGACAAGCGCTTCGGCGGCGTCAACGCCCAGACCTCGCTCGTGATCGCGCTCGCCCTCGCCTGCGCCGCGCTGACCCACGAGATGGGCATCGAGGCGGTCCTCGGGGCGTTCGCGATCGGCATCCTCGCCGGCCAGGCGCCCCGCTTCCGCCGCGAGGTCGGCCACACCCTCGAGGTCGTCACCGCCAGCTTCCTCGCCCCGATCTTCTTCGCCTCCGCCGGCGTCAAGGTCGACCTCGCCCGCATCGCCACCCCCGAGGTCGCCGCCGTCGGCGCGATCGTCCTCGCGCTCGCCTGCCTCTGCAAGATCTCCGGCGTCTACGTCGGCGCCTGGCTGGCCGGCCTGTCGCACTGGGAGCGGCTGGCGATGGGCTTCGGCATGAACGCCCGCGGCGCGATGGAGATCGTCGTCGCCACCGTCGGCCTCGGCCTCGGGATCCTCACCATCGAGCTCTACTCGATCATCGTCATGGTCGCGATCGTCACCTCGCTGATGGCCCCGCCGATGCTCCGCTGGGCGCTCTCGCGCGTGAAGATGGGCGAGGGCGAGGCCAGGCGGCTCGAGGCCGAGGCGATCGCCGCCAGCAGCTTCATCCGCCAGGTCCGGCGCGTCCTGCTCGTCACCCGCCACGCCCACAGCGTCGACCTGCCGGCCCAACTGATCGGCTACCTCAGCCACGAGCAGCCGATCGAGGCGACCGCCCTGTACGCCCGCCCGCAGGCGGTCCGGAGCCCGTGGTGGCGGTTCTGGAGCCGCCGCGTCCGCCGCTACGGCGCCGTCGGCTCGCGCGCGCTCGAGCGGATCGGCCGCCCGCTGCGCCTGCTCAGGGGCTCGCGCCCCGAGCTCAAGCTGCTGACCGACCCCGACCCCGCCGAGCAGGTCCTCGCCGAGGCCGCCCGCGACTACGAGCTGCTGGTCCTCGGCGAGACCCACCGCGGCACCGAGGCGCTGTTCGGCCCGATGGCCGACCGGATCATCCACAAGTCGCCGTGCCCGACCCTGATCGTCCGCGAGCCCGCCGCCCCCGCCGGCAAGCCGCAGTTGTACCGCGTGTGGACCCCGAAGAAGATCCTCGTCCCGACCGTCGGCACCGAGTACAGCAAGAACGCCGTCGAGCTCGCGGCCGTGCTCGCGGCCAGCACCCGCGCCGAGGTCACGATCATCCACATCTCGCGCACCGGCTCGAACGACGTCGACACCGCCCGCCCGCAGGAGTTCGGCGCCCAGATCGTCGCCCGCGAGGCCGAGCGCGCCAAGAAGTTCGGCGCCAGCGTCGAGACCGTCGTGATCGAGGGCTCGCGCCCCGAGCAGGACATCGTCCGCGTCGCCGCCGAGGGCGGCTACGACCTGATCGTCCTCGGCTCCTCGCTGCGCGCCGTCTCGGCCCGCGCCTTCTTCGGACACCGCGTCGAGAGCGTCCTCAAGAACGCCCCCTGCCCGGTCGTCCTCCTCAGCGCCGGCTGACCCTCGCCCTCGCTCCGACGCGCAGACGCGCGCTCGGACGCACAGACGCGGGGCCCTTGAGGGTCGGGTGGGCGCGGACCCGGCGCCGCGCCGGGTCCGCCCCTCCGGGGCCTTCGTGGCCCCGCGTCCCGCTTCGGAGGACCGGCTCCGCGTCCCGACGCAGAGCGCGCCCGCTCACTGCGGGTTGATCACCTGCAGCTTCATCCCGCCCGGGTACGCGTACGAGGTGACGCCGGTGTAGCCGATGCTGACGATGCCGAACGGCTGCGCGCTCTCGGCGAAGTGGCCGCCCGGGGCGATCTTCCAGTTGGAGACCTCGTAATTGCCGACCGCCGTGTACCCGCTGACGACCACCCCGTCGACGAGCACGTCGGCGCCGCCCTTGGTCCGGATCACCTGCACGTAGTCGGGGTTGTAGCCGGTCCCGGTGGCGAACGCGTAGCGGTCGAGGAACTGCTCGACCGGGATCATCTGGTACATCGCCGGGTCGCCGGTCCCGGCGCCGCCGTTCTGGCTCTCGAGGTACTGCACCGGCAGGCACGGGCCCGAGCAGTCGATCATGAAGCTCGTGTTGTTCGGGACCACCAGCTCCTTGAACTGCGCCTTGTTGACCATGAACGGCGTGCCCGGCTGGGCCGGCGTCGTCGTCACCGTCACGCCGTCCTCGCCGCCGAAGATCCGCCAGTAGTGCTTCTCGTTGTTGCGGTCCGGCGACGCCGCGCCGACGTACTTCTTGCCCCAGTAGTCGAGCGGAAGCATCTGCTCCTCGATGTGGTCGCAGAACGTCACCTGGACGTTCGGCACGTTGATGCACTCGGCCGCGCCGACGACCCAGATCGGCTTGTCGGCCTCGACGAGCGTGCCGGACAGGTCGCCGCCGTTCGGCGCGCGCACCTGCAGCGTGTCGAACCGGTTCATCATCACCTGCCCGGTCTGGCCGGCCGCGACCGCCGGCACCCCGTTGCCGGCGACCGTGTTCTGCGGCGGGATCCACTTGACCGTCGTCCCGTTCTGCGCCGCGATCACGTTGAAGTAGCTCGGGAACTGGTTGTGCCAGTCGCGCCACGACGCGATCACGTAGTTCTGCTTGAGCGCGAACTCGGGCAGCAGCATCGACGCGTCGTTGGTCGCCTGCTGGCCGAGCGGCGAGTGCAGGTACGCGACCGTCGGGATCGTGCTGCTGACCCGGTAGACCCCGCCGACCCGCAGCTGCGACGCCTTGTTGATCGCCGCGTTGGTCAGCTGGAACGTCACCGTCTTGCCCGGGGCGACGTCGACCGGCGCCCCCTGCGGCTGCTCGGTGTTGGTCCCGTTCGGCACGAAGTACAGCTGCACCTTCGCCGTCTTGGTCGGGTGCGTGTTGCCGACGATCACCGAGTCCGGCTGCGCGTCGTTGAAGTTGTCCATCTTGTGGGCGAAGAACGAGCAGCCGACCGAGCTCGGCGTCGACTCGCTCAGCGCGCACAGCTCGACGCACGAGTTGACCGCGCACTCCTGCGTCGCGCCGCACGCGACCGGCGGGTCGAACGCGTCGCCGCTCGCGTTGCACGTCTTGACCGCGTCGATCCCCTCGCACACCGTCGAGCCCGGCAGGCACAGCGGGGCCACGCACGCGCCCTCCTTGCACTTGTCGAACTGACCCGGGCACGGCTGCGGCTCGAACCCGAGGCAGTCGTCCGCACACACCAGCAGCTGGTCGCCCTCGCACCCGTTCGTGTCCCCGGGCGTGCACACGCACACCGGCCCGGTCGTCCCCGTCGACGTCCCGCCCGTCGAGCCGACCGGCCCGGTCGTGTCCGTCGACGCCTCGGTCGTCGCCGTCACGTTGGTCGTCGCGCTCGCGTCCGTCGTCGCCGTCGGGTCCGTCGTCACGCTCGTCGTCGTGCCCTCGGTCGCCGACCCGGAGCCCTCGGTCGCCGTCGCCGTCGCCGTCGCCGACGTCGTCGGCGTCCCCGTCGTCGTCGGGCTGTCGGTCGTCGACGTCGCGCCCGTCGTCAGGTTCGGTCCGGTGCTGCCGGCCGACGCCGTCGAGTCGGTCTGGTCGTCGCCACACGCCGGCAGGACCACCGCCGCCGCCACCACAAGCTTAATCCCGTCGCGGATCATCATCGGTCCACCTTACAGCCTCGCGGCGAGCTCGCTCAACGACAAAAGCTGACCGGGCCGCCCCGGCGCCTGCATATGCAGCGACCGACCGCCACTCGCCCGCACCGCCCGCGCCAGGTCTCACAGGCCCGCGCCGCCGGAGCCGAGATGCGCCGGCGACCCCCCGGGCCCACGCAGGGCGCGCCGCTCACTGCGGGTTGATCACCTGCAGCTTCATCCCGCCCGGGTACGCGTACGAGGTGACGCCGGTGTAGCCGATGCTGACGATGCCGAACGGCTGCGCGCTCTCGGCGAAGTGGCCGCCCGGGGCGATCTTCCAGTTGGAGACCTCGTAATTGCCGACCGCCGTGTACCCGCTGACGACCACCCCGTCGACGAGCACGTCGGCGCCGCCCTTGGTCCGGATCACCTGCACGTAGTCGGGGTTGTAGCCGGTCCCGGTGGCGAACGCGTAGCGGTCGAGGAACTGCTCGACCGGGATCATCTGGTACATCGCCGGGTCGCCGGTCCCGGCGCCGCCCTGCTCGCCCTCGAGGTACTGCACCGGCAGGCACGGGCCCGAGCAGTTGAAGATGAAGCTCGTGTTGTTGGCGATCGTCAGGTCCTTGAACTGGGCCTTGTTGAGCATGAACGGCGTGCCCGGCTGCGGCGGGTCGGTCGTCACGGTCACGTTGTTCTCGCCGGCGAACACCCGCCAGTGGTGCTTCTCGTTGCCGCGCTTCGGCGACGCCGCGCCGACGTAGGTCTTGCCCCAATAGTCGAGCGGCAGCATCTGCTCCTCGATGTGGTCGCAGAACAGCACGTTGACCGTCGGCACGTTGACGCACTCGACCGCGCCGATCACCCAGATCGGCTTGTCGGCCTCGACGAAGGTCCCCGACAGGTCGCCGCCGTTCGGCGCGCGCACCTGCAGCGTGCCGTAGCGGTTCATCATCACCTGCCCGGTCTGGCCGGCCGCGACCGCCGGCACCCCGTTGCCCGCGACCGTGTTCTGCGGCGGCGTCCACTTGACCGTCGTCCCGTTCTCGAGCGCGATCACGTTGAAGTAGCTCGGGTACTGGTTGTGCCCGTCCTTCCACGACGCGATCACGTAGTCGCGCTTGAGCGCGTACTCCGGCAGCAGCATCGACGCGTCGTTGGTCGCCTGCGCGCCGAGCGGCGAGTGCAGGTACGCGACGATCGGGATGTTGCTGCTGACCCGGTAGACCCCGCCGACCCGCAGCGCCGAGACCTTGTCGAGCGGCGCGTTCGTCAGCTGGAACGTGTGCGTCTTGCCTGGCGCGATGTTGATCGCGCCGCCCTGCGCCTGCTCGGCGTTCTGCCCGTTCGGCACGAAGTACAGCTGCACCGACGCCGTCTTGCTCGGGTGCGTGTTGCCGACGATCAGCGAGTCCGGCTGGTCGATGTAGAAGTTGTCCATCCGGTTGGCGAAGAACGAGCAGCCGATCGAGCTCGGGCTCGCCTGGATCGCGTCGCACAGCTCGATGCACGCGTTGATCTGGCACTCCTGCGTCGCGCCGCACGGGACCGGCGGGTCGAACGCGTCCCCGCTCGCGTTGCAGGTCTTGACCGCGCCGAGCCCCTCGCACGCCGTCTGACCCGGCAGACACAGCGGGGCGACGCACGCGCCCTCCTTGCACTTGTCGAACTGCCCCGGGCACGGCTGCGGCTCGAACCCGAGGCAGTCGTCCGCGCACACCAGCAGCTGGTCGCCCTCGCACCCGTTCGTGTCCCCGGGCATGCACACGCACGCCGGCCCGGTCGTCCCCGTCGACGTCCCGCCCGTCGAGCCGACCGGCCCGGTCGTGTCCGTCGACGCCTCGGTCGTCGCCGTCACGTTGGTCGTCGCGCTCGCGTCCGTCGTCGCCGTCGGGTCCGTCGTCACGCTCGTCGTCGTGCCCTCGGTCGCCGACCCGGAGCCCTCGGTCGCCGTCGCCGTCGCCGTCGCCGACGTCGTCGGCGTCCCCGTCGTCGTCGGGCTGTCGGTCGTCGCCGTCGCGCCCGTCGTCAGGTTCGGACCGGTGCTGCCGGCCGACGCCGTCGGGTCGGTCTGGTCGTCGCCGCACGCCGGCAGGGCCGCCGCCGCCGCCACCGCCACAAGCTTGATTCCGTCGCGCATCATCATCGGCCCCACCTTACTGCACAGCCACGCATGGCGAGCTCACTCGACGCCAAATGGCGCCCGGGGCGTGACACGACTATCCTCTCGAGGCTGCTTCGCCTGCATGTGAAGCAGTTCTTCATTTCGGGACCATCGTCCCGCCCGACCCGCGATGCCCCACGACACGCTCCTCGTCTGCGCCGACTCGATGCTGGACCACGACCAGGGCCCCGGACACCCGGAGAGCCCCGAGCGCCTGCGAGCGATCCTCGAGCGCCTGCACGCGCAGCCGATCGCCGGCGTCCGCTGGGCCGCGCCCGCGCCGGTGACGCGCGAGCAACTGCTCCGCGTCCACGACCCCGCGTTCGTCGCCGAGGTCGACGCCGTCCGCGGCACCCACGCCGCCCTCGACCCCGACGTCGCCCTCGCCCCGGCCAGCGTCGACGCCGCGTACCTGGCCGCAGGGTCAGCCGTCACCGCCGTCGAGGCCGTCGCCTCCGGCGCGGCCCGCCGCGCCTTCGCCCTTGTCCGCCCCCCCGGCCACCACGCCGAGCGCGCCCGCGCGATGGGCTTCTGCGTGTTCGGCAACGCCGCCGTCGCCGCCGCCCACGCCCGCGCCGCCCTCGGCGTCGATCGCGTGCTCGTCATCGACTGGGACGTCCACCACGGCAACGGCACCGACCACCTGTTCGCCGCCCGCCGCGACGTCCTCGTCTTCGACACCCACCAGTATCCGCACTACCCCGGCACCGGCGCCGCCGAGGAGGTCGGCCGCGGCGACGGCCGCGGCTTCACCGTCAACGTCCCGCTGCCCGAGGGCCTCGGCGACGCCGACTACGCCGCCGTCTTCCGCGACCTGCTCGCCCCGATCGCCGAGCAGTTCCGGCCCGGCCTCGTCCTCGTGTCCGCCGGCTTCGACGCCCACCGCGACGACCCGCTCGGCGGCATGCGCGTCACCGGCGAGGGCTTCGCCCACCTGTGCGGCGTCGTCTGCGAGCTCGCCGACCGCCTCGCCGACGGCCGCGTCGTCCTCCTGCTCGAAGGCGGCTACGACCTCGCCGGCCTCGCCGACAGCGTCCACGCCTGCACCGCCGTGCTCGCAGGCAGCACCCCGCCGACCGCCGCGCCGGCGGCCAGCCCCCGCGGCGACGCCGCGATCCGCCGCGCCCGCGCCTGCCAGGCCCCGTTCTGGCGCCTGTGAGCTCGCCCAGCTCGGCGCGCGCGCATTTGTCCGCTACCCTCCGCCGCCTTCGCCATGGAGATCTTCAAGCAGTTCCGCTTCGAGGCCGCCCACCGCCTGCCGCACGTCCCGCCGGAGCACAAGTGCGCCCGCCTCCACGGCCACTCGTTCGTCGTCGAGATCCACGTCCGCGGCCCCGTCGGCGAGCGCTCCGGCTGGGTGATCGACTTCGCCGACATCACCGCCGCCTGGCAACCACTCCACGCCGTCCTCGACCACTACTACCTCAACGAGGTCCCCGGCCTCGAGAACCCGACCAGCGAGATCCTCGCCCGCTGGATCTGGCGCAAGATCCTGCCCGCCCTGCCGCTCTTGTCGCAGGTCGTCGTCCGCGAGACCTGCACCTCCGGCTGCGTCTACCGCGGCGAGCACGAGGGCGAGGAGTGACCTGCCCCGGGGGCCAGGTCCTTTCGGACCTGCCCCTCGGGTCGCCCCCCGCGCCTACTTCGTCAGCGTCTTGCTGTACAGCTCCTTCGCGGTCTTGTCGTAGAACACCCCGGTGAAGCTGTCGCCGGCGACCTCGACCCAGATGAAGCCCTCCATCGACGGCGCCTGGAAGTAGACCGGGTTGTCGCCGGGCAGCCCCTCGGACTTGCTGCCCGCGCCGGACACGATGAACTCGGTCCCGCAGGTCGGCTCGAGCCACTGAAGGTTGTGGTCGTGGCCGGAGATGTACACGTCGATCTTGCCGCAGAGCGCCTCGTCCATGAACTCCTTGACGTTCTCGCCGGTGACGAACGGCAGCGGGATCGCCTCGATGTTCTCGTACGACCCGGCGTTGCCGTGGTCGCCGTTGGAGATGTACGGGTGGTGGCCGAACGCGAACTTCCAGGTCGCCGCGCTCGCCGTCGCCCCGCTGCCGAGCCAGTCCTTCTGCGGATCGGAGCTCCCGTTGAGCGGGTCGGTCATCACCTGATTGGTGTCGAGGAACCAGAACTCCGCCGACCCCTGCTTGAAGCTGTAGTACAGGTCCGGCATCCGCCACTTCTCGCTCAGCTGCGTGTACTCGACCTGGTAGATCGGCTTGTCGCCGTCGAAGTCGACGCCGATCCCGCCGCCGCCGTAGTCGTGGTTGCCGAGCACCGCGTAGATCGGGAACTCGATGTCCATGTACGGGTCCTCGAACTTCGACTGCCACTGCGGGTCGTCGACGCCGCTGACGCCGGAGTCGTAGAAGTTGTCGCCGGTCAGCACGCCGAAGTCGCAGCCGCGCTGGGCGCAGATCTCGACGATCGCCTGGGCGACCGAGTACTGGTCCTCGTTGCCCTCGCCGGTGTCGCCGAGCACGACGAAGCGGACCACCTGCGCGTCGCCGCCCGTCGTCGTGTCGCCGCCCGACGAGCCCGCGGTCGGGTCCGGCCCGGTCGTCGTCGTCCCCGACGGGCCCGTCGTCACCGGGCCGGTCGTCGTCGGCGTGCCTGTGGTCGTCGAACCCCCGCCCGAACCTCCGCCGCTCGACGCGTCACCCGTCGCAGACCCGTTCGACGCCGTCCCCGTCGCCTCGCCGCTGCTGCCGTTGCCGCCGGTCTGCGCCGTCCCGGCGCCCTGCGTCCCCTCGCCGCCGCCGTCGTCGCTGCAGCTCGCCGCCGACAGGGCCGCGGACACGCACGCGGCGTAAAGAGCCCGGGAAGCTTGGTTCACGGTCATTCTCATGCGTCACCTCGAGCCGCGCCAGTGTACACGAGCCGCGCGCCGCGAGGTCGTCCTTCGTGCACATGCAAGTCATGCGTGCGAGAACTCGCGCGCCTCTCGTCACCGCAACGTGACCCGCGAGGCCGTATCGTCGAGGACGAGCGACGACGATGCGCCACCTTAACCTTTTCACCGCCTGCCTGACCTCCTGCTGCGTCTTCTCCCTGCTCGTCGGCTGCAGCGACGACGGGGGCCGCGAGACCGCCGACGCCGCGAGCGCGGCGACGGTCCCCGGCATCACGACGCCGGGCCTGACGACCGTCGACGAGCCGACCGCGGGCAGCAGCGGCGCCGGCACGACGACGATGGGCACGTCGGCGACCGGCAGCAGCACCGGCGGCTCGACCGGCGGCGGCGGCCCGAAGTTCGACCTCGGCGAGGTGCCGAGCTCGGACCTCCCGGTCGACGAGGGGCCGATCATCCCCGAGACCTGCGAGCAGGCGGCGGACGGCAAGAGCACCGTCGGCTGTCGGTTCTACGCCGTCGACATGGACTCGCACGACCTCGCCGAGACCGGGCAGTACGCGGTCGCGGTCGCCAACGTCCAGCTCGCGGCGATGGCCAACGTCACCGTCGAGGTCAAGGAAGGCGGCGTGTGGAGCCCGATCGCCGGCCCGCAGCCGATCGGCCCGCTGCAGCTGTTCACCTTCAACCTGCCCGACCGCCACACCGACGACTCCGCGCTGCTCGCCGGCGGCGCCTACCGGGTCACCTCCGACGTCCCGGTCGTCGCCTACCAGTTCAACCCGGTCGACGGCGCCTCCTCGTTCCTGTCCGACGCCGCGATGCTCTACCCGGCCGCCGCGCTCGACACGCTCAACCGCGTCACCGCCTGGAAGTCGATGTTCGACAACACGAACACCTTCCAGCACAGCTACGCGACGATCGTCGCCACCTCCGACGGCACCCAGGTCACCGTCACCCCGAGCGTCGTCACCGCGGCCGGCCCGGGCGTCCCGCAGGGCGCCCCGGGCGCGCCGTTCCAGATCGCGATGAGCGAGGGCGACGTCCTCTCGGTCGCCGTGCAGTCGATCCCCGACAGCATGACCGGCACCAAGATCACCAGCAACGACGGCCACCCGGTCGCCGTGTTCGCCGGCCAGGAGTGCGCCCTGATCCCCGAGAACGTCTGCTGCTGCGACCACATGGAGGAGCAGCTCGCCGGCGTGCGCCTGTGGGGCAAGCGCTTCATCGCCTCGCGGATGCCGGTGCGCAGCCCCGGCAACCCCGAGGCGACGCTGTGGCAGATCTTCGCCTCCGAGGACAACACCAACGTCACGATCAACGCCGACCCCGGCGTCACCGGGATCCCGGCGCAGAACTTCCTGCTCAATCAGGGCCAGATGAGCGAGTTCTACGCGACCGGCCCGATGGCCGAGCCCGGCGACTTCGAGGTCGTCGCCGACAAGCCGATCGCCGTCTACGGCTACATGGCCGGCGCCGAGAGCTTCGGCAGCTCGATCGGCGACCCGGCGATGGTCGCGATGGCCCCCGTCGAGCAATTCCTGCCGCGCTACGTCGTCCTCGTCCCCGGCACGTGGATCACCGACGTCGCCGTCGTCACCCGCCCGGCCGGCGCTCCGATCCTGCTCGACGGCATGGCGATCTCCGACCTCGAGTTCAGCCCGGTCGCCGGCAGCGGCTACGAGGTCGCGCGGATCGCCGTCGCCGACGGCGTCCACGTGTTCGACGGCGGCGACGCCCCGTTCGGCGTCGTCATCGTCGGCTACGACCAGCACGACTCGTACGCCTACCTCGGCGGCACCGGCACGGGCAAGATCAACCCCAACCCGCCCGGCTGAACCTCGGGCGCCGGCCCGCGCGAGGCGTCGCCGCGACGGGGCTCCGCGACGCCTCGCGCCGCGCCGGCCTCGGCCGCGCCCGCGACGACGCCCCCGCACACTCGCGCCCCCCGTTCGCCGCCGCGGCGCGCCCGCGCCCTGCCCCGCCGGGCGCGCCAACGGCCGCGCTTTCGTGCTACTCGCATGGGCCGTGTCTCCGGTCCCCTCCAGCGTCTCGCGCGGGCTGCGGATCGCCGCCCGCGGCCTGCGGCTCGCGCTCTCGAGCGCCGACGTCCGCCGGACCTACCTCCGCCTCGCCGCCGTCCTCGTCGTCCTCGCCGCGGCGCTCAGCGTCGGCCTCGGCGCGCTCGTCTGGTGGCTCGTTCCTGTCGCCGAGGACATGTCCTGGGGTTCCTGGCTCATGACCTGGGGGCTGCGCGTCGGCGGCACCGCGCTCGCGCTGCTCGCCGCGCCGATGCTGGCGCTGTTCGTCGTCAACCTCGCGTTCCCGTTCCTCGCCGACGCCGTGTTCATGGCCGGCGCGCGCGCGGCCGACCCGCAGCTCGCCGCGCGGCTCGAGAAGCCGGCCGACGTCGGCCTGGTCGCCTCGGTGGTCGGCAGCGTCCGCCGGCTCCTGTACTTCCTCGGCGTCACGCTGGCGACCGTCGTCGTCGCGCTGGTCCCGGTGATCGGCGCGGTGCTCGGCCCGGCGCTCAACCTGTGGTTCGCCTCGCGGACGCTGAGCTGGGAGCTGCTCGACCCGTACTTCGAGCGGGTCGGCCACGACTACGCGCGCCAGCGGTCGCTGGTGAAGGCCCGCCGGGCCACGCTCGCCGGCTTCGGTCTGCCGTGGACGATGCTGATGGCGCTGCCGATCGTCGGTCCGTTGCTCTTCGGGCTCGCGCAGGCCGGCGTCGCCGCGCTGGTCGTCGAGGACTTCGAGGCGGACACCCCGCGCTGACGTGTCCGGGCGCACCGACGGACAGCTGCCCGGACAGCTGTCCGGGCCCTGTCTGAAGAACCATGTTAACCGCGCGGCGCGGACGACCCGCGCTCGCGCAACGCGTCGGCCTCGAGCACGCAGTTCGCGGCCGCGGGATCGCCCGCCGCGTCGACCAGCGCCGCGGCGAGCGTCTCGCCGGTCATCGAGCCCCAGCGGGCGGCAAGTCGCTTCGCACCCAGCGCGGCGAGCACGTGCAACGTGGTGTCGACGACCGCCGCGCCGGCTCGCTCGAGCGGCCGCCCCTCGCGATCGGATCCCGTGATGAACGACGGCCGGGCGATCGTGTACGGCACACCGCTGGCGAGCACCTCGGCCTCGACGCGGGCCCTCGCCCGCATATAGTCGCCTCGCGCCCCCGGGCCGGCGCCGGCCGCTGACAGGTACACGAACCGTGGCGGCCGCGGCAGCGCCCTCGCCGCCGCGAGCACCATCAGGCTCATGCCGACGTCGACGCGCTCGTAGTCCGCGGGCGGTTGACCGGCGCGGACGGACGCCCGCGCCTTCGCCATCGTCGTGCCGAGCAGCGCGTACACCTGCGTCGGCGCGCACCGCTCCAGCGCCGCCCGGATCGCCCCCGGCTCCCACACCACCGGCTCGACCACCGCCCCCTGGCTCTCGAACGTCGTTCTCCAGCGTTCGAACCCCGGCGAGTCGGGACGGACGTGGGCGTGGACGCGGGCGCCCTGAGCGCAAAGGCGGGCGACCACCGACCGACCGGTGTACCCGGTCGCCCCGGCGACCCACGCGACGACGGACGAGTTCGGCTCGGACATGACCGTGCGAGTGTACACGAATGGAGGCATCTGCAAGGCCTGCACAGGGGTTGGCAAGCTTCTTGCTAAATCACTCTCGCCCCCCGGAGCCGCCATGTCCCCGAAGACCGAAATCCCCTGGGTTTACCTCTGCCTCAAGGTGCAGTACGCGCTCCCGCAGGCGGGCGCCCGGCTGGCGCTCGGGCTGCCCCACACGTGGCCGGCCAACGACACCGCCCGGGTGCCCGCGGCCTCCGACGCCCGCGGTTGAGCTCGGTCGCGGCCCCGCCGTCCGGGGCCGTCAGACCGGGACACGGATGCCCTAGAGTCCCCCCGCCCGCGCCACGCGGGGGAGGACGACCATGGAATACCGCACCCTCGGCCGCAGCGGCCTCTCGGTGTCGACGCTCTGCCTCGGCACCATGACGTTCGGGGAAGCCGACGAGAACTCGTTCATGCACAAGGTCGGGTCCGACGAGGCGACCGCCCGCCGGATCATGGACCTGGCCCTCGATTCGGGCATCAACTTCTGGGACACCGCCGACGTGTACGGCCAGGACGGCCTGAGCGAGCGCGTGATCGGCAACTGGTTCGCCGCGTCCGGCCGCCGCGACGAGGTCGTGCTGGCGACCAAGTTCCGCTTCCGCATGTCGAAGGGCCCGAACGGCACCGGCGCCGCCCGCCGCCGGATCGTCCGCTGCGCCGAGGACAGCCTGCGCCGCCTGCAGACCGACCGGATCGACCTGTACCAGATCCACATGCAGGACCTCGATACGCCCGAGGAGGAGACCCTGCGCGCCCTCGACGACCTCGTCCGCGCCGGCAAGGTCCTCTACATCGGCTGCAGCAACTACGCCGCCTACCGCATGGTCGAGAGCCTGTGGGCGAGCGACCGCCTCCGCCTCGAGCGCTACGTCAGCTTCCAGGCGCAGTACAGCCTCGTCGTCCGCGACATCGAGCTCGAGCACGTGCCGGTGTGCCAGCGCCACGGGCTCGGGATCTTGCCGTGGTCGCCGCTCGCCGGCGGGTTTCTGTCCGGCAAGTTCGAGCGCGGCGCCCCGCCGCCGGCCGGCACCCGCCTCGAGAAGTGGAAGGACCGCTACGCGAGCTTCGACACCGAGCGCAACTGGAAGATCATCGACGCCGTCCGCGCCGTCGCCGCGGAGCTCGGCGCGACCCCCTCGCAGGTGGCGCTCGCGTGGCTCCTCCGCAAGCCCGCCGTCACCTCGGTGATCTTCGGCGCCCGCACCGAGGACCAGCTGCGCGACAACCTCAAGGCCGCCGAGCTGCGCCTCGACGACGCCCAGCTGCGCCGCCTCGACGACGCCTCCGCGAGCCCGCTGCCGTACCCCTACGGCATGATCCGCAGCATCCAGGGCCGCTGGTAGCCCGTCACTTCTTCGCCGGCCCGACCGTCAGCACGACCTCGCCGCACGGCCGGGCCATCGCCAGCGTCCACGTCCCGTGCGTCCGCGCCGGCACCGGCGGCTCGCCGGTCTTGCGCTCGAGCTTCTGCGCCGACGGACAGTCGATCTCGCCGCCGCGGGCCCGCACCGCCGGCAGGTACGTCGTCGACTCGGCCCCGCCGCGCAGCACGACCAGCTCCTTCAGCGTGCCGTCGCCGCCGTCGCTGGTCGCGTTGATCAGGTAGAGCGACCCCCGCTCGGCGCCCTGGCACGACAGCTTGAACCCGCCGCCGGCCGGCGACAGGTCGCCGACCTCCGCGTCGTCGCAGGCGAGCAGGGTCTCCCCGGCGTGCTCGAGCTTGAAGGAATAACGGCCGTCGCCGCAGGCGCTCGCGGCCGTCGAGACGACGGCGAGCAGCACCGACAGCGAGGCCCGACGGGCTCCGGACGGACGCACGACCACGGCCCGCAGTGTCGACCCGCCCGGCCTGGCCGGTCAAGCCGCCGCGCCCGCGCGTCCGCGCGAGCCCGAGCCGCGCGCGCCCCCGGACGCCCGCGTCCGCGCGGGCGCACCGACGCGCGCCGCCGCGGTCAGTGCAGCCACTCGTGCCGGCGCGCCCGCTCCTGCAGCGCGTGCACGGTGTCGTTGGTGTAGTCGCCGATGATCTCGCGGACGACCGTCTTCTGCAGCGAGCCCCTGGCGACCTCGCGCAGCTTGCCGACGAAGTCCGCCGGCGCCGCGATCACCAGCCGCCCGAATTGCCGCTGGTGCTGGGCCTGCGTCAGACGCTCGACGATCTGGCGCACGAACTTCTGGTCCTGCTCGTCCTGCGCGCCGCGGCCCTCGGCCAGCAGGTCACGCCGCCCCGACGAACTGCTGTACAGCGCCGAGCGCCGGTCGGTGCGCTCGGGCGACTCGATCGTCTCGATCGGCGTCAACGTGGGCCTGAGCCGCGAACCGTTGACCTCGAAGAGCTGGGCCTGACTGCGATCCGCGACGACGAACCAGGTCGATTCCATGCACGTACCTCCTCGATTTTCGATGCTGCGGCAGGCCGAAGGGCCGTACAAGCGGGCGCGGCCCTCGCTGCCGCGTGAACAACCGCGGGGCCCCGCTCGCCCATTCCCGCCGCCCGCGCCCCACGGCCGGCGGGCCTCGGCGAAACCGCCCGTCTAAACGCCGTTCTTGTACGTGAAATTGTCGACGCGCCCGCAAGTGAGGCCGCGCAAGCCGCAGCGACCGCCGGCCCCCGCGGGCCCGCGCTCCGCCGATCTTCGGCCCCGGATCGCCGCCCACCGTCCCCCCGGACCCCACCGGGCGCAGCAGGCGCCAGCCGGGGCCCCCCGGGACCTTCCCCCGCGCCCGCAAGTCGCGGCAAAACCGCGTAGCCCTGCCTGGCCCGCCGCGCTATCCTCCCGCCCCTCACGCGTATGGCAGGCGAGCAGAAGACGGGGATCAACATCGAAGACGAGATGCGTAGCTCCTTTTTGGACTACGCCATGAGCGTCATCATCTCCCGGGCGCTCCCGGACGTGCGCGACGGCCTCAAGCCGGTCCATCGGCGGATCCTCTACGCGATGGATCAGCTGCGGAACACGCACACGCAACCCTACAAAAAGTCGGCGCGCGTCGTCGGCGACGTGATCGGCAAGTATCACCCGCACGGCGACACCGCCGTGTACGACGCGCTGGTCCGGCTCGCCCAGGACTTCGCGATGCGCTACCCGCTCGTCGACGGCCAGGGCAACTTCGGCTCGATCGACGGCGACGCCCCCGCGGCGATGCGCTACACCGAGGTCCGGATGAAGCGGCTCACCAGCGAGCTGCTCGCCGACCTCGACAAGGACACCGTCGACTGGGTCCCCAACTACGACGACAAGGAGCTCGAGCCGACCGTCCTCCCGACCAAGATCCCGAACCTGCTGCTCAACGGCGCGGTCGGGATCGCCGTCGGCATGGCGACCAACATCCCGCCGCACAACCTCGGCGAGATCATCGACGCCTGCATCGCCCTGATCGACGACCCGAAGCTGACCACCCGCGACCTGCTCGGCATCGTCACCGGCCCCGACTTCCCGACCGGCGGCCAGATCATCGGCCGCGGCGGGATCCGCCAGGCCTACACCACCGGCCGCGGCAGCATCACCCTGCGCGCCCGCTGCACCGTCGAGGAGGACGAGAAGGGTCGCGAGGCGATCATCGTCCACGAGATCCCCTACCAGGTCAACAAGGTCAAGCTGATCAGCCACATCGCCGAGCTCGTCCGCGAGAAGAAGCTCGAGGGCATCAGCGACCTCCAGGACTACTCCGACCGCACCGGCATGCGGATCTGGATCCAGATCAAGCGCGACGCCAGCGCCCAGGTCGTCCTCAACACGCTCTACAAGATGTCGGACCTGCAGGTCAGCTTCGGCGTCAACATGATCGCGATCGCCAACGGCCGCCCGCAGGTCCTCACCCTGCACGACTGCCTGTCGCACTTCATCGACCACCGCCGCGCCGTCGTCACCCGCCGCTCGCGCTTCGAGCTCAAGAAGGCGATGGAGCGCCGCGAGATCGTCGAGGGCATCGGCGTCGCGATCGACGCGATCGACCGCATCATCGCGATCATCCGCGCCGCCCCCGACCCGGACGCCGCCCGCGACGCCCTGTGCGCCGAGCCGCTCCAGGGCTTCTCCGGCTTCCTCGCCCGCTGCGGCCGCCCCGACGCCGAGGTCGAGGCCGCGCGCGGCCGCCCGTATCACCTCCGCCCGGCCCAGGCCAAGGCGATCCTCGACATGCGCCTCCAGCGGCTGACCGGCCTCGAGCGCGAGAAGGTCGAGGGCGAGTACAAGGAGCTCTGCGCGACGATCGCCCACCTCGAGGCGATCCTCGCCTCGGACACCCTGCTGATGGAGGTGATCCGCGGCGAGCTCGCGGCGATCCGCGGCGAGTACGGCGACGCCCGCCGCACCGAGATCCTCGACGACGAGTCCGAGATCGAGCCGATCGACCTCGTCGCCGACGAGCCGATGATCGTCATGCTGACCAACAACGGCTACATCAAGCGCCTGTCGGTCGGCGAGTACCGCGTACAGGGCCGCGGCGGCACCGGCGTCAAGGGCGGCGTCGGCCGCGACGCCGCCGACTTCGTCGTCGAGCTGTTCGAGGCCGGCGCCCACGCCAACGTCCTGATGTTCACCAACACCGGCCGCGTGTTCCGCACCCGCGTGTTCGAGCTCCCGCTCGGCCGCCGCGACCACGCCGGCAAGGCCCTCGTCAACTTCCTCGACCTGCGCGACGGCGAGCGCGTCCTCGGCATGGTCCCCTACCGCGACGAGGAGGTCGACGGCAGCGAGCGCTTCGTCATGATGTGCTCCGCCCAGGGCTACATCAAGCGCACCGCCCTCGACGAGTTCGCCAACATCCGCTCGACCGGCATCATCGCCGTCACCATCGAGGACGGCGACCAGCTGATCGACGCCCGCCTGACCAACGGCAAGCAGCAGGTGATGCTCACCTCGGCCCATGGCATGTCGATCCGCTTCACCGAGGACGACGTCCGCCCGATGGGCCGCACCGCCCGCGGCGTCCGCGGCATGGACCTCCGCGAGGGCGACCAGGTCGTCAGCATGACCGTGCTCGAGCCCGACAGCGAGGCGTCGATCCTGACGATGTGCGCCAAGGGCTACGGCAAGCGCACCCCCGCGTCCGACTACAAGGTGCAGAACCGCGCCGGCCTCGGCATCATCACGATCAAGGTCACCGAGCGCAACGGCCCGGTCGTCAGCTCGCTGCGCGTCGAGCCCGACGACCACATCATGGTCGTCACCAGCCGCGGCAAGGTCATCCGCACCACCGTCGCGTCGGTCAGCGAGATCGGCCGCAACACCCAGGGCGTCCGCATCATCCGGGTCGGCGAGGACGAGCGCGTCGTCGCGATCGAGCGCATCGTCGACCGCGAGGACGAGGAGGCCGGCGACGCCGCCGAGGAGGCCGGCGAGGTGACCGAGTCCCCCGAGACCCCCGAGGACAGCAGCGATGACAACGCGTGAGACCCCGGACTTCTGGAACCAGATCCCCGGCGACGGCCGCGCCGGCGACCGCAGCCGCAGCCTGTTCAACGCCGCCCTCGCCGTGATCCCCGGCGGCGTCAACAGCCCCGTCCGCGCCTTCAAGTCGGTCGGCGGCGACCCGCCGTTCATCCGCGCCGCCCGCGGCCCGTACCTGCTGACCGAGGACGGCGTGACCCTGATCGACTACGTCGGCACCTGGGGCCCCGCGATCCTCGGCCACGCCCACCCCGCGGTCATCGAGGCGGTCTGCCGCGCCGCGAAGGACGGCCTGTCGTTCGGGGCCTGCTCCGCCGCCGAGGTCGAGTTCGCCGAGCTGCTGTGCAAGCTCGTCCCCGCGCTGGACGGCGGCATGGTCCGCCTGGTCTCCTCCGGCACCGAGGCGACGATGAGCGCGCTCCGCCTCGCCCGCGGCTTCTCCGGCCGCAGCAAGATCGTCAAGATCGACGGCGGCTACCACGGCCACGCCGACATGCTGCTGGTCGCCGCCGGCTCCGGCGCCGCGACCCTCGGGATCCCCGGCTCCGAGGGCGTCCCCGCCCAGGCCGTCCGCGACACCCTCACCGTCCCGTTCAACGACCTCCAGGCCGTCGAGCGCGTGTTCGAGGAGTACCGCGGCGACGTCGCCGCGATCATCATCGAACCCGTCCCCGGCAACATGGGCTGCGTGCCGCCGCTGCCCGGCTACCTCGAGGGCCTGCGCGCCGCCTGCACCCGCGAGCACGTCGTCCTGATCTTCGACGAGGTGATGTCCGGCTTCCGCGTCGCCCTCGGCGGCGCCTCGCAGCGCTACGGCGTCACCCCGGACCTCGTCTGCCTCGGCAAGATCGTCGGCGGCGGCCTGCCGTGCGGCGCCTACGGCGGCAAGCGCGAGATCATGCAGCACGTCGCCCCGCTCGGCCCCGTCTACCAGGCCGGCACCCTCAGCGGGAACCCGGTCGCCGTCGCCGCCGGCCTGACGACCCTGCAGATCCTCGCCCGCGACAACCCCTACGCCGCCCTCGAGGCGATCTCCGCCGCCGTCGCCAACGGGATCGCCGCCCGCGCCGCCCGCCTCGGCGTCCCCCTGGTCAACAACCGCGTCGGCGCCATGTTCACCGGCTTCTTCCGCGAGGGCGACGTCCACAACTACGACGACGCCAAGCGCAGCGACCTCGCCGCGTTCGCCGAGTTCCACCGCGAGATGCTCGCCTGCGGCGTCTACCTTGCGCCGTCGCAGTTCGAGGCCAGCTTCGTGTCGCTGGCCCACGACCAGGCCGCCATCGACCACACCCTCGCGGCCGCCGACGCCGCCCTCGCGGCCGTCGCCCGCCGCTACGCATGACCCAGCGCGACCGACAGCCCCTGCTCAAGCAACAGGCCGAGTGGTTCCGCCTCACCGAGGCCGGCGCGATCGGCATGGAGATGGGCATCGCCGTCGCGATCGGCTACTTCGGCGGCCGCTGGCTCGAGCGCAACGTCACCCACTGGTCGCCGTGGACGACCTACCTCGGCCTTTTGGCCGGCATCGGCGCCGCCGTGACGGCGATCGTCCGCACCGCCCGCAAGTACACCCGCCAGCTCGCCGCCGAAGAGGCCGCCCAGGGGCAAAGTCACGAACCGAGCCCCCCGCCGCCCGAAGCGCCCGACGACCGTCCTGGAGCGTCGTGATGGACGCCGCGACCTGGGATCTCGTACGCCGCCGGTTTTACTTGTGGAGCCTCACGCTGACCCTCGCCGGGGCCCTGCTCGCCGCCCTCCTCGGCGACGCCGCCCAGGCCTGGTCGCTCCTCGCCGGCGCCCTGATCGGCGTCCTCAACCTCTCCCTGCTCGCCGGCGCGGCTTATCGGCTCGTCCGCTCGGTCCAGGCCGCCCCGCAGCTGCACCTCGGCGAGGGCGGCCGCGCCGCGACGGCGTGGGCCCTGGTGCGCTGGCCTGTCGCTGCTCTTGCGACCGCCGCCGTCCTTTGGTACATGCCCGGCCGACCTGAGGGGCTCACCGCGGGCGTCTTCGTGGCGCTCGCAGCCTTCTGCGTCGCGGCCCTGCACAGCCGCGCCGCCCTCGACCCCGCCCCTCGGGACGACGACCCTGCCGGAAGCTGACCATGGGCGACCACGATTCTTGGTACACGCTGCTGATGCCCGAGTTCTGGGCCCAGCTCGAGCACGGCGCGGCCGAGCACCTCGCCCGCGACAAGAGCTTCCTGATCTTCGGCGCTACGCACTTCACCCTGGTCCACGTCGCCGGGGCGCTGCTCGCGTTCATCTTCATCCTGATCGCCGCCTCCCGCTACCGCGCCAGCCTCGGCCAGGGCGACGGCGGCGTCGTCCCCCCGCGCAGCTTCGGCCTCGCGGCGATGGTCGACGGCTTCGTCGGCGCCGTCTACAACCTCTCGACCGACGTCATGGGCGAGAAGGACGCGCGCAAGTTCCTGCCGCTGACCGGCTCGCTCGCGCTGTTCATCTTCGTCTGCAACATCCAGGGCCTGATCCCCGGGATGATCCCGCCGACCGACACCCTGAAGACCAACCTCGTCTTCGCCCTGCTGGTCTTCCTCGTCTACAACGTCGCCGGCGTGCTCCGGAACGGCCTCGGCTACTTCGCCCACTTCCTCGGTCCGAAGATCGGCGGCTTCCCCTGGCTGTTCCCGCTGTTCCTCCCGATCGAGATCGTCAGCCACCTCGCCCGCCCGGTCTCGCTGTCCCTGCGCCTCACCGGCAACATCGTCGCCGACCACAAGGTCGTCGCCGTCGTCGCCATGATGGTGCCCCTCCTCGTCCCCCTGCCGTTCCTCCTGCTCGGCACCGTCGTCGCCATCGTCCAGACGCTCGTCTTCACCCTGCTGACCATCATCTTCATCGGCCTCGCTGTCGAGCACGCCGAGGATCACTAGAACCACCGACCTCCCGCCTGTCCCTGAGGTAAGCCCCATGCGCAACGTCACCAAGATCGCCACCTTCCTGTTCGTCTTCCTCGCCCCCGCGCTCGTCCTCGCCGCCCCCGCCGGCGGCGCCGAGACCTCCGGTTCCGAGCGCTCGATCTACGGCTTCGCCATGGCCCTCGCCATCGGCCTCGCCGCCCTCGGTGGCGGCCTCGGCCAGGGCCGCGCCGTCGCGGCGGCCCTCGAGGGCATCTGCCGCAACCCGAACAGCGCCGGCAAGGTCCTCGTCCCGATGCTCCTCGGCCTCGCCTTCGTCGAGTCGCTGGTCATCTTCGCCCTGATCATCGCCTTCACCCTCGGCGGCTACATCGCCCCGACCATCGGCGGCTGATCCGTCCCCTCGGCGCTGCCTCGCAGGGCCCCCCGGCGCTCCGCCGCGGGGCCCTCGATCTTTCTGGGCTTCTTCTTGTTCGTGGTGGCGAGCATCCCGGCGGCTTTGGGCTCCTCGGACCGCGACGTGCGGTGCGAGCATCCCGACGGCTCCCGGGAGTGCGACGTGCGGGGTGATCTGGCATCGCTGACGGCCGAGACCGCCTCGCATGCGGTCGGGGATGTCTCGTGGGAAGCCCACGCGCCGGTCGTCGGCTCCGTGGATGGCTGTCTCTCCGCACAGGGCCCAGCCGCCCGATGGACGGCCAGGCCTGGCCGCCCATCGGACGGCCCTCTGCGAGGCCCACCCGGCGCCTGCCCAGCCCCTCCCTGCACACCAGGCCGCCCTCCGCGCAATCCCGCGCGTCCAGACGCGCCCTGCCCCAAGAGACATCCGACATCCGGACTCCCGTCCCTCGGGCCGCCTTCGGACACCTGACCCAAGGGCCATCCTCTCCGAGACCTCCGGACACCGACATCCGGACTCCTGCACCCAGTTCTCCGCGCCTCCTCTCTTCGCGGTCCGAGCGAGCGCCGGCGACACTGTCCAAGGGGCCGTCCGATGGGCGGCCAGGCCTGGCCGTCCATCGGGCGGCTGGAGCCTGCCCCGAAAGACAGCTTCGAACGGAGCCGACGACCGGCGCTCGGGCTTCCCACGAGGCAGCCGTGCTCGCGGTCGGGGATGCGGGCCTTCGCGTATCGGATGGTGGGTTGAGCCCGACGAAGGAGGGTTCAACCCGCCAACGACGCGCGAAGGCCCGCATCCCCGACCGCTTGCGAGGCAGTCTCGGCCGTCAGCGATGCCAGATCACCCCGCATGTCGCGGTCCGAGGAGCCCAAACCCGCCGGGATGCCGCCCGAGCCCGCCATCAATAAGGGCTCTGCGGATCCTTCTTGTCGTCATCGGCCCGCGACCGCACATGCCGCTCGATGTACTCGATGATCGTGTCCGCGACATCGACCTCGGTCGTCCGCTCGATCCCTTCGAGCCCGGGAGACGAGTTCACCTCGAGCACCACCGGCCCGTGCCGGCTGCGCAGGATATCGACGCCTGCGACCTTCAGCCCGAGGATCGCCGCCGCGCGGACCGCCGTCGAGCGCTCCTTGGGTGTCAGCTTGATCGGCGTCGCCGTCCCCCCGCGGTGGAGGTTCGAGCGGAACTCTCCGGGGGCGCCTTGCCGCTTCATCGACGCGATCACCCGGTTCCCGACCACGAACGCGCGGATATCCGCGCCTTCCGCCTCGCGGATGTACTCCTGCACCAGGATATTGACGTCGAGCCCGCGGAACGCCTCGATCACGCTGCGCGCCGCTGCGGGCGAGTCTGCGAGCACCACCCCGATCCCCTGCGTGCCTTCCAGGATTTTCACCACCACCGGCGGCCCGCCGACCACCTCGAGCATCCCCTCGATGTCTTTAATGGAATGCCCGAACCCCGTCACGGGCAGCCCGATCCCCTTCGCCGCCAGGATCTGCATGCAGCGCAGCTTGTCGCGCGAGCGGGAGATCGCCTGCGAGCGGTTCGGCGAGAACACCCCCATCATCTCGAACTGGCGGACGACGGCCGTCCCGTAGAACGTGTACGACGCCCCGATCCGCGGGATGATCGCGTCGACATCGGCCAGCTCGCGGCCGTGGTAGACCACGTGCGGGCGGTGCGACGTGATGTTCATGTAGCAGCGCAGATAGTCGACGATCTGCACCTCGTGGCCGCGGGCCTCTGCGGCCTCGCGGAGCCGCCGCGTCGAGTACAGCGCCCCGTTGCGGGAAAGGATGGCGATCTTCACGATCTCCCTCGCCGGGCCCGCCGCGGCGTGCGGCAGTAGGACTGCTGTGGATCGATGATGAAGCGGCCGCGGACCGCCTCGCGGCCGAGCAGCATGCGGAAGCCGAGCAGCGCGCGGTTGCTGAGCGTCAGCTCGACCTCGAAGTCGAGCGTCCCGATCCCGACGATCGTGCGGATCACCGGGCGGAGCTCGCTGTGGCCGCCGGACGTGCGGACGATCCGCTCGTCGACGAGATCGGCCTCCGCGACCACCTCGCCGGCGTCGTCTTTCTGGTGCGGGTGGATCCGGAACCGCACGCGCTGGCCCGGCAGCTTCTCGATGCCGAACGCGTGCAGGGCCGACGTGCGGGCCCCCGTGTCGACCTTCGCCTTGAGCGCGGGGATCCCGAGCGCGGGCAGCACGATCCATTCGCGCCACCCGAGCACAATCAACGGATCTCGCCCAGGCGTCGCTTTCATACCCGCGTCAGCCGTAACGCTTCCTGAAGTTCAGATCGCGGTCAAGCCGGCGAACTCCGCGAAGATGTCACGGGGCGCGGGCGGGCGGGCGACCTCACGCCGCTCGTGAACTGCTCAGCGCGCGGCGATCTCGAGGTCATCGTCGCCATGCGTGTCACACGACGGCGGCTCGTCCGCGTCCGCAGCCAGCGCACCGGGCGCGGGCTCCCCGCTGTCATGCGTCGGGCGCGGGCGATTGCCGAGCTTCGTCACGTGGTTCGGACGCTCCGCGTGGGTGAACACGATGGGATTGCGCAGCTCCTCCACGTCCTCGGGCCGCGAGTGCGGCTCGTGGGTGACCAGGCGTCCGTTGCCGAGCTCGAGCTCCCGATCGAGCGCCTCGAGCTCCTCGTCCGACATCGTCTCGAGGTCCTCGACCGACACGCCGAGCGCCTCGTAGTCCGAACCGTCGTCACACGCGGGCGCGACGAGGAGCGACGCCGTGAGGACGGAGAGGGCGAGGGTGCGGATGCGGTTGAAGATCGTCATGGCAGGTGTCCCCCATCCAAGCCGCGGGCCACCGGGCACATCTTTGAAATCCCTCGACTTTTCCCGCCGTACCCGCCTGGCGAACGACCACAACCGTGGCCAGATCGCGGCCTGAGCCGGCTACTCTCGTTGCCAGATCCGCTCGAGCGCGAGCGGCACGGCGACCACCCCCACGGCCACTGCGAGCGCGATCGCAGGCTGCTGCTTCAGCGCCTCGATCGATGCCATGACGAGCCTCACGTCCTCCGCGCGTGCCAGGCCCGCGAGGGCGAGTGACCCCAACCCGAGCCCGAGGGCCGCGAGCAGCGGCACCCCGAGCAGCGGCGGCAGGCGCACGAACGGCCCCGTGATCACCCGCAGCGCCGGCACCAGCGCCCCCGTCGCCGCCAGCAGGCTCGCGAACGACATCCCGAACGAGAACATCACGAACCACCCGAGCCGCTGCGCCGGCGGCCAGTTCGCGGGCGGGTTCGGGTCGATCGTCCCGAGGTCGAGGTCGAGCACCTGCAGCGCCACGAGCCCGAGGTACGTCAGCGCCAGCGAGAAGAACCACCGCACCGGCCGCGAGTCGATCTGCATCCACAGCGGCATGTCCTTCAGGGCATGTCCGTAATCGATCCGCCGCTCGAGCCCTGCGCCGATCATCAACAACGGGAAGCTCGCCACCAGCGCCGCCCCGTGGACGGGCGGCGGCACGTGCGGCGCGAACCCGTCGAAGCGCGACAGCACCGCCGCGGCGAACAGCAGCGCCAGCAGCGCGAACACGGGCGCGACCGCGCCCGGCGACAGATCCTTCTTCACCGCCGGCATCGTATCCGACGCTCACCCCGTCCGGACGCTGATCGTCCGCCGCGTCGGGAACGGCAGCCCCGCCGCCGCGCGCAGACCCGCGCAGATCTCGAGCGCGTCCGGCGGCCGCCACTTCATCGGGAACCCGCGGCACTGCTCCGGCTTGACCGCGTGGACCCGGCACGTGTTGTCCGCCCGCAAGAACACGCACGAGCGCAGCGCGTCGCCCTGGTCGACCAGGTGCAGCGCCCCGTCCGGCTGCCGCGCCGCGTACCGCGCGACGAATGCCTCTTCGGACATGTCCAAAAATTTCGCCAGCCGCGCGACGTCCTCGGCGGTCACCCGCACGTATCCGTCCCCGCGACAGCAGTTGCCGCAGCGGTGACACTCGAACTCCGACACGGGGTAGGGCCAATCGGTCTCGGCCATGACGCGCGACGTCTTGCCACCCCGCGCCCGCGCCGTGAAGCCCCCGGCCTCCGGCCCTGCCTCCGCGCTGCGCCTCGCGGACCGCCGGCGACCTCGCGCGCGCCGCGAGCCCTCGCCACTCGCTGCACGCGGGCGCGCGCCCTCGCCCCGCCGCGTGGCATCATCCCGCCCGTGCCGCGCCCTGCCCTGCTCTGCGCCCTCCTCCTCGCCGCCTGCGCCGCCCGCACCACGACCCCGCCGGACGCCCCCGCCCCGCTGTGCCCCGTCGCCGACCGCGACGCCCCGGTGGTCGCCCCGACCGACCTGCCCAGGGCGCCAGCCGCGGCCGCCCGCCTCCTCCTGCGCAACGCCCGGGTGATCGACGGCAGCGGCGGCCCCCCGCAGGACGGCCTCGACGTCCTGCTCGACGGCGGCAAGATCGCCGCCCTCGGCAAGTCTTTACCTGTCCCTTCGGACACCCGGGTCCTCGACCTCGGCGGCCGCACCCTGCTCCCCGGCCTGATCGACGCCCACACCCACCTGCTCGGCGAGCGCCCCGGCAGCCACGCCGAGCAGGTCGCGCGCAGCGTCCAGGAGACCGACGCCGACCTCGCCCTGCGCGGGGTCGCCCACGCGCGCGCGACCCTGCTCGCCGGCTTCACCACCGTGCGCGACGTCGGCGGCACCCTCGCGGTCCGCAGCCTGCGCGACGCGATCGTCGCCGGCCGCGTGCTCGGCCCGCGGATCCTGTCCGCCAACTTCGCGATCGGCAGCACCGGCGGCCACTGCGACGACACCAACGGCCTGCGCCCCGACGTCTTCCCCGGCCAGCCCGACTTCCGCACCGGCGTCGCCGACGGCGCCGACGAGGCGCGCAGGGCCGTCCGCCACCAGGTCAAGCTCGGCGCCGACGTGATCAAGATCTGCGCCACCGGCGGCGTCCTCAGCTCCGGCGACGGCGCCGACAACCCGCAGCTGACCGACGCCGAGCTGGCCGCGATCGTCGACGAGGCCACGCGCCTCGGCCGCAAGGTCGCCGCCCACGCCCACGGCACCGCCGGCATCAAGGCCGCCGTCAAGGCCGGCGTCGCCAGCATCGAGCACGGCAGCCTCCTCGACGCCGACGCGATCGCCCTGATGAAGAAGCGCGGCACCTTCCTCGTGCCCACCGTCTACGTCGGCAAGGTCGTCCTGCAGGCCGCCGACGCCGGCCAGCTCGCCCCCGACAGCGCCGCCAAGGCCAGGTTCATCGGCCCGAAGATGCACGACAGCTTCTCCCGGGCCGTCAAGGCCGGCGTCAAGATCGCCTTCGGCACCGACGCCGGCGTCTTCCCGCACGGCGACAACGCCCGCGAGTTCGAGGTCATGGTCGCCCTCGGCATGAAGCCCGCCGACGCGATCGTCGCCGCCACCAAAAGCGCCGCCGAGCTGCTCGGCCTCCGCGACGTCGGCCAGGTCCGCCCCGGCTTCGTCGCCGACCTCGTCGCCGTCGACGGCGACCCGCTCGCCGACATCCGCGCGCTGCAGCGCCCCGCCCTCGTGATCCAGGGCGGGGTCGTCGTGCGGCCGCCGTCCTGGTGATGTGCCATCATCACCGCACACGTGATCCTCCCGCGCGACCTCAGCCTGCGCCTCGACGACCTCGGCGGGCCGCTCGACGACCCTGCCCCGCTGCGCCACGCCGCGGTGCTCGCCCCGATCCTCCCCGAGGCCGCGCCCGGCGAGGGTCCGCGCCTTCTTTTGATCGAGCGCGCCGGCAACCTGCGCGCCCACGCCGGCCAGCTCGCCTTCCCCGGCGGCAAGCCCGAGCCCGACGACCGCGACCTCGTCGCCACCGCCCTGCGCGAGGCCTGGGAGGAGGTCGGCTTGCCTCCGGGACAGGTCCGCGTCCTCGGCCGTCTCGCCCCCGTCCCCGTCCCGACCGGCTTCCTGATCGTCCCCTACGTCGGCCTCGTCGACGGCCCGTTCGAGCCGCGCCCGCAGGCCACCGAGGTCACCGCGATCCTCACCCCGACGCTCCGCACGATCGCCGACCCCGCCGTCTACCGCTTCGTTGGCGAGCGCTCCTGGCAAGGCACCCGCTACGAGCTGCACGAGTTCCAGATCCACCACCCGCCGCTGTGGGGCGCGACCGCCCGGATCGTCCACGACTTCCTGCGCCGCCTCGACCTCGCCCCCCCGCGCCCGCCGCCCACCTCCGACGACTGAGCCGCCGTCCGGGCCCGCGCCTAATCGAGCAGCCCGGTCACCTCGACCAGCACGGACACGAGCGCCGTCAGCCGAGCCACCTCGAGCGGCCACGCCCACGGTCGCCGCTCGACCAGCCCGAGCACCGCGACCGCCCCGAGCCCGAGCCCCGCGCAGGCCAGCAGCGTCGTCGACCACGCCCACCGCCCCCCGGCGAGCAGCACGAACATCGTCAGCGGCACCGCGAGCGCCATCTGCACGCTCGCGTAGCGCAGGATCGTCGGCGACGGCGGCACATCGAACCGCCGGGCCGCGCGGACTTGCAGCTCCGCCGTCGTCGGCGCCGGGGCCTCCCCGCCGGGCCGCCACTTCGGGTGGGCGAACACCGCCCGAACCTTCTCGCCGAGCCGCGCGCTCTCGCGGATCCGGTCCGCGATCTCGCCGAAGTACGCGAAGTTGGCCCACAGCGGGTTCAGGCTGCGCAGCGGCTTCACCGTGCCGTAGACCGGCCGCTCGACCTCGGTCGCGAAGCTGCCGAACAGGCGGTCCCACGTGATCAGGATCCCCGCGTAGTTCTTGTCGAGGTACTGCGGATTGATCGCGTGATGGACGCGGTGGTGCGACGGCGTATTGAGCACCGCCTCGGCCGGGCCGAGCTTGCCGATCAGCTCGGTGTGGATCCAGAACTGATACAGGCTGTTGAGCGCGCGGCACGCCAGGTACACCGTCGGCGGCAGCCCGAGCAGCGCCAGCGGCAGCGCGAACGGCAGCAGCGACGCGTTGGAGAACAGCGCCTGGCGCAGCGCGACCGCGAGGTTGTACTCCTCGCTCTGGTGGTGGACCGCGTGGACCGCCCACAGCAGGTTGCACTCGTGGCTCGCGCGGTGCCACCAGTAGTACACGAAGTCGACCGCGAGCATGCCGAAGAGCCAGGTCGTCGCCGCCGTCGGGTCGAGCTCGAGGACCCGGAATTCGTAGACGACGAAGTACAGGGCGAAGATCGCCGCCGTCGTCAGCAGGTTGAACAGCTGCTGCGTCACCCCGCAGCTGATGTCGGAGATCGCCGCCGAGAATCGATACAGGTCGCGCCGCCGTCGCCGCGCGAGAACGAGCTCGAGCGCGATCGCGGCGAGGAACACGGGGATCGACCAGGCGATGAGGTGCACGCGCGCGAGGCCCTTCGAAGCCGCGATCTTGCGCCGAACGCCGGTGCCCCGCAAGCCGGGCGCCGGCGCGCGCGACCGCGTTCGCCGGCCCGTGGACAGGTCGCCGGCCGCGCGGGATCCTGCGAGGCGGAGAGGTGTACGTGATGGACATCGGCAAGCTTCAGACCTGGGCCAAGGACAACTTCAGCGGCGCGCTCGACCCGCTCTCGACCGACTACGGCGTCGCCCGGCTGCTCGTCCAGACCGGCCAGCTCGGCCAGGCCGTCCTGCAGAACCGTGACGTCGACAAGGAGATCGCCGACGTCGTGTTCGTCCTGCTCGCGCTCGCCAACCGCGCCGGCGTCGACCTCGAAGCGACCCTGCAGCAGGCGCTGTTCGAGCGCAGCCCGCAGCAGATCCTCGCCCGGATCTCGCGCTAACGCAGCAGGCCGAGCGCCGCCGCGGCGACGACGAGCACGACCGCCGCCGCGGCCGCCCAGGCGCCCGCCGGCCACCCGGCCCCCGGCGCGGCCGCCTGCGCGGCTGTCCGTTCGGACATGTCCGGACGGGCACGCCGGGCCGCGGTGTCGCGGACGATCCGGCGCAGGAACTCGAGGAAGTCGCGCGCGACCTCGCGGTGCGCCCCGACCTCGTCGACGTGCAGCACCCGCGACGCGTCGGCGTGGTCCTCGCGGACGTCGATCACGTAGCAGCCGCCGGGCTCGACGGCGCAGACCTGCCAGTGACCCGGCAGCCCCGCGTAGCAGCCGGCGATCTCCTCGAGCGCGTCGACCGGGGTCAGCCACACCGGCGTCTCGCCGCAGACCAGCCCGGCGTCGACGAAGTCGTGGCTGCTGTGCGCGCGCAGGAACTCGGCGTAGATCGGCGGCAGCCGGCGGCGCCGCTGCAGACGGGCGAGCGCGGCCGGGTCGCGGGCGACGACGACCTCCCCGCCGGCCAGCCCCGCGAGGTCGACGAGGACCTGGACGAGCGCCCGGCTCACCGCGCCCTCCCGGCGTTCGGCGGCGCGCCGCCGGGAAACCGCGGCCCTCGCGGCCCAGCCATCGCGGGGACCTTGCCGGACGACGCTCGTACGAGGACGATCATGGGCGCGCTTCGAGTGCGCGCGGGGATAGACCGTCCGGGGCGAGCACGTCAAGCCCGGGTTTTCGGGCCGGGGCCGGCCTGGTAGCGTGGCCTCGTCATGGCGTCGCTGTTCCCGTTCACGACCGATGAAGCCGAAACGGTGCTCCGCGCCCTCAAGACCGTGGCGATGGCCGACGGGACCTTCGCGGTCAAGGAGCAGGCGCTGCTCGCCGCGGCGGCCGAGGTGCTCGGCGTGCGGGCCGACCCCGACGAGGTCCGGACGATCGCGCCCGAGGAGCTCGCGGCCGCCGTCCCCGACCCGGACCGCCGGCTGGTCGCGCTCAAGGCCTGCCTGGTGATGGGCATGGTCGACGGCCAGGTCTCGCCCGAGGAGTGGAAGGTCCTCTCGGCCTTCCGCGGCGCCTTCGCGGTCGACGAGGCCGAGATGCAGGTGTTCCACGGGCTCGTCCAGCAGCACCGCCAGCGCACCCAGTACGAGCTGCAGCGCCGGCTCGGCTCGCCGCAGGCCCGCACGCTGTACGCCGACCAGGGCTGGCAGGGCGTGCTCAGCTTCTTCACCGAGGACCTGCAGAGCCTGCCGAAGGCCAGGGAGAACGCCGACCTCGCCTGGCGCTACCGCAAGATCGGCCTGTTGCCCGAGGGCACCCTCGGCCGCGAGCTGTGGCGCTACTATCGCGAGCGCCAGTTCGCGTTCGCCGGCGAGCTCGGCGGCGTGCCGGAGGCGCTCGTGCACCACGACATCACCCGCGTGATCGCCGGCTACGACACCGACCTCGACGGCGAGCTCGAGACGATCGCCTACGTCGCCGGCCTGCGCGGCGAGGAGCCGTCGAGCGCGCTGTTCCTCGTGCTCTTGCAGCACGCGGTCGGCAACAAGGGCGGCGCGGGCGCCCACCTCGTCGTGCCGGTCGAGAAGATCCTCGCCGCCCGCGAGCGCGGCAAGGCGACCCGCGAGGACTTCACGCGCAAGCGCGACTTCTGGGACGTCATGGAGCGCCCGGTCGACGAGCTGCGCGCGCGCTACGGGGTGCCGCCGCCGTGACCGCCGACGTCCAGTGCTTCGACCTCGCCGAGGTCGACCTCGACAGCGGCCTCGAGGTCGCCGCGTGGGTCGACCGCCTGCGCGCCGCCGCGGCCGCCGGGCCCGTCCGCGTCCGCAACTGCCCGCAGATGCTCGCGCACACGCTCTACAAGGCCGCCCTGCTCGGCGGCCCGATCGCGCTCGAGTCCGTCCGCGAAGAAGAAGCCTACGGCTGACCGCCGCGCGTCCGCCGGCGGGCGCGCCGTGTGTGCCGGGCCGGGCCGCGTGCTAGGCTGGCGGGCATGTCCGCCGCCGCTCGCGCCTTCGCCAGGGCCCGCAGCCGGGTCCAGGTCACGCGCCAGGCCCGCACGGCCCTGATCGCCAGCGCCCTCGTCACCGCGGCGCTCTACGCCGTCCCGTTCGGGGGCTTCCTCATCTACCCGCTGCTCTTGCTGTCGACGCTCGCGCACGAGCTCGGCCACGGCCTGACCGCGCTCGCCCTCGGCGGCGAATTCCGCGCGTTCTACCTCTGGCCCGACGGCTCCGGCATGGCCGTCCACGTCGGTCCCGAGGGACATGTCCTCGAGGCCCTGGTCTCCGCCGGCGGCCTCGTCGGCCCGGCGCTGGTCGCCGCGCTGTGCTTCGCGCTCGCCCGCCGCGAGCGCGTCGCGCGGGCGGCCCTCGGCCTGCTCGGCGTCGGCTGCCTCGTCGCCGACGCGCTGGTCGTCGACAACACGTTCGGCCGCTGGTACGTCGGCCTCGTCGGCCTCGCGCTGGCCGTGCTGGCGGTCCGGGCCCGCGCCGCGCTCGCGCAGACGGCCCTGGTTTTCCTCGCCGTCCAGCTCGCGCTCAGCGTGTTCTCGCGGGCCGACTACCTGTTCACCGTCACCGCCGTCACCGCCGGCGGCGCGATCCCGTCCGACACCGCCCGGATCGCCGAGGCCCTCGGCGGCACCTTCTGGCTGTGGGGCGCCGCCTGCGGCCTGTTCTCGCTGCTCGTCCTCGTGTTCGGCCTGTGGCTGTTCGTCCGCGGCAGCGCCAGCCTCGAGCTGTCGGACCTGCGCCGGTGACCGCGCCCTCGCCCGCCCCGCCGATCGCGCGCCTCGCCGCCCGCGCGCTCGCGGGCGACCTATTCTCCTGGACATGTCTCAAGAGCCACCCCGGCGAGCACGCGGTCTGGCGCGCCGACGGCCCGTCCGGGTCGATCGTGCTCAAGGAGCACCGCCACCCGCGCAGCTTCCCGCAGGAGCTGCGCGCCTACCAGGACTGGCTGCCGCGGCTCGAGGAGGCCCTCCGGCGCGCCGAGGGCCCCCGCGACCCGGTCCCCGCAGCGCCCGCGGGCCCACCGATCGACCTCGACGCCGCCCCGCTCGCCAGGATCCCGGTCGCCACGCCGGCGCTGCTCGCCGTCGACGTCGCCGCCCGCGTGCTCGCGCTCTCGCTCGCGCCCGGCGCTCGCCTGTCCCCGGAGACATGTGAACCCACGCTCGAGCGCCGCGCCCACGCCGCGGCCGGCCGGTTCGCGCGCGCCCTGCACGGCCTCGCGGTCCGCGACGACGACCCCGTCGCGCTGGTCGACGCGCTGCGGGCCCGCCTCGCGCGGGCCGACGACCAGGCCGCGAGCCTGCTGACCGCGAGCGAGCGCGCCGGCCTGGCGAAGCTCGCCCGCGACGTCGACGCGTTCGCCGGCGTGCCGCGGGTCCCGTGCCACCGCGACTTCACCCCCGACAACTGGCTGGTCTCCGGGACATCCTTGATCGAGTTCGACACCATCACGATCGTCGACTTCGAGCACGCGCGCCTCGACGCCCCCGAGGTCGACCTCGTCAAGCTGCGCGCCGAGGTGTGGCCGGGCCGCCCCGACCTCGAGGCCGCGTTCCTCGCCGGTCACGGCCCGCTCTCCGCCGACGCGACCGCGCGCCTGGGCGTGCTGCTCGCCCTGCACGCCGCCGCGACCCTCGCCTGGGCCCACCGCCACGGCGACGCGCTCTTCCGGGCCCGCGGCCGCCAGGCCCTCGCCGCCGCGCTCGCCTCCGCGTGATCGATCGGGCACGCGGCCGGCGCTCGCCTCCACCGGATCGCCTGGCCGTCGGCGGCCTCGCGCGCCCGCGCGCGTGCGTGTGCAACGACGCCGCCGCCGCCGCGCGTGGTACAACGGGGCTCGTGCGCCGCGCCCGTCACGGATGGAACTTCGGGACATGCCTGATCGGCCTGGTCGCCTGCGCCCGCCCCGAGCCGCCCGCGCCCGCCCCCGTCGCCCCACCCGCTGCCCCCGCGCCCGCTGCCCCCGTGCCCGCTGCCCCCGTCGCACCCGAGCCGCCGCCCGAGCCCGCCGCCGAGCCCGAGCCGCCACCACCACCCCCGCCGACGCTCCCCGACGGCCGCCCGATCGTCCCGTGCCTCGACCCCCCGCCGCCGGGCCTCGCCTGCGTCCTGGGCGGCTCGTTCGTCCGCGGCAGCGACGTCGGCCCCGAGAACACCCGGCCCAAGGCGCTCGTGTGGCTGCAGACCTACTACATGGACATCCACGAGGTCACCCACGCCGAGTACAAGGCCTGCGAGAAGACCGGCAAGTGCCCCGTCGCCGGCCCGCGCTACAACGACTACGACCGGCCGCGGCAGCCGATCACCGGCGCGAGCTGGTACGACGCCGTCGCCTACTGCGACGCTCACGGCAAGCACCTGCCGACCGAGGCCGAGTGGGAGAAGGCCGCGCGCGGCCCCGACGGCGCGCAGTTCCCCTGGGGCGACGAGCCCGCGACCTGCGAGCGGGCCATTATTAAAGACGAGCGCGGCCGCAGCTGCGGGGTCAAGAAGCGCGGCTCGGAGGCCGACAAGGGCCGGACCTTCGAGGTCGGCGCGCGCCCGCCGGGCGTGTATGGCCTTTACGACATGTCCGGAAATTCCTGGGAGTGGGTCGCCGACTGGGCGAGCCCGAGCTACGCCGCCTGCGGCGCCGCCTGCGAGGGCGTCGATCCGAAGGGCCCGTGCGGCGGCGCCGACAGGTGCCCCGGCCACCGGCAGAAGGTCGTCCGCGGCGGCTCGTGGTACTGGGACGCGTCGTACGCGACGGCGATCTACCGCCGCACGCACTTCCCGAAGAACCAGCCGTACCACCACTTCGGCTTCCGCTGCGCCGCGAGCCCGGACGAGGCCGCGGCGCTGGCGAAGGCCGCCGCGCCGTCAGACCCGTGACAGCTTGTCCGGGTTGTTGACCAGCTGCAGCGAGTAGATCGTCTCGCCGTCGGTCTCGAGGCACAGCACGCCGTACACCGCGCCGCCGCCGACGCGCACGACCGCCGCCGGCCAGCCGTTGATCTCCTCGATCGTGACCTGCGATCCGCCGCCGGACCGCTTCGCCAGCCCGAGGAACAGCCGCGCCACCCGATCGGACCCTTCGACCAGGTTGCGCGCCGCCTTCACCCGCCCGCCGCCGTCCGACCAGGCGACGACGTCGCCGGCGAGCATCGCCGTCAGCCCCGCGAGGTCGCCCTGCGCGCACGCCCCGAGGAACGCCGCGAGCAGCCGCGCGTGCTGCTCGCGCGAGCGGGCGAACCGCGGCTTGCGGGCCTGCACGTGCGCCCTGGCCCGGTGCGCGAGCTGACGACACGCCGCCTCGTCGCGCCCGAGCGCCTCGGCGATCTCGGCGAAGCTGTGGTCGAACACCTCGCGCAGCACGAACGCCGCCCGCTCGAGCGGGCTCAGCGACTCGAGCAGCACCAGGAACGCCAGCGAGATCGACTCGACGTCGACCGGCTCCGCGGCGCCGCCGGTCGGCAGCGGCTCGGGCAACCACGGCCCGACGTACGCCTCCCGCCGCGCCCGCGCCGACTTGAGCTGGTCGAGGCACAGCCGCGTGACGACCGTCGCCAGCCACCCTCCCGGCGCCGCGATCGCCTCGTGCTGCGCCGCCTGCCAGCGCAGGTGCGCCTCCTGCAACACATCATCCGCCTCGGCCGCGCTGCCGAGCATCCGGTACGCGATCCCGAACAGCCGCGGCCGCTGGGCCGCGAACACCTCCGCCGCGTCGTCCGGGCTCACCGCGTCCCCTGCATGGCCCCCATGATGCCACCGCGGCGCCCGCACGGCCGCGCGAGCTCGCGCCGCCCGGCGCCCGACCCGTCGTCGCCGGTCCACGGGCCCGCCGGCAGCGTCGGTCACCCATGGCCTGTCCGGCGCGGCCGAGCGGCCCGGACCCGCTGAGGCGCACTGGCCTGCCGCGCCGCGGCGTGCGACCGTGCCCCCGCGATGCCGCCCGCGATCCTCCGCCTCGGCGACCCCCGCCTGCGCCGCCTCGCCGCCCCCGTCGACCTGACCGATCGGGCATCCGTGCTCGGCGACCTCGGGCGCCTGCACGCCGAGCTCGCCGCCTTCCGCGCCGCCAACGGCTTCGGCCGGGCGATCGCGGCGCCGCAGCTCGGCATCGACCGACGGATGATCGCCATGAACCTCGGGACAGGTCCGCTGGCGATCCTCGATCCCGAGATCGTGTGGCGCAGCCGCGAGACCTTCACCCTGTGGGACGACTGCCTGTGCTTCCCGGAGCTGCTCGTCCGCGTCCGCCGGCACGCCTCGATCTCCGTCCGCTACCGCGACGAGCACGGCCGCACGATCCTCCGCGAACACCTCCCGCGCGGCGAGTCGGAGCTGTTCCAGCACGAGATCGACCACCTCGACGGGATCCTGGCCGTCGACCGCGCCGAGGGCGACCCGGCGACGATCACCCGCGAACAATTCGCCGCCGACCCCGCCCGCTTCGCCGCGATGGTCGACGCCCTGATCGGCGGACCGTTCGGCGCCGCCTGACGCCTCACGCGCGGGCGCGCGGGCGGACGTGCACGCGGATCTGCCCGCGCGGCCCGACCGGCACGTTGAAGCGGTGGCGGGCGTCGCTGTTGTTCGGGTCCGGCGCGAAGTCGAAGGCGAGCGCCAGCTTCGACAGCACGATCTTCGCCTCGAGCAGCGAGAAGTGCTGCCCGACGCAGCTGCGCGGCCCGGTGATGAACGGCAGCCAGCGGTAGCCGGTCGACGCGTCGCCGAGGAACCGGTCCGGCCGGAAGCTGTCGGGGTCGGGCCACTGCTGCGGATCTTTGTGCAGCGCCTGCATGTGCACCATGATCCGCGCGCCCTTCGGGATCTCGATCGCCTCGAAGCGGTCGTCGACGATCGCCTGGCGGGTCACGATCGGCACGATGTTGTACAGCCGCAGCGCCTCCTTCAGGCACGCCCCGGCGAAGTCGAGCCGCTTGAGCTGCTCGTAGTCGGGCACGCCCTCGCCGACGAACACCTCGGCGGCGGCCGCCCGCAGCCGCTCGAGCTCGCGCGGGTGCTGCGTCAGCGCGTGCAGCGTCCACGTCAGCATCGCGCTCGACGTGTCGTGCCCGGCGAACAGCATCGTCTTGAGCTCGTCGCACACCAGCCGCTCGCGGTCCGGGTCCCACCCGCCGTCGTCGAGGCTCGCGAGCAGCATGTCGAGCATGTCGACCGGCCGGGCCTCCGGGTCGGCCCGGCGCCGGCGCAGGCGGCCGCGGACCTTGCTGACCAGGAACTCGTCGAGCTGCGCGAGCGAGCGGTCGTAGCGCAGCTTCGCCGGGATCGGCAGCCACCCGCGCAGCGGCATCCACACCCGCTTGTTGGCCTCCTCGACCAGCGGCTCGTACAGCCGCGGCAGCACCTCGTCGCTCTCGTGCGGCGGCATCTGCAGCGTCGCCTCGGCGATCACCTGCAGCGTCAGCCGGCGGAAGTGCGCCGCGATGTCGACCGGCTCGCCGGTGCGCGCGTGCGCCTCGAGCACCTGGCCGAACCGCTCGGCCGCGCGGATCGACACGTCGGCGACACTGCGCAGCGCGTCGATCCGGAACGCCCTGGCGAGGGTCGCGCGCTGACGCTTCCACAGCTCGCCGTCGCTGGTCAAAAGCCCGTGCCCGAGCAGGTCGAGGAACGCGCCCATCGACCGCATGTCCTTGACGTAGCTGTCGGCCGCGCCGACGAAGATGTGGCGGATGAACTCGGGGTCCTTGGTCGCGAGGTACCACGCGCCCGGGATCTCGAAGCGCACGGTCGGGCCGCGCTGCCGCAGCCAGCCCTCCATCACGTCCCACGGCGCCCCCGTCATCAGCGCGGCCATGTGACCGACGAGAGGCAGCTTCTGCGGCGCGTGCGGGACCGGCTGGACCATGGCGACGAGTTGTCCACGCGCCGAGCCCCCCGGCGCAAGACCCGGCGCCCCGCCCCGGCGGTGAGGCCGCGCAAGATCGCCGCCGCGCGGGCATTTTCCGCCGCGCGCGCCGCTGTGCTATAGCCCCGTCGATGCGCGCCCTCGGCCTCGATGTCGGCAGCAAGACGATCGGCGTCGCGGTCTCCGACCCCGGCGGCCTGATCGCCACGCCGCGCGAGGTGCTCGCCCGCCGCGGCCACGCCGAGGACGCCGCCGCCGTCGCCGCGCTCGTCCGCGCCGCCGACGCGCAGGCCGTCGTCGTCGGCCTCCCGCTCGAGCTCGACGGCTCGACCGGCCACCGCGCCCGCCAGGTCGAGCGCTTCATCGCCGCGCTCGAACCTGCCCTCAAGGACCTGCCGGGCCCGCCGCGCGTGTGCACCTGGGACGAGCGCTTCTCGACCGCCGGGGCCGAGCGCGGCCTGCTCCAGGCCGACGTCTCGCGGGCCCGCCGCAAGCAGGTGATCGACGCCGCCGCCGCGCAGTTCATCCTCCAGGGCTGGCTCGACCTCCAGCGCCGGAGGAACATGTCCGGAGAGACAGGCGCATGACCGACGCGCCGAAGACCCCGCCCGCGCGCAAGCGGATCCCGTGGTGGCGGCCGCGCCGCTCGCGGTGGCCGCAGTACGTCGCGCTCGCGCTGGTGGTCGCCAGCCTGGTCTACGGCGGCCTGTGGCTGACGCGCGCCTACGACCGGATGGTCCACTACCCCGAGCGCCCGGGGGTCGGCAGCGCCGAGCCGATCGCGCTCGAGGTCCCGCGCGGGGCCAGCTTCCCGCAGGTGCTGACGCAGCTGACCGAGGCCGGCGTGATCCCGGCCGACGAGGCGCTCTACTTCAAGATGTTCGTGCTGCACCGCGGCGCCGCCGGCAAGATCACCGCCGGCAAGCACGTGTTCCGCGGCGACATGACCCCCGAGCAGGTGCTCGCCGAGCTCGTGCGCCCGCAGCGGGCCGACGAGGTGCGGGTGACGATCCCCGAGGGCCGCAACATCCTCGAGGTCGCCGAGATCCTCTCCGCCGCCGGCTTCGGCGACGTCCCTGCGATCCTGGCGACGATGCGCGATCCCGCCCTGCTCGGCGCGCTCGGGATCACCGGCGAGAGCGTCGAGGGCTACCTCTACCCCGACACCTACAAGTTCCCGGCCAAGGCGACGCCCGAGCAGATCGTCCGGCGGATGGTCGAGCAGCACCACAAGGTCTACGGCGGCCTCAAGCGGAGCCACCGCGAGGCGCTCGAGGAGCTGAAGAAGACCCTCGGCTGGGGCGACCGCGAGATCCTGATCATGGCCTCGCTCGTCGAGAAGGAGACCGCGGCCAAGCACGAGCGCCCGCTGATCGCCGGCGTCTTCCTCAACCGCCTGCGCTTCGCCTCGTTTTCGCCCAAGCGCCTCGAGACCGACCCGACGATCATCTACGGCTGCACCGTGGCGCTGAAGAAGTCCGCCGCCTGCGAGAAGTTCGAGGGGCGGATCCGGCGGATCCACCTGCGCGACCCGGACAACCCCTACAACACCTATACCCACGAGGGCCTGCCGCCAGGGCCGATCACCAACCCCGGCAAGGCCGCGCTCGAGGCCGTCCTCGCGCCCAAGAAGTCGCGCTTTTTGTACTTCGTGTCACGCAACGACAAGACCCACCAGTTCTCCCGGACGATCGCCGAGCACGAGGCCGCGGTCGAGAAGTACATGCGCCAGGGCGCCGTCGGCGACGGGTCCGCCGCCGGGGCCGCGGGCGCCGACGGCGAGTGAACCCCGGTCACCTCGCGCGCCCGGGCGCCGGGCGCTGCGAGGCCCCGCGGACGGGCGAGAACGCAAGCCGCGCGCGGACCTTGCGACAGACCGTGGTTTTCGCCCGTTTCGGGTGGGAGGTGGAGGCGAATCGGCCAGGCGTGTTAGCCTGCAGCCGAGATGGACCTCGCGCGACGGAGCCTTGCGGTGGCGATGGCCGCCAGTGTGTGCCTCAGCACCTCGGGTTTCGGCCGGCTGGCGTCGGCGGCCCCCGGGACGGCCGCGCCGCTGCTGGTCGCTCCGACCGCGACCGCGGACGCGGGCAGCAAGCTGGCGATCTTGCCGCTGGTCGTCGAGGGCACGCTCAGCGAGGCCGACAAGAACTCGCTGACGCAGTCGCTGATCAGCGGCCTGCAGCGCGGCGCCTTCACCGTCCTGAACCCCGAGCAGGTGATCGCGGCCGACGGCGGCGCCGCGACCTGCGAGGACGCGACCTGCTTCAAGTCGATCGCCGGCAAGACCGGCGCCGCCTACGTCGTCCGCGCCGTCGTCACCGTCCGCGACCGCGACTACACCGTCCAGGTCAGCCTGCTGTCCGGCGCCGACGGCCAGCGGATCGCCGGCACCCAGGACGCCTGCGAGATCTGCGGCGTCGGCGACGCGAGCGGCCTGATCGACTCCGCCGCCGCGACCCTGCGCCTCAAGCTCGACGCGCTCGCCAAGGGCCCCGCCTCGTTCAAGCTGACCAGCGACCCGGCCGACGCGATCGTCACGATCGACGGCGACATCGTCGGCACCACCCCGCTCAACCGCCCCGTCGTCCCCGGCAAGCACGTCGTCCGCCTCAGCAAGGACGGCTACATCGCGATCGAGCGCGAGGTGACCTTCGTCGAGGGCGTCGCCGAGAACCTCGAGTTCAAGCTCGAGAAACTGCCGAGCCGCCTCCCCGGCAAGCGCTGGGGCTACGCCTCGATCGCCATCGGCGTCCTCGGGATCGGCGCCGGCGTCGGCCTGACCGCGATCGACGGCCGCAACTACACGCTCAACTGCGAGGGCGCGAACGTGATGAACCCCGGCATCACGGGCGAGAAGGAGTGCAGGTTCCTGTTCAACACGAAGTGGTACGGCGTCGCCGCCACCCTCGCCGGCGCCGCGCTCCTGACCCTCGGCACCGTGATCCTGATCAACTCGCGGCCGAAGACCGACAAGAGCCGCAACGCCGCCGCCCGCCCCGGCCTCCAGCAATTCGGCCTCGGCCCCGGCAGCGTGATGCTCCGCGGCCAATTTTGAAGCCTGTCCGCCCGGACAGGCCCGCGGCGACAGACTCGCCGGCCGCGTGACGCTCGCCGAACACGCAGCGGGTCGGCACGCCGACCTCGTGAAGTGCGTCGCCGCCGTCCGTCCCACCGCTCGCGGACCACGCGGCGGCCGCCTGTCCGCGAGCCCCGCTCACCCGCGCAGGCGCGCCCACACGTCCGCGGGCAGCGCCGGCGCGCCGCCCGCCGTGTACGGCAAGATCCCGAAGCACTCGAGCCCGCTCGCCGCGGCGAGCACCGCCGGGTTGTCGCGCCGCGCCGGGTGGTCCTCGCCGGTCGTGTCGACGAGGAAGAACCCGCGCGGCACGAGACCCAGCCGGCGCAGCGCGGCGACCGTCAGCAGCGTGTGGTTGATCGTGCCGAGCCCGAGCCGGCCGACGATCACCGGCGCGGCCCCGAGCCCGGCGATCCACGCCGGCAGCCACGTCCCGCCCGGCATCGGCACCCACAGCCCGCCGGCGCCCTCGACCAGCGTCACGTCCGGCCGGAGCTCCGCCTCGAGGCCCGCGAGCGCCGCCTTGACCTGTCCGAACGGACCTGCCTGCCCAGACAGGTCCCCCGGGACATCGAGCTCGACGCGCCCGGCGAACCCGCGCGGGTCCTCGGCGATCCCCGGCGCGAGCGGCTCGGCGTAGCGCAGCGGGCAGATCTGCGCCGCCGTGACCCCGAGCGAGCACGCCGCGGCGAGCCGCTCCGGGTCGCCGCCCGGTCCGCCGGGCCCGCTCGCCGCCGGCTTGAACGGCAGCACGCGCAGCCCGGCGGCCGCGCCCGCGCGCAGGAGCGCGCAGGCGAGCGTCGTCTTGCCGACGTCCGTGTCGGTGCCGACGAGGAACAGCCGCATCGCCGGCTCAGAACGACTCGAGGAGCTTGGCGCGCTTGGCCTTGTACTCCTCTTCGGTCAGCAGGTCGGCCTCGAACGCGGCCTTGAGCTTGCGCAGCTTGGCCTCGAGGCTGTTGTCGTCGGCCGGCGGCTGCTGCTGCTGCGGTTGCTGCTGCGGGGGCGGCGGCGGCTGCTGCATGCCCATGCCCATGCCGCCCATCATCTGCGCCATCATCTGGCCCATGCCGACGCCCATGCCCATGCCCATGCCGGCGGACGCGGTCCCGCCGGCGCCCGGGTTCTTGGCCGCGTCGCGCATCACATTGAGGCCCTCCCAGGCCATCGTGTTGTCGACCCCGCGGGCCGCCTGGGCCGCGGCGGCGTCGAGCGCCTTCTCGATCTCCGGCGGCAGCGAGATGTTCTCGATCACGAAGCTCGTCAGCTGGAGGCCGAACTTCTTGAACTCCTCGGCGATGTCGCCCTTGACCTGGTCCTCGAGCACGTTGTAGTGCGCGGCCATGTCGGCGACGCTGATGTCGCTCTTGCCGGCGGCCTGGGTGAACTTGTTGACGAGCAGGCGCTTGAGGTACTCGGCGATCGCGTCGGTGGTCGTCAGGCCCTGGGTGCCGACGATCTCCTTGAAGAAGGTGCCCGGGTCGGAGATCCGGAAGTTGTACGCGCCGAACGCGCGGATCCGGACGCGGCCGGGGCGGCCGGCGACCGAGAACTCGGGGTCGCGGATGATCACCGGGTTGGCGGTGCCCCACTTCTGGTCGATGTACTGCTTCAGGTTGACGAAGTAGACCTCGACCTTGAACGGGCTGTTGAACCCGTACTTCCAGCCCTTGAGGCGGGACAGGATCGGCAGGTTCTGGGTCGAGAGCGTGTGCGTGCCGGGCCCGAAGATGTCGGCGAGCTGGCCCTCGTTGATCAGGATCGCGGCCTGGTTCTCGCGGCAGACCAGCTTGGCGCCGTTCTTGATCTCGTGGTCGTCGTCCGGGAACCGGTAGACGAGCGTGTAGTTGGTGTTGTCCAGCCACTCGATGATCTCGATGAACTGGCCCTTGATGAAGCTGAGGATGCCCATGGTCGCTCCGGCTTGCTGGTGGGTTCGCGGCAGACGAAAAGGAGGGGTTTACTGCAGGCCCATCTTCAGGGCCTCGTGCTCGAGCTCGACGAACTCGCGGTTGGACAGGCCGAACACGTCGGCGAGCTCGGCCAGGGCGCGGCGCTCCGCGAGGCTGACCTGCCCGTCGCGGTGGACCAGGGCGATCCCGGTCCGCAAGAAGATCCAGCGCAGGTAGCTCCTGTCGAGCACCTGCACCGCCTCGTACTTGCTGAAGCTGCTGTCCTTGAGCTCGTCGAGCGTGGTCGTGCTGCCGACCTCGCGCAGGAACTCTTCGATCAGCGCCGTCTCTCGCGGGTCGATCCCGTCGACGTTGGCGAGGTGGTACAGGCCGCGGGCGAACACATCGATCTCGTCCGCGGTCAGTTCGTTCGTGCTGCCTTGGCTCTCCATGGCCCGGAATGCTACGGGCTTCGCTCCCCTCGTGCCAGGCCGGACAGACCGCAAGAAAACGCCCGCGGTCCACCGTGGACCGCGGGCGTCGCACGACTCGACGCCACCAAGCAGAGGACGTCTAGAGAACCTCGAATTCGCGGACGAAAAGCTGCTGCGCGGGCTCGTTCCCGGGCGCGGTGAACACCTCGACCTTCCACCGCCCGCGCTCCTCGGGCACGAGCGGGTGGCTGGCGGCCAGCGCGAGCGTCGTCGTCGGCGCGAGGACGCCCGGGACCTCCTCGCGCACGTCGCCGTGCGTCCACACGAACGTCACCGGGCGCGGCTCGACCAGCCCGTCCGCGCGGATGTGCAGGTGCACCGCCCCCGTCTCGGCCGGGAACGCGGCCGCGTCCTCGAGCGGCCCGTTCGCCTGGGCGGCGAGCACCGCGGCGACCTGGACGGCGCGCCCGATCGCCGGCGTCGGCTGGGCGGCGAACGCCGCCTGCTCGAAGTCGGCGCGAAGTTGACCGTCCGGCAGGATGTGCTCGGGGGTGATCGGCGCATCGACGCAGCCGGCCGCGAGCAGGGACACAGCGAGGAGCAGGTTCGGGGTGCGCAAGCGAAAAACTTGACATGCCGGTCCTGTGCCAGGGGGCGTCTCCAACGATCCCGGACAGTTAGTCCCCTGCGCGGTCTGCGGACGACAGAAAATGCATCATCGTCGCAATCATTCGTAGAAACCGCCCGGCGCGGGCCCCTCAGGCCGGAGATCGTGCGTCCGCCGCCGCCTCTGAACGTTATGCTACCGGCCTCATGGTCCCTCGCCGCCGCCTCGCCGCAGGTCTCGTGTTCGGCCTGCTGTCCGCGTGTTTCACCAAGGAGCCCGGCGAGCCCGCAGAGGCCCCGCGCCCGCAGGTCGCGGACGCCGAGGCGCCCGAGGTCGACCTCAACACCTACCTTCAGCTCGACAAGCGCCGCTTCCCGCTGACCGTCTGGTCGGCGTTCGTCGTCCAGCAGGAGTACTTCGACAAGGCCCGCCTCGACCCGCGCGAGCAGCTGGTCGCGTCGCTGCGCCACCTCGGCCTGCACACCCCGGAGTTCTTCGCCGCCGTCGACGGCGACCGGGCGACCGTGACGGTCGGCGACTACCGGCGCGAGTTCTCGCTCACCGGCCTCGCCGACCTGCCGGCCGTCGCCGACCGCCTCGAGGAGATCCTCGCCTTCGTCCAGGAGAGCCTCAAGGTCGACGAGGAGGCGATGCACAAGGTCGAGTACGCCGCGATCAACGGCATGCTCGCCCCGCTCGACCCGCACACGATCCTCCTCACCCCCGAGGAGCACACCGACCTCGGCGTCAAGACCAAGGGCCAGTTCGGCGGGATCGGGGCCGAGATCCGCGAGGACGACCGCCGGATCCGGATCACCCGCGTGCTACCGAGCGGCCCGGCCGCCAGGGCCGGCCTCAAGGACGGCGACCTGCTGCTGCAGATCGACAAGCAGTCGACGGTCAACATGCGGGCGACCGACGCCCAGCAGATGCTGCGCGGCCCGATCGACACCGAGGTCACGCTCAAGGTCCAGCGCGACAAGGAGACCCTGACGCTCGTCGTCACGCGCAAGACGATCCGCGTCGAGAGCGTCACCAAGGCGCTCCTGCCCGGCCAGATCGCCTACCTCGAGATCTCGACCTTCCAGGAGAACACCGGCGAGCAGGTCCGCAAGGCGCTCGCCGAGCTGACCCCCAAGGGCGGCGCGCTGCGCGGCGTCGTCCTCGACCTGCGCGACAACAGCGGCGGCCTGCTGACCCAGGCCGTCGAGGTCGTCGACGCGCTCGTCGCCTCGGGCGAGCTCGTGATCGTCCGCTCGGCCCACGGCCGCGAGTCCGAGCCGGCCAAGCCCGAGGTCGCGCTCCCGCCCGACGCCGCCGTCGTCGCGCTGATCAACGAGGACTCCGCCTCGGCCGCCGAGATCGTCAGCGGCGGCGTCAAGGCGCTCGGCCGCGGCGTCGTGCTCGGCCGCGCCAGCTTCGGCAAGGGCACCGTCCAGCTGCTCAAGCCGCAGAACCTCCACGGCCGCGAGCTCGCGCTCAAGCTGACGATCGCCGAGTACCGCGTCGCCGGCGACACCTCGATCCAGACCGTCGGCGTCCGCCCCGACCTCACCCTCTACCCCGTCGAGCTCAGCGAGATCGCCGCGGTCGCCAACTACTACGACAGCGAGCGCTTCGAGCGGCGCCGCGAGTCGGCCCAGGTCGCGCACCTGCCGTCGGCCAGGCACGAGAAGAAGATCTCCCGCGACGCGCTCGCCGCCGAGCGCACGCTCCGCTACTTCGCCGGCCGCCAGGGCAGCCCGCTGCCGCCGCCGGCCGAGGGCCCGCGCGAGCTCGCCGACCCCGAGATCCGGATCGCCCGCGAGGTCGCCGACGCGCTCGCTGGCCTGGGGGACAGCCAGGCGCGCGCCGCCAGGCTCGCCACCGTCGCCGGCGAGATCGCCCAGCGCGAGGACCAGGCGATCGCCGGCGGCGTCGCCGGCACCAAGATCGACTGGACCGGCGCCCTCGGCACCAGCGACGACCCGACCCTCGAGCTGACCGCGACCGTGCTCGAGACCAAGGAGATCGCCGCCGGCGAGCCGTTCACCCTGCGCGTCAGCGTCACCAACAAGGGCGACGCCCCGGCCCAGCGCGTCCACGTGATCACCGACTGCCTGCGCGACGAGCTCGACGGCATCGAATTGTTGCTCGGCCGGATCCCGCCCGGCGAGACCGTCACCCGCGACGTCCGCCTCTACGTGATGGCCTGGCACACCAGCCTCGTCGACACCCTGCGGGTCGACGTCCACGCCGGCGAGCCCGGCCCGCGCGCCGACGCCAGCACGACCGTCCGCTTCAACATCGCCGGCCTGCCGCGCCCGCGCTTCTCCTACGACTACTGGATCGTCGACGACCCCGCGCTCGCCGCCGTCGCCCCGCCGCGCCCGAAGTCGACGCCGATCCCGGGCGAGCCGCCGTTCGTCGTCCAGGGCGACGGCGACGGCGTGCTCGCCCCCGGCGAGCACGTCCTGCTCGCGCTCGAGGTCCGCAACGACAGCGCCGCCAACAGCGGCGACGCCCGCGCCCTCGTCCACAACCTCTCCGGCGCCCAGGTCCTGCTCGAGGAGGGCTTTATGCCGCTCGGCAAGATCCCGGCGGGGGGCGTCGCCCGCGGCGCCTTCGGCCTGTCCGTCAGCCCGACCGCCGACCCCGACGAGCCGGTCGAGCTCGAGGTGATCGTCGCCGACGTCGTCGTCCGCGAGAGCGTGCGCCACAAGTTCAGCCTGCCGCTCGTCCGCGCCGGCAAGCCGTTCGTCGCCGCCGCCGGGCGCGTCCGCGCCGGCGACGAGCCGGTCCGCCTGTACAACGGCGCCGACGGCAAGGCCGAGCGGCTCGCCGAGCTCCCGGGCGGCACGATCCTCGACATCCTCGGCGCCGCCGGCGGGTGGTCGGCCGTCGAGGCCGGGCCCGGCCGCCGCGCCTGGCTGCCGACCGACCTCGTCCGCGCCCTTCAGGGCCCCGGCAAGCCCGCCCGCGTGCCCGAGCGCCCGGCCCTGCTCGTGCAGTCGCCGATCATCGAGGTCGACCCGGCCGCGCGGGTGACCGGCACCGACGCGGTCGAGATCCGCGGCTCCGCCGTCCATCCGGTGCGCGTCCACGACGTCGTCGTCACCGTCAAGCCGCCGGGCCCGGCGCAGGTCGAGCGCAAGGTCGACTATCGGGCCAATCCCGCGCGCCAGGGCGACGCCGCCCGCCGCCTCGACTTCTCCGCGCGCATCCCGCTGGAGCCCGGCAGCAACCAGATCCTCATTACGGCGCGCGACGGCGACGACGTCGAGGCGACCCGCGAGGTCTGGGTGTTTCGCGAGTGACCCGGGAACCTTCCCCGCCGCGCGTGGTCCCACGCCAAAGCCGCCCGTGATATAGCGAGGATGTCGTGAGCGAAGCGACCGACCAACCTGCCGAGGACTCCCTGACGGCGCCCGCCGCCCCGACGCGCCGCCGCTCCCCGATCATCGACATCGCCGTGATCGGCCTCGGCGGCTACCTGCTCGTCTGGATGTTCGGCGACGTCCGCTACTTCCTCCAGGGCAGCGAGCCGCGCGACCTCGGCGACGCCGCCGCGCTGGTCCAGAAGGGCCTCGCCGCCGAGGACCTGTCCGAGCAGTACGTCGTCCTCCGCGGCACCCCCGACGTCCAGCACGCCGCGCGGATGAAGATCAAGGATCGCACGATCGGCTTCCTGCGGCTCGTCGAGGGCGGCGGCAGCCTGTTCGCCGCGATCCCGCGCGAGGGCGAGGCCGCGCCCAACCAGTTCGAGGGCAGCTTCGCGGGCCGGATGCGCCGGCTGTCCGACTCGCCGAACTTCCCGGCGATCCAGCAGCACTTCGACGCCGAGCGGATCGTCGAGGAGCGCGACGCGACCGCCCAGGCCCTGCTCGCCGCGCTCGGCTCGCGCAGCGGCGACGGCCTGTCGCTGACCGACACCACCGGCCGGACCTTCGAGCTCGGCCCCAAGGACACCGTCACGATCGTCGTCGAACAGCCCGACGCCCAGGCTCAGCTCGGCCGCACCAGCTTCGCCTCCGCCGCCGAGGCCGAGGCCGCCGTCGCCGCCCTCGGCGTCCCCTACTTCGCCCCCGCCGAGCAGACGAGCAACCTCTTCTACTCCTTCTTCCTGCGCCTCCCGCCCGACCAGCGCGCCGCGGCCCAGGCCGAGCTCGCCGCCGCCGCCGCCTCTCCGCCGGACGCCAAACCCGCCGACCCGCGCGTCGGCGCCGTCGTCATCCCGTGGACGACCAGCCACCTCGTCCCCGCCGGCGGCCTCGCCGAGTCCGGCGGCAAGCTCTCGTTCGTCCCCGGCGACAACGCCCGCACCGGCTTCGTCGTCCAGGACAATAAGCTCGTCCCGCGCCCGCTGCAGGACGGCCGCCTCCTCGTCGATCCGTCCGAGGTCCGCGCCGTCCGCCTCGAGCGCCCCGTCCTCGTCGACCCGTCCGGCTACCTGATCGAGGTCGGCGTCCGTCCGCACGACCGCACGCTCGAGCTGGCGATGTGGTTGCTCGTCCTCGTAGTCGTCGGCTGGAACCTCGCCAGCCTCGCCGTGTGGTGGCGCGCGCGCCGGGCATGAGGCACACTGCCTCCCCCGATGAGCGCGCCGCCCCTCCTGCTGTACGACACGCTGAGCGACACCAAGCGCCCGCTCGAGCCGCTCGAGCCCGGTCACGTCCGCTTCTACCTCTGCGGCCCGACCGTCTACGACCTGAGCCACGTCGGCCACGCCCGCTCGGCGATCTGCGCCGACATCGTCGTCCGCTTCCTGCGCGAGCAGGGCCTCCGCGTCACGTTCGCCCGCAACGTCACCGACGTCGACGACAAGATCATCAAGCGCTCCCAGCAGGAGGGCATCACCCCCGACGAGGTCGCCGCCAAGTACCTCGCCGCCTACCACGAGGACCTCGACGCCCTCGGCTGCCTCCGCCCCGACAAGGAGCCCCGCGTCACCGGCACGATCCCCGAGATCGTCGCCATCATCGAGAAGCTGTGCGCCGCCGGCCTCGCCTACGCCTCGGACGGCGACGTCTACTACCGCGTCGCCGCGTTCCCGGCCTACGGCGCGCTCAGCAAGCGCAACCTCGACGACATGCAGGCCGGCGCGCGCGTCGAGGTCAGCGAGCGCAAGGAGAACCCGCTGGACTTCGCCCTGTGGAAGGCCGCCAAGCCCGGCGAGCCGGCCTGGCCGAGCCCGTGGGGCCCCGGCCGCCCCGGCTGGCACATCGAGTGCTCGGCGATGAGCCACGCCCACCTCGGCGAGACCTTCGATCTCCACGGCGGCGGACGCGATCTGATCTTCCCCCACCACGAGAACGAGATCGCGCAGTCGCAGGGCGCCTTCGGCCCCGGCACGTTCGCGCGCCACTGGTACCACAACGGCTTCGTCGACTTCGCCGGCGAGAAGATGTCCAAGAGCCTCGGCAACTTCTTCACGATCCGCGAGGTCACCGCCCTCTATCCGCCCGAGGCCCTGCGGTGGTTCCTCCTCGGCGTCCACTACCGGTCGGGCATCAACTTCGACGTCGAGGTCCCCTGCCCCGCCTGCGCCCACCCGCTGGAACCCGAGCACCAGCTCCACGGCGGCGCCTGCCCGGCGTGCGGTCACGCCCTCGACGTCGAGCGCCTGCGCGCGCACGTGCGCTTCCCCGGGCTCGAGGAGGCCGACGAGCGCGTCGCCTACGTCTACGACACCCTCGCCAAGGCCCGCCGCGCCGTCGTCGAGCTCGGCGCCGGCGGGGGCCCCGGCGAGATCGACGCGAACAACGTTCCCGCGGCGGTCGCCGGCATGCAGACGGCGTTCTTCGCGGCCCTGCGCGACGACCTCAACACCGCCGCCGCGGTCGCCTGCCTCAGCGAGCCCCTGCGCGAAGTCAACCGCCTGATCGAGGCCCGCAAGAAAGCCGACGCACCGGCGCGGACCGCCGGTCTGCGCCGCTTCGTCGCCGATTTCCCGGCGATCGCGCGCACGCTCGGGCTGTTCCTCGCGGACCCGGAGACCTACCTGCTGACGCGCCGGGCTCGCAAGGCCGCGCGCCTGCGCCTCGACGTGGCCGAGGTCGAGCGCCTGCTCGCCCTGCGGGACGACGCGCGCGCCAAAAAAGACTGGAAAGAAGCGGATCGGCTGCGAGGTGAGTTAGGCTCGATGGGGGTCACGGTCCGGGACGGGGCTGAGGGCTCGTCCTGGACCTTGTAAACTCACCGAACGGCCGTGTCCGCCAGCAGCAGCCACAACTTCACGCTACGCCTGTTCGGGGCCGGCGGCGCGTTCTCTCGGCGCTACGGCACGACCTGTTCGATGCTGACGACGCGCAGCGGCCGGCGCTGGCTGATCGACTGCGGCCGCCAGGCGCCCGACCAGCTGCACGCCGCCGGCATCGCCTGGCACGACATCCACGGCCAGATCGTCACCCACGTCCACGGCGACCACGTCTACGGCCTCGAGGACTTCGCGTTCATCCGCTACTTCGAGAGCCACGGCGCCCTCCTCCCCTCGAGCCGCGGCGGCGCCCGCCCCAAGATGATCGCCCACTCCGCCGTCCGCGCCGAGGTGTGGGAGACCCTCGGCCCGTCGCTGCGCTACGTCCAGGACGGCAAGGGCAACCTCCGCAGCGGCACGCTCGCCCACTTCTTCGACCTCGTCGAGCCGCACGCCGCCGACGCCCCGCGCCAGAACCCGTGGAACCACGCCGAGGCGTTCACCTCCGACGAGCTGCGCCTGATCGCCCGCGAGAACGAGCACGTCCCCGGCAAGCCGTCGTGCTCGCTCGAGCTGGCGATCGACGACGACCCGACCTCCGCGCGGATCGCCTGGTGGTCGGGCGACTGCACCGTCGACCCCGCCTTCCTCGCCAGCATCGAGCCGCGGACGACCGTGTTCTTCCACGACTGCACGTTCGTCGACTACCCCGGCCAGGTCCACGGCTTCTTCGAGAAGCTCGAGGCGCTGCCCCCGGCGATCCGTCGCAAGATGGTGATCATGCACCACGACGACAGCCTCGAGGCCAACCGCGCCCGCGTCGAGGCCGCCGGCTTCCGGATCGCCCTGCCCGGCCACGTCTACGACCTCGTCAGCGGCGTGCGGGTCGGCTGACCTGCCGCAGCCCCGCGCGCCCGCCCGCGCTCAGCCCGGCCGCTCGCCGCGGATCCGCGGCAGCAGCTCGACGAAGTTGCACGGCCGGTGGCGGTGGTCGAGCTGCGCCAGCAGGATCTTGTCGAACGCGGTCCGCACCGCCCCGGGCGAGCCCGGCAGCAAGAACACGTAGGTCTTGTCGCACAGCGCCGCCTCGGCCCGGCTCTGGATCGTCGACGTCCCGATCTCGCTGAAGCTGAGCCAGCGGAACAGCTCGCCGAACCCGGGGATCGGCTTCGACACCAGCGGCGCGAGCGCCTCGGGCGTGACGTCGCGCGGCGTCACCCCGGTCCCGCCGGTCGCGACGATCACCTCGACCGCCTCGTCGGCGATCCACTCGCGCAGCACCTCGCGGATCGCGTGGATGTCGTCGCGGACGATCTGCCGGCGGACGACCACGTGGCCGGCCCCGACCAGCCGGTCGACGGCGACCTGGCCGCTGGTGTCGGTCTCGAGCGTGCGCGTGTCGGAGACGGTGAGGACGCCGACGTGGACGGGGATGAACTCGCGGGCCTGCATGGCGCGCCGATTAATACTCCTGGATCTTCGGCGCGACCACGAAGTCGAGCTCGCGCACCGCCGACGGCTTGTTGAAGGTCCGCAGGGCGATCCGGACCTTGCCCGGCTGATTGGTCAGCTTGGTCGGGTCGGAGATCGCGTCCGGCACGATCACCGCGATGTACATGTGCTCGAACAGCCCCGGCGTCGCCGTCTCCTCGAACCCGACCGCGTAGTTGTTCAGGCGCGCGAAGTGTCCGCCGAAGCCGACGTTGAACCCCTCGATGTCGACCGTCAGGTCGACCTTCGGGATCTTCGGGTTGTCCCAGTCGGTCGGGTCCTCGGTGATCACGAAGTTGCGCCCGCGCAGCGCCAGCGGCAGCATCAAGAGCCCCTGCCCGCCGCGGACGATCGTCAGCGTGCCGCCCTGCTCGACCGGCCGCCACACCGGGTCGAGCAGCGGGTCGACCGGGTCGAACGCCGCCTCGCCGATCTCGAACTCGACGTCGGTGACGATTTTGCTCGCGTCGCACGACGCGAGCGCCGGGAACGCCTCGCCGTACAGCCGCAGCTGCTCGTCGCAGATCGCCAGGCACTCCGCCTGCGCCAGCTCGTCGCGGCCCCAGCAGCTGCCGCTCTCCCCGTAGTTCGCCGCGGCCATCGCCCCCTGCTCCGGGTCGAACTCCTGCATGCACGCGACGAACTGCAGGCACACCTCCGGCACGTCGCTCTCCGCCCCCGTGTCGCTCCCCGTCTCTCCGTGCGGCCCCCAGCGCTCGCAGGCGCTCGCGCCCAGCAGGGCCCACACCGTCCACACAAGGCTCGTCCTCGGCTTCACGCGTCCATGGTGCGCCACCGGCGACGCTGCGGCAACACACACCAGCGCCCGCCACGCGGCCTCGCGCATCGCCCCCGCTCGCCGCCCCGGTTTTCGCTATCATGGCGCCGCCTTGCCAGCCGCCCGCCCCACACGCCCCGCCCGCCTGCGCGCCCTCGCCGTCGCCCTCGCGACCGCCGGCGCCGCCGGGGCCGGCTGCTACAGCGACAGCTACCTCGACCAGCTGTGCGCCCGGACCAACACCTGCCCGGTCAGCCGCGTCGCCTTCCACGTCACCTCGCTCGAGCTCGTCGACCCGCACACCTACAGCTTCGACAGCGTGATCGGCGTGTGCGACGACTCGACCGACGACTTCAACAAGCTGCTCGCCGACAACATCGCCAGCTTCTCGGTCGGCCACGCGATCGTCCTGCGCCCGCTCGACCTCGGCAGCGAGAAGGTCAACCTCCAGTTCACCGCCGCCGACTGCTTCAACGACGACATGACCGACGGCTCGAAGGTCTGCAGCGACCGCAACACCGAGCCGACGCTGAGCACCTACAGCACCGCGAGCAACTTCACCGCGGCGATGACGGCCGCGCCCGACGCCTGCGACATCGTCGAGGTCAACTCGCTCAACCCCGACTACACCGCCCCCTCCTCGCCCGGCCTGCCGTGCCTGCGCAGCGCCGCGCTCCCGACCGTCAACCTGCGCCTGTCCCGACAGCCAGGCATGAGCCCGCTCGAGTTCGAGCTCCTCGACGTCGAGATCGCCGCGACCTACGCCGTCGACCAGACCCCGCAGAAGCTGATCCAGGGCACCCTGCGCGGCTTCATGACCACCGCCAAGACGATGGTCCCCGCCGGCCAGGTCAACGGCATCGACTTCGTCCCCTACAAGGTCCTCGTCGGCGGTGACGGCCAGGGCTGCAACCCCGACCCCGACAACCCGATCAACGACTTCGACATCCACCCGACCCTCGGCCAGGGCGTCTGGATGTACTTCAACTTCACCGCCGAGAGCGTCAAGTGGGACACCGACGTCCCCGACGGCACGCCCGACACCTCGTCCGGCTCCGGCGACCTCACCCTCTCCGGCACCTCGACCGCCACCTCGACCGCCACCTCCACCTCGTCCGACGGCACGACCACGGCGACGACCCTGACGACCACCTCCGCGACCAGCGACGGGACCACCACGACCGCTGGCACGTCCGCCTGATCTCGCGCATCCTTGCCCGGCGCGATGGAAGGGCCCCCGCCGCAACCGACGCCCGAGCCCGCCGCGGGCAGCACGCTCCAGGCGAGCCTCACCCCCGAGCTCGCCCAGGCCGCCGCCGAGCTCGCCCAGGTCGGCGGCGACGCCGCGACGCCACCTGTCCCCGAGGACATCTCCGAGCGCGACCTGGCGCTCGTCCGCCGCTTCGCCAAGATCCGCGGCTTCTTCGCCCGCCACGGCCACCTGCTGTGGTGGCTCCACTCCGCCTACGCCCTGACCTTCGGCGCCTTCGTGATGATGTACGCCAGCAAGGGCTACGACAACGCCCGCTGGATGGTCGTCCTCCTGTGCGCCGGCTGGCTGGTCCTCGTCCTGTTCTTCCGCCACTTCGGCACCGGCCGCGGCCAGAAGGACAAGGTCAAGGACACCCGCTCCAAGCTGCGCTTCTACGTCATGACCCTGGTGCTCAAGAACCTGTACCAGAGCATGCTGTTCTTCCTGGTCCCCTTCTACTGGAAGGCCGCCACCCTCGACTCGCCCAACCGCTTCTTCCTCTACCTGCTCGGCCTGCTCGCCGTCCTGTCGACCGTCGACGTCGTGTTCGACAACGTGCTGATGCGCTACAAGGGCCCGGCCTCGCTCGTCTACCTGTTCATCCTGTTCGCCTGCCTCAACCTGGTCCTGCCGGCGCTCTTCCCCGACACGCGCACGCTCGTCACCCTGCTCGCCGCCGCCGCGCTGGCGACGCTGGTGTTCTTCACCATGCACGTGCCGATCAAGCACATCGCCCGCCCGGTCTGGTGGCTCGCGCTGCTCGCCTCGCTCGGCGCCGCCGTGTTCACCGCCCACGCCGGCCGCCGCGCGATCCCCCCGGTCCCGATGTACGTCGAGGTCGGCGCCGTCGGCCCGCAGCTCTTGCCCGACGGCCGCCTCAGCATGCACGTCAGCGTCCTCCACGCGTCCGTCATCCAGGAGATGCACGGCCTGACCGACGTCGTCACCCCCGGCGGCCGCGGCGACAACCTGTTCCACGTCTGGCGCCACAGGGACACCGAGGTCCAGCGCGGCGCCGTCGAGCCGTCCGGCGACCCGCCGCCCGGCGTCGTCCGCCTGCGCTCCACCCTGCGCTCGTTCAACCTCCCGCCCGACATCACCGGCCCGTGGAGCATCGACGTCGTCACCGAGGACGACCAGCTCGTCGGCCGCGTCCCCTTCGAGGTGATCCGATGACCGCGCCCCTCCCCCCCTCGCTCGAGGTCCGACCCCCGCCCGGCCCCGTGTCCGCCACGCTGTCCCCGCCCGGCTCCAAGAGCCTGACCAACCGCGCGCTCGTCCTCGCCGCCCTGGCCGAAGGGACATCCACCCTGCGCGGCTGCCTCGACTCCGAGGACACTCAGGTCATGCGCGCCGCCCTGCGCCGCTGCGGCGTCGCGATCGCCGCCGCGGACGACGACACGACCTTCCACGTCACCGGCGTCGCCGGCCCGCTCCCGCGCGTCGACGACCCCGAGACGCCGATCGACGTCGCCACCGCCGGCACCGCCGCCCGCTTCTTGACCGCCGTGCTCGCCGCCTCGCCGGTCGCCTGCGTCGTCGACGGCTCCCCGCGGATGCGCGAGCGCCCGATGGAGGGCCTGCTGCAGGCCCTCCGCGCCCAGGGCGCGACGATCACCTGCCGCGGCGCCGACGACCTGCTGCCCGCCGAGATCCGCGGCACCCGCCTGCTCGGCGGCGAGGTCCGCCTGCCGCGCCCCCCGAGCTCGCAGTTCATCTCCGCGCTGCTGATCGCCGCCCCGCTCGCGCGCACCGCCACCGTCGTCGTGCTCGAGCAGGGCACCCCCGCCCGCCCCTACGTCGACATGACGCTCGCCTGCCTGCGCGACTTCGGGGCCGACGCCAGGTGGATCGACCGGGATGTCCTTTCAGTCAGCCCCGCCACCCTGCGCGGCCGCGACTATGGAGTCGAGCCCGACGCCTCGGCCGCGACCTACCTGCTCGCCCTGCCCGCGATCCACGGCGGCGAGGTCACGGTCCCCGGCCTCGGCCGCGCCAGCCTGCAGGGCGACGCCCGCTTCGCCGAGGTCCTCGCGCGCATGGGCGCGGCCGTCGAGCAGACCGACACGACCACCACGGTCCGCGGCGCCGGCCCGCTCCGCGGCGTCGACCTCGACCTCGCCGACATGCCCGACACCACCCTGACCGCCGCCGTGCTCGCGCTGCACGCCGCAGGCCCGACGCGGATCCGCGGGGTCGAGGTCCTGCGCCACCACGAGAGCGACCGGATCGCCGCCGGCGCGACCGAGCTGCGCAAGCTCGGCGCCGAGGTCACCGAGCACGAGGGCGGCCTCGACATCACCCCGCCCGCCAGGCTCACCGAGGGCGCCGCGATCGACACCTACAAGGATCACCGCATGGCGATGGCCTTCAGCCTCGCCGGCCGCGTCACGATCCGCGACCCCGGCTGCGTCGGCAAGACCTTCCCGCGCTTCTTCGAGGTCCTCGCCGGCCTCGGCATGGTCGACGCCCGATGACGCGGACGAACCTCCAGGTCGGGTCCGTCCTCGAGGTCGCGCTCTCCGGCCTCACGCGCGAGGGCGACGGCTGGGCCCGACTCGCCAGCGCCACCGTCCACGTCCCCGGCGCCTTCCCCGGCGAGCGCGCCGAGATCCGCGTCGAGCACGCCTCGCGCCAGCACCCGCGCGCGCACGCGAGGCTGCTGCGCCTCCAGCAACCGCACCCCGACCGCCGCGACCCGCCCTGCCCGCACAGCGACTCGGGCGCCCCGCCGCGCCCGGGCGCCTGCTCCGGCTGCCCGCTCCAGGCCCTGGGCGAAGCCGCCCAGCGCGCCCTCAAGGTCGACCAGCTCGCCCGCGAGCACGACCTCCGCGTCGACGCGCTGGTCCCGAGCCCCGACGCCTGGGGCTACCGCTGGTCGAGCAAGCGCGTCGTCACCGGCTCGATCGGACATGTCACGGTGGGCAGCTACGTCCGCGGCTCGCACACCCCCGCGCAGATGGACGACTGCCGCACCGACCACCCGGCGATCGCCGCCGCCGCGCGCGAGCTGCAGGCCGCCGCGTCCGCGCTCGAGATCGAGCCCTACGACGAGCAGACCGGCCGCGGCGACCTCCGCTACGCCTGGTTCAAGACCGACGGCGAGCGCGTCCTCCTGACCCTGATCACCGCCGCCGACCCGAGCCGCGCCGCCGAGCGCCTGCCGTCCCGATTGAAGCTCCCCGCCGGCGTCGCCTGGAGCGTCCAGCCGAGCCGCGGCAACGCCGTCCGCGGCGCCCCGCCGGTCCACCTCCGCGGCGAACCTGTCCTCCGGGTCAGCCTCGCCGGCGCACCGATCGACGTCGGCCCGCTCGGCTTCCTCCAGCCCAACCCGCGCGTCGCCGAGCTCGCCTACCGCGACCTCGTCGCCGACCTCGAGGGCGCCCCGCACACCGGCGCCCTCGCCTTCGACCTCTACGCCGGCGCCGGCGTCACCACGGCCCTCCTGCGCCGCCACTTCGCCGAGGTCGTCCCGTGCGAGTCCTACCCCGAGAGCGCCGAGCGCCTCGGCGTCGCCCCCGAGTCGGCCGAGGCCTTCCTCGACCGCCAGCGCGCCGCGGCCCGCCGCCCCGAACTCGTCGTCGCCAACCCGCCGCGCGGCGGCATGGGCCCGTCGGCGTGCGGCCTGCTCGCCGCCCTCGCCGCCCCGCGCCTGCAGATCATGAGCTGCAGCCCCGAGGCCCTCGTCCGCGACCTCACCGCCCTCCAGGCCGCCGGCTACGCCCTCCGCCGCGTCCGCGCCTACGACACCCTCCCGCAGACCCCCCACGTCGAGCTCGTCGCCTGGCTGACCCGCTGAGCGGCCCGCCTCACGCGCCGGCAGCGAGCGTCGCGCGAGACCCGCTGCGCGGCGCCGTGCCCTCACCCTATCAACCAGGCTCCGAGGACATGTTCCGAAGGTCCTGTCCCGCGCGCCAGGCCGCGTCGATCCGCCCGAGCAGCCCCGGCAGCCCCCGCAGGTCCCGCACCAGCCAGGCCGCCCCGGCCGCGCGCAGCTCCTCCGCGCTGCCCATCCCGTGCAGGACCCCGATCGTCGGGATCCCGTGCGCCGCGGCCCCGACGACGTCGTGGCTGCGGTCGCCGACCATCACGAGCCCCCCGGCCCGCCCCTCGAACTCGCCGAGCGCCCGCCCGATCACCGCGGCCTTCGTCTCGCCGTCGAGCGCGAGCGAGCGCCCGTGGATCGCGCGGAAGCAGCGGTCGACCCCGAGCGCCGCCAGGATCGGCCGCGCGTACACCTCGGCCTTGCTGGTCGCGACGACCAGCGGCACCCGGCCCGCGAGCTCGCCGAGCACCTCCGCGAGCCCGTCCGCGGGCTCGGTCTCGGCGATCGCCGTCGCCGCGTAGCGCTCGCGGTAGCGGTCGATGAAGCGGGCCACCAGCGCCGGCTCGCGGCTGCCGAGCAGCTCCGCCGCGCTCTCCTCGATCGGCGGACCGATCCGCGATCGCAGCGCGGCGAGCGGCAGCGGCTCGCGCCCGAGGGCGACCAGCGCGTGGTTGAGGCTCGTCCCGATCGACCGCAGCGAGTCGATCAGCACGCCGTCGAGGTCGAAGAGCACGCCGCGCAGCCGCATCGCGTCGCCATCTAGCACGCCGCCACGCCGCCGCGGATGCGCGCTCGCGAGCCGCCAGGCTCATGAGACAGATCGCGTGTGGATGCACACGGTTTGCGCGGCCTCCGAGCCCTCGGTCACGAGCTCGTGCGCGGCGACTCGTGCGTGTCACACCGCAGCGATCCGCCGCGACCGCCGCCGCGAACTCGGCGCGGCGAGCCAGCACACGACATTGCCCAAAAGACAGGTTTTCCCGCGCGTGAACGACTCGCCCCGAAATCGCTTCAGAACGGCGTTACGGCCCGAAATTCGCCATTCCGTGCGAGCGCACACGCGTGCGCGTCCACACGGATCCACGCGCACTCGCGACGCACGCGCGACACCTCGTCGCGCCACCGACCACAGCAGGCGAGAACGCGTGAATCGTGCGAGAGCACACGGCATCTGACGGATCGCGAGGTCGCGGGCCGCTGCTAAGTTTTCGTTGTGATGGACATTGCGCCGCAGCAACATCCGCCGGTCGAGTTCGAGACCGACCCCTCGCGCTACCGCCACTGGCAGGTCTCCTACGACGGCAACATCGCCCGCGTCCTGATGAAGGTCGACCCGTTCGGCGGGCTGCGGCCGGGCTACGAGCTCAAGCTCAACAGCTACGACCTCGGCGTCGACATCGAGCTCGCCGACATCGTCCGCCGGACCCGCTTCGAGCACCCCGAGGTCCGCGTCGTCGTCGTCTCGTCCGGCTACGACAACGTGTTCTGCGCCGGCGCCAACATCTTCATGCTCGGCAGCTCGACGCACGCGTGGAAGGTCAACTTCTGCAAGTTCACCAACGAGACGCGCTGCGAGATCGAGGACGCGACCGCCCACAGCCAGCAGCTCTACCTCGCCGCGCTCAACGGCACCTGCGCCGGCGGCGGCTACGAGCTCGCGCTCGCGTGCAAGGAGATCTACCTGCAAGACGACGGCAACTCGGCGGTCAGCCTGCCCGAGGTGCCGCTGCTCGGCGTGCTGCCCGGCACCGGCGGCCTCACCCGCGTCGTCGACAAGCGCAAGGTCCGACGCGACCGCGCCGACATCTTCTGCACCACCGCCGAGGGCGTCCGTGGCAAGCGTGCGCAGCAGTGGGGCCTCGTCGACGCCGTGTTCCCGCGCAGCCGCTTCGCCCAGGAGGTCGACAAGAAGGTCAAGGCCCACGCCGCGGCGCCCGTCCAGCTGCTCCCCGGCGAGCGCGTCGGCGTGGTGCTCGGCCCGCTCACGCCCGACCGCGGCGAGAACCGCCGCGCCTACCGTCACGTCGACCTCGCGTGGGACCCCGCCGCCCGCACCGCGCAGATCACCGTCCGCGGCCCGAGCGCCGAGGACGTCGCGACCGTCGAGGCCGGACCCGCGGCGATCCACGCCGCCGGCGACCAGCTGTGGGCCCTCCGCGCCCTCCGCGAGCTCGACGACGCGCTGCTGTACCTCCGCTTCAACCTGCTCGACATCGGCCTCGTCACGCTGCGCACCGACGGCGACCCCGCCCGCGTGCTCGCCCACGACAAGGCCCTCGCCGCCGCCCGTGACCAGCACTGGTTCGCCCACGAGGTCGTGCTGCACATGGCCCGCGTGCTCCGCCGCCTCGACCTGACCAGCCGCTCGTTCTTCGCCCTCGGCGAGCCCGTCGCCGCCGGCAAGTCCCCCGCCTTCGCCGGCTGCCTGCTCGAGCTCGCGCTCGCGGCCGACCGCTTCTACCTCCTCGACGAGCCGAGCGTCCGCGTCGGCCTCGGCCCGCTGAACTTCGGTTCCTTGCCGATGAGCCATGGCCCTTCGCGCCTGTCCGTTCGGCTCGCCGGCGAGCCGGCCAAGCTCGGCGAGCTGCGCGAGCGCCTGGGCGAGCTGCTGGGCCCCGAGGAGGCCGACGACGCCGGGCTCGTCACCGTCCGGCTCGACAAGATCGACTGGGACGACGACACCCGCGTCGCGATCGAGGAGCGCGCCAGCCTCTCGCCCGACGCGCTGACCGGCATGGAGGCCAACCTGCGCTTCGTCGGCGCAGAGAACGACACCAGCAAGATCTTCGCCCGCCTGAGCGCGTGGCAGAACTGGATCTTCATCCGCCCGAACGCCACCGGGCCCGAGGGCGCGCTCAGCCTCTACGGCAAGCCGCAGCGCCCGCACTTCGACCTCACCCGCGTCTAGACCCGACAACCACCCAACGAGCAACCCGAGCATCCCATGGTTACAACCACCGTCGACCTCAACGCCAAGATCCCCAACAACGTCGGCCTGGCGGACGATGTGAAGCTCCAACGCGCGCTCGAGAAATGGCTCCCGAGCTACCTCGAGTGGTGGCACGACATGGGCCCGACCGACTTCGAGGACAAGCCGGTGTTCCTGCGCACCGCCGTGTCGGTCGACAACGACGGGTGGGCCCACTACGACTACGTGCGGATGCCCGAGTACCGCTGGGGCATCTTCCTCAACCCGCGCACCGAGGAGTCGCTGATCCGCTGCGGCGACGACGCGGGCAAGCCGGCCTGGCTCGAGGTCCCCGGCGAGCACCGCAACGCCCTGCGCCGGATCATCGTCACCCAGGCCGACACCGAGCCCGCGAGCGTCGAGCAGCAGCGCCTGCTCGGCCACATCGCGCCCAGCCTCTACGACATGCGCAACCTCTTCCAGGTCAACGTGGAGGAGGGCCGCCACCTGTGGGCGATGGTCTACCTGCTCCACAAGTACTTCGGCCGCGACGGCCGCGACGAGGCCGACGCGCTGCTCGAGCGCCGCTCCGGCGACCCCGACAAGCCGCGGATCCTCGGCGCGTTCAACCAGCCGTGCGACCACTGGCTGAGCTTCTTCGCGTTCACCATGTTCACCGACCGCGACGGCAAGTACCAGCTCGCCGCGCTCTCGCAGTCCGGCTTCGACCCGCTCGCCCGCACCACCGAGTTCATGCTCACCGAGGAGGCCCACCACCTCTTCGTCGGCGAGACCGGCATGGACCGGATCGTCAAGCGCTCGGCCGAGCTCCAGCGCCTCGACCCGAACGGCGACGTGCGCAACCAGGGCGGCATCGACTTCGACCTGATCCAGCGCACGATCAACTACTGGTACACCTACTCGCTCGACCTGTTCGGCGGCGAGATCTCGAGCAACGCCGCCGACTTCTTCGCCACCGGCCTCAAGGGCCGCTACCGCGAGGACAAGTACAACGAGCACCGCGCCCTCGCCGAGGCGTACCGCCTGCCCATCGTCGAGGACGGCCGCCTGACCGAGAAGGACGTCCCGCTCCGCAACGCGATGAACGAGGTCCTCCGCGACGCCTACGTCCACGACTGCGAGCGCGCGCTCCGCAAGTGGAACCGCACCCTCGAGGAGTCCGGCTCGCCGACCCGCCTGTCCCTCCCGAGCCGCCGCTTCCACCGCCACCAGGGCATCTACGCCGACCACACCTTCGACCCCGCGGGCAACCTGATCTCCCGCGACGCCTTCGAGGCCAACCGCCACCGCTGGCTCCTCAACCGCGACGACAACGACTACCTGCTGTCGATCATGAAGCCCTGCTACGAGCCCGGCAAGTTCGCCAACTGGATCGCCCCGCCGACCCGCGGCATCGAGGGGCAGCCGGTCGAGTTCGAGTACGTCAAGATGCACGACTAGTGCCGTGCCCAGGGTCTAACGGCGCCGCCTCGCGCCGGGATCATCGTCGCTGGCGAGGCGGCGAAACGAAGTTGTACTGGACCGTACTACGAGTTTCGCCAACGAAGCCAGCGGCGATGAGACCAAGCGAGGTGGTGTCGTTAGGCCCTGGGCGCGGCACTAGTGCCGTGCCCGAGACCAGGCCCCGGGCGCGGCACCAGGCCCGGGCCGCCCGCAGAGCCGCGTCTCGGATGGTCGGATGGGGACGACGAAGTCGCCTCCATCCGACCATCGACGTGCGACCCACCGCATGCCCGACCCGCGGCGAGCCGCCTTCGGCGAGTCGCCCGCCGCGCCGTCCCGGCCCTCGCCTCTACGAGCGTCCGTACACCGGCACGATCGCGCCCGACGTCGCCGTGTTGTCGGGCGACACCAGATAATGCACCGCCCTCGCCAGCTCCGCGGGCTTCGGCCACCGCTCATGCTCGGCCTGGGGCATCGCCGCGCGGTTGGCCGGCGTATCGATGATCCCCGGCGCGATCGCGTTGATGAGGATCCCCTCCTCGCGCAGCTCCTCGGCGAGCGTCGTCGTCAGCGCCGTCACGGCCGCCTTCGCCATCGCGTACGCGCTCAGGCCCGCGCCCGGCTGCAGCGCCCCGCGCGACGTCACGTTGACGATCCGGCCCGGCAGGCCGCCGCCGCGGATCTTCTGCACCGCCGCGCGGCAGCACAGGAAGCACGTCAGCGCGTTCATCGTCCACTGGGCGCGCACCGTCTCCACGCTCGTCTCCTCGAGCTTCGCCCACGTGAACCCCCCGGCGAGGTGGACCGACGCCCACAGCCCGGACAGCGACTCGTAGAACGCCGCGACTGCGAGCTCGTCGGCGACGTCGACCCGCGGCACGTAGCGGACCCCTGGGACCGCGTGGCCGGGTCCGTCGTCGATGCACGGGACGACGACCTGCGCGCCGGCGGCGGACAGCTCGGTGACGACCCCGCCACCGAGGGCGCCGGCGCCTCCGGTGACGACGATGGACAGACCGTGGAGATCGCGGGACATGCGCCCGCTTATACCGCAGCGACTAGCCGCGGTGGACGAACTTCTTGATCATGTACCACTCGATGAGGTCGATCTCTTCCTCGGTCGCCTTCATCTCGTTGTCCTCGACCATCCGCTTGATCAGCTCCGTCACCTCGAGCTCCGACGCCGGCGGCGTCTTCTCGATGTCGGCGAGCTCGTGGCACTGCGCACACACCGTCTCGTAGGCCTGCTTCGCCGCCGCCTCGTCGACCGCCTTCGGGGCCGGGGCCGGGGCCGTGTCCTGCGCCGTCTCGGCGGCCGGGCTCGCCAGCGCCGCCTCGGCCTTCTGCTTGGCCAGCTCCTCCTGCCGCCGCTCCTTGAGCGACTTCTGCAGGTCGCGCGAGATGGCGATCAGGTACGCGCTGACCTTGAACCCCTCGTCCTCGGTGATCGGCTCGGTGAACGTCGGCTTGATCAGCATCCGGTCGACCGTGCGGACCCAGTCGATCGGCGACCGCGGCCGCACCAGGATCGTCTTCAGGTCGTGGCACACCACGCACTTCTTGAGCAGCACGTGCCGGCCGACCCGCAGCCCCTCGACGCTCGTCAGCTCCTCGAGCTTGACCTCCGGCGGCAGCTGGACGGCCTGCATCAGCCTGGCCACGCGCTCGCGGCTCTCCGGGCTGTACACGTCGCCGCCCGCGACGTCGCCGGCGAGCGCCATCTCGCGGAACGCGTGCGGCATCGACAGCCCCGACAGCGAGATCGTGAACGCCAGCAGCAGCGTGCCGAGCACGGGCATCCACTCCTCGAGGTGGCGGAAGAACCGGAGGATCGCCACCTTGAGGAACAGGACGAACCCGATCCCCATGCCGAAGCACATGTGCGCGACGGTCCGGGCCGGCCACTCGACCTGGTAGTTCCACATCCGCGGCACCATCTCCCACATCATCAGGAGATAGATCAGGATGTAGAGCCACCCGAGCAGCCGGTGCAGCCGCATCAGCGACGGCGGCGCCGCGCTCGTCCGCGTCTCGTGGTCGAACGGGAAGCCCCAGAGGTAGTACATCAGGAACACCGCCGCGGTCCCGACGACCAGGAAGAGGATCCCGAGGGAGGCGCTGAGTACGACGTCCATGCCCGCCGGTATCATAGCCCGGGCACGGGCGCGCCTGCGAGCGCGTACAGCAGCACCGGGGTCGCCGCGGCGACCCCGAGCGAGTCGACGCCGGGGGCGAGCGGGATCGTGACCTCCTCGTCCGCGGCGGCGCGCAACGCCTCCGGCAGCCCCTCGCCCTCGCTGCCGACGACCACCGCGAGCCGCTCGGGCCGCGCGACGCCCGGCAGCGGCCGCGCCCGCGCCCCGAGCGTCGCCGCGAACACCCGCGCGCCGCCCCCCTGCAGCGCCCGGATCACACCGACGAGATCCGCGGCGCCGACGACCGGCTGCGCGAACACGTTGCCCGCCGCCGCGCGGATCGCCCGCCGGCTCAGCGGGTCGGCCCCCGCGCGGTCGAGGACCACCAGGTCGACCGCGAACGCCCGCGCGCTGCGGACGACCGACCCGACGTTCGCCGGGTCGACCAGCCCCTGCGCGACCAGCACGGTGAACCGCGGCCGCGCGAGCACGCCTGTCCACGGGGACAGTATGTCCTCCGGACATGTCGTACAGGACATGTCCCCCCAGACAAGCCCGTCCGGGCGCAGCCCGCAGGCCGCGACGCCGCGGTGGAAGTTGAAGCCGACCGCCGCCGCGATCGTCGGCTGGGCCGCGACGTAGACCGGCACCTCCGGGCGCCCCGCGAGCGCCGGCGCCAGCCGGGCGAGGTGGCTCTCCGTGCCGAGCACCGAGGCGACCGGCCAACCGCTGCGCAGCAGCCGCTCGACGACGTGCTCGCTCTCGGCGACGAACCGCCGCGGGTCGGGCCGCTGCCCGAGCCCCTGCAGCTCGCGAAAGTCGGCGAGTCGCGGGTCGTCGGGACTGGAGACCGGAAGCGCCGGAGCCACGCCCGCCCCTTAGCAGACTCCGCGCTCCAGCGCGCACACCCGACCGGCCGAGCTCGGCGCCTCCGCCGCCCTCGGCCGAGCGCCATCCGGATTGCCGCTCCCGGCAAGCCTCGACCCGCCCCGCACCTCACGCGCGCTTCGCTGCGTCGTACCAGGTCCGGACCCACGTCGCCCGGGCGGCCGTCCCTGGCAACCCGCGGCCGCCGAACAGCGCCACACACGCCGGGTAGAGCCACGCCTCGCCACGCTCGGCCGCCGCCACGGCCGCCCGGACGTCCGGGTGCTCGCGCCCGAGGAACAGCGTCGCCGGCTGCCCGGAGACCCGCGGCGCCCCACGGCCGGCGCACAGCTCGATCCGCTCCGGCGCCCCCGTCCCGCCGCGCGCGGCTGCGCGCATCGCCGCCAGGAACTGCCGCTCGGCCGCCCCGAGCGCCGATTCCGGCAACGGCCGCCCCGCCCCACGCAACCCCTGCCAAAGCCGCGTCCACCCGCGCCGCACGCTCGCCGACAGCGGCACCCGCTCGTCTCCGCGCGGCGGCGGCGGCCGGAACCGGAGGCCGAGCAGCTCGGCGAGCGCGCCGCGCTCGGCCGTCCCGAGCAACAGCACCGGCGCGTCCGGCAGCGCGAACGCCTCCGGGTCCTGCGCCGGGTCGAGGGCGAACGCCGGCTCGCTGCGCGCCAGCCCCTCGAGCGCCGACAGCGGCAAGAACCGCCGGTTGCCGCGCCCGGCAAGCGCCGGCACGACCGGCACCGCGAGCACCTCCGGCACCCGCCTGCGCGCGCGCAGCGCCTGAAGCAGCAGGTGCAACACGCGCGCCTGGCTGGCCGCCGGCAAGCTCGGCACCTGCCCGCCGACCGCCAGCATCAGCCGCACCCCGGCGTCGACCAGCGCCTCGAGCGCCGGTGCGAGCGCCTCGCGCAGGTCGGCCGCCGTGGCGGTGACGGCGAGCTCCCCGGCCGCGATCTTGTCGCCGATCTCGACGACCGCCTCGAAGCACGGCGAGCGGGCGACCCCGACGTGCGTCGACACGACCCCGTGGACGAGCAGCCACACCCGCGCCTGCTCGCCGCGGTGGCCGAGCGCGATGTGCCCGCGCAGCCGGTGCTGCGGCAGCGCCAGCTCGCGCGCCGCCAGGAACCCGCGCAGCCCCTCGGCGAGCGCCGCCCCGTCGACCCGAACCGTCCCCGGCGCGAACCGGGCGACGTCGGCGAGGTACGTCCGCGCCTTCGCCGCGTCGAGGTCCGCCCCGTGGACGAGCACCGCCGTCCCGCGCGCCCCCGACGGATCGGCCTCCTCGTGCAGCGCGCAGCGGCCCGGCCCCGAGAACTCGAGCCGGCGCACCAGCCCGGCCCCGCGGGCGGTCACCTCGACCCGCGCCGGCCCGACCGCCGGCAGCGCCAGCAGCGCCAGCGACCCGGCCGCCTCGAGCGCGAGCAGGGCCCGGTGCCGCCGCTCGGCCGCGACGCCCGGGTCGAGCAGGTCGGCGAGCGCGAGCAACTGCGCCCGGTCGATCGGCGCCCCGTCGTCGCGCACCTTGAGCCCCGCGCGCGGCAGCTCGACCTCGACGCCCCGCGCCCCCGCCGCGAACGCCCGCCGCACCAGCTCGGCCGGCAATTGCCACGGCCCCTGCAGCTGCGCGGTCGTCAGCTTGCGCAGCTCGGCCGCGATGTCGATCGTCAGCAGCTCGCGCAGATCGACGGCGTCGCTCATCCGGGCCTCCGCTCCGCCGCAGCCGCCTCGTGGACCGCCGCCCGCGCGCTCGCCTGCAGCAGCGTCGCGCTGCGCTCGGCCCCGAGGTCGAGCCGGTCGATCAGGTAGTCGAGCGCCGCGAACACCGCCGCCGCCGGCCGCCCGGCCAGCGCGCTCGCAGCGTCGTGCAGCCACGGATTCTCGGTCCCGACGAGCACCACCCGCCGCCCGCGGTGCGGCGATCGACGCAGCCGCAGCGGCGCGAGGTCGACGCTGCGGATCTCTTCGCTGCCGAGCGCCGGGCAGGCGAGCACCCGCCAGACATCGCCGTCCTCGCACAGCCGCGCCGTCACGGCCGCGAGCAGCGGGGTCTCGGCCGACGCAGCGAGCAGCCGGTCCCACAGGTCGAGGTCGGTCGCGCCGAGCGCGTCGGCGACGGCGCGCGCCTCGGGGCTGGCGTCGTCGAGCACCGCGGCCGCGCCGGACAGGGCGTCGAGCGCGAGCTCCGAGCGCCGCCGCGTGCGGAACAGTCGGCCGCGCGCCGCCAGCTTCTTCGCCTCCGCCAGCGACAGCGCCCCGCCGTCGGCCGTCGGCACCAGCGGCCGCTCGAACACCGCCGGCACCGCCTGGAACATCTCCGGCTGCTGCAGCGCCCCCTGCAGCAGCTGCGACAGGTCGCCGCTCGCGTCGAGCGCCAGCCGCCGCCGCGTCCGCCCGCCGAGCAGCGTCAGCCCCCCGAGCGCCAGCAGCCCGCCCGCCGCGAGCAGCGCGTAGCCGACCGGCGCGAGCGCCGGGCTGTCCGCAGGGCCAGCCGCCGGCCGCGCCGCGCCCACGACCCCGACCGGCGGCCCGGCGGCGGGCACCGGCGGCCCGTCGCCGGTCGCCGCCGGGCCTGTCTCCGCGGCCATGTCCGCCGCGACAGGTCCCCCGGGACCGCCGGCGACCGTCGCCGCCCCGCCGACGCTCGCGTCCGCGACCCGCCAGGCGCCGCCGTCGTCCTGGTACTCGGCCCACGCGTGCAGCCACGGGTTGACCTCGCCGCCGTGGCCGACGAAGCCGATCGCCAGCCGCGCGGGCACCCCGGCCTCCTGCAGCAGCGCGACGAGCAGGCCGTTCTGCACGTCGCAGTCGCCCTCGCCGATCGCCAGCGCCCGGGCGATGAACCCCGCCCCCTCGGCCCGCTGCAGCTCGCGGTGCCGCGCGGCGACCTCGGGCTCCGTGCTGTAGGTGACGAGCCCCTGCGTCCGCGCGAGCAGCGCGGCGACCCGCTCCGCCCGCGGCCGCTCGCGCAGCGCCGCCGCCTCCACCTGCAGCGCCGCCGGCAACAGCCCCGAGGACGCCGCCGCCCCCAGCGCCGGCTCGACCGCCGGCGCCGTCACGTACCGCAGCTCGTCGGTGGTCGCCGACGACAGCTCGACGACCGCCTCGCCGTCGCGCCCCGCGACGACCGCGAGCGCCGCCCCGCCGAGCGTCGCCGACACCACGCGGTGCCCGGTCGGCACCGGCACCCGCAGCGGCCCGGCCGGCGCGTCGAGCCGCAGCGCGACCGCGGCGCACTCCTGTCCCTCCAGACAGGTCGCCGGCGCGTACGGCCCGGCGACCGCCGGCGGCTGGGCCTGCTCGGTGTCGCCGAGCCGCGGGAACACCAGCGCCGCGAAGTACAGGTGCAGCTCCGGCGGCGCGAACGTCAGCGGCGGCTGGCCGCGCGCCGCGCCGCCGAGCACGTCGACCTGCGGCCCGCGGTACAGCCCGGCGAGGTCGGCGTAGCGCGCCGGCAGGTCGGCGCTGGCCTCCGGGACCTGTCCCGAAGCGCCTGTCCATACGGGCACCCCCTCGCCGAGCGCCGCGCGGCAGCGGGCCCAGATCCGGTCGCCCCACAGCGCGTAGGCGACCCCGGCGGCGAGCGCCGCGCCGACGAGCGCCGCGAGCACCATCCGCACCGCGAGCGAGCGCCGGACCGCCTCGCGCACCGCCGCCCACGGCCGCTGCCACAGCGGCAGCGGCCGCGCCGCGTCGAGCTGCCGCGCGATCAGCCCCTCGAGCTCGCGCTGCGCCAGCTGGACCAGCCGCCGCAGCGCCTTGGTGTCGCGCGCGTCCGAGCGGCTCAGCATCAGCTCGAGCGCGTCGCTCTCGAGCAGCGCCTGCGGCGCGAGGCTGCCGGGCAGCTCGGTGAACTGCACCCGGCTGCGGTCGGTGCTCTTGCCGCCGGCGACCACGAAGTCGGCCAGCGACGCGGCCGCGCGGACCCGCAGCCCGCGCGAGAACAGCTCGACCCGCGCCGCGTTGCCGAGCCCGACGACCCCGCGGACCCGCCCGCGGCGGAAGCTCGCGCTCGGGGCCGGCAGGGCGAACGCCGCGTTGATCGTCCGCCCGCCGACGCTGACGACCAGCGGCCGCTCCGGGTCGTCGCGCGTGCACAAGAACCGGGCGTTCTGCGCCGCCGCCTCGAACACCCGCCGCTCGAGCTCGCCGTCGGCGGCCGCCCGCTCGAGCACGACCTCGGTCCCGGGCCCGAGCTCCGGCGTCGCCCGCCGCGCCGACTCGAGGTCGCCGGCGAGCTCGATCTCCCACGCGCCCGGCCTGTCCTCCGGGTCAGGCGCCTCCGGGCTCGCGCGCCGCGGCCGCGAGCGGATCACGATCCGCTCCGGCTCGAACCGCAGGATCGACCAGAACCCGACCCCGAACCGCCCGACCTGGTCGCGCCGCTGCTCCTTGCTCGACGCGTACAGCGAGAACAAGTACCGCCGCGCGTGCGCGAAGGTCATCCCCTCGCCGTCGTCGCGGCAGCGCAGGAGCCACCGCCCGCCCGCGACCTCGCAGGTGAACTCGACCCGCGTCGCCCCGGCGTCGCGGGCGTTCTGCAGCAGCTCGCGCACGAACACCCACGGGTCGGGCCCGTAACGGTCGGCCTCGGCCCGCGCGCGCGCGCGGAAGTCCGAGAGCCGGTTCGCCGGCGGGCTCGCCGGCGGGCTAGCCACCTCGCCCCCTGTCGCGCAGGGCCGGGCCCGTGGGACGCCGCATCCGCTCAGTGTACCGGCTCACCGGGTCGAGACTAGTGCCCCGGGCCGGGGGATGCCGGCGCCGTCTCGCAAGTCCCGCCCCCGGGCCGGATCGCCCGCGCGCGGCCGCGGCGCTCACGGCTCGCGGCTGCCGACCAGAAACAGCGCGCTGGCGACGGCGATCGGGCGGCCGCGGTCCTCCTGCCAGGCCTCGACGCGGACGTTGGCGACGCGCCGGCCCTGGCGGGTCGGCACCCCGCGGGCGAACGTGTCGACCGGCCGACCGGAGCGCAGGTACTCGACCGTCAGCCCGATCGTCTTCGGCGCCGCCGCGACCTCCCCCTCCCACAGCAGCTGGAAGATCGCCGTCGACTCGAGCAGCGCGCAGATCGCCCCCCCGTGGAGCGCCGGCAGCCTCGGGTTGCCGATCAGATGCTCGCTGTACCGCATCACCCCGAGCAGCTCCCCGCCCTCGACCATCAGCGAGATCCCCATCGTCTGCGCGTAGGGCACCAGCGCCGCCAGCCCCGCCGCGTCGCCGGCCGCCCGCGCCTCGGCGACCCTCTGCGCCAGCCACGGGCTCACGCCGCCCCCCGGTCGTCCGGCGTCCGCGCGCCCGCGCGGGTGCCGAGCATGAACGTCGCCGCGCAGGTGGCGATCGGGTCGGCCTCGTCGTCGTGGAACGCGACCCCGCGGACGAACGCGATCTCGCGCGTCACCTTGTAGCAGTGCGCCCGCGCGACCACGGCGCGCCCCGGCGTCGCCGGCTTGAGGTAGTCGATCCGCAGGTCGAGCGTGGCGATCGTCATCGGCCGCGTGAGCGCCTGGAACACCGACGCCCCGCCGGCCGCGTCCATCAGGGCCGAGATCGCGCCGCCGTGCAGCACCCCGGTCTCCGGGTTGCCGACCAGCCGCGCCGAGTAAGGCAGGCGGAACTCCGCGCGGCCGCGCTCCAGCGCGACGATCTCCATCCCGAGCGCGTTGTTGTGCGGCACGCTCCGCATGAAGCGCTCGCCGATCGCGCGCAGCGCGGCCTGCGGGTCCTCCGGGGCGCCTTCCGACATGGCGCCGGTTATGCCACGACTTCGACGACCACGGAGTGCTTCGGGTTGAGCCCCGGCACCTCGGTCTCGGCGATCAAGAGGTAGCGCCGGTGCTCGCCCGACGGCTCGAGGTCGGCCGGCAGCGGCAGCGCGACCGGCAGCGACAGCGCCTCGCCGCTGGCGAGCACCCGCCCGTGCAGCGGGATCGTCAGCTCGGCGCGCTTTTGCCAGAACTGAAAGCCCCCGCGCCCCTGCGCGGTGTACACCATCCGCTCCTCGTCGAAGTGCAGCGCGACGTCCTGGACCGGCGCGTCGTAGTCCCCGCCGCGCAGCGTCACCGTCGCCCGCAGCTCCGCCCCCGCGCGCAGCGGCGTCGTCACCTCGGAGACCTCGATCTTCGCCGTGCCGATGCCGACCATACTCTTGAGCTTGTCGAAGATCTCCATGCCTGCCCCCGCCGCCGGACTTTACTCAGGCGGCCGCGGACCGGCACGTGAAGGTCGGTTCATCCGCCCGGCGCCGCCCGCGAAGCGCGCCCGTGGGGGCGCGCGGTCCCTTGTAGGGCCAAACGCAGCGCGCTATGAAAGCCTGTCCATGCGTGCAAGCACCCTCGCTCTGGTCGGGCTCGCCCTCGGCGCCGCCTGTACGATCCGCCCGAAGACGGACACCCCCGCCCAGCCCGACCCGCCGAGCACCGCCGGCCCCGGGAGCGATCCCTGCGCGGTCTACGTCGAGCGCGCGGCCCCGGGCGTCCGCTGCCAGGCGATCGACGCCACCCGCTGCCAGTGCGAGCTGATCGCCGCCGCCGGCGCCCCGGCCGGCGAGACCACCCCGCCCGCGTCCACGCCCCCCGCGACCACCCCGCCCGCGACCACGCCCCCGGCCGACCTCCCGACCGCCACCCTCGAGTTCGCCAGGGGCCCGCAGAACACGATCGTCCAGTGCATCAGCGGCCCGTGCCCGACCCGCTCGGCCGACTTCATCACCGAGCCCTACCCGCCGATCCCGCTCGCCCAGGGCAACACGACGATCCAGCTCGAGTTCCGCGCCCGCGACCACCAGCCCTACGTCGGCACCTACAACCTCGTCCCCGGCCGCAACGTCATCCCGTTCACGCTCGAGCGCGAGTCGACCGCCCCGCAGACCGCGACCTTCATGTTCCAGGGCGCCCCCGCCGGCCTGACCGTCGAGTGCGTCAGCGGCCCCTGCGTCGACAACAAGCCCTACCCGATCGAGAAGTTCCCCGAGATGCCGCTCAAGGAGGACGGCGTCACCCTGCTGCTCCGCTTCAAGGCCCCGGGCTACCGCACCGCGATGACCTCGTTCCAGGTCCGCCGCGGCCCCAACTCCGTCCCCGTGCTGATGGAGCAGGCCCCCCTCGGCAAGTGACCCGACCGCTCGACCAGGTCCCTCTCGACCCGTGACCGCCCCAGCCCCGGATCGCCGCGCCACGCTGGCGCGCGCCGTCGCCGACCCCGGCTTCACCCCCGGCCGCGCCGACCTCCCCGAGGTCGTCGAGCTGCTCGCCGACGACGACACCGCCGTCGACGCCGAACGCGCCCTGCTCCGCGCCGGCCCTCCCGCCGGCCCCGCCGCCCTCCGCCGCCTCCCCTCCGCCGGCCCCCCGCTGCGCGCCCGCCTCGTCCACGCGCTCGGCCGCCTCGCCGCCGCCGACCCCGGGCTCGTCCAGCCCCTCCGGACATGTCTCGACGACCCGGACCCGAAGGCCAGGCGCAACGCGATCGCCGCCCTCGGCAAGCTCGGCGGCCCCGACGTCGCCGCCGACCTGCTCGCGCGCGCCCGGACCGAGCCGAGCCTCCCGCACCTGCGCAGCCTCGTCGAGGCGCTCGGCAAGTGCGGCGACGCCGAGGCGCTGACCTGGCTCGAAGGCCAGGCGCCCGACGACCCCGAGCTGCGCCGCCTCACCGAGCGCGCCCGCCTGATGCTCGCCCGCAGCCTCGGCCGCGCGGCGACCACCTCGGAGATCGACCTCGACGCCGCCGCCCCGCCGCGCCCGCTGGTCATCCTCTGCCGCCCGGGCCTCGAGCCCCTCCTCCGCGAGGAGCTGACCGCCCTCACCTCGCCCACCGAATCCCTCGGCCCCGGCCGGATCGGCGTCGAGCTCGCCGGCCCGCTGCGCCCGCTCCTGCGGTCGCGCCTGTGGACCGAGCTGGCGTTCCCGCTGCCGCCGATGCGCCGCGGGCCCGATCTCGCCGCCGACCTCGTCCGCTCGCTCACGGGCCCGCAGGCCCGCGCGCTGCTGACGAGCCACACCCGCGGACCGATCCGCTACCGCCTCGCGTGGGCCCGCGGCGGCCACCGCCGCGCCCTCGTGTGGCGCCTCGCCGCCGACGTCGCGGCCGCCTGGCCCGCGCTCGTCAACGACCCCCACGCGAGCACCTGGGAGATCGTCGTCGACGACGCCCGCGAGCTCCTCACCGTCGAGCTGCGCCCGCGCGGCTTCGTCGACCCACGCTTCGCCTACCGCTCCGGTGACGTCCCGGCCGCCTCGCACCCGACGATCGCCGCCGCGCTCGCCCGCCTCGCCGGCGTCCGCCCCGACGACGTCGTCTGGGACCCGTTCGTCGGCTCCGGCCTCGAGCTGTGCGAGCGCGGCCTGCTCGGCCCGTTCGACGCGCTCCACGGCACCGACCTCGACCCCCGCGCCCTCGAGGTCGCCGCGACCAACCTGCGCGCCGCCGGCCTCGCCGCGACCCTCACCCAGGCCGACGCGACCACCCACGCCCCTCCCGGCACGACGCTGATCCTCACCAACCCGCCGATGGGCCGCCGCGTCCACCGCGGCGACGTGTCCCCGCTGCTGTCCGCGTTCGTCGCCCACGCCGCGCGCGTCCTCCCGCGCGGCGGCCGCCTCGCGTGGATCTCGCCGCTCCCGCGCGTCACCGACCCCGCCGCTCGCGCCGCCGGCCTGGCGCTCCAGCGCGCGCTGACGATCGACATGGGCGGCTTCGCCGGCCAGCTCCAGCGCTGGTCGAAGCCGTGACACGAGGCGCGAAAAAGCGAAGAGGCGGGGCGCCGCGCGCTCCCGCCTCTCCTCTTCTTGCTTCTTCGTGAGTGCCCAGGGACGGAATCGAACCGCCGACACGGGGATTTTCAGTCCCCTGCTCTACCAACTGAGCTACCTGGGCGAGGGGGCGCAGTGGTACGAAATCTCGGTGCCGTCGTCAAGCGCCCGCGCGAAAGTTCTCGTCGCCGCGTTCGTCGCCGCTGGGCCTGCCAGCCCCCGGACCGCCCAGTCGGCCGTCCGGGAGATCTTTCTCACCGCCGAGCCGAGGCCGGAAGGCCCCGAGGAAACGGACCTGCCAAAAGAGACAGGTCTCTCGAACCAGCCGACGAGCGCGGCCGGTTCGCCGCCCCCGTCGGCCGAGCCGAACGACGCCGGCGCCGGCGAGCCCCGCCGCGGACCCGGCGGCGAGATCCGGGTGTTCGGCGGGATGCACCAGCCGACCTTCGGCGTCGCCCTGGCCTTCGACTGGGCCTTCCGCCGCGCCGCCCTCGGCCTCCAGGTCGACTACGCGGCGTGGCTCAGCCTCGACAGCCTGTCGATGCACCCGGGCGCCCTGCACGTGGCGGCGACCGGCCAGCACCGGCTGCCCCTCGGCCGCCTGAGCCTGCGCCAGCGCGCAGCGCTCGGGACGGCGACGCTGGTCGCCGCCCGCGGCCCCCACGCGGCCGGAGCGACCGGCCTCTTCTTCGAGGTGGCGCCGCTGGGACTCGAGCTGCACACCCGGATCTCCCGGATGACGTTCGTGTTCGAGGCCTTTAGTTTGGCCCTGTCGGCCCCGGTCCTCGGCGCCGACCCGGTGATCCAGACGCAATACCGGGCGACCCTCGGCCTGCGCTTCTGACCTCGTCGCTTCCGGCCGGTTCGACCGCGCTGGACAACTTGCTTCGAGTCGGTCCGACCGCGCAGGGCTTGGTCGCTTCGAGTCGGTCCGACCGGCGCAGGGCAACTTGCCGAAGGCGGCTCACAGCGGGTCGGGCATGCGGTGGGTCGCGCGTCGTTGGCCGGATGGAGTCGACTTCGTCGCCCCCATCCGACCATCCGATACGCGACCCACCGCATGCCCGACCCGATGCACGCCGACTTCGTGATCTGCGTCGCAGCCGGTCCGTCGCTCCGTTGCAAAACTGTCCTCTCGACCAGGTCCCGGCCGACGCACGGACGCTCGTCCCTCGCGCCCGTCCGCCGGCCCCCTCCAGGCCCATCCGGCTGCTCGACATCAGACCACGACGGCCATCGCGGAGCTCCTCTCGCTCCGAACCGTAACCAACGACAGCACGGCACCTCTCCCCCGGCACCACCCGAGCTGTCTCGCGAGCCAGGGACCCACCGCGAGCCTCGGCTCCGCTCAAGGTCCCTCTTCAACCCGACGTCCGCCGCGAGCCGGCCGCGAGGCACGAGCGGCCGTCTCGCGGCGCTCCCCTCGAGGAAACAACTCCTCAAACCACCAACCCGCCGCCCCCGCGACGCGACGCTCGTCGCGGTCCGACATCGAGCAGCGGGCTGGGCCGCGAGAGGGCCGGCGGACGGGCGCGAGGCACGAGCGTCCGCCCGCCGGCTCGGACCTGCTCGTAAAGACGACCCATCACCGGAGCGACGGACCCGCTGCGACGCAGATCACGAAGTCGGCGTGCATCGGGTCGGGCATGCGGTGGGTCGCGTATCGGATGGTCGGATGGGGGCGACGAAGTCGACTCCATCCGGCCAACGACGCGCGACCCACCGCATGCCCGACCCGCTGTGAGCCGCCTTCGGCAAGTTGCCCTGCGCGGTCGGACCGACTCGAAGCAAGACGCCGCGAGCCGTCAGAACTTCGGGAACACCGCCATCGTCAGCAGCGCCTCGACGTCCTCGCTGCGCATCAGCTTCCCGATCGTCTCGCTGAACATCGGGTTGAACGCCAGCGACCCGAGCGCCCGCTGGCGGATGAACTCGAGGTCGAGGTCGTGGCGGATATCGACGTGGTAGTCGTGCTTGCTCGGCCGCAGCGCCGGCACCCACGAGCCGTGGATCGTGAACGCGAAGTCGAGCTGCGCGTGCCCGAGGCGGACCACCGGGCCCTTCGTGATGTCCTCCGCGTCGAACAGCCACACCTCCTCGCCGGTCGACCCTTGCTGGCGGGGCACCGTCTCGGACGCGTGGGCCAGCACCGCGATGTAGCCGTCCCGCGGCCCGCGCGGCCCGCCCTTGCGCGGGATGAAGTTCGGCGACAGCAGGCTCCACCCGTTCGGCGCCGTGTAGCTGCGCAGCTTCCCGGTCGCGACCTCGATCTCGAGCAGCCGCGGCGGCTGCCCGTCGGCGATCGGCAGCGCCGCGACGTCGACGCGGTGGCCGTAGATCTCGAGCAGGCGCGCCGGCACCAGCTCGGGCGCGAACCCGCTCGTGTTGAAGAACATCACCTCGATCGGCGTGTCCTGCCCGCGCGGCGCGTAGGTCCCGAGGGCCAGGCCCCACGTCTCGTCGCTCTCGGTGTAGCGCGACGCGAGCACGCGTCCGGTCGGCACGTGGATCTTGTGCACCCCGATCCGCCCGCGGGCGAGCGCGCACGGGATCTGCATCCCCGCGACCTCGATCCCCGCCTCGTCGCCGCACAGCAGGTCCTCGCCCTCGTGGATCCACTCCGACACGTCGAGCGTCGGCGTGTGCGGCACGATCATCTTCACCACGTCGCCCTCGTCCTCGAAGTCGACGTAGAAGTGGACCGACTCGCCCGCGAGCTCGATCTTGTGCGCGACGACCGGCGTCGGGTCGTCGGCGAACCCGCCGGAGCGCGGCCGCAGGTCGCGCCGGCGGATCGCGTAGAACACCGACGTCGGCCGCTGCGAGCGCATCTGACCGGCCCCGAGCCACGCGCGCAGCGGCCCGACCGGGACCACCTGTCCGAGCACGTCGAGCGCCATCTGCCGCATCTCGACCACGAACGCCGAGTCCTGCACGATCACCCAGTTGCGCGTCACCTGCACCTGGTGGACGCACTGGTGGATCTGCACCGGCTCGCCGCTCGAGTCGATCAACTTGAAGTGCTCGAGGTGCTTGCCTGTCCACCGGAGCAGGTGCGAGTAGCCGGGCGTCCCGCCGGGCGCCGGGTTCGAGTAGTTGACGGTGAACAGCTCGCCGGTCGAGCTGTCCTCGGCCGGGTGCGCCGTGCTCAGGATCAGCGGGAACGGCCACGGCACCGGGATCGAGCCCAGCCACTCGTCGGCCTTGCCGATCGGCGTCACCAGCTCGAGCGACACCGGGTCGAACTCCCACGGCCGGCCGGCGTCGGTCGTCACGATCATCCGGTCGCGCAGCGGGATCGGCGAGTTGCTCAGCACCGCGCGCACCCCGAGCAGCGGCGAGATCCGCGACAGCCCGATGTCGCGGAACTCCATCAGCTCGCCGAAGCTCTCGGCCGCGCGGTCGGCGTAGTGGCACGGCGGCCGCATGATCCCCTGCTTCAGCTTGACCCGCCCCGGCGACAGGTCGAAGCGGTAGATCGTGCCCTCGCCGGTGAACGCCGGCCGCCCGAGCGCCGCGATCGACCCGGCGATGAACAGGTGCCCGCACAGGTCCTGCGGCACCTCGCCGGCGAGCGGCGTCAGCTCGAGCTCACGGCCGAGGCAGTCGAGGTCCTCGGCCCCGCTGCTCAGCATCGACGTCGGCATGATCCGCGCGGGGGCCTCGGGGATACGCATGGGCTTCATCGTCGCGGGGAATAGCGGCCCACACCCCCACCTCGGCCCACCGGCGGCGCGTGTGGATCCTCAACGGCGCGCGCCGCCGCGCCGCGCGATTCACTTCTGCGTGAGCGTCGCCGCGTACGACTCCTGCCCGGTGTCGGCGTCGATGAAGCGGACGAGCACCTCGTCGGCGGCGGGGTCGAAAGTGATCAGGCACGCGTGCGGCTGCGACGTGCCGAACGCGAACTGCGGCGGGTCGAGGAAGTCGCCGAGCACGTTGGTGTTGCCGCCGGTGACGGCGATCTCGCGGGTCTTGCCGAGCACGCCGGTCGCGCCGGGCTGGACCTGGCTGACGAAGCAGGTGTGGAAGTCGCCGGACACGAACCAGACGTTGGCGATGTTCTCGGCGGTGATGAACGCGAGCAGGTCCTCGCGCTGCGCGGGGTAGCCCTCCCAGCGGTCGCCCTGCGCCAGGTCCCACGGGATCGTCGGCATGTCGGTGATCGGCACCGAGTTGAGCACGACCTTGAAGTGACACGGGCTGTTCTTGAGCCGGTCCTTGAGCCACGCCATCTGCTCGGCGCTGATGTACGTCGCCTCGGCGGTGTCCTGCGTCGACGGCAGCCGCTCGGTCCGGCAGTCGAGCACGATGAACTCCGCCGTGTCGCCCCAGCGGAAGCTCTGCCACACGCGGAACCCGTCCGGCTGGTCGGTCAGCGGGATCGCCTCGAAGTACGACGTCATCGCCGCGTCGAACACCGCCGGGCTGATCGTCTCGGGGTCGAAGTTGTTGGTGATCTCGTGGTCGTCGAGCGTCGCGTACAGCCCCGCGCGCGCGTACGCCAGCGCGAACCCGCCGGTCTCGCCGCCCTGGTCGACCGCGAGGTACTCCTGCCAGCTCTCGCGGAACTCCGCCAGCGTCGCCGACCCGTCGTTATAGGCCATGTCGCCGAGGTGCAGGAAGACGTCGTAGTACTCGTCGCTCGTCCGCTGCAGCGCCGGCCACGGCGCATTGCCGCCGCCGTTGCACGCCGAGATCGCGACCGTCACCGGCTCCAACGCCCCCTCGGCGAGCGCCGTGCGGAACTCGCCGAGCACCCCGCGCGCGACCGCCTCGCCGCCCTCGACCGCGAAGAACCCGTAGCGGTACCACTCGCCCGGACACAGCCCGTCGACCACCTGCCGCAGGTAGCCGTTCGCGTCCGGCGAAACCTCGAGCTCGCGGATCACCCGCACCGTCCCCGGCGCCCCGCCCGGCTGCCACACGCGCAGCACGAGCGGCCCTTGCTGCGTCGTGAACGAGTGGATCAGCGCCGACTCCTGCCGCATCGCCCCGGCGATCACCGCCATCGGGAAGCGCTGCAGGTCCTCGGCGACCGCGTCCGGCGTGAAGGCGATCTCCTGCCCCTCGCACGCGCCCGGCTGCGCGCCCATGTCCGCCTGCGGCTCGCCGGTCGTGCCCTCGCCGGTCGTGCCATCGCCGGTGCTCGTCGGCTCCGCGCCCGTGCTCGCGTCTGCGCCCGTGCTCGTCGCCCCCGCGCCCGACGTCGTCGGCGCGCCGGTCGTCCCCGTCGACGAGCCGCCCGGCTCGCCCGTGCTCGTGTCGCCGAGCCCGACGCTCGCGCCGATCGCGTCGTCGCTGCACGCCGGCGCCGCGATCAGTGCCGCGCCGGTCAGGCGCAAGAACTCGCGCCGTGGGATCTTCCGCTCGGAGGGGACCTTCGGATCGTCGCCAGCCATTTCGCGCTCGAATGTATGAGCAACGGCCGTCACGCGCGCGCGAATTCCACGTAACCCTTCGCCCGCGCCCGCGCGCGAACCCGCCCTCCAATGCGGACCGCTCGGGCTGGACAGCCCCCCGCGCACCGCCTACCGTCGCCGTCGTAGGGGGGATCGAGATGGCGGAAGAGACAGGCGATGAGCTGTTCGTGTTCAACGGCCTCGACGCGGCGCGCGGCGGCTACCTGCTGCCGCCGATGAACGCCGAGCGGGTCGCCCGGCTGGCCCAGGGCGAGCAGCCCGACGACGACCTCCGCGAGGAGGCCAAGGAGCGCTGGGAGGTCAAGAAGCTCGATCACTTCGCCCCGAAGGCCGGCGTCGATCCGAAGAACCTCGCCGAGTCCGGCTGGGGCGTGATCTTCGCCCACGACGCCGACCCGGCGATCCGCGAGGCCCTGGCGCCGCTGCTCGACCTGCGCAAGGAGCAGGCGAGCGCGATCAACCCGAACCGCTACCGCGAGTTCGCCGGCCCCGCGGGCTACCGCCCGAACGAGCGCAAGGCCCGGTTCCTCGCCCGCCAGAACGCCCCGACCAGCGGCCCGGTCGACCCGGACCGGATCCCCTTCTACCTGCTGATCGTCGGCGACCCCGAGAAGATCCCGTTCGAGTTCCAGGCGCAGCTCGACGTCCAGCACGCCGTCGGCCGCCTCCACTTCGACACGCTCGCCGAGTACGACAGCTACGCCCGCACCGTCGTCGCCGCCGAGCGCGGCGAGATCCGCCTGCCGCGCCGCCTCGGCCTGTTCGGCGTCAAGAACCCCGACGACATGGCGACCAACCTCAGCGCCGACGGCCTGATCGCCGGCCTCGAGTCGTACGTCCGCAAGAGCTCGTCCCGCTGGACCGTCGACACCCGCCTCGCCGACCGCGCGACCAAGGCCGACCTCGCGCGCGTGCTCGGCGGCGCCGACACCCCGGCGGTCCTGTTCACCGCCAGCCACGGCGTCGGCTTCCCCGACGGCGACCCGCGCCAGCTCCCGCACCAGGGCGCGCTCGTCTGCCAGGACTGGGGCGGCCCGCGGCAGTGGCCCGGGCCGATCCCGCAGGACATGTACTTCGCCGGCGACGACCTCGGCGACGGCGCCCGCCTCGCCGGCCTGATCGCCTTCCACTTCGCCTGCTACGGCGGCGGCACCCCCAAGTTCGACGCGTTCTTCCACCGCAGCGGCGCCGCGGCCAAGCCGATCGCCCCGCGCTCGTTCCTCGCCCGCCTGCCCCAGCGCATGCTCGGCCACCCGCGCGGCGGCGCGCTCGCGGCCGTCGCCCACGTCGAGCGCGCGTGGGGCTGCTCGTTCTACTCCTCGCGCGTCGGCCACCAGATCGCCGTGTTCGAGAGCTTCATGCAGCGCCTGCTCGTCGGCCACCCGATCGGCTCGGCGCTCGACTACTTCGGCGACCGCTACGGCGAGCTGTCGACCGAGCTCTCCGCCCTGCTCGAGGAGCTCCACTACAACAACAAGACCGTCTCCGCGGCCGACGTCGCCAACGCCTGGACCGCCAACAACGACGCCCGCAACTACGTGATCCTCGGCGACCCCGCCGTCCGCGTCCCCGCCTTCGACGACGCCGAGGTCCGCGAGCGCCCGACCCTCGAGGTCCGCACCGCGGCCGAGGAACCTGCCCCGAAGGCCAGCCCCGCCGCCCCGGCCCCGCAGCCCGGCCCCGCCGCCACCGCCGCCCCGGCGCCCGCGCCAGCCGCCCTGGCCACGCAGCCCAGCCCCGCCGCCGCGACCGCCCCGGCGCCAGCGCCCGCTGACCCGAAGGACAGCCCCGCCGGCGACGTCGCCTTCGGCGTGTTCGAGGACTCGCCGCTCAAGGCGATCAAGATCAAACTCGCCGCCGGCATGCAGGGCCTCGCCGACAAGCTCAACAGGCGCCTGCACGCCGCGGTCGACGACGCCAGCGCGCTCGAGGTCTCGACCTTCGTCAGCCCCGACCTCGGCGGCGGCGTCACCTTCGACACCGAGACCGGCCGCCTCGCCGGCCGGATCGCCCTGCGCGCCTACACCCGGATCGCCTTCGACGGCGACACCCAGCAGGTCCTGCCCGCCGGCGAGGGCGAGCTCGACGCCGCCCTGTGGAACGCCCACAAGGACGCCGTCGCCGCCGCCCGCGAGCACCGCACCGCGATGGTCGAGGCCGGCCTCAAGGCGATCGCCGGCCTGTTCACCGCGATCAAGGACCTGTGACGCCGACCGTCGAGGCCTCGCGCATGCCCACCGCCGACCCGTCTCGCGGCCCGCTGCTCGGAAGGTGGGCTCCCGGCCCCGCCGGCGCGCTCGCGTGGGTCGCCCGCGTCGCCCGCGACGAGGCCGACACCTGGCTCTCGGGACATGTCCGACAGATCGCCGCCGCCGCCGCCCTCGCACCCCGGCTCGAGGCGCGGATGCTCGGCGCCGTCGCCGGCTCCACCGTCGAGGAGTTCGACGTCGACCTCGCCGACGACGAGTTCGACGTCGCGCTCGACTTCACCGCCGGCGCCGACCCCGACGCCGCCCTGCGCCGCGAGTTCACGGCCGTCCGCGCCTTCGCCGAGGGCCGGCTCACCGCCGCCGTCCACCTCGGCGACGCCCTCGCGGGCGTATGGCAGCGCGCCCGCCTCGACGCCGGCGACCTCTTCGAGCAGGCCGGCGCCCTCCTCCAGGGCGGCGCCGTCGAGACCCACACCGCCGCGGGCCGGCGCGTCGCCGTCACCGCCGTCGACTGGTCCGGCGACCTCGCGACCGCCTGGACCCCCGGCCTCGCCGCCTGGGAGGTCGACCTGCACCACGGCAACGTCGGCCTCGCCCTGCGCGCCCGCGAGGTCGCCCTCGACGGCATCGCCGCCGCCGCCCGCGGCGCCGCCCGCCTCGCCGCCCTGATCGCCGCCCCGGCCCCGACCGCCGCGGCGATCACCCTCCCCCTCGCCTGGCGCTACCTCCGTCGCCTCTGGCACGGCTGACACCTCCGCCCGGCCGAGCGAGGCCCCCGACCGCAGCGAGGCCCCCCTCGCCGCCCCTCGTCGCGCATCGACCTCCTCGCACACCCCGACGTGCCGCCCCAAGGCGGGGCCCCCTTGCCCTCCGCAGGGCGGACGAGGGGCGGCGCAGTGGGACGCAGCGGGAGGACCCCGTGCCTGGCGCGCAGGCGGCGCGCCACTCGTCGGACACGCGCAACCTCTTCATCGCCGCCGAGCACCTGGCACGGGAGGACCCGCGTCGCGAGGGACCCGCTGCGCCGCCCCTCGTCCGCCCTCTCGACGCCCTCCGCGGCCCCGCCTCCCCGCGCACGCGAACTCCCCGCGCACCCGAACTCCCCGCACACGAACTCCCGGCGCGCGCTCGATGTCCCCGCCCGTCCCCGCGTGGTACAGCACCGCCGTGACCGCGGCCGTAGAGCTCCTCCGCCCCGACGACTGGCACCTCCACCTGCGCGACGGCGCCTACCTGCGCGACGCCCTCCCGCACACCGCGCGGCAGTTCGCCCGCGCGATCGTCATGCCCAACCTGCGCCCGCCGGTCGTCACGGTCGCCCAGGCCGCCGCCTACCGCGAGCAGATCCTCGCCGCCCTGCCGCCCGCGTACGCCGGCCGGTTCACCCCGCTGATGACGCTCTACCTGACCGAAGCGACAGCCCCGGACGAGATCCTGCGCGCCAGGGACAGCGGGTTCGTCCACGGCGTCAAGCTCTACCCGGCCGGCGCGACCACCAACGCGCAGGCCGGCGTCCGCGAGCTCGCCCGCGTTACACCTGTCCTCGAGGCCATGCAGGCCGTCGACCTCCCGCTGCTCGTCCACGGCGAGGTCACCGACCCCGCGGTCGACGTCTTCGACCGCGAGGCCGCCTTCCTCGAGCGCGAGCTCGCCCCGCTCCTCGACCGCCTGCCCGGCCTGCGCGTCGTCGTCGAGCACATCACCACCGCGGACGCCGTCCGCTTCGTCCGGGCCGCCGGCCCGCGCGTCGGCGCGACGATCACCGCGCACCACCTCCTCTACAGCCGCAACGCGATGTTCGCCGGCGGCGTGCGCCCGCACATGTACTGCCTGCCGGTGCTCAAGCGCGAGCGCCACCGCGAGGCGCTCGTCGAGGCCGCGACCTCCGGCGACCCGAAGTTCTTCCTCGGCACCGACAGCGCCCCGCACCCGCGCCGCGCCAAGGAGCACGCCTGCGGCTGCGCCGGGATCTTCACCGCCCACGCCGCGATCGAGCTGTACGCCGAGGCGTTCGCCGCCGCCGGCGCGCTCGGCCGCCTCGAGGGGTTCGCCAGCGTCCACGGCCCGCGGTTCTACGGCCTGCCGCCGAACCGCGAGCGGATCCGCCTCGAGGCCGCCCCGTGGCCCGTCCCCGCGACCTACCCCTTCGGCCAGGACGAGCTCGTCCCGCTCCGCGCCGGCGAGCAGGTCGCGTGGCGCCTGTGCGACTGACCTTGCGGACATGACCGAACGGTCACTCGCCGCGCGCCCGCGCGCCCGGCCCGGCGGCCGCCCGCGCGGCCCGCTTGCCACGCGGCGGCGGTCCGTGGTCCCCTGCCGCCCATGGCCTGGATCAGGAGTGGTGGCGGATGGACGGCCCTCGGCGCGCTCGCGCTCGCCGGGGCCTGCAGCGACAACGGCGGCGGGAGCACCGGCGCGTCGAGCACCGGCACCGGCGAGGTGACGACCGCCTCGACCGGCGCCGCGACCGACGGCGGCACGACGACCCCGACGACCGGCGCGACCGGCTCGACGGTGAGCGGCGTCAGCGAGACCGCGACGACCGGCGACCCGACCGGCACGACCGGGCCGGCGACCGCGACGACCGACGTCAGCACCGGCGGCACGACGATGGGCGTCTCGACCGGGATGACGCCGGACATGGGCCCGGCCTGCGCCGAGACCTGCGAGGACGGCGTGTGCGTCGGCGAGGTCTGCTGCCCGATCAACCAGGCCTGCACCGACACCTGCTGCGGCATGGGCGAGGTGTGCTCGTTCCAGCAGTGCGTCGTCCCGGGCAACGTCTGCGTCGACGCGACCGACTGCGCCGAGGGCGAGTACTGCGAGTACACGCTCGGCGAGGCCGAGATGCCGCCGATGTGCATGGGCGGCGTCTCGCTGGCGACCGGCAAGTGCCTGCCGCAGCCGCCCGAGTGCCCCGACGGCGTCGAGCCGATGGAGGGCGAGCCGATCACCTGCCTGCCGAAGTGCGAGGTCAAGCCGCCGGTCGACGACTTCGGGATCGTGCTCAAGCACTACTGGGGCCAGCAGGTCGCGCCGCCGTACGCGAGCGACGTCATGATGACCCCGATCGTCGTCAACCTCGACGACGACGACTGCGACGGCAAGGTCAACGAGAAGGACATCCCCGAGATCGTGTTCAGCACCTTCAGCGGCGGCGCGTACTACAAGCAGGGCACGCTGCGCGCGATCTCGATCGTCGACGGCAAGATCGTCGAGAAGTGGACCAAGCCGAACGTCACCCAGCCCGGGGCCGGCCTCGCCGCCGGCGACCTCGACGGCGACGGCGTGCCGGAGATCGTCGGCTGCATGAACCCGGGCCCGAACGGCGTCAGCTGCTGCGACGCGGTCGCCCAGAACACCGGCGCGATCGCCTTCAAGGCCGACGGCTCGACCCTGTGGACCCAAACCGACACCGCCAAGGTCCACTGCGGCTACAACCACCCGGCGATCGGCGACGTCGACCAGGACGGCAGCCCCGAGGTGCTGATCGGCCTGACCCTGCTCGACGGCAAGACCGGCGCGATCAAGAAGGAGCTCGACCCGGCGACCAGCTGGGGCCAGCGCCTGAGCGGCCTCGTCGACCTCGACGGCGACGGCAAGCTCGACGTCGTCGACGGCCAGCGCGCGTGGCGGGCCGACGGCACCGTGCTGTGGGACCTGCGACAGGGCGTCAACGCGATCCCGTTCGGCTTCCACGGCGTCGGCGACTTCGACCTCGACGGCTCGCCCGAGGTCGTCGTCATCTCGTCGGGCGGCCCGCACACGATGTCGCTGCTGCGCTACGACCCGGCCGCGCCCGGCGGCGCGCAGGTGATCCGCAAGGGCGTCGACATCAACAACGGGATCTCGACCAAGGTGTTCTGCAACGCCGCGAGCGAGTACGGCGGCGGCCCGCCGACGGTCGCCGACTTCGACGGCGACGGCGTCCCCGACGTCGGGGCCGCCGGCGCCGTCGGCTACATCGTCTTCAGCGGCAAGAAGATGATGGACCCGAACGTCGCCAACGCCGACATCGACCTGTGGTTCAAGACGACCAAGGACTGCTCGTCCGCGGTCACCGGCTCGTCGGTCTTCGACTTCAACGGCGACGGCAAGGCCGAGGTGATCTACGGCGACGAGGTCAACCTCTGGATGTACGACGGGGTCACCGGCAACAACCTGATCCCGACCACCTGCAACACCACCGGCACGCTGTGGGAGTACCCGCTCGTCGCCGACGTCGACAACGACGGCCAGGCCGACATCATCGTCGCCAGCAACGCCTACGCGCTGACCTGCAGCGGCACCAAGCAGTCGGGGATCCGGATCTTCGGCAGCGCCAAGGGCTCGTGGGTCCGCACCCGCCGGATCTGGAACCAGCACACCTACCACGTCACGAACATCGGCGAGGACGGGTCGGTCCCCGTCTCCGAGGACGCCAACTGGAAGGGCCTCGGCCTCAACAACTACCGCCAGAACATCCAGCCCGAGGGCGAGTTCTCGGCGCCCGACGTCACCGCCGCGATCTTCCCCCGCTGCGAGGGCCCCTACGCGATCATCGCCCGCGTCCGCAACATCGGCCAGGCCGCGGTCCCGGCCGGCGTCACCGTCGGCTTCTACGCCGGCGACCCCGACATGGGCGGCACCAAGCTCGGCATGGGCGTCACCCAGAAGGCCCTCTACCCCGCCGAGGCCGAGGACGTCATCCTCGACCTGCCCAACCCCGACCCGACGCTCGTCGACGGCACCACCCCCGTCTTCGTCGTCGTCGACGACGGCATGCCCGAGCACCTGTGGAAGGAGTGCCGCCTGACCAACAACAAGGTCGAAGGCAGCGGCTTCTGCGCGATGCCCGGCTGACGCGCGCGCCCCCCGCGTGCGATCCCCCGCACCGAAAAACTGAAAGTCGTTTTCACCGGCCTGGCCGCGCAGAACGCCGTCTCCTCGGCGCCCTGCGCGGCCTTGTCGTCTCCGGCTCCGAGCCCACACGACCTTGCAAATGATTTTCCTTTTCATTACGCTCGCCCGCGAGCATCAAGGTCTATGTCCCTTCCAGTCTTCGCGCCCCGCGGCTTCACCCTCCTCGCCCTCCCCCTCACCCTCGCGCTCGCGGCCTGCCCGGCGCCGGCCGGCGACACCGACTCGGACACCGACGCCGCCAGCACCGGCGGCACCGGCGACGACCCGACCGGCGGGATCCCGGCCGAGGACCTCAACCCGTACACGATCGGCGAGTTCGCCAGCCAGGCCTGCCGCGACGCGATGCCGGCCGCCGGCGACTTCCTCGCCGCCACCGAGGCCGGCGACGCCGCCGCGGCGATGGCCGCCTACAACGGCGCGCTGCAGAGCTACGTCCAGGCGATCGACGCGCTGACCATGCGCACCGACGACATGGCGATCCTCGACGCGCTCGGCCAGGGCGACGCCGCCGGGGCCGCGCTCGCGGAGGGCCACCTGCTGTCGTCGCTGGCCAAGCACATGCGCGACAACATGATCTCCATCGAGCAGGGCGCCGAGGACAAGTACGCCGCGTGGGACGAGGGCCATTGCATCTGGGAGGGCGCGATCAAGACGCTGGCGACGCGCGCCCAGTCGGCCGCGTGGGCCGCCCCCGGCGACCCGATCGCCGCCGACATCGACGCCGCGTTCCTCATGGGCCACGACGCGATCGGCGGCGAGGCGCCGGCGACGGCGATCGACGAGTGGCGGTTCCTGCCGGCCCGCCAGATCATCGAGAAGACGTTCTTCCGCGCCGCCCAGCGCGACATCGTCCACCAGGCGGGGGTCGCCAAGATGACGAGCGACCCGGTCGCGGCCGCGCGCGCGCTCGGCGAGATCGGCCTGGTCCGTGACCGCATGCAGGACCGCAACACCCCCGGGATCGCCCAGCTCGAGGCGATGCTGTCGGGCGACCCGGCGATGATCAGCGCCGAGGTCGTGGCGATCGAGCTCGACATCGCGTTCGCCAAGCGCACCCTCGGGTACGCCGACAGGGCGTTCGACGACGGCCTCGGCGTGCCGGCCGGCCTCAAGGGCGCGGTCGAGGGCCGCACCTACGGCAAGCTGCTGGTCGCGGGGATGAAGGCGGCGATGATGGAGACCGACAGCTACATGGCCGACTGGGAGGAGTACGTCGAGCTGGTGCGCGTCGGCACCGACGAGCCGGCGACCCGCGCGGTCAGCGATCGCCTGGTCGCCAAGACCTGCGAGTACCAGACGCTGCTCGGCATCGCTACCTGCACCAGCACCGACGACGAGACGCAATAGCTCCACGGCGTCGACGCGGGACCACCGAGGTCCTCGAGTGGGCGGGACCCGGCGCCGCGCAGCGGCTCCGGGTCTCTTCGCGCGTCCGCGCGCAGGCGACGGCCCCCTCAGGGCAAGGCGGCCCACCGGAAGCTGACGAAGCTCGGCGTCCCCGCCTCGTCGTAGTACCCGAGCATCTCCATCTTGAAGAAGTTGCCCTCGGGCGTCCGCACCACGTACACGCGGCCGGCCGCCGGCTGCAGCGTGTGCGTCGAGATGTCGTACGCGAACCAGTTGTCGAACACGTAGCCCGGCGACGTGTTGGCCGACGGAGACCCGCCCATCCCGGGTCCGGTCGCCGTGTCGGTCAGCCAGCCGCCCTGCGGCGCCGCCGTCACGGCCTCGAAGCTGGTGCCCTCGAGGATCGCCACCGCGCCGCCGCCGGACCCGCTGGTCCCGCCGTTCGACTTGATGTTGAAGCGCAAGAACCCCAGGTCCCACGTCGGGTCGTCCTCCGGCGTCGCCGGCTCGACGTGCGCGCGCGACTCGAAGTCGAAGTGGACCCACGCGGCCTCGTCGGTCGCGTCGACGATCGTCTCGTGGACCCCGTCGCCGAGCTCCTCGGTGACCACTGGTTCGGCGGGCAGGTCGCCGCCGGTGTCCTGTTCGCCGGGGACGCAGGCGATCGGGGTCGCGGCAAGCAACACGAGCAGGATGGTTCGGGTGGTGTTCATCGCGGCTTTCTCCTTCGGATCGGCAGGTCGGGGCGGAGGCGGGTCTGCAGCCCGCCGTAGAACGATCGCGGGACCAGCGGCAGATACGCCGCGTCGCCCGCGTTCAGCAAGTTGTCGACGCCGACGAACAGCTGCAGCCGGCCGCCGAGCAGGTCCTGCGCGACGCGCAGGTCGACGCTCGCGTACGGCGCGACGCGGATCCCGGCGTCGTCGGCCTCGCCGGTCTCGAGCTCGGTGTAGTAGACCTGCTGGCCCTGCACCGCCGCGCGCAGCTGCGCGTGCGTCCCGCTGCGCGGGTGGTGCCAGCGGACGCGCGCGTGGCCCTGGTGGGCCGGCCGACCCGGCAGGCGGCGCTGCCGCTCGAGATCGCGCGCGTCGGTGAACGTGTAGCTGATCTCGGCGTCGACGCGCTCGCCGAACGTCGCCGCCAGCGCCGCCTCGACGCCGTGGCTGCGCGCGCGGCCGACGTTGACGTACTGGAACGTGTTCTCTGTCCCGAGGGCCAGCCCCTCGCCGAGGTCGAGCGTGATCAGGTCGCGCAGGCGGTGGTGGAAGTAGTCGAGCGACAGCGCTCGCCCGGGACCGATCCGCCACGCGAGCCCGGCGGTCGCGCTGCGGGCGGTCTCGGCCTTGAGGTCGGGCGAGCCGGTGACGCGGTAGCCGACCGACGGGTTGGCGAAGCTCAAGTACAGCTCGCGGAACGACGGCGCGCGGAAGCCGAGGCCCGCGCTCGCGCGCAGCGTCAGCGCCGGGGCCGGGTCGACGCGGACCGCCAGGCGCGGCGAGCCGTAGCCGCCGAATTGACTGTCGAGGTCGAGGCGCGCCCCGGGCACGAGGACGACCAGCGGGTCGAGCGCGACCTTCCACTCGTCCTGCGCGTACAGGGCGAAGCGCTGGCGGTCGCCGGCGCCGCCGTCGAGGCGCGGCGTCGACAGGTGCTCGAGCTGGGTCTCGATGCCGGCGCTGAAGAGGTGGCGGCCGGCGACGAGGTGGTCGTACTGCGCGCCGAACTGGCCGAGCGCGTCGCGGGTGCGCTGGCGCTGGTCGAGCGCCGACGACTTGCGCTGGTCGAGCACGTAGAGGTCGTCGAAGTACGCGAGGTGGGCGATCAGCCGCAGCCGCGCCGGCGCGGACCAGGTGATCTCGGGCGTCAGCGTGACGGAGGTCGTGTGCGTCAGGTTGCGGCGGTCGAACACCGCGCCGGCGGCGTTGCTGTCGACGCCGGCGAGGTCGCGGCGCTGGACGTCGGCGTGCAGCCCGATCGTGACGTCGCGGCGGGCGCGGAGCTCGGTCCGCTGGGCCGCGTGCAGCGTGTGGCCGGCGTTGCCGGTGGTCGCCGGGGTCGACGGGTCGCGGTCGAAGCCGCCGGTGTAGTGCCAGCCGCCGCTCCAGCGGGTGCTCCAGCGCCCGCGCCGGCCGCCGATCGTCGCGGTCAGGTCGCTCGAGCGGAAGCTGCCGTAGCGGGCGCGCGCGTCGACCTCGAGCGGGCGCGTCGACCTGCGCGTGATGATGTTGATGACGCCGGCGATCGCGTCGGCGCCGTACAGCGACGAGCCGGGGCCCTTGACGATCTCGACCGCGGCGATGTCCTCGGCCGGGAAGCGCGACAGGTCGAGCACGCCGCCGACGCGCCCGGTCGCGCGCTGACCGTCGACGAGGATCAGCACGTACTTGGCGTCGAGCCCCTGCATCTGCACGCCGACGCCGCCCGCCCCGCCGAGCCCGCGCAGCACCTGCAGGCCGGGCTGCTCCTCGAGGATCCCGGCCAGGTTCTCCGCGCCCGAGGCCTCGATCGCCGCGCGGTCGACCACCCGCGTCGAGACCGCGACGTCGCCGACCGCCTGCTCCGTCCGCGCCGCGGTGACGACGATGTCGTGCCGCTCCGGCGCGAGCCTCGGCGACCTCGGCCGCCGCGCCCGCCCGGCCCGACCCGCGCGCGCACCCTCCCCAGCGCCCTCTCGCACGGCCGGACGGGCCGCGGCGGACGACGAGACGACAGGAGACGTGGGCGCAGACACGAGCGTGAGCGCGAGCAGAAAGTGAAAGTTGATTTCAATATTTGTCGGACGCGGGCGGCCCGCCGTCAAGCCGCTCCGCTGTGATGTTCCTCCCCGATGAAAATCAAAATCAACGCGAAGGACCGGCCGGCGGGTTCGCCGCGGCGGGGGTTGACCCGTCGTCGTCGTCACCGGTGGCGATCTGCTCGGACCACGCGTCGCTCCGCGGTGGTCGCGTCGCCGGGCTCGCCGGTCGACGGGACGCCGGTCACGCCGCGCCGCCGCCGGCGTACGCTGCTCGCCATGCCGCAGGCCGACCTCGACCTCGACGCGCTGCTCGGCGCCGTCGTCCCGCGCCTCGTCGCGCTGCTGCGCGAGGCCGACGACCGCGCGGCCCGGGTGTGCACGCTCGCGGGTCCGCCGGCGATCGAGCAGGCGCTCGCGGACGCCGGGGTGCCGCTGGCGCTGCGCCCGGAGGAGCCCGCGCACGACGCCGCCGCGCTCGCGCGGGCGGTCGAGGCGATCGCGGCCCGCTCGGTGCGGACGCTGCACCCGCGCTTCTTCAACCAGAACTTCGCCGGCGCCGACCCGGTGGCGATCGTCGGCGACTGGATCGGCGCGGCGCTCAATACGACGCTGGCGACCTACGAGGCCGCGCCGGTGTTCACGCTGATCGAGCGGGCGCTGGTCGCTCGCCTCGCGCAGCTCGCCGGCTGGTCGACGCACGAGGGGCTGTTCGTGTCCGGCGGCTCGCTCGCCAACCTCTACGCGCTGCAGCTCGCGCGCGTGCGCGCCGACCCGGAGGTGCTCGAGCGCGGCCCCGGCGGGCCCCGGCTGGTCGCGTTCACCTCGGCGCAGTCGCACTACTCGCTGACGAAGGCGGCGGCGCTGCTCGGGCTCGGCCGGCGCGCGCTCGTCGTCGTGCCGTGCGACGCGCTCGGACGCATGCGCGCGGACGCGCTCGCGGCGGCGCTCCAGGCCGCCGAGGCGCGCGGCGAGCGGCCGTTCTTCGTCAACGCGACCGCCGGCACGACGGTGCTCGGCGCGTTCGACCCGCTCGCCGAGCTCGCGGCCCTGTGCGAGCGGCACGGGTCGTGGCTGCACGTCGACGGCACGTTCGGCGCGGCAGCCCTGCTCTCGCCGGCGCAGCGCGAGCGGATGGCCGGCGTCGAGCGGGCCGACTCGCTCGCGTGGAACCTGCACAAGATGGCCGGCGTGACCCAGCAGTGCGCGGCGCTGCTGGTCCGCCGCCCGGGCGCGCTGCGGGCCGCGTTCGCGACCGGCGCCGAGTACCTGTTCCAGCCCGACAAGCCGCACGCGGCGCTCGACACCGGCGACCTGACGTTCCAGTGCGCCCGCCGCAACGACGTGCTCAAGGCGTGGCTGACGTGGAAGGCCCGCGGCGACGCCGGGCTCGCGGCGCGGGTCGACCACGCGGTGACGCTGGCCGAGCTGTGCGCGCGCAAGCTCGAAGGCGACCCCCGCTTCGCGCTCGCGGCCCCGCCGTCGTGGGTCAACGTGTGCTTCTGGTGGGTGCCGCCGGCGCTGCGCCCGCTCGACCGCGCGCGCCCGGGCGTCGACGCGACGCTGCACGCGCTCGCGCCGGCGATCAAGGCGCAGATGCTCGACGAGGGCGCGACGATGCTCGGCTACCAGCCGATCGCGGGGGCGCCGAATTGCTTCCGGCTGCTGTTCATCAACCCGGCGGTCCGCGAGGACGACATCGACGCCGTCCTCGCGGCGATCGACCGCCACGGGCGGGCGGTCACAGGCTGACGTCGACCTGGAAGGTGCCGTAGTCGGAGGTCGCGGTGCCGGTGACCTTGATCGTGCCGGGCACGCGGCGGATCTTGCCGCTGCCGTCGTCCTCGGTCATGCCGGTGAACGAGAGGTCGAGCGAGATCGGGCCCATCAGCTCGCCGCTCATCACGAAGTCGCCGACCAGCGTGCCCTCGAGCGTGGCGTTCGGCAGGCCCTTGAAGTTGAGCGTGAAGGCGTTCGGGCCGCCGTCGTAGCCGATGTCGAGATCCTCGACCGGGCCGTCGGAGTAGTCGGTCAGCGTGACCTCGAGGCGCATGCCCTTGTTGTCCGAGGCGCCCTGGTCGACCTGCCCGCCGACGACCATGGTGCCGGAGATGTCGCCGTTGTCCATCTGCTCGGGGATGTTGGCGTTGGTGGCGGCGTTGAAGCCGTCGAAGCCGAGCTGGAAGGCGCGCTCGACCGCCTTGTCGAGGCCGAGGTAGGCGCGGCGCGCCGACTCGGGATCGGCGACCCCGTCCGGGTTGCACCCGGCGAGCACGAGCAAGCCGGCCGGGACGGCGCAGACGAAGGCGCGACGGAGGAGGCGCAAAGAAGTGTTGCAGAGCATGCCGCATGGTACCCCAGCTTGCGTGGGCGGGATCGCGCCTCGAAGGACATGTTTAAAGAGACATGACGTGGAGCCCGGCCAGCCATCCGCGCGCGCCATGGGTCGTGGGCCCCGCTCGTGCCACCGAGGTGTGCCGACCCTGCGACGGGCCCCGCGCGGCCGCGGCGATGCTACAAAGGATCGCGCGTGCGAGTCGAGCGCAGCATCCACGGGCCCTTCGAGCGGCTGGCGTTCGCGTTCGACACGCCGGCGGGGCCGAGCCACCACTCGCTGTACCGCCTCGGCGACACTTTGATCGATGCCGGCGGGACCGTCGCGACCGCGCCGCTGCTCGAGATCCTGCGCGAGCGGCCGCCGCGGCGGATCATCTGCACCCACCAGCACGAGGACCACGTCGGCAACGTCGCGGCGATCCGGCGCGCCTTCGGCGAGCTGCCGGTGTACGTCCCGCGCGAGCACGTAGCGATCGTCACGACCACCGATCGCGTCCCCGAGTACCGCGCGATCATCTGGGGCCACCCCGAGCCGACCGGCCCGGTCGAGGCCTACGATCCGGGACATGTCTTCGAGGCCAGCGGCGTCGCGCTAGCGGCCTGGCCGACGCCCGGGCACACGCCGCACCACATCGCCTTCGTCGCCCGCGTCGGGCCGGCGATCTTCGCGCTGACCGGCGACCTCTACACCTCGCGCCCGCTCGCCGCCTGGTACGAGTCGGCGGCCGACGACATGGCCGCCTCGCTGCGGCGCCTCGCCCGCCTCGGCGACGCGCTGGTGGTGCTGCCGACCCACGGGCGGGTCAAGCCGGACGGCGCACGTGTCCTCGGGGACATGGCCGACTGGCTCGATCGAGAGGCCGCCGCGGTGCGCGAGGCCGCTGGCCGGCTCGGCACCGCCGACCCGCGGACGGTCGCCGCGGCGCTGTACGCGGCGCACGGCCCGGACCTCGCGGACCTGATGTCGGCCGGTGAAGTTTCGCGGTCCGGGTTCGTGCGCTCGGTGCTCGCCCCGGTGCGCGCGCTGCCGGCCGGCGTCCCGTGACCGGCGGGGACCCGTGATACACTCCGCGCCGCCATGCGGATCTGCATCCTCGGCGCCACCGGCCTCGTCGGCCGCGAGCTGCTCCACCTGCTCCCGCGCGCCTGGCCCGGCGCGCAGCTCCACCTGTTCGCCAGCCGCGACCAAGGCCTCGAGGTCGAGGGCCGCCGCTTCGAGGTCAAGGCCGCCGGCGCCCTCGACGCGAGCGACGCGCCCGCGGGCGACGTCGCGTTCGTCGCCCTCGACGACGAGCACAGCGCGCGCTACGTTCCGCGGCTCTTGTCGCTCGGGTACCGCGTCGTCGACAAGAGCAACGCCTTCCGCGGCGACCCGAAGGTCCCGCTGGTCGTCGCCGGGGTCAACGACGGGCTGGTCGACGGCGAGACGCGGCTGGTCGCCAACCCGAACTGCACGACGATCCCGCTGATGCTCGCGCTCGCGCCGCTGCGCCGGCAGTTCGGCGTCCGCGACCTCGCGGTCTCGACCTACCAGGCGATCAGCGGCGCCGGGATCGCCGCGCTCGACGAGTTCTTGCAGGCCTCGCAGGTCGGCTACGCCGCGCAGGACCGGCTCGGCCTCGTGTTCTCGCCGACCGGCTACGCCGGCAACACCGTGCCGCACAACGGCAAGACCGACGACAGCGGCTACTCGGCCGAGGAGCGCAAGCTGATGACCGAGAGCTGCAAGATCCTCGCGGCGCCAGACCTCCCGATCTCGGCCCAGGCCTGCCGCGTCGCCGTCGCCGTCGGCCACTACGAGCAGGTCTGGCTCGCCTGCGAGCGCCCCGCCCCGCCGGCCGAGGTGGTCGCCGCGTGGGCCGGCGCGCCGTTCTTGCGGGTCGTCAAGGCGGCCGACGGCGCCGGGCTGTCGGCGCTCGCGTGCGTGCACGACCGCGACAACGCGCTGGTCGGCCGCGTGCGCCGGGACCCGCGCGACCCGCGGGGCGTCTGCTTCACCGTCGTCGGCGACAACCTGCGGCTCGGCGCGGCGACCAACGCGGTGCGGATCGCCGCGCGGTGGTTCACCCCGGCCGACCCGACGCTGCAGGCGCCCGCCAACATGCCCTAAAGGACAGCCTGAAATGACGACCCCGCGCAAGCTCGCCATCTCGACCGGCGGGGGCGACTGCCCCGGCCTCAACGCGGTGATCCGGGCCGTCGTGCTGCGCGCGCACGGGCTCGGGATCGAGGTCCTCGGGATCGAGGACGGCCTGAACGGCCTGCTCGCCGGGACAGGTTGCACGGTCCGCCCGCTGACGCCGGCCGACGTGTTCGGGCTGCTGCCGCGCGGCGGTACGGTCCTCGGCACGACCAACCGCTCGAGCCCGTTCGCGTTCCGCGACGTCGACGGCAGCGTGCGCGACCGCGGCGACGAGGTGATCGCCCGCGCGCGCGAGCTCGGGATCGACCTGCTGATCAACGTCGGCGGCGACGGCTCGCAGGCGATCTCGCTCGAGCTGCTGCGCCGCGGGCTGCCGGTGATCGGCGTGCCGAAGACGATCGACAACGACCTCGACGCGACCGTCGAGACGTTCGGCTTCGGCACCGCGGTGCAGGTCGTCACCGACGCGCTCGACCGCCTGCGGACGACCGCCGAGTCGCACGACCGGATCATGATCCTCGAGGTGATGGGCCGGCACGCCGGGTGGATCGCGCTGCACAGCGGGATCGCCGGCGGGGCCGACGTCATCTTGATCCCCGAGCTGCCCTACGACCCGGCGTTCATCGCCCGCGACCTGCGGCGGTTCCTCGGCTGCAACCGGCACTTCGCGCTGATCGTCGTCGCCGAGGGCGTCGCGCCGCGCGGCGGAGAGCTGTCCCACAAGACAGTCACGGCCGGCCGCCACGGCCCGGCGCAGATCCTCGGCGGCGCGGGCCAGCGGGCCGCCGAGCAGATCGCCGAGCTGCTGCCGGACATGGAGCTGCGGGTGACGACCCTCGGGCACATCCAGCGCGGCGGCACGCCGACCGCGTACGACCGCCTGCTCGCCAGCCGGCTCGGCGTCGAGGCGGTCGAGGCCGCCGTCCGCGGCGAGCGCGGGGTGCTGATCGCCTCGCAGCCGCCCAACATCACGACGGTCCCGCTCGAGCTCGCGGTCAAGAAGACGCGCTCGGTCGACCCGGCCGGGCAGCTCGTCGCGCACGCGCGGGGCCTCGGCATCAGCTTCGGCGACGTTTGACCCGCCGGGACGGTCACGGCCGGCGGGCCTTGCGGGCCGGGGCGGGAGGCGCCATCCTCCCGCCGCCCATGGACGGACTCTACCAGGCGATCCTCGAGCACGCGGACAGGGACGGCACGCGCGGCGTGGCGATGGGTCAGATCGTCGACGCGCTGGTCGGCCACGGCTTCGAGGCCGAGGCGGTCGAGCAGGCGATCTGGTCGATGCTCGGCGCGCGCCGCCTGACCCCGAGCGGCTTCGTGTGCCGCGTGCTGCGCCGGCGCGACGCGTTCGGCGAGCCGACGCAGAGCCGCTGCTACGAGCTGCTGCTGGCCCCGTGGTCGCGCGATCAGGACGATCAGCTCGACCTCGAGCTGGGCGCGTCATGAGCGAGGGGTCGTGCGAGCGGTTCGTCGCCGACCCGGCGGCGCGCGTCGGCGAGGCTGTCCTCGCGGACATGCGGCGCGCCGCGGCGGCCCGCTGGCCGGCGGTGTGGGCGAGCCGGGCGCAGGTCGCCCGCCGGCCCGACGCGCCGGGGCTGTTCCTCGCGCTCGCGCCGATGGACGGGATCACCGACGCGGTCTACCGCGAGCTGTTGACCGACCTGTTCGGCGGGCGCAGCGGGATCAGCGTGTGCGTCTCGGAGTTCGTGCGGGTGACCCGCGACCCGGTGCCCGCGGCGGTGCTGCTGCGCGAGGTCCCCGAGCTGGCGCGCGGCGGGCACACGCGCGCGGGCGTGCCGGTGTTCGTGCAGCTGCTCGGCGGCGACCCGGAGCCGCTGGCGACGACGGCCCGCCTCGCGGCCGAGCTCGGCGCGCCGGGGATCGACCTCAACTTCGGCTGCCCGGCGAAGACCGTCAACAACAGCGACGGCGGGGCGACGTTGCTCAAGCACCCGCACCGGATCCGGGCGATCGTCGGGCGGGTGCGCGACGCGGTGCCGCCGGCGATCCCGGTGACCGCGAAGGTGCGGCTCGGCTGGGACTCGAGCGCGGGGCTCGAGGAGGTCGCGGTCGCGGCGGCGTCGGCGGGCGCGGCGTGGCTGACGGTCCACGCGCGCACGCGGGCGCAGCTGTACCAGCCGCCGGTCCACTGGCACGACCTGGCGCGCGCCCGGTCGGCCGTATCGATCCCGGTGGTCGCCAACGGCGACCTGCGCGCCGTGGCCGACCTCCCGGCCTGCGCCGCGCAGAGCGGCTGCGAGGCGTTCATGATCGGGCGCGCGGCGATGGCGAGGCCCGAGCTGTTCGCGCAGATCCGCGGCGAGCGCGGGCCGCTCGCGCTCGCCGAGCTGCTGGCGATCGTGCGCGACTACCACGCGGCGTTGCGCGCGGCTGGCCTCTCGGACAGCCGCGCGGTCGCCCGCGTGAAGCAGTGGCTTCGCCTCGCGGCCGAGCTCGACGACCGGGCCGCGCCGCACTTCCACGCGGTCAAGGCCGAGACCGAGTGGGCGCCGATCCAGGCGCGGCTGCTCACGGGGCCGGCCGCGGACGAGCGGCTGTAGTCGGACAGACAAGAGTAGTCGGACAAAAAGGCCCCGCGCAGGCCGTTTGTCGAGTCCGGAGACCTACGCGGGGCGCTGCGACCTTGCAGGATGTCTGGCGCTACCAGCCGCGGGCGAAGCCGAGGATCATCGTCACGACGAAGCCGACGAGGAAGATCAGGAAGAGGACCCGCGCGACGCCGGCGGCCGCGAACGAGACCCCGGAGAATCCGAGCGCCCCGGCGATCAGCGCGATGACGAGGAAGATGAGCGTCCACATGAGCATGGTCGGTGCCTCCCGAGGCCCCCGGCCCGCCAGGGCCGTCGCCTCGGTTTTTTCATGGAACGGGCCCGGGGACCTGTCAAGCGCGCCGCGCCGCGCCGCCCCGTTGACGCGTTCTTGATGCCCGCTGCGACATGTTTAATGGAACATGTCTATTACGGCATGTTCGCGGCGGGCTGCGCCGGGCACGGGAGGCCGGCGAGCACGAGGTCGTCGCCGGCGTCGGCGAGCTCGGTGCCGAGGCCCTGGCTGAGCGCGCGCATGCGACCCTTGACGGCCTTGCCGATCGCGCCGGTCGCCGGCGCGGGGTGCTTGGTCGGCGTGCGCTTGATGTAGGCCGGGTGGAAGGTCAGCTTCTCGAGGCACGGGCCCGGGGTGAAGCGGGCGCGCAGGACCCCGGACAGGCGCGGGATCGCGTTGGTGTTCTCGAACAGGAAGTTGCCGAGCGAGTAGGCGATCGCGCCGGCGCCGTGGGCCTCGATGCCCTGGAGGACGTGCGGGTGGTGGCCGACGACGAGGTGCGCGCCGCGGTCGAGCAGCCGCTTGGCGTGGGTCCGCTGGTAGCCGGCCGGCGCGTCGGCGTACTCGTCGCCCCAGTGGATGAACACGACCACGAGGTCGTGGCTGGTCTTCGCCGCGTCGATCAGCGGGCCGAGCCTGTCCTCGAGCTCGGTCGTCGACAGGAACGGCAGCTCGGGCGTGCCCTCGAACTGCGGCGCGTTGCGGCGGGCGGTCACCGCCAAGAAGCCGACCTTCCAGCCGCGGCGCTCGATCGTCTCGAGGCGGAACAGCGGCGGCTCGGTCCGCGAGGCGCCGAGCGGGACGATGCCGAGCTCCTCGAGGATCTTCGGCGACTCGAGCATGCCCTGGACGCGCTGGTCGAACGCGTGGTTGTTGGCGAGGCTCATCGCCGTGAAGCCGCCGTCGACGAGGTGGCGCGCCATCTCCTTCGAGGCGCCGAACCGGTACTTGGCGCCGATCGGGCTCTTGTCCGGCAGCTCGCGCACGAGCGGCGTCTCGAGGTTGCCGACCAGCAGGTCGCTGCGCATCGTCTCGAAGATCTCCGCGAACGGCTTGTCGTCGGGGCCGGGGATCGGGTCGTAGCCGGCGTCGCGGTAGCGGCCGAAGATGACGTCGCCGACGAAGGTCAGCTCGATCGGCTCGCGCGCGGCCGGCGGGACGGGCGCCGGCTCCGCGGCCGGCGCCGGGCTGTCCGAAGGGGCAGGTGGCGCGGGCGCCGGCGCGGCGGCCGGCTCGGGCCTGGCCGCAGGGACAGGTGGGGGGACGTCGGCCGCCGGGGCCGCCGGGCGCGTCCCTGCGGTGCTGTCGCGGCCCGCGCCGGAGCAGGCGGCGAGCGACAGGGCGAGCAGGAGGGCGCGGCAGGTCGGGCGAGGCACGGCGCGCGAGTGTGCCGAAAGCCCCGCGGGACGCAAGAGTTCGCCGCAAACGCGAGCCGCCCGCGGCGCACGAGGGCCCGCGTCGTCCGCGGAGGGTCACGCACGAGCGCCGGCCGCGGCGGAGCGACCCGGCGCGCCGTTGGTCACGGCGACCGACCGGGAGGCGCGGACGGCGGGCTCAGATCCCGCAGGACCACTTGGCGAGCGGGTCGGCGCCGCCGTCCTTGAGCTTCAGCATGCGGTCGCCGCCGCCGCCGTCGGTCAGCACGGCGTTGACCCAGATCTCCTGGGTGCGGTCGCCGTCGAGGTCGACGAAGGCGCGGATCGTGTAGGTCTCGGTGTCGTTGCGCGACTCGAGCAGCGGGACCCACTTCGACGGGTCGCTGCCGCGCTGGATCAGCACGCCGCTGTACGACAGCTTCTCGCTGTCCTTCGGGTTGACCATGAAGACCGAGAACAGCTTGTCGGGCTTGCCGTCCGCGTCGACGTCGAAGCTGACGCTCTGGTTGATCTGCAGCTCGCCGTCGGCCTTGGCGAGCTCGCGCAGCGCGGTCTTCTCGGCGTCGCTGGCGACCCGGCCCTTCTCGCTCCACGTCTCGGCGTCGACGCGGTTGATCAGCTTGCCCATCGACTTCGGGTAGACGGCGAAGTCGAAGGTCTCGCCGGCGTCGACCGAGGGCACGCCGAGGCTGGTCGGCTTGTCCTCGCCGGGCTGGCACATCGCGCTCTTGGGGGCGCCGAGCTTGTCGAGCTTCTCGACGTTGTTCGAGCGCAGGTAGACCTCCTCGCCCGCCTTGGCGAGCGCGAGGCAGTCCTTGCCGCCGTCGAGCTTCTTCTTGCCGGCGTCGTAGCAGCCGATCGGGATCAGCGCGCCGTCGACGGTGAAGAACACGGTGCTCGCCTCGGGCGGGACCGGGCCGCCGAGGTCGAGCGCGGTGACGGCCTTGTCGAGGCTGGTCGTCTCGTTGCGCTTGGTCTCGCCGGGGTCGACCTTGGCCTCGGCCTTGGCGTCCTTCTTGGGGTCATCCTTCTTGGCGGCGCCGCCGCAGGCGGAGGCGAGCACGAGCGCGAGGGTGCAAGGGACGAGGAGGAGCGACCGGGCGGACATGGCGGCCGCACCATAGCAACAGGTGTCGCACGCGCCAAGCTCTTGCCCTATGCTGCCCGGGATGACCCTCCCGCGCCCACGCAGCCCCGAGCTCGTGCTCGTGATCGGCAACAAGCGGCTCTCGTCGTGGAGCCTGCGCCCGTGGCTCGCGCTGCGCGCGACCGGCTACCCGTTCCGCGAGCGCAAGATCCTGCTCGACCGCCCGACCTCGCGCGCCGAGCTGCTCGCGGCCTCGCCGAGCGGCAAGGTGCCGGTGCTCCTCGACGGCGACCTCGCGATCTGGGAGTCGCTGGCGATCTGCGAGACGCTCGCGGAGTGGTTCCCCGCGGCGGGGTTGTGGCCGGAGGACCCGGCCGTGCGCGCGCAGGCGCGCGCGGTCGCCAACGAGATGCACGGCGGGTTCATCGACCTGCGCCGCGAGCTGTCGATGGACCTCGCGCTGCGGACGATCAAGACGCCGTCGCCGGCGGCGCAGGGGGACATCGAGCGGATCTTCGCGATCTGGCGCGCCTGTCGGGCCCGCTTCGGCGCCGGCGGCGACATGCTCTTCGGGACATGGACGATCGCCGACTGCATGTACGCGCCGGTCGCGACCCGCTTCCGCAGCTACGGCGTGCCGCTCGACCCGGTCTGCGAGGCCTACGTCGCGGCGGTGCTGGCGACGCCGGCGATGCGCGCGTGGACCGAGGACGCGCTGCGCGAGGGGTGAGCCGGCCGGCACCGCGGCGAGCTCGACCGTCGCTCGCGCTTGCGCGCCCGCGCGACCCGGCGCAAGAACCCCGGGTCCCTCGGGAGGCGTGATGGTCGAGACGACGAGAGACAACCGGGAGGCGGGCAGTGGCAACGACTGGCCCGACGACGTCAACGTGCACCCGATCGAGCGCGCGGTGTCCGCGGTCGGCGGGGTCGGCCTGGTCGCGCTCGGGCTGCTGCGGCGCGGCTGGCTCGGCGCGGGGATGATCGCCGCGGGCGCGGGCCTCTTGCACCGCGGGACGACCGGGCACTGCCACCTCTACTCGGCGCTGCGCGTCAGCACGGCGCACGGGGTCCGCGGGCCGGTCGCCAGCGTGCCGCACGGGCAGGGCGTCAAGGTCAAGCACTCGCTGACGGTCCGCCAGCCGGTCGACCGCGTGTACCAGGTTTGGCGGCAGTTCGAGAACCTGCCGCGGATGATGCGGCACCTCGAGGCGGTCGCGGTGGTCGACAGCCGGCGCTCGCGCTGGCGCGTCCGCGGGCCGGCGGGCATGCGGATCGCGTGGGACGCCGAGCTGATCAACGACGTGCCCGGCGAGCTGATCGCGTGGCGCTCGCTGCCGGGCTCGGAGATCGGCAACGCCGGCTCGGTCCGCTTCGAGCGGGCGGTCGGCGGCCACGGCACGATCCTCACCGTCAACCTCGAGTACGACCCGCCCGCGGGCGTGCTCGGGACGCTGATCGCGTCGGCGCTGGGGGCCAACCCGCAGCGGATGCTCGAGGAGGACCTCGCGCGCTTCAAGGAGCTGCTCGAGAGCGACCTGCCGCGCGCCGGCGCGGAGCACCGCGGTCGCCTGCGCGAGATCGAGGACCTCGAGACGGCCCGCCAGGTGCTCCAGCTCGACGACCTGACCAAGAACGACGGCGGCGGCAACTGAACGGCCAGGTCCGCACGGTCAGGTCCGAACGGCCAGGTCCGCACGGTCAGGGCTGGACGGTCAGATCGACCGGCGGGCGCCGACGAGGCCGCCGAAGCCGGCGGGGATCAGGCAGGCGAACGGGGTGGCGAGCGCGAACCAGGACGGGTGCTCGACGCGCCACATCTCGAGCGCGCCGAGCATGAGCAGGATCAAGCCGACGAACACGCCGAACCGCCGCGGACGACGGCCGACCGCGAGCTTCGAGGCGACGGCGCCGCCGACGAATGCGCCGACGGCCCAGGCGACCAGCCCGAACGCGAGCGCGAGGAACGGGGCTCTGGCGAGGTACGCGGCGTACGCGTGCGGGTTGTCCGGCGAGAGGCCGGCCGGCGGCGGATAGATCGCGTGGCCGACCGACTCGACGCCCATGACCGCGAAGCCGGCGACGGCGACCCCGAGGATCACCGCGAGTACGTTGCGCATGGCCCGGACCTTACACGCCCGTCACACAGGCGGCAATGGCCCGTTGTACGTACGTTGATCGGGGCCACCTAGGCGGCGGCCTCTTTGCCGTGGCACTTGCGGTACAGCTTGCCGGATCCGCAGGGGCACGGGTCGTTCTTGCCGACCTTGGGCACCTTCTTCTCGGCCGGGGCCGCCGCGGGCTCGGGGGCAGCGGCGGCCGGCGCGGCGGTCCCGGCGGCGGCGCCCGCGGAGGCCTGCTGGAGCCGCTGCATCGCGGCCCGGGCGGCCTCCTGGAGGCGGGCGAGCTCGGCCTGGTTTTGCGCCATCTGGCGCTGGATCGCCGACATCTTGTTGTCGGCGCCGCGGTCCTGGCGCGTGGCGCGGGTGACGGCCGTCTCGTACTCGGCGCCCTCCTCGGCCTGCTGCTTCTGCGCGGCGGTCAGCTGCATCGACAGCACCTTGCCGAGCACGGTGTTCTCGATGCCCTCCCACATCTCCTTGAAGAGGTTGTACCCGCGGATCTTGTACTCGTTCTTCGGGTTGCGGGTCGCGTAGCCGACCAGGCCGATGCCGGTCCGCAGGTGCTCGATGTTCTTGAGGTGGGCGATCCACTGCTCGTCGATCTCGCCGAGGTAGAACTGGCGGACGTAGAACAGGAAGGTGTAGAGCCCGAACTCCTGCTCGCGGCGGGTCAGCAGGTCCTCGACCGACTTCCACACGCGGTCGACCAGCTTGTCGACGCTCTCCTCGACCTGCGAGAGGTCGACCTTGACGCGGAAGCGCTCGAGCATCGCCTTCTCGAGGCCGGCGAGGTCCCACTCGTCGGGGTGGACGTCCTCGGGGCACAGCTGCAGCACGGTCTGCTCGACGAGCTTGAACGAGAGGTCGTGGACGCGCTCGCGCTGCTGGATCAGCGAGCGGGCGACGACGTCGATCGAGCGGGCGAGGATCTTGCTGCGGTCGGTCTTGACGTCCTCGAGCAGGACCATCGCGCCGTAGTGGCGGTAGAGCTCGTGGCCGAGGCGCTCGGGCTGGACGCCGCCGGGCGGGAACGGGTCCTTGCCGTCCGCGGGCAGGCCGGCGGCGTCGAGCAGCGCGCGGCAGTGGTTGTCGATGATCTGGGTGACCTTGGGGGCGACGGTCTTGGTCAGCGAGGCGACCGTGTGCGAGCCCGAGGCCTCGGGCGGCGGCGGCAGGTTCTTCGACTGCTCCTTGCGCGCGGCGTCGTCGAGGATCTCCGGCTGGTAGCGGCCCTCGAGGATCTGCTTGCGCAGGGCGTAGATCGCCTTGCGCTGCTCGTTCATCACGTTGTCGTACTCGAACAGGTTCTTGCGCGTGTCGAAGTGCATCGCCTCGACGCGCGACTGGGCGTTGGCGATCGCCCGGTTGACCAGCGGGGCCTCGATCGGGACGTCCTCCTCCATGCCGAGGCGCTCCATCAGGCCGGTGATCCGGTCGGCGCCGAAGATCCGCATCAGGTCGTCCTCGAGCGAGAGGAAGAACCGCGAGCGGCCGGGGTCGCCCTGGCGGCCGGAGCGGCCGCGGAGCTGGTTGTCGATCCGGCGCGACTCGTGGCGCTCGGTGCCGATCACGTAGAGGCCGCCGGCGGCGAGGACCTCCTTCTTCTCCTCCTCGCACTGCGACTTGATCTGCTGGAACAGCGCCTCGTACTTGTCCGGCTCCTTCTCGGGGTCGAAGCGGGCGCGGGCCATCATCTCCGGGTTGCCGCCGAGGACGATGTCGGTGCCGCGGCCGGCCATGTTGGTGGCGACGGTGACGGCGAACTTCCGGCCGGCCTGGGCGATGATGTAGGCCTCGCGCTCGTGGTTCTTGGCGTTGAGGACCTCGTGCGGGATCCCGACGCGATCCAACATCGCGTGCAGGACCTGCGACTTCTCGACGCTCGCGGTGCCGAGCAGGATCGGCTGGCCCTTGGCGTGGGCCTGCTGGATCTCCTGGACGACCGCGCGGAACTTGCCGCGCTCGTTCTTGAAGACGAGGTCGTCCTCGTCGGCGCGGACGATCTTGCGGTTCGGCGGGATGACGACGACGTCGAGGTTGTAGATCTTGTGGAACTCCTCCGCCTCGGTGTCGGCCGTGCCGGTCATGCCGCCGAGCTTGTCGTACATGCGGAAGTAGTTCTGGTACGTGATCGTGGCGAGCGTCTGGCTCTCGGGCTGGATCTCGACGCCCTCCTTGGCCTCGATCGCCTGGTGCAGGCCGTCGCTCCACCGCCGGCCCTCCATCTTGCGGCCGCGGAACTCGTCGATGATGACGACCTGGCCCTTCTCGACGATGTAGTTGACGTCCTTCTTGTAGAGGACGTGGGCCCGCAGCGCCTGGTACACGTGGTGCAGCAGCTCGTTGTTCTCGGGCGCGAACAGGTTCTGGCAGCTCAGCAGGCGCTCGATGCGGTCGACGCCGGCGTCGGTCAGCTGGACGCTGTGGGCCTTCTCGTCGACAACGTAGTCGAGGTCGCGCCGCAGCGACGGGATCGCCTTGTTGACGGTGATGTAGGTCTCCGGCGGCTTGTCGCTCTCGCCGGAGATGATCAACGGCGTGCGGGCCTCGTCGATCAGGATCGAGTCGACCTCGTCGACGATCGCGTAGCAGAGGTCGCGCTGGACGTACTTCTCGATCGTCTCCTTCATGTTGTCGCGGAGATAATCGAAGCCGAACTCGTTGTTCGTGCCGTACGTGATGTCGCAGCGGTAGTTCTTCTGCCGCTCCGTGTGGTACATGCCGCCGACGATCACGCCGGTCGACATGCCGAGGAACTTGTAGACCTGGCCCATCCACTCGGCGTCGCGGCGGGCGAGGTAGTCGTTGACGGTGACGAGGTGGGCGCCGCGGCCGACGAGCGCGTTGAGGTAGAGCGCGCTGGTGGCGGTCAGCGTCTTGCCCTCGCCGGTCCGCATCTCGGCGATCCGGCCCTGGTGGAGCGCGAGGCCGCCGATCATCTGCACGTCGTAGTGGCGCATCCCCAGGCTGCGACGCGAGGCCTCGCGCACGGCGGCGAAGGCCTCGGGGATCAGCTCGTCGAGCGGGCGACCGTTGGCGAGCTGCTGGCGGAACTCGGCCGTCAGCGCGCGCAGCTGCTCGTCGCTCCGGGCCTGCATCTTCGGCTCGAGCGCGCCGATCGCCGCGATCAGCGGCTGCATCTTCTTCATCTGGCGCTCGTGCTTGGTGCCGAAGATCTTCTTGATGAGGGCGTTGAACATGGCGGACTGTGCGCGGGGGCCAAGGGTACGGACAGGGCGCGCCCGTGTCCACGCACCAGGATCTCAGAAGATCGGCGATCTCTGACGCGGGGGCTGGTACTTTCGCGGCCCGTGACCGCCGCCGCCCCGCGCCCTGCCCTGCTGCGCCCGCCTCCGCTGCGCCCGGGCGGCCGGATCGTGATCGCGGCCCCGTCCGGGCCGGTGCCCGAGGCGAGGCTCACGGAGGGGCTCGCGGTGCTCGGCGCGCTGGGGCTCGGTGAGATCTCGCTCGCGCCGAACTTGCGCCACCGCGCCGGCTACTTCGCCGGCGACGACGGCGCCCGCCTCGCCGCCCTGCAGGCCGCCCTCGACGACCCGGGGGTCGCGGCGATCCTGTGCGCGCGCGGCGGCTACGGGCTGACGCGGCTGCTGCCCCGGCTCGACCCGGCCGGGCTGCGGGCGGCCCCGAAGGCGATCGTCGGGTTCTCCGACGTGACGGCGCTGCTGGGCTGGGCGCTGCGGGCCGGGGTCGCGGGGATCCACGGGCCGGTGGTGACGCAGCTCGGGACGGTCGCGCCGGCCGACGCGGCGCGGCTGGCGGAGCTCCTGCGGGGGGAGGTCCCCGGGCCGCTGGTCGGGACGGACGCCGCCGGGCACGGGCGCGCGGTCGGACCGCTGGTGCCGGCGAACCTCGAGGTGCTGCGCAGCCTGGTCGGGACGCCGTGGCTGCCCGCATTGACCGGGGCGATCGTGGCGCTCGAGGAGATCGGGGAGCGGCCGTACCGGATCGACCGGGCGCTGACGCAGCTGATCACCAGCGGGGCGTTCGCAGGCGTGCGCGGGTTCGCGGTCGGACAGCTGTGCGCGTGCGAGGAGCCGGCGAGCGGCAACCCGGACAGCCCGTGCGCGGCGGACGTCGTGCGCGAGCGGCTGGCGGCGAGCGGGCTGCCGGTGGTGCTCGGCTTGCCCTTCGGACATGACCCCCGGCGAAACGCGGCGCTGCCGTGCGGGACGCTGGCCGAGCTCGACGCGGACGGCAGGACGCTGACGCTGCTCGAGCCGGTGACGGGCTGACGGCGCGGGCGGAGCGTCGGTACGGCGAGGCTCGCGGAGCCGGGGGCGGGTTCGCACCTCCCGCGTGCGATCCAGGGGGTCGCAGGGCCCCGGGCCGCCGGCGAGGCGGGGGCTCGTCCGCGCGGTCCAGGGCGTCGTGAGGGCCGACGGGCGGCGGGCGATCGGGGTATCGTCGGCGGTGCGATGGACCAGCGCGGCTCTCAGGAGCGGAGCGACCCGCGGGTGATCACGCGGGTCTTCTTTCAGAACCTCGGCGCGCTCGCGCTGTACATGATCCCGTGCGGCTGGATCGCGGGGACGACGACGGTCAGGCACGCGACCGCGTTCACGTACGCCGCGCTGCTGGCGTTCCTCGGGCTGCCGCTCGTCCACGGGATCGCCTCGCTGATCGCCGGCGGGGCGCTGCGACGCCGCGGACACCACGACCTCGGCGCGGGGCTCCGGCGGAGCGGCGCGGTGATCCTGGCGATCTGGCTGATCACCTGGGTGTTGGTGATCGTGTTGGTGATCTAGTGCGGCTCAGCGGACCCAGATGATCGGGTCCTTGAGGACGTTCCAGCCGACGCAGCCGATGTGGATCGAGGGGTAGTTGACGACGGCGGCGACGTTGATCGTGCTCGCGGTCGTCAGGGCGGCGCCGTTGAGGCCCATCGGGTTGGCCTGGCCGCCGTTGAAGTGCGGGTTGCCGTAGCTGCGCGGGATCTGGTTCTCGGCCTGGACGAGGATCATCTGCTGGAACGGGTGGCAGCCCGGCGGGTTCGAATAGTCGAGGGCGTTCCAGGTCCAGCCGGTCACGGTCGGGCCGCCGGCCTCGGCCTCGAAGTTGGCGGCGGGCAGGCCGTTGTAGTCCTTGACCGCGTAGGAGACGTTGTTCTTGTTGTTGAGGATCCAGAAGCGGTCGGCCTCGGAGACGGCGATCTGGGTGAACGGGAGGGTGTAGTTGAGCCTGTCGAGCTTGGTGAGGTGGACCATCGAGGTCCAGCCGCCGCCGTCGACGGTCATGTCGCAGTAGACCTGGAACGGCTGGCCGGGGCCGTCCTTGTCGGGGTCGATCTCGTAGACGCCGTCCTTGCTGAGCGGCAGCGAGTCCTTGATCTGCTTGCAGGTCTGGGCGATGCCGCACTTGCCCGCGACGCAGGCGCCGGTCGAGCAGTCGGTGTCGAGGTTGCACGCCTGGCCCTGGTCGCACGCCTCGCAGGTGCCGCCGCCGCAGTCGACGTCGGTCTCCTTGCCGCTCTTGAGCGCGTCGTCGCAGGCCGGGGCCTTGCACAGGGTCGTGCAGGTGTCGCTGTTGTCGGGGTTGCCGTCGTCGCACGCCTCGACGCCGGCCTGGACGAAGCCGTCGCCGCAGCTCGCGGCGGCGCAGGTGGTCAGGCACGCGTCGGTGTCGGTCTTGTTGCCGTCGTCGCACTCCTCGCCGGGGTTGAGCTTGCCGTCGCCGCAGCTCGCAAGGGCGCAGTCGTTGCCGCAGGCGTCGTTGTCGACCATGTTGCCGTCGTCGCACGACTCGCCGGGGCCGACGACGCCGTCGCCGCAGACGGCGACCTTGCAGGTGTCGAGGCAGTTGTCGGCGTTGTCGGCGTTGCCGTCGTCGCAGGCCTCGACGCCGGCCTGGACGAGGCCGTCGCCGCAGACCGCGGTCTTGCAGCCGAGGGTGCAGGCGCCGTCGTCGGCGTTGCTGCCGGCCATGTCGCACTCCTCGCCGGGGTCGACGTTGCCGTCGCCGCAGAACGGGTCGGGCGGCGGGGGCTCGGTGGTGCTGGAGTCGGTCTCGTCGCCCGAGGTGAAGGAGAGGCCGCCGGTCTCGCCGGTGGTGCCGCCGGTCTCGCCGGTGGTGGTGCCGGGGTCGGCGGTCGGGTCGCTGCCGGACTCGGAGACGCTGTCGGTCCCGAGGGAGGTGGCCGGGCCGGTCGAGGAGGTCGGACTCTCGCTGGTGCTGCCCAGGGCGGTCGTCGACGGGACGGTCGTCGAGCCGCCGCTCGCGGTGTCGGTCAGGGCGACGGCGCCTTCGCTGCTGCAGGCGAGCAGGCCGAGCGTGGGGGTCAGCAGGGACAGGAGTCGAACAGAGCGCGGGAATCTCGTCGCAATCGAAGCCATGCTGGGAGGATGCAGGCGGAGCGCGGGCGAAAGGGCCCGGCGCTGCGAGCCGTGTCGTGACCGAAGGCCCGGCCGCGGGTCCGCCGCGGAGGCCTCGCGGCGCGCGGCGGACGTCGTCGGCGCGGAGGTCGGGCACGCGCGCGGTGCGAGCGCGCGACGCGTGGACAGCGGCCGCGCCGCGACGGGCGTTCGGCCGGCCGCGCGGCGGACGCCGGGCGCTCACGGACCAGGGAGCAGGTCGACGGCGCGCAGCAGGCGAGCGACGGCGAGGAGCGGCAGGCCGATGATGCCGGTGAAGTCGGCGCTGTCGATGCGAGCGAACAGCTTGATGCCGGCGTCCTCGATGCGGAAGCTGCCGGCGCAGTCGAGCGGGCGGTGGCGGCGGATGTAGGCCGCGGCCTCGGCCTCGGCGAACGGGCGCATCGAGAGGGTCTGGCGATCGACGGCGTCGCGGAACGCGCCGGTGCGCGCGTCGAGCAGGGTGACCCCGTTGATCAGCGCGAACGTCCGACCGGACAGGCGCATCAGCTGCGCGATCGCCTGGTCCTCGGAACCTGGCTTGTGGAGCACCTCGGCCGGTGGGCCGGGCAGCACCGCGAGCTGGTCGGCGGCGAGGATCCACGCGTCCGGGTGGGCGCCCGCGAGGCTCGCGGCCTTGCCGTGCGCGAGCCGCACGGCGAAGGCGTCGGCGCCGAGCTCGGCGAAGCGCGGGTCCTCGGCGCGCTCGTCGAAGTCCGGCGCAGCGGCGATGAACGCGACCTCGAGGCGCGCGAGCAGCTCGTGGCGATAGCGAGAGGTCGAGGCGAGGACGAGTGGCCGCACAGCGATCTCTATATACGCGGCGCCGGACGGGTGTCCGGCCGAAAGTGCGGCGGGACGAAGATTCTGCGGGCGTCTGTTGACCCTCCATGAAAAAGCTTTCATGATGCGGCGCCCCCCAGGAGACCAGTGCAGTGCCAGGCGGCTCTACCGAGTGGACATTCCTGACCAATCATGCGCACGTGCTCTTCTGTCTGGTTCAAGATCCGGAGATCCGGCTGCGTGATGTCGCCGAGCAGGTCGGCATCACCGAGCGCGCCGTCCAGCGGATCGTGACCGAGCTCGAAGAGTCGGGGTACATCACGCGCCAGCGCAACGGCCGGCGCAACTATTACCTCGTGCACCAGCAGCGGCCGCTGCGGCACAAGATCGAGAGCCATCGCTCGGTCAAGGACCTGATCGAGCTGATCGTGCAGTGAGGCCCGGTCGACGGGGAGACGGCGCACTCAGCGCTTCTTCTTCGTCGGCTTCTTCTTCGGCTTCTTCTTCGGCTTCGGGGCGGCGAAGGCCTCGGGGAAGCGCTGGGCGTAGCTGGTGCGGACGGTCGCCAGGAGCGCGCCGGCCTCGCTGCAGGCGGGGTTCGCGGCGGCGCCGGCGGGCGGCGGGGGGATCGCGGCGGCCTTGAGCGCGGGGGCGTAGTCGACGAGCGGCTCGGCCTGGATCGGGCCGAGGGCGGCGATCAGGGCCTGGCAGGGGTCGGGGGCCTGGGTGAACTGCTCGAGGTCGCGGCGACGGCCCAGGACGACGTCGAGCTCGCCGGCCTGTGGGGTGCGGGCGAGCGCCTCGCGGAGCCGGTTGCGCTGGGCGAGCGTCGCCCACGGGGCGGGGTCGTTGGCGAAGGCGAGCAGGACGGGGGCGCCGGCCGGGCCGAGCTCGATCGCGAGGTCGATCGCGGTGTCGGTGACCGGCGGCTGGCGCAGCAGCGCGTCGAGCTCGCCGATGAAGCCGAGGTTGTTCGCCAGCTCGGGCTGCTTCTTGAGCGCCTCGCCGTAGCGCCGGATCGCCGCCTCGTGCATGCCGGGCCGCTTGCCGCGCTGCCGGGCGTCGCGCCACACCAGCTCGGCGTGGCCCGGGTAGCGCTCGAGCATCCGGTCGATCGCGGTCTGGGCCTCGTCGAGCTTGCCCTCGGCGATCAGCGCGTCGATCGCGGCGAGCTCCTGTCCCTCGGGACCTGGCGCGGGGACCGGGTCCGCAGGGACAGGTTCGATCCTGGCCTCGGGCGCCTTGGCCTCGGGCGCCGGCGGCTCGGCGGCGGGGGCCGGCGCGGGCGGGCCGTCGCGGGTGAGCAGGTAGGCGAGGCCGCCGCCGACGACGAGCAGGACGGCGAGGCCGCCGGCGATCGCCTTGGCCCAGGTGCGACGGGTCCAGCGGCGGGTGTCGAGGAGGCCCTCGACGAGGGTCAGCGGGCGGGGGCGGAGGGCCTCGGGCAGGGGTCGGGCGGTCGCGATCAGGCCGCTGAGGTCGGGGTTGACGCCGGCGCCGGTGGCGACGTCGAGCAGGGGGTCGGAGCCGCCGGCCCGCTTGGGGTCGAGGGAGCTGCGGTAGCGCTCGAGGGCGAGGCGGACGGTCCTGGCGTCGGGGAAGCGCTGGTCGGGCTGCTTGGCGAGCAGGCGGAAGACGATCGCGGCGAGCTCCTGGGGGACGCTGTCGGGCAGCGGCGGCGGCGGGTTGCTGACCTGCATGCGGATCAGCGCGATCGCGTCCTCGTGGTTGAACGGGAGCCGGCCGGTCAGCATCTGGAACATCAGGATCCCGACGGCGTAGAGGTCGGCGCGGGCGTCGATCTCCTGGCCGAGGGCCTGCTCGGGGCTCATGTACTGGGGTGTCCCGAAGACCATACCGGCGCGGGTCAGCGGGTCGCCGGTCTCGCCGCCGACCAGCTTGGCGATGCCGAAGTCGACGAGCTTGAGCTGCTGCTTGCCGTCGTGGTCCTTGGTGAGGAACACGTTCTGCGGCTTGAGGTCGCGGTGGATCACGCCCTTCTCGTGGGCGTGCTCGAGGCCGCGGAGGATCTGGACCGACCACTCGACGACCCGCTTGACGTCGATCGGCTCGGTCAGGAGGTCGGCGAGCTCGACGCCCTCGAGCAGCTGCATGACGAGGTAGCGCATGCCGTCGGGCGTCGTGCCGTAGGCGGTCACCTGGATGCAGTTGGGGTGGTTGAGGCGGGCGGCGCTCTGGGCCTCGCGGTCGAACCGGCGGACCAGCTCGAGGTCCCGGTTGAAGTCCGGGTGCAGGACTTTGATCGCGAAGTCCCGCTTCATGATCACGTGGCGGCCGCGGAACACCGCGCCCATGCCGCCCTCGCCGATCAGCTGGTCGAGGCGGTAGGTGCCGTCGAGCACCGTGCCGACCAGGGACGCGAGGTCGCGAGTAGGGGTACCGGCCGCGGTCATGGGGGGTGGTGAGGCGAGGCCTCGAGGGCCCGAGGCTACAAGAGAAGACGATAAACGGAACGGGCCGTCAGCGCAGTGGTTTGGTGCGCACGGTCTCCTGGTCGGGGGAGACCGTCTGCGCGTCCGGCTCGTCGGCGGGGGTCTCGATGAAGCTGGTGCCGCGATCGCGCTCGATCCGGCTCAGGGCCTCCTGGGCCCACTGGGCGAGGCTGAGCTCGTTGGTAGAGTGGAAGTCGGCGAGCATCTCCTCGAGCTCGCGGCGGGCGCGCGGGCTCTGGCCGAGCATGTGCGCGACCTCGGCGTCGAGGAGGCGCAGCTGTTGCTGGGCGAACTGCTCGTTTTGGATCGTGAGGATCCCGCGGCGCGCCTCGGCGAGCATCGCGGCGCCCTCCTCGACCTCGCCCATGCGCGCGAGCGTGTAGCCGAGGAAGCCGCGGTTGAGGTGGAGCTGGTAGACGAAGCCGTGGAGGCCGGCGAACCGCAGGGCCTCGCGGAAGCACTCGGCGGCGCCCTCGAACTCGCCGCTGCGCAGCAGGAGGTCGCCGAGGTTGTGCAGCGGGTTGATCAGCATGCGCGTGATCCCGGCCGCGCGCAGCTGCTCGAGCGCGACGCGGGTCTCGGGGATCGCGCGCTCGGGCTCGTTGCCGAGGACGGCGAGGTAGGCGATGCCTGACAGGTAGGCGGTGCGCTGGAGCACGGACACGCGGGCGGCGAGCGGCTTCGCCTCGTCGTGCAGGCGGCGCGCCTCGGCGAGCTGGCCGGCGAGCGAGAGGCAGCGCAGGCGGGTGCCGATCACGTGGCAGACGTAGTGATCCTGCGCGCCCTCGATGTCGAGGATCTCCATCGCCTCCTTCGAGCAGCGGACCGCGCCGTCGATCTCGCCGGCGCCGAGGAGGATCTCGGCGCGGCGGTTGGCGATCCGCAGCTCGAGGACGCGGTCGCGCGCCTGCTTGGCGGCGACGGCGGCGTTCTGGAGGCGGGCGAGCGCGGTGTCGGCGTCGGCGTTGCCGTCGAGGGTGTAGCGGTCGACGAGGCCGAGCCAGAAGACGGCCTGGGCGCGGTGGTCGGCGAGCAGCTCGGCGACGAGGATGCCGGCCTCGTAGTGGGTGGCCTCGCGGCGCGGGTCGTTGAGCGCGCCGGGGGCCCGCTCGGCGAGGTTCATCTGGGCCTTGAGCAGGCGCGGGAGGCCCTGGACGCGGCCGTAGCGGCGCAGGCGGACGACGATGCGCTCGAGCACGTGGGCGGCGAGGCCGGGCTGGTTGCCGGTGAACAGGTCGTCGGCGGCCTGTTCGAGCTCGCTGAGGTACTCGAGGCCGTCGGCGGCGGTGTCGAGCAGGCGGGCGCGGAGGAACACGAACTGGGGGTCCTTGTCCTCCTGCTCGGCGATCCGCTCGGCGAGCTCGAGGCGGGTCTCGGACAGCGAGTCCTCGTAGCGGATCCGGACGGCCTCGCGGACGCTCGCGTGGGCGAGCACGACCTGCGAGGCGCCGGACACGGCGCTGCGGAGGATCAGGCCCTCGCCCTCGAGCCGCTCGAGGGTGCGGCGGAAGCGTTCGCGGCGGAGGTCGGTCAGGTTGGCGAGGCGCTCCTCGTCGATCGGGGCCTCGATCAGATAGAGGATGCTGGCGACCTCCCAGGCCGAGACGCCGAGCGCGTCGAGGCGGGCCTCGCTGCGCTGGGCCAAGGTCTTGTGGAGCTGCTCGGCGGCGGCGCTGGCGGACCGCAGGACCCAGGTGTCGTTGTCGCGGACGAGGATCGACTCCTCGATCAGGACGCGCAGGGTCTCGCGGAAGCTGAGCGGGTGGCCGCCGGTCAGCTTGTCGAGCATCGCCACCAGCTCGCGCAGCGCGGGGGCCTCGCCGAGGATGCCCTTGAGGACCTCGAGCATCTCCTTCTGGGTGAAGGGGCGGAGGTTCCACAGCTCGGCCAGCTGCTCGCGGCTCAAGGCGACGAGCTGGGGGCGGAACTTGGGGTGCGGCTCGGTGGTGACGCAGAGGAGGATCCGCGCCTCGTTGTGGTCGATCGCGCGGGCGAGCTGCTCGACCATCGCGCGGGTGGTCTCGGTGCCGCGGGCGAGGTCGGAGAGGTAGAGGACGAACGGGTGCTCGGCGGCGCAGCGGATCAGGAACTCGGTCAGCTGGGCGCCGGCGGCCGACTCGTGGTTGCGGTCGCGGGCGGCGCGGAGGAGCTCGGGGTACTTCTTGACGGCCTCGCTGCGCTCGCCGAGGGCGGTCGCGAGCTGGAGGATCACCGGGGCGAAGGGGCCGAGGCCCTCGCCGTCGCCGGTCCAGCAGCTGCCCTCGACGAACAGGCCGTCGCCGAGCTGGATCTCGCGGCGCAGCTCGGAGAGGAGGCGGGTCTTGCCCATGCCCTCGGGGGCCTCGACCATCACCGTGCGGATCACGCGGGCGCGGTTGCGGGTGTTCTCCGGGCGGAGGACGTCGTGGGCGCGCAGGAGGAGGATGTCGAGGTAGTCGGCGCGGTCGACGAAGGGGAGGTGCTCGACGAGGACGCGGGCGAACTCGCGGCGGTCCTGGGCGGACGACTGGCGGTCGCGCAGGTGGCTCGACTCGCGGCGGAGCAGCTCGAGGACGATGCTGCGGGCGCTCTGCGGGCGGGCGTCGGCGTCGTGCGAGAGCATGCGGCCGACCAGCTCGGCGACGACGGGGCCGCACTGCTGGAGGAGGGCGCCGGCGAGCTCGGGGCGCCAGTCCATGGCGCTGCGGAGGGCCTCCTTGAAGGTGCGGGAGGCGTAGGGGCGGACGCCGCGGGCGCCGGTGTAGATCGTCGCGGCGAGCGAGTAGATGTCGGCGCGGCTGTCGATCAGCTCGCCGCGGATCTTCTCCGGGGCGCTGAAGCCGGGGGTCCCGCGGACCTTGATCAGCTCGTCGGACTCGTCGAGCTGGTCGACGGTGATGTGGCGCAGGCGGCGGGTGTGGCGGAACAGGCGGGCGAGGCCGAAGTCGATCAGCTTGGCCTGCGGCTGGCCGCCGTCGTGCTCGGGCTGGCAGACGATCACGTTGCTCGGCTTGATGTCGCCGTGGACGAACCCGAGCGTGTGGATGTAGTCGAGGGCGCGCGCGAGCTGGACGAAGATCTCGACGATCTGCTCGCGCGAGGCGCTGCGGAGGTAGTCCTGCAGCGACTGGCCGGACAGGAGCTCCTGGGTGAAGTAGACGCCGCCGTCCTCGCAGCGGCCGAAGTCGTAGACGGCGGCGAGGTTGGGGTGGTGGAGCTGGGTGAGGAGGCGGAACTCGGCCTTGAACTCGGCGATGTCGTCGCTGATCGCGCCCTGGGTGTTGCCGAAGCTGCGGGTGATCGGGGCGCGGCGGACGCCGTCGAGCAGGCGCGCGCTCGAGGAGCCGCCGGCGGCGGCGTCGAGCGCCTCGGCCTTGAGGCGGGTCGAGGTGACGCCGGCGTGCAATTGCTGGACGGCGCTGGCGGGGGCCTCGCTCGAGCGCGAGCCGGGGGCGTCGAGGCTGATGTCGCGGCGGATCAGCTTGAGCGCGACGGGGCGCTCCTCGAGCTCGTCGTAAGCCTCGTAGACCGCGCCGAAGCCGCCGCGTCCGAGCAGGCCGCGGACCTGGTAACGGCCCGCGATCTTGTCCGGCATCGGCGGGTCGCCCCCTTCCGCCGAGGTCTTGTTCTGCTGCGCGTCGGGCTGGTTCATGGCGCGGGCGACATGGAACGGCGCCGCGGTTGCGCGTGCAGCGACGGACCTGCCGCCGCCCCGAACCCGCCGGACGCGAGGGACGAGTATTCCACAGCGGAGGCCCGGGGACGTACCAAAAAGCGAATAACTGCCGACGTCCGTGGTTTTGACGCGCAGGGCCGCTCAGGCGCGGCGCGGACCCCACGGCGGGGTCTCGCCCGCGCGAATTGCGCTGAACGAGGCGCGGCCGATCGCGGCCTCGCCGGTGTCGATGCAGCGCTCGTAGGCGGCGGCCTCGATGTGGAGGCGCTCGCTCTCGGGTTGGCCGACGGCGGCCAGGAGGCCGCGCTTGTACGCGGCGACGGCGGTCGGGGAGCGGCGGCGCAGCAGCTCGGCGAAGCGGCGGGCGCGGGCGAGGCCGGCGTCGACGTCGGGCACGAGCTCCTGGACGAGGCCGATCCGGTGGGCCTCGTCGGCCTCGATCTCCTCGCCGGTGCAGCCGAGGCGCAGGGCGTGCGCCTGGCCGACGACGAGCGCGAGTTCGGCGGTGCCGCGGGCGCCGGGGAGGATGCCGAGGCCGGTCTCGGGCAGGCCGAAGCGGGCGGTCGGGGTCGCCAGGCAGTAGTCGGCGGTCAGCAGGAACTCGAGGCCCCAGCCGAGGGTGATGCCGTGCGAGAGCGCGACGGTGAAGACGGGGACGTGGCGGAGGCGGCGGAGGAGCGAGCGCTGGCGGCGGACGTGGGCCTTGACGCGGTCGTCGGACCAGCCGACGCGCTCGGTGACGTCGGCGCCGGCGATGAAGATCGGCGCGAGGCTCTTGCTGAGGCGCCGGCTGGTCGTGCACAGGCAGGCGACCTCGCCCTCCTCGAGCAGCTCGCACAGGGCCTCGAAGGCGTCGAGGATCGCGGTGCCGACCTCGTTGGCCTTGCCGTGGTCGAGGGTGAGCGTCAAGAGCCGGAGTTCAGGGTCGAAGTGCGGGTGCAGGGCCGCGACGCGCTCGAAATGCATACGCGGGGGACGATACGGGGCCTGCGCGGAGAGTGCCAGGGGCTCGCGGACCCGCGTCGCCTCACGGCAGGCGGGCGAGATCCTCCGGGCGGTCGAGGTTGTCGAGGACGGCCGGGTCGTCGACCGCGAGCGTGCGCCGCAGGGCCGCGTGCTCGGGGCGGCGGAGCAGGTCGCGGGGGGTCGCGTCGGCGGGGAGGTCGAGGAGGGCCGGGACGAGCGACGGCGGGTAGACGATCGGGTGGCCGCGGCGGCCGGCGTGCTCGGGCTGCCAGATCTGCGAGGGGGCCGCGCGGGCGGCGTCGGCGAGCGCGCGCACGGTCGCCGGGGCGAGGTGGGGGCGGTCGACGGTAAGGACGAGGACCGGGCGGCCGGGGGCCAGGCGCGTCAGCGCGGCGAGGCCGCGGCGCAGGCTGTCCGTCTGGCCGCTGGGCCAGGTCGGGTTGACGACCCGGGCGGCGGGGCCGAGCTCGGCGTCCGGCAGGGGGATCGCGCCCTCGACGGCGAGGATCGGGGCGCAGCCGGCGGCCTCGGCGAGGGCGACGACGTGGCGCAGGAAGGTCCGGCCGCGCCACACCAGCAGGGCCTTCGGCGCGCCCATGCGGGCGCTCGCGCCGGCGGCGAGGACGAGCGCGGCGAGCTCGGCGGCGCGCTCGGGCATGTCCCCGGGGGCCTGTCCGGAGGGAAAGGGCCGAGCGGACATGTCCGGTGGGATCAGGCGCCCTTGCCCGAGAGGGGGCGCCTGAGCGGCTTGTCCTCGGGCTCGGGCTGGCCGCGGTCGCCCCACAGGGCGCCGAGGGCGGCGGCGTCGGCGGGCGAGAGGACGAGGACGGACTTCGGCAGGCCGAGGCCGAGGCCGCCGAGGTTGGGCTCGAGCTTGAGGCCGAGGCCGACGGCGCCGCCGATCCGGGTGAAGGTCGCGGCGGCGGCGTCGAGCTTGCTCATGCGGGCCTTGTCCTTGCGGGCCTCGGGGTCGACGAGGGCGGCGAGGCGGACGAGGGCGGTCGGGTCGAGGCTGGCGCAGAAGTGGCAGCCCTGGCTCGACTGGCGGGCGAGGCGGAGGCCGGCGTCGCCGGACAGGCTGGTCTTGCGGGCGGAGCCGAGGCCGCCGGCGACGTCGGCGACGAGCTTCTGGGCGGCGCCGCCGACGGCCATCACGGCGAGCTGGCCGGACACGAGGGTGACGGTCTCGAGCTTCTTCTTGTTGAGGAAGGGCGCGAGGGCCTCGAGCTCGCGGTCCATGTTCTTGGGGGCGGCGAGGGCGAAAAGGTCGGCCTTGAGCTTGCCGGCCTTGACGCCGTCGGCCTTGAGGGTGACGCCGAACTTGGCGGACTTGTCCTCGCCGGTGATCGCGTTGAACGCCTCGAGGCCCCTGGCGGCGGCCTGGGTGATGTTGCGGGCGGCGGCGCGGGTGGCGGCCTCGTCCTTGACGTTGGCGGCGACCAGCGCGGTCGCCTCGCCTTTGGGCGAGAGGTAGAGGGCGACGACGACGTCGCCGGTGACCTGGTCGAGCAGGCCGTGGGCGCCGGACAGCGCGTCCTTGGCGGTCTTGTCGAACGGGGCCGGGAGCAGGTCGAGGCGGACGCCCTTGTCGAGGGTGGTGTGAAGCGCCTCGGGGTTGCCCCACGGGAGCGCGACGACCAGCGCCGCGCCGGCCGGGAGCAGGCCCTCGAGGGCGGTCGGCTGGCTGCGCGCCGGGCCGAGCGGCGACAGGCCGAGGCGGGCGAACGGGGCCTCGGCGGAGAACTGCAGCGCGAGGTCGCGGTCGGTGCCGGCGTCGACCTCGAGCGCGGCCGACTTGGTCTCGGCGAGGACGGCGTCGACCTGGCGGCTCAGGCCGCCGGGCAGGCCGCCGGCGAGGCCGGCCAGGGTCCGCTTCGGGATGTCCCAGGCGCGGACCTGGAGGCGTCGGCCCTGGCTCGCCTCGGCCGCGAGGCCGCCGGCGCGCTCGAGGTCGGCGGTGCTGAGCGCGAACTCGAGGGCCTTCGGCTGCTCGCGCAGGAACACCCGCAGGTCGCCCTGGATCAGCTCCCACAGGCCGTTGCCGAGCGGCTGCGGGCGCTGGGTCGACGGCATGCCGTCCATGATCCCCTTGGCGCTGACGGCGGCGAGGCTGCCGACGAGCTTGAGGTCGCTGATGCCCTCCTCCTGGCCGCTGTAGAAGGTCGCGTCGACCGCGAACGGGCCGGCGAGGTCGAGGTTGGCCCACAGGCCGGGGCCGTAGCCGAGCTGGAGCAGGATCGACTGGATCTGCGCGGCCGGGTCGATCGGCTGCTTCGGGGTCCACGCGGTCGTCGCCTGCTTGACGAGCGTCATCAGGTCGCCGGCGCCGTGCAGGCTCGCGCGCACGTGGACCGGCTTGCCGGTCGGCGGCTTGCGCGCGGGGGCGGCGGGCTCGGCGTCGGGCGGCTCGACCGGGGGGGTCGCGGCCTGCTCCTTGGGTGTGTCCTCGACGACGACCACCGTCGACGGGGCGGTCTTCTTGGCGCAACCAACAGCAGGGACGGCCGCCAGGGCGGCCGCGACGAGCGCGAGACGGGTCGACATCGCGGGCGAGTGTATCAGTCGTCGCCAGGGGCGTCGCGCTCTGGCGGGGGCTGCGCTTCGCCGAGAGAGGCCCGGGCGCGCGCGAGGGCCTGGGAAACGGCGTTCATGGGCGCGCCGGCGCCGCCGTGGCGTTCGGCGAGCAGCTCGGCGACGATGCTGACGGCGATTTCGGCGGGGGTGCGGCCGCCGAGCGCAAGTCCCACCGGGGCGCGGACGCGGGAGAAGTCGGGCGGCGGGCGGCCGAGCTGGTGCTCCTTGCGGACGACGCGGGCGACGATCGCGTGGACCTTGCGGACGCTGCCGATCATGCCGAGGTAGCGGTGGGGGCGGCGGAGCAGGTGGGCGAGCGCCTGCTCGTCGCGGGCGTGGTCGCGGGTGACGATCAGGAGGTAGTCGGCGTCGGAGAGGTCGGGCAGCGCGGTCTCGAGCTCGTCGACGTCGCGGGCGTGGCGGTCGGCGGCGGCGAAGGCCGGGTGGCCTAGCAGGTCGTCGCGGTCGTCGACGACGACGACGCGGAAGCCGACGCCGGCGGCGACCGGGGCGACGGCCTGAGCGACATGGCCGGCGCCGATCAGGACGAGGCGGGCCTCCGGGGCGAGATACTCCACGAACACCTCCATGGCGCCGCCGCAACACATGCCGAGGTCGCGGACGAGGTGGGCCTTGACGACCCGCGGGCTGCCGTCGCGCAGGCACGCGCGGCAGGCGTCGAGCACCTGCTCCTCGATCGCGCCGCCGCCGACGGTGCCGACCTGGGCGCCGTCGCTGCGCAGAAGCAGACGGGCGCCGACGACCTGCGGGGCCGAACCCGCGCGGCCGATCACGGTCGCGAGCGCTGCCGGGCCGCCGGTTCTTCCGGACAGGACCTCGACGACGGCGCGGGCGACCTGCAGCACCGCGCGCAATAGTACCCCGGGGGCTTGCTGGTCGCCCCGGGCAATTTTAAAAGACGCTGCCCGCGCGCGGCGGGCGAGGGACGGATGCGCAGGATCGCGGCGGTCGCAATTGTGCTCGGGGGCTGCGAAGGCGGCGAGCCGCCGCGCGCGGCCGTGCCCGAGCCGCCGCGGGCGCAGGCGCAGGCGGCCGCGATGACGCCGGAGGAGCTGGCGGAGACGCGGCGCAAGGCGGGGTTCCTCGACTCGGCGCAGCTGGCGGAGGAGCGCGCGGCGGCGCGGGAGCGGGTCGCGCGGGCGTACGTGCGGACGCAGCTCGCGGCGTACCGCGAGGTGGTCCAGGGGTTGCGGGGGAGCGTCGACGAGATCGACCGGGCGGCGAAGCGCTGGCTCGCGGCCGGCGACCCGCAGCGGGCCTACGAGCGCTGGCGCGGGGGGTTTCGCCGCCGCGCGGATCGCTTGACCGCGGCGTACCGGCGGCTGCAGGAGGACGGCATCGACGGCGGAGAGGCGCAGAACCTGCTCGCGCAGGCGTATCGGCGCTGGGAAGATCTCAAGGAAGATCTCGGGGGCGAGGTCGCCGGCGACCAGCGCTTCGCGGTCCTCGTCGCCGAGCTGCGCGCGGCGCTCGACGCAGCCGCGCGGGTGCTCGACGACATCGAACACGACGAGGAGTTGCAGGCCGCCGGCGGGTGAGGTTCGCCGGTTCGCTGCTTTACCCGCCCGTGGCCGGACTTCGCGCGGATCACGCCGCCGGTGCTGACGAGATTCTAGTAATTGCGGCCGATTTGCGGTACCTGGCTCTACAGCACCGTCCTACGACGACTGCCCCTCGCAAGGGGCTGTGCAATCCCCGCCCCGCGAGGGGCAGCCAGGAGAACCCCATGAAGAAGACGCTCGCTGTCGTGTTCGCTGCCCTGTCGGTGGCGACCTTTGGTTGCAAGAAGAACGCTGACACCGCCACGCCCGAGGGCGAGGCCAAGCCCGCGGCCGAGGGCGACAAGGCCGCGGAGACGCCGGCCGAGGGCACCCCGGCCGAGGGTGGCGACGCCGCCGCCCCCGCCGCCGAGTGAGTGACGGCTCCTCCGGGAGCGTCGTGCTCGCACGTCATGGGTCAGGCTGGTGTTCGCCGGCCTGGCCCATTCTTTTGTTCTCCTGTTCTCCCCGCCCCTCCCCCGCGCTTGTCCCTCGCCGTCCGCTTCTTCCGCCGCTACGTCCAGCGCAACCTGCCGCAGTACGCGCTCGGCTTTGCGATGCTGGTCGCCACCAACTACGCGGTGGTCCGGATCCCGACGCTGATCGGCGCGGCCCTCGACGCGCTCGGCGGGACCGAGGCCGCGGCGCTGGCGACCGGCCAGGCGATCGCGCTCGAGCTGATGGCGTGGGCGGTCGCGGTGGTGTTCGTCCGCACGCTGTCGCGGGTGCTGTTCTTCAACCCGGGGCGCGAGGTCGAGTACCGCCTCGGGGTCGACCTGTTCTCGCACCTGCTGGCGCTGCAGCGGCCGTTCTTCCTCCGCCGCAAGGTCGGCGAGCTGGTCAGCATGGCGACCAACGACACGATGTCGGTCCGCCTGCTGATCGGGTTCGCGGGGCTGCAGGTGTGCAACGTCGCGGTCGCGATCCCGCTGCACCTGTGGCAGATGCTGCGCACCGACGCGTGGCTGACGCTGTGGTGCCTCGGGCCGATCGTCGTCGGCGGGGCGTACACGATCTCGATCGTCCGCCGGTTCTACGCGATGATCCGCGTCTCGCTCGAGGAGCTCGGCAAGCTGTCCGACCGCGTGCTCGAGAGCTACGCCGGGATCGGGACGGTCCGCGCGCACGCGGCCGAGCCGGCGATCCTGGCCCGCTTCGAGGAGCGCAACCAGGCCTACCTCGACCTCCAGCTGCGGCTGTCGTCGATCCGCGCGTTCTCGATGCCGGTCCTGTGGCTGTCGGGCCTGGTCGGCAACGCGCTCGTGCTGTGGATCGGCGGCGACCAGGCGATCGCCGGCGAGCTGTCGCCCGGGTCGCTGATGACGTTCATGGGCCTGTTGACGAGCCTCGTCGCGCTGCTGATGGCGGTCGCGTGGGTGCTCGCGTCGGTGTCGCGCGGGATCGTGGCGATCCGCCGGATCGACGAGGTGATCACGACGCCCGACGAGCTGCCGGTCCCGACGGGCACGATCACGATCGAGGCGCCGCCGACGCTCGAGCTGCGCGACCTGTCGTTCACCTACCCGGGCGCCGACGCGCCGGCGCTGCAGGGGATCTCGGCCCGGCTCGCGCCTGGGGCGACGCTCGGGATCTTCGGCCGCACCGGCGCCGGCAAGTCGACGCTGATCCACCTGCTGTCGCGCGTGTACACGCCGCCGCCGGGGACGGTGCTGGTCGCCGGGCGCGACGTGACGACCTTGCCTCTGGAGCAGGTGCGCGCCGGCCTCGCGGTCGTGCCGCAGGACCCGTTCCTGTTCTCGACGACGCTGCGCGACAACATCCGCCTGCGCGGCGAGAAGACCGGGCACGTCCGCGGCGAGGACGGCGAGCGCGAGCCGTCCGGGCGCGGGAGGCCGCAGGCGCTCGCGGAGGAGCCGGACCCGCGGCTCGACCGGGTGCTGCGCGCGGCCTGCCTGGTCGACGACATCAAGAGCCTGCCCGAGGGGCTCGACACGGTGGTCGGCGAGCGCGGGGTGATGCTGTCGGGCGGGCAGCGCCAGCGGACGGCGCTGGCGCGGGCGCTGTACCGCGGGCCGGGGCTCTTGCTGCTCGACGACGTGCTGTCGGCGGTCGACCAGGGGACCGAGGTCAAGCTGGTCGCGGCGATCCGCGGGCTGCACGACGACGCGGGCGGGCTGATGTCGGCGCCGCCGACGACGGTGATCGTGTCGCACCGGACGAGCGTGCTCGAGCACGCGGACGAGATCCTCGTGCTCGAGGGCGGGAAGGTCGTCGAGCGCGGGACGCACGCGCAGCTGATCGCGCGCGGCGGACACTACGCAGAGACGCACAGGCACCAGGAGGCCGCCCGTGGCTGACCCGAAGACCACAGGACCGAAGGGACAGGCCGGCAAGCCGCAGGGCAGCACGTGGGCGGCGCTGCGGCGGTTCTGGCCGTGGGCCCGGCCGTACTGGAAGTGGCTCGCCGTCGGGGCGGTGATGATCCCGATCGTCGCCGCCGTGTCGGCGCTGCGGCCGCTGCTGATCAAGCACGCGATCGACGTCGACATCGCCGGCAAGGACGTCGTGTCGCTGCGGCTGACGGCGCTCCTGTTCATGGTCGCGGTGATGGCCGAGTTCTTCGCCTCGGCGGCGCAGGTCTACGCGCTCCAGCGGGCCGGCCACGCGACGATCAGCGACCTGCGGCGGTCGGTGTTCCGCCACGTGCTGACGATGCCGGCGCGGTTCTTCGACAAGACGCCGATCGGGAGCCTCCTGTCGCGCAGCACCAGCGACGTCGAGGCGCTCAGCGAGACGCTGTCGTTCGGGGTGTTCACGATCCTGACCGACGTCGCGGTGATCGTGTCGATCGTCGCGGCGATGGCCGTGCTCGACTGGCGGATGACGCTGGTGTCGCTGGCGGTCGGGCCGGTGCTGGCGATCACGGTGCGGACCTTCGGGGCGCGGCTGCGGGCGCTGCAGCTCGAGATCCGGCGCGCGCAGGCGGTCCAGAGCGGGTACCTGGCCGAGCAGCTCGCGGGGGTGACGGTGGTCCAGCTGTTCGGCCGCGAGAAGGCGGTCGTCCGCGAGTACGAGCGGCTCGGCGACCGGTTCCTGCGCGCGGTCAAGACGGCGAACTGGTACGACGCGGGGCTGTACTCGATCATGGACGGGATCGCGGCGCTGTGCATCGCGCTGCTGATCTACTTCGCGGCGCCGTACCTGTTCGAGGACGCGTCGCGCTCGGGGGTGACGCTCGGGCTGCTGTTCGCGTTCATCGACTACCTGCAGCGCGTGTTCGTGCCGATCCGCGAGTTCTCGGGCAAGCTGGCGACGATCCAGCGCGCGGTCGCGTCGCTCGAGCGGATCTACGGGCTGATCGACGAGCCGGCCGAGGGGCGCTCGGGGCCGGGCGCGAAGGATCCGCTGCAGGGCTGGACCGGCGGGGTGCAGGTCCGCGGGCTGCGGTTCGCGTACCGCGAGGGCGCGAACGAGGTGCTCAAGGGGATCGACTTCGACATCGCGCCCGGCGAGGTCGTCGCGGTCGTCGGCCGCACGGGCTCGGGCAAGACGAGCCTCGGGCGGGTGCTGACGCGCACGTACGACGGCTACCAGGGCAGCGTGGCGCTCACGACGCCGGGCGGGCCGGTCGAGGTCGCCGCGGTGACGCCCGACGCGCTGCGGGCCCACGTGCTGATGGTCCAGCAGGACGTGTTCCTGTTCAACGACGACGTCGCGTTCAACGTCAGCCTCGGCGAGCCAGGGCTGGCGGGCGACCCGGCGCGGATCGAGGCGGCGCTGCGCACGGTGCAGGCGTGGGACTGCGTGCAGGAGCGCGGCGGGCTCGGCTTCAACATCGGCGAGCGCGGGCGCAACCTGTCGGCCGGCGAGGCGCAGCTGATCGCGTTCGCGCGGGTGGCGGCGCGCCAGCCGACGCTGCTGATCCTCGACGAGGCGACCGCGAGCGTCGACAGCATGACCGAACACAAGGTCCAGACGGCGATCGAGACGCTGCTCCGCGGGCGCAGCGTGCTGGTGATCGCGCACCGGCTGAGCACGATCCGCCGCGCCGACAAGATCCTGGTGATGCAAGACGGCACGATCGTCGAGCAAGGCCCGCACGAGGCCCTGCTCGCGCGCGGGGGCGTGTACGCCGAGCTCTACCGGATGGGCTTCAAAGAGGACGAGGCCGGTGCAGCGGACGGTCCGGGGCGCGGGAATAGCCGCGGCGGCTCCGCGGTTGCTCCGGCATGACCACATCCACCATTCGTTCGAAGCGGCTCCGCTCACCCCAGGCGCTGCTGGCGTTCCTCGGGCTGTCCGCCGCCGGTGGCGTGGCGAGCGCGTTCGGCTGCGTCGGCCAGGCCGAGGCCTCGCCGGGCGAGTCGCTGTGGCGCGAAGGGACCGGCGCGCCGGTCGTGTCCGGCGAGTTCGACCCGCGCCGCTCGCTGGCGCCGCTGGTCAAGGAGCTCGCGCCGTCGGTCGTCAACATCCGCGCGTACGGGAAGAAGCCGAAGCTCGAGATGCAGGGCGTCGACCCGCGCATGCTCCCGTTCTTCGACTTCGGCCCGATGGACCCCCAGCCGCAGCAAGGGATCGGGTCCGGCTTCGTGCTGACCGCCGACGGCCTGGTGGTGACGAATCACCACGTGGTCGACGCGGCCGACCGCCTCGAGGTCAAGCTGTCCGACGGCCGGATGTTCTCGGCGAAGGTGCTCGGAACCGATCCGTACACCGACCTGGCACTCATCAGACTCGAGGGTGCGAAGGGGCTGAAGCCGGCGACGCTCGGCTCGAGCACGGCGCTGTCGGTCGGCGACTGGGTGATGGCGATCGGGTCGCCGATGGGGCTCGAGCAGACGGCGACGGCGGGGATCCTGTCGGCGAAGGGCCGCGGGAGCCTCGGGCTGTACGCGAACAGCTACATCGACTTCCTGCAGACGGACGCGTCGATCGCCCCGGGCAGCAGCGGCGGGCCGCTGTTCAACATGAACGGCGAGGTGGTCGGGATCAACACGGCGGTCGGCGGGATCGGCCGCGGGCTCGGGTTCGCGGTGCCGATCGACCAGGCGAAGACGGTGATCCCGCAGCTCAAGAATTCGGGGAAGGTGGTCCGCGGGTGGCTCGGGATCTCGGGCCGCGAGATCGAGCCCGCCGTCGGGCGCGCGCCCGAGGCCGGAGCGGTGGTCGGCGAGGTCCACGAGGACACGCCGGCGGCCCAGGCCGGGCTGCGCGCGGGCGACCGGGTGGTGGCGATCAACGGGCAGCGGATCGAGAACTTCTCCGACCTGCGCGGCCGGATCGCCGACACGCGCCCGGGGACGGCGGTGACGCTGACGGTCGAGCGCTCGGGGAAGATGGTCGACCTGAAGGCGACGGTCGGGAAGCTGCCCGCCGAGGACGAGCTGCGCCAGGTCGGCCGGCGCAAGGGGAAGGCCGGCGGCGGGAAGCTGTTCCCCAACGGGCCGAAGCTCGGCGCGCAGGTCGAGGCGAAGGACGGGAAGCTGACGATCCGCGCGGTGATGCCGGGGTCGGTGGCCGACGAGCTCGGGCTGCGCGAGGGCGATGTGCTCCGGTCGATCAACGGGGAGGCGGTGTCCCGCGTGGAGGATGTGTCGCGGGCGCTGGCGAAGGACGACGGGCGGGTGGCCGTCGAGGTCGAGCGCGGAGGGTCGACGCACTCGGCGATGATCGAGCGGCGGTGACCTCGGCCGGTTCTGGTCGCGGTCCGGTGGAGTGTCGGACCGCGGCGCAGGGCCGCGACGTCGCGGGGATGGAAGGCACGGATCGCGCGAAGGAGCGCCTGATGCCGGGTGTCCTCGGGGTCCATGGTCGTGCGCGCGAGTGGGCGGGTGAACGGAGTACACTGCGGGGCTCGGGGGAGCGCGCGTGCTCGACGTGGTCTGGGACATGGAGACCGGCGATCCGGACGACTTCTTGACGCTGCTGCTGCTGCTCGGTCATCCGGAGGTCAACCTGAAGGCGGTGACGGTGACGCCGGGGACGCCGGATCAGGTGGGGCTCGTGCGGCGCGCGCTCGAGTGGTTCGGGCGGACGATCCCGGTCGGGGCGCACAACCTCGATCACCTGCCGAAGTCGGTGCGCGACGGCGGGGAGCCGGGCGAGGGACGGCTCGGGCGGCGCGGGGTGTGCGTGTCTTCGTGGCACTACGCGGCGTTCGGCGAGGTGCCGCCGTCGCGCGAGGCGGCCCCCGGCGGCGAGGTGCTGCGGGCGCACTGCGACGAGGCGACGACGCTGGTGACGGGGGCGCCGCTGAAGAACCTGGGGGCGGCGATGCAGCTGCCGGGGTTCCGCGTCGGGACGCTGGTGGTGCAGGGCGGGTTCGCGGGCGAGGGCGTGGTGCCGCCGGAGCGACAGCTCGACAAGTTCCGCGGGATGGTGACGTGCCCGACGTACAACCTGAACGGCGACCCACGCTCGGCCGAGGCGGCCCTCGTCCACCCGGGGATCGGCGTGCGCTACTTCGTGTCGAAGAACGTGTGCCACGGCGTGATCTATGACCACGCGGTCCACGCGCGCGTCGCCGCGCAGAAGGACCGCAGCCTGTCGCTGCGGCTGATCTGGCAGGGGATGGAGGCGTACCTGCACAAGAGCCGCGAGGGCAAGAAGTTCCACGACCCGCTCGCGGCCTGCTGCGCGATCGACCGGTCGATCGGGACGTGGGCCGAGGTCGAACTCTACCGCGCGAAGGGCGGCTGGGGCTCGCGGCTGTCGCCCGGGTCGGGCACGTGGATCATCACCAAGCACGACCACGAGAAGTTTCTGAAGACGCTGACCGCGTGCCGCGAGGAGGCCGCGGCCTGACGAGCGCGGATCGTCGCAGGACGGGCGCGAGGCGCGAGCGCTCGCCCGCGGACAGGTTGCATCGGAGCCGAGGCGACTCGCCGCGAGGACTTGTGTGGGCCGCGGAGTGGGCGCGAGAGACGAGCGCCCAGCCCGCGGCTCGGGCCTGTGCGTCGGGACATGTCCCTTGAGCGGAGCCGATGACCGGCCGAGCCGGCGCGGGCTCAGCCGTGCTCGGCGAGCCAGCGCTCGGCGTCGATCGCGGACATGCAGCCGGTGCCGGCGGCGCTGACGGCCTGGCGGTACACCTTGTCGGCGACGTCGCCGCAGGCGAACACGCCGGGGATCTTGGTCGCCGTCGAGCCGGGGCGGACGAGGATGTAGCCGGCCTCGTCGAGGTCGAGCTGGCCGGCGAAGATCTGGCTGTTCGGCTGGTGGCCGATCGCCAGGAACAGGCCGGTGACGTCGAGCGTCTCGGTCGCGCCGGTCCGGGTGTCGCGCAGCAGCAGGCCCGAGGTCTTGTTCTGGCCGAGGACGTCGGCGACCTCGCGGAAGTAGTGGACGACGATCTTCGGGTTCTCGAGCACGCGCTTCTGCATGATCTTGCTGGCGCGGAACTCGCCGCGGCGGTGGATCAGGTGCACCGTCCGGCACATGCGCGTCAGGAACGAGGCCTCCTCCATCGCCGTGTCGCCGCCGCCGACGACCGCGACGTCCTGGCCGCGGTAGAAGGCGCCGTCGCAGGTCGCGCAGGCGGTCACGCCGCCGCCGCTGAGGCGCAGGCGCTGCTCGTTCGGGAGGCCGAGCCACTTCGCGGAGGCGCCGGTGGCGATGATCAGCGCGTCGCCGCTGTAGGTGTCGACCTCGCCCTCGACGACGAACGGGCGCTTCGACAGGTCGACCTTGACGCCCATGTCGTAGAAGAGGCGCGTGCCGAAGCGCTCGGCCTGCTGGCGGAACTCCTCCATCATCTCGGGGCCGGTGATGCCCTTGGGGAAGCCGGGGTAGTTCTCGACCTCGGTCGTCGTCGTCAGCTGACCGCCGGGCTCGGGGCCGGCGACCATCACGGGCTCGAGGCTCGCCCGGGCGGCGTAGATCGCCGCGGTGTAGCCCGCGGGGCCGGACCCGAGGATCAGGACTCTGCTGTGGATCGGCATCGTGGCGGGGGAGGATAAGCGGGCCAACAGGGGCCAGCAAGCGGGCGCCGGGGCGCGCGCGATCGGGTCCGTGCGGGGGCACGCGGGCGGGCCGTGAGCTTTCGGGCGCCGCGTCGCTGCGATCCGGCGTCAGACGGCGAAGGGCCGCGTCCGCGCCGGCCACGAGGGCCCGGGCCGCCCGTCGGTCACAGGCCGAACATGTGCTGGAGCTTGACGAACAGGATGTCCTCGTTGGCGACGCCGGGGGCGACGAGGTTGGAGAAGCCGCCGCCGGGTCGGTACGAGAACTTGGGGCTGAAGTCGCTGAGCGAGGTGCGGTGGGTGTAGACGAAGAACAGGAAGCTGCCGGGGCGGTACTCCCAGCGGAGGATCGAGTTGGAGATGAAGCTGGTCAGGCCCTGGTCGACCTCGTCGATGTAGGGGGCGGGGTTGGTCGGGACGAGGGTGTCGGGGGCGGTGAGGATGAAGAAGTCGGTGTGGCGGGCCGACAGGAAGTAGAGCTGGTTGAAGGTCTGGAGGGTCAGGTTCGGCAAGATGCCGAGGGTGCCGCGGAGGACGCCGATGTACTGGACGACGTAGGCGCGGCCGAACACGGGCTCGCCGAGGGCGTTGGTGGTGGTCCAGCGCGGGCGGCCGAAGTTGAGGTTGAGGTCGCCGCGGAGGGTCAGCTCGAGGCGGTTGACGGGCCTCAGGCGCAGCTCGAGGCCGTAGTCGGGGCCGGGGCGGCCGTTCTGCTCGCCGTAGGCCCAGTTGAACACGGCGACGGCGCGCTTGTTGTCGGGGGTGAAGGCGGAGCCGCCGAGCCACCAGTGGAACGGGACGACGTAGGGGATCCCGCCGCGGGTCTCGAAGAGGTCGTACTGCGGCAGGTGGCCGCCTGTCCACAAGGTCAGGCCCCACAGGCCGAGGGTCGTCAGGCCGAGGTCGAGGTGGAGCTGCTTCTGCGTCGGGTTGGCGGGGAAGGTGTAGCTGGTCGCGAGGTCGGTCGCGAGCGTCGCGGACATCCTGCGGACCTTGCCGACCGGCTGGGCGTTGTAGACGCCGAGGTTGGCGCGGCCGATGATGAAGTTGTTGAACCGCATGAAGCCGAGGTCGTTGAAGTCGGCGTGCGGGGTCAGGGTCTCGGCGTTGAGGCCGACGGAGACGTTCTTGCCGCCGCGGTTGAGGTCGGTGAACGCGCCCATGCCGGTGCGCTCGCCGTTGTAGGTGCCGATGATCTGCGCCGAGTGGCGCCAGCGCTCGCGGAAGCGGATCCGGTAGTCGAAGCCGGCGCTGAAGGCCGAGCGCTCGCCGCCGCCGCGGACGACGTTGGTCATGATCATGCCGATGCTGGTCTGGCCGTCGAACTCGCGGCGCAGGCGGAACACGGAGTACTGCGAGATCGGGTCGACGGTGATCCGGCGCTCGAGGCCGTCGGCGAACCGCTCGGTGCCGAAGGTCGCGCCGGTGTTGGCGGTCAGCACGCCGAGGCTCCAGCCGGGGGCGATCTGGCCGGTGATCCGCAGGGCGCCGAAGATCCGGGTCAGCGGGTCGAGCGAGACGACCTCGCCGGAGCCGCGCGCGCCGGCGCTGCCGTCGTCGTCGCGCGGGGTCTGGTCGGCGAACTCGGGTCGCGGGATCCGGCCGATCCGGCGCGAGTAGAACAACTGGAAGCGGGTCTCGAAGATCTCCTTCGACTCGAGGAAGAAGGTCCGGCGCTCGGGAAAGAACACCTCGAACGGGCCGAGGTTGAGGACCGCGGGGTCGACCTCGGCCTGGCCGAAGTCGGGGTTGACGGCGAGGTCGAGGGTCAGGTTGCCCTTGAGGCCGTACTTGAGGTCGAAGCCGCCGTTGGGCAGGATCGGGAAGGTCTGGTCGAGGCTGTCCGCGGGCCGGCGCGGGATCCCGCGCAGCGAGAAGAACGGGCGCAGCTCGAGGTTGAGGCCCGGCTCGATGCCCTTGACGCCGGTGTAGTCGAGCGCCCAGCTGATCCGCCCGGGCAGGCCCTGCGGCGCGGGCGAGAGCGCCTGCCACTCGCCGTCGTGGTTGTTCCACCGGCCGACGTTGACGCCGAAGGTGTAGTCGCCGTCCCGGGCGTCGAAGCGGATCGTCGACCACGGGACGAAGATCTCGGCGGTCCAGCCCTCGTCGGTGACCTTGGCCGCGCCCTGCCACACGCCGTCCCACAGCGGCTCCTCGGAGTCGTCGCGGAACAGCTGGTAGTCCTCCTGCGAGCCCGACGGGTTGAGCACGAACGCGAACCCGTTGGTGTCGTTGTTGTTGGGGTCGATCTCGACGAGGACGATGTCGCTCGGGCCGATCTGGTCCTTGCGGAACACGCCGGCGCGGACGTGCTCGGGGTCGTCGTGGCAGACGAACGCGACGTAGAGGCCCCGCTTGCCGTAGGCGACCCGCACGTCGGTGCGGTGGGTCGGGCGGAAGCCGTAGCGCGGCTCGACCTGGACCATCTCCGGCAGCGTCGGGACGGCCAGCCAGGCGCGCTCGTTCGGGCGGCCGTCGATCGCGATCGCGTCGTCGTCGATCCGGGTCGACGGCAGCTTGAGGTCGCGGACGCGCGCCTTGCCGACCGCCGGCCGCAGCTCGGGCGGGCGGCCCGGGTTCACCCATAATGGCGCATCGGACATGTCCGAAGCGCCAGGGGTGCGCAGCGGCGCGGGGGCGCCGGTCGCCGGGGCGGCGCCGGCGGGCACGGCCTGCGGCGCCGCGGCCTCGGCGGGCGCGGCCGCCTGACCGGCGGGCTCACCGGGGGGGTCCGCCCTCGGACCCGGCGCTGTCCCGAGGAGCCAGACAGACAGGAGCGGCAAGAACACGTGTGGATCCCAGGCGGCCTGTCCTCGCCGGCCGTACGAGCATGTATACCCGGTCCAGGCTGCTAAAACGGTGAGGATCCACACCGGGGCGCGCGGCGCGAGCGGCGACAGGGGCCGCGCCGCGCGTGTACACCCGTGCCATGGCGTACAAGCTGGTGACACTCGGCGGGGACGGCACCGGGCCGGAGGTGATGCGCGAAGGCATGCGCGTGCTGGGCGCGGTGTCGGAGGTCCTCGGCGTCACGTGGGAGGTCGACGACATCCCGTGCGGCGGGCAGTTCTTCCTCGAGCACGGCAGCCGCGACTGGCCGGAGGGCGCGGAGGAGCGCTGCAGCGCGGCGGACCTGATCCTGCTCGGGGCGGTCGGCTGGCCGTCGCCGACGGGGACCGGACCGGTGCTGATGAAGGACGGCAAGATGGCGGGCTACTCGCCCGTGATCGGCAACCGGACGCGGCTCAACCTGTACGCCAACGTCCGCCCGGTCAAGCTGTACGAGGGCGTGCAGCACCGGATCCACGGCGCCAACAAGCTGGTGTGGCAGCCGGGTCAGGTCGACATGGTGATGATCCGCGAGAACACCGAGGGCCTGTACGCGGGCATGGGCGGCAAGCTCGCGCCCGGCGGCAAGGTCGACCTCGCGACCGACACCCGCGTGATCACGCGCCGCGCGAGCGAGCAGGTGATCCGGCACGCGTTCGAGCTGTGCAAGAAGCGAGGCAAGGGCGCGCCCAAGGACGGCAAGCTGCGCGTCACCGCGGTCGTCAAGGACAACGTGCTCCACGGCTGCCAGCTGTTCGCGCAGATCTTCCAGGAGATCGGCGAGGAGTATCCGCAGATCGAGAAGGACACCGCGATCGTCGACGCCTTCACGCAGTGGCTGATCGGCCAGCCGGAGTACTACGACGTCGTCGTGACGACCAACATGTTCGGCGACATCGTCACCGACCTCGCGTCGGTGCTGCAGGGCGGCATGGGCATGGCCGTCGGCGCGAACGTGGGCAAGAGCCACGGCATGTTCGAGCCGATCCACGGCAGCGCGCCGAAGCACGCCGGCAAGGACAAGGTCAACCCGATCGCGATGATCCTCGCGGTCAAGGAGGGCCTCGACTGGCTCGGCGAGCGCAAGGGCGACGAGCGGCTGCGCCGCGCCGCGACCGCGATCGAGGGCGCCGTCGTCACGGTGCTCAAGGACGGCCGCCCGCTGACCTACGACCTCGTCGGCGAGGGGCGGGCGAGCCGCTGCTCCGAGGTCGGGGCGGCGATCGCTCAGCTGGCCGCGCGCGCGCTCGCGTGAGCGCGCATGCGCGCATGCGCGCGTGGCACGGCCGTCGCACCCTGACGGTCGTGCCACGGTCGCGACCGGGTCGCGGCATCGTGTTCTGGCAAAGCACGTGGCGCGGCGGGCCCGGCGCCGGATGGCACGGGTCCTGCTAGCGAACGGAGCAGCCATGCTGCACGCCCGCCTCGCCGCCCTGTCCATCGCGCTGTCCTCCACCCTGCCCGCCTGTGGTCCCGAGCTGAACGACGGGAACGAGGGGGGCGAGACGATGGAGGAGAGCGAGGGCTCGAGCGGTGGGTCGTCGTCCGGCGGGTCGGGCGAGTCGTCCGGCGGGTCGGGCGAGTCGACCGGCGGCGACGTCGATCTCGCGGGTCAGCCTTGCATGTGGGACGGCACCGAGGCGGACTGTATGATCGACGGCGTCCAGGGCACCCAGTACTGCATCGGCGACAGGTGGTCGGCGTGCGTGTACGAGCCGTGCGACACCGTCGGCGAGTCGCGCGTGTGCGACGGCGGCACGCAGCACTGCGCCGAATTCTACGGCAAGGAAGAGACGCAGACGCTATGGGGCCTGTGCGCCAAGGGCGAGTGCGAGCTCGGCGACTCCCGGGACTGTGGCTTCGGCCCGGACATGCCGATCTCCATGGGCTGCCAGCTCGACCAGTACGGGGTCCCGCTCTGGGACTACGAGGCCTGCAACACGCCGCTGGTGCTCAGCTTCGGCGAGGCGGTCGAGTTCGCGCCGGCGGCCGCGAGCGCGGCGGAGTTCGACATCCACGGCGGGGCGGGCGTGTGCACCCGCGCGGACTGGCCGAGCGCGGCGACGCCGTGGCTGGCGCTCGACCTCGACAAGAACGGGAGCATCGACGGGGGACACGAGCTGTTCGGCAGCGGGACCCGGATGTCCTCGGGGACAGGTGCGAGCAACGGGTTCGTCGCGCTCGCCGAGCTCGACAGCGACGGCGACGGGAAGCTGTCGGCGAGCGACGCGCGGTGGGACGAGCTGGTGCTGTGGGCCGACCACGACGCCGACCGGCGGTCGAGCGGGTGGGAGACGCTGCCGCTCTCGAGCTTCGAGATCGTCGAGATCGAGCTCGCGTACGAGCGCCGCCGCGAGTGCGACGCGGCCGGAAACTGCGGGATCGAGCGGGCTCGGTTCGTGTATCGCGAGCTCGGGCAGGCGAAGGTCGGCGAGGTGGTCGATGTCCACCTCGCTTGCGAGTAGCCGGCCCCGCGTCGGAGACGCGCCCCGGCTATTCGAGGCTGGCGACGATCAGGTCCTCGGGGATCAGCTTCGAGGGCGGGCCGGAGCAGACGAGCCACAGCTGGTGCGCGGCGCGGGTCGCCGCGATGTGCATCAGGTGGCGCGACTCGACGACCTCCGGGTAGTTCTGGGCGGTCGGATCGAGGATCACGACGTAGTCGAACTCGAGGCCCTTGACCTGGCGGACGTCGGTGACGTCGATGCCGGGGGTGAAGCTGAAGTCCTGGCGGCCGACGCGGCGGACCTTCGGGACCTCGGCGATCCGCAGGGCGTCGTAGTAGACGTCGGCCTGCTGGGGGTAGCGGGTGACGAGCGCGCAGCTGGCGGTCGGCTCGCGCTGCATCAGGTTGCGCAGCGCCTCGGCGAGGAAGGCGACGGCCTCGCCGGTGTCGCCGAACTGATAGAAGCCGACCGGGGCGCCCTCGCGGGCGATCAGCTGGTCCTCGGGGTTGTGGAGCGGGCCGAGCACGAAGCGCGAGAGCTCCATCACCTGGCGCGTCGAGCGGTAGGTGATCTTGAGCGGCTGGATCGCGACGTGCGGGAGGCCCGCGTCGGCGAGCAGCTGCGGCCAGTCGACGAAGCCGTTGTCGAAGATCATCTTCTGCGCGCGGTCGCCGGCGATCGTGACGCTCTGACCCTCGGTCGCGCAGTCGAGCAGCACGCGCATCTCGATCGGCGCGAGGTCCTGGGCCTCGTCGATGACGATGTGCTCGTACTCGAAGCGCTTGCCGCCGAGGAAGATCCCGCCGAACTTCTTCTGCAGGAGGCGCATGAGGATCGCGTCGTCCTCGGGGTCGAGGCCGAGCATGTGGCTGCGGGTCGTCCGCGGCGGCGGGGCGGCCTCGGCGGCGTCGCCCTCGCCGTCCTCGTCGTCGTCCTTCTCGCGCGGCGGGGGCGAGTCGATGTCGGGCTCGGCGGCGGCGGCGGCGGGCTTGCCGTCGTCGTCGTCGTCGTCGTCGTCGCCGGGATCGGGGTCCTCGTCGAGCTCGGCCTTGGCGGCGCACCAGCGGACGATCGTGCCGACGTCGGACTCGCTGAAGGCGCCGGGGGCGTACTCCTGCAGCGCGGTGCGCAGGGCGTCGCCGTCGGTCATCAGCTCGAGCCAGTCGTCGCAGACGTCGCGCAGGTCGTCGCGGATCGTGCGGAGCGCGGTCTCGGCGGCGGCGCGGGTCGCCCCGGGGATCGAGACGTCGGCCCGGACGTGGTCGAGCGTCCGCTCGGCGCGGACGACCGGCGGCAGGTCGGCGTTGCGGCGCCAGATCGCCAGGATCGCGTCGGCGCCGGCGCGGTCGCCCATGCGCTTCTGCAGCAGCTCCTCGGCCTCCTCGAGCTGCCAGCGGATCCGGTCGTCGATCATCCGCAGGACGACCGGGTGCTTCTTGAAGCGGCTGACGGCGTCGGGGACGCCGTCGACGTGGGAGATCGGGAGGCGCAGCTTGAGCTTGCGCAGGAGCTGGGTGCTCCAGCGGCGGTAGGTGGTCACCGGGACGCCGTCGATGCCGAGCGCCGGGAGGACGTGGCGGATGTACTCGACCAGGGCCTCGTTGAAGACCATGATCAGCATCTTCGCGGGGGCGAAGCGGCGGCGGTCCTGGTAGGCGAGGTAGGCGACGCGGTGCAGCGCGACGGTCGTCTTGCCGGAGCCGGCGCCGCCCTGGATCAGCACGATGCCGGACTCGGGCTGGGTGATCAGGCCGAACTGTTCGCGGTCGATCAGCGCGGTGATCTCTTGCAGGTGCTTGTCGGCGCGCGGCTGGTCGTCGTCGCCGTGGACGCCGAGCTGGCCGGTCGGGACGCGGGCGGCCGTGCCGACGCCGCCCTCGAGCGAGGGGCGGGCGGCGCCGACGGCGTCGCGCCAGCGGCCGTGGCGGTCGCTGACGAAGGTGCCCTGCGGGGCGGAGACGCGGCGCAGGCTGGCGTCCATGACGGCGACCGAGCGACGGACGAGGACGGTGCCCTCGAGCGAGCGGGCGTCGAACTCCTCCTCGTACTCGTCGTCCTCCTCGTAGCGGTAGTAGAGGCGGGACACCGGGGCGTTGCGCCAGTCGACGATCGACAGGCCGTCGCCGTCGTCGAGGAGGGTGCGCTTGCCGACCAGGACGTCGCGCTGGCGCGACGACTTGGCCTCGCGGATCCGCAGGTGGCCGAAGTACGGGTTCTTCGGGTCGACCGGGGCGTCGCGGCCCTGACCGCGCGTGCGGCTCAGGGCGGCGACCTGGTGCATCTGTTCGACCAGGGACGCCTGGTCCTCTTCCTTGGCCTCGGCGAGGGCGTCGCGGAGCTCGATCAGCTGGGCGTCGAGGTCTTCGATCTCGCCGGGGGCGTTCTGGGCCTCGCGCTCGAGGCGGCTCTGGATCCGCCGGAGGATGTCGAGCTCTTCGGCGACGATCCGGCCGCCTTCCGAGGACAGCGCGTTGAGGTCGGGTTCCTGGTGCTCCTGCGACACGATCGGTGTGCATAGCAAAAGGCCCCCGAGCGGGCCAGTGGCCCGGCGGCGAAGTTCGTGAGCAGGCCAACAAAGGCCGCAGAAAACGGCGAGGCCGCCTCCCGGGCGGGAGACGGCCTCACACGTTCGCTGTCCGCGGACCCCGCGAGGGGGCTCAGGCGGCCCGGCGGCGCCGGCGGATGAAGCCGGCCAGGCCGAAGGTGAGGAGCGAGGCGAGCAGGCCGCGGGCCTGGCCCTTCTCGTCCTCGACCTTGCAGCCGCACGCGTCGCCGCTGTCGGTCATCGGGACGCCAGTCGAGGCCGAGTCGGTCTCGTCGCCGGCGGTCGCGGGGTCGGTGGTGGCGCCCGGCGTGGTGTTGGTGGTCTGCGTGGTGTTGGTGGTGTTGCCGTCGGTGGCCGAGTCGCTGCCGGCGCTGGTGGTCGGGAGCGGGTCGGTGGTGGCGCCGCCGGTGGTCGGGTCGACGCCGGTGGTGCTGGTGCCGGCGGAGTCGGTGTCGGTCGGGTCGACCGGCGTGAGCGTGCAGTTGGCCTCGCAGCCGTCGCCGTCGATCAGGTTGCCGTCGTCGCACTCCTCCATGCCCTCGACGGTGCCGTTGCCGCAGCCCTCGGGGATCGGCTCGAGCTGGCAGTTGGCGTCGCAGCCGTCGCCCGGGTCGGTGTTGCCGTCGTCGCAGGTCTCCATCGGGGCTTCGACCATGCCGTTGCCGCAGACCGGGTTGACGACCGAGACGGTGCAGTTGGGCTCGCAGCCGTCGCCCTGGACGTTGTTGCCGTCGTCGCACTCCTCGCCGCCGTTGACCATGCCGTCACCGCAGAACGGGTCGGCCTCGCCGGTGGTCGGCTCGGGGTTGTTGGTGCAGTTGTTGAACGCGCAGCACGGGTCGAACTGGACGCCCTCGATGATCTGGCCGAGGACCGTCTGCAGCTGCATCTGGTCGGCGGCCTTGTAGTACGGCTCGGCGCCGCCGGAGCCCCAGTTGGCCATGTTGGTCAGCTTGGTCATCGCCTCCTGCGTGTTCAGCAGGTCGCCGAACGCGATCACGTAGGTGGTGATGCCCTTGTTGAACATGCCCTGCAGGGCCGTCTGGACCTGCATGTCGGTCGAGTTGTAGACGCCGTCGGTGACCAGGATGTTGATGTACTTGGTCGCCGGGCTGCACGGGTACGGGAAGTCCGGGGCGGTGCAGGCGGCCTTGTACGCCGTGATGTTCGAGTCGACGAGCTGGAGGCCGAGGTGGGTGTACGTGCCGGAGCCGACGCAGGCCATCGGGAGCTGGTTGCTCTTGTCGCACTTCGGCATGTGACTGAGGGTCTTCACGTCGAAGTCCGGCGGGTTGACCATCGAGCCGTCCTGGAAGGTCCAGGTGATCGGCGGGCCGGCGTACGGGTCGGAGCAGCCGGGCATCGCGCAGGAGTTGGCCGGGTCGAGGGCCCACTTGAAGTTGTCCTTCATGCACGGGCCGTAGTCGACGAGCACCTTCTGCTCGCCGGGCGCGGGCATGTTGTGGCCGAACACGGTCAGGCCGAGGTGGACCAGGTTCTCGACCTTCTGGTTGTTGTTGACGACCTGGTCGAACAGCGACATGTCGCCGGCGAGGGCGGCGCGCGCCTCGTCCCAGCCGGTCTCGCCGGCCTTGCCGGCGACGGTGCCGTTCATGATGTTGAGCATCGACGACGAGGCGTCGAGGAGGACCATGATGCGCGGGAGGCCCGGCGTGCAGACCGGCTGGATGACGTTCTGCTTGATGTCCTCGACGACGGCCTGCAGCGCGGCGACCAGCTGAGCCGGGTTGCCGGCGTCGATCGCCTGGCCGGTGCCGCCGGCGTTGGCCAGCTCGTCGGCGAACATCTTGCCCATCGCCTCGCCGATGGCGACGACGTAGGTCGGGATCTGGTCCGGGCTGTTCCACATCGTGCCGGCGGTCAGCGCCGGGTTCTGGTTGGCCGGGGTCAGCTTCATCGTGCCCGACGGGTCGGTCCACTCGCCGTCGGTGAGGAGGATGATCGCGGCGGCGCGCTTCTGCTTGTCGTTCGGGTGGTCGGCCCAGGTCTGCTGGATGTACGCGTAGGCGCGGTCGAGGGCGCCCTTGGTCCACGTGCCGATGCCGACGAGGTTGCCGTTGATCGGCGGGGGCACGGTGCCGCCCATGCTCGGGTCCCACGCCTTCTTGATCGCCTCGCCGTTACAGTTGAAGTACGCCTTCATCGGGTCGTTGGCGTCGTAGAACGGGACGTCGATCGCCTGACCGTCGGTGATCTTCGGCATCGAGCCGTCGTTGGGGATCGTCGAGCCCGCCTGGTTGACGTTCGGGTCGTGGCCGAAGCGCATCAGGCCCAGGATGACGTTGCCCTGCAGGTAGCCGTTCTGGTCGTCGATGATGGTCTGCACCGCCTGAACGGCCGCCTGCCAGCGGGTCTGCATCGGCGCGAACTGGGTGTTCATCGACGTCGAGTAGTCGCCGATGATCATGAACAGCGGCTTGACGAAGGTGCACTGGCCCTCCATCAGGCACTGCGGTTCGGCTTGGACCGGCGGGGGCTCGGTGCCGCCGATGAAGGCGAGGCCGACGCCGCCGAGGAGGCCGGCCTGCACGCCGAGCCGCTTCCAACTTCCAATCAGAGTGAGACGCTTCATCGCTGGGTAATCCTTGTGGACTTTAGTGAGTTGAACCGGAACGCCACGACCGGGCGCGTAAGAATTGCGGGTTTGGGGACAGCGCGGAGCACGTTACGCGAGTCCATTTTGAGCGTCAATACACCGGACGATCGCCGATGAAACAGGTCGCGACATCGTGATGTCGGGCCGATGTTGGAGCCGAAGGTCCGGAGCGGACCGAAGGCGTGAAGGATCGCACGAGCGACGGCGCGTCGCGGGTCGCGGGTGCGCGGGTCGGAAGCGATAAGAGTCCTGCCGTGCGGTCCGCGTTTTCGTGCCTGGTGGTGTCGTGGGTCTTGCTAGGGCCGGCGTGTACGCGGAGCGGTCCGCCTCCGGTCGCGCCTGCGGAGACCGCGGGGCCGGCTGCGGCCGGCGGAGAGAAAGAAGTTCGCCCGGCGGGCTCGGGGCTCGATCGAGCCCGGCTTCAGGCGGACATCGGCTACCTCGCCAGCGACGAGCTGCGCGGGCGGTTCACCTTGAGCCCGGAGCTCGCCGCTGCGGCAGAGTTCCTGGCGGGGCGTCACCGCGAGCTCGGGCTCGTGCCGGTCGGAGGGGCGTCGTCGTTCCTGGTCGACTTCCCGATCCCGATCGGGGTGAAGCCGAGCCGGCCGCCGGCGCTCTCGCTGGTGCGCGGCGGCAAGGCGTCGGCGGTCGCCGCCGCGGACTTCGCGGTCGTCCCGCAGACGGGCAGCGGCACCGTCCGCGGACCGGCGGTGTTCGTCGGCTACGCGGCGAAGGCCGACCCGGCGCCTGCCGGGGACGAGGGGAAGTCCGAGGGGAAGCCCGCCGAGGCCGCGGTGTACGACGATCTCGCGGGGGTCGACCTCAAGGGCAAGGTCGCGGTCGTGCTGCACGACGTGCCCGGCCGCCCGGAGCCGATGGCGTTCTTCCGCCGGCTCCAGCAGTTGCAGGCCGAGTTCGCGGCCGCGGCCGCGCCGCTGAAGGAGAAGAAGGACGCGGCCGGTCTGCTCGAGCTGCACGGGCGCACGCGGGCGCGGCTGCTCGCGCTGATCCAGCCGTTCGCGCCCGGGGTCGACCTCAAGGACATGTGGCCGGCGCCGGCCGACACGCTGACCCTCGAGCTCGAGCTGCAGGCGGTCCTCGGGGTGGCGATGCGCGAGGCGGCGAAGCTCAAGGGGCCGAAGTTCGGGTTCTCGGAGGGCTCGCTCAAGACCAAGGTCGAGCGGCTGGCCGCCGCGGGCGCGGTCGGCGTGGTCGTCGTCCGCGGGCCGCGGAGCTTCCTGGCCGACGACGAGCGCGAGGCCGACGCGTTCCCGCCGCTGACGCGCGAGGACGGGCCGGTCGGCGAGCCGTTCAAGGTGCCGGTCGTGCAGGTGAAGTGGAAGGCGGCCGACAAGCTGCTGCGGATCGGCAAGAAGAAGAGGAAGATCTCGGAACTTCAGAGCGCGATCGACACGACCTACGTCCCGCAGTCGGCGGAGATCCCCGGGCTCGAGGTCGAGCTCTCGGCCGCGGTCGAGCCGATCCAGGTGACGGCGCCGAACGTGATCGCCAGCGTGCCCGGCACCGACCTCGCGCAGGAGATCGTGGTCCTCGGCGCGCACTACGACCACATCGGCGTCGACGGGCGCGGCGAGTGCAACGAGGTCCGCAAGGACGGGGCGGTCGACGGGATCTGCAACGGCGCCGACGACAACGCGAGCGGCACGGCGATGCTGCTCGAGCTGGCGCGGCACTTCAAGCAGCACCCGCCGCGGCGGACCGTCGTGTTCACCCACTTCGCCGGCGAGGAGCTCGGGCTGCTCGGCTCGAAGGCGCTGGCCGAGCGGCCGCCGTTTGCGATCGACAAGGTGGTCGCGATGATCAACCTCGACATGATCGGCCGGCTCGGCCCGAAGGGGCTGGCGATCGGCGGGATCGTGTCGAGCGACGCCTGGATGCCGCTGCTCGACCGCGTCGGCACCGCGGGGCTCGCGGTGCTGTACGAGGCGAGCGTCGCGACCCGCAGCGACCACGCGAGCTTCTACCGCAAGCAGGTGCCGGTGCTGTTCTTCTTCACCGGCACGCACACCGACTACCACCGGCCGAGCGACCACGCCGACAAGATCAACTGGGACGGCTTGATGTCGATCGGCGGGATCGTCCACGGGGTCGCGCGCGAGCTCGCCGACGGCTATGCTGTGCCGTACAAGGCCCCGCCCGAGGGCGGCGGCCTCGCCGGCGGCCTGCCGGGGAGCAACCCCGACACGGTCGTCAAGCGCGTCCCGGCCAAGGAGTGAGCCAATGCCCCCCGCGCCCGATGGGCCCGCCGCGCCGCAGAGCGTGCGCGTCGATCTGCACCCCGACGTCCTGCTCGACGAGGCGGCCCTGCGCCGCGCCGCCGCCCGCGCCGCCCGCCTGCGCGAGGCCGAGGTCCGCGCCGTCAGCGTCGCCCACAAGTCGATCGACGCCCGCCGCGGCAAGGTCCGCGTCCACGCCGAGCTGCTCGTCCACACCGGCCCGGCTCCGGCGGCCGACGCGGCCCACCGGCCGCATGACCTTCCGACCCTGTCCGGAGAGCCAGCCGTGGCGATCGTCGGCGCGGGGCCGGCGGGGATGTTCTGCGCGTGGGGCCTCGCGCGCGCGGGCGTGCGCGCGGTCGTGCTCGAGCGCGGCCGCCCGGTGCGCGCGCGCCGGCACGACCTCGCGGGCCTGAGCCAGCGCGGCGAGCTCGACCCCGACAGCAACTACTGCTTCGGCGAGGGCGGCGCGGGCACCTTCTCCGACGGCAAGCTGTACACCCGCTCGACCAAGCGCGGGCCGGTCGACCTGGTCCTCCGGACCTTCGCCGGCTACGGCGCGCCGCCCGAGATCCTCGTCGACGCCCGCCCGCACATCGGCACCAACCGGCTGCCGAAGGTGATCACGGCGATGCGCGAGCACCTGCTCGCCGCCGGCGCCCTGTTCCGCTTCGAGGCCCGCGCCGACGGCCTGGTCGTCCGCAGCGGCCGCGCCGCGGGCGTCACCCTGCGCGGCGGCGAGGTCCTGCCGGCCCGCGCGGTCGTCGTCGCGCCAGGCCACTCGGCCCGCGACGTCCAGCAGTGGCTGCGCGCCGCCGGGGTGCAGCTGTCGTTCAAGCCGTTCGCGCTCGGGGTCCGGATCGAGCACCCGCAGGCGCTGATCGACCGCCTGCAGTACGGCGAGCTCGCCGGCCACCCGGCGCTCGGGGCGGCGGCGTACCGCCTGGTCGAACAGACAGGCGCGGGCGCGGCGTTCTCGTTCTGCATGTGCCCCGGCGGCTACATCGTGCCGGCGGCGACCGACCCGGGGATGCAGGTCGTCAACGGGATGAGCCCGCACGCGCGCCGCGGCAAGTTCGCCAACTCGGGGTTCGTCACCGAGATCGGCGCGGGCCACCTCGCGGCGGCGGGACTCGATCCGAACGACCCGCTCGCGGGGGTCGCGTACCAGGCCCGCTTCGAGGCCGCCGCCTACGCGGCCGGCGGGGCGGGCTTCGTCGCGCCGGCGCAGAAGCTGGCCGACTTCGTCGCCGGCAAGCTGTCGCGCGACCTGCCGGAGACGAGCTACCACCGCGGGCTGACGCCGGCGCGCCTCGACCAGTTGCTCGGGCCGCTCGCGCCGCCGCTGCAGGCCGCGCTGTCGGTGCTCGGCCGGCGCATGCCCGGCTTCCTCGGCGACGACGCGGTCGCGGTCGGCGTCGAGAGCCGCACGAGCTGCCCGGTGCGGATCGATCGTCACGCCGAGACGCTCGACTCGCCGAGCACCCCGGGCCTGTTCCCGTGCGGCGAGGGGGCCGGGTTCGCCGGCGGGATCGTGTCGGCCGCGCTCGACGGGCTGCGCGTCGCCGTGGCGATCGCCCACCAGCTCGGCGCCCCGCACGAGCGCGTCACCGCCAATTAGGCGTCTGCCGGGGCGGATATCCGTGATGAACTTCACGGGTGCGCGCATTCGCACCCACTAGCGTTTTCGCGCACGAGTCGGCTTCGATCGGCGGCATGACGTCCGCCGCTCGCCTCGCGCCGCTCGCCCTGCTCGCCCTGCCCGGTTGCCCGATCCTCCTCGTCCCCGACGACATCGACAGCACCGGCGGCGCGGGCTCGAGCGAAGCGAGCGCGACTTCGAGCGCGACGTCGGATGCGACGACGGGCGGCCCGGGTGACCCGACGACAACGACCGGTACGACCGGCGACGAGCCGGGCGATCCGACGACGCCGGGGACGTCGGTCAGCGGGTCGACGGGCGCGCCGCCGCCGGCGCAGTGCGACTTCCCGACGTCGATCGAGCCGATCTTCGCGGCGTGCGGCTGTCACGACGGCGGGATGCCCCCGGCCGGGCTGGTGCTGTCCGAAGGGCAAGCCTTCGCCAGCCTGGTCGGCGTCGCCAGCACGCAGCTGCCGGACGCGCTGCGGGTCGACCCGGGGGACGCCGCCGCGAGCTGGCTGGTGACCAAGTTGAAGCCGATGCCGCCGGTCGGCGACACGATGCCGCTCGGCGGGGCGCTCGCGCCGGAGGATCTCGCGCGGATCGAGGCGTGGATCGACGCGGGCGCGCCGGAGGCCGGGGCGTTCGCGTGCGACGGCGAGGACGGCGGCGGCGCGGGCTCGGTCGAGATCTCCGAGCCGGGCCCGGTGCAGGTCGACGTCGGCGAGCTCGTCGACCTCGACGCGCTCGTACTCGACGGGCAGGGCGCGCCGGTCCAGGGCGCGACGGTCGTGTGGAAGTCGGACGCCGAGGCGACGCTGTTCGTCGACGGCAAGGGCACGCTGCTCGGGCTGGCGCCGGGCTCCGCGGCGGTGACCGCCGAGGTCGACGGGATCGTCAGCGCGCCGCTGGTCGTCGAGGTGACGGTCAACGACCCGCCGGCCGCGCCGTTCGCCGACGTGCTCGCGGTGCTGACGAGCCGCTGCGGCTGCCACGGCGGCGACATGCCGGCGGCGGGCCTGTCCTTCAGTACAGGTGCCGAGGCGGTCCACGCGGCGCTGCTGATGCCGTCGACGCAGGTGCCCGAGGTGCTGCGGGTCGCCAAGGACGCGCCGGGTCAGAGCTACCTGTTCCAGAAGCTGACGCGCGCGGCGCCGACGAAGGGCGAGCCGATGCCGAAGGGCAAGGGCCCGCTCGAGGCGGAGAAGGTCCAGCCGATCCTCTGGTGGATCTTGAACGGCGCGCCGCTGTGACGGACCGTCACAGCGCGCCGAGCAGCACGCCGCGGTCGGCGAGGTCGGCGAAGAAGGTGGCCATCGCCGCGAGGAACTCGTCGTCCATCGGCTGGTCGAGCTCGGCGCAGGCGCCGGTCAGGGCGGCCTGCAGGGTCGCGCCGACGAGCAGGTGCGCGCAGACGGCGGCGGCCCGGGGCGTCAGCTCGAGCACGCGGACGCGCAATTCCGCGCGGTCGCGGTACAGGAGCAGGGCCGTCGGTTCGGCGTCGAGGTCGCCGGCCTCGCTCGCGCGGTGGACCGCCCAGGCGTAGCGGCGGAGCGTCGTCGTGCCGTCGAGCTGGACCGGCCGGTCGAGCGCGAGCGGGTTGCCGCTCGCGGCCTCTCCGCCGGCCGGGAGGTCGCCGACCTCGGCATTGGCCCACTCGTAGGCGGCGAGGTCGGCCAGGTACGGCGGCAAGCCGGGATCGGCCGGCCAGCGCTGGCCGGCCCAGGCGACGAACTCGCCGGTGATCGCGCGGAAGTACGGGGTCCGCGGGGCGACCTCGGCGATGAAACGGGCGGTCTCGGCCTGCAGCCGGGCGCGGCCGAGGCGGGCGGCCGACTTCGGCAAGAACTCGGCGAACAGGTCGCGCAAGCGGCCGTGGACCATCTTGCGGTAGATCAGGAGGCGCTCGGCGGCCAGACTCGGCAAGCCGGCGGCGGCCTCGGCCGGGACGCCGTGACCAGCGAAGAACCCGGCGACGTCGGCGGCGATCGCCGCCGGGGCGTCGGCCTCGATCAGTCCCGCGGCGAACGCGCGGATCAGGGCCTCGTCGCTCATGCGACCTCCCGTGCGGCGCGCCGGGCGAGCGCGGCCTGATAGACGACGTCGAGGCGGTCGCGCTCGGCGAGCAGCTCGGCGAGCGGCGGGATGTTGGTGTCGCGCTCGAGCAGCACCGGCAGCGGGCCGGTCCGCTCGATCACCCACGCGAGCAGGTCCTCGACCTGGGCGCGGACCGGCGCGCCGTGGGTGTCGATGATCAGGTCCTGCGCGCGGTCGTCCCAGAACTCGTGGCCGGCGATGTGGATCTGCACGACGCGGCCGAGCGGGATCTGGGCGAGCCAGGCGAACGGGTCGAAGCCGTGGTTGGTCGCGTTGACGAACACGTTGTTGACGTCGAGCAGGAGGCCGCAGTCGGCGCGCTCCAGGACCTCGGCGACGAAGCCGGCCTCGTCGAGCGGGGTCGAGCCGTAGGGCAGGTAGTAGCTGATGTTCTCGACGAGCATCGGCCGCGCGAGGCGGTCCTGGACCTCACCGACGCGCTCGGCGACCCGGCGGGCCGACGCGCCGGTCCACGGGATCGGCAGCAGGTCGTGGAGCGCGCGGCCGTCGGTGCCGGTGAAGCACAGGTGGTCGGAGTGCCAGGGCGAGGAGATCCGGCTGGTGTCGAGGAACTCGCGCAGGGCGGCGAGGAACTCGCGGTCGAGCGGGTCGACGCCGCCGAGCGACAGCGACAGGCCGTGCGAGAGGATCGGGAACCGCTCGGCGACGCGGGCGAGGCGGGCGGTCCGGCCGCCGCCGCGCGCGACGTGGTTCTCCGGCGAGATCTCCCAGAACGGCACGCGGCCGTCGGCGCCGCCCGCGTCGACCTCGGCGAGGAACTGGCCGCGCAGCCCGAGGCCGACGCCGGTCGGGCCGCCGGAGATGCCTGCTCGATAGGACATGCCGGACCAGCCTACGCGAAAACCCAATAAATTAAAGCGCCGCGGCCCGGGCACAGGCCCGGGCCGCGTGCGCGCTCACGAGGCGGTCTCGCGGCTCAGCCCTCGGCGGGCGCCTCGGCGGCCTTCTCGCCGTCGGCCGGAGCGGCCTCCTTGTTGCCGCTGCAGTTGCCCTCGGCGCCGCCCTTGCAGCTGCCCTCGGCCTTCTTCTCGCCCTCGGCGGGGACCTCGGTGCCTTCGGCGGCCTTCTTGCAGCCGGTGAGCGCGAACGAGGCCGAGCCGAGGATGGCGAGGGTGGCGGCGATGTGCTTGACGTTCATGGTCGTGTTCTCCTGCGTCGATGGTCCTGGAGGCGCTCACGGCCTGGCGAAGATGGCCCGACGGACATCGGCGGCGGGAGCGGTCTCGTGGATCGTGAGCTCTCCCTGTATCACATCGACGCCGAGCTTCCTATAGGTCTCTGCGACGTCCGGGAACGCGGCCTCGCGCAGCCACGCGCCGGCGGTCTCGCTGAAGATCGGGCGCCCGGCCCACGCGTCGAGCTCGCGCAGGACGCTCCGAGCCGGCCACATGTGCGAGGCGCGGGCGCAACAGCGCAGCAAATGGCGCATCGCGTCGTCGAGCGATCTCCCGCCCGAGCCGGAGCGCAGCGCGACGTCGAGGAGCAGCGCGATCGCGGCCCCGCCCCAGTACACGCGCTGGTAACTGCGCGTGTCGTGCATCGCGCGGCTCTCCTCGGCGAGCGTCAGCCCGGTGCCGTCCCGCCGGCCGCGGCGAAACCCGCTCTCGAGCGCGTCCCAGCCGGCGCGCTCGCTGCGGAAGCCGCGGCGCGTCGGCAGCACCTCGGTATAGTAGGTGACGAAGCCCTCCGACAGCCACGCGTCGTCGTGCTGCACGAACGGCATGCCGTGGTGGAGGAACTCGTGCGTCGTCACCCACTCGCCGGGGAACGCGTGGTCGGGCGCCTCGCTCGAGACGAGCAGCAGCACCGCCGGCCCGCCGCCGCGCATCGCCATGCCGAAGTACACCGGGCCGCCGCCGCCGGGGAACGGCAGCACGGTCACCTGCATGCGCTCGGTCGGGAACCGGCCGTACAGCCCCGCGACGGTCTCGGCCGCGGTCGTTAGCCAGCGCGCCAGGCCGGCCGCGCTCAGCTTGCGCGGGCGGTCGACGACCGCGACGTCGAAGCTCGCCCCGGCCGCCTCGACCCGCTGGCGCACGAGCGGCCCGAACATCGCCTGCGAGGCCCACATCAGCGCGGTCACCGGCAGGCGGAAGCGATCCTCGCCGCGCGGCTCCCACGGCACCGAGGCCGCGACGCCGGGCCCGCGCACGAGCTCGAGGTCGATCTGCGCCTCGTAGTAGAGCGTCCGCGGCCGCCACAGCACCAGCCGCGGGTCGATCGCCGCGACCTCGCCGTAGCGGCCCATCTGCCGCGACGTCGAGTCCTCGAGCAGGCGCCCGAGCGCGACGGAGTAGCGCACGCACGCGCCCGGCGGCAGCGGCCCGAGGACGATCTCCGCCGCCTCGCGGTCGAGCCGCGCCGTCCCGCCGTCGGCCCGGAGCTCGCCGACCGCGTCGAGCGCCGCGGGGTCGTCCTCGTCGATCACCAGCCGCCGCGGCGGTGCGCCCGGGAAGCACACCTCGACGCCGAGCCGGTCGAGCGCCGCGGGCACCTCGAGGCGGTAGCGCCACGCGAGCGCGCCGTCCTGCTCGCGCGCGGACCCGTGCGCGCAGGCGAGACCGACGAGCGCCAGCCCGAGCGCCGCAGCGCCGGCGACGTGCGCCGCGCCGCGCGAGCAGGCGCGGCCGCGGAGATCGGCCGCGCCGCGCAGCTCCTCCGCGCCGCGCAGCCCGGCCGCGGCGCGGAGCTCCTCCGCGCCGCGCGAGCCGTCCACATCGCGGAGATCGGCCGCGCCGGGGGAGCGCGGGCGAGCCGGTCGTCGGGGGCGCCCGTCCACCGCCTCATGGTAGCCTGCCGGGACATGCGGGCCGAGTCCTCCGTCGCCCTCAAGGAGTGGGCCGTGCTGTGCGCGCTGCTCGGCGCGGGCCGCCACAGCGTCCTGCTGCGCAAGGGCGGGATCCGCGAGCCGCGGCCGGCCGGCGCGCCGGGGACCTTCGCCGCCGAGCACCGCCGCTTCTGGCTGCTGCCGACCTACTTCCACCTGCGCGAGCCCGGCCGCGCGGGCGACCTCTCGCCCGAGGCGCTCGCGCTCGCGCCCGAGGTGCTCGCCGCGGCCCCGCCGGCGGGCCGGCTCCGCGTCGAGCTGTTCGCCGAGGTCGAGGCGGTCCACGAGGTCCGCGAGCGCGCGCGCCTGCGCCCGCTCGCCGGCGCGCACGGGCTCGGCGAGGCCTGCGTCGACGCCCGCTTCGACTACCGTACACCTGGCCTTGTGGTCCTGGTCCTTCGGACCTATCGCTTGAGCCAGGCGATCGAGCTCGCCGACCTCGCCGAGTACGCCGGCTGCGTCTCGTGGGTCCACCTCGCGGCGGGGCTCGCCGGCGACGCCGAGCCGGTGCTGACCGACGACGCGCACGCGGCCCGGGTCGCGGCGGTCCGCGCCGCAGTGGGGGTCGCGTGAGCGAGGCGGCGCGCGAGCAGCTGGTCCGCGGCCTGCGGAGCAAGGCCGCGGTGATCCTGATCGTCCTGACGGCGATCAACTTCCTCAACTACATCGACCAGATGCTCCTCTCGGCGGTGCTCGAGCGGATCAAGGGCGAGTTCCGGCTGACGGACACGCAGGGCGGCCTGCTCGGCAGCCTGTTCGTGATCACGTACACGCTCGCCTCGCCGCTCGGGTACCTCGGCGACCGCGTCCGGCGCAAGACGATCATCGCCGCCGGGGTGTTCCTGTGGAGCGTGGCGACGATCGCCGCCGCGTTCGCGCGCAGCTACGAGGAGCTGCTGGTGTGCCGCGCGCTGCTCGGCATCGGCGAGGCGGCCTACGCGACGACCGCCCCGTCGATCATCGCCGACCTCTACGCTGCGGACGAGCGCAGCCGCAAGCTCGCGCTGTTCTACATCGCCACCCCGGTCGGCTCGGCGCTCGGCTACATCCTCGGCGGCTTCGTCGGCGAGCACTTCGGCTGGCGGGCCGTGTTCCTGGTCGGCGGGCTGCCCGGGCTGGTGTTCGCCGCCCTCGCCGCGTGGATCGCCGAGCCGACCCGCGGCGCCCGCGACGACGGCCCCGCGCTGCCCGTGGGCTCGCTGCCGGCGGCGCTGTCGCGGATCGTCCGCACCCCGGCGTGGCGGATCAACACGGTCGGCCTGGCGATGATGACCTTCACCGTCGGCGGCCTCGCGCTGTGGATGCCGACCTACCTCGAGCGCGTCCACGCGATGAGCACCAGCGCCGCCAACCTGGTGTTCGGCGGGGTCACCGTCGCCGCCGGCTTCTGCGGCACCCTGCTCGGCGGATCGCTCGGGGATCGCTTGCAGGCGCGCTCGGCGGGGGGATACTTCCAGGTCAGCGGCTGGGGCCTCGCGCTGAGCGCACCGCTGATCGTGGCGATGACCGCGATCGACTGGCTCCCGGGCCTGTTCATCGCCGCATTTTTCGCGGAGCTCCTGCTCTTTCTCAACACCGGCCCGCTGAACGCGGCGCTGGTCGGCTGCGTCCCGTCGAACCTGCGCGGCACCGCGTTCGCGCTCAACATCTTCTGCATCCATGCCTTCGGCGACGCGCTGTCACGCACGCTGATCGGCCTCGTCAGCGACCGTGCCGGCGCGGCGCTCGGCGACGAGGCCGCGGGCCTCAATTTTGCGATCGCGACGACCGCGCTGCCGGTGCTGGTCGGCGGGTTGGTCCTCCTCTGGGGCGCGCGCCGGATCGCTCGCGCGCCGGCGGGGCTGCGGACCTACCCCGGCTGATCGCTTCCGCACGGGGCGACGTGCCGCGCCCGATATGGACGCGCCCCCCGGCGCTCTCGTATCGTGGGCGGCGACTTCTCTCTCCGGCCTCCGGCCGCCTTCGCTTAGGAGCATCCGCCCATGACGACCCGCCACGCCGCGGCCCTGCTGCTGTCCTGTCTCGTCGGCTGTTCGTTCAACAGCACCGGCTTCGGCGAGAAGCCCGACGAGCTGGAGACGATCGGCAGCGACACCTCGACCGGCGACCCGACGACCTCCGGGACCAGCACCACGATCGAGCCGACGACCGACCCGAGCAGCTCCTCGACGACCCAGGGCGGCATGGCGTGCGGCAACGGCTCGGTCGAGGGGACCGAGCAGTGCGACAACGGCCCGGCCAACGGCCCCGAGGGGTCGTGCCTGCCCGACTGCACCTTCAACCTGTGCGGCGACGGCAACCTCGACGAGACCGACGAGGGCTGCGACGACGGCAACAACGTCGGCGGCGACGGCTGCTCGGCCGACTGCAAGAGCGAGAGCTGCGGCGACGGCGTCCTCGACATGGGCGAGGACTGCGACGACGGCAACACCGCCGACAACGACGCCTGCACCAGCCTGTGCAAGCCCGCCGCCTGCGGCGACGGCTTCGTCCAGGAGGGCGTCGAGGAGTGCGACGACGGCAACATGGTCGACGAGGACGCCTGCGTCGCCGGCTGCAAGAACAACGTCTGCGGCGACGGCTTCCTCGGCCCGGGCGAGGCCTGCGACGACGGCAACGACGTCAACGACGACGACTGCCCGAACTCCTGCGCGGCCCCCGGCTGCGGCGACGGCATCAAGACCGCCAGCGAGGAGTGCGACGACGGCAACATGGTCCAGACCGACGGCTGCCTCAACAACTGCACCCTGCCGACCTGCGGCGACGGCGTGGTGTGGGCGAACATGGAGGAGTGCGACGAGGGCCTGACCAACAACAGCGACACCGCGGCGTGCAAGACCGACTGCACGAACGCGAAGTGCAGCGACGGCTTCGTGCACGCGGGCGTCGAGGAGTGCGACGACGGCAACGCGACCAACACCGACGCCTGCCTCAACACCTGCAAGGCCGCCAAGTGCGGCGACGGCGTGTTGTGGACGAACATGGAGGAGTGCGACGACGGCAACGCGACCAACACCGACGCCTGCCTGAACACCTGCAAGACCGCCAAGTGCGGCGACAGCGTCAAGGGCCCGAGCGAGGACTGCGACGACGGCAACATGTCCGACTTCGACGCCTGCCTCAACACCTGCAAGTCGAACATCTGCGGCGACGGGATCTTGAACCCGTCCGCCGAGGAGTGCGACCACTGGAGCCGCAACGACAACGACACGGCGAAGGCCGCCTGCTCGGACAGCTGCAAGCGCAACTCCTTCCTCGTGTTCGTCACCTCGCAGCGGTTCGCGCCGAAGAGCGCGAGCCTGATGAGCATCGCCGCCGCCGACGCGACCTGCACCACCGCCGCGGGCGCGATGGCCGGCCTCAACATGAAGGGCACGCGGTGGAAGGCCTGGCTCGGGGACATGACCAACGGGCCGAGCATGACCTTCCACAAGAGCACGATCCCGTACGTGCGCCTGTCCGGCGGGACCAAGCTGCCGGTCGCGGACAACTGGACGGACCTGATCAACGGCATGCTGCCCGCCCCGATCAGCTCGACCGAGCTCGCCGCCGAGGTGGTCGGCGCGGTCGGCATGGACTGTGACGACACGAAGGCCGTCTGGACCGGCGCCGACTTCATGGGCGTCAAGGCGACCGAGCACTGCAGCAGCTGGTCCAACAACATGGCCAACGCCAACGGCGCCGCCGGCTCGATCGCCAAGAACGACGGCGGCTGGGCCAACGGCTGCACCAAGGCCTGCAACGTCCAGGCCCGCCTGTACTGCTTCGAGCAGCCGTCCCCGTAGCACCTGCCCGGACGACCATGTCCTCGCGGCCACCTCACGCGCCACGGCCCGCCCGCCTCGCGCTGCTGGCGGCGCTCGCCGCCGCGTGCTTCACCGACAACGGCCCGCCGCCCGGGCTGTCCGGCGGCTCGACCACAGACCCCGAGCCGACCGGCTCGTCCGGCCCACCGCCGGCCGTCTGCGGCAACGGGGCGGTCGAGCCCGGCGAGCCGTGCGACGACGGCCAGCTCAACGGCGACTACGCCGCCTGCAAGGACGACTGCAGCCTCGCCGTCTGCGGCGACGGCCTGGTCGCCCCGTCCGAGGAGTGCGACGACGGCGACCGCGAGGACGACGACGCCTGCCGGAACTCCTGCGTCCGCGCGCGCTGCGGCGACGGCGTCGCGCAGGAGGGCGACGACGGCGAGATGTGCGACGACGGCAACGCCGACGAGACCGACGCGTGCGCCTCGACGTGCCTGCCGACCGGCTGCGGCGACGGGGTGGTCCAGCTGAACGAGGCGTGCGACCACGGGGCCGCCAACGCCGACGATGCGGCGTGCACCAGCGCGTGCCAGCTCGCGGCCTGCGGTGACGGCCTGCTCGGCCCCGGCGAGGCCTGCGACAAGCCCGACCCGATGGCCTGCACCGAGAATTGCGCGCTGCCGACCTGCGGCGACGGGATCGTCGACCCCGGCGAGGTCTGCGACTTCGGCGAACAGTGCACGCCGCGCTGCCTGATGAACGTCTGCGGCGACGGCTACAAGAGCGACGACGAGGCCTGCGACGACGGCAACCGGGTCAACGGCGACGGCTGCACCGCGAGCTGCCGCCTGGTCGTGTGCGGCGACGGCCAGCGGGTCGAGGACGAGCCGTGCGACGACGGCAACCAGACCCCGCTCGACGGCTGCCACCAATGCGAGCGCGACGCGTACTTCGTGTTCGTCACCGAGGGCAAGTTCACGGGCGAGCTCGGCGGGCTCGCCGAGGCCGACAAGCGCTGCCAGAAGGAGGCCGACGCGAACGGCCTCGACGGGACGTACCTGGCCTGGCTGAGCGACGGCATGACGCCGCCGGCGGTCCGCTTCGAGAAGTCGGACAAGCCGTACATCCTGCCGGGGACGCCGGCGGAGATCGTCGCCGAGAACTGGCTGGCCCTGGTCAGCGGGGCGCTCCAGCGGCCGATCGAGCGCACGGCCGCGGGCGAGCCGATCGACCCGGGGACGACCTGCGAGGCGACGGCGGCGCTGGCGTGGACGCACACGAAGGCGACCGGCGGGCCGTTCAAGGGCGCGCCCTGCAGCGGCTGGCTGACGAACTCCGGCGACGCGGTCGCGGGGCTGGTCCACGAGGCCGGGCTGCCGTGGACCGAGGGCTGCCCGGCGATCGCCTGCAACAAGGCGCTGCGGCTGTACTGCGTCGAGCAGCCGTGACCGCGGGGCGCGGAGCGGGTCGGCGCGGGGCAACTTGCCGGAGGCCGCTCGCAGCGGGGTGAGCATGCCGGACTCCGTGAGATGCGTCGCAGCCGGTCGCCGACTCCGCACCCGGCTGTCCCTCCGACCAGGCCCGCGCCGGGGCACGGACGCTCGTCCCTCGCGCCCGTCCCCCGGCCCCCTCACGGCCCGTCCGGCTGCTCGATGTCGGACCGCGGTGGTTCTTCAGGCCATGGTCGCCGAGACATGTCCTGATGCGCAGAAGAAGATCTGCGTCACTGCGTCCCGAAAGCGTTCGTCTGACTCGAAGGACATGTAAGAACCCGCTCCGGCGCCGCCGGCTCGCGCCGCCACCAGTCGGCCTCGCCGGGCGCGGTGAAGGTGTAGCGCCAGAAGCGGACGCGGACGCGCGTCGGCGCGGGCAGGAGCGGCGCGGCGAACAGCGGCTGCACGCGCGCGGGCGCGCGGCACAGGCGCTCGAGCAGGCGGCGGACGTAGGCCGGCGGCGGGCCCTCTGCGCGCAGGCCGTAGAACCACAGCTGGAAGTCGAGGCGCGGCTGGTGCGGGGCGACGAGCGGCGGCCGGCGCCCCGGCGGACCTGGCTTGTAGAACAGGTCGTAGGTCCGCCACGCGGCGCCGTCGAACCCGGCGAACTCGGGCTCGACGCGCTCGCGGGTGATCGCGGCGAACAGGTGGTAGCTGTTGATCGCCCGGAGCTGCGCGTAGTACGGCTGCAGCGCCCAGGCGAGGCCCTCGCGGTCGCCGCCGAGCCGGACGCGCGCGTCGGCCAGCGACAGGCCGAGGTACAGCGCCGCGAACCCGCCGAGCAGCGCGGCCCCGAGGCGCGGCCGCCTCGCCGCCGGCGCAGGGTCGGGCGGGACGAGCGCGCGGCCCCACGCGCGGCGCCCCGGCAGCCGCGCGAGGACGCGCAGCAGGTCGGCGTCGCGCAGCAGGAACAGGTGCAGCGCGAGCGCGAGGTACACGAAGAACCCGTAGTTGGCGGTCGCGAGGTTGAGCGCCTGCAGCAGCGTCAGCCCGCAGAACGCGGCCAGCCGGCCGCGCCGGCCGCAGAACGCCAGCAGCGCGACCGGCAGCTCGAGCACCAGCGTCGCCCGGCTCTCGAGCGCGTGCCACCACCCCGGCAGGTGGTGCGCGTACCAGGCGAGCGGCCCCGGCAGCGGCGCCGTCTCGTAGTAGAAGGCCATCGCGCTGCCGTCCTGCCAGTCGCCGAGCGGCGAGTGCCACTTCGCCAGACCTGACTCGAAGTACAGCTTGAACCACAGGAACAGCAGCAGCGCGTGGGCGCCCGGCGACGGCCGGTCGCGCGGCAGGACCACGGCCAGGAGCCCGCACTCGACCAGCAGGCTGTCCCACTGGAACCCGAGGAACGGCGCGCCGACGCTGACGAACGACAGGTAGAGCAGCGTCGCCAGCCCGAGGCACACGCGTGGCGCCAGCCCGAGCAGCGCGAGCGCGCCGAGGCTCGCGCCGACGATCGCGGTCACCTGCAGCGCCGCGTCGGAGTCGCTCCACCCGAAGATCGTCGGCGTCGCCCAGAGCCCCTGCCCGGCCGCCCGCGCCTGCGCGAGCGCGCCGGCGATCGGCGCGAGCCCGTCCGCGGCGAAGAGCGGACCGATCTGCGCGGCGAGCGAGGCGAACGCGACCACGAACACGAGCCCGAGCGCGGCGTGGAACAGCCGCGCGATCACCGGCCCCGAGTCCGGCAGCACAAGGCGCCCGACGGGCCCCCGCCGATCGCCCGTGGTGCCTTCGGCCGACATGCCACGAGCACACTACTACGCCGCCCGCGACATTGCGCTTGACGTCGGCGACGCGCGGGCGTCTCTTTGCTTCTCATGACGCTTATCCGCACTCCCCTGGATCCCCTCCGCCGCTCCCTGTTCGCCGCCCTCGGCCTGCTCGCCGCCTGCGGCCCCGGCAAGGGCGAGACCGAGACCGACGCGCAGACCGAGACCGGCGCCACCGACCCCGGCACCGCGAGCAACACCACCGGCGCCACCGACACCGGCACCGCGAGCGCGAGCGTCGGCGCGACCGACTCCGGCACCGGCACCGCGACCGCCAGCACCGCGACCGATCCGAGCGCCGGCACGATCACCGACCCGACGACGATCGGCTCCGCGACCGACACCGGCGAGCCGCCGCCGCCGGCCTGCGCGGGCACCGTCACCGAGCTGATGCAGGCGAACGTCGACCCGCCGACCCCGTCGGGCTTCGTCCAGTGCGACGGCGGGATCGTCCATCGCCCGGAGAAGCGCGAGTGCCTCGCCCCGGTCACGCCGACGAGCTGCCCGGAGGACGCCTCCGACCTCGGCCAGTGCAAGACCGACGCCGACTGCACCGAGAAGCCGTTCGGCTCGTGCCAGATCGACATGATCTTCGGCGGCGCGCTTGAGGCCCCGACCGACACCTGCAGCTGCGTGTACGGCTGCCAGACCGACGACGACTGCGCCGCCGGCGAGGTGTGCCGCTGCGCCGGCGACGTCCTCGGCATGTACACCGAGTGCGTCCCGGCGACCTGCATCACCGACGTCGACTGCCCCGGCGGCGAGATCTGCGGGTTCAGCCCCGACATCTGCGAGCCCGGCGTGTTCGCGTCGCACTGCACCACCCCGGCCGACACCTGCGAGGGCGACGCCGACTGCGGCGGCCAGCCGTGCGTGTGGAACGAACCCCTGTGGTCGTGCTCGAACGCCGCCTGCGGCCGGCCCTTCTACGTCGACGACGCGGCGATCACCGCCGGACCGGCCGCGCGCGACGACTGGCGCGCCCTGCTCGCCGCCCCCGCCGCGCCCGCAGCGCTGCGCCCGCGGCTCGCCGCCTACTGGACCCGGATCGGCCTGTGCGAGCACGCCTCGGTCGCCTCGTTCGCGCGCTTCATCCTCCAGCTGCTCGCCGTCGGCGCCCCGCCCGAGCTCGTGCTCGCCGGCCAGCAGGCGCTCGCCGACGAGGTCGAGCACGCGCGCCTGTGCTTCGCGCTCGCCAGCCTGTACCAGGGGACAGGCGTCGGCCCCGGCCCGCTGCCGGCGGCGACCGGCGCGGACGCGAGCGACCTCGAGTCGGTGGTCGCCGCCGTGATCCGCGAGGCCTGCGTCGGCGAGACCCTGTCCGCGCTCGAGGCCCGCGAGGCGGCCGCGCGCGCCGAGGACCCGACCCTGCGCCGGGTGCTCGCGCGGATCGCCGACGACGAGCAGCGCCACGCCGAGCTCGGCTGGCGCTTCGTCCAGTGGGCGCTCGCGCGCCTGGACGCGGCCGCGCAGGCCCGCGCCGCCTCCTCCTTTAATGCCGCGATCGCCGGGGCCGAGGCGACCGTCGCCGCGCTCGCCGGCCGCCCCGCCGCCCCCGAGCTGCGCCCGCACGGCGTCGTCGACGAGCCGCTGCGCGCCGCCCTGTGGCGCGAGGGCCTGCGCGCCCTCGTCCGCCCCGCCGCCGAGGCCCTGCGCGCCGCCGCCTGAGCAAGTGACAGCGCCCGCCCGACAGCCGGCCGCGGCGAGAGTTCCGCGGTCGGCCTGTTTTCTTTTAAAGACCCGAAATTCCCGCATCCACGGCCCCGCTCGGCCGTTCGGCGAAAAGTTCCGCCGACTGTGACAGCGCCGGAGCTCCCACACCGCGCCGGCGACAACGGCCGCGGCGCGAGGTTCCGGCGGTGTTTCGGCGCTCGGACGCCAAAAAATTTCTCCGCCGCACGGAACCCCGGCCGCGAGCCTCTGTCTGTACGGGCGTCGACGGTGCTGCGATGCGACGCGACGCCCGGGCCGATGGGGCCCGCGAGCGACCGCCGCGGCGCCGACAAGTTCTCGCGCAAGCAACCCTTTGAATCGATAAGGACGGTGATGCCATGACCCTCTCCACGACCCGCGCCCACGTTTCGCCCGCCACCACTTCGACCCTCGACGCCCGCGAGTTCGAGGTGCAGGACGGCGCCCGCGTCGCCGAGGTCGTGGCGATGTACGGCGACACCGTGATCGACGTGCAGCACCTCGGGCAGACGCGCGACCGTCGGCGCAGCGCGCCGGCCTGGTTCGCGGTCGGCGGGGCGCTGGTCCTCTGCGGCCTCGGGCTGTTCGGCCACGACGCCGCGCAGGACTGGGACGGCCACGCCGCCGCGGTCCAGGAGGCGGCCGAGGCGAGCAAGCCGGCCCCGGCGGCCCCGGGCACCGGCCTCGGCGGCCTCGGCTTCGGCCTGGCGATGCTCGGCCTCATCCCGCTCGCCGTCGCCGGCGCTCGCCTGCAGGACAGGTCGCGCAACGCCTACACCCTCGGCGAGGGCCACGACGCCGCCGTGCACATGCCGATCACCGGCGGCGAGCTCCCGCTCGTCCGCGGCGACGGCGAGTACAGCCTGCAGTTCACCGCCGACATGACCGGCGAGCTGACCGTCGACGGCGTCACCGTCCCGCTCGAGGACCTCGTCCGCACCGGCCGCGCCGCCAAGATCGGCGCCGCGACCTACTCCGTCCCGCTCGCCACCGGCGCGCGCGCCCGCGTCCGCGTCCGCGGCCTCACCTTCCACGTCCACTCCGTCGCGCCCGGCCGCGTCGTCGCCCGCAAGAGCGAGATCGACCGGCCGTTCTGGTTCCACAACGGGCTCTCCGCCGCCGCGATCGGCAGCCTGATCCTGATGACCCAGATGATCCCCAACGAGGCCGGCGCCCTCGACCTGCAGGAGGACCTCCAGGACAGCCGCTTCATCGGCTACATCAACCAGCCCAACCAGAAGGATGACCCCGAGGACATGCCCGCCGACGAGCTCAAGAACGACAGCCCCGGCGGCGAGCCCGGCACCCGCCACGTCGGCGACGAGGGCAAGGCCGGCAAGCCGAGCAGCAAGCAGGTCACCGGCCGCTACGCCATGAGGGGCCCGGCCGACGCGATCCCGAAGCTGGCCCGCAACTTCGACCCGAGCATGGACGCCCGGACCGCCGGCGTGCTCGGCCTGATGAAGGCCGAGTCCGGCAGCTTCATGGCCTCGCCCTACGGCGCCGCGTTCGCCCAGGGCAACGACGACGGGGACGTGTGGGGCCAGCTCGTCGGCAAGGAGGTCGGCGAGGGCAGCGGCGTCGGCGGGCTCGGGCTCGTCGGCGCCGGCCGCGGCGGCGGCGGCACCGGCGAGGGCACGCTCGGCCTCGGGTCGGTCGGCCTGATCGGCCACAACCGCCCCGGCGACGGCGCCGGCGGCCTCGCCCGCAGCGCCGGCTTCGGCGACCGCAAGACCCGCGTCCCGACCGTCCGCGAGGCGAAGGCCGAGGTGGTCGGCGGGCTCGACAAGGACCTGATCCGCCGCGTGGTCCGGGCCCACGTCAACGAGGTGCGCCACTGCTACAACCTGGGCCTCGCCCGGGACCCGAACCTCAAGGGCCGCGTGGCGGTCCAGTTCACCATCGGCGCGACCGGCAAGGTGTCGAGCGCCGTGGTCGCCGAGTCTGACCTCAAGGACAGCTCCGTCGGCGCCTGCATCTCCCAGGCGGTCCGCCGCTGGTCCTTCCCCAAGCCGGCCTCCGGCGGGGCGGCGATGGTGACCTACCCGTTCATCCTCCAGGCTGGCTAAGCAGCCAGGTTCTCCCACCCCGACCGGGCGGAGCCTCGTGCTCCGCCCGGTGTTCTGCTTTCTCGGGTCGCACCGGCGCGCAGGGCAACTTGCCGAAGGCGGCTCACAGCGAGCCGGGCATGCGGGGTCGCGCGCGTCGTTGGCCGGATGGAGTCGACTTCGTCGCCCCCATCCGACCATCCGATACGCGCGACCCCGCATGCCCGGCCCGATGCACGCCGACTTCGTGATCTGCGTCGTCGCCGGTCCGTCGCTGCGTTCTCAAGCACGGTGACGCACAGGCCTCAGCCGCGAGACGGTCGCTCGTCCCTCGCGCCCGGCTCGCGGCCCTCCCCACGTCCCAACCGGCTCCTCGATATCGGACCGCGACGCCGTCCTCGCGCCATCCCGACGACCAGCCCGGCGATTCGCGTCGGCCGTCCTTCGAGGCAGCTTCGGTCGCGCGAACCTCGTCCCCGCTGCAACCTGTCTTTTCAACCAGACATCCGCCACCGCACGGTCGCTCGTACCCTCGCGCCCGTCCGCCGGCTCCCCCCTCCGTCCTCACCAACAGCCGCGAGCCGGGTGCGAGGCACGAGCGCCCGGCTCGCGGCGCTCGCCTGGCCCAAGGAACACCCGCCGACGAAGCCCAACCACTCCCAGCTCTACGCCACCCCCACGCGACGCTCGCCGAGGTCCGACATCGAGGAGCCGGCTGACCCGCCGGGAGGGCCGCGAGCCGGGCGCGAGGGACGAGCGACCGTCTCGCGGCGCAGGCCTCCTCGTCACCCGGCCC